>BNJT01000825.1_pt1:160000-680000 | contig 869960 bp, 1047 predicted proteins | sample 8540491 | NCBI WGS metagenome assembly BNJT01 (sample SAMD00202455, study PRJDB9452) | human saliva metagenome | host: Homo sapiens | reverse complement strand
TAGAATCTTGTGGTGGAGTCCTAGAAAATGATTGTTAAGGAAGATAATAGTTATACACTTCGTTATTAGATTTATAAAAAAAATAAGGTTAGATCGGAATTGTATAATACTATTCCAATCTAACCTATTTATTTCATTTCTACTACAGTAGCTCCCATTCCACCTTCATTTTGACCTACCACTTCTGATAACTTTCAACATATTTGTTTGTTTTTTTAAGATATTCTGCAATATTTTTTTCTTAGAATTCCCCTGATCCTAAACCATGAATTATAGTAAAATGTATCATAGCCTTGAAGTATAACTTTATCCATATAGTTTTCTATTTCTCTAATTGCTTCTTCAGTATTTAAACCTATTACATTAATATCAATACCCTACTTTTTTTACTACTAACACTACTTGTACTTATATATCTTGTAGCAACTTCAGGTTCACTTTCTATTTTTCCTAACCTCTTTTTTTCTTGATATTTAAGTTTCATAGCACCCATTTTTTTAATTTGCAAAGTATTTCCTGATATTTCAAGAACTGTTGCTCTTTTGATTATAACTAAGTACTAATACATCATCTCCAACCTGTATTTCACATTTATTTGAAACTTAGGTTGATTTTTGCAAATTTGTCTTTAGCTAATTTTGATATTATTTCTTTTACCTTCATCCATTTGTATGAAGTATTTCATTAACTTCATGTTGTTTTTAAATGAAGAACTATCTTTAAACTGACGATAAATTTCTAACATTTCTTCTTTTCTTAGCATCTATTTCTTTGTTTAATTCTATACTTAGTTCATTATATAGACTCTCTTTATATTCTTCATATTTTCTGTAAATTAGTATCTAATTGCTCTTTTACTTCATCTATTTCATCTAATGGTCTTATTTAAATAATCTAGTTTATAATCATATTCTCTTATATTCTCAGATAAGTTTTATCTATAAATAGATTATTTTCTTTTCGTATTTTCTTCCAGATAGAGCACTAGCTTCTTCTATAATAGTATCGTTCTAAACCTAACTTTTGCTGAAATATTAATTGCATTTGATTTACCTGGTAAACCGATAATAAATCTATATGTCGGTTTTAATTTTCTCGAAAATCAAATTCCATAGAAGAGTTCTTATAATATTCTGATTCAAAAGCAGTAATTTTTTTAATTTCTGGATAATGAGTTGTACATAACATTGTTGCATTTAGACTCTTTAAATTTATCTAATAAAGCGATCGATAACACTGCACCCTTCACTAGGGATCAGTTCCTGAACACAACTCATCTAAATAGTATTAATACTTTTATTTCATTTAGTATTGTTTAATATGTTAATTATATTGGTCATATGAGATGAAAAAAAGTCGAAAGATTATTTTCTATTGATTGCTCATCACCCAATATCAACAAATACTATCTCAAAAAAATCCAACAGTTGACTCTTCTAGTGCTGGTATATAAAAATCCCTAAATGAGTTAAGTATACACATAAACCAACTGTTTTTTTAGAGATTACAGTTTTACCTCCGGTATTAGGGACCTGTAATTATTATGAATTTCCTTTATTATCTAAGTATAACATCGTTTTTTTACTACTAACTCTTTTATCAATCAAATGGATTATATGCTTTTTCAAATTTAATCTCTTGTGAGTCGTACAATATTTTTGTTTATTAAAACCCTTTTCTGTGAACAGAAAATTCATTTTTTTGAAAAATATAAATTCTACTTTGAGAAAAAAAGTTCCAAAAAGAATTTAATAAGTTCATCTAGACTTCTCTTTAATTACTTCAGATGCTTCTTTTCAAATATTCTAAGAATCTCTTCTTTTTCACGTACGTTTTAGAAACTACCTATTTCATTATTAATTTCAACATTTTCTTTTCGGTTCAACATAAAAACGTATTTCCAGATGCAGATCTCATCGTGAATTATACCACCAAAAATCATTTTTTTATGCTCTGGGTTTTAACTAAAATTACATCTCTATCATTTACGCTTTTGTTACAATTGCCTCTGTTAGTTTTTTTACATTTAGTTCTAAGTATATTTTTTTAATATTTGATCACTTTTATTTTTTTTAACTTTTGATATATCTAGCTTTTATATTTTTTTAATTCTAATGATGCATCAGGTCTTATATATCCATCTTCATCAACTATTCTATCTAAAGTATCTTTCCAAATCCTCAAGATTATCTAATTTTATCTATATATTTTGTTAAACTACTATATGAATTGTTTTTCCTGTAATTTTAATAGAATCAAATCTCTTAGAAAAACCTATCATAAGTAATTACATTTCTTAAAATATAAAAAAAGTTCCTTTTTCTGATAATACACTATCTTTCTTTTAGCCTTTTTTTAACACTCGTATTATAATCATAAATATCTTTTCAATCTAAACTCATTGGGATACTTTTCTTAAAGAATTCATATCCTTCTTCATTTTCTTTATGAACTTCTACTAACTTATCATAATTATTTATATATTTCTAAATTTTTGAATCTTATCATAAGATAACTCTGAAATAAACAATATTTTTTTCAATATCTTTTCAAATACTAAATCTAAATTCAAAGTTTCTTTTTGAGTAATTTTATTCAAACTAATTTTTCACTCCTTATTTTTCATGAAATACATATCTATTTTAATAATAGTCAACTATTATACACTAAATCTATTAAACAATTTCTTTCAATTCAAAATTTCTATAGTTAAAAGAATATAAAGCAGCAACACAATTTTTGACACTAGTGCCACTGCTCGATCTATATTTTCTTATTTAAAAGAATAAATCTAATAAACTGTTTGTGATAAAATAGGTGTATTTTTCTAGAATAAATCCTGGTATTGTTGAATCTTGTAAATATTGCAATTTTTCCACTCAGGCAGTCGGTAATACTGTAACTAAAATATAAAACTACAAATATTAATTAGATAAACTTTCTACAAAACCAAAGATTCCACCTAAATAATCTATCTGTTGTTTTTTTATTAAACGGTAATTTTCTACTACACCAAGTGCTGATGCAATTATTTGAATAATCAGTCGAATTACTATAAATAATACGACAAAATGAAACTATTCTATAGTATGCCGTTGGGTATATTTAATCCAGCGTATACTCCTTCTAAACCTGTGGTTACATCTGCTGGTATTGGAATTAAACTAGGAAATAAATATGCTAATCTAGTACTAAACAACATTGATACTATTACATATCCCAATTATCGATAGTTCCAACATAAAAACAATTGCATGATTAGTCCCACGTTTATGTCCCAAATACGCACCTACGCTAAATAAACAATAGTAATTACTATCAACTATTTATTTTCTCCTTCCAATCATAGTCTATCCTGTTCTATATGTATTATGATTATTATATGAATATTTTATTTATACTTTTAAAGTAGCATTAATCAATGTTTTAGATTAATGCTACTTTTTCATTTTAAAATCTATTATTCTTATTCAACTCCGATAATATATGGATATACTGGTTGTCCCTGATTCAATAAGTTCTACCTCTACATCAGGGATATTTGTTTTCGATTAATTCTTCTAAGAAATCAGTATATTCATCTGTACTATCTTCACCTAAGTAAAGTGTAACTATTTCTGTATCTTCATCGATTGATTTTTTTCTAGTAATTCTTCTAAGACAGTGTTTAATGATAAATCAGAAACTACTATTTTTACCATCTTTCTAATTCCCATAAATTGGTCTTTTCTTAATTTCAACACCTTCGATGTTAGTGTCACGAACTGCATGAGTTACTTCAAGAGTACTTACAGTTGATAAAAACTTCTTGCATATTTGCAAAGTTTTCTTCAGGTGAAAGTTGTGAGGGTTAAATACCATTACTGCAGCTAAACCTTGAGGAGCTGTTTTTACTTTCAATTACAAAAGACATTTTCTTCTGCTAACTCTGCAGCTTGTTTTGCTGCTAGTTGAATATTCTTTATTGTTAGGGAATATAAAGATATTTCTTTGGCATTAACTTCTTTAATTGCTTTCATTATATCTTCTGTAGATGGATTCATAGTTTGTCCACCTTCTACGATATAATCAACACCCATTGATGTTTAAATACTTTGCTTAATCCAGCTCCCATTGAGATAGAAATCATCGCTTGTTCTTTTAAGTTCTTTTGGAGCACTAGCTTGTTTTTACTTCTTGTTTTCTAAGAACTTCTCGGTGTTGTTCTCTCATGTTATCAGATTTGATTTTGATAAGTTCACCATATTGTTGACCGTAATTGAACACTTCACCTGGTGTTTCAGTATGAACATGAATTTTTAACATACTCACTATCTGAGATAACAAGTAGTGAATCTCCAAATTTACTCATGTCCTCTCTGAAATTTATCTTCATCAAATTCTTTTTTTATCTTTATCAAGACGAACAGTGAACTCAGTACAGAAATCCATAAACTATATCTTCTGGACTCATGAAAGTCCATATCATGATCATCTTCAAATTGCATATCAACAACATTTGTTTCTACTGATATCTAATCCCTTCAATTTTCTTTCACCTTTTAATGCTGCAACGAAAACCTTGATATACACATACAAGTCCTTGACCTCCTGAGTCAACTACACCAACTTCTTTTTAGAAATTGGTAATAAATCTCAGGTGTTCTCTTTAGAGACTCTTGAGATTCTAGCATAAATTGCATCCATTACTTCAATAATAGAAGTCAGTATTTTCTGCTGCTTTTACAGTCCAGCTTCAGCTGCTTCACGAGCTACTGTTAAAGATAGTTCCTTCAACTGGTTTTAATAATTGCTTTTGTACGCTATACTAACACCATTTTTGAATAGCAGCTAGCAAACTCTTTTAGCATCGATTTCACTTTTTTTATCAGCTATATATTGAGTCATTCCTCTAAATAGTTGAGAAAGAATTACACCTGAGTTACCACGAGCTCCCATTAATAAACCTTTAGAAAATGATTTTCCTAACTCACCGATATTTTCTACAACATTCGCAGCTGTTTCTTTTTGCACCCTGATGACATTGATAAAGGTTCATATTTGTTCCTGTATCACCATCTGGAACTGGGAAAAACATTTAATGAGATTAATTTTTTTCTGCATTCTTAGCTAAAGTTCTTTAGAACCTAAAGTCGATCATTTTCAGCTAGAAACTAGTCCGTTGATTTTTCTCCACTATGCTCTACCTCCTATTTATTACTTACTTTGATGCCTTGAATATAAAGATGTTGACTGCATTTCACTTTAGCACCTAGTGTTTTTTTCTATTTGATATTTCACTGATGACTGAACATTGTTTGCTATTTCTGAAATTTTTAGTTCCGTACATAACAATGATATATAAATCAATCACTAAGTTTTATCTTCATCTTGTTTTAACTACTATTCCTTTTTAGAGTAATTTTTCTTTTACGTAAAGATTTCTATAATTCCATCTTTAACTTGATTTCTTTACTAGCCATATCCTATGATTCCGTAACAGCTCACTGCTGTTCCACCCGGCTACTGATGAAATAACATCATCACTAATAGATACATGACCAAAGTTCATTATTTACTTTCTAAAGACATAATTTTTTTCCTCCTATTTAAAAATAGACAAATGAACATACGAACTAATTATACCTTTTTTTAATAAAAAAATACAAGTAAAACATTGATATTTATCTTTATTTAGAGCCTCTGTTTAGTCCATACTATTACATCACCTTTTATTTATTTATTATCTGAATAAATTCTTTAGAATGAATCATTAATGTTATAGCATCACAAACTGGCGTTTGTATATTATGAATTTCTTACCCTAATCTAGATATTTCACCATTTCAAATAATCTATTTCCGTTAAATCGTCCATTTTTTTCATATCTTGATATAATGATGGGATAATGTGCACCCTGCAGTACTCAGGAGCAAATAAGTTTTTTTCAATATTATTTTCTCAACTAACATCTTGATTTTACATCGATACCTTCTGCTTTTTGCCCACTGCAGTTACTTCATTTAAAGTACAGCTCTAGTTAATTCTAAAGTTTTTGTTTCAAAACTTCCATATTGACTAATATTACAATCTATCAATGTACAATATGTGTTTCAGTACACAGTTTAATCCAGCTTTATGCCAAATTGATTGGAAGGTATTATCTGAATACTTAATATTTAGTCCAGAATTTATTTAATCTAGATACTAAGCCTTTAGTATTTCTCTAAGATTATTCTTCCTTAACTTGTTTTATTTCAATGTTTTTCCCTGATCCCATGAGCATTCAATACACCAGGTCCTCACCTAGACCACTCGTCCATAATGTCACTCCAATTAGAATATTTTCTTCTTTTACATAATCTTTTAAGAGTCTCAACATGCCCAAGACCATTTCAGTATACATATAATTTTTAGTATTTTCATGACATAAGATGTTTTAACTTTGTCTAACATTACTCTTAATTGCATAGACTTTTGTCGCAACAAAAACAACATCATACTTACTACTGTCATCCTCTGGATTAGGTCATATGTTGGAATATAATAATATCCTAGTTCTTCATCATCAATAATAACTCTTTAATCCATTATTTTTGAATATTTTTCAACATGATCTTTCCCAAGAATCAACAAAAAGTAACATCTTCACCATTTTTTTAAATAGCATATAGCCAAATCTTGATCCTAGAGCTCCTGCACCAGCAAATAAAATTTTTCATAATGAGCACTCCTTCACTTATATTTTCATATATAATTTTATAACTTAGTAACACTTTTTGTCAACGCTATTCATCATACTTATTATAAACAAAAAAACGATATTCGAAATATATCGAATACCTTCGTTTTTATTTATTATAGATTTTCTGGTTTATAGCATCTTCTGCTTATATAATTTTTAGAACATCAGAATACAGTCTATCAGCTAAAAAAACGCAACCGTAAATGGAATTACAAAGAACGCTAATAATATTTGGTACTAAACTTACCGTGATTCATCTCGTAAGATTTAGATGGTCCGATTAGTCCAATGATACCGAAATCCTGCACTCTCATGAGTTCCTTGAATCCCTTAAGAAATAACCTGAAAGTCCAGTTACTGCTGCTGTCGTTAGAAATTGGTAAAAATAACTGAGGACGTTTACGTGCACAGTTTAGGCATCATTAATTTTGATAGCACCTAAGAATAATAGCTACACTAGCACCTTTACTTTTTAGCTCTATAAAGTTCCAATAGATAAAACTGCCGCAGCTGCAAACTAGTCCAAGTGTTGCAGCACCTGCACCAACATAGTTTCTCATTATTAAATAGTATTAATCCCATAGCAACTGTTGATACCGGTGTTACAATTAAGAATGCAAACGATCATTGTGATTAAACATACACATTAAATACTAGGTTGTAATGTTGTAAATTTCAAAATATGATTTGATCCTAATAGATTTAGTTAAACTTTTTCATATAAGGTAACGTAACTAATCCCTAGTGCTGCTACTAATCCCACCAGTGATTGGTAAGAAAATATAATTGTAACAGAACCAAATTTATCTTTTACTAATGATAATTGCTATAGCACCAATTGCAGTGTAATTAAACATGACGTTAAATAAATCTCCCATTGGCACTCCCAGTCCATAAGCTTTTTAAATTGCATTAAAATGTTAAATGATCCACTTGCTGCTAAAGACAGTTGCACCTAAAACTGCTGATTCTAGTGGTTTGAATTTTAACATTTGTCCAACTATCACTACCAACTAGCACTGGAATAGCAAAATTGTAATAAATACATCGCTTGAGATAATGTAGTAAACACATTAGCTGCAAATAGTGTTTTCCTAAATATTGAAATAATGTACTTAAATACTGCATTTGGAATTAAACCTGCAACGACTCCCTAGAGCTAGTACCATTTAAAAATTATATTAAGAAAAATCTCTCACTGACTTTTTTTGTCATATACATCCTCCTTTGTTTTGTTTATTTATTATATATCAAATATAATAATATAAAAATCAAAAAAATGTAAAGAATTTTTGAAAAATTTATCTTATTTTTTTCTTATAAAAACGTTTTTTTATAATGTTTTTATACAACTAAAAAGTGCAAATTAATATAAAATAGGAATCAAAGTGATATTTAGCTACTTTTAAATCCCTTTTATTTCATACATATAATAATGGCTTTTTTTATTTGGTGTTCCCTACTTTTCTAGGATATTTATTTAGGGAGTTTCTTTAGCCTTTCTGTATTTCTAGTATATGGCGTTCTTCACCCTTCAATAGAAAAACTCTAAATCTTTTTCTAATTTTACCCACCTAAAAGTTTTATTGCATTTAACGCTTCTTTTAGTTTCTTCTTCAGCTTTTTTTGAGCTTTCAAACTTAAGAAGTATCCATCTTTTTTTCTTACTAGAGGTAAACATAGTTCTGACAAAGTACATTTAAGTCTAGCTACTGCTCTAGCAGTTACTATTTCAGAAACTTTTCTCGATATTCTCTATTTTGATCCAAATTTCTTCTGCTCGAGCATGAATAAAATTACAATCAGTTAAAGTCCTAGTTCATCTTTTAACTAAATTTAAGAACTTTTATACGTCTTATTCAACGAATCAACAATTGTAACTTTTCAAGATTTGGGTATAAAAACTTTCAAGTGGTATTGAAGGAAATCCTGCACCACTTCCAACATCACATATACTTATCAATATTACGAATAATCCTTGAAAAAACGCTAAATGAAATCGAATCGAAGAAAAGTGCTTTTGAATAGAAACTCTTCTTCCTCAGTAATAGCTGTAAGATTTAATTTTTTTTGATTCCATTCTACAACTAAACTCATAGTATCTTTGCTGATATTGATTTCTTTTTTTTGCAGTTCTGATAATTCTATACCTAGCTTCTCTGTTTACAGCACTATAGAATTGTTCTTTATTCATTATTTCATACCTCTTCGTTGTTCCAAGATATACTAATAGATATAGAAATATCCGCTGGATTAACTCCTGAAATACGTGATGCTTGACCGATTGTTAGTGGTAAATACTTTTTTTAAGTTTTTTTCTCGCTTCTAAATGCTAAACTTGGTACTTCATCATAACTCAGATCTGTAGGTATTTTCATCTCATTCATCTTCTTAAGTTTTTCAACTTGTTGAATAGATTTTTTTGATATAACCCTTCATATTTAACTTCGATTTCAACTTGTTCCACTAACATCTTTAGATAGTTTTGTTTTCATCATTTCAGCTAAATATAAATACATTTTGCATGAGATAATTCTGGTCGTCTTAACATGTCGATTGCTAAGATTCCATCTCTGATTTCTGCACTATTTAATTCCTGCTAGTTTTTTTCTAAAGTTTGTTTGCTGTTGGAGTTATTCTAAAAGTTTTTAAGTCTCTCTATTTCATCTAGCAACTGCATACTACGTTTTATCACAGAATTTTATTATATCTTTCTTCACTTACTAAACCATAGTCATATGCTTTTTCTGTTAAACGCATATCAGCATTATCATGACGTAATAATAACCTGTGTTCAGCTCTTGATGTTAGTAGTCTATAAGGTTCATTTGTTCCCTTTTGTAACTAAGATCATCAATTAAAGACACCAATATAAGCTTCATCTCGACCTAGGATCATAGGTTCTTCTCCTAGAAACTTTACATGCGGCATTTATTCCAGCCATAATTCCCTTGTCCTGCAGCTTCTTCATAACCACTAGTACCATTAATTTGACCAGCAGTAAATAATCCATCAATCAACTTAGTTTCTAAAGTTGGCCATAAATGTTGTTGGATTTACTGCATCATATTCAATTGCATATCCATTTCGCATTATTACTGCATTTCTCGAGTCCAGCAATACTATGAACCATATCACGTTGAACATCATCTGGTAAACGAAGTAGATAGATCCTTGAACATAAATTTCTTAGTATTTCTACCTTCTGGTTCTAAGGAATAGCTGATGTCTTTCCTTTATCATTAAAATCGAACATATTTATCTTCGATACTTGGACAATACCTTGGTCCTGTTCCTTGTAATCACTCCAGAATACATAGCTGAACGCCCTAAGTTTCTTTATCAATAATTTCATGTGTTGTTGAATATTAGTATAAGTTAACCAACATGGAACTTGATCTTCTACATATTCTGTAGTTTCATAACTAAAATGCATGTTCTTCATCATCTCCAGGTTGAATAGCAGTTTTTAGAAAAAAATCAACACTATCCGCATTAACTCGAGGTGGTGTCCCAGTTTTAAACCTAACTAAAGTCAAATCCTAGCTCTTCCAATTGTTTAGGTAAGATCAATTGATGGGCATTTGATGATTTGGTCCAGAAGAATATTTTAATATCTCCGATTACTATTTCACCCTCGTAAATAAGTTCCTGTAGTTATAATAATTGTTTTTAGCTTTATAAGCTGTTCCCTAAAGCATTGTTTCTTAATCCAACCACTTTATTATCTTTCAATAATTAGTTCATGTAACCATAGCTTGTTCAATATCTAAATTTGGAGTATCTTCCAATATTCTTTTCATTTCTAATTGATACTCAACTTTATCAGATTGCATTCTAAGTGCACGAACTGCTGGACCTTTTTGCTGTATTTAGCATTTTTACTTTGAATATTTAGTCTTTATCTGCTACTCGTCCCATTAGACCACCAAGTGCATCTACTTCACGAACAACAATACCTTTTTGCAGGTCCTCCCACACTCGGGTTACATGGCATAAAAACCAATAGTATCTAAAGTTAATTGTAATCATTAGAGTACTCACACCTTTTTCTACTAGATGCATATGCTGCCTCAATTCCAGCATGTCCCACCTCCGATTACAATAACATCATATTCTTTTTAAAAAAATTCAGTCATAGTACCTCCATATATTTTAACGTAATTGCAAAAATAATGCTTTTGACCAAAAATTTTGATATATTACTAAATTTTTACCTTTATAATATTATCACATTGCAAACAAAAAAACTAATAATATACTTTTTATATGGACTATAAGTTTACATTTATTTATAATCCTTTTCATCATTATATAATAATCTGTATATTTATCTCTAAAACAAAAAATCGCAGTACATATCGTACTGCGACTAGTATATTTATTCTGAAATTTTATCAAACTCATAAAATTTTTCTTTGTTAAATAAACCTAAGTGTTTATCAACCATTATAGAGTTTGTCATACCACCACTAACGTTTAAGCAAGTACGTCCCATATCTAAAATTGGATCTACTGCTAAAATTGGGTTAATTTGGTTAAATAATGCTCCAAAACCTACTCCGTTAACTGAAACTGAAGCAGCTGTGATTGCTGTACCAGGAACACCCGCAATACCTACAGAACCTAATGTTACAACAATGACAGTCATTATAAATAATGTTGCATCAATAGTTATTCCATTTGCATTAGCTAAAAATACAACTAACATTGTTGGGTAAATCCCCGCACATCCCTGCATTCCCGCTGTAGATGAGAACGAAGCAACGAAGTTTGCTGTTGATTGGTTTACTCCCATATCTTTAGTTAAAGTATTAATAGTTAAAGGTAAAGTACCCGCACTTGAACGTGAAGTAAATGCTAAAACTAATGGTTTACTTGCTTTTTTGAAATATGTAACTGGTGAAACACCGTGTAATAATAAGAATAATCCTTGAATTATAAATTGGATTACTACCGCTACATATAATAAACCGATAAATAATAATACATCTTTAATTGATTTTAATCCTCTTTGAGCAATTGTATTAGCTAATAATGGAATTACAGCATATGGTAATAGTCTAATTACTAAAACTGTCATTCGAGAAATAATTGCATGTAAGCTAGCAATATAATCAATAAAAGTTTTTACTTTATTTTCATCTTTATTTTGAATATATCTTGCAGCTAATCCTATAAACATCGCAAAGATTACAACTCCAATTACATTGAAGTCTACCATTGCTTTTATAGGGTTAGAAGGAATTAATTCACGGATGATTGTAACAACATTTTTTACTTCTTTTATTTTGCTATCTCCACTACCTAAACAATTGAACTACTTCCTAGTTTGAATATTGCAGAAACTACAAATCCAACAATCGAACTTATTGCAACCATTCCTAACGTTACAATCAATGTTAATCTTGTTAATTTTTTAACATCAGTATTAGCATTAATATTAACAATTACATTAATAATTGAAACTAATACTAAGGGAACGATTAACATTTTAATTAAATCAATAAACCCATTACCGAATAATGAATACCATGTTGTTGTTTCAGCAACATACTTAATCTTCATCGGTTCATCACTAAAACCTGAGTATGCTTGTATACCAATCCCTAGAAGTAAACCTATTGCTGTTGATAATAACGTTCTTTTTGAAGAACTAACCCTTTTTTTTGCTAAATAATACATTAAGTAAAATAACGCAAAAAGTACTACTAAAAAAATAATAACGTTTCTTTTGTAGAAATCATTATGAATTTCTCAAAAAATGTAAATTTGTTTTCCATTTTCTATCCTCCAAATGAGTTTTTACTCATCTTCTTTTTTTTGTAAAATTTTAATCTTAAATTTTACTCCATCTACAGATAGAATGGAAAAGATAATGACCTTTTTTTCCACATTGTACCTCCATAATGTAAAAAGATATATAAATTAAACTACAATTTTTCAATCATTTTTCAATAAATTTGCTCAAAAAAATAATCTTTTTTTAGAATTTATTTATTTACTAAACTTTTTTTAATACGTTATAATAATGATTAGTTATTTATATACGAATAGAATGGAGGTTTTTTTTTGAATATTAAATTAGTTTACGCAAGTTTGACAGGTAATACTGAAATGTTATCTGATTTAATGATAGAGAAATTCGAAGAAGAAAAAGGTTTAGAAATAGAAAAACTATTTATCGAGGATATGGAAGATTTTGATTTCCTTGATGATGCTGATGCTTTTATCGTGGCTAGTTACACATATGGTGAAGGTGAACTTCCAGAGGAAATGGAAGAATTTTTTGAAGCTCTTGCTGATAAAAATTACGAAGGAAAAATATACGGAGTTATTGGAACTGGTGACACTATTTATGATGAGTATTGTGTTTGTGTTGATCAATTCGATGAACAAATTGCAAAAACAGGAGCAACAAATCCTACAGAAAACCTGAAAATAGAGATAGAAGCAGACACAGACGAAGATTTTGAAAATATCGATAAATTTATCGAGGCTTTCGCTAGTGCATTATAAAAATAACGGTTATGAATTTTCATAACCGTTATTTTTTATCCTTTAAAGAAGACGTTTACCCTTTCAAATTCGTCTTCCCAATTATTCCAATCTAATCTTATTTTAGAATTCTCTTCTAGAATATCTTCAACTAAGTTTTCGATTGTAATTTCTTCTAATGAAGATTTTATAGCTTTATTTACAGTGTTAACTTTTTTCAAATACTTGCTATAACGTTTATCAACTGCTAACGCACCTTCAAAAATTTTAGATACATAATCTGTTTTTAAAGCAAATATTTCTACTTCATCGTTTAGCGCTACATATACGTCATATAAAGTAACTTTTTTATTTGATTTATATTTATATCCCCCGCCAATACCAGTGTTAGCTTTTTACTAGATCATTGACAACCAATTTTCTCATAATTTTTTTCAGATACGTTGGAGAAATATTTAAACGCTGACTTATTTCCTTAGAATTTAAGAAAACATGCCTATCTTGAAGGTATAACATTACCATTATACAGATTGCTTGTTCAGTACTTTTTGTTAAATGCATAAACTCAACCTCTTTTCTTTATAATATAACTCTACTTACATCCTTATTTTATGATATATTTTTATAATTGTCAAATGTTATCTTATTTTTTCTCCCCAGTATTGATAATAGGTACATTCAATGGAACCGTTAAATAGCTTTCTTCTTTTCGTCGCCTTTTTCCCATATAAATGTTCAAACATTTTATGAGAAGTTAATAAGTAAAGTGACCAATGTTTTTTATTTTTAAGTTCAGTCCCTAAAAATTTATACATCGCCTCTACTTCTTTTTTCTCACCTAAACGTTCTCCATACGGTGGGTTGGCAATCACACACCCAGTTTCCTTCTTCGCTACAAAGTCGAAAACTGACATCTGTTTAAACTTAATAACTCCTGCTAATCCTATTTCTTCAGCATTATTTTCAGCAGTTGCTATCATCTTAGGATCAATATCAGAACCATATAATTCTAGTTCTTTTTCATAATCAATTAGATCCTCAGCCTTATTTCTTTCTTCATCTACAAGACTTTTGGGCATCCAAGGCCATTTTTCAAAATCAAAGTTTCTATTGATACCAGGAGCCATGTTTTGAGCTGCCATAGCCGCTTCTATCAATAATGTTCCAGATCCACAGAACAAGTCATATAATGGTGTTTCACCTTTCCAGTTAGTTAATTTAACCATCGCTGCTGCTAGTGTTTCTTTTAATGGTGCAGTTCCTTGTTTAGCACGGTATCCACGTTTGTGAAGACCATCTCCAGAAGTATCCAATAATATAGTTGCAACATCATTCAACATAATTATCTCTAGTCTGTATCTTGCTCCAGTTTCTGTTAACCAACCAGTAACTCCGTAACTCTTTTTCATTTTTTCTACGATTGCTTTTTTTACAATAGATTGACAGTCAGAAACACTAAATAGTGTAGATTTATGACTACGCCCATCTACTGGAAACTTAGCATCTACTGGAAGGTATTTGTCCCACTCGATCGCTTTTGTTTTTTCAAAAAGTTCTTCGAAAGTATATGCAGGAAATTGTGCGACAACGATTTTCACCCTGTCAGCACATCTTAACCATAAATTCGAACGAACTATCGCTCTTTTATCACCAGAATAATATACTCTCCCATTTTCTACTTTTGTTTCATAACCTAACTCTTGTACTTCTTTAGCTACTATTGCTTCAATTCCCATTGGTGTTGTTGCTACTAAATTAAAATTCATTTCTTCCTCCTTAAAAAAGAGGCTCCAAAGAGCCCCTAGAACTAGTTGTTTTTCTTATCATAAGCCATATTCTGTATCTATCTTACTCAATCGAGACTAGTCTACTCTCGTAAAAATAGCTGTGATCATCTGTCTAAATATATACATATTTCCTATTCCTATATTCATTTCTACGGAATAAGTGCTTCTACCAAAATTTGAATTGCTCACTCAAGGGGTTTACCGCGTTCCACTTCTTGTATTTCTACAAGAACTCCGTCACTGTGGCACTTTCAAGATATATAACCATATAGAAAACTACTTAGGTTATATTTTCTGCCGTCACCATATGGTGCCTAAACTTATTTTTTCGTTTAGCGTTGAACACTACAGGCATCTCAGCCTGTGTGAGTATGGACTTTCCTCAGCATTGCTGCCGCGATCACTCAAAGAAAACACTCATATTACTTTACACTAAAAAAACTATTTTGTAAACAATAATTTAAACTATTTTTCTAAAACAGAAATTTTACCTTCAGCAATTTCTTCTAATGCTTTACCTACTTCTTTATGTGAAGTATATTTTTCTAATTTTGCAGTTTCTGGATCAGCAAATAATTCTCTTGCTCTTTTACTTGCTAATGAAACTAACATATATTTTGAATTTACTTTTGATTTTAATACATCTAATTTTGGATATAACATCTTTTTCTCCTACATTTCTTCTAATTCTAATAATGCTCTTCTATATTTCATTTCAATACGTTCACGTTTTAAATGTTCACTAAGTATAATAGCTTTTATACGCTCTACTGCTTTGTCTACTTCATCATTCTCGACTACATAATCATATAAATGCATCATATTAATTTCTTTCTTAGCTTTTGCTATACGCGATTCAATTACTTCATCACTTTCAGTTCCACGACCTTTCAATCTATCTTTTAGGTCAGCAATACTTGGTGGTGCTAAAAATATAAATAGAGCATCGGGAATTTTGCTTTTTACTTGACCAGCACCTTGTACTTCAATTTCTAAAAATATATCTTTACCTTTATCCATCGTCTCCCTAACGCATTTAACGGGAGTTCCATAGTAATTGTCAACATATTGCGCATATTCTAATAATTCACCTTGCTGAATTAAATTTTCGAATTCTTCTTTTGTTTTGAAGAAATAATCAACCCCATCTACTTCACCAGGCCTCATACCTCTTGATGTCATTGAAATTGAATATTCGAAGTCAACATCATTACTTTCAAAAATTCTTTTTCTAACAGTACCTTTACCTACTCCTGAAGGTCCTGAAAGAACTATTAGTAATCCTTTCTCCATTTTTCGTATCCTTCTGTTATGTTTTATTATCTTTTTATGATACCATAAATCAAAAAAATTTAAACTATAAACATGTATATTTAAGTTATAAATTAATTCAGCATTATTTTTTTTCAAAAATTCTTATTTTTTTTATAAATAAAAAAATCTATTTTATTAATTACTAAAATACATGTCTTATTATCGCTAAGGATAATATTCCAACTACAACAATAACTAGTAAACTCTTTGAAACGATTGCACTAACTACTGTAGGTAGAGAGGCTAGTAGATTTTCATAATTAATTTGAGGAAATTCTCCAATTCTTTGTATAAATAAACTATTAATCCATAATGCTGACATTATTACAATTGGTACAAAACTAAGATACTCTATTACCGCTTTTGGTAGATTAAACTTTTTCAGTAACACAAGGGGAAGTACTCTTGATAACAAGGTTACTATTGTACATCCCAATATTGTTAAGAGAATATAGTTAGTTGATAACATTTTTTAATACCACTCCTATCGAACATCCTATTAAAGTAACTACTATAATCAATGCATTACTAGGAATAAAAATCATTCCAAAATATACTAGAAATAATACAACGACAATTACAATAAACTGGATTTTTTTCTTTATAGTAAAATCTGACAGAACTTGCAAGTATAATAATCCTATAAACATTGCTACTAAAGCAAAATCTAAACCAAGCGATTTAGGATTCTTAACTATTCCTCCTAACAACGCTCCTGCGACTGAAGAAACTACCCATGTAAAATAAGATATTATGTTTGCAGTATTGAACCATTCAAAAGATAGATTTCCATTTGTATAGTTTTGCTTATTCATTCCTAAAGCAAAACTTTCATCGGTTAAAAAAGTACCAATTACTATATTCTTAAACACACTATAACGTTTAAAAAACGGGGCTATTGTCATACTCATTAATATCATTCTTGAATTAATAAGGAATGTTGCTAATACAATTGAAAGTATAGGAAAACCGCTAGATAGCATACTCACTGTTATAAATTGAGCTCCTCCCGCATATATAAATAATGACATCGCTCCTACTAATAAAGGATTAATCCCCACAGAGCTAGCTATAATACCAAATGCTAAACCTATTCCTATATATCCAAATACAGTTGGTAATGTATCCTTTATACTTGTTTTCACATCCAATTTATCATTCATATATTCATCTTCCTTTTTATTTAATTGTTATCATTTGTCAGAAGTTGTCCGATAAAAACTTTATCTATCTTTTGCTTAACAGTTTTCTGTCCAGTATAAGTCACTAATCCAGGTTTCGCACTTGGTATTTTTTTCACATTTTTTATCAGTGTTCTATCAACATTTACATACTCTTCATTTTTAAACTTCGAATAGTATGCTGCTAACATTGACGCAACTTCTATAGTATCTTCTCCAGGATTATTATCGAAGATTACAACATGACTCCCTGGAATATCTTTAGCGTGAAACCATAAATAATCACGTCTTGCTAATTTATTTGTTATAGCATCATTTTGAAGATTATTTTTTCCAACATATATTGCAGTTCCATTGTGATTAACAATAAAATAATTTCTCTTATTCTTTTTCTTATTAATTTTCACTTTTTCCTTTAGGATTCCATTTGCAATTAATTCCTCTTTAATCTCTGCAATATCAGTTTTTATCTGCATTTTCAAGTTGGAATTTGATTGTTTCAAAATATTCGATATCTTTTTTTGCTATATCAATTTGTTCAATCAAATTCTCAATTGTTCTCTTATTCTTTTTTTATATAAATTAAAGTATTTCTCTGAATTTTTTTCAATAGTTAAGTTTGGATCTAATTCTATCTCAATATCAGATAAATCTTCACTATAGAAATTCTGCAATGTAACAATCTCAGGGATTTCTTTTTTTAAATAAATAAATATTAGAAATCAATAGCTGTCCTTTTTAATTTATAATCATCTCTACTATAAGCCTGATCCAGTTCAGATGTTAATATTTCTATTTTTTTATTTAATCGATTCAGTTTTAGCTTTAACAAAATTAAATAAACTTCTATCAGTATTTTTTTATTGATTGCTTCTTTGGCAATATCCATATAATAATAATCAAGTAATTGTGATAAAGATTCAAATTCTCTGCTATAATCTTTTACTTCAAAAGAAATAAAAGTCTTTTTTTCCATTTTTCTTCTATTAAGACTGGTTTATAATAACTGTCAAAGTCTCTACAAAAAAACTTACGAATGAATCCTTCAACTCAGTACTTGATGTCTTCTTAAAAATAATTATTTAATAAAGCAGATACACCATAAAAAAATTTTTCATTAAGAATTTTTTTATCGTCATATTCAAAAATTTAAATTATTATATTTATCAAATTCAAATGGATTAATTTTTTTCTATAGTTGGAGGTAAGGTATAAGCCATATTCGAGATAGTTGAACGCTTATACTCCAAGCTATAACTATTTTTTTAATGATTCTAAAAATAATATTCTCTTCATTAGTAAGTATTATATTAGAATGTTTCCCCATCAATTCTGTAATTAGATAATAATATTTTTTTCATAGCCTAAATCATCAAAAATTTTTTTATTTTTAAAAATTAATTATACGATCATTATTCAATTGATTAATCTCTAAGATTATCCCACCAGTTAAATACTTCCTTAGCACTGAACAAAAAAATTTGAAGGTGTTGAAGGATTTTTCATAACTATTATTTGTTAATTGTATTCTAGACGAACTTGGATTAGCCGAAACAAATAACTTTAAGTTTTTTTCCTTTTTCTTACCGAAAATATAAATTCATCTGTAGATAAATTATTTACTTTGTTTATTCGGCCATTCACTATACTTTCTTCAAGTTCTCTTACCATCTTTCTTACAAAAAAACCATCAAATGACATTTTTATCCTCCTAAATTAAATTATATATACTAAAAAATTATACCACATATCTATATATGTGTATATGGAAATAATAGGTTAACCTTATGCAAAAAGAAGAGATGATCGTTTTATCACCTCTTCTTTGTTTATTATTTATTTTCAAATCTTTTTGATACTAATATTCCCCAGACTAATAATCCAAGTAAAACAACCCAGAAAATTACTGTCCAAAGTGTTGAATGTGGAAAATCATGTGGTATTAATCCTAATTTCTCATGAGCAGCTGCTATAACAAATAGTTTAATACCTACCCACCCTACGATTAAGAAAGCAGCTATTTCTAAACCAGGTTTAGTCTCCAATACTTTGATAAAAATATTAGCAGCATAACGCATTATTATAACACCTACAAATCCACCGATTACCATAACTGAAAATTGTCCAAGGTTAATACCTCCAATTGATGTCTCAGAGATATGTGGTAATGTAATTGCAATTGCTACCGCTGCTAAAATTGAATCGATAGCAAATGCTATATCTGTCAATTCTACTTTAATAACAGTGGCCCAAAAACCACTTTGCTTTTTAGGGACTTTTATTTCCTCAGGAGAATCTTTATGTTTTTGTTTTTCAAAAAATTCCTTTATATGTACACCAGCCATATATAGCAGGTATAATCCACCCAGTACCTGAATTTCCCAATATTGCGCTAATATTGTAATTAAGAAAATCGCAATAATTCTAAATATTAATGCTCCAGCAAGTCCATACATTAATGCATGTTTGCTCTTTAGGAGGAAGGTGTCTAACCATAACAGCTAAAACAATAGCATTGTCTGCTGACAATAACCCTTCTAATAGTATTAAACTTAGTAAAACTATCACATATTGAATTAAAATCTGTGTATCCATTAAACTCTCCTTCTATCCGAATATTTTTTTATAAATCTGACTATATAAATAACTATTACTAAACCTACAATATTTAATACTACAGGTAAAAAAAGTAGCAAGATTAAATGTAATATATTGATTTAAATTATTAAATGATTTAGTAAAAAAATTGTAAGAACGCTATTATCTATTCTTTCACTTGCAAAAGTTAACTCTTGCTTTTAATCATATTAGCTATTACTTCTCCTCCAAGGAAAAAAATAATAGTGAAACTGAAATAGCTAAATTAGTATTATTGAATAAAGTTAATGATAGTAAGAATATAATGTTTGCAAATAATAACAATAATATTAACATTGTTGCATATGCACCTGCAGTACTTGCATTCATCATTATCGATTTTAGCTCTGTGAATAAACTATTCTTACGAACAAATAATGTAGCTAATAAACTTGTTACTATTATGACATAGTAAATTAAAAAAATAAATTAAACTAGCTAAGATAGCAGAAAAAAATCACGTATACTTTTTCTTTTTACGAACTTCTATAAGCACGTTAACCTTCGATATATAATCTTCCCTATAAGATAAAAATATAATTAATTCCCATAATGAATAGAATTAATATTAAATCTATCTTAAATACAATATTAAATATTATATTTATTTCAGACATGTCAAAAAAAGTTGCAAAAAGTACTTAATTTATATGCAAATACTAAATTTAGTAAAATTAAAAATTATAGCAAATAAGTAATTAAATTTTCTTCTAAATAACTTTCCGAATTCTAGTATAAACATCATTATAGATCAGCCTCGCCCTCATATAATTTAATCTTTTCACCTAGATTACGAATTTGATATACTTCAATATTATTTTTCAATAAACTATATACCACTTCTTCAAGTACTTCTTCTCTTACTACTATTTCATTTTTCATGGTAAATCGTATATTGATATCCAGATAAGACAGTTTCTAGATTTTCATTGCTAGAAATATTTATTGCAGTTAATTGTTTTAATACTAGTAAGTCCTCAAGATTTCCATAATAAGACTTAATACCATCTGTAATAACAAGAACCTTATCTGCAATACTATTATATCTGTTCAGCATTGTATCTAAAAATAATAACATTAGCATTATTTGATTTATCCAAAAATAAAAATCACTTACAACTTCCATATCTTCTACAGTTAAATCTTTATTAGTATTATCAATTATTAATACATTTTGATCGACTAATATTGAAAAATAATATATGAAACTTGTTAATTTCGTTTGGTAATAAGTCTCTATATTTAGAACCCGGTTTAAGATTTAAAAAAACTCTAAATCTTCAGTTATATTATCAACTGATACTTTTATATTAAATAACTCTAGTGCTACCTTTAGATTTTTTTATCAATGTTAAGTCATTATAAAATCCAAAAATCTTTAGTAAATAAAAGTTGTTGTTTACTTACATCCTCATTATCAAAAAAAGTATTTCACCTTTAAACTTTGTTCTTTTTCTAAAAAGAATCTTTTTAGCAGTTCTAAATTTTTCCGTTTTTATTATTAATAATTGTTAAAAATTTCACCTGTTTCGACCTTAAAAATCAAGTTCTAATATAGTGTCTTTTTTTATTTTTCTTTGAAAATTCTCTAAATTCTAAAAACCATTACTTCTCCTATAAAAAAATAACAAAATGATATCACCTTGTTTTTTTATTTCTGCATTTCTTCTTATTATAATAAGACTACATCTTATTATAATACCATTGCTTTTATCTTATTGTCAAAAACAATAGTCAAAAAAATTAAAAGATGATTGTAGTGTTACAATTGATGTGAGACAAAAATATAAAAAAAGAAGAGTAAATCCTGTATAATGAAATTACGACAAATCAAAAAAAGGAATTTACTCTTATGAAAAATTATTATAACAGAAAACTTACAAAAAAACACAACGATATATACCTCATACTCTAGAAACAAGATTAGCAGCGGTAAAAACATATAGAAATAAAAACTCTATTAGCTTTATCTGTAGACGCTACAAAGTATCTAAAGCATCTTTAATGCGTTGGAATAAAAAATATGATGGAACTAAAGAATCACTTATGGATAAGTCTCACAAACCACATTCTCAACATCCAAATGCTCATACCGCAGAAGAATTGGCTTGGATTAAAAATCTAATTAAACGAAATCCTAATATTTCTATGATTGAACTATATGCAAAACTAAAATTTAATAAAAGATATAATAGACATCCTTGTTCATTATTTAGAATCCTTAGAAAATTAGGCTTTTATAAAGATATTGAAAAAAAGGCTAATCCTTATATACCAAAACCTTATAACACTCCAAAAGTTTTAGGAGAAAAATGGCAACTTGATGTTAAATATGTCCCTAGACAATGCTACACTGGTACACATCCTGATAAATTTTATCAATATACTATGATTGATGAGGCTTCTAGAGAAAGATTTATTTATCCTTTTAAGGAACAATCTTCTTATTCAACTATACAATTTGTTAAGATGGCTATTTCGTTCTTTGGATACAAACCAAAAATTATACAAACTGATAATGGTTTTGAATTTACGCACTTTAAGGACACTAAACGAATACATCCTTTCGATGTATTGTGTAACCAGCTAGATATAAAACACCAACTCATTAGACCTAGAACTCCATGGCATAATGGTAAAGTTGAAAGGAGTCATAGAAATGATAATGAACGTTTTTTTATAAATACTTATCTTTTTTTATTCTTATAATGATCTTATTAACCAAATGAAGAAATATCTTTATCGTTCTAATAGACTACCTATGCAGACCTTAGGATGGTTAACTCCTGTTGAGAAAAGGCGAGAGTTACAGAGAAGCTAGCTTCTCTGTAACTCTATCATATCAGGTATTTATTTTTAACTTTTTTTGTCTCACATCATTTACAAATGTACAAATAGTCAAAAAATTAAAAGATGATAGAAGATTAATCTCCTATCACCCTTTTCTAAATTATTTATTTTCTTTTACGAAGAAAGTTAAAACAACACCTAATACAAAACCTACTAATGCAAAGTTTAACCATGCGAAATCTGCAGGTACAGGTAAAAACTTAACTTTTGATAATAAATTATCCACAGCTGGTACTGCAAGTTTGAAAGTTGAAGTTATTGTTGCATATAAACTAAATACCCCTGTAAATAGTACAGTAGTTACATAAACAACTCTCTTTCCACCAAAGAAGTTATTTAAGAATCCTAGTAGGATTAATACCATTGTTAATGGATATAATAAAACTAACACTGGCACTGCACCTTGGATTATTGCAGCTAAACCGTAGTTACCTACTGCAAATGAGAATAAAGTTAATGCAATTGCATAAGTTTTATAACTAATTTTATCATATAATCTCACAAAGAATGAAGAACATGCAGTTACTAATCCAACACTTGTTGTTAAACAAGCTAAGAATACAATAACAAATAGTAATAACTTACCAACATTACCAAAGTAATAAGTTGTTGCTCCAGTTAATACCCCAGCCCCAGTTTTTTGTAATCCTAAAACTGAAACAGATGTAGCTCCAATATTTGAAATGAATACATATACTAGTGCTAATAATACTGCTGCTATAATAGCTGATTTTGCAGTATTATTAAATACTTCTTTTTTAGTTTTAGCTCCATAAAGTTTAACAGAGTTAATTACGATTATACCGAATACTAATGATGCTAGTGCATCCATTGTGTTGTATCCTTCCATTAAACCATTTGTAAATGCTAATGAAGTAGTAGCATATGCTTTAGTAGCTTCTTGAGCAGAACCCATAGGTTTAGCTAAAGATGCGATAATTAAAACAACCATTGAAAGTAGTAAAACTGGTGTGATTACTGTACCAATTCTATCTACTAATTTATTAGGGCTAATTGCTAACCACAATGTTAACCCCATAAAGAACGCTAAGAAAATTGCTTGAGCTATTGTAGTATTTTCTGGTGCTACAAAGCTTGATAATCCTAATTCATAAGTAGTTGTACCTGTTCTTGGGATTGCAAAGAAAGGTCCGATTGTTAAGTATAATAAAGTCGTAAATGCTATACCGAATCCTTTTCCTGCTCTACTAGATAAATCTAACAGATCCTCAGCTCCTGAATACCCCATTACAATTACTCCAAGAAGTGGTAATCCTACTCCCATAATAATAAATCCAACCATCGCTGTAGATAAGTTTGTCCCAGCGTTTTGTCCTAAAAATGCTGGGAAAATTAAATTACCAGCACCAAAGAACAGTGCGAATAACATAAGTCCGATTGAAACATATGGATTTTTCTTTAAAAATTTCAACATGTCATCTCCTCCGAATATTTTCAATTAATTTTTAGTATGTTATATACAATAATATATTTCAAGACTTTTTGTCAATATTTTTTTAAAAAAATATCTTCTTTTTTTGTTTTAAAAAAATGTTTTAAATTTTCTGATAATTTAGATTTATAGTGTTTTAAGTTTTTCGTTTTCATCATAAATTCATCAATGTTGTAAACACTTTCTTGTTGAATTAAGTATATATTAGTCATTTATAATATTAACAAAATAAAAAAAGATTTGATAATTGAAAATAGGTAATAGCCCCCAAAAATTTGGACAAATTTTGGAGGGCTATTTATTATGAAAATTAACAGATGAAAATAAGATAGAAATATATAGACTTAAGAAAAAAAGGATATCTATATAAGGAACTAGCTAAAAAAGTTTAAAAATTAATATTAGTAATATGAAATACATGGTCAAACTGGTTGATTTACATGGTGAAACCGTACTGATTAAAGGGAAAAAAATAATTACTATCCACCAGAATTAAAAACTAGATATAATCAATGAAGTTTTAATAATGGGAAATTCTATATACACTACTTCATTAAAGTACGCATTACCAAATACTGGTTTACTTTTGTAATTGGATTTCAAAATTTAAAGAAAAACGGGTATAATATACTAGAGAAACCGAGAGGAAGAACTAGTAAGATGAAAAAAATATTAAAAAAAGATAGAAAAAAACGAATTATCAAAAGTTGAACAACTAGAGAAGGAACTTGAGTACCTACGTGCGGAAAATGCAGTTTTAAAAAAAGTTGAGGGAGATAAGGTTAAAACAATCTCAAACGAAGAGAAAAACAAAAAAATAGTAGAAGAATTAAAGAAAAACACATAAATTAAATATACTATTAGAAATTTTTAGGCTTGTCTCGTTCATCATATTATTATACAAAAAAATAAAGAAGATAAAGATAAAAAAATAAAAAAGTATAGAAGAAGCTATTAAATCTATTCAGGAAAAAGAACAAACTAAGATATGGTTATAGAAGAGTAACATCAGAACTTAGAAACATGGGATTTTTTTAGTAAACCATAAAAAAAGTTTTGAGATTGATGAGAAAAACTAGATGTACTATCATTCGTAAGGCCTACAAGAAAAATACAATTCTTATAAAGGGGAGACTGGGAAAAATCGCAGATAATATAATAGATAGAGATTTCTTCGCTTCAGAACCATTAAAGAAATGTTATACCGATGTAACTGAATTCAAAGTTGGAGAGGATAAGGTATATTTAGCGCCTATAATTGATGGATATAATGCAGAGATAATAGCGTATAGTGTTTCATTTTCACCCTAACATGGCACAACAATATGAAATGTTATCGCAACTTCAAAAATGAAAGATACGATGGTATGATATTACATAGTGATCAAGGTTGGCAATATCAACATATTGAATATAGACAATTCCTTAAAGTGAAAGGAATTACACAATCAATGTCTAGAAAAGGAACATCAGCAGATAATGCATTTATGGAATCCTTTTTTTGGTGTTTTAAAAATCTGAGATGTTTTACGGATTCGAAGATACATTTAAGAATAAATATGAATTAAAAAGAAGCCATTATAGATTATATAACGTATTATAATGAAGAGAGAATAAAAATTGAACTTAGGTGGACTAAGTCCTGTAAATTACAGGAAATGAATAGAAACTAATATAAATAAAAAGAAACTTTCATTCCTTTTACAGATTAGATTTTTCCTCCTATTTAATCAAGGACAAGGGCTACGCCTTTTAAAAAAATCCTTGATTAAATAATTCGAAAAAAATCTAAAAATAACTGTAAGGAATGAAAGTTGCTAAAAAGTAATAAAATTTACTGACTTTAAAGTTTAAAAATACTAAACAAAAAAATAACTTAATATTTTGTCCAACTTTTTTTGGGTGCAGTACCATACTTATCAAATCTTTTTTTAGAAAATTCTATTTTTTTATTTCTTCTTTATAATCACAGTGATCACAATGAACACCTTTTTTACCCTCAAATAAAATATTATCACATTTCGGGCAATTTCTATTTATTGGTTTATCCCATGAAACAAAAATCACAAGTCGGGAATCCTTCACAACCATAGAAAAGCTTTCCTTTTTTAGATTTCTTTTCTAATATATCATGCTCTTTACATTTCGGACATTTTACTCCTACTTTTTTCTGGATTGTATTCGTATATCTACAGTCAGGGAAATTAGAGCAAGCTATAAATTTACCAAATTTTCCTAGTTTAAACACTAGTGGAGAGGCACATTCCGGACAAGATTCTCCAGTAAATTCTTGTTTAATCTCAACTTTTTCCATTTCTGATTCTGCTTTTTCTACATCTTTTCTAAAACCACTGTAGAAATTATAAATTGTTTTTTCCCATCCAACTTTACCTTCTGCAATATCATCTAGCTGACTTTCAAGATTTGCAGTGAATTTTGTATTAATAATATCAGGGAAATACTGTTCAGTAATTTTGCTTACTAATGTTCCTAATTCTGTTGGAGTAAACACCTTATTTTGCAACTTAGCATAATATCTTTTTTGTAGAGTGTCCACTATTGTTGCATAAGTTGATGGACGACCTACACCTAATTCTTCAAGTTCAGCAATTAATTTTGCTTCAGAATATCTTGCTGGCGGTTGTGTGAAGTGTTGCTCTTCTTTTATTTCTTTAATTTTCGCATCTTCACCAACTTCAAACTCTGGAGCAAATTTTACTTTTTCTTTTTCTTTTAACACTGCTAAAAAACCATTAAATAAAAGATTAGAATGTGCCCCACGATACACAACTTCATTGTTTTCAAAAGTAGTTGTACTAGTCTCATAAACTGCAGCACTCATACGACTCGCAAGGAATCTTTCCCAGATTAATTTATATAACTTATATTGATCATTTGATAGATATTCCTTAATTGAATCTGGTGTAAAATTAACATTCGTTGGTCTAATACCCTCATGGGCATCTTGAACATTTTTACTAGACTTTCTAGATTTTATTGATGTTGCTAAATACTCTTTACCAAAATTATTAAGTATATAATCACTAGCCATTTTTACCGCTTCATCAGAAACCCTTGTAGAATCTGTTCTCATATAAGTTATTAACCCGGTAACACCACCTAATTTTTTAAGATTTATTCCTTCGTATAGCTCTTGAGCTACACTCATTGTTTTACGAGTTTTAAAATTAATCTTTCTTGAAGCATCTTGTTGCATAGTAGAAGTAATATAAACATTTGGCGCATTTCTATTTTTTTTAGTTTTCGCTACATCTATTACTTTAAATGTATCACCTTTTATTGCTTTTTCTTATTTTATCTACATCTTTTTTGCTTTCAAGCTTGATCTTTTCACCTTTATATGAATAAAAAAATTAGCTGTTAAAACTTTTCTATTTTTTTTATAAAGTCTATAGGTATTGACCAATATTCTTGAGGTACAAATTTTTGTATTTCCTCTTCCCTATCAACAATTAGTTTTAATGCAGCATTTTGCACTCGACCAGCCGATAGTTTTGGTTTAACTTTTTTCCATAAAACAGGTGAAATATTATACCCTACAAGACGATCAAGAATTCTTCTTGCCTGTTGTGATTGAACTAGATCCGTATTAATTTTTCTTGGATGTTTAATTGCATCCTTTACCGCATCTTTAGTTATTTCATTAAATACTATTCTATTATCAGAATCATTATCTAAACCTAATATGTGAGCAATATGCCATGCTATTGCTTCTCCTTCTCTATCGGGATCGGATGCTAGGAAAACTTTTTTCCCTTTAGCCTCTTTTTTTAAAGATTTAATTACATCACCCTTCCCTCTTATAGAAATATAATCAACATCTATATTTCCATTATCTAGTACTTCTACTCCCATTCTGCTTTTAGGAAGGTCTCTTACATGACCTTTTGAAGATATTACCCTATATTTTTTTCCCTAGATATTTTTTTCAATAGTTTTTTTGCTTTGGAAGGAGATTCGACTATTACTAAATTTTCTGCCATTTTCTTCTCTCCGTAGTTTTTTAATAAGTAGTATCTTAAAACATTTTTATTAACTTGTCAACTTTTTTCAATAAAAATTAATCTATTTTTGTTAATATTAAAGGTTCTTGATTATCTCGAACAACTATCGTATGTTCATATTGTGCAATATAAGAACCATCATTTGCTACTAACTCCCATTCGTCTCTATCTGAATTACCTACAATTTTTGCTTTTGTTGATACGAAAGGTTCTACAGCTAAACACATACCATCTTTTAGGATAATATTATCCCAAGGATCGAAATAGTTGAATACATGTTGTGGTTCTTGATGTAATGATGTTCCAATTCCATGCCCAGTTAAGTTTTCAATTACTTCTAACTTATGCTCTTTTATTTTTTTATGTATATTTTTTCCTATTTGGTTAATTTTTCTTCCCGCAACAGCATGTTTAATACCTTCATAAAATGCTTCTTTAGCAACTTCACATACTTTTTCTTTCATAGGATCGTCAACTTTTCCTACTACAAAAGAAATTCCAGTATCTGCATAATATCCATCTTTGCATCCTGATACATCTATATTCAATAAATCTCCATCTTTTAATATTTTAGTACTAGATGGAATCCCGTGCGCTGCTTGATAATTTAATGAAATACATGTATAACCTGGAAAATTGTACTCTGTTATTGGAGCAGATTTTGCACCGTATTTTTCAAATAATTCTTTTGCGATATTATCTAGTTCTTTTGTTGAAACACGAGGCACTGCTTTTTTTACCATTTCATCACGAATAGTAGCACAGATAAAAACCTATTTCTTTCATTTTTTTTGTAATTGTTCTTCAGTTTTTTTATAATCATTTTTTTATTCTCCTTGCTATTTAATCAATTGATATAAGTTTTCTATTGAATACGTTGGTTTTTTCTCTTTTTCTTTCAATTCTTCGAAGCTTGTCACACCTGTTTGAACATGAATTGTATCTATTTCACTATTTATACCTGACATAATATCTGTTTCGTAATTATCACCTACCATTACTATTTCATCTTTTCTATAATTAAATAATTTAATAGCAGATTCCATAATAATATTACTAGGCTTACCAATAATTGTAGCAGTCGTAGAAGTTGCATATTCCAAGTATTTGATTTGTCCTCCATTACTCGGAACGAAACCATGTGCAGTAGGTAATAATGTGTCTGGATTAGTACCAACAAGTTCTGCCCCATTTAGAATAGCTTTAGTAGCAATAGCTAATTTTTCATATGTAAGTTTTCTATCTAGACCTACTACTACTGCTTCAACATCTTCTTCAGTATCTTTTTGACTAAATGAACTAAGTGTATTCTTTACCCCAGCTTCTCCTATTACATATAAGTTTTTATAATCTTTAGATTCAAGATAAATTTTAGTAGCATCACTTGAAGTAAATACATGTTCTTCTGATGTCTTTATATCGAATTTCTTTAGATGCTCAGCTACATCTTTTGGTTCTTTCGTTGAATTATTTGTTAAAAATAAATAATCAATATTCTTATCGTTTAAATACTCAACAAATTCTTTAGCATACCTGATTTTTTTTCTCCATTATATATAGTACCATCTAAGTCTATCAGGTATAATTTATAATCTTTTTATAGTCATGCTGTTACCTCATAAGTTTCTATTAACATAACGGTAAAATCATCAAATTAAATTGATCTTCATCTTTATATATTAATCCACTAATATCTATCAATAGTACATATACTGTATTAATATCATAATTTTTGACTTATTTTAACACATATTATGTTACTCTTTATATTTTACAACGTTTATAAAAAAATAAAAAGCATTAATTAGGTTTTTCCTATTTAATGCTTTTAAATAAAATCGTTAAATATACTATCTAAAAAGATTAACCATGAGTTCATTTCAGACAATTGTTTTTTTCTCATGATACCAAACTATCATAATAAGAGATTGTAGAGTTATATACCATTTTAATCTATTTCTATATTTTAATGTAGGTTCTTGCCCATATATTTCTAACCATTCATTCCAATCACTTTGTGGAATATATCTGTACAGAACAAATGAAATATCGATTGCTGGATCACAAAGTATAGAATGTTCCCAATCTACTAAAAATAACTTACCTTGATCAGACAATAACCAATTATCTTTATGTAAATCTGTATGACAAGGAGTGTACTCCACATCATCTCCAGGAATAGAATTTTCCAAATAATTAAGTGCACTAACTATATTACTGTTTTTACGAAGTTCATCTGTAATTATAGATTTCAAATTATATAAAGAACTAGAAGCGGTTTCTTCACTATACCCTTGTGCTTTCATAATTCTTTTTAATTTTGTAGATTTATGAACTTTCTTTAATATTTTTGGAATACGCTTATCAGTCATGTCTTCTGTATTTAATGTTCTACCATTTTCAAAATCTTGAGCAATCAATACATCTCCATTACTTATCCGCTTCGTCCATCTTAGTCTTGGGACAATTCCCTCTGCTGAAAGAGTTGCAATCATAGGAGTAGTATTTTTTTTAATAAAGTAACGTTGATTATCTCGCGAACAATAATAGTCTTCTTGATATGTATCATCTAAAGTCCAACCCATTTGATAATATTCTTTAGACATTTTTCTACTACTCCTTTCTTCAATCTCTTTTGTACTTTTTATAAATTATAATGCACTTTATATTTTACATTCTTTACTTATTTTTTTCAAGATGCTATTTTTTTATTAAAATTAAAAAAATCTCAAAGATATTCTAATTTTAATAATAAAAAAACAATAAGAATATCTTTGAGATTTAGTTTTTTTATGTTGATTTTTAGTTTCAATAATATTATATTGAATAAATATTTTTTTATAAAAATTTTTTTACTCGCAGCAAAGTTTATAAATTCCTTCTGCATAAATTGCAGTTGCTAATAATAAATCTTCAATTTCTAAAAAAATTCATTTTGCTTGGTGCATTGTATCATGTTTACCGGGAAAAAGAAGTCCAAATGCTACACCTTTTTTCAAGCATCTAGCATATGTTCCACCACCAAGAACGAATGCATCATTTTTAGTATCTCCTGTATACTTTCTGTATACATCCATAAGAGTAGTAACTAACTCATCATCTTTCGGTACATAGTGTGCTTCTTTTGTACTAGTAACTTCGATATTAATATTATCTACTTTTACTTCATCTAATTTTTTTCTACTAAATCAAACTTCATTGGATGACGACAATCAGTTGATACTACAGCAATTTTTTCTGCTAAATCATATTTTTAGAATACCATAATTATATGTAGCTGCTCCCATTTCATCATCAGAATAATTAATTCCTAATTTTTCTCCAAATGGATCGTTAGCAAGTTTTTCTACTATATAATCAACAAAGTTTTTACCATTAGCATCTAATCCTAATGTACTTAAAAATTCTGCTAATTTTGTAGCTCCATTAATACCAAATTGTGGTGTTGATCCATGTGCTGCTTTACCTTTTAGAGTTAGTTTAATTGTATCTCCTACCGCTACTTCTCCTTCAAGGTTTTCTTTGGCTAAGAATTTTTCAAATTTTTCTTTAATATCAGCAACTTCTCCAACTAATTCAGCTTCTGAACTCGCAATAACCATATTAAGAACTTGACCACCATTGAATTTAACAAGTTTATAGTTATAAGTTCCTTCTTCATCAGTAAAGATTAATTTGTGATTAAAAGTAACACGAGCTTTTTCAGCATATACTAGAGGGAACATAGCATCTGGTGTAAATCCTGTTGCAGGTTGTTCTTCATGCTCAAAGTACGATTTAACACATCTAAATCCTGTTTCTTCATCACTTCCTATAATTAAACGAACTCGTTTATTCCATTTTACTCCTAGTTTATCTAAAAGTTTTACAGCGTAGTAAGCAGCCATTGTAGGCCCTTTATCATCTAAAGATCCACGAGCATAAATTTTCCCATCTCTAACTTCTGGTTTAAACGGGTGACTAATCCAATCAGCTTCAACTACTGGCACTACATCGACGTGACCAAGGATACCGAATAACTCTTCACCTTCACCAACTTCAATGTGACCAGCTTTGTTTTCTACTAATTTAGTTTTATAACCATCACGTTCTCCAAATGATAAAATTAAATCTAATGCTTCTCTTGGACCGCTACCAAAAGGAGTTTCCTCAGTTACATCAGTTCCTAAAATTGAACGAACACTTAATAAATCGAATAAATCTTTTAATAGATCCTCCTTATGATTTTGAACTTCTTGTTTAAAATTGATATTCATAATATATCCCTCCATTATTTATTTAAATTTTTTAGTTCCTTTTCTGTTAAATATCTATATTCACCTAATTTTAAATTTTCATCTAATTTTAATGATCCTATAGACAATCTCTTTAAGTATGTTACTGTAGTTCCTAGAGCTTTCATCATTCTTTTTACTTGATGAAACTTACCTTCAGTTATAAATATATTTGCTCTACTTTTTTCCTCAGTAGATTCGAGTATTTCTAAGCGAGCACTTTTACACTTATATTCTCCGTCTATAATAAGTCCATTCTCGACAAATTTGATATACTCATCTTTTAATTTTCCAGAAACTTCAACATAGTATTTTTTTTCTACATCTTTTTTTGGGGAAATTAACTTATGAGCAAGCTCACCGTCATTTGTCAGTAACATTAATCCTTCAGTATCCTTATCTAGTCTACCGACAGGAAAAACTTTATGTATGCGATCTTTTTCTTCTAAAATATCAACTACTATTTTTTCAACCGCATCTTCTGTAGCTGATACAACATTTTTAGGTTTATTCATCATTATATAAATATATTTTTGATAAACTAACTGTTCTCCATTCACTATAACCTGATCACTTATTTCATCGACCTTATAATCAGGGGATTTTACTAGAATATTATTAATTAATATTCCCTTTTTTATAATTTTTTTTGCTTCTGCTCTACTTAGTGTCGTCGTTGTACTTATAAATTTATCTAGTCTCACTATCCTCTTCTCCTCATATTTCTTAATGCTGATAAGGTTATTGTTCTTCCAAACAAATACTTATCAAATTTCATTCTAGTAATACTAAAGAAGTAGACTGCAGCGCCTATAACAGCACATATTATAATTAATATCATACTAGAAATTTTTGACTCAATAACAAAAATTAGAAACAATCGAATCATAAACCGCAGCGACTGCAATAAACATAATGAAACAACTACTTAAAAAGAATAATTAATTTTGATAAAAAAATTCTAAAAACTTTAAGTTTAACAACACTATTTATAATTATTAAGTTAATTATAATCATAACTACATAAGTTGTTATTGAAGATAAAATTACACCGTTTGTCTCATAATTAACTACAAATGGAGTAATCGTCATGTATTTGACCGCCAACCCAATTACTATAGTTATAAGATTTATCAATTGTTTATTTATTGCTTGCATTATGATACTTGTTAAACTATAAAGAGAATACAAAATAGCAAGCGGTAAATAAAATCTAAGTAAATCTGCATTTATAAGACTCCTACTATAAAAAGTAGAATAAAGTGGATCGGCAAGAACATACATCCCAACCAATGCCGGAAACACCATCATCATAAGAGCTAAAATTACTTTGTTAATCTGAGAACTCACACTTACTTTATCACCTTGTGCAAATAATCGCGTAATAGAAGGTAAGAATGTACTTGAAAATGCTGGAGCAATAGCCACAGCTATCATTACTACCTTATTAACAAGTTGCAATGCAGAGAATCTCCCATCAACAATATCAGCTTTTCCTATTTTTGTCATACCATGAATAAAATTATGTTGATCTATTATATTTAAAATCGGGAATAATCCAACAATAAATATAAACGGAATTGAAACTGATAGAAGTTCTTTTACTAATTCTCCAGTAGTAATATCTATAGAATTACTATCTTCTGGAGAATTAAAATCTAAACTTCTTCTATATTTAGTATAAAAAAAGGATAGCGTAATTAAAGAAAACACAGCTCCTACTGCTGCAGCAAAAGTTGCACTAACATTCCCTTCAACTACTCCATATCCTAGAATTCTCATAATAAAATATGTTGCTCCCAACATAAAAGCAATTCGAGCTACTTGTTCAACAAATTGGCTTAGTGCAGAAGGTAACATAATCTCATGTCCTTGAAATAGTCCACGAATTCCCGCTGAAATTAACACAAGAGGAATACCGAAGCTCAAACTTTTAAGCACTAATGCTCCTTCTTGAGGAGTGAATTTTTGTTGATTACTTATTAATATTTGTTCTGAAATAAGCCCAGAACCAAAAAATAAAATACAGAAACCAACTATTCCCATTATCACAAGAAGCCAAGAACCTAATTTATAAATTTTCCTACTTATACTATATGCTCCTAATGCATTATATTTTGCAACTAACTTTGCTATTGCTAAAGGAATTCCTGCGGCAGAAACCTCAAGTATAGTTACATAATAACTATATCCATAGTTGAAGAGAGCCATCTGCTCTTCTCCACCAATAATTTGATAGAACGGAATCAGATATACAGCTCCTAAGACTTTTGTCAAAATCAAACTTATGCTAAGTATAGCAGTCCCTTTAAACAAGGAATCTTTTTTCAAAATTTTCACATCCAAACTTAATATTTAATTGTAATTTTAATTATTTTATAAGTATAAATATTGATAGCAAAATACTAAAGCACTAACTAAACTATATGCTGCTACCAATGTCAATACCTTATCCATACGTCTTTTTTTTATTTTTCTATTTGCTACTAGCATTATATATGAACCTAATAGTAGTACAAATGTAATAATAAAAAAACTATAACAGATAAAAAAATATCGCCATACTATCATCCTTTCTTTTTTTATATAACCTTATTTTATCATGATTTATAAAAAAATTTTTAAACACACTTTATATAGATAATTAAAAAAACTCAATATAACTGAGCTTTTTGATTTACATATTTTTTTAATCATGTTAGATTTTATAACATACACTTTATTTTATATATTTTTTTGTTATTATAATAAATAGATATAAAAATATTTATTTCACAAAAATCTGATTAGAGAGGTACTATTATGGGGTTTAAAGAATTACAAAAAAATCTTCCCGTTTTTTCTATAAGTGTAGTAACAAAAATCACCCAGCTTACTGCAAGACAAATACGATACTATGAAGAAAAAAAACTCTTCACTCCAAAACGTACTGAAGGGAACACCCGACTTTTTTCATTCAATGACATCGATAAATTATTAACCATTAAAGATCTACTTACAAAAGGCTTCAGCTTAAAAGCAATTGATGAAATTATAAATGAGAAAAATGTCTCTGCTGAAACAACACAAATTAGGCAAATTATCCATAATGATATATTTGCTGGACCAAGCGGATTACCAAGGGAACGCTCAATTGGACGTGGTGACTTATCAAGATTTTATAACAAGAAAAATAATAAATTTTAATGTTAGATTTTTTTACAATATATTTATTCAAATAACAAGGAGACGACATGGCTAAAACTATTACTAGAGAAGAAATTATTAAAAGAATTGAAGAAGAAAATGTTAAATACATTCGATTACAATTTACCGATATCACTGGAACTATAAAAAACGTAGAAGTACCCGTTAGTCAAATTGAAAAAGTATTAGATAACAAAATGATGTTTGACGGTTCATCAATTGAAGGTTTCGTTCGTATCGAAGAAAGTGATATGTACTTATACCCTGATTTAAATACATTCTTAGTATTTTCATGGGATAGTGAATATGGAAAAGTTGCTCGTTTTATCTGTGATGTATACACAGTTGATGGTAAACCATTTTCCGGAGATCCACGTGGTAATTTAAAACGTACTCTTGAAAGAATGAAAAAACTAGGATTCGATACTTTAAATCTTGGTCCTGAACCAGAATTCTTCTTATTCAGACTAAAAGAAAATGGTGAACCAAGTTTAGAATTAAATGATAATGGTGGTTATTTCGATCTTGCTCCTGTTGATTTAGGAGAAAATGTTCGTCGTGATATCGTTCTTGAGTTAGAACGTCTTGGATTTGACATTGAAGCAAGTCACCATGAAGTTGCACCTGGACAGCATGAAATCGACTTTAAATATGACGATGTAATTTCAGCTTGTGATAACATTCAAACTTTCAAATTAATCGTAAAAACCATTGCTAGAAAACATGGCCTACATGCTACATTTATGCCAAAACCAATTTTTGGTATTAACGGATCTGGTATGCACTGTAACGTGTCTATGTTCTGTAATGGTGAAAACAGCTTTTATGATGAAAATAGTGAAAATGGTTTAAGTGAAGTAGCATCACACTTCATCGCAGGAATTCTTAAACACGCTCGTAGTTTCACAGCTGTATGTAATCCAACAGTAAACTCATACAAGCGTTTAGTACCTGGTTATGAAGCTCCTTGCTATGTTGCATGGTCAACTTCAAACCGTTCACCTCTAGTTCGTATCCCTGCTGCACGTGGTAAATCTACACGTGTAGAAGTTAGATCAGTAGATCCTGCTGCAAATCCATACTTAGCAATGTCAACTATCTTAGCAGCAGGTTTAGACGGAATTGAAAATAAACTAGTTCCAGCACCTGAAGTTAGAAGTAATATTTATGTTATGACTCGTGAAGAAAGAATTGCTATTGGTATTGATGAATTACCATCAACATTATACACAGCTCTTAAAGAACTATCTTCATCTTCTATTATGAAAGAAGCTCTTGGGGACCATATCTTCTATAACTTTATCGAAGCAAAATCAATCGAATGGGATTCATTTAGAACTCAAGTTACAGATTGGGAAATTGATCAATATTTAAAAAAATTATTAATTAAATGAAAAGAAGGAATAGCTTATAACAAGCTATTCCTTCTTTTTATATTTTATAAAAAAAGCTACAGAATAATAATTCCGTAGCTTTTTTTATTAATATTTAGATAGTAGTTCTACTAACGCTTCTTTTGGTTGGTATCCAGTTTTTTCTTCTAATACTTCACCATTTTTCATAATTAGTAGAGTTGGAATTGACATAATTCCAAATTCACCAGCTGCTTCTTGATTTTCATCAACATTAACTTTGTAAAATTCAATGTTAGTTAATTCATTAGAAACTTCTTCTAATACTGGTGCTAACATTTTACATGGACCACACCATGGTGCCCAAAAATCAAATACTTTTACGCTATCAGTTTTTGATAGCTCAAAAAATTCTTTATCTGTAATTTCTCTCATTGTTTCTGTCTCCTTTATTTCTTATGTTTTTATTTTATAATATCATTAGAAAATATTCAAATTATCTGTTTTATCTATAAATTTTACATCATTGGCATTTGAGATTGCATAGGTTCATCTTTTGATACATCTGCTACTACTGCCTCTGTTGATAAGAATAAACTTGATACACTCGCTGCATTTTGCAAAGCAGAACGAGTTACTTTAGTAGGATCTACAATACCAGCTTTAATCATATCAACCCATTCTTCAGTAGCAGCATTAAATCCATATCCTACTTCAACTTCTTTCAGTTTAGCCACGATAACGCTACTCTCTAATCCTGCATTTTCTGCAATTTGACGAACTGGAGCTTCAAGAGCTTTTTTAATTATGTTAATACCTGTTTGTTCATCACCAGTTGCTTCTAGTTTTTCAACTTCAGAAATAACTTGAACAAGTGCAGTTCCACCACCAGGAACTATACCTTCTTCTACTGCTGCACGTGTTGAATTTAACGCATCTTCAATTCGAAGTTTTCTTTCTTTTAATTCAGTTTCAGTGGCAGCACCAACTTTAATAACTGCAACCCCACCTGAAAGTTTCGCAAGTCTTTCTTGTAGTTTTTCACGATCAAATTCAGAACTTGATTCTGCATATAATACTTTTATTTGTTGAGTTCTACTTTCAATTTTTTCTTTATCACCTTTACCACCAACAATAACTGTATTGTCTTTAGTAACATTAACCTTAGCTGCTTTACCTAGCATTGTAATATTAGCATCTTTTAGCTCAAGACCTAAATCGTCAGTAATTAATGTTCCACCTGTTAAAATAGCAATATCTTCTAAAATTGCTTTTCTTCTTTCACCAAATCCTGGAGCTTTTACAGCTACAACATTAAACGTACCACGAAGTTTGTTTACAACAAGTGTAGCAACAGCTTCTTGCTCGATATCATCTGCAATAATTAATAGTGGTTTAGCAGCAGCAACTACTTCTTCAAGTACTGGTAAAATTTCTTGAACCGCACTAATTTTCTTATCCGTTACAAGGACATAAGGATTATCTAAGTCAGCAATCATTTTCTCAGTATCACTAACCATATAAGGAGATAAATATCCTCTGTCAAATTGCATCCCCTCTACCACTTCTAAAGTTGTTTCTAGACCTTGAGATTCTTCGATAGTAATAACACCATCATTACCTACTTTATCCATAGCTTCTGAAATAAATTTCCCTATTTCTTCATCAGCCGCTGAAATAGCTCCTACTTGTGCAATTTTATCCTTAGAATCCACAGTTACACTGATTTCACGAAGACGTTCAACTGCTACTTTCACAGCTCTTTCCATACCTTTTCTAATTCCAATTGGATTAGCTCCACTTGTAACATTTTTTAAACCTTCCGTTATCATTGCTTGAGCTAAAATAGTAGCTGTCGTAGTTCCATCACCTGCTATTTCATTTGTTTTATTTGCTACTTCTGCTACTAATTTTGCCCCCATATTTTCATATGGATCGTCTAATTCTATTTCCTTGGCAATAGATACTCCATCATTAGTAATTAACGGAGAGCCAAATTTTCTGTCTAATACGACATTTCTTCCTTTAGGTCCTAATGTTATTTTTACAGCATTTGCTAGTTTATCTACACCAACCTTCATCGATTGACGAGCATCTTCTGAAAATTTTAATTCTTTTACCATGTTTCCTCCTATTCTTCAATAACCGCAAGAACTTCTTCTTCATTAACTAAAAAGTATTCTTCATTTTTGAAACTTACCTTTTTATAATTATCTGAAAAGACTACTTTACTTCCAGCAGTTAATTCACCATCATTATCTTTTGATAATAAACAACTTTCTCCTAAAGCGACTACTACTGCGATATTTGAAGTTTCTTCTTTAGAAGCTAATACTATTCCACTAGTCGTTGCTTTTTTTCTTCTTCTACTTTTTTTAATAATACATTGTCAAATAATGGTTTAATCATATTAATAACCTCTTTTTTTATTTTTTTATTCTTACTTTACATTATACACTGAAATATATAATAAAACAAAAAGTCAAAAAAAGTCAAATTATAAGTTTTTATATTATATAATAATTAATTTATTCTATACATTTAAAAAAATAAATATTTGACAAAATTGTTTATAACAATAAACATATTTTTCTAAAGAACTAAAACGATAACAAAAGCCTTTTTCCATCATTTTTTTCTATTCATATTATTTTTTTATATTTTAGCAATATATGTTATAATACTAATTGTATAATGTTAAAATAGTAATTATACGGGAAAAAAATTCAAAAATTAAAAATATTATTAGGAGGAAAAATATATGAAATATGTAGTTGTTGGAACATCTCACTTCGGTTACGAAGCTGTTCAAACTATTTTAAAAAACGAGCCTAATGCTGAAATTCACCTATATGAAAGAGGCGCTGGTGCTTCATTTATGGGTTGAGGTAGCCAATCTTATTTAGATGGGACATCTAAAGCGTTATCTGAACTACACTTTGCGACAGAAGAATCTTACCGTTCTCAAGGTATTAACATCCACTGTAATAGTGATGTTGTAGGATTAAATTCAAAAGAAAAATATGTTGTTGTTAAAACACCAGCTGGTGAAGAAAAACAAAGTTACGATAAATTATTATTAAGTCCTGGTGGAGCTGCAATTAAACCTCCATTCGAAGGAATTGAATTAGAAAATATCCACACTTTCCGTGGGCCAGAAGACACTCAAGCTGTGTACGATTGTATGCAAAATAGTAAAAAAGCAGTTGTAGTTGGTGGTGGATACATCGGTCTTGAAGTTGCAGAATCTTATGCAAAACACGGTATTGATGTAACAATCGTTGACTTCGCTCCAAGAATCTTAAATACATACTTAGACCAAGAATTAACTGACATCCTTACTGAAGAAGGTGCTAAGCACAACCTTAAAGTTCGCGGTGGAGAAAAAGTTCTTTCATTCAAAGGTGAAAACGGAAAGGTTACATCTGTAGTAACTGATCAAGGTGAATACGAAGCTGATACAGTTATCGTTTCTGTTGGTGTTCGCCCAGATGCATCTTGGCTAAATGGAGAATTAGAAATGACAGAACGTGGTTTTGTTGTTACTAACGAATACTTAGAAACATCTGCTGAAGATGTATACGCTGGAGGCGACTCTACTCTTCTTCCATACGCTCCAACACGTGGAGAATTACCAATAGCTCTTGCTACTTTAGCTCGCCGTCAAGGTGTAGTTGCTGCATTAAATGCTATGGGTACAAAAACTAAAATGCCTGCAGTAAACGGTACTTCTGCATTATCATTCTTTGATTACAAATTTGTAAGTACTGGATTATCTCAAAACGGAGTTAGCTTATACGATGGTAAAGTAGCTTCTAAATATGTACAAGAAAGAATTTATCCTGATTTCATGAGAAAAGAAAACAACTTAGTTCACATGAAAATCTACTACGATGAAGATACACACAGAGTTCTTGGAGCTCAATTCATGTCTAAACATGACATATCTAGTGCTATCGCAGCTTATCTATAGCTATCGCATCAGACTGGACATTAGAACAATTAGCACTTGCTGATATATTCTTCCAACCAGAATTTGACCGTCCATGGCACTTCATTAACGTACTTGCTATGGCGGCTCTAGACTACAAACTAGGTGGAGCAGATAAATTACTATTCTAGTATAATAAAAAAGTTCACAGAAAAATTTCTGCGAACTTTTTTATTTTGATTTTAAAATAAATCTTTAGAATTATAAAATATATAGCCTTCATAATAATAACTTGCATCAAGCCCCTTCATATAAATTTCCCTATCATCAATGTCACTTATAAGTGCATCTCTTAATACATGTTTAATTTCTATATCTCTAATTGGACTACGCTGCATTGCTAATAAATAATCCTCTTTATCTATTTTATCCCAATCAATTACTTTTTAAATTTGATTTTTTAGTATATGATCTAACCATAAACGTGTGGCTCGGCCATTACCTTCGTGAAATGGATGGGCGATATTCATTTCAACATATTTTTCTACTATCTCTTCAAAGGAGCTTTACGACATTTCATCGATATGTTTTAAAGAAGAATCTAAAAACATAACTGGTGGGAGTGACTCAAAAATCGTGATTTCGGAGAAATCGATTTTGTCGAGTCACCCCCGCACGGTTTATTAGATATCTAAAAAGCTTTTAAAAAGCGAATTTAGATATCAATAAACCACTGCGTCTATGAGTTCTCATATACACTTTATTAAATTTTAGTACTTTGGGTGTATCCCCTATATTAACATTTCTTACTTTTCCTGCAAAATCATAAATTTCTTCAAATAAATATTGATGTATAAAGGCTAAGGTAGAGAACTTACCTACTTTTTTATTTTTTAGTAACTCATCTGTAAATAATTTAATCGCTTTTTTTTACTAAGACGTTCTTCTTCACGTGCTAAAAGCTGAGCTTTCTGTTATACCAAGCTTATTTTTCAAGTACCATAGTTCTCCTTTCTAAAATATATTTTCAGTATTATCATAATCAATTATATATAACATTACTTCTCTTTACAACAATTTCACTATATTCTTACAAAAAAACCTATACAAACTACTTTTTAGCCTGTGTAGGGTTTATAATTTTATTCCGAAATTACTTGATCTAAATTTGATACTATTCTTGCTCTTCCTTGAACTTTGAAGTTAACAATATTATCAAAAAAATATTTAGAATTATAACTTCTCCCTTATTTAATATTTCTAAAACTTCTTCATTATTCGTCTTCTTAGTAATAACTTTTACATTATCTACTTCAGCTCTAATAATAATATAACTACTTTCTTTCATAATCTACTCCTGTTAATACTATAACTTGATTTTATATTGAATATCTTTTACTAATTCTGTATCTTCTAAGAAAATACCAGTTTTTTTACTAGTTACTGTTTTTGATCCAATTTTCTTGATTCCACGCATAGCCATACACATATGCTCCGCTTCAATAATTACATACACACCTTTCGGTTGTAATTGCTCTTCAATCGCTTTTACCAACATGAGTGTCATATCTTCTTGAATTTGAAGTCTACGGCTAGCACTTTCAACTAGACGAGCAAGTTTACTAAGCCCAGTAATTTTTTTATTATTTGGAACATATGCTATATGACATACCCCATAGAAAGGTAACATATGATGCTCACATAATGAATAAAACTGAATATCCTTTACTAAAATAGGTTCATCATTATCTGATTCAAAAAATGTATTTATCTCTTCTTTTGGATCTACATTTGTTTTAGATAATAACTCTTCATACATTTTTACACATCTTTTAGGTGTATCTAGTAATCCAGCTCTTGATGTATCTTCTCCAATATTTTCTAATAATGTTTTTATAAGTTCTTGTGATTGTTCTTTATTTCTCAAAACTATCCTCCATTTTTATAAAAAAAAGAGTTACTAAGTAGTAACTCCTCTTTTTGAATTAAATTGTTATTATTTAACTGCGTCTTTAAGAGCTTTACCAGCTTTGAAAGCAGGAACTTTACTTGCAGCGATTTCGATAACTTCGTTAGTTTGAGGGTTACGTCCTTTACGAGCAGCTCTTTCTCTAACTTCAAAGTTACCAAATCCGATAATTTGGATTTTTTCACCTTTAGCTAAAGTTTCTTCAACTGTTTCTACGAATGCTTCGATAGCAGCAGTTGCTTGTTTTTTTTGTAGTCCTGATTTCTCAGCAACTTTTGAAATTAATTCTGATTTATTCATTAATTCTTTACCTCCATTATTGAGTAACGGTTCTACCGTTTCACTTATTAAATATTACCATATAAATCGCTAATAATCAAGGTTTTTATTATATAATTTTTAGCGTTTTTTTAGCATTTTTTTCTATATTTTTAATTAGTAATTTTTCAAATTATTTTTATCTTTCTACTAATACGTAAACTTATTTATTCGAATTTATTTAATTCTTCTGCAGCCATCTTATTCATAAGGTTGTTAACACAGTCTTTTATACTAAGTCCTTCATATAGAACCTTGTATATATTTTCAGTAATTGGCATATATACATCAAATTTCTTAGATAAGAAATAACATACTTTTGTTGTTCTAACACCCTCTGCCACCATGTCTAGCTTCTCTATTGCTTGATCTAAAGTATAGCCTTGACCAATTAAATAACCGCAATTATAGTTTCTTGAATGTTTAGACGTACATGTTACTACTAAGTCACCTATTCCTCCAAGACCTAAGAATGTCATTTCATCAGCACCTAGTTTTTTCCCTAATCTTGTTATCTCGATTAATCCTCGTGTTAACAATGCTGCTTTAGCATTATCACCGTATGCCATTCCATCAATAATTCCACATCCAAGAGCAATAATATTTTTAAGTGCTCCACCTACTTCTACTCCAACAATATCCTTATTGACATAAATTCTGAAATATTTATTGTGGAATATTTCTTGTGCAATCTTATTAAGTTCATCATTTTCAGAAGCTATTGCTACTACTGTAGGATTTCTTAAAATTAACTCTTCTGCGTGAGAAGGACCACTTAATACACCTACCCCTTTTAGTTTATCACTATCAATTTCATCAGATATAACTTCTGACATCCTCTTATTAGTTTCCATCTCTAAACCTTTAGAAACATGAATGATAAACTTAGGACGCTTTAGATATTTATTAATATCCTTTGCTACTTCTCTCATCACTTTTGTAGGAACTGCAATAACAATTACATCTGCAAACTCAACTGCTTCTTTTAAACTACTAGTAGCAACGACTTCTTTTGGTAAAATAGCATTTTTTAAATACCTACTATTTGTATGATTTTCATTTATTTCATCTCTTGATTTTTCACTTCTTGAATATAAGCGTAATTCATGTCCGTTATCTACAACTGCTTGGGATAAAGCAGTCCCCCAACTTCCTGAACCTATCACAGATATTTTCATTGTTCTGTCCTCACTATAAATTATTATTACTTTTATTATATCAAATTTTCTAAAAATATACATTAATTTTACTTATAAGCATCATTTTATCTTAACCAAAAAATTCAACTAAAATAGCATCCACTAACCTGCTATACTATTTTTTTTCTTTTTAAATTATGTTATAATTTAGTGAGAATAAATATAAGGAGGTAATTTTATGAATTGGTTTGAAATTACTTTTAATTGATGGGAATCGAGGATTACTAAATCTAAACAATATTGTCGATATTTGGAAAGGTCTAAATGATGAATATGCAACTATTTCTCAAGTAAATGGAGAAGAATTAGAAGTACCTGCATCAGAATACGATAGATTAAAACGTGCATTAGATATGAAAGGATACGTATTAGGAGGGTTCTAATATGGCTAGATTTTTTTAAAAAAATATTCCTTACTTTATTAACTATCACAATTGTAGGTTTTGGCTTATATTATTACTTTAATAACAATTCTAACAAAGATAATAAAGTAGATGATAAAACTAATATTGAAAAATACTGTAAAAAGTGAAACAAATTCTCAAGAAAATATCGAAGGGACTGTCGTAGCTAAACGCAGTACTGAAAATAATTAATTCTCACGAAAGGATAATACTATGAAAAAGAATACACTTAAAAAAATAACAAGTTTATTTCTTACATCTACATTAATATTTTCTACGATAAGTGCATCAAATATTAATCTTATAGAGGCGAAAGGATCATCAGCGAGACCAAGTGCTCCAAGACCTAGCTCTAAACCTAGTACATCTAAACCATCTAGCAGCAAACAAAGTTCTAAACCTACTAGTTCAACAGCTAGTAGCAAACCAACTACAAGCACTACTAAGAACTTCACGAAAAATTCAGGTGGTTCATATAATAAAGATTATAATAGTTACAATAATCAAGGTTATAAAAAAACAATATACTGACTACATAAATAATAACTACAGAAGTAGTGGTTTCTTTTTCAGGAAGTAATATAACGAATGCACTTCTATGGTATACATTATTCAGTTCAGCTACATCACACAATCATGTTCAAGCAAGTGATAAGCAAAAAGAATTAGTTGACAATGTGAAAGATTCAAAAGTTCCTGTATATATGTTGGAAATTAAAACTAAAGATGGAGAAACTAAGCACGTTACAGTAACTAAAGAACAATACGAAAAAGTTAAAGAAGGAGATAATATCTCTTTAAAAGACGGTAACTTAGAAATTAAAAATCAATAGTAAATAGATTTTATCCAGGAGTAAGATTCTCTTGGATTTTTTTAGGTTTAAACTACATGAAAAAACTTTCGAAATAGTTTCCTACTTCGAAAGTTTCTTTAATTTTATTCTTCTGAATATTTAGCTTTACGAGCTGCTTTTTCACGAGCTGCTTTGTCTAATTCTTTTTTACGTAGACGAATTGACTCTGGAGTTACCTCTAGGTATTCATCATCACTTAAGTACTCAAGACTTTCTTCTAAAGTCATAATACGAGCTTTTTTAAGTGTTACTGTTTGGTCCTTAGTTGAAGAACGTACGTTTGTTTGCGCTTTGGCTTTTGTGATATTAACTGTTAAGTCATTTTCACGGCTATTTTCTCCAACAATCATACCACCATATACATCAGTACCTGGCTCAATAAATACTGTACCACGATCTTCTAAACTTGAGATAGAATAGGCTGTAGCTTGACCATTTTCTAAAGCTACTAATACACCATTACGACGTCCACCAACACGCCCTTTTTGCATTGGTTGGTAAGAATCGAATGTATGGTTAATAATACCATATCCTTTAGTCATAGACATGAATTCTGTAGAGTATCCGATAAGTCCACGGGCTGGAACGTTAAAGATAAGACGAGTTTGTCCATTTCCATCAGCTTGCATATCTACCATATCACCTTTACGTTGACCTAATGATTCAATAACAGCACCAACACTTTCATCTGGTACATCAACTTGAACGCGTTCAACTGGTTCGCAATCAACACCATCGATATTACGAATAATTACTTCTGGTTTAGATACTTGAAGCTCAAATCCTTCACGACGTAAGTTTTCGATTAGAATTGATAAGTGTAGTTCTCCACGTCCACTAACTATCCATGAATCACTTGTATTAGGTTCTACACGTAATGAAACGTCTGTTTCTAATTGTTGCATTAATCTATCTTCTAATTTACGAGCTGTAACAAATTTTCCTTCTTTACCAGCAAATGGTGAGTTATTTACTAAGAAAGTCATTTGTAATGTTGGTTCATCAATGTGAAGTACTGGTAATGCTTCTTGGTGATCTGTTGGACAAACTGTTTCCCCAACGTTGATATCATCCATACCACTTACTGCAACGATATCACCTGCGTATGCTTCTTGAATTTCTTCACGTTTTAATCCAAAGTAACCGAAAATTTTAGTTACACGGAAGTTTTTAACTGTTCCGTCAAGCTTCATAAGAGATACTGATTCCCCTACTTTCATGCTTCCACGGAATACACGTCCAATACCAATACGACCAACATAATCATTATAATCTAATAATGCTACTTGGAATTGTAGAGGTTCGTCTCTATTATCTTTTGGTGCTGGAACATAATCGATTACTGTTTCATATAAACATTGCATGTTTTCTTCTTGAGCATTTGGATCACTTTCTAAAGAAGCTGTTCCATTAATAGCTGAAGCATAAACAACTGGGAATTCAAGTTGTTCATCATTTGCACCTAATTCAATAAATAAATCAATTACTTCATCTACAACTTCTTCTGGGCGAGCTGAAGGCTTATCAATTTTATTTACTACAACGATTGGTTTTAAGTTTTGTTCTAAAGCTTTTTTTAGAACGAAACGTGTTTGAGGCATTGTCCCTTCATAAGCATCTACTACTAAAAGAACACCATCAACCATTTCATGATACGTTCTACTTCTCCACCAAAGTCTGCGTGTCCTGGTGTATCAAGAATATTAATTCTTTTACCTTTATAATCAATAGCTGTATTTTTCGCTAAGATCGTAATTCCACGTTCTCTTTCTAAATCGTTAGAGTCCATTGCTCTTTCTTCTACATGCTCATTTGAACGGAAAATTCCTGATTGTTTTAATAATTCATCAACCAATGTTGTTTTACCATGGTCAACGTGAGCTATAATTGCAATATTTCTAACATCGTCTCTTAATTGTACTGACATTTTTTTCTCCTTGTTCTTACTTTATAAAACATATTAAATTATTCTATACATTTTATTTAATCTAACTTATCAATAATACCACTATTTCATCTTATTGTAAACAAATATACTAACTAAAACGCTATAATTTATTATATTTTTTTCGTTAGCCCTTTCAAAAAGAAAAGAGATCGAGTTATTCTCGATCTCCCTTAAATTCATTCTTTTATTATGGGTGTACTGGAATCATCCATCCAAGTACTCCTGTTGATTGAAGTGCGATAATGGCACACACAATGATTAATAGGATGAAACTGTGTTTAACTGTAAATTTAAGTAAGTCTGGCTCTCTTCCTACTAATCCTACAGCAGCTGCTGCTACTGCGATAGATTGTGGAGAAATCATTTTACCTACTACTCCTCCAGATGCGTTAGCCGCTACTGCTAATAGTGGATCCATTCCTACTTGGCTAGCTGTAACTTGTTGTAATTTAGCAAATAATAAGTTAGCTGACGTATCAGAACCAGTGATGAATACTCCAATCCATCCAAGCGCTGGAGATAATACTTTGAACGCTGCTCCAGTTGCTGCTAGAGCATAACCTAGAGTATTTGACATACCTGATGCGTTCATAACATAAGCAAATCCTACTACGAATGCGATAGTTAATAATGCAATTTTAACTTCATTAAACGTTTGTGCGAAAGTTATAGCGGCATCTTTCCAACTAATTTTAATAATAAATTTAGAAATTAATGCTGCTACTAAAATTGCTGTACCAATTGAACCTACTAGGTCAAGCTTAAATACTGCTGCAATTTCTTTTCCTGATACTGAACTAATAATATTATTGTGAATAAATGGTACCTTCGGATTTAAAGCGATAGTTTTGAAGAATGCTTTAGAAGATTTCATTGTCCAAATGAAGATAACGAATGTTAATACAACGAATGGTGACCATGCTACTAATACTTCTTTTAAACTGTGTTTTGGTTGTACTGTATTTGCATCAACTTCTTTTTCATCTGCAAATCTCCAAGTTGTTTTTGGTTTCCAGAATTGAAGTAGAATAACCATTGATATTAATGATACTAATGATGAAAGAATGTCAGGTAATTGTTCTCCCATATAGTTAGAACTTATAAATTGTGCTATCGCGAATGAACCACCAGATACTAGTAATGCTGGCCATATTTCTAATGTTTCTTGAATCCAGCCATGATTAATACTAGGTAGAATGGAATAAAGATAGACACTAGAGGTAATTGACGTCCGATCATTGCTGCGATTTCAGCAGCTGCGATTGGAGATCCATTAGCATAAGTTGTTAATCCATCCATTGCAGTAACTGGAGCTCCTACTGCTCCGAATGCTACTGGCGCTGTATTAGCGATTAAACAAACACCTGCTGCGTAAAGTGGTTTGAAACCTAAACCTACTAATAATGAAGCTGTGATTGCTACTGGTGCACCAAATCCTGCTGCTCCTTCTAAGAAAGCTCCGAATGAGAATGCAATGATTAATGCTTGGATACGACGGTCATCTGTTAATGAAGTAATACTATCTCTGATAATATCGAAGTGACCAGTTTTTACAGTCATTTTATATAAGAATACTGATGTTAAGATAATCCAACCGATAGGCATAACTCCGTATACCATACCATGTAATGTTGAGAATGCCGCGAATTGGAATGGCATTTTAAAGAATAAGATTGCAATTACAATTGCTACTAATAAAGTTAATAACCCTGTTAGCCAACCTTTAACTTTGAATCCTGCAAGTGCTACTAAGTAAAACACAATCGGAATTAATGCAACAAGTGCAGAAAGATATAAATTATCAGCTACCGGCTGTAATAATTGAGTGAATTTTTCCATAAATACACTTCTCCTTTGTATAAATATATTTTGTTTGGTTTGTGAAAAATCTATTGTTTTTAACTACCAAATAATATGTTAACTAAAAAAATCAATTATTGTAAAAAAATTCTTAACTGTTTATTCTAAGGACTATTTCTCTTTGTCTTCTCTAATCAGATATATAACAGTTTTTTTTACTGTTTCATTTTTTTACTATTTAGATATAATAACTCTTTTAGATTTGATGGTAATTTGTCAACGATTTTTCTTGTTTACATTAAATATTGTAGCACGCTTTCATTCAAATGTAAAGCGTTTTTTTTACTTATTTTTTTACAACATTCTTAAAAAAACCACTAACACCAAAGAAAAATAATATATTTTTTTGAAAAAAATCACGTACTTTTTTTATAACAGTTCTATTTTAAATAAATATAAATTCAAGTAATTCAATTTATAAAGTGATATTCTTCTATTATTTTATACTTCATATAATAAAAAAACATATTGTACTAAACTTTATTACAATATGTTTCTCTATATTTTTATAAAAATAATACGTAGTTTTTTTAATATTTTTTTGTTTATCTTTTAATACTCTATTTATTTCTTTATTAGCTTCTTTTTTTGCTTCAGCACATGACGTTTATCATAATTCTTTTTTTACCTTTAGCAACCCCTATTAATAGCTTAGCATAGCCGTTTTTTTAATATAAAGTTTCAATGGAACAATACTCATTCCTATTTCATTTTTGAACATTAGTTAATGAAGCTATCTGTTTTTTTCTTTAGTAATAATTTTCTTACTCTTAATGGTTCATGATTAAATCTATTTCCCTCTTCAAAAATGGGAAATATGCATATTATATACAAACATTTCACCTAATCTTGTTTGGCAATAAGAATCCTTTAAATTAATTCTTCCACGGCGTATTGATTTTATTTCTGTACCAGTTAAAACTAAACCTGCTTCATATGTTTCTTCTATAAAAATAATCATGATTTGCTTTTTTTTATTCTGAGCTATTACTTTAATTTCTTTATTCATAATATCTTCCTCTACTTATTACTTATTATTGATTTATGTTTTTAATATTTTTAAAAATCTATCTCCTGATTTTCTAAATCGACATTTGCGACTTTAACAATGACCTCATCTCCAAGTCGATATACTTTTTTCTTCCTTCTTCCGATTAATATCATATTTTTTTGATCATACGTATAATAATCATCGTTCATTGCTTTAATATGAACTAAACCTTCAATATTACTTCTCTCTAACGTTATAAATACCCCAAAGTTAGTAACACTAGAAATAATTCCTCTGAATGTCTGTTCTTGATATTTCAGCATATACTCGCACTTTTTCATTCTATCAACTTCACGTTCACAATCTACAGCTCGTTTTTCATATTCTGAAGAACTTTCTGCCAATTCCGGTAGTTTTGTTATAAAATTATCAATAGTTTTATCTGATACATCTCCATTAAATAAATAAGTTCTTATCATTCTGTGTACCAGTAAGTCAGGATATCGTCTTATCGGTGATGTAAAGTGTGTATAATATTTTGTTGCTAATGCAAAATGGCCAATATTGTTAGTAGAATATCTAGCTTGATTCATAGTTCTTAGTAAAATTGTAGAAAGCATCGGTTCTACGACTTCACCTTTGAATTTTCTTAGCATATTGGCAAGAATATAAGGTTCAATTTCTTCAATTTTTCCTTTTACTCTATATCCTAAACTAGCCGAAATATCGAAAAATTGTCTAAGTTTTTCCATTTTTGGCTCTTCATGAATACGATAAATAAATGGTACTTGCATCCAGAAGAAATGCTCTCCAATAACTTCATTTGCACTTAGCATGAAATCTTCAATAAGGCGTTCTGATATACCTCTTTCTCTCAGAACTATATCTAGTACTTCCCCATTCTCATCTACAACAACTTTTGATTCTGGTTTATCAAAATCAATTGCACCCCTAGTTTCTCTATTTTTACGAATTTTTTTTGATAATTCTAGCGCCGTATTTAACATTGGCACATACTCTTTGTATTCTTCTGTAACTTCTTTGTTTTCTGCATAGACTTCATTAACCTTTTTATAAGTTAATCGACCTTTAGATTTTATTATGGCTGGATAGATATCATAACTTTCAGGATACCCTTTTGAATTAAATTCAATATCACAACAAATAGTATACCTCAATACATGTGGGTTTAACGAACAAATATTATTAGATAATTTTCTAGGTAACATAGGTACAACTCTATCCGCTAAATAAACACTGCATCCTCTATTAGCTGCTTCTTTATCTAATGGACTATCTTCAGTAACATATCTACTGACATCAGCTATAAAGACTTTCAATCTATAACCTTTTTTAGTTTTAACAACAGAAACAGCATCATCTAAGTCTTTTGCATCATCTCCATCAATTGTAACTACCATTTCATTTGTACAATCTCTATATTTATCTTCAAGTTTTATTTCATCACTTATTTTTTCAGTTTGTTCAACTACATCTTCAGGAAATTCATTCGGTATATTATGTTTGTATATTACTGAAAGAATATCCACTCCAGGATCATCTTTATGACCTATTGACTTAATGATTATTCCTTTATGATCTTCAAAGCTAACCTTAGAATAATCAGTGATTTCTACCAATACTTTAGTCCCATCAACTAAATTAAAGTTTTTAGCATTTGTTATCTTAATATATTTTACAATGTTTTTATCATCACTTTTAACAAATGAGAAAAACTTAGCGTTAGTTAGTGTTCCTACTGTATACTTAGTATTTCTTTCTAATACTTTTTGAACTATTCCTTCTAGATTACGATCATCCTTATATACACTATCAACTTTTACTAATACTACATCCCCAGTCATAGCACTTTGTGTGAAACCTTTTGGTATATAAACCTCTATTCCTAATTCGGCTGAAAAAACAAAGGCAAAACCTTTTTGATGTAGTCTAATTATTCCTTCTACTTCTAGAGCTTCTTTAACATATAGAAACTTTTCATTCGGTAATTGAGTTATTACTAATTTTCGTTCTAACTTACCTACATTTTTCACTAATTCAACAAATTCTTTTTGCTGACTCAATATTTAATTTTTTTCTTTTTAAATCTTCTATACTTAAAAACTTTTTTTCTTCTTTAAATATTTTTTTCTATTTTTCTCTAACATATAATCCTCCTTAATTTTTAGATTATATAACACATAATTATTATAAAAAAATAAACCTAAAATGAAATTACATTTTAGGTTTATTATTGTTTAGTCTATAATTTTAACCAAGTAAGACACACTAGTGATATAAAAAAATATTAGTCCTAGTACTACTGTAATTCTTTGTAAAACTAATTCAACACCTCTTACTTTTTGTTTTCCAAACAGTTCTTCTGCTCCACCAGTTAATCCAGATAGACCACCTGATTTACTTTCTTGTAATAAAACTACTACAATTAACAGAATACTGCTCACTATTGCCATTGTCATTAAAAAAGTGTGCATACTCTCCTCCTAAAATAATCATTCGTTAATACAATACAATTTATATTAACACATTTTTTCAAAAAAAGCAAATTTATTAAACAATTCTAGTGAATATAATTCTACCTGAAGATGTTTGTAAAACACTTTGTACTTCAACTTCGACAGTTTTACCTACGGCACGTTTACCATTTTCAACAACAATCATTGTACCGTCTTCAGTATATGCTACACCTTGATTATTTTCTTTACCTTCTCTTAACACCTGAACTTTTAATTTTTCACCAGTAGTTAACATAGGTTTAACCGCATTACTCAAATCATTAACATTAAGAACCTTAATCGATTGTAAAGTAGCAAGTTTATTAAGATTGTAATCAGTTGTTATAATTGCACATTTATATTTCATTGCATAATCTATTAATAAATTATCCACACCTTTATGCTCGTTATAATTGTATTTATTGTCAATCTCAAGATCAATTTCTTTCATTTTTTGAAGGTGCTCAACACAATCTAACCCTAATCGACCTTTTGCACGTTTTAATGGATCTTCCGAATCGGAAATTAATTGTAATTCTTTTAATACAAATTCAGGAACTATAATTTTCCCTTCTAAAAATCCAGTTTTAGCAACATCTTGAACACGTGAATCAATCAAGGCACTTGTATCAACAACTTTAGCTACTACTTTCTTAGTTTTTACTTTGGCTTCTTTTTCTTTTGGTTTAGATCCAAATTTAAACGCTGTAAGTATATTTAAAAATTCACCTTCACGTCTATATCCTAGTACCAATCCTAAGTATCCAAAAATAATATAAATCACAGCCGAAATAATTCTACCCATTATTCCCGCACCAGCTATAACATCTACTCCTGATGAAAGTAAACTAGCTAACAATAATCCAAGAATTAATCCTATTGTCGTGAAAACAATTTTTTGTATTGGTGTTCTAGTAAGACGATCTTCGATTCTTTTTAACATTGCTACAAATCTATCTGAAAATAATAAAGACATTAATACAAAAACTACTGTAGTTCCAATGGTAACAATAATTCTTAACATCGTCTCGCTCATTGATGTGAATATATTATAGTATATCAATGCGCTAGTTGAAAGTGTTCCTACTGTTATTCCTAAGAAAAAGGAAATAATAATTAAAAACTTTTTTTCAACATAAAAAAATCACTCCTTTTTAATATTTAATTGTAAAATAAAATTATTAAGTATACTTTAATAATTTTTATATCATGGTATAAAAGAAATATAAAACATCTCTTCTATTTATTCTACTACATTCTACTTAAAAATTAACATAATTAATTTCAAAATAATTTAAGTTTTTTTATTATTTTTTTTATACTAATAGATGAATAGAGAATTAAATATACTAAATCTCTATTCACCTATAATAAATTATTTAAAAACACATTACTAAAAGCTATATCTAAACATTCTCTAATATCTTTTACCGGTATTATTTCAATACCATCTGGGAAATCAGAATTTTTCATATTACCAATTGGGACAATTACACGTTTAAATCCATGTTTTTTAGCCTCATTGATTCTTTGTTCAATTCTACTTACTCTTCTAACTTCACCAGTTAATCCTACCTCACCAATGAAGCAATCATTCATATTTACAGAGATATCTTTAAAACTTGATGCAACAGCCATAACTACACCTAAATCTACCGCTGGATCATCAATCTTGACTCCACCTGATACCTTAACATAAACATCTTGTTGTTGAAGTAGATACCCCGCTTTTTTCTCCAAAACTGCCATCAATAAAATTAATTTATTATACTCTAATCCTGTTGAAATTCTTCTTGGGTTGTTAAAAGCAGTTGGAGTTGTTAATGATTGAATTTCTACTAGAAGTGGTCTACTACCTTCCATAGTACTAATAATAGTTGCTCCTGCAAGATTTTTACTTCGTTCTTCAAGAAACATCTGTGAAGGATTTGCTAAATCTTCTAGTCCACTATGTTTCATCTCAAAAATACCAATCTCATTAGTAGATCCAAAACGATTTTTCACAGCTCTAAGTATTCTATAGCTGTGTTGTCCTTCTCCTTCAAAATATAGCACTGTATCAACCATATGCTCAAGCATACGAGGCCCCGCAATAGTTCCTTCCTTAGTAACATGCCCTACTATAAATATTGCTATATTTAAACTCTTAGCAATCTTCATTAATTGTTGTGTACATTCTCTAACTTGTGTAATACTTCCCGGAGAATTTTCTAGATTAGGGTTATAAATTGTTTGAATTGAATCGATAACTAAAAACTGAGGTTTTATTTTTTTTACAACTTGATAAATTAAATTTAAATCAGTTTGAGCATAAACAAACAATTCATCTGTATTATTTTTTAATCTATCTGCTCTAATCTTAACCTGTCTAACAGACTCTTCTCCTGTTACATACAGGACATCATGTTCTTTAGCTAAGTAAGCCGATATTTGAAGAAGTAATGTAGATTTACCAATACCTGGATCTCCTCCTAAAAGTACTAATGATCCTCCTACAACTCCTCCACCTAAGACCCTATTTAATTCACCACTATCAGTAAGTGTTCGCGGTACATCCTGTGTAGAAACTGATTTTAGTTTCCCAGCTTCTACACGTTCTGTATCATTTGTTTTAACTTCAAATTCTGTATGTTTAGTAGCCTTCTTTGCTTCAACTACTTCTTCCATAGATGCCCATTTTTTACAATTAGGACATCTTCCCATATATTTCAAACTTTGGTAACCACAGGCATTACATTCGTATTTAACATTTACCTTTGCCATAATTACCTCTTAGTTTTCTTTACAACAAAATTATCATTTTTATAATCAATATTAATAGTTCCAGTTAATTCAGGATTTCTTAATAGTTCTTCACTTAATAAGTCTTCAATATTTTTTTGAATACTACGTTTTAATGGACGCGCTCCGTATTCTTTTATACTACCATCTTCAACGATTTTAGCCATGGCTTTTTTCGTAAGTTTAATAGTAATATCTCTATCTGCTAATCTCTTAGATAATCCATCGATTAATAATTCAGAAATTTTTTCTAATTCTTCTTTTTCAAGGGTTTTTGAAAAACAATAATATCATCTATTCTATTTAAGAATTCTGGGCGATATTGTTTTTTCAATGCTTCCATCATAGTATTCTGAACATTTTTGTAATCATTTTTAATTGATTCACTTCCACCAAATCCTACGAATTTCTGATCACTTAATTCACTTACTCCAACATTTGAAGTCATGATGATGATAGTATTTTTGAAATCTACTACGCGACCTGAAGCATCTGTTAAACGTCCGTCATCCAATACTTGTAATAGAATATTAAAGATCGATGGGTGAGCTTTTTCAATTTCATCAAAAAGCACTACAGAATATGGTTTTTGACGAACTTGTTCAGACAATTGTCCCGCTTCTTCATAACCTACATAACCTGGAGGAGCTCCTACAAGTCTACTAATTGAGTGTGGTTCCATATACTCACTCATATCAATACGTATCATATTGTCTTCTGAACTAAATAATGCTTCAGATAAACTTTTCGCAAGTTCTGTTTTCCCTACTCCTGTAGGTCCTAAGAAAATAAAACTTCCTATCGGTCTATTAGGTGCTTTGAACCCACTTCTTGCTCTTCTAACTGCTTTAGCTAAACTTACTACTGCTTCATCTTGTCCAATAACTCGTTTGTGTAAAATTTCTTCTAGTTTTAAAAGTCTTTCACTTTCAGTTTCTGTTAATTTAGTAACAGGTACTCCAGTCCAAGCAGCAAGAACTTCAGCTACATGATCAGCACTAATTTTAATTTTATCTTTTGATAAACTATCCTGCCAAGAAATTTTAAATTGTTCAATTTTACTAATTACTTGATTAACTTCATCACGTTTTTTAGCAGCTATCTCAAATTCTTGATTAATTACAGCTCTATCTTTTTCTTTATTTAAACGACTTAATTCATCTTCATATTCTTTAAGTTTTTCTGGAGATTTATAAAATCTTAGTTTAACCTTAGAACAAGCTTCATCAATAAGGTCAATTGCTTTATCAGGTAAACATCTATCAGTAATATATGTTGTACTTAACTTAACCGCTGCATCCAATGCTTCATCTAAAATTTCCACATTATGGTGTTCTTCATACTTATGACGTAATCCTTCAAGAATTTTAATTGAATCTTCTGTATTAGGTTCTTCAACTTTAATCGGTTGGAATCTACGTTCTAAAGCTGCATCTTTCTCAAATATTTTCTATATTCTTCAGTAGTTGTTGCCCCTATACATTGAATTAAACCACGTGATAAAGCTGGTTTAAGGATGTTTGATGCATCGGCACTACCTTCAGTTCCTCCAGCACCAATTATCGTATGAATTTCATCGATGAATAAAATAATATCTCCTGCATCTTCTATTTCAGTAATGATATTTTTTAATCTTTCTTCAAATTCACCACGATACTTAGTACCTGCAAGTAAAGTTCCCATATCTAGAACCATAACTCTCTTACCTAATAAATTACTCGGAACATTTTGAGATACTATTCTTTCTGCTAAACCTTCAACAATAGCTGTTTTCCCTACCCCAGGTTCTCCAATTAATACCGGATTATTCTTAGTACGTCTATTTAAAATCTCTATCATTCGAGTGATTTCTTTATCACGAGCTAAAACAGGGTCTAATTTATTATTAAATGCATCCTTAGTTAAATCTTTAGCTAAAGAATTTAAAGTTTTAGTTTTTGCTGAACTATCTTCTGAAGCTTCTAATTTTTTAAACCCATCAAATAATTTAGATAGTAATCCTTGGCTTTGTTTTAATAATTCAAATAATTCCGTAATTAATGCATCAACATTAACTCCTAACTTATCAGTTAATAATCGAACAGCAGTCCCTGTTTTCTCATTTAATAAAGATAATAGTAAGTGCTCGCTTGTAACTACAAAACTAGATGTATCATCTGCAAATTGTTGACTTTTTTCTATAGTTCTAACAGCTCCATTTGTATAATCTATCTTCATTAAAACATTACGATAAAAATCCGTACCTTCTAATTCTGCTTCATAAAAATCTACTACGCTTTTTCTGAAGTCGTCATAATAAACACCATATTTATTAAGTGTTTTACATGACAATGTATTGTTCATACTCAACATAGCTAATAGTAAGTGCTCTGTCCCTACGGCCTTAACACCAAAATCATTAGCTTCTTCTTTCGCTGTCGTTAGCACCATAAGGGCCGTTTCATTAAATCTTATGTACATAACCTTATCCTCTCTTATTATATTTTATATTTGTTAAAAATCTTATTGTCAAATCTTTTAAATTTGCTTTTGTTTTAGAAATCATCTCTTCAGCACTATTTTTATCAATATGATCTAAAAATTGATTATGAACATCAGTAATAATCTCTACACTATCTATAAAAATGATTGTAGTCAAATTTATCTATATATTCTTTTTCAAGCAGAATTTTAGCTATTCTAACGGCTTCTTCTACCTCAATAGTTTCATTATCTACAGTCTCAATTAAATAGTCTATGTAATCTTTATTTTTTTATGAAGGGTTATTTTAGTAATTCTAATAAATCCTCCCCTCCACGTTTACTTTCTATAATAAATCCATGTTCCGGAGTAAATCTCGTTTTTTTATTACATAATTTAATTGGGATGGTACACAGTCAAATTTTTTTGTGCGACATTACTTCTTTTTAATAATTATATGATCCTCTGTTGCCTCATTAAATAAGTTCATAATATATTGTTCAAGAATATCTGTCATATTATTATTCATAAGGGCACCTCCTTTATTGACTAAAATTGACCTTTATTAAATTATACTACATCTATAATATTTTGTACACAAAAAACATTGATTTTCAAGCCTAAACACATAAAAAAAGAGAACGTTTTTATAAAATCGAAATATTGTCTAAATCAATATTATAAAGTCATTCTCATTTTGTTTTTTTGAAGTTTCTATATCTGAATCACAATTTATATCTAACTAATTATTTATTTAATTTTGATTTCCTATTAAAAATTAAATTCATTACTATTGCAACTATCGTTCCTAGTACAATACCACTATCAGTGAACATACGAATAAAGCTTGGTAATTGTGCAAATGCTGTTGGTACTGTAGTGACACCCAGTCCTAATCCAACTGAACAAGCTATTATCATAAGGTTTTCCTGTTTTCCAAAGTCTGTATTACCTAACATCTTAACTCCATATGCTAGAACCATTCCAAACATACTAATCATCGCTCCACCTAATACTGGTTGAGGTACGATTGTAGCTAAAGCACCGATTTTTGGAATAGATCCAAAAACTAGTAGTAAAAGTACCATTACATACATCACTTTTTTACTTTTCACACCTGAAATTTGCACAAGACCTACATTTTGAGAATAAGTTGTATACGGGAATGCATTTACTAATGAACCTATCATTACAGCTAAACCTTCAGCTAAGTAACCTCTTCGTAAATCAGGTTCTTTAACTTCTTGATTACAAATATTTCCTAGGGCATAATATACACCAGTTGATTCAATCATACTAACAATCCCCACTATAACAAATGTTAAAATAGCACTCATATTAAATTCAAAACCAGTAAATTTAAATGGTGTTGGATGTTGAAACCAACTCGCTTGTGATACTTCTGATAAACTCACCAATCCCATAAAACTAGCAATAACTGTACCAGATACTAATCCTAGAAGAATAGCAATTGATTGGATAAATCCAGTAGTAAATTTATATATTACTAAAATAATTGCTAAAGTAATACATGCTAGTAAAATATTTTTTGGATTTCCAAAATCTTTTGATCCTTGTCCACCTGCAATATAATTCATCGCAACAGGCACTAAAGTAATACCAATAATCGTTACTACACTTCCTGTAACAACAGGAGGGAATAATTTAGCCACCTTCGCAAAAAAAGGTGCTATTAATACAACAACCAACCCTGAAACGAAAATAGCTCCATACATAGTTGGTAATCCCGAACTATTACCTATAGCTATCATCGGTGCTACTGCCGTAAAAGTACATCCAAGAACAACAGGTAAACCAATACCTGTAAATTTACCTTTATAAACTTGTAGAAATGTAGCTACCCCACACATGAAAATATCAACTGACACTAAATAAGTTGTTTGTTCTGCTGAAAGACCTAATCCACCAGCCACAATTATCGGAACAATAACTGCTCCTGCGTACATTGCTAGTACATGTTGTAAACTTAAAATAAAAGTTTTCAAAATTCTTATCTCCTTAGTTATATATTATTTTTTTGACAAATATAACTATATAAATACAAAAATCGCCTATAATTACTTATAGGCGATTTAAAATTCTACTACAAATAAATACTTTAAAAAAACTAGTTTAAAGTAAAATATAATAATAAGAATGCCCATAGTCATCAAATTTACGGTCTGATGGTAGAAACTTGCAAGCCATATTCTTGCCTTTATATGTGCTATATTTTTGTCTGTACAATATATAATAACAATTTTTCAAATTGATTTTTCAAGTGTTATCTATAATTTATTTTATATTTTTTTATTATTTATCATAGTAGCATTTAATATATTATTAGATTCTCAACTAGAATATTTAAGACACAATAACTAATCTATTACTTTCAATTTACCTCTAAAATCATCTAAACTAGAGTACCCTTTTTCTTCCATTACTTCTTGAAGTTCTTTAGTTAATCTAGAAAAAACTGAAACCCCCTCTTTATGTAAAGTTGTTCCTACTTGAACTAAATCTGCACCGCATAGAATATGTTCAAATACATCTTTACCATTTATTATTCCACCGGTTCCAATAATTTTTATACTAGGATTCAAGCGTTCTCTAAATGCACGAACATTAGCTAGTGCTGTTGGTTTAATATACTCTCCACCTAGTCCACCAAATCCACCTTTTGGCTTAATTACTACTTGTTCTTTATCTAAATCAATAAATAAACCATTCCCTACACTATTTACACTATTCACATATGTAAGAGGATATTTATTAAGAATTTTAGCCATTTCATCAAAATGGGCAATATCGAAATACGGAGGTAGTTTTACCCCAATCGGTTTTGTAAAAAATGTAAATACCTCAAATAATAATTTATCTGTTAGTTCAAAATCATAAGCAATCTGAGGCTTTCCTGGTACATTTGGACATGATAGATTAAATTCAGTTACACCTTCATATTCACTCTCTTGAATTCTCTTTAGTAAACCAATATTCTCTTCATAACTCATACCAGTTACAGATAAAAACTGTAATTTTGCACCTGATCTTTGACGTTCAATAACATAATCTAAATAATAATCTAAACCATTATTTGGTAACCCCATTGAATTTATACTCCCTAAAGCAGTATCATAATATCTAGGCTCAGGATTTCCTTCTCTATAATCTCTAGTTGCAGTTTTTGTAACAAAAGCCCCCGCTTCACTATTCGCTAATTCATCTAGCTCCACAGTCGTCATACAATGAACACCTGATGCATTCATTAACGGATTAGATAATTCTACATCTAAAAAATTTGTTTTTAACATTCTTCATACCTCCTATGTATACTAGTAACAGTTTATCATAAAATACTCTTAATAACCATTGATAAAAACTAGTTTTTAGATTTATATTCACATAAAAAAAGAAGAATTATAGAAAATCAATTTTCTCTACAATCTTCTTTTTTTAACTCAGCATATTTTAACCTTCTTCTTTAAATTATTTTACTTCTAGAAACTTAATGATATCTAAATACAAATTGTCCATCTTAGGTAAAATATCTTTTTATTCTATCAGAATGATCTTCTTTTAACCAAGAAGTAGGTTTTTTTCATATAATACTTCTGTCTTATCTTCTCTCTTAATAAGTAATAATTTAAGTGGTAGGTTAAAACTTAAGTACACATCATCTTGCATTAGTAATGTTCCAACTTTTTGGATTACCAAATACTACATATTGAATATCCACTAATTCTAAATCAACGTTCCTAGCGTATTCACCTTGGTTAATATTTAGAAATTGGTGAATATTATTTTTTTCTAAATATTCATCTACTTTCAATTTTACATTAATAAATTCGTCATTAACTAGATACTTTTCCATAATTTACCTCTTTTTTTGCTATTATTAAGTTTATTTGATAACATAATACACTAATTATCTACTTTTTGTCATCAATTTAGTTTCTGAGGAAATTATAAGTTAGCTTCATTTAATGAATTTACATTAATATATACTACAATTATTTATTCATTAATCTCATCAATAACTTCTTTTTAACAATTCATAAGAGTGATGTTGTGCTTTTTCATCATAAATATATGAATTTATCATTAATTCATCGAACTCTACCCTACGTTTTAAATCGATAATCTGATTTTTCACAGTTTCCTTATTACCAATAAACGAAATTTTAGTCATTTGTTTAACTATAGATTTCTCATGATCTACTATTTCATCGTGTTCAAAAGCTATTGGTCCGAAATGTGGAACCTTAGTAGTCGCGATATAATTTTTCCAAACCGCTTCTTCTGATTGTACTGGAGGAACCATTCCTTGAGGATTACTCGTAATAATATTTAAAAATGATTGAATCTGAGTTGTTGATAATCTTTTTGCTTCTTCATCAGAATCTGCAACAACTGCATTAGCACCTAAAATTACATACGGTTCACTCAAAACTTCTGAAGGTTTGAAGTTATGTCTATAAATTGCTACTGCATTTTCCATCATAGCTGGAGCAAAATGTGATGCAAATACATAAGGTAGTCCTAGTTCAGCAGCTACATATGCACTATCAGTACTAGATCCCAGAATATATAGTGGAACATCAAGCCCTGCTGCTGGATATGCATGAACAGGTCGCTTATCTTTAAAATACTCTGACAGTTCTACAACTTCTTTTTTAAAATCCATCTCTCTATTAGTATTTCTTCTAATAGCACGCGCAGTATTATAATCTGTACCAGGCGCTCGACCTAACCCTAAATCAACTCTATCTGGATATAAAGTTTCCAAAGTTCCATATTGTTCTGCAACTATATATGGACTATGATTAGGTAACATCACACCACCCGAACCTACTCTAATATTACTAGTGTTATCTAGTGTACGTTGGATTAATAACTGCGTTGCGCTACTAGCTACACTTTTCATATTATGATGTTCTGCAATCCAATATCTTTCATATCCTAATCCATCAGCCTTTTTAGCTAATCTAATCATTGCATCTATTGCATCTTTAAAATTTTCTCCTTGTCTTAATGGAGCTAAATTTAAAATTGAAATTTTCATAGTTTTTCACCTCTATTTATTTACCATTTTTAACAACTCATCTACAGCTACAATTCCTAGTTGATTTGCTGCAAGAGGACTGTCTCCAGTTATTAAGTTTCTATCTATATGAACCTGACCGCTTATTGCTTCATTTACTATTTTCGCACCCAAACTTTCTAGCTTTTCAGCTAATAACCATTTTAATTTTCCTGGCATATAGCCAATTTCTTGGTTTGCTCCCTCATCTATACTATCTGGGAAAACAGTCATTTCATAATTTTTAAATAAGAACTCTGATTCATCAATATTTCCTGAAATTAATGCAGCTGGACCATGACAAAGTGTTATGATTTTTTTATTCTCTTTAATTGCCCATTTAAGAACCTCTTTTACTTCTCTACTTTCAGGCAAGTTAATCATTGCACCATGACCACCTGGTATGAAAACACCTGAATAAGGTGAATTTTCTGAAGTAATATTCTCCAAAATTCTATCTAATTTAAGAGGATTCTCAAATTTTTCTATATATTTATTATAAAAGCTTCATAACATTTTTCATCTTTTTTTCTGGCATTGCCCACATCTCTAATTTTACAGAGTTTCCTGATAAAGTAACAATATCTATCTCAAATCCAGCAGCATCCATATGTAACATTGGTAATAATGTTTCTACAGGGTGATTACCTGTCGAAAAATACTTTCCATTAGACATTTGTAAATATCTTTCATCTGTCGCTATCATTAAAATTTTATTCTTTTCACCACTATATGTGTTTTCAAATTTAAAACCATCAAAAATTTGTCACAGGGCTTGTATATATACTCAAAGAATAGTCTGATGGAAAAATATGCATTATGTTCTGCTCTATCTTTTACTGGTTGATTTGTTAATTTTGTCATTTTAATTCTCCTAACTTTTTATTTGAAAAATATTTGCTTGCACAAACAAGTACATTAGTAAAATATAAAAAAATCAAAAATAATAAATTCTGATTTTATATTTTATCACTATTTCTATTTAATACATCTGTAACTATACTTGTAGTATTTTCTAGGTACTTTTTTTCCTTTAGGTGTTAATTTTATACATACACCTCTCTTATCCTCAGCAGAAGAAAAATCTTTCTATTACACCACACGTATTCTCAAATTTAGCTAACATTCTTGATGTTGCACTTAAACTTAATGAAATCTTAGTACTTAAATCTGTCATTCTTAATATATTTCCTTCGGTTTCATTCAAGTAATGTAAGCTATAGTATTCATTTAAAGTTATTGGATGCTCTCCTTTTTGATAAGGCATCTTCTAATTCAGTACTTATTTGTTTCATATTACTATGAAATGCTATCCATTTATTTACTACTTCTTCATTATTCATTTGTCACCTCTTAATTTACTTGCGTTTTGCAAGTAAATTAATATTACTACTTTTATTATTAATTGTCAATAAAACAATCTTTTTCTTAATTACTACCAGATAAAAAAATATCCTTTTTGAGCTAAATTCTCAATACACTCATCATAGTATGCTGCATCGTGTTCTTTATAAATCGGCTTATTTATTTTATACTCTTTTTAGATCGTTGTGAGGAGCACAAATTTTTTTCCTCTATAATTTTTTTATCTAGCCATTCTTTACTAACATTATATCCTCTATTCTTCATTTCCTGCATGATTAATTCATGATACTTAAAAAAAGGAAAAAAATGGCTTATGTTCAAATACATAATCTACCGTTGCATGTTTCTTACCCCAACCATTTCCTCTTAATGCGCAGCATTCTCTATGTTGACCTAAAAAGTTGTTGCCTTGGTAGTTTTGATATTAGTTCTTCATGCCAAAGTCTCATCTTGTCCTCCATTGATAAAAGTAGATTCTTCCAAATATCTATTTGGATATTTCTTTAGAAGATATTTTACTTCATTTATCAAACCTTCTTTTTTATATTTATTATTATGATATTCTTCAATCATTTCAAAAAAATGATCTTTTTTTCTTCTTTTTGTTGCAAATTTTTTTAAAAATATCCCCAGACATGATGTAAAGCATTTGTTACTTGACCCTTATCCTCCGGTAAACTTATTGCTTGTTTTATAAAGCTTTATTTACTTTTTTTCTAAAGATACCTCTTCTTGTTTTAAGTATGTTCTAATTTCCAAATATATTTTACTTGAATAACTTAAAATTAAATATTTATTTTTTTGCCCATAACTTTTTGACATTGAACTCTTTCTTCTTTATTATTCATTTTTATCCTTTCGAAAGCAATTTATTTTTTTATTTTAAAGCCAGTACATTTCTCAGATATCCTACTAATGAATCATTTAACTCTTTTTCCTTGAATATATTTGATTATTATAGAACCATCATTTTTTTCTATATCCAATACATTATAATTTTCATCAACATAATCATTAAATTTCATTTTTATTAATAAAAATCAGAAAAAAATCCTTAAATTTTTCTTAACCAAATCTTTGTGAGATCCATTACTATATGCTTTATCCATAGGGGTTTTTCACCATTAAAAATTCATTTTTTTAAATCATATAACAAACAATCAATTCGATCTTTATATATGGCATATCTGTACGTATTAATTGTTGGTAGTTTATGTCTTGGCCATATAAAATGCAAATCTAATTTTTGATCTTATAGTTTCATAATCTTTAATCCATTTTTGAGTACATCCCATCATTTATTTTTTTACTAGTTGCTTTCTACCACATATTACATCTGCAGATAATATTATCTTTTCATTATCTACATAATCAATAAGTTTTTTTCCCTTTTTCTTTCTAAGTTATACTTTTTCACCTAGTTTTATATATAATTCTTCATCACACTCATCTGCGTCTAAACACAACTCCGTAAAAATTATCTCTAAAAAAATCCGAATCATTTTCTTTAAGAAACTTATAAAAAAATCACTATTATAAAAATTCATTACATCGTACTATATTTTTCTTTATATATTTTTCATACTAGTCATTCTCCAACTTTTAAAAATTCTATAGATACTATTTTCTAATTGTAAACCCCACACTAATATTGTATTATATTTTTGTTAGTATTTACTACAAATTGATATCGCAATATATGTAAAAAGTTCCTTATTAAGTTATATCTTAATAAGAAACCTCTGTATTAGATTTTTTTGTTGTATTAAATTTAACCATATTTTTTTCATTTACTATATAAATACTAATTCTAAAAATACCAATGGAATATTTCCATACAATATAATTCTAAAAAAATACCTATAATAGCTAAATGTATTGGATAATAGTAGTAGAATAACCACTTAGAACCAATATGTTTTCCTCTAGTACCATCATATCTCATTAATAATGGTAGAGAGAATAAAGTTGCAAACTGTAATACTCCATAAAATACATCTATAAATATAATATAAATAGCTGCATAAACACTTATCCAAATAACATAGTCAAATATTTGTTGTTTTTTATTCCCTCTATGATTGTATAGGAAGAATGGCATCATTAGGGCTATAGAAGACCAATCCGCTACAAACGTTAATAAACAGAATACAATAATTGCTAAAATCTTTAATGTGTTGCTTATCTTTTCACTTCTAAAGATTGCGATTAATGCAACCGACATCGCTAATGGAAATAAGACACTCGTTTTATTAAATATACTTCCTGTAGTTATATCAAAAGGTATTCCTAAACCGAAGCAAAAAGCAAAGTGACTGACAACAGCAAAGCTCATAATTCTAAAGAAATATTTTTTAATATCTTTTGTATAATAACATCCTTCTGCTATAAAATACCACATAATTGGCGCTGTTAAACGTCCTACTATGTGCATAAGTACTGGTATTGGTTCTTTAACTAAACCTGGATATAATAGCCATGCTAAATGATCAATTGTCATAGCAATTATTGCTATATATTTTAACTGGGTTCCATCAAACTTTAAATTCTTCATTTTCTTCCTTTCTATACTATTTTTGACTTTATTTAAAAATATTAGTTAATATATTTCTCATAAATTTAAAATAATGAGAATACTATAGACTATCCTAACATAGGATATCACATTAATGTACTTTATACAATTGTTTTTCTAAACTTCTTAAAATTGTGCTACCACTCTTATATAATAATGTTATCAATAAAAAAATGAGAGTGACTCAAAAATCGTGATTTCATAGAAATCGATTTTGTCGAGTCACCTCCGCACAGATTATTAGATATCTAAAAAGCTTTTATAAAGCGAATTTAGATATCAATAAACCACTGCGTCTATGAGTTCATATATGAACTTTGTTAAATTTTAGAACTTTTGGGGTAACATCACTTTATATTTTATCTTTCTTTTGTCAAAATACCATCTTTCATTCGATAAACATGATCACATTTTTCAATCATTCTATTATCATGTGTTACCATAATAATTGATTTATTTTTTTCTTTACACTCTTTTGAAAGTAAATCTACGACTTCAAACGCTCTATCCGAATCAAGGCTTGCTGTAGGTTCATCAGCTAAGATGATTGGAGGATTATTGTACAGAGCTCTAGCAATAGCTAATCGTTGTCGTTCTCCGCCTGATAAGTCTTTTGGTAATTTATTTTCTAAATGATCTATTCCTAATTCTTTAAATAAAGATTTTTGATCTTGAAGTGTTTGTCTTTTTTGTTTATTTATTCTATCAACTAGTTCTAACTGTTGTTTTGCTGTTAAAAATGGAACAAGGTTAGATGCCTGTAGAACAAACCCTATATCGTTAAATCGTAACTTTGCCCTTTCTTTCTCAGCTAAATTAGTATAATCTTTTCCGTTAATAATTATTTGACCTTTAGATGGAGTTTGTAAACCTCCAGCTAAAGTTAAGAAAGTTGATTTACCTGAACCTGATGGACCGATAATCGCAATAAATTGACCCTCTTCTATTTTAAAATTGGTTTCTTTCAGAGCTTCTATTTCTTTATTTCCATCCTGATATGACTTAGTCACATTTATAAATTCTAATACATTCATATAACACCTATCCTATTGCTTTTAATGGATCAATTTTTCTAATAGCTAAAACAGAGAATAATGTTCCAACTAAAGAAAAAATAATCAAACTAACGAATATAACACTGTAATAAAGTCCATTTCCTAAAAATGGTACTGCTGATGGTAGGACAAGTGATGTTCCCCATGTTCCAACCAAACCTAGGATACTTCCAACTAATGAAAGTAAGAATGTTTGCGATAAAACAGAAATTCCAATAATTCCATTCGAGATTCCTTGCGCTTTCATTATACCAAAAATAGGTGTTTTCTGAATAGTAAGTACATACATGAAAATACCTATAATAATAGCAGAAATCACTATTAAGAATCCTATCATTAGTCCAAACGTTAAAATCTGAGCACTATAACCAGGTAATTCATTAATAAAATCAGCTATACTAACTTTTTGGAAAATAGAACTGTCGTAATCCTTTAATTCTCCTTTTACTACGAAAGCATTAATCATAGGATTATCAGTAGTTTTACTTACACCATATTTTAAAATTTGAAAATCATTAATATTCATATATATGACTGGGGCTACATTAAATCTAGATTTTTTTCTGTGTAACCCACTATTTTTTTAAATCAATATCTGAGTTTGCAGTTTTAATAGTATCTCCTATAGAATATCCTTCTTTTTCAGACAAACTTTTTTCAATAACAACTTCATTTTTAGATTCAAAAAAATTCTTCCTTGTATTACTGGTGGAATTAAAAAAAGCTCCCATTATTCACACCAAAAAATACTAACTTTTTTTGTTTAACATCCTCATTTGAACTCTTCTCAGTTTTTAGAAACTGTAACCATTTGACTAAAAGGTTCAACATTATCTGCAGATAAAGATTTTTTTATCTGATAATTTTTAGATTAGATAAACCAATAGTTTTATTTGCTTCTGAAGAAAGTAATACCGTATCCGCCCTCCAATGATCAATATAAGATCTCATTCTGATCTATCAATCCAAAAAGCTAATCCAGATAAGAAAAAAACATTAAATAAGAAACTAGTGTAAGTAATCCTACAATAAGACTATACCTGAGCTTAGCATCTTTTTATTTCATTAATAGCTAAAAAAACATTTTTTTCCCCTTAAAAATATAAAAATTTTTGTTCATAAACAATAAATTGCATTACACTAAGCATATAGAATAAAACTTGTAAAGTCAAGTTATTAAACTATACTTGTTATCTATTAGCTCCTCAAACAGCTTTTTTTATACTATCAATTATGATAACTAGAATATTCTTTTTGAGCTATTTAAATGTCTTCAAGCTGTTAACAAATAGACAATCTTCATGAATTTAAAGAAAAAAATCGAAGTTAATTTCTTAACTTCGACTTTTTACTATTACTCAATATCCCTAGAGTAATCAGATTTTATTTTTAATAATATATAAATTATTTGAATTTATTATATTATTTCCCTATACTACCTTTAAACATATTATACACCTCTTACAGATTTTCTGCAAGGATTTACTAAAAAAATAGTACGTATTTTCTAATAAAATTACAAAAAAATAATGATTTTTACAATAAAAAAATACAATATTAATACATATAATGTACTAAAACTATCAAATATCTATAATTGAATATGAACATTATGTAAATCAATATTAAGTATATAAAAAAAGCAAGGTGAAATGCACCTTGCTTTATGTGTTTAAATTCAATTATTATTTAACGATTGAAGTTACAACACCTGAACCTACAGTACGTCCACCTTCACGAATTGAGAAACGAGTTCCTTCTTCGATCGCGATTGGAGAAATAAGTTCTACGTTGATTGATACGTTATCCCCAGGCATTACCATTTCAGTACCTTCTGGTAAAGTAACTACACCAGTTACGTCAGTAGTACGGAAGTAGAATTGAGGACGGTAGTTTGTGAAGAATGGAGTGTGACGTCCACCTTCTTCTTTAGATAATACGTACACGTCAGCTACGAATTGAGTGTGTGGAGTGATTGTTTTAGGAGCTGCTAAAACTTGTCCACGTTCGATGTCTTCACGAGCAACACCACGTAATAATGCACCGATGTTATCTCCTGCTTCAGCGTAATCTAATAATTTACGGAACATTTCAACACCTGTTACAGTAGTTGAAGCTGGTTCTTCAGTTAATCCAACGATTTCTACTACGTCTCCAACTTTAACTTGTCCACGTTCAACACGTCCAGTAGCAACTGTACCACGACCTGTGATTGAGAATACGTCCTCAACTGGCATCATGAATGGTTTAGCGTTATCACGTTCTGGAGTTGGGATGTACTCGTCAACTGTTTCCATTAATTCGATGATAGCTTTTTTTCTGCATCAGCGTCTCCTTCAAGAGCTTTTAAGAGCAGAACCTTTGATTACTGGTAGTTCATCTCCGTCGAATCCGTATTCAGATAATAGTTCACGAACTTCCATTTCAACTAATTCTAATAACTCTTCGTCATCAACCATATCACATTTGTTTAAGAATACAACGATTTTTTTGGTACTCCAACGTTACGAGATAATAGGATGTGCTCACGAGTTTGAGCCATTGGTCCATCTGTAGCAGCGATTACTAAGATAGCTCCGTCCATTTGAGCAGCACCAGTGATCATGTTTTTAACATAGTCAGCGTGTCTCGGGCAGTCTACGTGTGCGTAGTGACGGTTTGGAGTTTCGTACTCGATGTGAGAAGTGTTGATTGTGATACCACGTTCTCTTTCTTCTGGTGCGTTATCGATTGAAGCGTAGTCTTTAGCTTCTCCACCATAAGTTTTTTTGCTAATACAGTAGCGATAGCTGCTGTTAAAAGTAGTTTTTACCGTGGTCAACGTGACCAATTGTTCCAATGTTAGCATGTGTTTTTACTACGGTCAAATTTTTTTCTTTTTGCCATTTTTAAAAAAATGTCTCCTTCAAGTTAATAAAATTTTATTTTTTTTAATAATTAGTCACATAGCATTCTATGATAACTATATTTTATAATGTTACAACGAAAATTGCAACTATAAAGAATAATTTTTATTATCCTTTATTTTTTTTGATAATTTCTTCAGAAATTGATTTAGGTACTTCTTCGTAGTGGTCGAATACCATTGAGTAAGTACCACGTCCTTGAGTTGCAGAACGTAGAGAAGTTGCATATCCGAACATTTCAGATAATGGTACTGAAGCACTTACTACTTGAGCGTTACCACGAGCTTCCATACCTTCAACACGTCCACGACGTGAAGTGATATCACCCATAATATCTCCTAAGTATTCCTCAGGCATAACAACTTCAACTTTCATGATTGGTTCTAAGATTACTGGGTTACATTTTTTAGCAGCTTCTTTAAGAGCTAATGATGCAGCAACTTTGAACGCCATTTCAGATGAGTCGACATCGTGGTATGATCCATCGAATAATTTAGCTTTAACGTCGATTAATTCGTATCCAGCTAATACCCCGTTTGCCATAGAGTCTTTTAATCCTGCTTCTACCGCTGGGATGTATTCACGTGGAACTACCCCACCAACGATAGCATTTTCGAATTCAAATCCTGCACCTGGCTCATTTGGAGTGAACTCAATCCATACGTCCCCGTATTGTCCACGTCCACCAGATTGACGAGTGAATTTACCTTGTACTTGTGCAGCTTGTTTGAATGTTTCACGGTAAGATACCATTGGAGCACCTACTGTACATTCAACTTTAAATTCACGACGCATACGGTCAACGATGATGTCTAAGTGAAGCTCACCCATACCTGCGATGATAACTTGTCCAGTTTCTTCGTCAGTTCCAGCACGGAATGTTGGGTCTTCTTCTTGTAATTTTTGTAAAGCTGTTGACATTTTATCTTGGTCAGCTTTTGATTTTGGTTCAACTGAAAGTTGGATAACTGGTTCTGGGAATTCCATTGATTCAAGAATAACTTCGTTTTTCTCGTCACAAAGTGTGTCCCCAGTAGTAGTATCTTTAAGACCAACAGCTGCAGCGATATCACCAGCGTAAACTTCAGCGATTTCGTTACGAGTGTTAGCGTGCATTTGTAGGATACGTCCTACACGTTCACGTTTACCTTTAGTTGAGTTTTTAACGTATGAACCAGATGATAAAATACCTGAGTACACACGGAAGAAAGTAAGTTTCCCTACGAATGGGTCAGTCATAACTTTGAAAGCTAGGGCTGAGAATGGCTCTTCGTCTGAAGAGTGTCTTTCTACTTCTTCATCAGTATCTGGATTGATACCTTTAATAGCAGGTACGTCTAATGGAGATGGTAAGTATTCTACTACTGCATCTAGCATTGGTTGTACACCTTTATATTTGAAGGCTGATCCACATACTACTGGGAAGAATTCTACAGATAATGTAGCTTTACGAATAGCAGCTTTAAGCTCATCTATTGTAATTTCTTCTCCACCTAAATATTTTTCCATGAATTCTTCATCGAATTCTGCAACAGCTTCAATAAGTTTTTCACGGTATTCTTCAGCTTGATCTTGGTATTCAGCTGGGATTTCTTTAACAACAAGATTTTCCCCTACGCTACCTTCGTTGTAAATAGCTTTCATTTCAACAAGGTCAATTACACCTTCGAATAAATCTTCAGCTCCGATTGGAAGTTGAATTGGGTGTGCATTAGCTTGTAATCTGTCGTGGATTGTTCCTACAGAATATAAGAAGTCAGCTCCTGTTTTATCCATTTTGTTAACGAATACGATACGAGGAACTCCATAAGTTGTAGCTTGACGCCAAACTGTTTCTGTTTGTGGTTCAACACCTGATTGTGCATCTAATACTGCTACTGATCCATCAAGTACACGAAGTGAACGTTCAACCTCAACTGTGAAGTCTACGTGTCCCGGTGTATCGATAATGTTGATACGGTGGTTTTTCCATTGAGCAGTTGTTGCAGCAGATGTAATAGTGATACCACGTTCTTGTTCTTGTTCCATCCAGTCCATTTGAGAGTTACCATCGTGAGTATCTCCGATTTTGTGGATTTTCCCAGTGTAGAACAGAATACGCTCAGTAGCAGTAGTTTTACCTGCGTCGATGTGAGCCATGATACCGATATTACGAGTATCTTTTAAAGAAAATGCTCTAGTCATGAGTCAATTTTCTCCTTTCATAAATTTTTAAATGATTTTAGTAATTTGTCTTTTATAGTGAAAAACTCAAGCTATAAATAGCTTGATATTCACCCTATAATTACCAACGATAGTGAGCAAATGCTTTGTTAGCTTCAGCCATTTTGTGAGTATCTTCACGTTTCTTAACAGCTGAACCAGTGTTATTTGCTGCGTCTAAAATTTCATTAGCTAAACGTTGTTCCATAGTTTTTTCTCCTCTTAAACGAGAATAGTTAACTAACCAACGTAGACCTAATGTAGTTCTTCTTTCAGCACGTACTTCTACTGGTACTTGGTAGTTAGAACCACCAACACGACGAGCACGAACTTCAAGAACTGGCATAATGTTGTTTAATGCTTCTTCGAAAAACTTCCATAGCATCACGTCCTGATTTTTTTCTTTAATTAAATCAAACGCAGAATATAAAAATTCTTTTGTGCTGTACCGCGTTTCCCATCTAGCATTAATTTGTTAATCAATTTTGTAACTAATTTTTGAGTTATAAATTGGATCTGGCAAAACGTCACGTTTTGCAACTGGACCTTTTACGTGGCATAGTGTCTGCCTCCTTTCACGAATTCTTTTTTTATCAAATTTTTATCTTTTATTATTTTTTTTCTCTTTTTGGTCTTTTTAGCACCGTATAGTGAACGTCCTTGTTTACGGTCGTTAACTCCTGCAGTATCTAAAGCTCCACGGATGATGTGGTAACGTACCCCTGGTAAGTCTTTTACACGTCCTCCACGAATAAGTACAACACTGTGTTCTTGTAGGTTGTGTCCGATACCTGGGATATATGCTGTTACTTCGATTTGGTTTGATAGACGAACACGTGCATATTTACGTAAAGCTGAGTTAGGTTTTTTAGGTGTCATAGTCCCAACACGAGTACAAACTCCACGTTTTTGTGGTGAAGAAATGTTAGTTTCTTTTCTTTCTTTTGAGAGTTGTAACCTTTGTTAAGTGCTGGTGAATCTGATTTCGATACTTTTTGATTTACGAGGTTTACGAACTAATTGGTTAATAGTTGGCATTTTCCTGATTTCCTCCTTTCCTCGATACTTTGTGAATCACCTATCCAGGTGTATCACGTTTTTAAATTTTTTATAAGCCATAGTGGCTTTACACAGAGTGCCGTAACACTCACGTACTAAATAATACCACTTTTTATTTTTTTTCTTGTCAATACTTTTTTTAAAAATTTTTTTTATATCTTTTTTTAACTTGCTATTATCACATTCTATTTTTCACACTTAACGTGTGTATCATTTTCAACTTATAAATAAACACTTCCGTGTGTATCACATTAGTATTTTTTTAATAAACTATTCCGGGCGTTTCATTTACAACTTTAAAAATTTATTATCTATTTATAGAAATAATTAAATTATACTCTTGCCGATTAAAAACGATTACAAGTATAATATAACTATAGATACAGATTGGAGGGATAATTTATGATAGAAATTAAAAATCTTACTGTTAAATTTGATACAAAGTGCGCTGTTGATGATTTAAGTTTTACTATAAATGATGGGGAAATATTCGGACTTATTGGGCATAATGGAGCTGGTAAGTCAACTACAATCAAATCCCTAGTTAGTATATTAGAGCCTACTTCGGGAGAGATTTATTTCAATAATCTACTTTTAAAAAATAATAGATTAGCGTGTAAAAAGCAAATTGGCTATGTACCTGATTCACCTGATATGTTTCTTACATTATCAGCCTTTGAATATTGGTCATTAGTCGCTAGCATATATGAAATTGATAATAAAACAAGAGATGATATTCTTAATAGATACTGCAAATTATTTAATATGATAGGAGTTGAACACCAAGAAATTAGTTCCTTCTCTCATGGTATGCGACAAAAAGTATTTGTTATTGGAGCATTATTATCAGAACCTAAGTTTTGGATTATGGATGAACCGATGACAGGATTAGATCCACAAGCAGCATTTGACTTGAAAAATTTGATGAAAGAACATGCCTCAAAAGGAAATAGTGTTCTATTCTCTACTCATGTCTTGGAAGTCGCAGAACATCTATGCGACAGAATTGGTATTCTCAGCAAAGGAAAACTAGTTTTTATCGGTACTCTTAATGAACTTAAAGAAAAATTTGATGGAGATAATCTTGAAGAAATTTATCTTAATATAGTAAAAAAATTCAAATTCAAATATTTTAGGTGGTGAGTAATTATGAGGTTCAATGTAATAAAAGAATTATTCTTAACGAATCTTCTTTATAGTTTTTTTCACCTCAAAGAATAAAAATACAGAAAAAAATTCAGTGGAAAGAGCGATATAAGACATAATCTTTTTTTAGAAATGTTTTAATGCTTAATTTTTTTCAATTTCTTACATATTTTATTTTTTTATTCTCAATATTTTCTCGTGGTTTTTAACTTTTTCTGGACCGGGATATCGAAATATACTTTTTCTTTATTTTATTATTAGTGTTTATTCAGATTTTAAATAATTTTTATCAATATGTTTTTACGAAAGTGATGATACATTAGCAATTATTCACTTACCTGTTACAGGATCTGAAATATTTTTTTAGTAAATTGTTCACTCTACTTTCACAAGTTATCAGTAATTTTACTCCTTTAATAGTTATAAACTTAATTATTGGATTAAATGCAGAGTTTTCAATTCAAAAAAACTTTTTCTTCGTATTAGTATATAGTTTTGCATTTATCATTACTTTAATATGTTCTATTATGACACTACTTTCATTTATTACTTATATCCCAAATTTTAAGAAGAATAAAGGGAAAGTTAATGCAGCTACAATATCAATTGCATTGATATTCTTCACAGGATACATATTTAATTTTTGCTCATACTTTTTAAAAAGTTTTGATTCTGATTATTCAGGAGATTTATTTTTAAATATACTCGTGTTAGATATTTCTAAAACTTATACTTATTTAATAGTAACGGTAATCCTAGCAATTATTTCTTTCTTTACTACTTATATATTCGTAGTAAAAAAATATATGAAAAAAACTTATATAGAATATCAGGTAATACATACACATCTAGTTCTAAAACTGTAAAAAAAATTAAAGAAAATACTAATAGTACACCAACTACGCTATCTTCTAAACTAGTTAAGAGAAATGTAAAATTATTGTTAAACAGTACAATTTCGACAACTGTATTTACTAATCTTATAATTACACTTGGTATATTTGTAATTCCGATTATAGAAATTAGAAAGCACGGCGGTATTACACTACCACCTATATTCTACCCAGTAGCTATGACTATAGGATTCACGTTAGCATTGTACATTAATTCTAATCCTATGAATTTTACAAGTATAGCAATTTCACTAGAAAAACAAGATTACTATTTTTTAAAATCTCTTCCATTAAATTTTAAAAAATACCTAAAAATCAAATTAGCAATCGCCATTTGTTTACAACTTGGTTTTGGATTATTTGCTCTGATTATGATGTTAATTATAACTAAAACACCAATCTTATTAGCGATTGTAACAATAATATCTTATATTATTTCAAGTATTGTCTTTTTCATTCCATAGTTATACAAGTGACTATAAAAAAATTATATCTAAATTGGAACACTATCACTGATTTAGCTAATCGTAGTTCAATAAATCAAGTACTATTAACCTTATTAGCTTTCGGAGTTATTTTTCCTGTTGGTACTACTTAATGTAGCGACATTCTTCTTAATTGCTATGCTGCCATCATCAGCAAATATAGTAGGAATAATATATTCTCTAATACTAATTATATTATTGATTCTTGCAACAAGAAAAATTAAGAAAAAAATGTATTTGATAAAATATATTCGTAAACAGAGTGAGTGACTCAAAAAATCGATTTTGAGTCACTCACATTTTTATATTTTATTCTATTCCCCTATAATAATCACTATCTATTTCTCTATAAGGAGCTATATCTTGAACATACTCTAATACTCCTTGGAATTCACCATCTTCATCATAAACCCCAGCATAAGTGACATGAACAAATTTTCCTCTTGATTCTGATTTAAACCACATTTCGTACTTATCTTTTTTTCTATCTCGCAAGTTTTTCATTATAGTTTTAACTTTCTCTAGGTACTTAGGTGGATGACACAGCTCAACATTTCTACCTATTTGCCCTGGCGTGCGTTTAAAAATCATCTCTTCTTCTGAACAATGATCATTATAATATTGAAAAACTTCGTCTTTATTGACAAAGGTAATTTCCATCGGTAAATGATTTAATATTAAATCAATTTGATTTAATGATAGATAACCATTTCCTATTTTCTGATGTGTTTCTCTATTTAAAGTTTCTTCTTTAACTTCTTTCGGTTTATAGGTAATAGTAAACTCTCCTTCAGGAGTTTGTATTACTTTCGTTAATTCCCCTTCTGTAGCTTCTATTACTTCACTATCAACGCTAGTAATTTGCGTTTCAAAATCTTCTCTATGAGGAATCCACTCTTCTTGAGGTCGAATTATTGCATAACCATAAGCATCACTGTCCTTAGCTATACTCAACCAATCGTCTTGAGTAAATGTTTCTAATAATATCATCAGAAGAATCGACTCTTCCTTAAAGATCATTTCCTCAAATTCTTTAACAAAAACTTCAAATTTTTCTTTAACGACAACTATCTCTGCATTAGGTAGTTTTTCCGCTTCTTCTTTAGCAAGTTTAAACAAATCTCTTATTTCATCATCAACACCCCACATAACCTTAGGTGGTGCATCATGTCCATATTTTTCCATTATTGGAAACATCAGTTCTTCTTTTCGTTTATAATGAATATCAAACTGTCCTAATAATTGCAACTGACGAAGCAATCCTTTTAGTACGGCTTCTTTTGTTTCTCCTTCATCGAGCTTAGCATAATTTTCTAGAATTCGTCGAACTCTTATTATTGCAGCTCTTAAAGCTAAATTTTCTTGTTTAAACACTTGAACTGGATGTCCTGGATGCTCACTATCTTCAACTTCTACAGTTTTTATCGCACCTTTAAACAAATTAGCATGTACATTACATAACTTCATAACATCTTCAAAAGTTACGCCAGAATCTGAATTCATAAGCTCATGCTCCATTAAAGAGATCTCAATAGCAGATACTCCAGAAAAATGCTCATTGAATTCATCTTGAACAGATTCTGCAGATTCACCTTTATGAAGTCGTAATAGTATGTCGCGTAAAACTTCAATTCTCTTTGTAGCCATTAGTCTAATCCTACTACTTCATATCCATTAGCTTCTAATGTAGCAATAATTGTTTCAAGTTTAATTCCTGCTAGCTTCGAACCCATTCTAAGTGAAGTCTTTCTACCTACAGTATTTCTCATAATCGGATTAGCCAAAGGTTTAAATCCTAAATCTACTAAAATATCCAATACTTCTGGGTGTTTATCAACAACTTGTGCAACTGGTATACTCACATCAATAATATTATCCATTTCTCATTCCCTCACTACCTTATATTATTAATACAATTATACCACAAGCCATTGATAATCGCTATCAAATTAAAAATGATAATATAAAAAGATGTATCTTAAAACTTTCCTCTAAGCTACATCTCTATTATTACTTTATATACTTTATTTCTTTGAAACTAATCTCAATCTGATAAAGAACTTTTATTATAAATTATTTCTCCACTCAAGAAGTTTTTCTACATCTTCTTGTTTGATATAATCACTTACTACAGCTTCTTCGATTAAGTAGTTATAGTTAGTTAAAGTATGGTACTCTACTTTATCTGCTGCAAAGGCATCTTGTGCTTTCTTAAGTTCATAACTAAATATTGCTACTACTCCTAAGACTACTGCCCCAGCTTCTTCTAAAGCTTTGGCTACTTTTAATGAAGATAATCCAGTTGAGATTAAATCTTCAATAATAACAACTTTTTGTCCTTCTAGTAATCTACCTTCGATTTGATTTGTTTTACCGTGTTTTTTAGCTGAGTCCCTAACGTAAATCATAGGTAAATCTAATACTTCACTTACCCATGCAGCATGTGGAATACCTGCTGTAGCTGTACCTGCAACTACTTCTACTTCTGGGAATTTAGCTTTAATTACTTCACTCATACCAGCCGCTATTTCACGACGAATTGCTGGATAAGACATTGTAATCCTGTTGTCACAGTAAATCGGTGATTTAATTCCAGATGTCCAAGTGAAATAATCATTTGGTCTTAATGCCACTGCTTCAATATCTAATAAGTGTTTTGCTATTTTTCTTTCTAATGCCATGTTCTTCTCCTTTATGTTAGCTGTATATCTAATATTATTTTACGAATTGATTTTTAATAAGTTTATAAACTTCAAGTGGATTTTCTGATTTAATTATAGAACGTCCAACCACGATATGTGTACTTCCTTCTTCATTAGCAACAGCTGGAGTCGCTACACGTTTTTGATCTCCTACTTCATCTGTTTTTAATCTTATTCCTGGAGTTACTTTTAAGAAATCATCTCCACAGTTTTCTCTAATTAATCTTGCTTCCCAAACTGATGAAACTACTCCATCAAGTCCTGCTTTTTTAGCTAGTTTAGCATAATTAATTACACTCTCTTCTAAAGATACAGCAATTAGTTGCTCGTCTTTCATCGCTTCTTCTGATGTTGAAGTTAATTGTGTTATCGCTATTACATTAGTATCTACACTACCACCTTCAACCATTCCTCTTTTTGCTGCTTTTAGCATTTCATAACCTCCTGCAGCATGTACTGTAAGAATATCAACTTTGAATTTTGCTAATCCTTTTGTCGCACCATAAACTGTATTAGGAATATCATGTAACTTAAGATCTAAGAATATCTTATGTCCTAATTCTTTAATTTTTTCAATAACAACAGGTCCATTTTGTAGGTATAATTCCATCCCTACTTTTACAAATAATTTTTCTTCACCAAATTTTTCTAAAAAACTTAATGTATCTTCCAAAGTTGGAAAATCTAACGCTATTATTACATCTTTATTCATAATATTTCTCCTTTTTATTTATATGCACGACCACGAAGTTCTAGTATATGTTCTACACCTAGTTCATCAAGGGCCTCTTCTAACTTACCGATAATTTTTGGACAAGCATATGGATCTGCAAAATTCGCTGTACCTACTGCTACCGCACTCGCTCCAGCTGAGATAAAGTCGATCACATCCCACTCATCCATAATTCCTCCCATACCTATAATAGGAATGTTTACAACTTGGCTCACCTGATAAACCATTCTTATAGCTACAGGTTTAACCGCAGGCCCTGATAATCCTCCAGTTACATTCGCTATAATTGGTTTTCCAGTCTTTTTATCTAGCCTTACACCTACTAAAGTATTTATCATTGTAATACCATCAGCTCCACCTTCTTCGACAGCTTTTGCCATTGCTACGATATTGGTAACATTAGGTGAAAGTTTCACATAAACAGGTACACTAGATACCTCTTTTACTTTTCTAGTTAAGTTTTTGGCTGTTTCTGGATCCGTTCCAAATTGAATCCCACCATGTTTTACATTAGGACAAGATATATTTAACTCTAATGCATGAACATTCGGTGCTTTACTTATATGCTCTGCTACATAGACATAATCATCTATTTCACTTCCTGCCACATTAGCAATAATAGGAACATCATACTTTTCTAATTCTTTAAGTTTTGTTTCCATTATTTCATGAACTCCTGGATTTTGTAATCCTATGGCATTTAGCATCCCACTAGAAGTTTCAGCAACGCGTGGTGTAGGATTTCCAAAACGCGGCTCTTTAGTAGCTGCCTTAATCATAATCGCACCAAGCTTACTTAAATCATAAAAATTAGCATATTCTAAACCAAATGCAAAGCACCCTGATGCAGGCATTACAGGATTCTTTAAATCTAATCCTGGTAATTTTACTCGTAATCTTTCGCTCATAAATTCCTCCTATAATGCTATTTCTTTCGAATCGTATACAGGTCCATCATAACATACACGTGAGATCGAACCATCGATTTTTTCACAAACACATGCATAGCATGCACCTACTCCACAAGCCATTCTTTCTTCTAAAGAAATATAGCCCATCTTTTCTTCATCCATCTTAGTTAATGCTTTTAACATAGCAAATGGACCACAACTATAATACTTATCATAGTCAACTTCATAATTTTTTATAACATCAGTAACAAAACCTTTTTCTCCATAACTTCCATCAGCTGTAGCAACATAAGTTGTACCAAGCTCTGCAAATTTTTCTTCATAAAACACATCTTTCACATTATTAAAACCTAAAATATGTACAGTATTTACCCCTTGTTTTCTAAATTGCTTTGCTAATTCATATAATGGTGGAACTCCAATTCCTCCACCTACTAGCAATGCAGTTTGCCCTTTTTCTAGCGTATAAACATCATATCCTTTTCCTAATGGTCCTAATACGTCTACTAAATTACCTGCTTCTAATTCTGAGATCTTTTTAGTACCTGCTCCATCTGCTCTGTAGACCATCACAAATGTATTTTTTTCTTTATTAATTTCACAAATTGAAATTGGTCTTCTTAATAAAAACTCATAGCTGTTACTTACTTTAATATTTACGAATTGTCCTGGTGTATTCATTTCTTTAACTACATCTCCCTGTAGTTCAATTCTAAATATTTTATCTGCTACTTGTTCATTACTGATTACTGTTGCTAAATAAGTATCCATCCAAATGCTCCTTCTGTAAGAAGAAGGGAAAAAATTTCCCCTTCTTCATCATTTTTTATTTTATAGTGGTAATATATCAAATGAGATTGATTCTAGTACTTTTAGTAGCGCATCTGCTGTATCTAATGATGTTAAACATACAACCTCTTGTTCACTCGCTACACGGCGAATCTTGAATCCGTCTTTTGTTACATCTTTATCTTTTGAAGTAGTATTTACTACTACATCCACATCTCCATTATATATAGCATCAAGTACACTGTAATCACTTTGATTAATTTTTCCTACTGGAGTAACTCTCAATCCGTGTTCATCTAGGTACTTAGCTGTTCCTTCTGTAGCTAATAAGTTATATCCTAAGTCGAAGAATCGTTTTGCTATATTTAATGCTTCTTCTTTATCATCATCACTAATTGTGAATAAGATATTTCCTTGATCACTTACCTTGATTCCTGCTGCAAGAAGTCCTTTGTAAAGTGATTTTTCTAGAGTTCTATCACTTCCCATTACTTCTCCAGTTGATTTCATCTCAGGTCCAAGAGTAGTATCAACATCTTTTAGTTTTTGGAAACTAAACACTGGTACTTTAGTGTACACATTCTGTGCTTCTGGTAATAATCCAGTTTCATATCCTTTAGATTTTAGAGTTTCTCCAATGATAGCTCCAGCAGCAAGTTTCGCCATTGGAACTCCTGTGATTTTACTTAAGAATGGTACAGTTCTTGAGCTTCGTGGATTAACTTCTAGTACGAATACTTCACCTTTACTTATTACATATTGAATATTTAATAATCCAACGATGTTTAATCCTTTTGCTAATTTAATTGTATACTCTATTAACTTAGCTTTTTCACCTTCTGTCAGTGTTTGAGGAGGATATACTGCTATTGAGTCTCCTGAGTGAACCCCTGCTCTTTCGATGTGCTCCATAATACCTGGAATAATTACTGTTTCTCCATCACTAATAGCATCTACTTCTATCTCACGACCTACTAAATATCTGTCAGTTAATACTGGGTGTTCTGGTGTAAGTTTTACAGCTGTCTTCATATAACGACGTAATTCAGATTCCTCATATACTATTTCCATAGCTCGTCCACCTAGTACGTATGATGGTCTTACTAATACAGGGTATCCAATTTCTTCTGCATTTTTAACTGCTGTTTCTACATCAAATGCAGTTTCCAAGTGGTTGTGGAATGTCTAATTTATGTAATAATTCTTCAAATTTATCTCTGTCTTCTGCGTTATCGATTTCTTCTAAAGCAGTACCTAGAATTTTCACACCATGTTTTTCTAATTTAGCTGCTAGGTTAATCGCTGTTTGTCCACCGAATTGCACTACAACTCCTAATGGATTTTCATGATTAATTATCGCCATCACATCTTCTTCAGTTAATGGTTCGAAGTACAGTTTATCAGAGATTGTAAAGTCTGTAGAAACTGTTTCTGGGTTGTTATTAACAATGATTGCCTCATAACCTGCATCTTTAATCGCCATTACTGCATGAACCGTAGCATAGTCGAACTCTACACCTTGTCCGATTCTAATAGGACCAGATCCTAGTACAACAATTTTTTTCTTATCGCTAACGATTGATTCTTCCTCTTGTTCATAACTTGAGTAGAAGTATGGTGTTTCTGAAACGAACTCAGCTGCACATGTATCAACCATTTTGAATACTGGAGTTATTTTATTTTCTTGACGAAGGTTATAGATATCATCTTCTGTCATTCCCCATCTGTGGGCAATTACCTTATCCGAGAATCCATATTTTTTAGCATATTCTAGTAAATCTACATTTCCAACATTGTCTTTTAACTCATGTTCGATATCAATGATATTTTGCATTTTCTCTAGGAAGAACATGTCAATTTTTGTAATATCGTGAATATCTTTTGTGCTTTGTCCGCGTCTTAAAGCTTCTCCAATAAAGAATAATCTTTCATCTCCAGCTTGTTTAATCTTGTCAATAATTTCTTCTAATGTGAAATCATCTCCATTAGGTAGTCCTAGATGGTGTACTCCATATTCTAATGAACGGATAGCTTTTAGTAAACTTTCTTCATAAGTTCTACCCATCGCCATTACTTCACCAGTGGCTTTCATTTGCGTTCCTAGTTTTCTATCTGCATTTTCAAATTTATCAAATGGAAAACGTGGGATTTTACTTACTACATAGTCAAGCGTTGGTTCGAAACAAGCATATGAGTTTTGTGTAACTGGGTTTATAATTTCATCAAGAGTTAATCCTACAGCAATTTTCGCTGCAATTTTCGCAATCGGATATCCTGTAGCTTTTGATGCTAAAGCTGATGAACGTGATACCCTTGGGTTAACTTCGATAATATAGTATTTGAATGAATTTGGATCAAGTGCAAGTTGTACGTTACATCCACCTTCAATTTTTAAAGCTCTAATAATTTTTAATGATACATTACGTAGCATGTGATATTCTCTATCTGTTAATGTTTGAGAAGGTGCTACTACTACTGAGTCTCCCGTGTGAATCCCAACAGGGTCAATGTTTTCCATGTTACATACAACAATCGCTGTATCATTAGAGTCACGCATTACTTCGTATTCAATTTCTTTAAATCCTGCGATAGATTTTTCTAATAAACATTGAGTAACTGGTGAATAGTGTAATCCACTACTTACGATTTCTTCTAAATCTTTCTCATCGTAACAGATACCACCACCTGTTCCTCCCATAGTGAAGGCAGGACGAACGATTACTGGATAACCTATTTCAGCAACGAAATCCCTAGCTTCGTCTAAATTTGTAATAATTGCTGATTCTGGAACTGGTTCGTTTAGTTCATTCATTAGGTTACGGAATAATTCTCTATCCTCTGCTTGTTCGATTGAACTTAATTTCGTTCCTAGTAATTCAACTCCGTATTTATCTAAGATTCCACTTTTGTGCAGCTCTACCGCAAGGTTAAGCCCCACTTGTCCTCCTAATGTTGGAAGTAATGCATCAGGTCTTTCTTTTCTGATAATTTTACTTACAAACTCAAGAGTTAATGGTTCCATATAAACTTTATCAGCGATTTCTTTATCAGTCATTATTGTCGCTGGGTTAGAGTTAACTAAGATAACTTCATACCCTTCTTCTCTTAAAGACAGACATGCTTGAGTCCCAGCATAGTCAAACTCCGCTGCTTGACCTATTGTAATTGGTCCAGATCCTATTACTAGTATTGTTTTTATATCATTACGTTTTGGCATTTTTATTCTCCTTAATTTTGTATCGATACTCTATAATTTCTCAGGTTATTTCCTATTTGTTTTCTTTAAATTCTCTCATATAATCTATAAACTGATCGAATAAGTAGTTAGGATCGTGCGGTCCTGGTGATGCTTCTGGGTGATATTGTACTGAAAATACTGGGTATTTTTTATGACGTACCCCTTCACATGTTTTATCATTTACTGATAAGTGTGTAAGCTCTAAATCTGTATCTTTTAATGATTCGATATCTACACTGAAACCATGGTTTTGTGAAGTAATATCAACTTTTCCAGTTATTAGGTTTTTAACTGGGTGGTTAGCTCCACGGTGACCAAATTTAAGTTTGTATGTTTTCGCTCCTGATGCTAATGCAATAAGTTGGTGTCCCATACAAATTCCAAAAACTGGTATTTTCGGCATAACTTCTTTAAGCATCTCAATTGTTTCTGGTACATCTTCTGGATCTCCAGGTCCATTACTTAACATAATTCCATCTGGATTAAGTCTGAAAATTTCTGCAGCTGTTACATTATGAGGAACTACAACGATATCACAATTACGTTCATTTAATTCTCTAAGTATTCCTGATTTCATACCGAAGTCTACTAGTACTACTCTATATCCATTTCCTGAAGATAAGAAAGCTTTTTGAGTTGAAACTTGTTCAATTTGGTTCGTTGGTAAGTCAGTTTTTCTAAGATTTTCTAATTGTTCTTCCGGATCCATGCAAAGGTCAGTAATTATTCCTTTGATTGTACCGTGTTCTCTTATTTTTCTTGTTAAACTACGTGTATCAATTCCTGAAATCCCTGGAATGTTAAGCTCTTTTAATACCTCATCTAAACTGTATTCTGTTCTAAAGTTAGAAGGTTTTTTACAAACTTCCCTAACGATAAGTCCTTTAATACTAGGATTAATTGTTTCAAAGTCATCTCTGTTGATTCCGTAGTTTCCGATTAATGGATAAGTGAATGTTACTATTTGTCCATTGTATGATGGATCAGAAAGTGTTTCTTGATAACCCGTCATACCTGTGTTAAATACTACCTCTCCTGCTAGTGCTTTGTTAGCACCAAATCCATATCCTTTATATACTGTTCCATCTTCTAAAATTAGTTGTCTATCGTAACTGTACATCTTTGTTCTCTCTTTCTAAGTTTTTTTATTTTTTTAAACTCCAAATACTTCACTATCTTTGTATGCAACTTGACCTTCACATAGTGTTAATACTGGTATTCCATAAATTTCTTCTCCTACGTACGGTGTATTTCTACCTTTAGATAAGAATTTTTCTGGATCAATTTTTAGTGATTTTTCTAAGTCGATTACTACTAAGTCTGCAAAACCACCTTCTTCTAAACGTCCATATGGTAAATCGAAAGTATCTGCGACTTTTTCAGTCATCAATTTAACTAGTAAGTCTAGTGAGAATACTCCTGTTTTTACAAACTTCGTATAAAGCTGGCTAAATGCTGTTTCACTTCCAACAATTCCAAATGCGGCTTTCTCATCGATAAGTCTTTCTCATGAGTAGCGTGTGGAGCGTGGTCTGTTGCTATTACATCAATTGTTCCATCTAATAAACCTGCGATAAGTGCATTTCTATCTTCACGTGCTCTTAGCGGTGGATTCATCTTCCACATTCCGTTATCTTCTGGGATATCCATTTCATCACTTATTAGGTGGTGAGGACACACTTCACAAGTTACTTTAATTCCTGCTGCCTTCGCTTCTCTTACTACCCTAACTGATTCTTTAGTAGATACGTGACAAACGTGGTAGTGACATCCTGCTGCTTCAGCTAAAAGAACATCACGTGCAATCTGAACACTTTCACATACTGAAGGAATTCCTGGTAAGTCTAATTCACGACTTCTACGTCCACAGTGCATACATCCTCCGCGGATTAATGAGTTATCTTCACAGTGAGCTACGATCGCTTTATTTAATTTAGCAGCAACCATCATTGATTCATACATCATATTAGCATCCTGTACTCCTCTACCGTCATCACTAAAGGCAAACACATGCTCAGCTAATTCTTCAAAATCAGCATATTCTTTTCCTTCTTCACCTTTTGTTATAGCTCCAAATGGTATAGCTCTAATTACTGAATCACGTTCAATAATATCTAGTTGTAATTTTAGGTTCTCATAGTTATCTGGTACTGGATTTAAGTTTGGCATAGGCATCGCTGTAGTAAATCCACCACGAGCTGCTGCTCTTGAAGCATGATAAATGTTTTCTTTGTATTCAAATCCTGGTTCTCTCCAGTGTACGTGAACATCTATAAATCCTGGTGAAATAAATTTCCCTTCTAAGTCTAGTACCTTAGCTCCACTTTCTTCGATGTTCTCAGAGATTTTTACGATTTTTTTATCTTCAACTAAAATATCTCTTTCTACCAATACACCATTTTCTAAAATTTTACCGTTTTTTAAAAGTAACATATGCTTCTCCTCTTTATAAGTTATTATCTTTAATTATTTTTTCTATCATTGCCTGTCTCATGAACATTCCGTTTTTCATCTGTTCAAAGATTACTGATTTAGGTGCTTCCACTAGTTTCGAAGCTATTTCCATATCTCTATTAACAGGTGCTGGATGCATCACTATTGCAGATTCTTTTAATCTTTCATAGCGCTCTTTAGTTAATCCAAAGTTATTATGGTATTCATCTTTACTTAGTCCCATCTTAGAATCATGTCTTTCATGTTGAACTCTTAGCAACATACAAACATCAACTTCTCCAACTACTTTATCAAAGTCTACTACTTCTCCAAGTGTCTCGTCTTTGAAAATATCTGGACAAACAAATCTTACTCTTGCTCCTAATCTCGTGAGCATATTGTAATTACTTCTTGCTACTCGAGAATTTTTAATATCTCCTGCAATGATTACATTAAGATTTTCAAACGTTCCGAACTTCTCGTACATTGTCATTAAATCAAGCAAACATTGACTTGGGTGTTCTCCACTACCATCTCCTCCGCTTAAAATCGGAATATTTAAGTTAGTCAGTTCATTGTAGTACGCGTCTTGGCCATGTCTAATAACCAACATGTTGCACCCTAACATTTCTAACGTTTTACAAGTATCGTATAATGTTTCGCCTTTATTTACTGATGATGTTGCAGCCTCGAAGTTTATAACATTTAATCTATGTTTGTGCTCAGCTACCTCAAAACTATGTTTCGTTCTAGTTGAGTTTTCAAAGAATAAGTTCGCTACATATAAGTCTTCTCTTGGCTCTACTTGTTTACCATTTTTCAACTCTAAAGCTCTTTCTATCAGTTGATAAACTTCTTCATTTGTTAAATCCGACATTTTTACTATATTTCTCATAGTACTTCCTCCATTTTGTATAAAAAAATACCTTGTATCCAGCTGGCTACAAGGTATGACTGTTCATCAACTATTAAATTCAAGTTATTATCTGGGCATAGTTATACCTAAATATAGCTATACTCAAATAAAGTATAAACTTTAAATTCAATCCCTTGTTAGCCTCTCTGGACTACCTTAAAAAGATTTTATATTTAAATTAATAATATTTCTTCAACATCATCTACTTCATTTAAATGAACTTTTACATTTTCTTTTCTTGAAGTAGGAATATTTTTTCCAATATGATCTGCTCTAATTGGCAGTTCTCTATGTCCTCTGTCTACAAGAATCGCAAGACGAATTGCCTTTGGACGACTCGCATCCATTATGGCATCTATCGCTGCTCTTACAGTTCTTCCTGTATACAGAACATCATCTACAATAATTACAACTTTGTTTGTCAAATCAAGTTTAAAACGTGGAACTTTTATTTCAGGTTCGTCACTTATTTTTTCTAAATCATCACGATAAAAATTTTTATATCAAGTGTTTCTACTGGAATATTAGTATTTTCAATTTCTTTGATTTTTTTGTTTCAATCTTTTTGGCGATATGAATCCCTCTAGTTTGAATACCTACTAAAAACTATATCATCTAATTTATTTTGTTCGATAATTTCATTCGCAATTCTAGTAATCATTCTAGAAATCATTGTTTCATCGAAAAAGAATTCGTTTTTTTCATACTTCACCTCAAAAAAATAGCCTACTCTATTGAGCAGGACAGCATAAATAAACTTGGTTTTCCAATTAATAAATCTTTGCTGACCTCTCTGGATCACATTAAAGATGTGTTATTCAAATTATCAATATTATATACCATAATATGAGATTTGTCAAATGTATGATAGATTATTAAAGCTGTGTGATGTAGTGTTACAATTGATGTGAGACAAAAATATAAAAAAAGAAGAGTAAATCCTGTATAATGAAATTACGACAAATCAAAAAAAGGAATTTACTCTTATGAAAAATTATTATAACAGAAAAACTTACAAAAAAACACAACGATATACACCTCATACTCTAGAAACAAGATTAGCAGCGGTAAAAACATATAGAAATAAAAACTCTATTAGCTTTATCTGTAGACGCTACAAAGTATCTAAAGCATCTTTAATGCGTTGGAATAAAAAATATGATGGAACTAAAGAATCACTTATGGATAAGTCTCACAAACCACATTCTCAACATCCAAATGCTCATACCGCAGAAGAATTGGCTTGGATTAAAAAAATCTAATTAAACGAAATCCTAATATTTCTATGATTGAACTATATGCAAAACTAAAAATTTAATAAAAAGATATAATAGACATCCTTGTTCATTATTTAGAATCCTTAGAAAATTAGGCTTTTATAAAGATATTGAAAAAAAGGCTAATCCTTATATACCAAAACCTTATAACACTCCAAAAGTTTTAGGAGAAAAATGGCAACTTGATGTTAAATATGTCCCTAGACAATGCTACACTGGTACACATCCTGATAAATTTTATCAATATACTATGATTGATGAGGCTTCTAGAGAAAGATTTATTTATCCTTTTAAGGAACAATCTTCTTATTCAACTATACAATTTGTTAAGATGGCTATTTCGTTCTTTGGATACAAACCAAAAATTATACAAACTGATAATGGTTTTGAATTTACGCACTTTAAGGACACTAAACGAATACATCCTTTCGATGTATTGTGTAACCAGCTAGATATAAAACACCAACTCATTAGACCTAGAACTCCATGGCATAATGGTAAAGTTGAAAGGAGTCATAGAAATGATAATGAACGTTTTTATAAATACTTATCTTTTTATTCTTATGATGATCTTATTAACCAAATGAAGAAATATCTTTATCGTTCTAATAGACTACCTATGCAGACCTTAGGATGGTTAACTCCTGTTGAGAAAAGGCGAGAGTTACAGAGAAGCTAGCTTCTCTGTAACTCTATCATATCAGGTATTTATTTTTAACTTTTTTTGTCTCACATCATTTACAAATGTACAATGATAGATTATTAAAGCTGTGTGAATGATGTGTTAATTCCCAAAGTAAATTCCAGTTTAAATAAAAAAGGAGTAACTCAAAAATCGTTATTTTGAAGAAATCGATTTTATTGAGTCACCCTCGCAAAGTTTATTAGATATCTAAAAAGATTCTGTAAATGTCAATATAAAAATGTACAAAAGTGACAAAATAAAAATGTACAATTATTCAAAACTAACATGATCTTTTAGTCGATAAGAATTACCTATAATAGGTACTACATGGGCATGATGAAGCAGTCTATCAAGTATAGCTGAAGCCACTTTGTCATCACTAAATAATGTAGCCCATTCAGAAAATGGAATATTAGATGTGGCTATTATGCTCTTCTTTTCATAACGTCGGTCTATTAGTTGGAATAATAACCGCTCATCACCTTTTTCTAAAGGTAAATAACCAATTTCATCTATAATCAATAATCTATACTTTGAATAGTGTTTTTAATCGCTGCTCTAGCCTATTTTTCAGCTAGAGCGGCTTTTTAAGTTTGCTATTAAATCATGACATTTTATAAAAATATGTTGAATACACGGAACTAGCTGCTAATCTTCCAATCGCTGTTGCTAAATGAGTCTTTCCAACACCACTATTACCTATAAATATTAAATTTTTTTATTGTTTTTCTATAAAAATTTAAACTAGCTAAGTTCCTTATTTCTAATTCATTTATATCAGAATTGAATGAAAAAAATCAAAAATCATCTAATGATCTATTATAAGGGAAATTAGCTACTTTAATCATAGATTCTTTTTACATTTTGCTTTTTCACATCTACTTCATAATCTGTTAGTTTCAATAGAATATCTATTACCGACATTGTTCTATTTTTGAGTTAGTTCTATTATCTCATCTAGTCTGTGGTTGAATTGCTTTTAAATTAAGATATTCTAAATTCTCTTTTTAATCTAGTATAATTAGAATCTATTTGTTATCATTGAATCGTTCTCCTATTATCGCTAGATTTCTTTTTAGTTTGTTCTTTTAATCTTTTCTCATCTATATCATTCCAAGTGTGTTTAACAAATTGCTCATAATGAGCTTCTTTATAATTTAATTTTTTTTCACTTAATAAATGACTTACTACCAATTTCATGTTATCATATAGGTATAAATAATTATCTTCTACTTGTAGATTTAGTTTCTTACCTATATATTCAATTGGTACTGAATATTGATTGGACTTGTAAGAAATCATTGCTTGTTTATTTACTTTTACTTGTAGGGTTGTTATTTTATAGCGATTCCTTATTTTCTCATGTGGTAATGGTAGTAAGGAATCTTTTTCTTTTTGTAAGCTGATTATTGGAATCTCTCTTGTTGTTTGATGCACTTGTAGGTTCCATCTCATCATTATTTTATTCACCAATTCTACTAATTCTGTATAATCTAACTTACCATTATAAGCATATATTTCATCTAGTAATTTTACTATATTTTCTACTTTACCTTTTGTTTGTGGTCTGTATGCTACACATGGTTTCAATTCAAATCCCATCTCTTTTGCATATTCTTGAAACTTTATATTAATTACTCCAGATGTCTTAACAGTTCGCGCTTTATCCATTGTAGTTTTCATATTATCACATACAATTACTTTTGGAACTCCTTCAATATGTTCTAAGCATTCAGTTATACATGAAATTAAGACATCTTGACTTCTTGAAAGTGTTACATGAAATATTTTATATCTTGAGTATGATAAAAACCATACAAAAATACATTTAAAGATAATTTTTTTCTCCATATTTAGTTATGAATTTCACATCTTCTTTCCAATCTATTTGGGCTTGTTCTCCGGGAATAGTTTCTACTCTGAGTATAGCTTTAGAATTCTTATGGGATTTGTTTTTAAAGTAATCATTGTATTTTGAATTCTTTAATAAATAGGCTCTAAATGCGGAATAGCTGATATTTAATTCTGTTTGATCTCACCAAATATTGCCACAGTATTCTTTTTGATTTGAATATTTGTATAGATTCTTCTCCTAATAATTTATCTAATAGATCAGTGTATTCATCAATTTTTTTGATGGCTTATTTCTTGTTTGTTTTTATTTTTTTCCTTGGTAATAATGTCTTTTTATTGTACGTCTATCTTTCTTTAAAAACTCTAGCTAATTCACTAAAGTTAGGTTTCAAGTTAAACACCTCCATTTGTTTTCGTAGATTTTCTAAATCTGATAGTTGAGTTATTTTTTTATATTTTTTTGTTTATTTTTAGGTTTAAGTACATATATTTCTCTCTTTCTTTTTATATGCACTATTATAACCTATTTGTACATTTTTTTATTTTGTCAAAACTGTACATTCTTATTTTTATCATTCTCAAAGATTCTACAAAAACTACTTTCGATGTCAATAGAGCTCTTCATCTAAAAAAATTCATATATAACCTTTTTTAAAAAATTTTGGGAATCCTCTCTCCTTATTTTTTTATTGTTTTCCCTGAAATTATCGTTATTTTATAGGAGTTATTCCTTCTTCACATAAAAAGTCGCTCTTCCTTTACCATGTCTTTCAATGTACTCTTCCTCAGTCAATTGCTTAAGCATATTTTCGATTGTAGCCTTTCCTACACTTGGAACTAATTCCATCATATCGCTTTTTGTAAATTTACCTAATTTCCTATCAATTGCATTTCTAACAAGTTCAATTGTAGGCACTTTTTCGTCTACATAATCAACCCTTTCTTCAAAATCAATATAAGCAGCTAATATCGTTCTAAGAATATATTTTATAAACGGTACAGGATCTTCTTTGTTTTCATGCCAACCTATCCCACTTTTTTCTAAAGCTATATAATAACTGTCTTTATTTTTTTCTATTTTACTTTCTAAACTGATATATTTCCCAATTACATATCCTTGTCTATAAAGTAAAAGAGTTGTCAATAAACGACTCATTCTTCCATTCCCATCATTAAAAGGATGAATACAAAGAAAATCATGTATAAAAATCGTAATTAAAAGTAATGAATTCACTTCTTTCTTATCAAAAGCCTTGTTCAGTTCATCACAGATTTGCTCAATTGCACCTGGAGTTTCATAGGGAGATAAAGGCTTAAACTTTTCGATAACATTACCATTATTATCTTTTTCTATAATAGAATTTTGTATATTTTTATATCGACCACCAATTCCTTTTTCGCTATACTTATATAAGTGTCTATGAAGTTGCAAAATATAATTACTAGTAATTGGAATATATTCATAACTTTCATGAATTATATTTAATACATCCCTATATCCGAGAATTTCTTCTTCATCCCTGTTTCTAGGGGTTGTTTTTTGATTCACTAACTCTTTTATTCTGACTGCTGTGGTAACAATTCCCTCTATTCTATTAGAATCCTCTACACTTTGAATTTTAGCAATTTCTACCAATTTATCTAAAACAGCAGGTTTACGTGTCAAAAAAAGTTCTTGTTTTCCCTTATGTTCATGAATTTGTGAAAGTAGATTTATGATTTCACTATCCCACTTACTTATTGCTAAATTTTCATAATTAAATAATCTCATTCGCCTACCTCCTATTTACTTCGCCTAATTATAACATAGTTTTAGGCGATTGTTAAGAATTTAGGCGATTATTTATATTCTTTACTTTGTACTTCTGAGTTAGTCCCATCAGTGAAATTTCTCCTTGATGACTAATCAATGATTTTCTTACTACATTTCCTCTTCTTCATCCTTTTCTTTCCATCTAGCACTAGCAACCGCAGCTGAAATAAAACCTAATATTAAGAATGCAGCTATAATAATTTTTATCATAATTGTCCTCCTAAATATTTTTATTAACTTCTAATTTACTCAAATTTTAAAACTTCTTTATTCGTAATATTTATAACCTTAGTTGCAACATTATCGATAAATTCCATATCGTGACTCACCATAATTAGTATACCAGGATATTTCTTTAATATCTTCTCTACCGCTTCTATCGCAACTACATCTAAAAAGTTAGTAATCTCATCTAATAAAAGCACATCTGTTTTCCTAAAGAGTAAACTCACGAAATAAAGTTTAACTTTCTCACCTTTGCTTAAAACTTTTATCTTTTTGTTAATATCGTCTCCTCTGAAATTTAGTAAAGCTAGTATATTTCTAAGTTCTATATCATCTAGTGTAGTAGATTCTTTCACAAATTCAAACAATGTTTTTTTCTTCTTTAAAAAAATATCGAAGTTATTTTTGTTCAAAAATATGCTACTTGTAAAGAAATAGGAATGGACTCTTTCACATAATTTTAGAAAAAGTAGTTTTCCCCGAACCGTTTTTTTTCCTTTAATTAAAATCTTATCTCCACTAGCAAAAAGTAAAAACCAGGTGATGTCCAAAGAATTTTACCATCTATTTCACAGCTTTTCTCTTCAATACAAAAAAACTCTTGTTATGAGTTTCCTTAAATATTTCTAAAAAAATTCAATATCATATTTATCCTTTATTGGCTTAGGTTTAATATTAGATTCTAGCTTATCTTCTTGTCTTGATATTTTTTTCTGTAATCTCTTTTTGGTTTTTTTGAAATTTTATTTTTTTACACTTATAATTCTATAATCTGATCCACTCATATTCTTTGGCTTTCCAGATTTTTTCCCCTGTTCCTCTTTCATCTCTTGAATGCTTTTCTTTATTTTCTTAGCTTCTTTGTTATACTTTTGTAGTTCAGTTTCATACTCAGCAGTTTCAATTTCTTCTTGAAACTTGTACTCACGATAATTCCCATTAAATTCTCTCACAGTATTATTTTCGATTATCCATAACTTAGTACAAACATTATTTAGAAAATTTCTATCGTGACTTGCTATACAAAAAGTTGCTGGAGTTCTTTTTATAAGATTAGCTATTTTGTTAGCATTATTATAATCTAAGTATGTTGATGGCTCATCAAGTAAATATAGCTCAACATTCGATAATAAGCTACTTCTAATCTTGTTTACAACAACTTCTCCCCCACTCTTTTTAAGAAGAGAATTTTCTCCAAATTCTAAAAACTCTGATGAAATGTTATTTTCATCTTTAAGCGAGTCATCTATATATTTTTAACAGGGTTGTCTTTTCCTGAACCATTTTTTTCCCTATTAAACCAATAATATCACCAGTATTTATACTCAATTTTTCAATTTTAAATAATATCTTACCTTGTTTTTCAAACTCTATGTTTTTAATTTTCAATATTTGCATACATTAACTCCTTTTTAATAAAATCTCTCTATTAATCTAATGTATCCATGCTCCCACCCCCGAATTGAGTTTTACTAGTATCTATTCTACTCATATTATATCAAAAAAATTAAAAATAATTGAAAGCAATTTCTTTAACAATTCTCTATTCATTAAAAATATTTGTGTTATAATTGTATTTATAATTTAAAAATAGTAATCTGGAGGTTTTTTTATGATTAAAAAAATTATACAAGATGAACTTGAAAAAAATTTTTATCCAGAAATGATTGAACTTCGTCGCTATATGCATATGCATCCTGAAGTTTCATTTAACGAAAAAAATACAGCGAGATTCATTAAAGAATATTTAGAAAAAATTGGAATTACTAATATTAAAACAAACGTCGGCTTAAATGGTGTAGTCGCAAGAATTAAAGGAAAAGATTCTTCAAAAACAATCGCTTTTCGAGCTGATTTCGATGCCCTACCTATAAATGATGCAAAAGATACCCCATACAAATCTACGATTCCTAATGCAATGCACGCTTGTGGTCATGATGGACACACTACAGCATTACTTGCAACGTGTAAAGTTCTAATGGATCATCAAGAAGATCTTCCACATGATGTTGTTGCAGTTTTCCAATATGGAGAAGAACAAGCTCCAGGTGGAGCAAAACCAATGATTGATGCTAGTTGCTTACAAGGAGTCGATGCAATATTTGGTGCTCATCTTTGGACACCTCTTCCACTTGGAACTTTAGGATATAGTTACAGAGAACTATGTGCAGCTGCAGACAGATTTGAAGTGAAAATTAATACTAAGGAAAATGCAAATATTATTGCTGCAGAGTTTGTTAGCATGACTCAACAAATAGTTTCTCGTTTTTCTAAGCCAAGGGAAACACTTGTCATTACTTTAGGAAAACTTGAAAGCTCTATTAAAGAAGCTAGTATTACTGGAACTATTAGACATTTCAATAAAGAACTTCATAAAATGGTACTGACTAAACTTCAAAACTTATGTAAAGCTCTAGAAAATGAATATTCTGGAACTAATATAGAATTTATTTATTACGGAGGTTATCCACCGCTTATAAATCACAAAAAAGGAACAGTAGAAATACAAAAAGCAACTTCTAAAATTCTGCCAGATATTAAGCAGATAGAAATTGAACCGCTTATGATTGGAGAAGATTTGCATATTATGTTGAAGAAGTTCCCGGAGCATTTTTTTTAATTGGTGCAGGGAATTCTACCTTCGCTAAATATCCACATCACCATCCAAATTTTGATTTTGAAGAAGAAGTAATGAAACAAACCACTTCAATATTCTTAACGTTAGCATTTGATTCTGCTAATGTAATAAAAAATCTTAAGGGGGAACAATAGATATGAATACATATTTAGTTACTATTTACGGTAAAGGCGGACACGGTGCTGAACCTCATGAAGCCATTGATACAACAGTTATTGCTGGTGAATTTGTTAGAAAAACTACAAAACACAAAAACATTGAGATTATCTCCGTAAGAAGTGGAGATGCTTTTAATGTAATCTCTGGTAAGGCAGAAATTATTTTAAAAACCGATAATTTAGAACAGTTAAAAACAATACTATCTTCACTGCTAATATATTACGGTGAACAGACTAGATTTGAAATAATAGAAAATTAAAGAGACTGAGGTAACTCGAAATCATGATTTCATAGAAATCTTCAAGTTACCTCAGTCTTTATTTTTTAATGATTTATTTCTGTAATATTTCCTTCACCCTTTTTTGTAATTCTGGCACTACTTCTTTGATAAACCATGGATTTTTATTATGCCAACGAAAATTCAATGGTGACGGGTGAACAATTGGAAAATAACGTGGCAAGTACTGTTTATAATTAAATACAGTTTCCGTTAGATTTTGTTGTTTCTCATTTCCCAAGTAATAATCTTGTGCATATTTTCCTACAAGCACAATAAGTTCAAGATTAGGCATAAGTTCTAAAACTTTATCATGCCATTTAGTTGCAAAGTTTTTTCTTGGTGGTAAATCACCACTTTTACCTTTACCAGGATAATAGAAGTCCATCGGTACTACACCTATTAAACCAGATTTATAAAATATCTCATCATCTATTCCCATCCATTCACGAAGTTTAACTCCACTTTTATCATTGAAGAAAATCTTACTCTCTTGAGCTTTAATACCAGGCGCTTGACCTACGATTAATATTTTTGCTGTACTAGGTGTAGAAAATAAAGGTTCTATTCCTTCATCCGTATATTTTTTATTATCACTATCTTCCATTATTTCTTGTTTCAATTGTTCAAAACTATCCATATTTTTCCTCTAGAAATTATTTTCTAATTAATTCAACTACCGCTTCAACTGCCGCTGTTCCTGGGAACATATCTACTGGTTGAATACGTCTTATTTTATATTTTCTTGTTAAAACTTTTAAGTCACGTGCCAATGTAGATGGATTACAGCTCACATAAACAATTTTCTTAGCATCAACAGCTAATAAGTTTTTAGCTAGTGGTCCAAGACCTACACGCGGTGGATCTACTATTGCTACATCGAAGTTGATTCCTTTTTTCTTCCAACGTGGAACTATTTTATTAGCATCTCCTGCAACATAAGTACAGTTTGTTAAATTGTTTAATTTAACATTATCATTCGCGTCTTTAATTGCAGCAGGAATAATATCAACACCATAAACCTCTTTACAATTACGGCTGACATATTGTCCAATTGTTCCAACTCCACAGAAAGCATCTAATACAACATCTGTTTCTTTTAGTGCAGCAAACTCAACTACTTTATCATAAAGTTTTTTAGTTGCCGATGGATTTAATTGGAAGAATGACTTAGCTGAAAGTTCGTACTTAATATCCCCAATTTTTTCAACGATATAATCTGAACCATATAATGTAACACTTTCTGTTCCCATTACCAGGTGATCTTTATCATTTGTGATATTTAGTATTATACTTTTAACGATTTTTTCACGCTTAAGTTCATTAACGACCTTATCCATATTCTTAATCTTATCAGTATTCGCTACGAATGTTACTTGAACATCCCCATTGTAAAATGAAGTTCTTGTAGCAATATATTTCACACCATAATTCTTTTTATTTGTAGAAATCTCTACTTTATATTTTCCTAGTAATTTCTTAGCTAAGTTTGTTATTTTATTACCATTTTGATGTAATGCTAAATCTTCATTAATTTCAACTAAATCGTTAGAACCTTCTTTGTATAAACCTGCAATAACTCGTCCATTTCTAACAGCTAAAGGAAATTGGTTTTTGTTACGATACCCTTCAGTTACGGGACTAGCTAATGTTTTTAATACTAACTTATCAGGTTTTGGCAGTCTGTAATATTTATCAAAAGCATCTAATAAAATTGTACGTTTGTATTCTAATTGTTTTTCATAGCTAACATGAGCTAAACCATATGCTCCACTTTCTGCATACTCACGTTTGATTTCTACTCTGTGTGGACTAGGTTCTTTTACTTTAACAAGTTTACCAATAATGTATTTTGGTGTTTCCTCTACTATTTCACAAACTATCACTTCGTCAGGTAGGGCACCTTTTACGAAAGTAATTTTCTTTTTATAATATCCTATCCCCTCACCATTAATTCCTATTTTCTTAATTGTAAGTAAGACATTTAGTTTTTTACCGTTTTTATTTTTCATCATATCCTCATTCATAAAGATAAGCTGAGTAAAAAGCAAAAACACTCCCACTTCAGCTTATCCAATTCTACTATTATTTTATAGTTTTAATTTCGTTATCTAATTCTTCTACTAATGCAATTAATCTATCAATTTGAGTTAAATCAACTTTTTTTCTGGTTCAATATTTTTCTAACTCGCTTGCAAAAATCTTCAAATTTTGTTTTTTTAATTCTTCTAAAAATATTATTAGGCATAACATTCTCCTTTTTTTGTTCTCTACTCCATTATAAATATAAATTCATAAAAAAATTCAACTCATATCACAAAAAAATAAATTAATTATTTTAACTATTACTAATCCGCATACATTCAGAAATAAATAATCCATCTTATATTAGCGTTAATTATATATTATTAGTAGAAAGAAAAAAATCACTATTTACGTAAATATTATTAATAGACTTTTTAATATATTTTAAGGTACTATTAAATTAGGAGTGTTATATTATGAATTATATTAATTTACAATTATTAAACATTGATATTTCAAGTGTTTTTTTACTATATAACTTCTATTTTTTTAATGATATAAACTTTGATATTGTATTAACTATATTTTTTTAGTAATAAATACTTTATTAGCATTTTTCTATTGTTTTTTTATAGAATATCAGACTACTACGTCTTCTTGGGCATGGATATTAGTTCTATTTCTATTTCCATACCTAGGTTTTTGTTCTTTATTTAATATTTGGAAGACCTATATATAGGGAAAAAAATCTTTCCTTTTTTTCAGATGATGAGAAGATAAAAATATCAACAAAAATCTATTGAAAAGGGAAACTCCTTATGAAATCTCAAAAAAATGAACAAGTAATACACAAACATAGAAATCTAATAGAATTAAATTTTTGAAACAGATAAATCATTTTTGTCAAAGAATAATAAAATACAAATTATTACAGATGGAAAAAGAAAAAAATTTAGATTATTATTTGAAGATATTAAAAAAATGCTAAAAAGCTATATTCACATTCAATATTATATCTTAAAAAAAGATGGAATCGGTAAACAACTCTTCCACCTACTAGAACAAAAAAACTTCTAGAAGGTGTAGATGTATATATTCTTTATGATGATATTGGTTCAAGAAAAATTAAGTATTTCTTCATTAAGAAAAACTTACTAAAAAAACAATGCAAAAATAAAACAATTCTTTAAATCAATACTTCCACTGATTAATTTTCGTATGAATTACAGAAATCATAGAAAAAAATCGTTACAATTGATGGTAATATTGGTTATACTGGTGGTTTTAATGTTGGGGATGAATATCTAGGATTAGATAAAAAATTTGGATACTGGCGAGATACACATCTTCGAATAGAAGGAGAAGCTGTAGGATCTTTGGAGTATCGTTTTATAGATGATTGGAATTCACAGACAACAAAAAAAACTGATCAACTTAAATTAACTGCTGAACACGTTGCTACAGCAGTAGATAATTATCTTCCTATTCAATTGGTTTCTAGTGGCCCTGATAATAAACTTCAAAAAATCAAATATAGCTATCTATATATGATTTCGAGAGCCAAAAAATATATCTATATTCAATCGCCCTACTTCATTCCTGATGAAAGTGTTATGGATGCATTAAAAATGGCAATATTATCCGGAATTGATGTTAGAATTATGGTACCTAATAAACCTGATCATATATTTGTTTATTGGGCAACATACTCATTTTATTGGAGAATTAGCTGAGTTAGGGTGCGAAGACGTATATTTACGAAAATGGATTTATTCATACAAAGATGATTATCATTGATGATGAAGTCTCAAGTTTAGGAAGTGCAAACTTCGATTATAGAAGTTTCAAACTAAACTTTGAACTTAATGCATTTATGTATGACTATAAGACTACAAAAGAATTTAGACATATTTTCTTAAAAGATATAGAAAAAGTCTTCACTAGTTTCTTTTTGAAAAAAATATCAACAAAGAAGTTTACTAATAAAAAAATTAAAGAAGCCTTTTGCAAGGTTGATTTCACCGATTCTTTAGTTGTTTTATATTAAAAAAATATGATATATTAATACATATGTACACATAGGAGGACAAAATTTAATGAAGAAATTTAAAAAAGCTATTTTACCTATAGCTCTTAGTATATCAGTTATAGGTTTAGCAGGATGCTCTACTGGAGGAACAAAATATATTTCTAGTAAAGCAGGAGATGTAACAGAAAAAGATATCGTAGAAAGTATTGGGGCTAGTCAACTTTCAAAAACAGCTACTAGTATGATGATTCAAAAAGTACTTTTAGACAAATATAAAAATAAAATTGATCAAAAAACTATCGATGAGCAACTTCAAAAAGCTCAAGAACAATACGGTGGTAAAGATAAATTTGAACAACTTTTAAAACAACAAGGATTCACTCTTGATAAATATAAAGACGGTCTAAAAGTTAAAGCTGCTCAAACATTATTAATTAACGACTACACTGGAACTAACGATGACAAACTTAAAGAAAGCTATGAAAAAAATAAACACCAATATCACTTAGCTCACATTCTTGTAAGTGTTAAAAGTGAATCAAATCCAAATGGATTAAGTGATGAAGAAGCTAAGAAAAAAGCAGAAGAAGTACTTAAAAAACTTAAAGATGGCGGAGATTTTGCTACATTAGCAAAAGAAAATTCTAACGATACTGCTAACGCTTCTAACGGAGGAGACTTAGGATGGTCTTCTAAAGAAGATAACTCATTTGTTAAAGAATTTAAAGATGCAGCATACGCATTAAGTAAAGATAAAACATCAGATGTTGTAAAAACTTCATTTGGATATCACATTATTAAAGTATTAGATGAAAAAGACTCATCATTCGACGAATTAAAACCAGCATTAGCTGAAAAAGCTGCTGAAGAAGCTGTTAAAAAAGATAGCACAATCGTAAGTAAAGCTCTTAAAAAATTATTCGAAGAGTACAATGTTAAATCAAGTAACAGTGACGTTGAAGCATACATTAAATCAATGCTAGAAGGAAATACTTCAGCCCAATAATAAAATTCATAAAGACGACTAATAGCAACTTAGCTTTTAGTCGTCTTTATATAACTAAAAGGTTGGAAACTAATATTTTCCAACCTCTTAACTTAATTAACTAACATCATCACGTGCACCAAGGATATCGATAGCATTTTTTATTCTATCTTTCGTAGGTGGATTGATGTCATTTAACTCATACTCTATTCCTAATTCTTTATATTTAAATTTAGCCATATCGTGATAAGGTAATACTTCTACACGTTCAACACCATTTAACGTATCAATATATTTACGTAATTTTTTCAAGTAATAATCATCATCTGTCCATTTTGGAACAAGAACGTGTCTTATCCACATCTTAGCTCCATGTTCACTTAAGAAATTAGTAAATTGGATAATATTTTTTTATTTGTACGTTTAGTTAAACGCATATGGTGTTCATCATCAATATGTTTAATATCTACTAAGAATAAATCAGTTAGAGAAATTAACTCTAAGACCTTTTCATTCATACTCGGAGCATTTACATAAAAACCTCCACAAGTATCTACACACGTATTAATATCTAATTCTTTTTAATTTTCTAAAAAAAGCTCTAAAAATAAAAATCGATTTGTAGTAAAGACTCTCCACCACTTACTGTAACTCCTCCGCCTTCACTAGCTTCAAAGAAATCACGATATTTTACTATCTCTCTTGTAAGTTGATCTACTGTCATAACTTTAGCATCAGGATTGTGCATTTTCCAAGTATCTGGATTATGGCAGTATTTACATCTTAACATACACCCTTGGAAGAATACTACATATCTTATTCCAGGACCATCAACATTTCCGAAAGATTCAACTGAGTGAACATTAGCTGTTAATTCTTTTTTCTCTTCTGCAGAATTTACTTCTACTTTTTCCATTTCCATATGCGATCTCCTCCTTTTGCTATTTATAGTTTAATTATAACGTATTCATTGCTATTCTGTAAATACTTTTACTTTATTATTCTTGATTTATTAATCTAAAAAAGTGGAGGCTTTTAGCCTCCACCTTCTTTTTAATTATTCACTTAATTACATGAATTGGTGCATTGTACGGCTTAATACGTCACGTTGTTGTTCTGGAGTTAAACTGATTAGACGTACAGCGTATCCTGATACACGAATTGTGAAGTTTGGATAATCTTCTGGAGATTCAATAACTTTAAGTAATGTTTCTTTATTGAATACGTTAGTATTTAAGTGGTAACCACCTTTTTTTGAAGTATCCATCCATCATTGCTGTTAAGTTTTTGATTTGATCTTGTTTAGTTTTACCTAAAGAACTTGGTGTGAATGCAGCAGTTAAGCTGATTCCATCACGACTATATTCATAAGGTAATTTAGCAACTGAGCTTAAGCAAGCTAGAGCTCCACTTTGGTCACGTCCATTCATTGGGTTAGCACCTGGAGAGAATGGTTCTCCTGCACGACGTCCATCTGGTGTGTTACCAGTTTTCTTACCGTATACTACGTTTGAAGTAATAGTTAAGATAGAAGTTGTAGTTTCGTCTGCACGGTAAGTTTCGTGTTTTTTAAGTTTAGTCATGAATGTTTTTAGTAATTCAACAGCGATTTCGTCAGCACGATCGTCGTTGTTACCAAATGTTGGGAATTCACCTTCAACTTTGTAATCTACTGCTAATCCAGTTTCGTCTTCGATTGGAGTAACTTTAGCATATTTAATAGCTGATAAACTATCCACTGCTACTGAGAATCCAGCGATACCAGTTGCCATGAATCTTCTAACTTTAGTATCGTGTAATGCCATTTCTAAGCTTTCGTAAGAATATTTATCGTGCATGTAGTGGATTACATTTAATGTATTGATGTATAGTTTACATAACCATTCCATGAATACATCGAATTTAGCCCAAACTTCATCGTAGTTTAATACACCACGTAGAGGTTCTGTTTTAGGTCCAACTTGGATTCCTAATTTTTCATCACGTCCACCGTTGATTGTGTATAGTAAAGCTTTAGCTAAGTTAGCACGAGCTCCGAAGAATTGCATGTCTTTACCAGTAGTCATACCACTTACACAACATGCGATAGATTTATCACAAGTTCCTAAGAAGTCTGCTAATAATTCATCACTTTCATATTGGATAGCACTGTGGTTGATTGAAGATTCAGAACAGAATTCTTTAAATCCAGTTGGTAATTTAGTAGACCATAGGATAGTTAAGTTTGGCTCTGGAGAGTTACCCATGTTATCTAAAGTATGGATGAAACGGAAGTCTGTTTTTGTTACTAATGATCTTTCAGAATCTAACATTTCACCAACGATTAATGTAGCCCAGATTGGGTCTCCTGAGAATAATTGGTTGTAGTCTGGAGTACGAGCGAATTTAACGCAACGTAATTTTAATACTAAGTGGTCAATTAATTCTTGAGCTTGAGATTCATTAATTGTTCCATCTTGTAAATCTCTTTCAATATAAATATCTAAGAATGTAGCAATGTTACCGATAGACATCGCAGCACCGTTTTGTTGTTTGATTGCTGCTAAGTAACCGAAGTATAACCATTGTACTGCTTCTTTTGCTGTTGTAGCTGGTCCAGAAATATCAAATCCGTAGATTTTTGCCATTTCTTTTAATTCACCTAAAGCACGAATTTGTTCGTTAACTTCTTCACGGTCACGGATAACATGTTCAGTCATAACACCATCAGCACCGATTTGAGCTAAGTCACCTTTTTTCCATTCGATAAGTTGGTCTACACCATATAAAGCTACACGACGGTAGTCTCCGATAATACGTCCACGTCCATATGCATCTGGAAGTCCAGTGATAACACCAGATTTTCTTACTAAACGCATTTCTGGAGTATAAGCATCAAATACACCTTGGTTGTGTGTTTTACGGTAGTCAGTGAAGATTTTAATAACTTCTTCATCTACTTCATATCCGTATGCTTTACAGCTGTTAACAGCCATGTTAATACCACCAAAAGTCATTAAAGCACGTTTAAGTGGTTTTTCTGTTTGTAATCCAACGATTTGTTCTAAATCTTTTTCGATGTAACCTGGTCCGTGAGAAAGGATAGTTGAAGGAATACTAGTATCCATGTCTAATGTCCCACCAGCTAAACGTTCTTGACGCATTAAATCATTGAATTTTTCTACTAATTTAGTAGTAGCTTCAGTAGGCCCAGCAAGGAAAGATGCATCTCCTCTATACTCTGTATAGTTAGATTTAATAAAATCTACTAAGTCTACTTCTGTTTGCCATTTACCACCAACGAATGCTTTTTTTTCTGCAACTGTTGTCATATTAATGTCACTCCTTAAATTTTATTATTATTATTATTGTTATTGTGATAAATAAATTTATTAATTAAACTATTTGTTACACTCTTAGTGTACCTTATGGATATTATTATGACAATATTTTTCTTATTCAAATTGTGTACATTTTGTGAACTCCAGTACTAATACAGTAAATATGAATTCTGAATTCTCTATTTAATTAATAGTAAAAATATTACTATGTATTTTTTTGAAAGTCCAATTGCAAAAAAATAATGAAAACGTTAACTTTAAGTATTTGTTTTTTTCTATTTATAGTTTTATGTCTCCAAGAAATCTGTTATTATACTGTAATTATTTATATCGAATTTATTTGGTAGACATATATAAAAAAATATCATATTTTTTTTTACAAAAAAATAAGAGGTAAATGATAGATGGTATCGTTTACCTCTTTAATTTCTATTTATCAAATAAATTTGATAAATTTCCATAACCCTCTTTTTCTAAATCTTCCTTTTTAATAAATCTGATAGAAGCGCTATTTATACAGTATCTAAGCCCTCCTAATTCACTCGGACCATCTGGAAAAACATGTCCTAAATGAGCATCTCCCACTCTACTTCTAACTTCAATTCTTTCCACAAGATGCGAATTATCTTTATAGTATCTAGTAACTTCACTTTCAATTGGTTTTGAGAAACTTGGCCATCCGCAATGAGATTTAAATTTATCTTTTGAAGAAAATAATGGTTCACCTGTTGTTATATCTACATATACACCTTCTTCAAAACTATCCCAATATTGTCCAGTATACGGACTCTCAGTTGCACTTTCCATAGTAACTGCATATTCTAAATCAGATAATTCTTTTTTTAGCTCATCTTTAGATTTTTTTTCAAAATCATTTGGATTTATTTTTATTTGTTCATCCATTTTAAACATCTCCTTTATTATTAATATATTGTTTTAAATCTTCTATTATATTATTACCATCTTTTTATCCCTAAGTTATAGACATAGTTTAGTTTTTTTCAGTATCTTTTTTTCTAGTCTTTTTACAGTAATATCCTCACTTGGTCGTATAACAAATACTTTCCCTTGTTTTTTTCTAATTCTAGTATTCGTTCAACTGTTTCATTATAGTCTTTATATCTATTTTCTAACTTTTCGATTAGATGCGGATATTTCTTATAAAAATAACTTAAATTGTAAACTTGCTGATTTTTTTCTTTCTATATGTAATAGGTCTTGTTAGTATTACAATTATTTTTATCAAAGTTTTGTTTTTTTCAAAGAAGTCTATCGGTATGCTATTAGCTATTCCCCCATCAAGATACTTTTTTCCATCTAATTCAATAATTTCTGAAATAAACGGTAGTGCGGATGTCGCTCTTAACGTCTCCATTTGCTTATATGGATCTGTTATTTTTACAAACTCTGCTTCTCCACTTTCTATATTAGTTATTGTAGCATAAAAATTTGTTTTTGAACTTTTAAATGTCTTATTATCAAATACATCAAGTTGAAATGGAAGTCTATAATAAGTAAAATCTTTATTAATTAAATTCCCTGTTCTTATCCAACTTTTTTTAAACTCATGTATCTTTTATCATTAATATAATTAACATTGTAACGTAGTGCTCTTTTAGGTTGTTTAGAAACATAATTTACTCCAAATAGTGTTCCTGCAGAAACTCCCACAATATCAGTAACTTCTATATTATTTTCCAGGAACACATCAAGGACACCAGCTGTAAATAGACCTCTCATAGCTCCACCTTCTAATACCAAACCTACTTTCATTCAATCACACTCCTTTTTTAAATTGATACTATTATATCATCTTTTTTTCTTTAGTTTAAATAAATTTACTTGAATTTTAAGTTATGTTAATATTAAAAACAAATAATAATTAAATACGAGGTACTTATGAACATAATACTAATCGGTGGTAATGGCTTTGTTGGAAAAGCATTAATTAAAGAATTAAAAAAATACAAAGTAAAAATTAACTATCTATCTAGATCTCAAAATCACTCTATTTCTAAAAATGAAGCAACATGGATACAGGGAGATATTTTTTTAACCTTGACAATATAATGATTAAAGAAAAGCTACGATATTACCATTCATTTAATCGGAACAATTAAAAAAATAAAAAAATCTATATTCAAAAGCTAAATACAGAAAGTGTAGCACAGACAATTAAATTATGTCAAAAGTACAACATCAATAAACTCGTCTACTTTTCTGCAAACGGTGGCTTCAAACAATATTTTGAAAGCAAACATAACGGAGAAAAATTAGTAGTAGATTCAAAACTAGATTATCTAATAGTACGTCCAGGGCTTATGTACGGTAAAGAAAGACTTACTTCTTATTTTAATATATTACCTATTAAATTTTTTTCAAAATTAGGCATAACATTTTTTTCAAAAAATGTGTATCCTCTTCCAGTTGAAAAAAATAGCTAAGTCAGTAGTTAAAGCTATTCTTGACAATACTAATTCAACTATTATTGAAATAAAAGATATAAAATAATTATATACAACGACTTAAAAATTTTTCGATCTCAAATGAATCAATATTTTTAAGTCTATTTTTTTTATGACATTTGTCATATTACTTTATGACATTACCTACTAAAAAGACACTCTCCTACTTTGATATAATTTAATTATCAAAGGAGAGGTGATTTAAATGTCATTAAATAATATTATAAAAAGTAAAAAAATATAACAAAAAAACAATTAAAGGGAAAAAAACATCTTAAATGATATTTCTTTTGAAGTGAATTCTGGTGAGTGTATTGCTTTTAATCGGACCAAATGGAGCTGGTAAGACTACTCTAATGAACTGTCTATTAGGAAATAAATTTATCAACTCAGGTTCAATAAAAAAATTAATTCTCTAAATCCAGAAAACCAAAAAAACTAAAAAGAATTTCTTAATATACTTCCTCAGGAAAAATGTCGTTCCTGAAAAAAACTAAAAAAAGTAAAAAGAATTACTCTATTTTATACAAAAAAATTATATAAGAACCCCTTAATCAAATGAAGAAATCGATGCACTGCTACGATTTGATGATTCTCAAAAAAATAATTTTCGCTTCTAAATTATCAGGTGGTCAAAAAAAGATTATTATCTTTTATTATTACATTAATAGGGCGACCAAAATTAATTTTCTTAGATGAACCAACAGCTGGAATGGATACATCAACACGTATTAGATTTTGGGAAATTGTGAATAACTTGAAAAATAAAGGCCTAACTATTATATATTCTTCGCACTACATTGAAGAAGTAGAACATACCGCAGATAGAATCTTAGTTCTAAATAAAGGAAAACTTATTCGCGATACTACTCCCCATGCTATGCGTGCCGAAGAAATAGAAAAATACTTCACACTTCCTATAAAATATCTAGACTTATTAAAAGATAATGATATTATAAATAATTTAGAAGTAAAAACTGATAGCTTCAACTTCTTAACTAAACAACCTGACGAAATATGGACCATATTACAGCAAGCTGGTTGCACATTTAAAGAAATTGAAATTCAAAACAGAACTTTATTAGATAGTATTTTTTTGTAACTACAAAAGATAATGGAGGAAATAAATAATGAAAAAAATCTTGATAACTTACTAAAAAAATAGAATTTATATTCATAAAAAAAGAAACTTAACTAATTTTATTATGGGATTAGGTTTTTCCAGTTATCTTCTTTATACTATTTTCTGGAATGCAGCAATTCGATGATCCCGAAACAAAGGTACGTGTAGTAAAAGATATGCTTATTTCAATGACTGCATTCAGTAGTATAAGCTTCGCTTTATTTTTCTCTTCCTATTTCTATAAAAAGAAGATGAGAAAAAAATAACTATCTACATATATTGAATAATTCTCCCGTAAAAATATCGGAATATTACCTTGCGCGCATTATTCGTTTAATAATTACGTTTATTATATCAATAGTTGTTGTATTTGCTGTTGGTCATATCTTTAGAGACGTTAATATGACAGCTCGTGAATGGATTATGTCTGGTGTTCTAATGCTTATTGGAAGTATTACATTTTTGGGTATAGGATTACTTCTATCCCTTATTAAATCAGAAGAAAAATTATCACTTCTTGCCAATATATTATACCTTGGACTTGCTATGTTAGGTGGACTTTGGTGGCCTGTTTATCTTTTCCCAGAATGGTTGCAAAATATATCTAAACTGACACCAACCTATTACCTATTAGAGTTCGTTAATAAATATATTAAAGAAGATATTTTCTCTTATAAAGCTTTGGCTATACTTCTAGCTTATTCTGTAGTATGTATAATTGCTACATTGGTAATAAAAAACAGAAGAGAATCAAAATAATAACATAAGAGTGCGGATATATTATTCACACTCTTATATTATTGTGGTATTATTAAAGAATAAGGAGGCTGAAATGTATAAAAAAATTACTAAATTTATTAAAGGGAAATTATGGGTTTTTATCTATCTTTGGTATTTTTTTATATTCCCACTTGTATATGTTATTAGTGGAAGTTATCCAAAAATATACATTACCCTTAACTATTCTCGCCATCGCTTCGTATATAGGAATATTATATACAAAAAAATAGAGTTCTTATTTTTTTACAGAATGGTTTTATTTAATTGCTTATATCAGTTACATGACCATTGTTTTTATATCCAACGAACATTCTATTTAGTTTTTTTATTTAAGTAATTTGCTCGTTTGGCATTTTCAAGATAAATATTTTACTTATAGAACAGTTAGTTTTTTTCATAACTATAAATGCCCTAACATTATATATAATTGCTAATCCCAAAATGAATATTGCAGATAGAATAATCCTATTTATTTTTTCTTCTATATGTATCATAACTTATTTTACCCAAAAATATGGCTATGAAAGAAATAAATTAAAAAATGAGCGTTTAAAACACAATGAACATATTAATCTACTTCTTGCTGAAAATGAACGAAATAGAATAGGCCGCGACTTACATGATAGTATCGGGCATACCTTTGTTATGCTAAAATTAAAAGCAGAACTAGCTGAAAAATATTTAGAAAAAAATAATATTGAAGCAGCCAGAAATGAACTTAAAGAAATCAGTGAAATCAGTAGTTCTTCTATGACAGAAACGCGATCTATAATTAATAAGCTTAAATATAGAAGTATTAATGAAGAATTAAAAGTTATTTCAGATATTATGTCGATGGCTGACATTTCATTAGATATCGTTAATAATATAACTGCACTACCATCTCAGCTAGTAGAATGGACTATTACAATGGTACTAAAAGAATTAACGAATAATGTCATTAAACATAGTAATGCTAATAAATGTAATATTGAAATAAATGAATCTAGTAACAACTACACTGTTATTATCTCTGATAACGGTAATGGCTTTGAAAATATTAACGGAACAGAACTTTCTTCTATAAGAGAAAGAATAAAAATAGCTAATGGAGAGATTGAAATAGTTTCAAAAAAATCTCCCACAACTATCAAAGTAACAATCAATAAATAAAAAACAGGAGGACAATATGAAATTACTAATCGCTGAAGATCAAAGTATGTTACGAGACGCAATGGCAACATTATTATCAATGGAAGATAGTATTGAGAGTGTACTTCAAGCTAAAGATGGAAAAGAAGCAATAGATTTAATTTCTACTAATGATATTGATGTAGCTATACTCGATGTAGAGATGCCTGAAGCAACAGGATTAGACGTACTAGAATATATTCGTAGTAATAATATACATTGTAAAGTGGTTATTGTGACAACTTTTAAACGTATGGGATATTTTGAACGTGCTATAAAAAACAACGTAGATGCCTATGTACTAAAGATCGTTCAATCGATGAACTTATGAAAACAATTAATAACGTCTTAGCAGGTAACAAAGAATACTCACCTGAACTAATGGAAAACATCTTTAACAGTCATAATCCATTAACAAATCAAGAAAAAATTATTCTTATAAAAAAATTAAAGAAGGATTACCAAATAAAGAAATTGCTAATGAGCTGTTTTTTTATCCGAAGGAACTATTAGGAATTATATTTCTAACATCCTAACAAAATTAAACTGCAAAAACAGAACAGAAGCTGTAAAAAAATCTACTGAGGAAGGATGGCTTTAGATGACAGGAAAACTCGCTATAAGATCATCATTATTTTCATCAATTATATATAGCACTAACAATACTATACTTTTACAAGTGTAATATCAAAAAAATTAATCATTCTGATAGTCCTAGCGCGGGCGCTGGTTTAGGAATGCTACTTGCATTTCTAATACCACACTACTTTATGCTCTTAATAGCTGTTATTTTTTTAATATTGTTATCTCATTAATAAAATTCACAAAAAATTATTTAATTATTATAAATATTATATTGTATATCATAGCTGGTGCGTTAGGAATTTATATTGGATTTTTTTCTTTATTATTTCTATTATTTTCCAAATAATATTCCTTATAGTTAGCATGCAAGAAATAAAAATAAGGGTGTCTCGACAAAATCGATTTCTTCTAAATCACGATTTTTTTGAGTCACTCCCTGTTATTTTATTTAACTAAAGAATAGCTAATATCGATTAATTCTTTTATTGTCTCCAATTTGATATTTTTTTATCTAACACTACACTAATCCAATGCTTTTTTTATTCATATGGTATGCTGGAAAAAAATATTTTTTTATTATCAATAATTTCTAAAAATTCTATCCGTAGGATATTTTACATTTAAAAATTTTCACTTTAGTTGTAATATCGGTATTTTTTTATTCAATTTATTATACTCTACCTCAAGAAACAAGGCATACCATTTATTTTTTTTCATTTATAAATGCCAATATATCGGGATGTTTTTTTAAAAAGGATTAGCATGATTTTCACCGTATTTATTATTACAATAGTCGATGATTTCTGAACTTATTTTTCCTGATTCATCAGCTAACCCTAATATTGAACTTAGTAGTTTCTCTACATGTTCTCTAATATTTTGTACCGTTTCACCTACTGCACTATCTACACTAAATAATGAATAAACCTCATTATATTCTAAATCATAAACTTCTATCATAAGTTGGCTATTAACAAATACTATTTCTATTAAAAAGCTACTATCTAAAATTTCTTTTCGATATATTAGTTTTTTCAATTCTTCCCTAAATCCATACTGTAAAAGTTGTTCTTTAGAGAAGTTATATTTTTCTACATCAATTATTTTCATAAAACTTTTATTCGAATCTAGCTCTATCGTGACTTTGATTCCACTTATCTACTTTTGGTCCTTTTGGCACAATAGTTTTACCTGCCGATACATAATATCCAACCTTAATTGCTTCAAAGTCTGTTGTAGATCCGAATCCTGGTGTTTGATATAAATCTTTTAAATAGTTGAAAATGTTAGGATATTCCTCAATTCTCTTTTTATTCGCAGAATATAATCCATAATAAACGACATCAAAGCGAATCATAGTAGTATAGAAACGAATATCTGTTTCTGTTATTGTATTACCATGGAAGTATCTTTGATTTGATAAACGATTCTCCACTACATCCATCATGTCGAAGAATCTATCGAATGCCTCATCATATTTTTCTTGACTTTCAGAAAATCCCATTCCATATACACCATCATTAATAGCTACAGCTAATTTTTCATTCCACTCATCAATTTGACCTGCAAGATGCTCAGGATATAAACCTATTCCATCTTTCTTATGTAGTTTGCTAAATACTGTTGCAAATTCATGAAGTAACTCAGCTGATTCTTTTCTAACTACTTTTCCTGTAGTTATATCAACAAGCACCGGTACTGAATATGGTCCTTCATAATCTGAATCACTATTTAGGTACACATCTTTAATTTTTGATTGTTTTAAAACTGGATCTAACCCATCTTTATCTAAACTAAATTGCCATCCTTCTTCTCCACGGCGATAATCCAATGTTCCTAAACTAATCGCGTCATCTAATCCTAGTATCTCTCTTGCTATAACTGCTCTATGTGCATAAGGACAGACCGCAGTCCAAAATAGTCTATATCTTCCTTCCTCTATAGGTTGTTCCTCTGTTCCAAATGGTTTACTAAAAAATTTTTTCATGTGATTTTCTCCTTTTTAATTTTCTATAAATTTTTTCGCTTCTTCATAAATATACATAACGTTCAAAGTATGTTCTTTCTGATCATTCATAAATTCAAAATCTTTATTATTTATAACTTCAACGAATTTTTTAAACTCAGCAAACATTCTGTGTGAATGGATATTATTATTTTCCTCTATAAAATTATCTTTTGTTTGAATACTGTAATTAGGAACTTCATTTGTAGGACCAATAACTTTAATTACACCTTGATCACCTTGAATATTGACATAACTATTATTAAAAGTATCTTTAGCTGCTATGCATACTACTTTAAAAATTATCATATTCTAATAGAAGAATACCTGAAGTATCAACATCATTCACTATATTAGGTGCATAATATACTTTACCAGGGTTTACCAAACAATCCAACGACAAAATGAATATTATAGATATTTAAATCACCAAGCACTCCTCCACCTTTACTCTTATCAAAAACAGGTGCAAGAATTCCATTTTTAAATGCTTCGTATCTTGAAGAAAGTTGAGAAAAATTACACTCAACAAGTCGTATTTCTCCTATGTTATCAATATTATCTTTTATATCAAGATAATTTTTTTGATATTGATTTGTTATTGCTTCTATTAAAATTAATCCTTTAGCTTCAGCAATTTCAAATAATTCTACAGCTTCATCATACTTTAAGGTAAAAGGTTTCTCACAAATAACATTTTTACCAGCTTCTAAAGCTTTCTTAGCAACTGAATAATGTAAATTATTCGGAACTGCAACATAAATTGTATCTACTTCTTTATTTTCAAAGCAAAGATCAATATCAGTATATATTTTTTTAATATTATATTTAGACTGTAATTCTTTTAAATTTTCAATATTTCGAGCTGTTATAGCTTCTAATTTAATTTCTGAAGTTCATGAGCAAAAGATAAGAAATCTTTCACTATCATACCAGAACCAATAATTCCTAATTTCATGTTTTCCTCCAAATTACTCAACATAGTTCTTTAATTATATCTTGTTAACATCTAGCTAGCAAATTTTTTTGCATATAAACTCTTCCTTAGAACTTTCACATATGAGAAGCTTCTAATTCTATAACTTAGTATTCATGTTTCATTATTATAATAGTACAATGTGTTTAATTTTTTTACCAATTCTTACTTTTTCTCGTGAAATATGTGTTACTTTTTAACTTACTCACTACCTATCTCATAATAACTATTCAACAACTATTTGGAAAAAAATGACGATTATTTTTCATAATTTTTTTCATATTATTTTTCATTTTTTTCTATTGACTTATATGTACCTTATATGATATATATATATATATCATAATGGAAAGGAATACAATATGACTAAAAAAATACTTGTTACAGGTGGAGCTGGATTTATCGGGTCTCATACTTGTATAGAATTATTAAACAATGGAAATGAAGTAGTTGTCGTTGATAACTTATATAACGCCAACAAAAAGAGTTTAGAAGTAGTTGAACGAGTTACTGGTAAAAAGGTAACATTTTATGAAGTTGATGTTCGAGATGAAGATAAATTAAATGAAGTTTTTGAAAAAGAAGGAAATATTTATGGAGTTATTCACTACGCTGGATTAAAAGCAGTTGGTGAATCTTGTGAAATCCCATTAGCATATTATGATAATAATATAGCTGGAACTATTACTTTGTTCCGTGTTATGGAAAAACACAACTGTAAAAATATAATTTTTAGTTCATCAGCTACAGTTTATGGAGATCCTCATACATTACCAATTAAAGAAGATTTCCCATTATCTGTAACTAACCCATACGGACGTACTAAATTAATAACTGAAGATATTTTAAAAGATGTTTATAAAGCAGACAACGAATGGAATATTGTTCTCCTTCGTTACTTTAATCCAATCGGAGCACATGAATGTGGAGATATTGGTGAAGATCCAAAAGGAGTACCAAACAACCTAATTCCTTATATTATGCAAGTAGCTGTAGGTAAACTAGAAAAAGTTCAAGTTTTTGGTAATGATTTTGATACTCATGATGGTACTGGAGTACGTGACTACATCCACGTAGTAGATTTGGCTCGAGGTCACGTTTCTGCTCTTAAGAAATTAGAAAAAGGTAGTGGCTTAACTATTTATAACTTAGGAACAGGAATTGGTTATTCTGTATTAGATATTATTAAAAGTGCATCAGCTGCTGTTGGACGTGATTTACCTTATGTTATAACTCCGCGTCGTGCAGGAGATATTGCAGCATGTTATGCTGATGCTACAAAAGCAAAAGAAGAACTTGGATGGGAAGCAGAGTACGATATAAAACGTATGTGTGAAGATTCTTGGAGATGGCAAAGTAAACATCCAAACGGATTCGCTGAATAATATACTTAAACAAGAAAATAAAAGTCTATGAGACTGGCCTAAAAGTCCTAGAAATTAAAAGTTAATATAAGAGCGTATAGGCGCTACGGGAATGACTCAACAAAATCGATTTTTCCAAAATTATGATTTTTGAGTCACTCCCTTTTTTTATATAATAATACTTATTGAATTAGGGTTTAGTATACTAAATCCGGGGCTGGAATTTTTCCATGCCCCGGATTTAGTATACAACTAAAAGGAATCATGAGCTTTAAGCTCATGACCCTTCTCATCAGTCCTAAATTTTTGGAGACTCTAAAAAAACCTAAGGAATGGAATCCTTAGGTCTTTACCCTATGCAACATACTAACTAATTGCTTTATATACATATTTTTACACTGTTTTTCTTTTGATTTTTAAAAATTATTTTTTTAATATAGAATCAAATAAATAAAATCCTATAGAATTATTAGTAAATCTACTAATTTTAGTCATAAAAAAATACAACCATTACTAGAAATACTTTTTTTTGTCGTGCTAAATAAGATAAAGCAGGTGCTAATTGAAATAAAAACTGCTTCATAATATTCATTTTCTTTTTTTCAATTAACAAAAATAGCTTTCTTATACAATTCTCTCTCTTTTATTCCAACCTCTTCATCTAATATCAAATTATATAAATCAGTTAAAATTTCTTCTTTAGGAAAAATAATTAAACATATAAAATTCCTAATAATTACCAATTAATAGTTGGTTTCATTAGTGAACCACCACCATCATTCGCAATAGTAGTATACTGATAAAAAAAGTAGTAACTTCTGTTCCTCCTTTTACATCAGCTATATTAAAATTTAAAAAAACATACTACCTGATAATAATAAAACAAAAAAATAATTTCTTTTTTTCATAATAATAGAACCTTCTTTCTGTTATTTTTTTAGAAATTTTAACATTTTTGATATTAGAAATAAATTATTAGATTTATTATAAGGTAAAAAAATAAAAAAATACAATTCTTTTTATTTAATTTTTTTAAAAATATTTGTTAAAACATCACTCTTTACACTCTGTCAAAATACTTTCTATTTCTTTTTAATTCTTTTATAAACTTACAATCTTTCTTCTACTCTTGTCATTGCTACATAAAAGCGATCGTCTTTCTTCTACATTTGTTTCTAACAATACATTTTTTTATCTAACTTTTCATAGTTTGCTTTTATACAAATAAGGATAATTCTCATCTATATTCATTGTAAATACATTTTTTTAAATTCAAGTCCCTTTATATAATTAATTTAACTTTGAATTTATCTTCCTATCAAATTTGATAGATTATTTTTATTTTTTTATATTTAGTTATCTTCATACTGGCAAGGGGCTGACTCAAAAGTTCTAAATTTTTAACAAAATGTATATGATAATTCATAGACGCAGTGGTTTATTGATATCTAAATTCGCTTTATAAAAGCTTTTTAGATATCTAATAAACTGTGCGGGGGTGACTCGACAAAATCGATTTTGATATGTACCCAAAATTCTGGACACATATATATTTAGTTTAGACAAGTGGATGTTATCCTGTATTGTACAGGTGCCATCCATTTTGTTTTTTTGATTGAATTCTCTTGTTATTGTAATAATCTATATATTTATCTACAGCTTTACTAAATTCTTCAAATGACATATAATTCTTTTCATAACCATAATATATCTCCGTCTTCATTCTTCCAAAAAATGATTCCATGATACTATTATCATAACAATTTCCCTTTCTAGACATGGACTGAATGATTCCATGTTTTTTTAACTCACTTCTATAGTGTGAATGTTGATATTGCCATCCTTGATCTGAATGCATAATTAATCCTTCAGTTTTTGGAAATTTATTAAATGATTTTTCTAACATCCTTTTTATCTGATTTAAATTTGGATGTAACGATAAATCATATGATATTATTTCATTTGTATGCATATCTAGAATCGCTGAAAAATAGCACTTTCCCCATGGAAAATTAAATTGTGATACATCTGTAGTCCATTTCTGTAACGGAGTAGTTGTACTAAAATCTCGATTTATTGTATTATCAGCGACTTTTCCTATTGTTCCTTTATATGAATGGTATCTTTCTTTAGGAATTTTCCCTTTCAATCCTTATTTATGCATAAGACTTTGTACGCGTTTATGATTTACTTTAAGACCTCTATTAATTAGTTCATTGTGAATCCTACGGACACCATATAGTCCTTTATTTTCGGTAAAGATAATTTTAATTTCTTCTAACACTGGTTCATTACGAATAGCTACAGCATCTACATCTCCCTTATTTATTAAATAATAATATGTTGATTTAGCCATTCCTATTTCTTGTAAAAGATATTTTAATTGATGTCCTTTTTTTCTAAGTTCTTTGACGATTGCTGCTTTTTCGCCTTGAGTTGCGCAGCCCATTTTTCTCGCCTCAAGGCTATTAATTTTTTTATTATTTCTTTTTCCGCTTTAATATTTTCGATTTCCGTTTTTATAAACTGATTTTCTGCACGTAATCTAATTAATTCTTCTCTTTCTGACTCTTTTAATGGTTTAGGACTTCTATTTTCTTTCATGATAGGTACCTTTCTTGGTCTGCCTTTCTTCTCATCTACAAGTCCATTATAACCTTTTTCCTTATATTTTTGAACCCAATTATATAATATCCTATAGTTAATTCTATTCTCTAGTGCAACGGAATTATATGAATAACCAGCTAAAATTTTGGAAACTAATACTAGTTTTTCTTCTGGATTCCACTTTTTATTTTTTGATTTAGGTCGCAAGGCGCATACTCCCAATGAATCGACCATTCTTTTCCATTTCTTAATAGTATCTTTAAATTTCCTAGTAGTTATTCCATTAGGTGTATCTGGATATTCCCCTCTTTCATACATCTCAACACATTTTACTTTAAATTCAAAACTATAACGCATAAAAAATACCCCTTTCACTGGTTTGTCCAGTAAAAGGGGTACATATCATTTCTCCAAAATCACGATTTTTGAGTCACTCCCTTACTTTTTTGTATAACAAAATGTACAAATATTTCTTTTTGTAACTACTTTCTTAATTAATAAAAAAATAATTAGTATGGATTTTTCTCATCCACACTAATTATTATACACCCTATTATTTTATGCTTTTTTTCTAGATTTAATTGCCCCTACTATTATCGGAATTAAGCTGATTAAAACAATAGCAATTACTACTACTGAGAAATTTTTCTTAACATATGAAATATTTCCGAAGAAGTACCCTACTGATATAAATAATGTACACCAACAAAGTCCTCCTAAGAAATCTATCATTCTAAACTTAGAGTATTTCATCTTACCAGCTCCTACGATAAATGGAACTATTGTACGGATAATCGGGAAAAATCTAGCTAAGAAAATTGATTTTCCTCCATGTTTTGCTACAAAGTTTTCAGCGTCTTTTATATTGTCATCGGACACAAACTTTTTGAACCATGCTTTACTCTTCAAGTAATCTGAGAAGTTTCTTCCGATAAAATAGTTACAATTATCTCCAATAACAGCAGCACTTATACATAAGAATAATAGTAAAAAGATATTATTGCCTGTTGCTGCCCATAGTGCTCCACTAGCAAATAATAATGAATCACCTGGTAAAAACGGCATGAATACAACACCAGTTTCGATAAAGATAATTAAAAATATTATTCCATACATCCACCATGGTCCATGTTGCATCATTAATTCACCAAGATGCTTGTCAATATGCAATACAAAATCAATTAAAAATTTAATTGTTTCCAATATAATCCTCCTAAAATAAATATGTTCTATGAGATTATACCATAGAGAACATAACCTGTCTATTAATCATATAATCTAGAAATTAATCTCTTATGAATTTTTTCATTTCAGCAATGTAGTCAGCATTACTTTCATATTTTCTAAGATGATTTAACACACCAATAGTTGGTTCACTAACATCTTCAAGTTTTCTACGAGTTTGCCATAATATTTTTACTTCATCTTCTGTTAATAATAAATCTTCTTTTCTTGTAGAACTCTTCAAGAAATCAATAGCTGGATAAACTCTTCTTGAAGCTAATTCAGGCGATAATACTATCTCCATATTTCCAGTTCCTTTGAACTCTTCAAATATTAAATCATCCATTCTAGAACCAGTATTAATTAAGGCAGTAGCGATTATAGTTAAACTTCCTCCACCTTCAACATTTCTCGCTGCTCCAAAGAATGCTTTTGGCTTATGAAGACTCGATGGATCTACTCCTCCACTTAGTACCTTACCACTACTTGGTTCTACAATATTATAAGCGCGTGCAAGTCTTGTAATACTATCCATAAGAATAATTACATCTTGACCAAGCTCTACACGGCGTTTAGCATGTTCAATTACTAGTTCAGCCATCTTAATATGATTTTCTGAAGTTTCATCAAATGTTGAACTTACAACATCTGCTCCTCTTACAGATCTTTCCATATCAGTAACTTCTTCTGGTCTTTCATCAATTAAAAGGATAATTAACTTCTTATCAGGATAATTTTTTCTAATAGAATTTGCAATATCTTTTAATAATGTTGTTTTTCCGACTTTTGGTGGTGCAACAATCAATCCACGTTGACCAAATCCAATTGGCGCTACTAAGTCAACAAATCTTGTAGAAAGTTTCTCCTTAGTCGTCTCTAAAACAATTTTCTGATTCGGATAAATCGGTGTCAAAGCCTGGAAATGTGCTCTACCTTTTGCAACCTCTGCATCAACATCATTTACCTTATCGACTTGAAGAATACCCGCATATCTTTCACCTTCACGAGGTTTACGAACTTTTCCAAATACTTCATCACCTTTTTTAAGTTCAAAACGGCGAATTTGAGAAGCAGAAATATAAATATCTGTTTCTCCTTTTTTATAATCAACAGTTCTTAAGAAACCAAAACCATTTTCTGGATGAATGTCATCTAGAATACCAGAAGCATAGTAATGCTCTTCACTTACTGATTGTTTTTCTAAAATTGCTAAAACTAATTCTTTTTTATTTAATGTATAATATCTTGGAACACCAAGTTCTTTAGCCAAAGCTGTAAGTTCTTTAGTATTCATACTTTTATACATTTCATCAAATTTTATATTACTCATTTATCCTCTCTCCATGTATCTTATGGGAATTCATTCTAACATCAATATAAATCGTTGATTTTAATTAAATATTATCTTTAAAGTACATCAAGAACCTGAATAAATAACTCACACTAAATGTTATTTCCAAGTTCTTGTTATTTAATATTAAATTTTTTAACAACAATTTATCTCTTACTAAGCACTACCACTGCAGATAAAATAAATGCAGCTCCGATTATATCTATTAGACCAAATGTTGTTCCTAATAATAAGAATGAAAAGACTATTGCTGCTATCGGCTCAAAACATCCGATTATACTCCCTGTAACAGCTCCAATCAATCTTACTCCTTCTAAATATAGTGAAAATGACATTATAGTTCCTACAATAATAACCCCCGTTATGCATAAAAAGTCCATAAGGGAAAAGTTTGAAGGTATATAGTTGCTACCTGTGCCAAAATATACTACAGATCCTGCAATTAAAAGCCCCCAGGTCATTACCGGCATTACTCCATAGTTCTTTGTTAAATTTACTGATGAAATATTATAACTAGCTAGTCCAAAAGCAGAAAATATTCCCCAAAATAACCCTAAAGTAGAAATATTTAATTTACTAAAGTCTAAATGTGTAGCCATAAGAATAGTTCCAAATAATGAGGATATTATTGCAACGACTTCACGAGGCATCGGCCATCTTCGACTTATAATACAATAATAACTCATAATCATTACTGGTCCAGTAAACTGAATAACAGTTGCCATACCTGCATTAGTATACTTAATCGCTAAAAAAAATGTACCTTGACAAATAAGTAATCCTAAAAATGAAAAAAATTTAATAATCTTAAAAATATCTTTTTTTATCGGAAAATACATTCATCAAGCTCTTCTTATCTTTTAGGAATAAAATAATTACTAGAACTATACCTGAATAAAAATAGTCTATTGAAATTACCCAAGTTGAATCTATCTTAGAAATATTAAGTAAATACTCACCTAATACTCCAGATAATCCCCAACATGTAGCTCCTAACAGAGTAAGAATGGCACCTTTTTTCATAGTACTTTTTTCCATAACTTCACACTCCTAATGATCAAATAACTTCAGACTTGAATTTACGATTCTATTAGATTTTTCTACAACTTCATCGTATTTTTCTTCATTTGACAATAAAATGCTCGTAAATAAAGTTATCATGTTATTTTGAGCTACCATCATATTTCCACAAGTGTAAAACTTAGCATCAAGTTTATTAGTAATATATCCAAATGGTGAATACCAAAAACCATAACCTACATTGTAGTTCTCATCAAAAAATTTCTTTGCTATGTTCTCTGGATAACCTTTTATTATTGGCATTGGATATAATAAACTAAGAGATTTAATAGCTTTTTGAGTATCATCAACTTTTGAATTCAAGACAGAAAATACATCTAATTTTTTCCCCATCAATGTTTTATCATCGTACACTTTAAATTCACTATTAAAATGAGACTCAAAGTTTTCTTTATATTCTTGAATAATTTCTTCTTCATCAAACATGATAGAATAATCGTTATTAAATAAATTCTCTTTTTTTCAAATACAGATGTGCCTTTTAAATCTCTATCAGTATAATCTAATGAAATCAATGGATTTGTAGTTACAAATACACTTTTTTTTCGATTCAAAAGCAATGAAATATCTATTTCTACCTAGTAAATATTTTGTTATTGCACCAAGTGAAGTATTATTTTCTAATAATATTAAATTTTTTTCTAGAAAGTACTATACGTTTAAGTTCTTCTTTCTCAATTTGAAGAAGTGCTTTCCTAATATTTTCTTGCCAAAGTTCTGGATAAATCTCCCTAACTACTGATATTTTCGGTTCATTAGAAATTTCATTATCGTCATCAAGTTTATTTAAAAATGCAATTCTCTCTTTCCATAATTCTGTAAATTCTTTTTCTTCTTTCATATTAAAGAATAGCGTTATAAAGACATCATCACCTTTAAAAACAGCTAGTATTCCAGGAACTACAAATGATGTATCAGTAAAATCTACCCATTCTTGGCTATTTTTATTATTACCATCTGAAACTCCACCATAAATACCGAAATATTCATCGTCATGTTCATCTATTTCTAGAACTGTTACCTGAGCCTTTAATTCTTCAAAACCAGACAGGACACTACTATTATCAAAACTTGTTAAGAAATCATTAGAATCAAGTAACCATGTCGCTTCGTACCCTATACCAATTATAGAAGATTTAGTATCTGGAGTTCTTATAATAAATCTCTCTCCTTTTTTGGGAGAAAATAAACTTATGAATTGATCTTCGCTAAATGTTTTCTTCAGCTTAAATTTTACGACAAGTTTATCATCAAGAACTGTATCACTAAAATCATAGTCTATAATTCTTTGATAATCATTCATACCTATTACCTATCCTTTTTTTGCTCCTCATTTTGAAGCCTTTCTTCACGTTCTTTAATTTCTAATCTTTTTTTGTCTTTGTTTAATTAATCTATTTACCTCTTCCTCAGATTTATAACTTGCTTCTTTATCCGTAAAGATAAATAGATTTTTTTATGATTATTTAAAAATTGATAGCACAGTTTTATTTTTCTGATTCTTCATTTTCAAATAACTCTGCAATATATTTTTCTCTTGTCATTACCTAAAACAACAACAAATAAATTTCTAGCAGACATTAAGTTTTCATAACCGATACTAATTAATTTGTTACCGTTAATTTCCATACCCGCTTCTTGTAATTGAGCCTTTTCTTCATCCGAGAACTCAACAATATGAAGGTTTTTATTTACCTCATCGACAAAACGATAATCAAGTATTCCACCATCAGATCCTAAGAAAACAACTGCAACATCAATTGGATTCTCAGTTAAAACTTCTTTATAATTGTTTAAATCTTCTTCACATTCATTACTATTTAATGTTTGTGGATAATAAATATTTTTCGCTTCAACATCTAATTTCTTAAATAGTTCATGTCTTGCATATCTATATAATCCAAATCTTTCTTCTATATCAATATCGGCAAACTCACGTTGACCTAACATAATTACATGTTTATATCGATACTTTTCCAGTTTGATTATCATCAATCATTCTATTAGTAAATTGCGTATTAATAATATTTTTCCGGTAAGCAAATAACTGCTCCATCTTCTAAATTCTTTTTCAAATTCATCATACATTCTATTAAGAACTGCTGTTTCACTATTACAAACTATATATTTCATGCTTTCACCTCCAAATAATAACAATTCAAATTTACCTTCTATTATACCATATTTATCCCTTACTAACAACGTGATAGATTTTACTCAACTTCTATCAGTTTAGAGAGTACATAAGAATAAACATATGTTTTAATATTTTTTTAATTGATAATATTCCGCTACCGCTTCTTTATATATTCTTAATTGCTCCTTGTGTCTTTCACGTAAAATATCTTCCCCAGTTTTATTAGTCACATAGTCAGTCTTATAATCAACGATAATAGCTTCATCATCAGATATTTTAATAAATAAATCGACTACCCCTTGAAGTATTACATCTATTTCACTATCACTTTCACTGTATAGTTCTTTGGCTTTTTTTCGCAGTGGTAAATGCTATTTCTGTTTGACAAAATTGACAATTAGAAATAATATTCATTAATTCATTATTAATAAAGTTACCTATTCTTTCTATATCATCTTTATTATTTATATTATTAAACTCTTCTTCTGTTAATATTCTACTCTCTTTAATATTTTTTTAATAAGTCATCTGTTTTCTTTAAATTATTTAGATAAGCTTCCACATCATTAATTTCGACACCTGATTTAATATCATTAACTATTTTTTCAAAAAGTTTATGAACAATATTACCCCTAAGTATCGCTTTACTTGTAGATGTCGAACTCTTCAATGTATTTAACTCTAGATAACCTCTTTTTTCTTTTTTGAAGTTTATATTATTAGCACCATTAATTTTTTTCAAGGCACTGTATGAGGTTTTCGTTGGAAACACCCTATGTTTAATCTTATTTTCTTCAATTTCTTCGGTAGTATGTTGTTTTAATTCAAACTTTTCATAAAAATCTGCTAGGTCAAAGTCTAGACTAGCTTCTTGTTCTTGAATCAATGGAACAACTTCATGAGCTTCAAATTTTGCATCACGCTCATTTTCAAAACTAAACCCTTCTTCATAATCACTCAGTAAGTTATTTAATATAGTTTCAAAGTTTTCATCTTCTAATATAGCTTGAGAGAGAGACTTATCCTTTGCCTTCTCATTATTTAATTCTATTCCACTTGGACTCACAAGATACAATGTATTTTTAGCTCGAGTTAATGCCACATATAGGTTACGAATTTCTTCTTCTCTTTCTCGTAGTTTTATCAAAATACTATTTAACTTATATAATTCATTTAATTCCGTTAGTCTAGAATTGTTTAGACCAAAGCTTTGAGCTATAGTCTCAGCATTAAGACTTAACCCAAAAGTCTCTGTGAATAACCCTTCTCCAGTATAACCTCTTTTACTAAATGAAGTATCAAGATCAGCGACAAATACTTCTTTATACTCTAATCCTTTAGAAATATGAATTGTTGATAAGGTAACACTATCATTTGGTATTCTTTTCTTAGTTTCAAATATCTCTTCATTTTTTTATATTTTTTTCAAATGCCTAATTAAACCAGATAGTTTATTATCAATTTTCTGATATTCATTTACAACATCTACAAAAATTCTCGAAATAATCAATTTCTTCGTCATTTACACCTATTGTAACTAAATAATTTTTTTAAAAATCAGTATCTAGAGATATACATTCTATTAAAGTCGGTAAAGAGTTATTCAAACTAAAAATTCAACCATTTTTTTTAATAGATTTGTAGTCTGACTATCTTTTTATTTTTCACTATTTGTTAACTTCTCAAAAAGATTTTTTTCCTTTTTGTAATGATACTCTCAATAATTCATCATTACTATAATCAAAGATCTCAGTATGCAAAAATGGTTAATAGACTAGCATCTCTATTAGTATTATCAATAAATCTAAGAATGTTATACAATACATTAAAAACAATTAGATTCAGTAAATCCAACTTTTTCTTTAAAAAAATAATGGAATATTGTAATTGCTAAATATTTCTTTAAAACTAGACATTTTTTTGTACTATTTCTAACTAAAAACAGCATAGTCACTATATTTCTTTCCATTCTTTATCCCTTGCAAAAATCTCATATGCAATATTTTCTATAGATTGTTCCCTATAATCTTTTTTATTTTCTACGATTTCTCCTGTAAAATAGTTTACCCTACCATTTATTAACTTAGTTGGAATAATTTCTGTATCTTGTCGCTCTTTTGCTTCTGGGTAATACAGAGCACTATCTTCATCATAACTCACTCCTGCATTCTTATTTCCCATCAATCTATTGAATACAAAATTACTAGATTTCAATATATTCTCATCACTTCTGAAGTTTTCTTTTAATACTACACAAATTCCTTCAGAATCATCTTCAAATGAATATTCCTCATCTACTTTATAATTATCAATTTCTAATTTTCTATAACTATTATACTTTTTGTTCAAAAAAAGGTCTGGATTAGAACCCCTAAAACCATAAATTGCTTGCTTAACATCTCCTACTCTAAAGAAGTTCACACCTTCTCCTCTTATTAAGTTTAGAATATATTCTTGTAAATTATTATTATCTTGATATTCATCTACATATATTTCATAAAAAAATATTCTCTATAATAATTTGCTGCTTCACTTGGGATAATCTCACCATTCTCTTCTTTAGTTAAAGCCTTAATAGCAAGATGGTTTAAATCAGAGAAATCTAAAAAAATTATTTTCTCTTTTTCTTTTAATAAAAATCATTATGTAATTTCTTAAGAACTTTTGTAATAGTTCCTGATAACTCAGTCATTTTTTTCTATAGTTTGAAAAATAATTAATGTAATCATTAAGGTCAGTTTGTATACTTGCTAATGTCGTTGTGTCGTATACACTGTCTTCAACTTCTAATTGTTTATTTAGTTTCTCAATAATAACTTCAATTTCCTCAAGATTCTCTTGATTACTCTTCGATATTTCTTCATCTTGTTGAAGATATTTTATGATCTTTTTCTTTCTTATCAACATCTAAATTAACAAGATAAATAAAATCTATATCGTTCTGCCTTTTTAGAATTTTTCTAGATATTTTTTTTAATATACAAACAAAAAAATCAGATGCTATTTTTTTATATTTTCTACTGTAGTTAATTCATCTACTCTACTAAATTTATCAAGAATTTCTTTATTATCAATAGCAAGTTTATCTTCATAAAGAGAATTAAATTTTTCCAAAAATCTTCTTCTAAATATTTTTTTGAAAAATTGGGTATATTTAAAAGCTTATAGTATATATCAATAATAAAAAGAAGTTATATTTTGTTTAGAGCCAAAAAAACTGTAAACAATAAATCTGTACTACTAGAATCATCTTTAACCAATTCTTCTAGTACGTTTCCTATTGTTTCACTCAATAATCCTTTACTATTTGCTAATATACCAAAGTTAGGAGATAAATATTTAATTTGATTATCAATTTTTTTTCCTCTACAAGATAATAGAATTTTTTTCAATACATTTAGACAAAAAGCTGTCAATAGTACTAACATAGGCATCATTCATTAGCATTCTCTGCTTTCTAAGGAACAATAAATCCTCTTCTTTATTTGTTGAAAGCAATCTTTCACTAATTTTATCTTCTATCCTTACTATCATATTTTTAGCAGCAGCAGTGGTAAATGTTAAAACTAATAATCTATCAATATCCCATCTTTTTGTCGCTACTTTTCTTGCTATCCTTTCAGAAAGAACCTCTGTCTTACCACTTCCAGCTGCGGCAGCAACAAGAATATCAGCTCCTGTAATGGCTATAGCTTGCCACTGTGGTGGTGTCGGTGGATACTTTCTAGAAGCGGCTATATTATCAATCTTTTCAATATTTATCATACAAATTTCCTCTAATTTCATATTAATAATCACTTTATATTTTAACATACTTTAAGCATTATGGTATAATGTTTTAAGATAGTAAGACATTTATTTAATATTATATTTTTTTATACTTCTCCTACACAGTTGTAATTATAAAATAATATTATAAATAAACATTACTTTTTCTTAAATTTTTTTATAATAGGTGAAATAGATGAATCGAAAATTTTTTTGGCACTAGCTCCTGTTCTAGCAGCTAGTTCTATAATTAAACAAAATAAAAAAACTAAAAAGCAACTAAAAACTACACTTGATTTTTAATAATCTTCCCGATTCTTTTTGTTAATTTTTAAAATTGCCCAAGTGAGTGATATTCACTGTGATAAAGTCGGCTTAAGCGACTTAGTATTCTTAAGTAAAAATCAAAAAAATTTTTCACCCGATATTATTGTAATTACTGGAGACATTCTAGATAGTTATAAAAATGATATGGATGTAGCGTATAATATCTTAAGCCAACTTTCTGTAATCGCTCCTTGTTATTTTATATCAGGAAATCATGAACTTAGATTGCCTAAAGGATATGCTGAGTTAAAAGTTATGTTATCAAAACTTAAAATTACTCACTTACACAACGAAAGTATTCTTCTTAATCGTAATCAAGATTTTATAAATCTAGTTGGTGTAGAAGATTATAATTTTTTCAAAAATGAAGATAACTTAAATCACCGTGCAAACTTCAAAAAAACATTAGACAATCTATATTCCTCAGAATATTTTAACATCTTATTATCACATCGTCCCGAGAAATTTCCAATCTATGCAGAAGCAAAATATGATCTGATTTTTTCAGGACATGCCCATGGTGGACAATGGAGAATTCCATTTATAGGAGGTATTTTCTCACCTAGTCAAGGATTCTTTCCAAAATACACAAGTGGTTGTTACACAAAAGACAGTTCGATATTGATTGTTTCTCGTGGTCTAGGAAATAGCTCGTTTCCTATAAGAATAAACAATAGAATTGAATTGGTATTAGTTACATTAAAAAAAAGAGAGATTCAAAAATCGTGATTTTTTAAAATCCGATTTTGAATCTCTTATATTATTTATTAAAAATATAATTTCTCAAATTTTTTTCTATTTTTTTCTTCAAAGTCTTGAAGCGCCAATTCAATTGCATTTGGTTTAGACATATCTACACCAGCATTTTTTAATACTTCTATTGGATAATCAGAGTTTCCTTTTGAAAGGAATTCATCTATATAAACTTTAGCATTTTTACTATCTTCTAGTATTAATTTTGATAATGCTTGCGCTGCAGAATAACCAGTAGCATATTGATATACGTAGTAATTGTAGTAGAAGTGTGGAACTCTTGACCACTCATATTTTATATCTTCATCGTAAGTAAATACATCACCATAGTATTTTTTCACCATATTGAAATATTCAGTATTTAAATATTCTGCTGTTATAGCCCCTCCGTTTTGAAGTTGTTGGTTTATTTTGTGTTCGAATTCTGCAAATTGAGTTTGTCTATATACTGTACCAACAAACCCACTTAACGCTTGGTTAAGAACACGCAGCATTCCATTTTTGTTACCTTCTTTTTCAAACTTATTGTATAGATATTCTGTTAATAATGCTTCATTACAAGTTGATGCTACTTCTGCAACAAAGATTGAATAACTTCCATAAACATATGGTTGATTTTTTCTAGTATAGTACGAGTGCATTGAATGCCCTAATTCATGTATAAGTGTGTACACATCATTTAACGTTCCATCAAAATTTAATAGAATAAATGGTTTTGTAGTATAACCACCCCATGAATACGCCCCTGAACGTTTCCCTTTATTAGGATAAATATCTATCCAACGTTCTGTAAATGCTTTTCTCATATCATTAACATATTCTTCACCCATCGGTTTTACAGCTTCAAGTACTATGTCACGAGCTTCTTCAAATGTAAATTTAATTGGCTCTCCTTTTACCATTGATACTGATCTATCATATAATCTAAAATCTTCAAGTCCTTTGGCTCTCTTATGTAACTCGTAATATCTTTGTAGAGCTGGAATTTTTTCATTAACTACAGATACTAAATTATCATACACTTCCTCTGGTATTAAGTTGTTAGATAATGCATTATTCCTTGTTGATGTATATTTATAAACATCAGCATAATATTTTTTTCGTTTTAAATTTCCACCTAATGTAGATGCCAATGTATTATTATGCTTTTTTTGAAATAGTTATATAGAGAATGGAATGTATTTTTTCTAAGAACTCTATCTGTACTTTCCATATATGTACCATATGTTCCATGTGTTAAAGTATGTTTATTTCCATCTTTATCTTCAACTGGCTCAAATTCAACATCTGCATTATTTAATGCTGAAAAAGTTTCATCACTAGCATTTAGTGCTTCTCCAGCCATTGCTATTATTTTTTCTTGTTCTGGATCCAGAGTATGACGACGTTTTTTATTAATTTTTTCTAATTCAAATCTATAAACTTTTAACTCGTCTAATTCTTCTACGTATCCTAATAGTACATCCTCATCAATTGAAAGAAGTTCAGGTTTTAAAAATGACCACTCTGCATAAAACTTAGAATTTAAATTCATTGTTTTAGCATATAATTCACCATATTCAGCATTTGTACTATCTTGGTCTTTTTCTAAGAAATGCATAAATTGTTAATTGTTCGACTTTTTAACATCATATCTTCTTCAGCTTTAAAAAAACTTCTAGAAGAGCTTTTAGCACCTTCTTTAACCTTACCTTTATAACTTTGTATTTGTGGTATTAATTGTTCCACTTCTTTAAATTGATTCCAAAAAAATCTTCATTTGTTTTAAAAAAATTGATTCTAAATCCCATGTATTTTTCAACTTTTTGATCTTTTTCTTAATAGTTCAACCATCTTATTTCTCCTTATGTCTAATACATAATCTTAATTATATCACATATTTTAGCAATTTGGTAATATATTTTTTTAAAAACTGTGTTAAATTTTTCAGAAAAATAGATGTGTTATTTTGTTTTTTTATTAGATGATCATAATTCTCATGTCCTATATAAATCTCACAATTTTTTTATAGAACCCATAACTTTCATATAGTTTTTCTTGCTCTAATATTCGATTGAGCAACATTTAAACTTAATAAAGTATTACTATTATTAACAAAAACTTGTTAATAATTTATTTCCAACACCTTCTCCTCTATACTCAGAAAAAAACATATAGTGTATCTAAATAAAAACTCTTTTTCCAATACTTCATTATAATCAAATATAATGTCATCTTGTTTTTAAATTAAATTTCTTAACAACCTCATTAAACCAGAATTTTTTTCATCTTTTTCTACTTCATTGTAGTGATAAGAAAATAAGAATCCTTTTTATTTTTTTCCATCATTTTCATAAACCGTGCAATTTTTTTATAGCTAAATCTATCATCTTCTGACAGAAATACAAATTTTAGAATGTCTTGGATTTTTTTACTATAGAATAATTCTTCAATATGTCGATTTCTAAAGATTCAATAAACTCCTGCAGTCCTTCTAATACCTTTATATCATCTTTTATTGCTTTTTCTAATCATTATTTGTATCCTTCCATAACTTAATAATTATTAAAGAAGCATATACTATTCAACTTCTCCAACATTAGCATATCTAGCAAATGATGGCTCATAGTTTCTCACGTTAAATCCTAATTCTTCTAATATTACAGCTACATAAGAAGCTCGAACACCAGTTGTACAATATGTAATCTGAAGTTTATTCTTATCTAAACCTTTTTCGTTTACATATTTTTCTAATTCTTCTCTAGATTTTAAAAATCCATTATTATCAACTAAAGAATTAAATGGTAGAGAAATTGCACCTGGAATATGTCCCGCTTTATTTTCACCATAAATTACACGACCATTATATTCAACTTCTAATCTAGTGTCTATAATTTGAACCTCTTCATTACCTATTTTAGATAATAATTCATCTGTAAATATAGCTTTATCGTTCCGAGTTGCTTCATTACGAACTACATCACTAACATTTATTCTATCTTTAGTTGGTTCGTAATTTTTATTAAATCCTAATTTTTCAACTTGCTTAAAACCACCATCGATAAACTTAACATTTTCAAAATCTGCATAATTAAATGTGTATACTACACGTGCTTCATCTCCAAATCCTTGTTCAGGCATTGTAAAACCATAAACTAGAACTTCTGAATCATCATTGATTCCTAATTTAGTAAAAATTTGTTGGTAATTTTCTTTAGATAATAATTTCCCTAGCTCTTCTCCTCCAAATTCACCTAATAAACTAATATCAGTCCAATCAACAACAGTTGCTTTATCATACATTAGCGATCCTTCTTCAAGCATTCCACCACGTGCATCAATAACTACAATATTCTTATTTGTTCTATTATTTAATAAATACTCAGCATCAACTAATTTTTTTAAAAATCAAATTGTGTCATAAGTACCCTCCTCTAAAATTAAATTTTCAATTTATTATAACATAAATATTATTGAAAAAATATAGTTTAATTCGTTATCAAACTGATATAAATTAATGGGCGTGACTAAAAATCGTGATTTTGGAGAAATAGATTTTGTCAAGTCACCTCCACACAGTTTATTAGATATCTAATAAAGCTTTTATAAAGCGAATTCAGATATCAATAAATCACTGCGTCTATAAGTTCTCATATACACTTTGTTAAAGTTTAGAACTTTTGGTCAGTCCCCAATTTCCTCAAATATTTCTTAATTCGTTATAAATCGTAAACATTTTTATTTACAAGTAAAACAAATCATGTTATAATAAATCGGAATTGTTTTGAATTAAATAACTAAGGAGAAAATAATATGAACAAGAAAAAAATGATTATTACTGGTGCCTGTGGTTCACTTGTAATAGGACTATCAGCCTTTGCTGGTTACGAATACGGTAAACAACAGGCTTATGAAACAACACCTCTGGTACAAAATACAGCACAAGCAAAGAAAATCAATTACTCAGACAAAGTTAGTTCAGTCGTGGTTAGTGAAATCACTGACGATGGATATGTAACACTTCACGGTGATCATAGACACTATGAAAAAGGATTAGTACCTTATAACGCAAAAATTCTTGATTCACTAGTTTATAAAAATAAAGATTATAAATTAAAAGATGAAGACATTCAATATGAACTTGCAGAAGGTTACGTTATAAAAGTTAATGGTAAATATTACTATTATCCTAAAGAAGGAATAAACCAAAGCAATATTGTCGATGAAAAAACTGCTAAAGAAATCTCAGCTCATGCACATCACCATCATCATGGAGAAGCTAATAAATCTAAAGAGAGCGGAGATCACTATACATTTAATCCAAAAGATATCGTAAGTGAAACTGCAGATGGCTATGTAGTCCGTCATGGAGATCATTTCCACTATATTAAGAAAAGCGAGCTATCAAGTTCTCAATTATCACAAGCAAGAAAAGTAGGAACTAACAGTTCATTACCAACATCAACTGCAGGAATAACAACTCCAACAAGTGATGGATATATCTTTAAAGGTGAGAATGATATAATAGGAAAAAATAATTTTGGATTTATAGTTAAACATGGTAGTCACCAACACATAATACCTTATTCTCAACTAGTAGGTACAAAATGGGAATACTTAGTAAATAATACTGGAACTCCAGCAACTAATAAAAATACTAATACGACTGTAGTAAATACACCAAAACTTAATATAGTAAATGACAGTCATCATGACCATCATGAACATTCATCAGATCACGAAGATTCAGATGAATATAAATTTAATCCTAAGGATATAGTAAGCGAAGACGAAAATGGATATACAGTACGCCATGGTGATCACTTCCACTATATTCCTAAAAACAAAGTAGAAAAACCTACGGAAACAGTTAAGCCAACTCCGGTTGTTCCTACTCCTTCTTTACCTGAAGTAAATAATGTGGAAAAACCAGTGGAGAATGTTAAACCGTCTCCAGTTATCCCCACTCCTTCTTTACCTGAAGTGAATAAAGAAGAAAATAAAAAAGCTAACGTTACAGAAGTAAAACCTAGCGTTTTATCATTCGCTGGAGTTCAATTTAAAACTAGTGATGGTTTTGTATTAGATGAAAATACAGTAGGTACTCCTACATCATTAGGATTAGTTATTGATCACAATGGACACCAACACTTTGTTTATTATAAACAATTAGTAAATTCTAAATTTGAAAAACTAATTCCTCAAAAATATTTAGAACAAGCTAAAAAGAATATAAAGAATTAGAAGATAAAGTAACTGAAAAAAATAAACTACTTAGCGAGTAAAAAAATAATATTGATAAAAAAATACTATTAAATATGTTTCTACAGTAAAAGGAGATGCTCTTTCTTACAATGGAACAACTACACTTTTTAGATGAAATAAATTCTGATAATAATAATAATAATGTTGCAACTCAACCTAAAGAGACTCCAAAAGCAGAAGATAAAGTAGAAAATAAACAACCTGAAAGTAAGAACGAAACTTATTCTGAAGAAGTTACTAAAAAAATTAACCATTTAGCAAAAAAATATTAGGTATCAATCCTAAATTAATTAAATTAGTAGAAACTGAAAATGGACAAGCATTAACTTATCCTCATGGTGATCACAGCCATACAGTGTTACTTAATGCAATTCATGTTGATGAGACTGAAGTAACTATTACGGATGAAATTCAAAAACAAATTAATTATATCGCTGAAGTTTATGGAGTACCAAAAGAAGCTGTTAAAGTTACAAAAGACTTCTTTGTATTTAACGAGCCTGCTCATGCATATGATCCAACTCATATTCACCCATACTTAATACCTCGTGATAAATTCCATATTCCTGAGGTTACAGGCGACGATGAAGTTGATTTCGAAAACGAATTACTTGCTTTGTCAAAACGTACAGGAATTCCTGCTGATAAAATTAAACGAGATGGTGATAAATTTGTAATCCCTCATGGTGATCACGATCATTTCGTTAAAATCCTATCTAAAGGAGCAGATATTTACTATAAAAATAGAATTCCTAATATAACTGGAACTTACGTAGCTGGTGATTTTGATAAAGAAGCTGTATTCAAACGTATCGATGAACTTAAAGCTAATAACCTTGCTAAACACAGCAATGATAAAAACAAGCAAACCGCGTTAATCGTGCATTAGATCAGTTACGTGCGACAATTGAAGAACTACCAACTAACTCTACCAAAGGTTACCTAGAAATGTTAGATAACTTCGATAAAAAATACATCCAAGAAGAAGCTAATGCGGACACTTCTAAAAATGATGAATTAGTTAAAAAATATAATACCCTACTAAATCGTATTAAAGATAACGACGTAGAAAAGTATAATCTTTCAAAAACAGAGTTAACTAATGAATTAAATATAGCTAGTGAAAATAAAGATGTTAATACTTTAAACAAAATAAATCACTTATTAGATGAATTACAAAAATTCGAAGATCGTGAAAGTATTACTACTGTAAGTTATATAAAATACTTCTTAGAAAACATTGATAGCGACAAAATTGATAATAAACTACGTGAAGAACTTTCTTCACTTGTAAAAGATTCTTATGAATCTCAAGCATTCATTACAAGAACACCAATGAGAACACTTGTTACAAGACTTATCAATGCGAAAAATGCTCTTCATTATGCCCTTGAGCATAACACAAGTACTCAACCTGAATTTGGTGATAACTATAATAAACTTAATGTAAAAGATGTGGATGGTGTGACACTTCGTTCATCTGCAGATCAGTTCGCTAAAGAAGCATATGATCCATCATTCCCTCTTGAATTTTCTAATGCTGACTATAATAAAGCAGATTTCGAAAAATATGCTGGTAAAAAAGATGAAACTAATAATTCGTCATCAAATAACGACAGCGATAAAAAAGAAAATGATTCTACAAATACTAACAAGAACGATAATAAAGTTACAAATAATAACGAAAATAGTGAAAAAGTAGAAAGCACAATAAATGAAGAAAATAATACGGCTAAAGAAAATGATGCAAATAGCATACCTAAAGAGGAAAGTACAACAGAAACTAAAGAAGTTCAACTAACTCCTGAAGAAACTGCAAAATTAAACTTACTTTCAGGTATCTTTAGACTTTCTCCAGATAGCATGAATGTTATAGATACTCCATATGGGAAAGCTGTTAACTTCACTCTTGGTGGAAAAAATGAAACTATTCTAATAAAAGATATAGATAAATTACTAGCTGCCTTAGTTTCAAGTGCTAAACCAAAAGAAACTTCAGAAACAAATAACGAAAACAGTACGACTCTTAACACAGAAAATGAAGTTTCAAATTCTGAAAACAACACAACTTCAAATGACAATAAACACAATGCTAATGAAGAAAAAACAACAATAGTTACATCTGAAACAACAACAGGCGAAAAATAAATTATTTACTAAAAAACACTTGACAACAAAGCTTATCATGGAGTAAAATTAGTTTAAATAAATATAAAAAAATTTGATAATAGACATGTTTTTAATCTAAAAAAACATTCGCAGAGAGAGTACATATGCTGAAAGTACTTATTGTTTATTTTAAAAATTCTACTATTGATGATATCAAATTAAATTTCAAGAATCTATTTAGATTGAATTTGGGTGGAACCACGGTATAGAAATTAATCGTCCCTTACGTCTTTGACGTAAGGGATTTTTTATTTTATATATAAATTCAATTTAAAATTTATAATACAAAAGGAGAACAAAATATGTTAGATATTAAATTATTTAGAGCAAATCCTGAAATGGTAAAAGCAAAATTAGCAGCTAGAAACTTAGAAACTGATGTAGTTGATTTACTAATAGATTTAGATAAAAAACGCCGTGAACTTCTAGTGCAAGTAGAAGATTTAAAAGCGCTACGTAACAAAAAAAGTGAAGAAATTGCTATTCTAAAAAGAAAACGTGAAGATGCTTCAGACGTAATTGCTGACATGAAACACGTTTCTGACGAAATCACTACTCGTGACATCGAAGTCAAACAAATTGCTGAAGAAATTAACGAAAAAATTATTAGAATCCCTAACTTAATCTCTGATGAAACTCCAATCGGAGAAAATGAAGATGAAAATATTGAAGTTCGTCGTATTGGTCAAGTTAGAGAATTTGATTTTGAACCAAAAGCTCACTGGGATTTAGTTGAAGAATTAGATATTGCCGACTTTGAACGTGCTGCAAAAATTTCTGGAAGTAGATTTGTATTCTACAAAAAAGCGGGAGCAATGCTTGAACGTGCATTAATTAACTTCATGATTGATACTCACGTAGTTGAACATGGTTATGAAGAATTCATGGTACCTCAACTAGTTAATAGAACTGCATTATTTGGTACTGGTCAATTCCCTAAATTCGTTGAAGATGTTTATACTGTAGAATCAGAAGGACTAACTCTTATTCCAACAGCAGAAGTACCATTAACTAACTACTACAACGGTGAAATTTTAACAGAAGATATGTTACCAAAAGGTGTTACAGCATTCAGTATCTGCTTCAGATCTGAAGCAGGAAGTGCTGGTCGTGATACTCGTGGTCTTATCCGTCTTCACCAATTTAACAAAGTTGAAATGGTACGCTTTGCAAAACCAGAAAATTCATATGAACAATTAGAAATCATGACTGGTCACGCTGAAAGCATCCTTAAAAAATTAAACTTACCATATCGTGTAATTACTCTATGTTCTGGAGATACAGGATTCTCAAGTGCTAAAACATATGATATCGAAGTATGGTTACCAAGTTATAATGCATATAAAGAAATCAGTTCATGTTCAAACTGTACAGATTTCCAAGCACGTCGTGCTAATATGAGATTCAAACGTGAAGATACTGGAAAAGTTGAATTTGTTCACACTTTAAACGGTTCTGGATTAGCTGTTGGTCGTTGTTTAGCGGCAATTATTGAAAACTATCAAAATGAAGATGGTTCTATCACAGTTCCAGAAGTTCTACGTCCATACATGCGTGGAATTACAAAAATCGAAAGAGATTAATTTCATTTTAAACTAAAAAAGTTCCAAGAGGTTTATATAAAAATCCTCTTCGAATTTTTTAATAGCTTAACACATTAAAAGTAGTGAATAAAGATCCCCTCTTTTCAATCCACTACTTTTAATTTATGTAATATAGAGTTATATATCTATTTGAGTTTTTTCAAATTTATCTAGAGCTTGTAAATATCCCTCTGTTCCTGTTACATGCCACGCTAAACTAACATCTCTGAAATTGTTAAGCCAACTTAACACTTTTCTTAATTTAGCTGGATTATTAGCGAGTACAGTCTGTGCTTTGTTTTCTAATTCTGTTAATCTACTGTTTACAACTGCTTCATCAATATTTCCACTTACTTTAGGTATATCTATATAAGGTATTTTATTTTGATTATATGTTCTCCATCCTGGACTCTTAATTGGATAATAGTGATTATGATCCCCGTGATTTACTATCATTTGTCCATCTTGTACTTGAATATGTTCAACAGTTGTATTCATACTACTTGCTAAAGCTGTTATTTCTTTCTCAAAATCCCCTTCCAAATCTGAACTCATCGCCGGAACAGTTATATCATTAAGCGAAAGACGCTTAGCTGATCCGTTATAATTAAATACTAACGTATTATTATCAACTGAAATATCACTGGTATTTAATCCATAGAACAAAGCAATATAATTCTTCTTACTCTCTAATGTTGCTTTATCTACAGTTGTTATAGTTTCTGCTTTCTTAACTAAAAATTCTTTTGCTTCTTCTAACTGCTTAGCTGATAACTCTGATTTTTTGACAAAGTGATTGTAGTCTCCATGTTTTACAATATAGCCATTCTCTTCTTCACTAACTATATTGTTTACATCGAATACAAAATCATGTTCTTCAGTTTCCTTATGATCATGAGCCTCTGAAGCGTGTTCAGCTTCAGTATTTGAGTGTTCTACTACTGAATCTTCTTTGTTAGCTACCTCAGTAGATGATGTTACTAAGTTATCTTTAACTTTCTTTCTTATTTCGTTCAATTGTTTTTCTAATTCAATTTGTTTATTTCTACTTTGATCTACACTATAAGACATATCAAGATAAATAATACGCGCTTTTTGTTTTAATTCATCAGCAACTTCTGGTACTAATTTTTTCTCATCTTTTAGTTTCAGTATCTCTTCTTGAAGTTTTTCTGCCTGTTCTGTAATATAATCAGCAGTTAAAGTATAATTCTCTTTAATATCTCCACTTTCTACTTTTTTTCAAAGTTACTCATTATTCCTTTTTGGAATATTTCCACCGCTTGGGATCTCTAACTCTTCTTTTGAAACTATATTATGACTTATATCTAAATATTCTAGCGTTTTTGTTTTTTTTCTTTTTAACGTTAATGTTTCTACATAATTATTTGCCATTGTTAAGTATTTTAGAGCTATAAGATTATTAACATTTTCCATTGTTCTAATAACATTATTGCTAACTGTTAAATTAATCAGTTTATCTTGTTTATTAGTTGGAAATTCACTAATCTTATTACCACTAGCATCCAAATTCTCAAGTGCAGATAGTTTATGAACATTATTGATATCCTCTAGTTTATTATTTTTTTGATTTCTAGACTAGTAATTGTTTTGTTCTCAAAAATCTAAACTGTCGATTTTATTATTGTTAACTTCTACACTTTCTAAAAATTTTAGCATTCTTCAAATGAGATAGTGTTGTTATTTTATTATCATTTGCTACTATTTTTTTCAATTTAGGTAAATTAGATACAACACTTAAATCTCTAATATTAGTATTATTTACCGTTAATTGCTCTAAACTATCATTTTTTTAAGAGTTGCTAACTCTAAACCGCTGTTATTAGATAAAAAAATAAACGCTCTAATTCATTTTTATTACTTAATGCATCCAATTTTGTAATGTTATTATTTTTCAAGACTAACTGCTTTTAGATGATTTAAATCTTTTAGAGCTGATATATCTTTAATTTTATTATTATCTAAATTTAACGACTCTAAATTAGTAAGATTTTTTTAATACATCGATATTTTCAATGTTATTCCCTGCCGCAGATACTAATTTTTAAGTTTGGATAATCTTTTAAGAATGATATATCCTGAATATCATTTTCAGAAAAATCAATTCCTTCTAATGTTGGTATATTTTTTATAAATGAATAATCTTTAATACCCGTTCTTGATACGTATAATTGTTTTAATTTTTTAAATTTATAAACAGGGGTAATGTCATCAATAGGTGTATATCCTATTCCAAGAACTTCTATATTTGGCATAAGTTCTAAACCACTTCGTTTAAGTGGGTCTTTGTTTTGGCCAATATTCAAGTACTTAACAGTTTTTAACCACTCTTTCATTTTTTCCACATTTGTTTCATGTGCAGGAAAATCAGTGTCCGCAGAAGCATGTTGAATATCATGTATAATATCATCATCGAATCCTAATTTTTTTAACGTCTCCGCTCCTGAATTACTATGTGGATCTGCTAGTGGTTTAGATATATCTATATCTTTAACTAATATAGTATGGCTATGATCTCCATGTGGATACACCAACGCTTTTCCTTCTGATGTTTCAATTAGTTTTATAGAACTTTTATCTATATTTAATTGTTTAGCAACATAGTCAATTTTTGCTTCGATTTCTTTTTCTTCAGTATTATTTTTGTTCTTCACTATGGTTGTTATTTCCTACAGTATTTTCTGAAGAATTATTCGCAGCTTCTGTTTTATCAGTAGAAGTATTATTAGCTGAATTATTAGTTTCTACTTTATCTATACTATTAGAATTATTTATCTCCGTATCTTCTTTGACATTTATATCTTTTAACAACTCCGTTTTTCCATTATAAGAAATTGCATCCCCATTTGCAGTAATAACATAACTAAATCTATCTTTTCCAATATTATTCTTTTGAGAAAGATAATTAATTTTATCATTAACTTCTCTTTCCAATTCAGCATACTCTTCTTTAGCCTTTTTCAAATATTGATGAGGAATAAGTTTTTCCCATTTAGAATTAACCAATTGTTTATAAAATACAAAGTGTTGATGACCACCATGAGCGACAAGAAGACCTGTTGAAGTAGGTGTTATTACACTGTCGTCAGATAATTTAAATCCATCACTAGTTTCAAATTGCACACCAGCGAATGATAAGATACTAGGTCTTATAACTGTATTGTCAACTTTAGGCTGTTCTACTTTATTTTCTTCTGGTAAAGAAGGAGTAGGAACAACCGGAGTTGGCTTAACTGCTTCCGTAGGTTTTTCTACTTTGTTTTTAGGAATATAGTGGAAGTGATCACCATGGCGTACTGTATATCCATTTTCGTCTTCACTTACTATATCTTTAGGATTAAATTTATATCCATCTGAATCTTCGTGATCTGATGAATGTTCATGATGGTCATGATGATCATGATGACTGTCATTTACTATATTAAGTTTTGGTGTATTTACTACAGTCGTATTAGTATTTTTATTAGTTGCTGGAGTTCCAGTATTATTTACTAAGTATTCCCATTTTGTACCTACTAGTTGAGAATAAGGTATTATGTGTTGGTGACTACCATGTTTAACTATAAATCCAAAATTATTTTTTCCTATTATATCATTCTCACCTTTAAAGATATATCCATCACTTGTTGGAGTTGTTATTCCTACAGTTGATGTTGATAATGAACTGTTAGTTTCTACTTTTCTTGCTTGTGATAATTGAGAACTTGATAGCTCGCTTTTCTTAATATAGTGGAAATGATCTCCATGACGGACTACATAGCCATCTGCAGTTTCACTTACGATGTCTTTTGGATTAAATGTATAGTGATCTCCGCTCTCTTTAGATTTATTAGCTTCTCCATGATGATGGTGATGTGCATGAGCTGAGATTTCTTTAGCAGTTTTTTCATCGACAATATTACTTTGGTTTATTCCTTCTTTAGGATAGTAGTAATATTTACCATTAACTTTTATAACGTAACCTTCTGCAAGTTCATATTGAATGTCTTCATCTTTTAATTTATAATCTTTATTTTTATAAACTAGTGAATCAAGAATTTTTGCGTTATAAGGTACTAATCCTTTTTCATAGTGGCTATGATCACCGTGAAGTGTTACATATCCATCGTCAGTGATTTCACTAACCACGACTGAACTAACTTTGTCTGAGTAATTGATTTTCTTTGCTTGTGCTGTATTTTGTACCAGAGGTGTTGTTTCATAAGCCTGTTGTTTACCGTATTCGTAACCAGCAAAGGCTGATAGTCCTATTACAAGTGAACCACAGGTACCAGTAATAAGCATTTTTTTCTTGTTCATATTATTTTCTCCTTAATTATTTAATTCGTAATAATTCTGTTTTATTATAACACAGTTATTTCTTTTTTTGTAAATAGGAGTCTTTACGATTTAATTAATCTAATTATATGAAATTTTTTTAAAACTTTAAATACTTATATTTTTTTATAAAATAAAAAAATATAGAGGAACGATTAATATTTAAATCATTCCTCTGTGCAGAATCTTAATTATTATTTTGTTCTTTTTCTTAATAACACAGTTACTAAAATTAACATAATTCCAATAATTTCTGTAGCCATGGAGTCTATACCTGTTTTCGGTAGTATCATATTTTCTTTAGAATTATCCATTGGCTTTGTTAAGGTTTTCGGTAATTCATCATCTTTGTTTTTTTAGTATTTTCCATTATTTCTGGAATTATTACTTGTGCTCTTTCTTCTAAATCCTTATTAGCAATTTTAATACGTTCCACAATTGTAAACTTACTAAACTGATTAACACTAAATTGTAGTTCACCCGATGAATATTTATTACTCATTTTTTCAAGAGAATTATCATTTGTAACATTATATACTTCTAATTCTGCATTGTCCTTCTTAGCTATTGTTATTGTAACTGTACGTTCTTCATAACTATCTACCTTCTTATCATCTTTCTTAAAATGAATTTCAAACGTTTCAAAAAAACTTTATAATCTTTTTCCTAACTTATTTTTTTAATAGATTTATTCAATTCAATAGTATTTATAAGTTCAACATATAACTTATCAACAGAAATACTACCTTTTTTTATATTTTACTCTTATATCACGTCTTGATAAACTAGCAACCAACAAATCTTTATTAGTCAAATTATTTGAATCATAATATTTTTCTTTGTCTGTAATTGCCTAAAATTTATCACCATCATATTTCTCTGACATCTTATCTTCATTCAACTCTACCAATGGTTTTCTATCCAGGTTAACAGATAGTTTGCTTATTGATTTCTCAATTGATTTTCTGTTTATTTAACTGGTGCCTTACTTTCTGATTTTTCAATTGGTTTTTCTGTCGGCTTAACAGCTGGTTTGCTTTCCGGTTTTTTATTAGGTTTTTTCCGCTGATTTAACAGGTGGTTTATTTATCGATTCTTTTGATACATTCTTTGGTGGAATCAGTTCAACATCTGGCCTTACTCCGTTTTTATCAATAATAATTTCGTTATCTGTTGACATCTCATCTTTTACAGAATCAACACCTCCAACATTCAATCCAATAATAATACTAGCAATACCAACAGAGGTTCTTCTAATAGAATACTTATTATTCTTCACTTTTTATCTCCTTAATTGATTATTAAATTTATCAAAACTATCTTATAATCATATTACAAATTGTATATTTCATAAAATTAAAACTTATAGAAAAAGGTTGATTAATAATTCACATTACTAATCAACCCTATCTTATCATTATCTTGATAAAAATGAGAAAAATCCACTTATAATAGCAACATTAAAGAAGTCAATAAATAATGCTCCTACTATCGGCATTACGAAGAATGCTATGTGTGAATGTTTATACTTATCACAAACACTTTGCATATTCGCTATACCATTCGGTGTTGCACCAAGACCGAATCCAGCGTGCCCTGCCGATAAGACTGCAGCATCATAATTTCCACCCATTACTCTAAATGTTACGAAGTAAATAAATATCCATGCTAAACCTGCTTGTGCAAGTAATAATATAGCCAATTGTCCTGCTACATTACTAAGTTCCCATAATTTTAGACTTATCATAGCCATACCTAAAAATAAATTCAATGAAACATCCTCTAGAATATGAACCTCTTCATAGTGTAGATCAAATTTTGTAGTATGATCGGAAATATTTCTTAACACTGCTGCTACAATCATTGGACCTATATAACTTGGAAAATTTAAAAATTGATTTAAAAATGTAGACACATAACTACCTATAAACATTGATAATAAAATTAAGAAGAATGCTTTAGCAAAGTTCTCTCCATCTAATTTTTTAACATCATTATTAAATAAAAATTCATCATTTTTTACTTTTTCATTATCAACTTTTTCTGCAACAACTTCTAACTTTTTCCCATTTATTAATCTATTGGCTAATGGACCTCCAAGACTTGATCCAGCTATAAGTCCAAATGTAGCCGCTGCTATTGCTACACTCTTAGCTCCTGTGTGACCAAGTTCCTCAATAATCGGTGCCATTGCAGCTGCAGTACCATGTCCACCTGTCATCGCTGTTGAACCTGTTAATAAAGCTATTAATGGATCAATACCTGTAGCATATCCAATCCCCACTGCAACAATATTTTGTAATACTACTAAAATTATAGCCACTATTAAAAACATAATAACTTTTCTTCCACCAACTTTTAATAATCTCCAGCTAGCATTAAAACCTATACTTGTGAAGAACAACGTCATAAAGAAACTTTGTAAAGTATTATCAAATTCAAAAAAATTACTAAATTCATTTGTCTTAAAAATTAAATTTATTATTGCAAATAAGAATCCACCTATAACTGGAGATGGTATACAATATGTTTCAAAAAAATTTAACTTTTTCTCCTTAGTAATCTACCTATAATTAAAATTACAACAGCCAGTCCAACTGTTTGTATCATATCCATTTTTTTATATTGAACATATTATCATCCTTTCTTTATCTTTGTTATATTTTCTAACACTAAAATTTTTTTAACTTTTTCTTCAGAAAGTACTTTTTATAAATTAAAAATTTTGGTAATTTATAAATTTTATAATATATATTAAATTGTATAATTTTATATTACACTTTTTCATAATTTTATTCAAAAACACGTCAGATTTTATTACATTTCCTTGTTAAAAATTTTCTTCATAAATAAATTAAGCAGCTAAACTCACGATTTTATAGAAATCGTTGAGTTAAGCCGCTCCTATATATTTTCTAATACTATTTGTTAAAAAATTGGTTTTAAAAACTCTGACCAGGTTTCATAGTTTTCTTCTGCTTTAGCTTCATCAGCTGTCATCCATTTGATAACAAGTGTATCATCTTCTTTTACTTCCACTTTACTTTTATCGACTTTGCATTCATATACAACACCTACATGTACTTGTCCTACTTCAGTCTTGTCATCATTTATTAAACCTATAAAGTGTAAGTTATTCAACGCTTCTTCTTCTGAAACACCCACTTCTTCATTTAATTCTCTAGCTGCGTTGATTTTTAACATTTCAAAAATTGTTTTTCCTTCAACCTCATTCATATGACCACCAATACCAACAGAAGCTTTCCCGTGAAGTCTCGCTTCACCACCACCTACTAGGCGTTTATATACAAGAACTTCATTTGTATTAGCATCTTTTAATAAAACATATCCTATTAGTTGTTTATAACTTGAATCTTCTTCCATATCTCCACGACGTTTTACTTCATAAGATTCGAATGTATCAATAATTTTCTTTGTTTTTTTCATCATTTTTTTGTATAAATCCATAAAAAAATGATTTTCCTCATTATTAAATAATTCTTTTTCTATTTACTACTAGTATTTGTTCATCCCACTTACTCATATCTTTTTTTCTCATCCTTTCATTTTATTTTGCTTGGTATGTTCCTTCTTTTAATTCTTTTGCTATTTTTGCAATTTTTCTAAACCTATGATTCAACCCTGATTTTGATAACTTTCCATCCTCAATCATTTCTGCAATTTCTTTCAAAGGATATTCTGGATACTTAAGCCTTGCCTCGGCTACAACTCGAAGCTTCTCATCAATGTTGTCTAAACCAATTCTTTTCTTCTATTATGTTAATATCCTCAACCTGCTTTGCAGATGCATTAACAGTCTTATTCATATTGGCCATATCGCAATTTTGCATTCTATTAACAGAGTTATTTATATCTCTAACAATTCTTTCATCCTCAAATTGGAATAAAGCTTGAAAAGCCCCTACTAAATTAATAAATTCAGCTATTTTCTCTGATTCTTTAATATAAACTATGAAACCTTTCTTCCTTTCAAGACTTCTAGCATTTAACTTATAACTATTTAATAATTCATTTAGTTCTTTATTATGTTCCTCATATGATGAGAAAATTTCCATATGATAACTCGATGTACGAGGGTTATTAATCGATCCTCCAGCTAAAAATGCACCACGCAGATAGGCCCTTTTTTTCTCATCAGTATCAATCAATTCTTTAGCTATATCAATTCTCATTGTATAATTTTCATTTAAAATATAAAGATCCGTTAAGATTTCTTTTACATTTTGATCTAAACGGCAAATATAAACATTATTTTTTTCTTTAACTTTAACTTTTTTTCGTACTGAAATATTCACATGAACATCATAAAAATATTTTATTAAAGAAAACATTCTTCGTGCTATTGAGGCATTCTCTGTTTGAAAACTTAAACTTAGCCTACCATTTGATATATTTAATACACCATTCATTTTTATAAGAGCAGACAACTCTGATAAAAATTCTCTATCTTTTGTTATTTCTATTAAAGTTAGCTCTTTTTTTCATATCTGAAGCGTATGACATAAGTTCCCTCCTTATCTTTATTATTTCCTACGACCTATATATTTTTATCACGATAATCGCAATTTAACAAATCATTTGAGCTAAAAAAATGAGTTAATATACAATGTACATTAACTCATCATTTCTAATATTTTTATTTTTATTATTTTTCATTTACTTCTATTCGTTCTTTTATACCTTGTTTATCAAAAATAAAGAACTTCATCGGAAACTTGACATAGGAACTCATAATCATGTGTAATTATAAATATTACTACATCATTCTTAGCTATTTGTTCAATTAAATTACTTAATTCTATCATATTCACATAATCTAGACCACTAGTAGGTTCATCAAAAATTAAAATTTTCTTGTTTGAGAGTAAAGCAGATGCTATTGCTACCCTTTGTTTCTCACCACCAGAGAGCGTATTCGGATGGCGATTTAAAAATTTCCTAATGTTTAATTTATCAACTACCTCATCAAATAACTCTAGATTGTTACTTCCAAGTTTTATCTCTTTCTCTACAAGATTAGTAAACAATTGATAGTTCACATCTTGCATTACTTGGAAAGTGCTTCGTATTAAATCCTTTTTATTAAGATTTTTATCATTCAAATTAACTTTATGCTTAGATTTGTGTAAACCACTTAGCGCATTAGCAAAAGTAGTTTTACCGCATCCATTAGCACCAATTATAGAATAAATTCTTGATGCAGAAAAACTCTCATTTTTCAAATATACTTGATGATTATGTACTTTATAATCAAGCTGTTCTATATTCAAATAATTTTTCTTAATATTTCTAGGTTCTTTCTTACCAAGTTCAACCTTAGATAAATCTATTTGTCTTGTTTGACATGATCTACTATCAAAGTCTGAGAGCTGTTCTTTAGTAACCTCATGAATTAATCTTCCATCTTTAATAATATACATTCTATCAATTAAGTCTTTCAAATAATATATCCTATGTTCAGCAACAATGATTGTTTTACCTTTTCTTTTTCAACGTTTCTATTATTGAAGAAATTAACTGAATTGACTTTTAGATCTAAGTTGCTAGTAATTTCATCTAAAACATATACATCAGCATCTAACATCATACTAGCCATAAAAAGCTAATTTTTTTGTTTTTCTCCACCACTTAACTCTAAAATATTTCTATCTAATAGATATTCGGCAGAGAAATCTGATACTACTTCATCTATTCTATTTTGTATTTCCGATTTAGAATATCCATAATTCTCCATACTAAAAGCAAGTTCACTCGTAGAGTCCAAATTAAAAAATTGGTTTTTAGGATTTTGGAAAACACTACCTACTACTTTTGAAAATTCTTTTAATCGATCTCCTATACTTAAGTGTGCCACTTTAAATTCGCCACTAAAACCACCATCAAAAAATTCAGGAGCTAAACCATTTAAAACTCTCATAATTGTTGTTTTCCCACAGCCACTTGCCCCCGTAAATAAAACACACTCACCTTTATTAATTTCCAGCGACAAATTTTCAATATTTAATTGTTTTGATTCTATATATTTATAATTAAAATTCTTAAATGTTATCAATCTATCACCTCAAAAATATAATACAACAACATGCAATTACTACTATTGTCATAACTATATAGTCTATTTTATTAAATTTTAGTTCGATGTAGCTACTTGGTTTTTCCTCATTATCAATCCCTCTACATAAACACGATACAGAAAGTTCATTAGCAATATTAGTACTTATAATTACATAAGGGACAAATATATATTCAAAAAATTTAAATGGATGAAGTAAGTAATATCCTCTACTTACTCCAATCCCTTTCATTTTTAATGAATTTTTAATTAACCTATAATCTGTAAGTAATACTGGGAAAAATCTATATAAAACTGCTAAAACAATGATCATTTTCTTAGGTAATCTTATACTTCTTAAAAAACAAATCAATTCAGATACTTTCGAACTACTTACTAATGCCATACCTGCACACAATGGAAAATATAAAGTTTTAAACATTAATCCTGTTAGTAATAAGAAACTGTCTATAACTTGAAGTATCACTGTGTGTGCAAAAAACACCTCATAAACAGTAAAGAAGAGATATATTCCGAAAAATCTAGACATTCTTTTTACGTTAGAACTTATACCTAAGTATATAGAAAAGCAAAGTGCAACCAATAAGTGAATATTAACTGTCATAATTTTAAACATTAATATATTAGCAACAACTAATATAAAAATCTTAGTTCTAATATCTAGCTTCAACATATTATAATCCTGCTTTATTGAAGTTTTTAAAATATAATTTTCTCCCTAAGTATGTTCCTACTATTGAGAAGATTATTGTAAATATCACTATAAAAATGAATGTCTTCATATCAGTAGTGCTCATAACTAATTTAATTTTTTTTCATCAGAATAATTTCTACTTTGAAGATGTTTAACATATGAATCCTTCATAAAGAACATTGGTAAAATTATCCCAATTGTCCCTAAGTTAAAGAATAAATATGATAGATACTCATTACCATATCTAAAAAGCTATTTCTGCTAAAACTGCTGATATTATCATTACAACTCCTCCAAGCACTGAGTGACCAGAAACAGCCAAAAAAATATTCCCATAATTGCAATCATAATGAATATTGCCATATTCTTATTTATTTTATTAAAAAAATCAAGCTATATACACTTCCACAGACAAATGCTGAAGTTATAGATGTATATGTTGCGAAATAAACTTTCCCTCCAAATACCACAGCTGTTAAAAGTGTAGAAATACCAATTCCAACAGCCATAACAAGAATTAATAAAATAGTATATAATCCTAATGTTATTAAATCTTTAATTTGTAAGCTCTTATTTTCTTCTTTATTTATATATTTTAATTCTGTCATCTATTACCTCACTATAGTTTCTTAAGTGCTTCTAGAGCATTGTTATAATTTGGCTCTTCACCGATCTCCTCTAACACCTCTTTATAGCGAATAACTCCTTCTTCATCAAGAACAAATACAGCACGAGATAATAAACCTAATTCTTCAATTAAAAGACCGTTGTTATTTTCAAAATCACGGTATTTATAATCAGAAACTGTAATTGCATTATTAATTTCTTTATCCGCACAAAATCTACCTAATGCGAATGGTAAATCTTTCGATACTGTGATTACTACTGTATCCGCTAAGTCGCCTACTGCTTTATTAAAGCTAATAGTTTGTAAAGCACATATTCCTGTATCTACTGATGGAAAAGTATTAACAATTACTTTTTTTCCTTTGTAATCAGCTAGCTCAAATTCTGATAATGTTTTTGTAACAGCTCTAAAATTCGGGAATACTTCCCCAACATTTAATTTATCTTCAATAGTTACTGGAGTTCCTTTAAAAGCTTATTGTTTTTTTCATAATTAATACCTCTTTTAAATTTAATATTTATTGATAAAACTATCTACCCTTAATGATAACATATTTCAATTAGAGTTGAAAGTTTTTGTATAATTTAATGTGATTTCAAACGTTTTTTTATGTAGTTTTGTTATAATTTTATGATATAATAGTATGGAATATCGCTTGAAAGGATTATTTTTATGTCAAAAGAAGAAAAAAAGATATAGTAGTTAATAATGTTGCTACAGATTCGACTGAAGAAAAAAAGATAACTCTACATCTTTTTTTGGTCGTTTTAAAAAAACAAGTTAAGTCTTTAAATTTTTAAGAACAATGAATTTATAAATTCTAAAAAAATAGACTCAAATATAGATGAAACTACTTTTAGAAAAAAAGAACTTCGTAAAAAAAGAAAAAAAGAAGTTAAACAACAAGAACAAGAATTAAAAAAACGCGCTCTTGAATTAGAAAAAAAGCTAGAAAACAATTCGAAGAGCAACAACGTAAAAATAGAAGAAGAAAAAAGAAAAAAATGAGCTTGCCAGAGCTGAAAAAGAAAGATTAGAAAAAGAACGTATTGCTCGTGAAAAAGAACTTGAACGTCAACGTATAGAAAAAAAGAAAAAAAGCTGAAAAAAACGTGAAAAAAAGAACGTCTTGAAAAAGAACGTATTGCTCGCGAAAAAGAACTTGAGCGTCAACGTATTGAAAAAAAGAAAAAAAGCTGAAAAAAACGCGAACAAGAACGTCTTGAAAAAGAACGTATTGCTCGTGAAAAAGAACTTGAACGTCAACGTATCGAAAAAGAAAAAAAGCTGATAAACGTGAAAAAAAGAACGTCTTGAAAAAGAGCGTATTGCTCGTGAAAAAGAACTTGAACGTCAACGTATTGAGAAAGAACAAGCTGATAAAAAGAAAAACGAGAGTACAGAAGAAAAAGAAAAAAAGAATTCCAATTACTAGAAGATAGAAAGAAACTAGAATTATTACAAAAAGAAAATGAAATGAAAGAACACGAAAACACACTTCTTTCATTACAAACTTCATTAATTTCTCTAGAAGATAAAATTGAAGAAAAAGAAACTGATTGTTTCTACTCTTAAAAAAATAGAAAAAGCTGATAAAGAAAAAAATTACTCTTGAAGAAAAAAAGGCTTAATAACTTAAATTCTCAACGACAAATTATATTAAAAGATATTACATCTGAGAAAAAAAGTAATTGAAAAGATTCAAAAAAACCTAGAAATCGAATATAAATTAGATGGTCTAAAAAAAGAAATACATAGTATAAAAAAACAGAAGTTGTTAATGAAGATGAAACAGCTTTTTAGAGTTAAATATATTGACAGCAAATCAAGAAATATTTTTTTAGTTTCACTTTTAAGCATCAAAGCTTTTATTTCTAAAAAAATATTCAAAAGCAAAAATTGAAAAACTATGATGGAATAAGAAAAAGTCTCACAAAAATATTAAAGTGAAAATTGCTACATCAATTATTTTAGCAATATTATTATCAATTTGTTTCTTAATTACACTGAAATTTATATCTTCTGCAAAAAGAACACTATGTAAGTTTTGGAGAAACTAATACTACATCTGTCGATACAACAGAAGAATTGAAGAAACAAAAAGAAGCTGAAGAAAAAGCTAAAATTCTGAAAGCTCAAGAACAAGCTGATGCTGTTCGTATCGATTCAGATGCGCAAGATGAAGAAATTACTGCAAAACTTGCAGGAACATTTACATCATATTCTTTTGATGTAGATCGCGAAGTAACAGTTAATAAGAAAATTCATGCATTCAAATCTGCTGGTTGGTCTGAACCTGGCGATGTAATCGAACCTGGAACTAAATTAACAGTTGATAAAATAATTTCACCTGCCGGCTATGTTATGTACCATATTTCTTCTGGAGACCATCAAGGTCAATACATTACAGCTAATGAAAAATTTGTCTCTGTAGATAAGAAAAATGATCAACTTGAAAACTTTATTTCTCGTCCAGTAGCAATTAAATTCTTAACTACACAAAATATTTATTCTGACGAATCACTTAGCAGCGTTAGATCTACTTATGGTAATGGAGCACAGCTAAACATTAATGGTATAGGTATCTCTAAAAACAACAGATTAGTTTATCATGTAACTGATGGAACATTTGTTCCTGTAAATCCTGTTCGTGTAACCGAAGTTAACAGAGAATCTCCTAAACCAAAAAATAACGAGAATGATAATAAAAATACTGCTAATACCAATTCACAAAATAATCAAAAAAGAACAACGAGATAACAAACTAAACCACCTTGGTACTTTATCAAGGTGGTTTTTTATACAAGAAAAGAGAACATAGCTTTAAGCTATATCCTCTTATTTACTATCTAATTTCTGCACCATTAGGAATTTCAGCATTAATTTCTACTACACGTAAAACCCCATCTTTTTCTGCTGATAAAATCATTCCCTCACTTAATTCCCCACATAATTTAACCGGTTTTAAGTTAGCTACTACAGCTACTTTTTTACCAACTAATTCTGCCGGATCATAGTATTTAGCAATTCCAGATACTATTTGTCTTTGATGATTCCCTAAGTCTAACTTAAATTTTAATAGTTTAGAACTTTTCTTAACTTTCTCACATTCTAAAACTTGTGCAACCCTTAAAGAAGTTTCAAAGAATTTATCAATTGTGATTTCTTCGGCAAGTTCAACATAAGAGTCATCTTGTGTGTCATTTGTTTCAGTTTCAAGATTTTCTAAGGCTTTGGAGACATTTGAGTCTTAATATACTCTACCTCTACTTCTTTATCAAATCTTGGGAATATTGGCATTGGTTTTTCTACAACTTTTACAGTTCCATCAAACACTCCAAATGTTTTAGCTGATTCAAAGACCAGTAAATCTTCTTTAATTCCTAATTGCTTAGCAATTTCTACTGGAGCTTTTGTTAAAGCTGGAGCTATTAAAATTGTTGCTATACGAAGACTCTCAGCTAAGTAATTCATTACCTTATCTAATTCAGGTTGATTAGCTTCATCTTTTGCTAATATCCAAGGTGTTGTTTGATCGATATATTTATTAGTTCTAGAAATAAATCTCCACACTGCTTCTAATGCTTTAGAGAATTGCATGTTTTCCATATACTCTGCATACTCTTTAATAACTTCTTTTGAAAGTTCTATTAATTCTTTATCAAATTCTGTAGTTGGTTCAACAAATTTTGGAATTACTCCACCACAGTATTTATTAATCATCGAAATAGTTCTATTTAATAGATTTCCTAAATCATTTGATAAATCTGAGTTTATTCTATCGATAAAGCTTTCAGGTGTGAAAATTCCATCTTGACCAAACGGAACTTCACGTAATAAATAATAACGTGCTGCATCTAAACCATAACGTTCTATTAACATATAAGGATCTACTACATTACCTTTAGATTTACTCATTTTTCCATCTTTCATTAATAACCAACCATGAGCAAAAATTTTCTTAGGTAGTGGTAAATCTAATGCCATTAGAAGTATCGGCCAATAAATTACGTGGAAACGTACGATTTCTTTCCCAACTACTTGTACATCTGCTGGCCAGTATTTATTGAATAGTTCTTCACTTTCTCCAGTTGCATAACCTAAAGCTGTAATGTAGTTAACTAAAGCGTCAATCCAAACATATACAACGTGTTTCGGATTAGATTTTACTTTCACTCCCCAATCAAAAGTTGTACGAGTAACTGCTAAATCTTCCAATCCTGGCTTAATGAAGTTGTTAAGCATCTCATTTTTTCTACTTTCAGGTAGAATGAATTCAGGATGTTCATCATAGTATTTAACTAATCTATCAGCATATTTACTCATTTTGAAGAAGTAACATTCTTCACTTACTAATTTAACTTCATTTCCACTTGGTGCAATACCACCAATCATATTACCTTCTTCATCTCTGAATACTTCTTGAAGTTGTGTTTCTGTGAAATACTCTTCGTCACTAATAGAATACCAACCTTTGTATTCTCCTAAATAAATATCACCTTTTTCAACTAATCTGTCAAAAATTTCAGCTACTGCTCTTTCGTGATAATCATCTGTAGTACGAATAAACTTACTATAGTTAATATCCATAGCTTCCCATAATTTTTTAATATCTTTAATCATTTCATCCACATAAGCTTGTTCTGAAATTCCTTTTTCTTGAGCTTTTTGTTGAATTTTTTGACCGTGTTCATCTGTACCTGTTAAAAAAAGTATGTATCAAATCCACTTAATTTTTTATATCTAGTTAAAGCATCACACGCTACTGTTGTATAAGCATGCCCTATGTGTAAGTTACCGCTTGGGTAATAAATAGGCGTTGTAACATAAAATGTTTTTTTTGTCATCTTACAACCATCCTCTCTTTCAATTTTTTTAGTTAATATACATTACTATTGTACCATATATTAAAAGGCTATTGCATGATTTTTTTATCATTTTTTTTCAAATTTCAAAAATACTTTTATATAAATAAAGATATAACTCTTTGATAAGAAAACTTAAAAAGCAAGATTTATCATAAACCTTGCTTTTTAAAGTATCTATATTCATAATTTTAAAGACAATAATTAAATAGTTTTTATAAACAAACTAATGCATCTTTCTCAGTCATAACTAGTTAATAAATTTATTTCTATATTATCTTATTTTTACACCTACTATCTTTGACACCAAGGTGTAATTTTTTCTACTTTTTTGCTAGTTTTGCTATCTCCACTATTGTATCAGCTGCTTTTTTCATATGTTCTAAACAACTGAATTCATATTGTCCATGGAAGTTTTCTCCACCAACAAAAATATTAGGCGTTGGTATTCCCATGTAAGAAATTTTAGAACCGTCAGTTCCTCCACGTATTGGAATAATTAATGGTGTCACACCAACATTTTTTATAGCCTGTTCAGCTACGTCAACACAGCGTTTATCTGCTTTAATCACATCACCCATATTATAATATTGATCATATAATTCATATTCAACAACATTACCATATTTTCCATTAATTTTATCAGCAACTTCTTCTGCGAATTTTTTACGTGCCAAGAATTTTTCTTTGTCATGATCACGAATTATATAAACCATTTCAGCTTCTTCTATTCTTGCTTGCATATTATGCAATAAATAGAATCCTTCATATCCTTCAGTATGTTCAGGAACCTCTTTTTCCGGGAATAATGAAGCTAATTCAGCAGCAATCATATTTGCATTTTTCATTTTACCTTTTGCTGTACCAGGATGTACACTTACACCAGTAATTTTATATGTAATTTGAGCTGCATTAAAACTCTCGTATTGAAGTTCTCCAAGAACTCCACCATCCATAGTATAAGCATAATCAGTAGCGAAGCCCTTGGCATCAAAATGATCAGCTCCACGTCCAATTTCTTCATCAGGACCAAAAGCAATACGAATATCCCCATGTTCTATTTCAGGATGTTCACTTAAATATTTAATAGCTTCAACAATTTCCGTAATTCCAGCTTTATCATCAGCTCCTAGTAATGTTGTACCATCTGTAGTAATTAATGTAAGATTTTTATAATTGTTTAAATTAGGAAACTCTTCTTTAGTCATTACAATATTTAATTCTTTATTTAAAACTATATCTTCTCCATCATAATTTTCAATAACTTGTGGGTTAATACCTTCAACGTTAAAATCAGCTGTATCAACATGAGAAATAAAACCTATTTTATCATAAGGTTTATCAGTATTGGCTGGTAATGTTGCAGTTAAAAACCAATTTTCCTCGTTTAAAAACTATATCACTAAGATTTAGTTCTTCTAGTTGACCTTTTAACATACGTAAGAAATCTTTTTGCTCTGGGGTAGACGGGATTGTCGTACTGGCTGCATTAGATCTTGATTTGAAATTAACATATCCTAAAAAACGTTCTAACATAGTTTCATATTTCATTATTCTTCACCTCGTTTGTATTTTTATTTTATTATAATATACTTTTTTTAACAAAAATGTAAAGGTTATAATCATATATCTTTTTTTATAATATTATAGACAATCTTACTTAATAAATCTTTTATATTTATGTTACAATTACATAAGTATTCTAATTTTATATTAGACATTAGTAAAATTAAATTTTAAGGAGATCTTTTTCATGCAAGAAGTTATGAATTATAAAGATACTAGGATTGAAAACTTCCACACTATTTATCCTAACCATATGAACAGACATGACACATTATTTGGTGGACAAACTCTATACTGGCTTGACGATGTTCAAGGTTTAGTAATACGTAGATATACACACCTACCCTTCTTTACTGCAAGTATTGACACATATCAATTTTTAGACGTTGTACATAGACACGAAGCATTAATTATTGATAGTTATATTTCTAGAGTTGGTACAAGAAGTGTAGAGATTTTTGCTGAGTTAAGTGCATTTAATCATGAAACTAGACATACTCGTCTAGTTGGAATCTGTTTCTCAACATTCGCTATTAATAAAGAAACTGTCCTTGAGAAACCTTTACCAAAAGTAGAATATACTGACGAAATTTCAAAATTTGTTAGTTTTTCATACGCAGATAGACAAAGCGGGAAATTAACAGCAAGACAATTTTGTAAAGAATACCTAAAATATTATAGTAAATAGAAAAAAAGGAAGCGAGATCTTTTTCTCACTTCCTTTTTTCTTATTATTAATCAATTGAGTAAAGTAATTCTAATACTTTTTCTTCAAATTTAACTAATTTTTCTTCTGCAACTTTCTTATCTGCATCTTTAACATAGATATAAAGTTTTACTTTTGGTTCTGTTCCACTTGGACGTAAAGTATACCAAGATTCGTCTGAATAGCTGAATTTAACAGCATCAGTTTTTTCGATTTCGATATCTTTTTCTTCACCAGTAGCAACAGTTTTTTCTTTTTGTACTAAGTAGTCAGTAATAGCTACTACTTCGCTTCCAGCTATTTCACGAGCAAAAATTTCACGGTATTTTTCCATCATACGTTTAATTCTTTGAGCACCTGCTGCTCCTTCTAAAACGATTGAGATAGTTTTATCTAGGTAGTAACCATATTTTTCATAGAAGCCATCAAGTACATCAACTAATGTTTTACCTTGTGTTTTGTAGAATGCTGCAGCTTCTACTAATAACATAGCGATTGTAACACCATCTTTATCACGTAAGAATGTACCAACGTTGTATCCGATACTTTCTTCATATCCCATTACATAGTTTTTCTCACCTGTAATATCCCATTCATTTGGTAATGCACAGATGTTTTTAAATCCAGTTAGAACGTCAATTACTTCTACTCCGTATTCTTTACAAAGTGGTTCAACCATTTTAGAAGTTACGATAGATTTAACTAATACTGGGTTTTCAGGAAGTTTATTTTGTTTGGCAAGATTTTCAATAACATATTGAACTAATACCGCTCCAGCTTGGTTACCATTTAGAGAAACTACTTTACCATTGTGAATTACTTCTACAGCAAGACGGTCACAGTCGGGGTCAGTAGCGATGATTACATCTGCATTAACTTCTTTAGCTAATCTTTCACCATATTCAAATGCTGCAGTATCTTCTGGGTTTGGATATTCAATTGTTGGGAAAGTTCCATCAGGATCTTTTTGTTCCTCAACAACATGAACATTTTTGAATCCGCGACGAGCAAGAACTGTTGTTACAGCTTTGTACCCTGCTCCATTTAATGGCGTATAAACTACAGAAATGTCTTTATCAATATTTTCATCATTAATTGCACAATTTAAAGATTCTCTATAAAATTCTTCATCAATTTCTTGACCAATGTAAACTAGCAATCCTTTTTCTTGAGCTTCTTCTTCTGTTAAAGTAACATAGTTGTCAAAGATATCCATTGAGTTAATGTATTCTAAAACTTTATCGCTTATGTCAGATTTAATTTGAGATCCTTCTTGCCAGTATACTTTATATCCATTATATTCTTTAGGATTATGACTTGCTGTAATATTAATACCACTAGCTGTTCCTAAGTAACGAACTGCAAATGATAATTCTGGAGTTGGACGTAAATCTTCGAATAAGTATGCTTTAACTCCGTTACTAGCCATTACTAATGCTGCTAGTTTAGCAAATTCTTTTGAGAAAAGACGTGGATCGTGTGCAATAGCAATACCTTTTTCTTGTAATCCATTGTCGATAATAGTTTGTGCTAACGCTTTTGTAGCACGAGCAATAATAAATCTATTCATTCTATTTGAACCCATACCTACTTTACCACGTAATCCTGCAGTTCCGAATTCTAGTTCTTTATAAAATCTATCTTCTTTTTCTACCTCATCATCAGCTACATTTTTTAATTGAAGTTTTTCATCTTCAGTTAAAGCTGAACTGTTTAACCATTTTTCATATAATTCTTGATAGTTACTCATATAATATTACCTCTAAATTATCTATAAATTTTATTTATGCTAGACCTAAAGCAATCTCCATCATTTTAGTAAATGCTGTTTGTCTTTCTTCTGGAGTAGTTTCTTCTCCTGTTACTAAAGAGTCACTTACTGTTAAAATTGTTAAAGCATTAACTCCTGCTGCAGTAGCGTTAGCGTATAATGCAGTACTTTCCATCTCAACAGCTAAAACTCCCATTTTAATCCAGTTTTCCATAGCTTTTTCATCAGCATTATAGAAAATTTCACTGCATAAGATATTCCCTACATGAACAGCTTGTCCCATTTCTTGAGCTCTATTGTATGCTTTTAATAATAAATCGAATGAAGCTGTTAAGCTATAGTTTCCTGGAATATTATATTGGTGCATATAATTTGAATTTGTAGAAGATCCCATACCTAAGATTACATCATATAATTTCACTTCTGGTTGTAATGCTCCACAAGTTCCAATTCTAATTAAGTTTTTCACACCGAAAGTATGAATTAATTCATAAGAATAAATACCAATACTAGCTGGTCCCATACCAGTTCCCATTACAGAAATCTTTTTACCTTTGTATGTTCCAGTATATCCTAGCATACCACGCACTTCATTAAAACAAACCGCATCTTCTAAAAATGTTTCAGCAATAAATTTCGCTCTTAACGGATCCCCTGGTAAAAGAATAGTTTCGGCAATTTCTACTCCGTTTGGTTTAATATGTGGTGTTTGTTTATGTGACATCAGTTAGTCCCCCTGTAAATATATTAATAACTTTATTATACCTTTTTTTTTTATCTTAAACAAGCTATATTAGAAAAATAATTATCTATATTTTTCCATTGAATATTCAGAAAACAATAAGTTTTCTACAATGTTTTCATCGAAATTTTCATTCGTAAACTCTATACAACATATATTCTAACCTTTAAAAAAATAAAATAATATTCATTCTTTTTTTAAAAAAATAATTAATACATAATTACATCGTTTATTTAAGAATTTATAATATTATCTTGTTATATACAGCGATTTTTTTATTGAAAAAAATAATTAGATAAAAAAATTGAATATTAATAGTAATTTAATCAATTTTGTTATATAATTAATGTTATAAAAAAAATAAATTAGAAAGAGGTTTTTTTTATGTTACAATTAGCTGTCTTTTTACCAGTTATTGCGATGCTTTTTCGTACCTTTTTTTAAGGAAAAAAACTTCAAAAAATATCCATACTGGAAAATTTGTTATAATTGTACCATTAATTCTATTTGGATATTTTGTTTCGAATATTAAAAAAATATCTATTCAGGTGGGACAATCTATAAAAAAATTAGCATTTGTTTCTAATGCAGGACTTGATATTAACCTAAATCTTGATGGTTTATCACTCCTTTTCTCATTACTAATTACAGGAATTGGTACCTTAGTAATTTTGTATTCATGTTACTATATGAACATTACAGATGAAAAAAATTACATAAATTTTATATTTTTTTACTAATATTCATGTCAGCTATGCTAGGAGTTGTATTATCTGATAATATGCTAAGCATGTACATGTTTTGGGAAATGACTTCTGTATCTTCTTTCCTTCTTATTAGTTATTGGCACGAAAACGATGCTTCAAGAAGAGGTGCATTAAAATCACTAATTATTACTGTTTTCGGTGGTGTTTTAATGTTAGCAGGTATTTTTGTTCTTAATAATATTACCGGTAGTTTTAATATTAGTGAAATAATTGAATTCACTAGAAATCATGGTTATAACAGTAAATATGTAATCGCAATGATTTTAATAATATTTGGTGCATTCACTAAATCAGCACAATTTCCATTTCATATCTGGTTACCTGATGCAATGGCTGCTCCTACACCGATTAGTAGTTACCTTCATTCAGCTACAATGGTTAAAGCTGGTATATATTTATTACTTCGAATCGGAATTGTTTTCGCATTTTCAACTACTTTCGGAAATATCTTAATTATTTTTGGAACAATTACGATGTTAATAGGATCAATATCTGCGATCTTCTTAAAAGATTTAAAGGTATTTTAGCATATTCAACTATCAGTCAACTAGGTATGATGACTCTTATGATTGGTATTGCAAACTTAGGACTTTATAATGATAATCATTATATTTATACATTTGCATTTTATGCAGTATGTTTCCACATTATTAACCATGCTGCCTTCAAAGCAAGTCTATTTATGATAACTGGTATTATAGATCATTCATTTCATTCTAGAGACATCGAGCAGCTTAGAGGATTAAGAGTATATATGCCACTTGGATTCATATTAAGCGTCATCGCTGGATTCTCTATGGCAGGAATTCCACCATTAAGTGGATTCTATTCAAAAGAATATTTCTTAACAGCTGTATATAGCTTATTAAGCTCTAGTATGCTCTATATGATAATAGTTGTAGCTGTAGTTATTGCAGCTTTAGGAACAGCAGTATATTCATTAATACTAGCTTTCAAACCATTTTTAGGAACATTTAATAAAAAGTACTTGGAGCAAAAAAACTTCACTTACCAAGTAATGGTATGTTTATATCTCCAATAATACTAGTAATCTTTGTGATTATTAACACATTTATTAAAGATTATATAGTAATTCCAGCTCAACAAGCTGCTCTTGCAGTAAAAACAACAAATAACGAGGTAATAACTCATGTTCATCACGATAGTTTCCTATCAAGCGAACTCCTTACTTCTATTTTTGTTATAATCGCAAGCTTTGTAATTTATAAAGTTTTCGCTAGTGGTAATGGTATTTATTCAATAAACCCTAGCATTGTATCTATTCACGGTGCATACAACAATTTAGGTATATTATTACATAAAGTTAGTGGTGGACTTCACGATGCATTTATCACAAATCAACTAAGAAGAAATATGAGTTATATATTCTGTGGTCTATCAGCGACTATTATCGGTGGTTATTTTGCAATTGGTAGACCTATGATAATGAATAACTTCTCTACTATTCATTATATGAATATATTCATTGGATTATGTATTGTCCTTTGTTGTGTAGCTCTTACAAGAGTTTACAATAGATTAGTACTTATAATCCTTTCATCTGGTGTTGGATTTATGATGACTGGTTTATATGTAACTTTCAGAGCACCTGATTTGGCAATGACACAATTCGTCATCGAGTCAATTTCTACAATTATCTTCTTAATAGCTTTCATTCTATTAACTGATAAAACAAAACAAGTAGAAAAAAATAGTTTCAAACTTACAAACGCAATTATTGCAACACTGACTGGTATTAGTTTTATAATTGTAGGACTTGTATCTTATGCATACAAAAACCCATCAGAAATCAGCCAATTTTATTTCGACAATGTTGTAGCATCTGGTGGTGGAAACATAGTAAATGTTATTATCGTTGATTTCAGAGGATTTGATACCCTATTTGAAATCACAGTTATGACAATGGTAGCTCTAATAATTTATGCTATGTTCAAAATCATTAAAAGAGGAGGACCAAAAGATGAAAACTAATGATGTAATTTTAAAATCATTATCTGCAATTATTTCAGGTTGTATATTTCTACTTTCACTTAGTTTATACTTCGGTGGGCACTTCCTTCCAGGTGGTGGTTTCGTAGGTGGACTCCTTTGTACAATGGCTCTTGCTTTATCTATGTTCACATATGGAGTAGACAAAGTTACTAAACTACTTCCAATTAATTACGTTTATGTAACAGCAGTCGGCTTACTTTTCTCTATCGGAACAGCTTTTAGTGGCGTCATTGTTGGAAAAAATTTCTTTAAACATCACTTCACTCATATCCATGTTCCAATTATGGGAGAGATGGAATTACACACAGCTGCGATTTTCGACTTAGGTGTTTACTTCGTAGTTGTTGGTGTATTAATGTCAGTAATATTAGCTTTTGGAAAGGATGGTAAATAATGGAATTTTATATGATTATCTTATGCGGTATTCTTGTTGGTTTTGGTGTTTACCTTATGCTTTCTAAGAGTATGATGCGAATAATTATCGGTGTTGGTCTTTTTGGACATGCTGCTAACCTAATTATTCTTATCGCAGGTGGTTTATATGATGGAGATATCCCTATTATCTCAGAACTAGGAAAAAATTATATAGACCCAATTCCAGCAGCACTTATTCTTACTGCTATCGTTATTGGTTTTGCAGTAACTTGTTTATTAATTTCAATTTATATCGCTAACTACAAACTAAAAGGAAGCGATAATGTAATTGATCTTGAAGACGTTGAAAATATGAAGGAGGAGAGAAATAATGCATAGTAATTTACCTGTTATTCCAATATTTATACCCCTTCTATTTGCTGCGATAACAGTATTATTTAGAAAAAGAATAGCCATGCAACGTTTACTTACAACATTGGCTACTCTGTTAGTTTTGGCATTTTCAATCTACAACATCTATCTTGTAGATAAACATAAAATACTAATATTAGAAATGGGTAACTGGGCTAGTCCTTTCGGTATTACATTGACTTTAGATGGACTGAACAGTGTTTTAGTTACAACTTCATCATTAGTATTTTTAGCAACTTTATTATATTCTTTTAAAACAATAGATAAAATTCGCGAACTTAGCTTCTTCTATCCTGGTTTTTTATTAATAATGGTAGGTATTAACGGAGCGTTCACTACAGGAGATATTTTTAACCTTTGTTTTCTACGAAATCTTACTTATGTCTTCTTACTTACTATTGTTAGTAGGTATAAATAAAGAGCAACTTAAATCTTCTATTAGTTATGTACTAATGAACGTTTTTGCTGGTAGTTTATTCGTAATAAGTATCGGATATCTATATACAATTGTTGGTAGTTTAAATATGGCATACATATCACAAACAATTTCTTCTATGTCAGATCGAAGAGGATTATACCTTGTCGGCGCAGTAATGATATTTGTGTTCTGTATGAAAGGAGCATTATTCCCACTATTCACTTGGATGAATAGATCATATGTAGCACCTCCAATTGCTGTCTCAATTATCTTTGGGGCGCTATTAACAAAAGTTGGACTATACTCGATCATCAGAACTTATGGACTATTCTACTACGAGTCAAACTTCATTAAATCATACTTATTAATCTTAGGTGCTATATCAATAATAGCCGGATGTATTGGGGCTATTTACCAAAAAGATTTAAAACAAATAGTAGTATTTAATATTGTAATTTCTCTAGGAGTAATGGTTTGTGGAACAGCTACATTAAATACATTTGGTGTTAAAGGTGCTTTATTCTACACTGTTAATGACATACTTCTTAAAGCTGCTTTATTCATAATCGTAGGCTTAATAATTTACGTTAGTGGTGTTAAATATATTCAAAAATCTGGATTAATTAACAAATACCCTCTTCTAGGTTGGACATACTTTATTGTTGTCTTATCATTAGCAGGAGTACCACCATTTAGCGGATTTTATGGTAAAGCTTTAATAATTAAAGGATTAGTAGCAAACAACAATACATTTATTGCAATACTTGTTGCTTTATCTGGATTAGTTGTGTTTTACTCTTTAATTAAAATTTTCTTAAATGTCTTTTACGATAATATAAATAAGAGTTTAATTTTAAAACCACTTCCTAAAGGTGTACAAATCCCTCTTATCGCTATCGTAGCAATTGCATTAATTATTGGAGTTAGCAGTAACCTATTAGATGGGTTCTTCGATAAAGGTATTCAAATGGTACTTAATCCTCAACATTATATCGATTTAGTACTTAAGAAAGGAGCATAATTATGGCACTACAATTTTTTTAATTAACATATTAGTTGGTGTAATATGGATGTTCTTTTCAGGAAGTTATAATTCTGAATATTTTGCAGTTGGGTTTTTCTGGGGGATGGTATTATTATTCATCTTTAGAAAGACATTTGTTAAAAATATTTTAGGAGAACAACTATACTACATTTATGTATACAAATGGATAAAATTAATCTTAATGTTTTTAGTTGAATTGCTAAAAGCAGATGTGAATGTTTTAAAATTAATGTTCAAAAAAGATCTTGATGTTAATCCTGTCATTTTTGAATATCCTCTTGAAGTAAAAAAAGATTGGCAAATTACTCTTTTAGCCAACATGATTACTTTAACACCTGGTACTCTTACGGTAAATGTTAGTCATGATAATAAAGTCTTACATATTCACTGTTTAGATACTGATGATATTCTTGGTGAAATTGAAGGTATAAAAAAATAGCTTTGAAAAAGCAATATTGGAGGTTGATTTAGATGGATAAAATTGTAGAGTATTCTGTTTTTATTGGGGATTTTCGCTAGTATTGCTATGATATTCTTCTTACTAATTTATATCGTTAAAAAGCCTAGCATCTTTGATAAATTAATAGCAAGTGATCTTCTTGCTATGCCTCTTATGTGCTTAATAGTTTTGGTAAGTATGTACTATAAAACTTTTTCATATATTTCTCTTATACTTATAATAGCTATTATCTGTTTAGTTGGTACAGTTGTTACTGCTAGATTCTTAGCTAAAAAGGAGGTTTTCAGTGATGATACTAAATAATATTTTTAGATATTGTTATTATACTTCTAATTTTAGTTTCTATTATAGCTATGTTAGCAACTGTGATTGGATTCATTAGATTACCCGATGAACTAACTAAAAATTCACGCTGCTGGTGTTACTGGTTCATTTGCTGTTGAATTAGTACTTATTGCTGGATTTGTTTATTTCTATAGATATTTACACGTTCTTGAATTTAAATTCTTTTTTTAGCAATTGGATTCTTATTCTTAGCCGCTCCAGTCTCAGCTCATATGATTTCTATAAGTGCAATAATATATAATAAGCATGTTTATTCTAAAAAAACAATAAAGATGAAGCTAAAAAAAGTTTTAGAAGATATTGAAAAAAATTAAATAATAAATAATAAGCTTATCAAAAAGTTAAAAAGCATTTAAAATTATAAATTACTCTTTAACTTTATGAAAAAAACTAAAAAAATCTAAAAAGAAGCGACTTGAAAAATATGATTTTTTTAATCAATCTATATTTTAAGTCGCCTCTTTATTTTTTTATATTATCACACACTAAACCTATCTAATTTTTATAAATTTAAATAACTACTTATATGATATTAATTCCCCACTAAAACGCTTAAAACAACCCTAAATCTTGACTAATTTTATTTTATATAGTAATATTCATATAGATTATAAAACAAGGAGTTATTTTTTTATGAGAAAATATTTTGGAACAGACGGTATTCGTGGTATCGCAGGAGAATCACTAACTGCCGATTTAAGTTTTAAAGTAGGTAAAGCTCTTGGTAGATTACTTACTGAAAAAAAAAGAACATCCAAAAGTAATAATAGGTAGAGATACAAGAATTTCATGTGATATGATTGAACAAGCATTAACAGCTGGATTAACTAGCACTGGTGTTAATGTAATGACAGTAGGAACTATCCCTACTCCTGCTATTGCATATCTTACAAAGACTATTGAAACTGATAGTGGAATAATGATATCTGCTTCTCACAATCCTTATCAAGATAACGGAATAAAGATTTTTGGACCTGATGGATTCAAACTTACTGATGATCAAGAATTAGAAATCGAACATTTAATTGATAACACTGATGAAATTAAAAATGCTAGTTTTGAAAAAATCGGAAAATTATATAGTGGAAATGAGTTAACTCAAAAATATATTCAACATATAAAACAATCAATTTCTGGAGATCTATCTAGAATAAAAATTGCCTTAGATTGTGCTAACGGTGCTACAACTGGAGTAGCTCCATTCATCTTCGGCGATTTAGAAGCTGACATTGAAACTATAGGATGCAAACCAAACGGTATTAATATCAATGATAACGTTGGTTCAACTAAAATAGACACTATTGCAAATTTCGTAAAAGAAAATAACGTAGATGTAGGTTTTGCTTTGACGGTGATGGTGATAGAGTTCTAGCTGTTGATTCAAAAGGAAATATTGTCGATGGAGATAAAATAATGTTTATTCTTGCAAAACACCTTAAAGAACAAGGCGAATTGAAAGATAACATGGTAGTATCTACTGTAATGAGTAATATAGGTTTCTATAAAGCAATAGAAGAAAATGGATTACAATCGGTAAAAACAGCTGTTGGAGATAGATATGTTGTTGAAGAAATGAGAAATAACGACTACTCTCTTGGTGGAGAACAATCAGGTCATATTATTCTTATGAACTATGCAACTACTGGTGATGGTATACTTACAGCAGTGAAACTTGCTAATATCATCAAAACTTCTGGTAAATCACTAGAAGAACTAGCTGGCGAGGTTAGTATATATCCACAAAAATTAGTAAACATTAAAGTAATAGATAAAAAATCTGCTATGGAAGATGTTGAGATTTTAGCTGAATGTGAAAAAGTAGAAAAAGAGTTAGAAGGTAACGGTCGTATTTTATTGCGTGCTTCTGGTACTGAAAATCTGATTCGAGTAATGGTCGAAGCAAGTAGCGATGAACTTACTAATAAATATTGTGAACAAGTAGCTAAAATTGTTAGAGAAAAAAATTTGAAGTAAAATAAATTATAAAAAAAGAAGTTATCATTAAAAAAACTAACTTCTTTTTTTATTTTTGTATCCTCAAAGAAAAACACTTGTAATTCTAATAAATCTATAAAAATCAATTTACATATATAAATTTATCCCCTCTTTTTATATATATTATCTCAAACATTTTTTTATATTAATCTATTTTTTTCTTTAATTTTAATTAACTTAATATTACATTAATTTTTTTAATATTTAATTAGTACTTTTTCAAATGTATATATATAAACAAGATATTTACATCTTTACAGTAAATAAAGTACTTCCTATTTTTTTACTATAATAATAGCATTAATTGTAGTTAAACTACAAATTTATAAATATATTATTATCAAAAATTTTTAATCTTTTTATATAAATCGAGTTTTATTAATATTTTACCAAAAATAAACCTGTAGTATTTTTTTAAAAAAATTCTATTTTCCTCTTGTTTTTTTGTATATACTTCTGTTATACTTATAAGTGAAGTAATTTTTTTATATTACTTCATATGTTCTTTTATTATAAGTCTCCCTAGCTTATAATAAAGACTTTTCATATTTACTCCCTTTATTTCTACCTTACAATATTTTTTTTGTAAGGTAGGTTTTTTTATTTTCTGAAAAAAACTTTCACTTTTTAAACTAAATAATTATTATTTTTTTCTGTATATATTTAGCTGTATACATGTTTTTTTCTGAATACAACAAAATTTACTTGACTTATTTTTCTTTCCTAAGGTAAACTTTAATGTATACAATAAAAATATGAAGAGAAGGGACAAGTATGATAAAGATAGAAAATTTAACTGTAACTTATAACCAAGCACCTGCCCTTTCTAATATTAATTTAGAAATTACAGGACCTGGTATTACAGGTATCATAGGGCCTAACGGTGCTGGTAAATCTACCTTAATAAAAAGCCGTTCTACATATAATACCTTCAATAGGTAAGACAACAATTGATGATAAAGTTTCGAAAGAAAATCTTGACAATGTCGCTTATGTTGAACAAAAAATCAATATAGATTATAACTTTCCAATAAAAGTTAGAGAATGCGTTTCTCTTGGCTTATATTCTAAGATTGGAATATTAAAAAAATTAAAAAAATCTGATTGGCAAAAAGTTGACGAGGCTTTAAAAATTGTCGGCTTAGAACAATTTTCTAATCGACAAATTAGTGAACTCTCTGGTGGACAATTTCAACGTGTACTAATTGCTCGTTGTCTTGTTCAAGAGGCGAAGTATATATTCCTAGACGAACCATTTGTGGGTATCGATTCAGTTAGTGAAGAAATAATAATGAATACATTAAGAGACCTTCGAGAAAAAGGTCATACAATATTAATTGTTCATCACGACTTAAGAAAAGTTCATTCTTATTTTGATAATGTATTGTTACTAAATAAAGAAGTCATTGCATACGGTGAAACTGAAAAAACTTTCACTAGAGAAAATTTAACAAAAGCATATGGTACTGACTTATTCTTTATGGGAGGTGGTACTAATGATTAAAGATTTTATCGACGGATTATATAGTTTTCATTTTTTACAAAATGCTTTAATCACTGCTATTGTTATTGGAATCGTAGCTGGAGCTGTTGGATGTTTTATTGTTCTAAGAGGAATGTCATTAATGGGAGACGCAATCTCTCATGCAGTTCTTCCTGGTGTGGCACTATCTTTTATATTGGGGATAGATTTCTTTATTGGTGCAATTGTATTTGGTCTATTAGCATCAATAATCATAACATTCATTAAAGGTAATTCTATAATTAAAGTGACACAGCTATAGGAATAACATTTAGTTCATTCTTAGCTCTAGGGGTTATCTTAATTAGTGTAGCGAAAAGTTCTACTGACCTTTTCCATATCTTGTTTGGTAATATTCTAGCAGTACAAGATTTAGATATGTATATTACTATAGGAGTTGGAGTTTTTGTTCTTTTAGTTATTAAACTATTTTTCAAGGAATTACTCTTGACTTCATTTGATGAACTATTAGCAAAAGCAATGGGGATGAAAGTTAATTTCTATCATTACTTACTAATGATACTATTAACTCTAGTGTCTGTTACTGCAATGCAAAGTGTTGGTACTATTTTAATTGTAGCAATGTTGATTACCCCAGCAGCAACTGCATATCTCTATGCAAACAGCCTAAAAACTATGATATTTTTATCATCTACAATCGGAGCAAGTTGTTCTGTATTAGGATTGTTTATAGGTTATTCATTCAATATAGCTGCAGGATCTAGTATAGTTTTAACACTAGCCGTAGTTTTCGCAATAAGTTTCTTTATTGCTCCAAAACAACGCTTTGTTAAACATAAAAAATAATTAACTTAGATAATAATATTCACGAATAAAAATAGAATACCATATATTAAATATAATAATCCCTTTAAATAAACTTATTAATATATAAGATACTTCCAAAAACAAGTTTATTTAGAGGTGTTATTATGAAAGTTTTAATTGATAATGATTATTATTAGTTATGTAAATCTATTTTATTTTTGAATAAAATTATAAAATAAATAAAGGAGGCCTATAATATGAAAAAATTAGGTTTTAAAAAATTAAGTTTTCTAGCGCTTATTTTCACACTAGCTGTTGGACTATTTGCTTGTTCTAGCGCTAAGCAAGGTTCTAGTTCTAACGAAGCTACTAAACTAAAAGTAGTAGCAACTAACTCTATTATCGCCGATATTACAAAAAATATCGCCGGTGATAAAATTGATTTACACAGTATCGTTCCAGTTGGTCAAGATCCACACGAATATGAACCGCTTCCTGATGATGTTAAGAAAACATCTGAGGCAAACCTTATCTTATACAACGGTATAAACCTGGAAACTGGTGGTAATGCTTGGTTTACAAAATTAGTTCAAAACGCTAAAAAAGAAGAAAATAAAGATTACTATGCTGTTAGTGAAGGTGTTGATGTAATTTACCTTGAAGGTCAACATGAAAAAGGTAAAGAAGATCCACATGCTTGGTTAAACCTTGAAAAATGGTATGATATACGCTAAAAAAATATTGCTAAACAATTAGAAGCTAAAGATCCTAAAAAAATAAAGATTTTTTTATGAAGCAAATCTAAAAAAACATATTTAGAAAAAAACTATCTAAATTAGATAAAGAATCTAAAGATAAATTTAACAATATTCCAGCAGAGAAAAAAATGATAGTAACTAGTGAAGGAGCTTTTTAAATATTTCTCTAAAGCATATAACGTACCTTCAGCTTACATTTGGGAAATCAATACTGAAGAAGAAGGAACTCCAGATCAAATCAAAACTCTAGTTGAAAAATTACGTAAAACTAAAGTACCTTCACTATTCGTAGAAAGTAGTGTTGACGAACGTCCAATGCAAACAGTATCAAAAGATACTAATATTCCTATTTATGAAAAAATCTTCACTGATTCAATCGCTGAACCAGGACAAAATGGAGATAGCTACTACAGCATGATGAAATGGAACTTGGATAAAATTTCTGAAGGACTAGCTAAATAATAACTTCTAAAACAACTCCCTGTATAAATGTATACAAGGAGTTGTTATTTTTTTATTCCATCATAATTTTTTTAACATTTAAATCTTTTTATCTTATTACTATAGTATAAAAATAAAGATTTCACATATTAATACAAATGCTATAAAACTACCAATTACTGAAATTAAATCAAAGTTATATGTTGTTTCGCTACCTAATTTTTTTCAGATAAAGCTTTTAGTAATGTTCGTATTAAAAAAATACTGATAAACTGTTCCTAAAACAAAACCTATGTATGCTACTACTCTATAACCTGATAATACTATTTTTTTGAACATTCACTTTTTTTGAAAATCCCATAATATTTAAAAATAGATATATTTTTTTATATTACTATTAGCAATCACTTCTAATGAAATTAATAATATAGATAACGATAATATCACACCTATTACCATCATCATAATTCTTATTATTCCATCGACAAAAATCTCTCATACCAAATGCCATTTGAATCATTGAAGAAAAATGATAATGCAGAAAAAAATAACAAAGAATAATAGGGTTTTTATTACTAAATAATACTGTTGCTCTTAATTCATTAAAAAAAGTTTTTTTATATGGAATAATTCTTCTTTTTTTAATTCTTTTTATTTGTTGAATTAATTTGTTTAAGTAAGTTAATCGTCGGTACATTTAAATTAAACAGTACATAAACAATTGATATTACTAAAAAAACAATAGTGATGGTAATATAACCATTATTAATAAAAGTTGGGGATGAAAGTTCATTGTAAGTTCAGATAGTATATTATCTATATTTCTACTCTCATAAAAATTTCGGCATAAATAAATGCGAACTGCCATAGCCTAATAATGAACCTAAAAAAATACTAAAAAAATCCAAAAAAATAGAAAAACTTAGATGCTATAAAGTTATTGCTATAACCTTGAGCTTTTAATATTCCAATTTTATGTTTAGAATCATCAATAAATTGTTTTATATAGAATATTAACATTACGGCTGCACTTATCGATAAGACAGTTCCTGTTATAATAATTACAAATTTAGAAACAATAAGCTGAGCATCATAAAACTTCTTCTGCATTATATTAAATCCCGTAATATCTAGGCCTTTCAAATCTAAATATAAGTTAGAAAAAAGTATAGTTATAAATACCGCACAAAAACTTACTATCACTACTGCAATTGCTTTTCTTAAATCTTTTAACTGAACTATCATATAATTACCACCCTATCTCTTCTACAGATTTAGGTGTTCGGTTTTCTTCAATCGAAGTTACTCTACCACTACCTACATGAATTATCTTATTTGCAAGTTCAGCAATATTCTCATTATGAGTTACCATTATCATCGTAAAGTGTGATTTATCTTTTAGTTTTAATAAGTACTCTAATATTTTTCTTCCAGTTTCCTCATCTAAAGCTCCTGTTGGTTCATCTAAAAATAGTACAGTTGGCTTCTTAGCTAATGCTCTCGCAATTGAAACACGCTGTTGCTCTCCTCCAGATAACTCATTAGGATATCTACTTAATCTATCTTCTAATCCTAAGTCCTTTATAAGATCAACATACTCTTTATTATTTGCTAAATTAGCTCCTACTTTAACATTTTGTTCTACTGTTAAATTATTTAATAAATAATATTGTTGGAAAACAAATCCTATTTTATCTTTACGAAACTTTGTTAATTGTTTTTCTGAGTAATCACTTATAGATTCATTATCATATACAACTTCTCCTGAGTCCGACTTCTCTAAACCAGATAAGATATTTAATAGTGTAGATTTCCCCGAACCTGAAGCTCCAAGTATAACAACAAATTCGTTTTTATCAATTTTTAAATCTATTCCCCTCAAAACTTCTTGATCATTATATTTTTTCTTAATATTCTTTGCTGTAATCATTTAATCAATCTCCTTTGAATATTGTACTATTAAACTTTTTAGCTACTTCAGTCATGTACTCAATAATTTCAGTTGGTGTAAAATTATGTATTCCCGTGACTGTTAATGTTGCAATACCATGGCTATATATAAATAAGTGCTCATAAAGTTTTTTTGCATTTTCTATTGAAATTTTTATACTCTTCATCTATAGACTCAATTACTGATCTATATTCATAGTCTCGCATTGGAAGAAAATCTTTAAAACTTCCTACTTCTATACCTTTTTTCATAAATAACCACTGAAATAATTTAGGTTCATTTTTTGAAAATAATATATACTCTACTCCTAATCGTTTAAACGGACTATCATCTTTTAAAAGCTAAATTAACTTTTTTTCTGAAAAAAATATTTTCTGCAACAAACTTTGCTTCATCTTCTAAATTTTTTTCATATTAGAGAACAAACTAAATATTACTTTAGTAGATGAATCCAATTTTTTTAGCCAACTCTCTTGCAGTTAATGCTTCTATTCCATTTTCTCTTATAAAGTCTATAGTTACAGCCAAGACCTCTTCTTTTTGTAAATTTAAATTTTGGTGCCATATAAAAACCTCCATCAATAGGTAACACTTGTTTCTTATTGTAAATTATTTTTATTTGAAATGTCAACAGAAAAAAATTATTGAATTATTACATGAAATTGTATACAATAAAAAGTAGAACAAAAAAATTAGGAGTTATTTATGAATATAATTAGAAATTTACCTACACCAATTTCAGGTTTAGCATTAGGTTCTGTTGCATTAGGAAATTTATTACAACCATATTCCTCTTCATTACAGCTATTATTTAATCTATTATCTTTGATAATAATTGTACTTTTAACTATTAAGTTTGTGTTGGGATTTGACAAATTAAAAAAAGAAATGGAAAATCCAGTTGTAGCAACAGTACTGGCAACATACCCTATGACAATTATGCTACTTGCTTCATTTTCAAAAAAATATATCGGGATATTAAGTATGCCAGTATGGATAATTGGAATCTTTCTAGATTTTTTTGTATTGTTTGTTATGCAATTTATAATTTTATAATAAAGGAAAGATATATTAATAAAAATCTATCCAACTTGGTTTATTACCTTTGTTGGACCAGCTGTTGTGACAGTAACAGCAATAAATTACAATTTAGAAACTCTAGGACTAATTTACTTCTATTTTTTTCTTATATTAACTATTTAGTATTATTACCTTTTTGTCCTTTATAGAGTTTATAAATATAAACATTATAAAGATGGAGATTATCCTACTATTACTGTATTTTTCAGCACCCGGTGGACTATTACTAGCTAGTTATATGATTGGAGTAACACAAAAAAAGTAATATAATATTAACAATATTGATTCCACTTACAATATTATTGTTTATATTTGTTTTTAATTCAATTACCATATCTACTAAAAAAGAAAATTCTACCCTAGCTTTTTCAGCTTTTTACCTTCCCATTGGTAATCTGCGCGATAGCATTTCAAAAAAACAGGAATTTATTATCAACTAGCTGAATTTTTCTATTTTTAAATATTTTTAATTCATCTAACTGAATTACTGGCAATAATTATTGTAATTTATGTATGGTATGGATTTATTAAGAATTTATCTTATAAATAATTAAACCATTTTTTTATAGAATATTTAAGGAGATGGTTTGTATGAGTAGAAAAAAATACATTATCATTATATTATTATTTACTATCTTTTGTAATTCCTTTCTGCATATACATAGATAATACTAAATTTGAACGTACGGGAATTATTTTTACTTCACTGTCTATACTCTTCTCTCTGCTTTTTTTACATCTTATCTACTTATATATAAAAAAAGCTATAATATTCTCGCTGGCATGACTGAAGATGAGTATACAAGAATAGAAAAAAATACCTAAAGAAAAAAAGAAAAAAATGGAAAAAAATCTCTAAAAAGAGTTGGTTATATATTTGCTTTTTATAGGTATCCTATTATTATTTACTATTTATTTTATATGATTGAAAAAAAGACACAGTTTAAATTTAACTGTGTCTTCATTCTTTAAATTATAAATTAGAATATTTACCTACTCTATTACCTCTTCGAAGTTCTTGATAACATCTTTCAACTCTAATTCTAAGATATAACTAATACCTTTTTCTTGCATTGTTACTCCGTATAAAGTATCCATAACTTCCATTGTTCCTCGTCTGTGTGTAATAACTAGGAATTGATTATTCTCTGAATAAACTTTTAAGAATTTAGCAAATCTATTAACATTTTCTTCATCTAGTGCCGCTTCTACCTCATCAAGCACTACAAATGGAGGATTTTTAACCTGTAATATCGCAAATAATAAACTTATCGCAGTTAAAGATTTCTCCCCACCTGATAATAATGAAAGATTTTGAAGTTTTTTACCAGGAGGTGAAGCTTCGATTACTATTCCAGTATTTAATATGTCATTCGGTGATTCCAATGTCATATCTGCATATCCACCTTTGAACAATTCTTTAAAGATTTTATTGAAGTTTTCTGCTATTTGAACAAATGTTGTTAAGAAGCGCTCTTTTACTTCTTTATCAATCTCTGCAATAGTCTCTTCTAGTTTTTCTTTCGCTTCTACAAGGTCGGTAATTTGCTCATTATAGAAATCATAACGTTCTTTAACCTCTTCGAACTCTGCTATAGCATTTAGGTTAATATTACCTAACTCTAATATCTCTTTACGAAGTCTTACTACATCATCCTTATATGAAGGAACCTCATCTATAATATCGATTGTTAATCTATTCGCCACGCTTTCGTACGTTACATTATAGTTAGTAACAAGATTTTCTAGATATTCATCAATTTTAACTTCTATCTTCGTCTGTTCTACTGTTATTTTTTCAAATTCTGAAGTTTTTTGACGTAGACTTTCGTTATTTCTTTGTTGAGCTACCGTAATTTCTTTTTCGCGTTTAAATAATCCTGTTTTTTCCATATCAAGATCTGATAATAACATCTTAAGCGTTGCTAAGCGTTCAGTACATTCGGCAATTACTTTAGAATTATTCTCTAATATCTGAAGTTCATCTTCTTCACTCAACAACTCAGCATCTTTAGACATTTCTAATCTTGATAGCTGTTCATTAACATCTGCTATATCAGCTAATAATGATTCTATTAACTCTAAACCATGTTTAGTAGTCTCTTCTAATTTTGATTTTTCAATCTTAAGCTCAGCAATTTTCTCTAAGAATAATTCCTCAGCACTTTGAGCATTTTGTTTTTTACTACTTTCTTCTTTGATTTTCTCATCAAGTTTTTGTAGTTCTACTCTAATTTTCTCAAGATTTTGAGTTAATTCAATAATATTACTTGAATCATCTTCATTGTCTTTAAATTCTAATAATTTCTTCTCATTAAATTCTATATTTTCTTTAATATCAGTAATTTCAGAATTTTTTTATGATTTACACTTAATTCTAATTGCTTAAGTTTTAAAATCGCATCTTCTTTTATCGATTTTAAACTTCCAATTTCATTCATTACTTCTTGTTGTTGATTCTCTAATTGATGTTTCTCACTATCTAATTTTTTTAATCTTATTATTAATTTTATCAAGATTTTTGTGAAAGTTCGTCAAGTTCAGCCTTATGTTTAATAGATGAGTTATTATTTTTTTATTAATCGTACCACCCGTGATAGATCCACCACTATTGATGATTTGCCCATCAAGCGTAATAATTCTATTTCTAAAATTAATCTTACGAGCTATTCTATTAGCATTATCCATATTATCAACGATAAGAACAAGCCCCTAATAGGTGAGATATTATATTTTTATACTCACTATCAACAGTTATAAGATTCTCAGCAATATTGATAAATCCTTCTTCATTTACTAATGTTCTATAAACATCACTCGCTATAGCTTTTTTTCTCTAATGTTATTTAATGGTAAAAATGTAACTCTACCTTTATTAGTTTTCTTTAAATGATTAATACACTCTTTAGCAATATTCTCATTTTTCTACGATAATATTTTGTTGTGCTTGCCCTAAAGCAATATCAATTGCAACGGCATACTCATTATCAAATTCTACAATATTTGCTACACTATTATGAACACCAGCTAAAGAATCCTTATTTGCAAGAATCTCTTTAACTCCAATATTATAAAAGCTTAAATTATTAATTTGGTCTTCTAAGAACTTCTTACGATTTTCCAGGTTACTCTTGAAGTTATATCCTGTGCGAATTTGCTCCTCAATATTTTTTTCCCATTTGAATTAATAAAAAAATATTTTTTTCAACTAATATATCGAGTTCTTTTTTTGAAGATTAGCTAGTTGTTCATTTAGACCTTTTTGTTCTTCAGTAGCAGCTGTAAGCTCTTCTGTTTTTATACCTAAAACTTGTTTTTGCCTTTCTATGTTCTCTAGAATTTCTTTACTGTTTTCATCAACACTCTCTAGATTTTTCTTAGCGAACTCTATACTATTTTCCAATTTAGTTTCTTCGTTAATTAAGCTATAGTAGTTATCTTTTAACTCTTCTATATTTCTTTCAATTAATTCTAATTTACTCTCTTCACCTGATTCTAAAGAGGAGATTTCTTTATTAATCTTTTTGAATTTTTACTTTTAGTTTCTGCATTCAGATTTTCTCTTTCCGCTAACTTACTCTCAAGGTTTTTGTTTTCTTTCCTCAAGATATTTAATATCATCATTAATTTTTTTCACTTCTAAGTATTCTATTATTCTTTCTTTCCTGAATTACACTTAATTGCGATTGAAGAGACTCTTTCTTCTGAACTAATTCTAACTCTTCATCATGATATTTCATGTAAGTTCTATCTAGAGAGACTAAACTATTCTTAATAGTATCTAAATCTTTAATAAGTTCTTCTTGTCTACTTTCAAGTCCAAGTTTTTTTCAGATTCTCTTTCTTGTTTAACTTGAAGTAAATCAGTAAGTTTTTTTGATATTCAGCAATATTATAGACATTTAATAAAATGTCTTTTTTTCTTCAAGTTCATTAGAATATTCTAGATATTTTTTTGAGTTTTTATTCTTTTTGATCTTCTAAGATTTCATAACGACCTGAGATTTCTGAGAAAAATATCATTTAACCTAATTAAATTCTCATTTGTTTTTTTCTAATTTGAGATTAGTTTCTTTTTTTCTTATTTTTTTATATTTTAATACTCCTGATGCCTCTTCAATAATTGCTCGACGATCGACAGTTTTAGACGAGATAATATCCTCTACCTTCCCTTGAGTAATAATACTGTAACTCTCTTTATTAATTCCAAGGTCTAAATATATATCTGTGATATCTTTTAGTTTTGCACGTTTATTATCAATGTAGTACTCACTATCGCCATTTCTATACAAACGTCTTTTAATTTCACAACTATCTTCTCCGTTAGAAAATGTTACCGCTACTTCAGCAAAGTTTTTTCTTTTTGCATCTTCAGTCCCCGAAAAGATAACATCTTTCATGCTACTACCACGTAAATTTTTAGCAGATTGCTCCCCTAAAACCCAACGAATAGCATCAATTATATTACTTTTTCCCGAACCATTCGGTCCAACAACACCGATTAAATTATTTTTAAATTCAAACGTTGTCTTCTTCTGAAAAGATTTAAATCCTATAACTTCAACCTTTGCTAATTTCATCTTCTTCTCCTTTCATTGTTTTTAAATATCTTTATGCCCTAGTTTTCCTAGTGCTTGTTTAGCTGAAAGCTGCTCAGACTCTTTCTTCGTTGTTGCAGTTCCACTCCCATATTGTTTTCCACCAATTAAAATAGCACTCGTGAAAGTTTTTGAATGTGATGGACCACTAGAATCAAGTACTACATATTCAATATCACCCAGTTTAATTTTCGAAATATACTCTTGTAATATAGTTTTATAATCTACAAAACTATGATATTCAAGATCTTGAACTTCTGTAAATAACGTTTTATTTAAGAAAGTCTTTACAACTTCAAGATTTGACTCTAAATACATTGCCCCAGTAAAAGATTCAAAAATATCAGCGAGTAAAGCTGCTCGACTTCTTCCTCCCATCTTCTCTTCACCTTTTCCTAGATAAATACAATTATCTAAACCAAGTTGCAAAGCATATTTAACCAATGTTTTTTCACAAACAATAGATGCACGTAACTTGGTAAGCTCTCCTTCAGGAAGCTCAGAAAATTTCTTAAATAAAAATTCACTTGTTGTAAGTTCAACAATAGCATCCCCTAAAAATTCCAAACGCTCATAATTCAGATGCTTCGCGATTCTTTTCTCATTAGTATAAGAAGAATGAGAAAATGCATTTTTAAAATTTTCACTGAATTTTAACTTAAAACCATACTCTTCATTTAAATTGTTAAGTAATCTTTCTATATGTGTTCTCTCCATAATAGTTCTCCTTTCTTTTATTATAGGAGAAACTCAATAATTTTACATAAATCGATCAAGTTCCTCCCTTTAAAATCATCATCTTATTTCAAAAACTTTATTAATCTAACAGAAACTCAGAGAACACATCATTCCCATAGAATAATCCTTTTCTAGTCAAACGAAGTTTATTACCTTCGATTTCTAGGTACCCTTCTCTTATGTTTTTATCAATCACACCTTTGAAAATCTCTTCTGCTTTTTGTCCATATTTTTCTTCAAAAATATCTAAATCAACACCTTCCAAAAGACGAAGTCCTAAAAACATTTCCTCTTCGATTCTTTCCTTAGGCGTTACAGTATTTTCTTCACGTCTAGCATGACCTTTTTCCAACATACTATCAATATAGAATTTCAATGCACCTTGGTTAGCATAACGCACACCATCAATATAACCATGCGCACCTGCCCCAAGACCATAATACTCTATATTCTTCCAGTAACTGCTATTATGAACACTCTCGTGACCAGGTCGAGCAAAATTACTAATCTCATACTGCTCATAACCATTTTCTGTTAAAAAGCTAATAACCTCATTGTACATTTCTCTTCTGTCTCATTAGAAGGCAACGTAACTTTCTTATCTCTAACCTGATTATAAAGCTTAGTCTTCTGTTCTAATATCAATGAGTAACAAGAGACATGGCTAATATTATATCCCACAACCTTCTTCATACTGTCATATAAGTCATCCATAGTTTGCTTCGGTAATGAAAACATTAAGTCTACATTAATGTCCTCAATCCCATGTTTTTTACAATTAGCAATCGCCATATCCACATCATCAGCAACATGTCCTCGCCCAAGAATTTTTAACAGTTCATTATTAAAGGTCTGAACTCCCATGCTAATTCTATCAACTCCGTAGCCCTTTACCAAAGCAACCCGAGAATCAATAAGATCCTCAGGGTTAGCTTCAAAAGTAAATTCACGCAGTTGTTGTGGAATTTTATTTCTTAATGCAGTTAGTAAACGATGAAGTTGTTCATCACTTAATGCACTCGGTGTTCCACCACCGATATAAATAGTTTCAACATTTTGAATGTTTTCCATACTCTCGATTTCTTTGATTAAGCAATCTATATACTTATCGACAGGCTGTCTTTGTATATAAAACTTATTGAAATCACAGTATGAACAAATATACTTACAAAATGGAATATGAATATATACTCCGCGTGGATAACTTTTCATTATTCTTCATCCATTTTCAGAACAGCCATGAAGGCATCTTGAGGAACTTCTACGCTACCAACAGCTTTCATTCTCTCTTTACCTTTTTTCTGTTTCTCTAATAGTTTACGTTTCCTACTAATATCCCCTCCGTAACATTTAGCAAGAACGTTTTTACGCATCGCTTTAATAGTTTCACGAGAGATAATTTTATTTCCAATTGCAGCTTGGATAGGAATCTCGAATTGTTGTTTTGGAATAAGTTTTTTAAGTTTTTCTACAATAACTTTACCTCGTTGGTAAGCAAATTCTCTGTGAACGATGAAACTTAACGCATCGACTTGTTCACCATTTAATAGAATATCCATCTTAACAAGGTTACTATCTTTATATCCAGTTAATTCATAGTCGAATGATGCATATCCTTTTGTATTAGATTTAAGTTGATCGAAGAAATCAAAAACGATTTCTGATAAAGGTATATCATAAGTAATATTAACCCTTGTATCATCGATATATTCCATATTTAAGAAAATACCACGTTTCTTCTGGCAAAGGTCCATAACAGCACCTACATAGTCATTTGGTACCATAATGCTCGCCTTAACGAATGGCTCAGTTATCTTATTGATTTTTTGTGGATCTGGCATTTCTGATGGGTTTGATACATCTACTAAAGTTCCGTCAGTTTTCTCAACTTTGTAAATAACCGATGGTGCAGTAGCGATGATATCAATATTAAATTCACGCTCGATACGCTCTTGGATAATTTCCATGTGTAACATTCCTAAGAATCCACATCTAAATCCGAATCCAAGTGCTTGAGAAGTTTCCGCTTCATATTGTAACGCAGAGTCATTAAGTTCTAATTTTTCTAATGCTTCACGTAAGTCATTATATTTTGATGAATCGATTGGATATAATCCACAGAATACCATTGGATTTAATTTTCTATATCCAGGTAATGCTTCTTTAGCAGGATTATTCGCTAATGTGATTGTATCCCCTACACGAGTTTCACTTACATTTTTAATAGATGCACAGATAAAACCTACATCACCTGCAGTAAGTTCATCAACAATTTTTTCTTTAGGTGTGTGAATACCAACCTCAGTAACCTCAAACACACCACCAGTAGCCATCATCTTAATCTTATCTCCAGCTTTACAGTACCGTTCTTAATACGAACTGAAACAATAACACCTCTATACGCATCATATAAAGAGTCAAAAATTAACGCTTGTAGTGGCTCAGCAGCATCACCTGATGGAGCTGGAATATATTCTACGATTTGCTCTAAGATTTCATCAATACCAATACCCGCCTTAGCAGAAGCAAGAACGATGTCATCTGTAGGTAATCCAATTACATCTTCAATCTCAGTCTTAACCTTCTCAGGATCTGCAGCAGGTAAGTCGATTTTGTTAATAATTGGAATAATTTCTAAATTATTATCTAGTGCTAAGTATACGTTAGCTAAAGTTTGTGCTTCTATACCTTGAGCAGCATCAACTACTAAAATAGCCCCTTCACATGCTGCAAGAGAACGTGATACTTCATACGTGAAGTCTACGTGTCCCGGTGTATCTATTAAGTGGAAAATATACTCTTCTCCATTTTTAGCAGTATATTGTAGTTGAACTGCATTAAGTTTAATTGTAATACCTCTTTCACGCTCAATATCCATTGAGTCAAGAAGTTGTGCTTTCATCTCACGTTGTTCTAACGCCTTTGTTTTTTCTAAAATTCTATCCGCAAGAGTTGATTTCCCGTGGTCAATATGTGCAATTATAGAAAAGTTCCTTATTTTCTTTTGCCTTTCGTTTCTTTTATCCATTTTATTCTTCCTTTACAAATCTTGTTTTTCTACGTAGTCTTTAGCTGTATAATATGAAAAACCATCCCTTATTAGCTTTTCAATCAGCTTTTGTTTAAGTGCATATCCTTCGTATCTGCGACTATAACTCTGATAAGCCCTTCTAAAATGCTCATCTAATATATCATCTTCATCTTCTTCCTCATAGTCTTCAAAAAATATGTCAAACACCTTTCTTATTATATCAGATGTAAAGCCATTTGTATAAAGTTTTTGTGTTATTTTTTGAACTTTTTTATTTTTTGTTTCTCTTCGTACTTTATACTCATGCTCAATAATTTTATAAAGCATTTCTATCATTGCTTCTTCAGTACAAATCTTCGCAATATTTTCCTCAATAACATCTTTATCTAAGCCTTTTTCTAATAATTTTCTTTGTATCCAGTAAGGACCTTTTAAATTTAGATTAAAATAATCCGTTACCGCAGCTTCTACATAGTGGTCATCGTTCAGATAACCGATTTCTATTAACTTCTCTATTGCATCATCAATAACATTATTAGCAATCTCTTTCTTCTGAAGATATTCTCTTATATCCTGCTTAGTTCTAAGACCAAATTGCAAATAATGTACTGCCTTGCTATAGGCACTTTCTATACTCTCGTGAGCTATGATTTCTTTAAGCTGTTCCCTAGTTAAATCTATTTTTTTTATAAGTCCATACTTAATTATCGTATCTTCAGAAACATAAAAAAATGTTTTACCATTTTCTAAATCAATTTTATACTTAACTTTTAGCTTTGTTATATTTGTAATTTGCAAATTTACACCTACTTTCTATATTCCTCGCTAAAAAAACTCTTACCTTTAATTTTATCAAAAAAATCATATAAAAAAAGGAAATGTTAGAAAAAAAGATTAACGAAATCTAACTAGTACAAAAAAATTAGTTTCGTTAATCATTTCCTTTTTATTTACTCTAAATTTATATCTAAACCCAAATTATAAAGTTAAATACAAAAAAATTCTAGATAAATAAAAAAATCTTCTTATCTATCTAGAATTCATGTTCTTAAAGTTTATATTTAGGATCTTTCTTTCTTAGCTCTAACTCTTTATCTGCAAATTCCTTTACATCATATTCACTATCGATGATTTCTTTTAGCATATTCCTTTACATCAGCTTTCAAAGACTCTCCTTCTACAACAGAATCTTCACTTAAATTATCTAAGATAGCTTGATCTTTTTTTAGTAAATTGTCTATTATCATCATGTTTTTTTTATTGCTAATCTTATCATTTTACGACGTAAAAAAATGTTTCCTTCACTATATCTTGATGACTTCTTTTCCATGATAAAAAAATAATACAAATAATAATACGATACCCATATATCCTAATGCGGGATATGCATAAGAAATTAAATCTTTGAACCCAGCAAAACTACATAGATATCCAACAACAACTATTATAATTATATTAATTTTCAACTTCTTATCATCATTTGAAGAAAAACGTTTCGCTGTTGCATAAAACAAACTAAAAGCAGTATTAAAGATTAAAGCAAAAATAACTAATGCATAAAAAACAGCCAACCACGGATTAATATCCTTTACAATTTTTAATATCGGTATTTCAGCATCTATTATATCAGCACTATTAGCAAAAAGAGTTGCTGTTGCGAACAGAATTAAAACCCCTACCATTATACCACCAAGAGCTCCACCTTTTTTAGCAACACCTATTCTTACGACTGAGCCACCTAGAACAAATGCCATAGACACACCAGTTAATACGCAAAGGGAGAAGTAGTTAATTACAGATATCCAAATATTTGGCATCGAAGATGGAAGAGTTTTAGAAACTTCATCCAACACACCATAATCATAACTCTTCCCTACAAATGTATAAATTGTTATTAACAATATCAATACAAACACTATCGGAGTGAAAATCCCTAAAATACTAGTTATCTTCTCAAAATCCAAAAATGCCACAATTACTATCATAACTGCACAAAGAAGCGCTCCAACCCAATTCGGTATTCCAAATTGTTGCTTTAAATTCGCTCCAGCACCAGCTATCATAACAAAACCTATAACAAAATTAGAAATTATTAAAGTCCAGTCTATTATCTTATTTAAAATTGGTGTAGTTATTTCTCCAAAAACTTCTTGGTGATTATTAGCTTGATAATAAGAGCCTAATGTCAATATAATTTTCCCAAAAATCATATTCAAAATTCCTAAAACTACAACACCAATTAATCCTATTCTACCAAAACTTAAAAAGTATTGTAGAATATCCTGTCCTGATGATAAACCCGCTCCAACTATCACACCAACATAAGCTAGTGCTATTCTTAATGATTCATTTTTCATTTTTACCTACCTTTCTTGCTATATACTACTTAGAAATATCTTTTATTATCGGAGTGACTCAAAAAAATCGTTATTTCTAGAAACAAGATTTTGTCGAGTCACCCCCGCACAGTTTATTAGATACCTAAAAAAAGCTTTCATAAAGCGAATTTAGATATCTATAAACCACTGCGTCTATGAATTATCATATACACTTTTTTTAAAATTTAGGACTTTTGAGTCAGCCTCCCTCTTGTTTTCTTACTTTTCAATATCCAGCTACTAACTTACCATATATTTCTATTACTGTAATTATTACGCTGAAAAATTTATAATATCAATTATTTTTTTAAAAAAATTTGTCACTCGAGGAATAAAAATTTTTCTTAATAGCATATTATTCCATAATACAATTAAAAAAATAAAAAAATCAAGAATTAAGACTTAGTAGATAAAAAAATAATTCAATACCTTAATATTAACTCTAAACAATACTATAAAATAACCTTGTCATATCAATGGAAAACAAAGAATTAAACATCAGAAGAAAACCCTTGAGTAACTAACTTAAGAATTCTCTTATATTTTTAAGTTTTGTTTCTTCAATCCCTTGTAGTCTTTATATTGTCTTGTTGTCATACCAGACCATGCTTTAGTAATTTCATTAGTTAATATCGCATATTCTCTTCCTACTTTTACACCATGATCTTGCCAAGCATCAGTTAATTCTTTTCTAACTTGAATTGCTTGTAACCTTTGATTAATCCATTCTCTAGTATATCCTTTTTGAAGGTATGTTTATAATGCTCTATCAATAGTTAATTCTGAATCGATAATTTCATCAATTCTTTCTTTCCCTACCTCTGCTAACCACATTTTAAAAGGTTCTGCTTTAGGAGATGGTACTGATTAAATTATACGAAAAACACCTTGCATATCAGCAACGTCAGTACTTCTCATCTTCCCATCTGTTGCCTTCATTTTCAACTGGCTACAAATTGTAGCCAGTTCATTTCCTTCTTTTTTAAGTCTTGTTTTTAATACGCTCCAGTATTTCCTTGGATTCTTACTTTCTGTTAATACTCCAACGATATCAACTATACTAAAATACCACTCTTCTCTTTCATTATCCCAAATTGATCTTATTTGATTTCCTTCAAATAATTTAATATCATTATCCATAATTATTCTCCTTTCTGAATTTCATATGTTGTTTAAAATTACCTAGAATTTAAATCCTATATACGACATACAACTAATATAATTTCTTATAAATAAAAATACTTTTTAGCTATTACTTCATCTCATCATTTTCATCTAAATTAGATTTTTATATCACTATTTTTTTATCTCTTAAATTTATAATTTTCTTCATCCATGATTTTATCAAAAAAACTAGATGGAAATGAAAGTTAAAAAAAGATTAACGAAATCTAACTAGTACAAAAAAATTAGTTTCGTTAATCTTTTTTTATTTTTTTCTACATGATGATATTTCAATATATTTTCATCTGTAATAATATCATTTATATTTGTATGATCCCAGGGAGTTCCTTTCCTATGAGTAATTGTAACTAATTCACTTGCTGTAAGGTGCCCATATTTTTTAAAAGCGCTCTGGATAGAATCGATTACATTCTTTTCATCTAAAGATTGAAAAAATCTTGCTAATACCATTGGTAAAGTTATTTCTTGAGCAATAATTTTCTCATCTTTATCTACTTGTATATCATTTCGTCCATTATCTTTATAATACTCATAAACACTTGGAATAACAGGTCCATACTTGAATGCAATAATATCATCTTTAAATAGTTTTTTTCCTGTTTTTTTTCTAAATACTCTGCGTACACTAAATAAATCATTTTTTGAAGTTTTAAATTAGTCATAGACTTAAGACTAAGCAAAAATTTCGAAACATCTAAAGCCGTAATTTGAGAATCTTCCTTCATCTCTAATAGAAATTCCTCTAAATCAGTAAAAACATGAATATCCTCAAAAAAACTATCCAGTTCTATCACGCTTTTCCATTTAGGAGAGTTCGTTGTTAATCTATGTACCGCATATTTTGGCTCTAAAATAATTTCAGAGGTTTTCTCAAAAATATAGTTTATTATATCTTTACTAATATATTCAGACGCAAAATGCCACCCTATTCTTCTTTTAGTTCTATACGAACTCGAAAATAAAATTATATGTTCGAACATATAAACACCTCCTTCTACTCTTCTCTTTTATACATATCAATCCAATTTATATATTTTCGTTTTGATTTATGATTTTTTTATGTTCACTTTCATTAACTTGTTCATCTTCTTTTTTTCCAAATTTGAACTTCCCAAGGTAAATAAATATTACTTGAACTCTTTAAATATATGTGAATCGCATGATAATTTTCATCTTTTTCTTACATATTGGCGAAAAAAAGCTGTACTTTTTAATAAGTTTGAATTTTTCTATTTTCTCCAGCAATTCATCATAACTTAAATTTGATTCTAGTATTATTCTAAAAACCCATAATATCATTTAAACATTTTTTTGAATGGGGATTTGAAATTCATCCCTATCAAAACGATAAAAAAATATAATTTATTTAGTACTGACTCTCTATTCTTCCCTCTAAACCTTATAGTAAATTTACTAGAATTTGATCTAATTTCTGAAACTAATATCTCTTTTTGAAATTAGTTTTATATACTCATCTATTAAATCCATAAATAAACCATTATAACTTGTTTCCTTTAAAAATCTTATCTATCGTTGTCTTTTTAAGATTTATATTACTATCATTATTCTTATAAAAAAATTATTCGAAAAAAGTCTTATGATATTCTCCAATATTGTTTATTAACTGTACAATCTTTTTCAATCTCCATAATGATATTCTCCTATACTATTATTAATAATACAATCAAAAATAGAAAAAATCAAGAAACACACTTAAATTACATCAAATAGTTTTATAAATACATTTCCACTCTTGATAACTAATAAAGAATACCTAAACAATAAATTTAGGTTGTATACTAAATCCGAGGCCTGCAAAAAATTCCAGCCCCGAATTTGACAAGGATTCTAAATTTATAATTCATCAACTAATCAAAAATTCCCAAACCATACGGCTTGAGAATTTTTGTTTTCAACTAAGATACTACGTTATTTTTTAATTAATCCTTCTTTTTGTAGATATTCTTTTGCCACATCATAAGCAGGTTTACCTTCAATATCTACTTTGTAGTTCATTTCAGTCATTTCCTTTTCTGTTATTTTTCCAGCAAGTTTATTTAAAATTTTTTCAAGTTCAGGATGTTTTTTCAATGTCTCTTCTCTTAATAACGGTGCCCCTTGATATGGTGGGAATAAATGTCTATCATCATTTAATAATTTAAGCTTATTAGTTATTATTTTACTATCCGTTGAGAATACATCGATAATATTTACATCACCATTCGAAATAGCTTGATATTTTAACGCTATTTCCATAGTTTTAACATTAAGATTCAAGTGATAAAGATTTTTTTAAGTCCTATACCACCATCTTCTCTATCATTGAATTCTAATGAGAATCCAACTTTTGAAGAATTTTCTACTAATTTTATATCTGAAATATTATTTAATTTATTTTTTTATTTGCAAAAATCTTCTGTTACAGCTAGTGCATATGTATCCTGAAATTTTTGTAGGTTTTAGGTACACAAGATTATCTTGTTCAAAAAAATTTTATTTTTTTAGCAACTTCATAAACCTCGTCAGGATCATTAGAAGCAACAGTCTGAGGTGTTTTTTTAATAATGTTGTAGTAACTGTACCTGTAAATTCTGGATAAATATCAATACTTTTTACCTTTTTAACGCCTCATATAAGAAGCTTGTTTTACCAAAATTAGGTTTAACCTCAACATCAATATTTGTCTCATCTTCTATTAAAAGTTTATACATATTTATTAATATCTCAGGTTCTGCTCCTATTTTACCAGCTATTATTAGTTTATCATTAGACATTTTTCCAATTGGGAAGAAACTAATTGTTAAAGCCACTACAGCTGCAAGTAATGATGCTAAAATAGTTTTTGGTTTTTTATCTTGTAAGAACTTAATTAATAATCCAAAAATAATAGCTAAGACTGCTGATGAAATTGCACCTATTAAGATTAATGCTGAATTATTTCTATCTATACCTAATAAGATAAATGAACCTAGTCCTCCTGCTCCTATTAAAGCAGCAAGAGTCGCTGTACCAATTATCATAATACTCGCAGTTCTTACACCACTCATAAGTATTGGCATAGCGAGTGCAAGTTTAAATTTTTTCAACTTCTCTAGTTTTGTCATACCAAAGGCTGTTGCTGCTTCTTCTAATGATGGATCAATCTCCGATAATCCAGTAATCGTACTTTGTAGTATTGGGAATATTGCATAAATTACCAATGCCACGACTGCTGGTAATGTACCAATCCCCATAAATGGAATGAATAACCCAAGTAATGCAAGAGAAGGAATAGTTTGGAAGATACCCGTAATTTGTAAAAACCATTCACTTGTCTTCTTATTACCTGAGATAATTATTCCTAACGGAACTGCTATAAAAATTGCAATAATAAGTGATAATAATGAAATTTGAAGATGTTCATATAAACCAGTTATCCAATCACTTTTTCTTTCTAAAAACGTACTTACTAAATTCATTATTTATTCCCCCTTGCAAAAAATTCGCGAACAAAGTCATCCGCAGGATTTTCTTTTAATACTTCTGGTGTAGCAATTTGAACTACTTTACCTTCTTTTAAAACACAAATTCTATCAGCAAGTTTCATCGCTTCATCCATATCGTGAGTTACAAAAACTGTTGTCATTTTATATTCATTGTGCAAAGTTTTAATTAAATCCTGTAATTGAACTTTACTAAGCGGATCTAGTGCTGAAAATGGTTCATCCATCAGTAAAATTTTAGGATTAGCGATAATTGCACGTAGTATTCCTACACGTTGTTTTTCTCCTCCAGAAAGTTCCTTAGGAAGACGATTCATATAATGTTTTGGATCTAATCCTACTTTTTTCAGTAAATCCTCAGTCTTTTCTTTAATTTCTTTCTTGTCAAAGTTTTTCATTTCTGGAATTAGCGCAATATTTTCTGCAACAGTAAGATTCGGAAATAGTGCGATTTGTTGAAGAACATAGCCGGTTTTAAGTCTTAATTCCCTTAAATCATAATCTTTCAACCTCTTATCTTCAAAATAAATATCACCGTCAGTTTGTTCTATCAATCTATTTATTAATTTTAAAGTTGTTGTTTTTCCACTTCCACTTGGTCCTACAAGAACAAAAAATTCTCCTTCTTGTATGTCAAAACTTAATCCATCAAGTATTAAACCATTTGTGGAACAGCATAATGAAACATTGTTATATTTAATCATTTTTAAAAATTCTCCTTTCAAAACAAGTTTTTTTCAATATTTTTTTCTTCATATTATCGTTAAACATCGTATAATATTCGATAAATAGTTTTTTTGTTGTTCACTCGAAAGTTTAGCTATTGCTTTTATTTCAGCCTCTTCAAGTGGATCTAAAATTTTTGATACATAAAAGTAACCTTCTTTTGTCAATTTAACTATTTTTTTCTCGCCTATCTTTCTCTTGCTCCTCAAAAATAAATATATCCTTTTTTTCTTAAACGTTTTAATAGCTGCGTTAACTACTTGTTTAGTAGAATAAGTTTTTCTCACAAATAATATTTTGAGTTATCCCATTTTTTTGTATAATAAAGACAAGTTAATATTAATAATGATTTACCTTGCAAACCATTTTTTTCTAGCGTAGTACTCATATAATGAATTGTTTTTCATCTTTTTTTCTGGAAAAACATAATTGAGTTTTTTTCAATAAACTATTCACTCTTAATCACTCCCTCTCTTAAACTATAATTATTACCTAAATAATTATAAGAAAAACATTTAATCTTAATAGTTTAAATGTTTTCTTTACTATTAAATTCATTTTATTTTTTTATAACGTAAAAAAACTCTTCTAAACAAGTAAAAAAACTTTTTGACTATCATCTCATTAAAAAAATAGACTATTAATATTTTTAAACATTAATAATTTTTATTCTACTCTTCGAGTCTACGATTGTCAATAATTTGATTTTTCATGAAAAATAGACAATCGATAAATATTTTACCAATTGTCTTAAAAAAATTTATTAAATTTATATTTAAATAATTGAACGTCTAATTCTTCACTGCCATTTTTCTTCACCTTATTGTAACGACGAATAACATTAATTCTCTCCAATAAGTGTGGCAGTAAAAATTATAACAATAATAATTGAATTAATTACTTTTGTTTAATGTTTCACCAAAAAAACTTATCAATAACTCTTTATTTATTATTGAAATGAGTAGATATATACAACATACTATAGTTATACCTAAATTTAATAATAAAGCGGATTGGGAAGAATTTTCCTTTAGTCTAATTTTTTTTCTATTTCTTTATCTGTTAGCTTTTTCTAAAAAGTAGTTCTTCTTTTTTTATAGTTTTTTTATAGATATTACAAATACTGTTATATAAAAAAATACAAATAATTAATGAGAATATTCCTAACAAAAATTTCTAATGTACTCATAATATTCACCTCCATTTAAATTTATTATATAATATCACCTGTACAAAAAAATTACCCATATATAACTTTGAAATTAAGAAAGTGATTTATAAATTAATCCATTTCATCTACTTATTAAAAAGCCCCTAGAAATGGAGAAAAGGCCCATCTTTCGACGGACCATATATTATGAAAAATATTATTAAGTTTTGTTATGTTTATATTATATCCGATATACCTTATATAAACTTTAGACTATAATTAAAAATGAAATTAAAGTTGAAAAAAACTTGAAAAATAACCCATAATAATAGAGAAAGGCCCATCTTTCGATGAACCTTATATTATACTGATTAGAAATAAAGAATTTCTTCGTCCTTATATCTTTAAAAATTCTAGTTTCTAAAGCATGTATTATTCGTAATTCCATTGAAATAAATAGTATATAGATTATCCTATGAAAAAAATATCATTAATCTTTTATTTTTTTATACTATAAATTATAATAGATTATATCAAAAAAATACTCAATTTTTTTAAATTCGATAGAAAATTATTAAATGTCTTTAAATACTATTCTAATAGCATTTACGACCTTTTAACATTCATTTTATAAGTTTATGAAATGAACATTTTTTATAAGTATTTTAATGCTTTTTGCGCAAAAATTGCGCATAATAAAAAGCCCCTTTATTTTGGGGCTTAATTTTTTATCTTGTATTGTGTAGTAAATTTAACCAAAATTCATTTTTATTAACTACGTCGTCATATATGCTAAAGTAAAATTGATAATTTCTATCTAAGTCTTCGTCATCAAAATTTACTTGAAAAACTAGTTTCTCGTAGTCTTCTTCTTCTAAATGTCCTAAGTGGCTTTTTAACTCGTCTACACTGTAAGATGTTGTAATGTCGTTTGGTTTGTCTTCGAACCAAAAATCAACCCATGCTCCATCTTCTAACACTAACTCATTTACTACTACCATCATTTTATCATAATTTCTCATTTTTAGTTCCTCCGAATATCTAATTAATTTTTTTGCTACTTTAAAACTCATATTTTCTAACTCATACTTACCACTGCGGTAATTTTGAATAACACTAAGTGTCAATCCTGTATCTTTTGAAATCCTATAATCAGTTAAATCACTGTTGAATAGTTCTTCTATTTCTTTTATTAGTTTGTCAACCATGTTACTAAACCTCTTTTTTATTGAATTTAAGCCATTTTTATGTTATTATTATCTTAGTAGCGAGGTGAAGTGGCTTAGGACTTCACCTTGATTACCGTGTGTTTTTAGAAGTTCTAGTCTTTGATTAGAGCTTCTATTTTTTCTTTAGCTTCTTCTAATGTTTTGCTATTCTCTAATTTTTCTAGCACTAACTTTAGAAGAGTTTCTTTGTATTCAGTAAATTGTTTATCTGTCATACCTTCCATTTTTTTCTCCTTTCTGTTCCTCTGCCAACTTATATTTATATTATACCTTATACAAGGTATAAAGTCAACAGATATTTTTAAACTTTTTAAAAAATTGCATAAAAAAATAAGCCCCTACTATTAAGTAAGGGCTAAATTCATTAAAATACTTCAACTTCAGTTAAATATTTATCTTCAATCCATTGATCGCTGTCTTTGTAATTTACTCTACTCCAACCGCCTTTTTTCTCATACACTCGTACTCTAGTACCAGCTGGGACAAATTCCTTATCCTCACTATCTTCTGTTGGTTGGCTTTCTAGAATATAATCAATGCTTACTGTGGCTTCGTAATACGGTTCATCACGTTTCGCAAGTTCTACGTCTTCATCTAATATGCTTTCTCAACCACCGGAGGTTCAGTAACATCTCCAGCTAATAATTGCTTAATTCTGTTGATGAAATATTGTCTACACGCTTCAGTTCCTGCACCGTTATAAGCACCGCCATTTCCGTGTAATTCCATACTTCTGTGTGGACAATCAGTTGCACTAAATTCGTGGTGTAATTTAACTGTGTCTTCATTGACAGGTAATCCATAGCTTTGAAGTACTTGACCAGCTAACAATAGTGTTGCATCTTCATTTGCTAAAAAAATTCTTCATCAGAAGCAGACATTGATTGACACGCTTCAAAACCGATAAAATTACCGTTTCCGTAAGGGTTCGCTGTGTGCCATTCTTGATGGTTAGATGGTTGGAAAACATAAACGTCGTTTCTATCTACATAGTATGCTGCGAATCCTCTATCAAGAGTTCCGTTGTTTACACGGTCTACTAAAAATCCGTCGTATTGTCTAGCAGATAGAGAACCTCCATCGTTGTGAATTACAACTCCTAGTATATCATTTTTTGGTGGAGTAAAGAATACTCCTTTTTGAAAATAATCGCTATAAATTTCTGTCATGTTATTTATCCTCCGTTTTGTTTTTATCATTTCTTCCTACAGTTTGTCTGTAAGATTGGTGAACCCCAACTGCACTAAAACCTAAAGCAATTGCAGTAGGATCTTTGAATAGAATCGTTCCAATCAATCCACCCAATACTCCTAAAAATATTAGGTATCATTTCATCTGGAAAAAATTTAGATTCTTTTAAAAATTTCCCCAACATCCCTAATAGTGCAACTATTAGAAATACTGATGCTGTTTGTAAATCTGGCATATTATTCACCCCCTTTCTAAGGTAATTTTGTCATCCATGCTTCTTGAGTCGGATATACTATTAAGCCTAAATTGATTCCTTTTAGCATTTCACTAGTTACATTTTGTAATGTAATATTATTTAAAATCAGTTTCATTTTTTACCACAAACTCAAATCCAGCGTTATTCTTATCATGCGAGTAGAATTGAATGTTTAAATCTTTTGTTCCACGTTTACTAGGTGTGTTTGTCAAATTTGTTCTTACTAGTTTTTTCATCTTCTAACTCCTTACCATCTAATTCATCACGTAATTTTTCTAATCGTTTCTTTAATCCTGTTGGGAATGGTACACCTAATGCACTTAAATTCTCAATTAACGATAGACAATAACTAAGTGTAAAGAATAATAAGAAAGCTGTAGCAATTTCATTAAATCCTAAATAAAGTAGATATGGATATACTGTAATGCACATTACACAAACTATAATATGTTCAATTAATCCACGTCTATTAATAGTTGAATTTAATTTTTTTGTTACAAAAGCTTTCGCTATTCCTGTAAAAAAACATCAAGAAATACAACTAGTGTAAAAAGCATGAATGTAGACATCTTTAACTAAATGATAATAGCGTTCTGCTAGTTCAGGTAATGTTATTTCCATTTAGATTACCTCGTAAAAAAGAACATGCTATTCTGCATGCTCTTCTTTTCTTTCTGTTTCTGTAGTTTCTTTTGGTGTTTCACTTACTGTTGGTGTTGGAGTGACTACCTCTTTTGGTGACTCACTTACTGGAGCAGTTGCAACAACAACTTCTTTTGGTACTTCCGTTACAACTTCTTTAGGTGTGGCCACTTCTTCAACTGCTTTTTTGTGCTTCTCTTCATACTCTCTTTCGATTCTTTCTACTTCAGCTCTAACAACATCTATTAAGTTCCCGATGTGAGGCACATCTTCTAATGTTTTAGCTTTTCTTAAAAGTTGTCGAACATACATTTTTTTACAAATTGATCTTCTTTTTTAAATCTTAATCTACTAGGCTTCATGACTTTCAGTACCCCCTTCGCTGTGTAATACATCATTGTTGCTTTCTCGTGTAGGTTGTGTAGGTTGTTCATTAGTTTCATTTTCTTTTTCTCCTTTATCTTCTTCATGTTCTTCATCATCTTGGAACATTGACAATACCGTTGTAATTGCATTTGACACCGCATCATCTAATTGTGCTTTAGTGATATATCGGTGGTCTTCATCTGCTAATTGTTCCTTATCGCCGCTTTCATCACGTTCTAAAACCACTTCTTTATACTTAGTTGGTTCATTGCTAGGAATCCACTCAACAACACTTGTATGGTCTTCTACTACTTCATACAGTTTATTGTCATATTTGAATTTATCTCCTACTGAATAATCTGCGTTGACTTCATAAGAATCAAATGCATTAATGATTACATCTTTCTTAGCATTGATTGTCTTAGGATCTAGCACGTTAAGTAATAATGCCATAATCACTTTATCATTACCTTTATTCACTTTATTAGCAAACTTAGTTAATGCCTTCTCACGTTCTGCTGTATCTTGCTTATTTCCTGTTAAAATTCCAACTTGTTTATTTAAGTTAGCATATTCAGCAACTAGTGCTGGAGTTGCTTCTCCAGTGTACATTTGAACTGCGATTTGTTTTCTAATTTCTTCTAGAATTTCTGCATCATTAGCAGTTGCGAATTTACCAGGTAATTCAACATTACCGTTGAAATAAATACCTCCAGTATTCATATTAAAATAAACATTTACGCTTTTATATCCTCCAGCGGTTGGATTAGGTTGTTTAACTGAAATTTCTAAAGCCATATTATTGTCCCTCCTCGTGTTCTTCTACTTTAGCTTCTTTTAATTCTTTAAGCTCTTTCTCTTTAACTTCTAGCTCATTAATTAACTTATTGTAAGCTACTCTATAATTAGCTAACTCTATTGTTTTTTGACTCAATTCTTGTACGATTAAGTCGATTGGTTGTAATTTATCATCCATGTATTAATTCCTCCAGTTTGTTTTTTAATATTTTATTTTGTTGTGATAATTCTTGTACTGCTTTTAATGCGATGTTGATTAATCTTAAACCATCTAAACCTAAATAGGTTTCATAGTCTACTACTAAACTATCATCAAGTTCTTGAACTTCTTGTGCTATCAATCCACATTTAGTATGTGGTTTCTCATAACCAATTTCATCTTTATTCCACCCATGGTCTTTTGAATTTTAACTTCTCAATAAATTCTATAGCATTAAATTCTGAATCTTTAATATCAGTTTTTAATTTTTCTATCTGATCCCCATTGGTCTACTTTTGATATTCCAAATATCAGAGTTAGAATTGTCAGTGCTAAAGAATCGCATTAACCCACCCTCTTTATATCCTATGAATTTTACAGGAGCATGATTTGAGAATGGAGAACTATAGTCTAAATTTGTAAGAATAGGTTGACCCTTAACAACAGACCCTAATATTCTTGATGAAAAAAACAAGCCATACCAGCAACTGTTAACAATACCCTATTAACTGCACTTGGAACGGTATTTCCTCTTGTGAAATCGGGGTCTTCATATATGAATAATCCTCGGTGGCACTCCACTTTCTTTTTGGTCCCTACACCCTCACCAGCAATTTGAAGTCCAATTCCTCTCCTACTTCCAAAATTCTCAGGTGCGTTAATTTGCAATCCTTTTTTTCAATTGGTTGTAAAAAAATCCATACTGACCTATTTTTAATTTTTAGATTGTCCAGATATTACAACACCATTTAAGGTATCTGTGTCAATTTGAGTAGACCTAATTTTAACAGCATTTAATTTGTTAATGAAAGCTTGTTGTGCCCAAAGTTTGTTGATAAAAGCATTATGCGTTAGTAAATTATGAATTAAACCATCATCTATTAATACATGCTTAGCTTTGACTGCATTTGCAGCAATAATTTCTGATGTGATACTTCCTGCCTTATGGTGTCCAGTTTCTAAGGTATTAGTTTTAATTTGTCTACCCTCGATTGAACCATCTACGATTAATTCTGCTGATTTTTTCTTATAGATTTTAGCATTTTTAAAAGTAATATTTGTGAAATTACTTGATCCATTTTGCAACAATCCCAATTTATAACTTTTAACTTCTCCTGTTAATCCAGTTACTGTAAGTGTGCATTTTAAAGTATCACTAGTTGAATACTCATTAATTCCTACTATAACTGGGAATTTCCATGTGTAGCTACCTGTTTTATATTGTATTTCAATCGTAAAGTTAAGGGATTGTGTTAACCTACCATACCATGAACCTACCCCTTCAATGATAAATTGGTCTCCATTTTGTAATTTATCACCAGTGATTAACGGTGTTATCCATTTATCCCTACTATTAGAAATTACCGTTTCTCTAAACTCTGGTAATACTAAATTCTCATTAGCTGGTGTGATTACTAATTTATCGGTTATAGCTTGAATACTATCAGGACTAACTGACAACATACTAGCAAGGTTTCTTCCGTTGAAAACTTTGTTTGAACCAAAGTTAATTGAATCTGCTGTAATTTGTAGTTGTGAGTGTCTTACAGTATCATTTAACGTGTTAGTAACTGTATTTAAAGTTCCTGTAGCTGTTTGTTTCCGTGTGTTTAACTCGTTGATGCTTTGCTGACTATCTTCAGGAGCTGGTGTCCAGTCAGTAGCAACATTTCCTTTTTTTCTAATTTAGGTAATTTGATATAAATTTTATCTCCATTGTTAAAAATTAGCTGTAGGATTATAAAAAAACAAATGCAAAAATACTTAGTGAACTTATTAGTGAAAGTATGTGATAATCTTTGCCATTCAGTTGTTATATTTACTTGCTTTTAATCCGTTAGATTCAAAACCAACATTTCTTAAAGTCATATTCCTACTAGCTTTTAATATCTATCGACCACGTTAGAGTTTCATTTTTGGAATTGAGTTTTTAACTAATTCTGTTAGATTAAAAATAAAAAAACCATAAGTATCACTTCCTCCAACTTTGGTTAAAACTAGAGTATCTCCTTCTACTGATTTATCCCATTTATTCCAACCGTAAAAATCCTTTTACTGTTTAATTTATCGCTATCAGATATATAGTTTCTCCCACCTACACTAGTTGGAATACTGTTTCTAACATTACTTATCTCACGACTAAAACTATTAGCTGTTTCTTGTACCTTATTCTCAACTGCAGAAGTTGTTGCATAACCTTTCTCGTTAACCCAACTTTCAATGCTACGTCTTGCAGCAGTCAATTGATTAGCTGTGTTATTTTGTGCCCAAATTTGCATATTAGCAACTCTTACTCCATCTTGATTCTTGTAGTTTTCTAAGGCTGTTAGTTGGTTGATAATACCTCTAGCACTTTCTGTGAATTTGCTACTAAATTCTGTATTCTTAACAAAGTCTTTATTGTCAATAATTCTATTGATTTCAGTTCTTTCACGACTTAATTGACTAGCAGTATCTTGCTGTACCCATTGCTTCAAACTTTCAGTTCGTGTGCTATCTTGATTTTTGTATTCCTCAAGTGAAGTAATTTTGCTTGTTAATCCATCTACACCTTTTTTAAATTCAGCCTTAACAGCACTTAAACTATCTTCATTTTTTTCTTTTTTTAACGTCAGTAAATTCTCTTGTTATGCTATTTTCAAGCTCTGTAACCTTGCTAGTAGCACCATTAACAAGTCCTCTAAGTTCTCTAACTGTTTCATTGTTAGAAATATCTTGAATATTATTAACTCTATCAGTTAGTGCTTGAATTTGCTTAGTAGCTTCCACTCTGTTTTTTTACTTATCTCTAAGTTTGTAGCTTGAATTGCCTGTTGTAGTTTTCAACTGTTGTTGATACTTGGTTTCTAATAGGTGCTAGTTTTTTTCGTCAAAGGCTTCGCCCATTTTTTTCGGATTTTTTTCTTCACTACTTAATAAGGCTTTTTTTCATATCCACCTTTTTACCTTATCTTCAATAACTTTTGATTTTTCTTTAAAGAATCTGTCGAAAGCTGCTTCCTGTTCGGCAACTAAAGCATTTATTCTGGCAAGTACTGAATCGTTTTGAACTTGTAGTGATTCTAATTTAGCTGAAGTGCTATCAGTAAAGCTACTTCTACCATCTCCCACTTCTATCTCGTGATTTTCTTCAAGAATAACATCCCAAACTACCTTAACAACCTTAGCACTTTCATTCATTATTCCTAATTCACTGTAATAAACTTTTAATCTATCACATAAATCAACTTCTTCAAGTGCTGGATTATCGAATACTCCCTCAACTTTTGATAAGTCTTGGTAGTTAATCTTTAAGTTAGTTTTTTTGGCACACCCTACATTATTACTTTTTAATGTAACTTTCAGCTTTACTTCTCAACTGCTCTACAGTTTTAATATTTTCATCGCTTGAAAAATCAACTTTTAAAATTCTTCTATGTGTGAATTTATTTAAGTGTGTGCTATCAAGTAGTATTTCTGGCAATGTAATTAATTGCTCCCTGTTGTTATCATCTGTGTATTTTTTAAAAGGAAAAACTGAAGTATAAGTTTCAAGTATTGATTGCTCTTGTTCTAAATCTAACAAGTTTTTACCATAAGCAATGATGGTTGGGTTATCAATTCCCATACTTTTATGTAGTGTAATATTCAAATTATCAAATTCATATTCACCGCCCCAAACATCAAGTATTGAACCTGCTTTACCTCCTAAAGCGTCACGGGCGTTCTCAATGTTTTCAACTTTCCATGTAGTAGAATTTACAGTTGATATATCTGAATTGACAAAGAATTCATCTCTACTATCTAACAAGTTATCTCGCCACGCTGTCAAGGCACCCATAGCACTAACGCTAGTAAGTGTTATATCTGGTCTGATGGCATTCATAGTAGTTTTAACTTGTGAGATATGTTGGCAGTAAATTTTAAATTCATTTTGCGTTTTTGTGGTCTTTGAAACTATGAACCGTTGATTTTTAGTTCTGTAACCTGCGTCACTTTTTTTATACATTCCTCTTTGATTTTATCAACATCTTTACCGTTGACTGGATAATCAAATTCGAGAATATATATTCCGTTTTTTTCTCTCGAAACAAGGCATTTAGAAGCGTCAGATAAAAACTGACACCCCCAAAATGCTCAAAGTTAGTTTCATTTGCTTTATATAAAATAGGATAAGCCATTAAACTAGTGCCTCCCATCTTGGAGTTATTTCAACAACAAATGAGTTGTTGTCCCATGAAATCCTGTTATCACCTATTTCAAGGTGTGGAAATGGATAAGTGAACACTTTATCGTATTGAGGCTCCTTATTATCCCAATGCGCTGACTGAGTTTCACAATCAATAATAATGTGTCCACTTACTCCCTTCAACCTAAATATTTGAGAATTAATATTCAAATTAATATTTCCTGTTCCCCTTAATTTAATAAGTGGATTGGCTTTTCTACGTTCTGGATTTCTTAGAATTTGTCCGTTAGTAACGGTTATCTTATAAAGTCCTGTTTTCAAGTATTTAATAGGGTGTAGTTTAAAATTTAAGATACATTTTTTCTTGCTTGTTAATGTTCCCTCGATTTTAAACGTTTCATAAAAATACGCCTTATAGAGATACTTCACTATCCCAACTTAATCCAAAAATCATACCATTTTGGCTTAATGTTGATAAGATAGTCATTTAGTTTATTGATTATGTTTTGGACGTTAGCTTTTTCATCGTAGATTTTAAACGGGAAAGTACGTTCAACTACTTTCAACCGTTTATTATCTTTGATTTTTGCACCATTAACACCGTCTATTTCAACTAAATCTACAGTTTGAGAAGAAGATTCCAGTTCTATTTCATCTACTAATCTTAATCCTAACTCTTTTGTGTTTAGTTGGTTGTAAAGGATATATTTAGTTATCATAATCTGTCTTTCTCCTCCTTAATTAAGAATTTTATTTGTTCGTATAGTTTACGAACATCTTCTTCAGAATTTGTGCTTAAATTCTCTATGTGTAGCAACGCTCCAAAGTTGCTTGTTTTGTTGTTAGTAACGTTATTACTACTTCCTCCTGCTGTTGCGAATGATGGAACAGCTTTAAAACTTAACATGTTCTCAGGTGCAAAAGTTGGATTAAATGAATTAAGTTTACGTTGATATAAACTGAAAGCTTTATCAAGTACTCCCATATTATTTACCATACCTTTACCTAACCCACCAGTAATGTGTCCCCCAGTTTTAGCGGTAAGTCTCGATGGAGAGTGAATTTGAGCCTTGGCTCTCAATGCTCTGTCAACTTCACTTACGATTGCATTTGCTGCTGCAATCACCGCTCCTAGCGCTGAGTACATACCGCGAGCAACTCCGTTACTTACTTGTGCACCCACGTTATAAGCAACTGGAACAATACTTTTGTCCTACACTTTGAACAGTATTCTTGATACTCTCCATCGCTGAACGGACGTTGCCTTCGTTACTTCTTAAGCCATCAGCAATATTTCTACCTGCTTCTTCACCTGCTCTACGTCCTTCTTGTGCCATTTGTGAGGCTGTTTGTTGAAGAGTAGATACAAACTGTTGGCATGTACTTTGAATTGACCCTAAAGCACTATTCATAGCTGAAGAAATGGCACTAGCTAATCCGTTCATTGCTCCACTAATGCTTGCAACCATAACAGATACTGTCACCCCAACTGATGAAATCGAAGTACCTATCTGATTAATCTGACCTGCTACGCTAGTTGCTGTACTTCCTACTTGTGATAATGCACTAGTTAAACCATTAATTACACCAGTTAGCGCTCCAATCGAAGCTGAAGTTGTACCAAAACTTACTGCTAATGTTGCTAAAACAACGCCAAATGCACTAATCGATACAGTAACAGAACTTACTGCTGTCCCAATGCTTGTTATTTGACTATTGAAAGCACTAATTGAACCGCTGGCAGTCATAAGTCCAGCTAGTGAAGTAGTAATGTTAGTACTGAATAATTGAACGGCTGTTGAAGTTGTTATCAAGATAGGTGGTAAAGCATTTAGTGAAGTAGTTAGCTTTGTTATTAACGTTGGTAAGGCAGTAAATGCTCCTTGAACAGAAGTTGCCGCTTGACCTAACATTGATAATCCGCTAGCTATAGTTTGCATACCTGCTCCAGCCGTTATCATTTCTCCAGCATGAGCAGTAATTGCACCTACTCCAGTTGCTGTTGCTGTTAATGTAGCAACTAAATCTCCTAAGCTTAAATCAACAAGTGTCTTTTACACCTTCAGCAAATAATCTGAATCCGTTACCTGCTTTTTTTCTGCTGATTCACCTATACTTTGAATGACATTTGCTACTCCATCAAGTACAGTTCTTATTGAATTACCAATTGAATCAATAACTTCTTTAATTCCATCACACACAGTTTTAACTGCGTTACCGAATTTCTCAAAGGCTGTTCCAACACCCTCTAAAACTGATTTTATTGAATTACCTACTGATTCAATTACGGAACCTACACCTTCAAGAGTTGACTTAATAGCATTACCAACTGAATCAATAATGCTTGCTACACCTTGTAAGGCTGATTGAATAGCAGTTCCAACTGAAGTAATTACAGTACCAACTCCCTCAAGAGCCAGTCTTACTCCATTTCCAAAACCAGTAAATGCTGAACCTAATCCCTCAAGCACCGACTTAATGGCGGTACCTACAGATTGAATAACCGTTCCAATTCCCTCGAATACTGACTTAATAGCAAGTCCCACCGATTGAATAACGCTACCTAATGAAACTAAAACGGCTGATAAGCCAGTACCTAATGCAAGAATAACTTGAGATACGGCACTTCCTAAGGCTTGGAAGACCTTAGAAACTCCATCTCCTTGAGTTCCTAAAAGTGCAAGTCCAGCACAAACCATAAGGATAGCTCCACCCAATGCAAGCCACGTTGGTGGTGGCACCATTGCAATGGCACTTCCTAAACCTTTAAAAGCAATAGCAAGTCCAGTACCAATTCCCTTAGCTGCAGTACTTACTCCTTTACCTGCTGATTCTAGCACCTTTCCTAAACTCTCTATTATTTGCGATACAGTACTTTTTAGTTTCTTTTAGTTTTTCTTTTGTTACCTCATCTAACGATTCAGTAGCGTTTTTTTCTTAAATAATTTAAATGGGTTTAACCCCTTAATTAAATTAAGTCCTTTAGTTGCTAACTTGATAGCTTTTAAGGGAACCAACGATTCCTAACAATGAATAAGCAATGGCACTAATCACACTAGGTGGAAGTGAAGCTATTAATTTAGCAAACCCACTAACCACTTTCGCTACTACGTTCACGATTAAACCTAATGCATGTGCAAATGTACTAATTGCTCCACTATTTGCCAAAAGCTGTAACAAGGTTAGTTACTGCCTTTTTGAATGTTTTTTTAAAGGCACTTAAAACGGCACTTATCGCTCCGCTATCATTCAACCCTTTCCATAGTTCCTTAGCAACTGTGACAACATTTTTTATTGAAGTAGCTATTCCATTAACTACTCCATCAATATCAATGCTTTCTAAGAAACCACCTAACTTTTCAGCAAAGTTTTTAAAGTCGATTTTTTCTAGTGCTTCAGTAATTCCAGTAATTGCCTTAATTCCGAACTTGTTTACTTGTTCAAATGCTGGCTGTAACCTATTAGCTAAACTTTCTTTCGCTCCATCGATGGCTTGATCTATTGTTTTAAACTCAGTCGCCATCTTAGAAAAAGCTATCATTGTTACCAACCTTTTTAATAGCGTTGAAGAAGTCTTCTGTTTTGATTTTACCATCTTGAACACCTTTAACAAGTTCATCAAGTGACATTCCCATTTCCTTGGCAATTGCCGCCATACCTGCTGGGGTTTGCTCCATCATCAATTTAAAGTCTTGCCACGCTACTTTTGGCTTTGCCGCCATCTGAGTAGCTTGTTGAGATAGTGTCTTCATGGCTTGTTTTGGATTTTCTGCCGCTGCTGCTAACCCACCAAAACCAGTTACTAATTTGTCAGTTTCCTTAATTCCTACTGCTGCTAACTGCGAATAGGTTTGTGCCATATCTGACGCGCTGTAAATAGTCTTGGTGGCGTAATCTTGCATAACGCCCTTAGCTTGTGCGATTTCTTCCTTAGACTTACCAATCATTGACATGTTTCCTTCAAAAGTTTTCCAGGCTTTCGCTGAACTGTTTAATTCAGTTACCATTCCTCGAATACCGTTAGAAATACCACTAATACCTGCACTTATTCCAGCACTTACTAGATTTGCTCCTAACACACTTTTAAAGACTGAACCTGCCTTAGTTCCAGCACTTTCAAGGCCATTCAAAGCACTTTTTAACCGTCCGATTCCAGAGGTGGCGCCTTTCTCGTTCAAGTCAACATCTATTTTAACTTTTCCCTCTGCCATATATTAACCTCCTTTCTTTTAAATTAATCATTGATAGGAAGTTCATATTGATGTTGTAGTTTTCGCATGCTTTCCTTATATTCAGGACTATCATGGTTTGATGGTTTATAACTCCTAATCTTTACAACTTCCATAAATTTAGTATTTTCTGGAAGTCCATTTAATAAGGCGTTAAACTTTCTCCAATGCAATTTACCTTGCATTTCTATTAAATCAATATTGTATGCTTGCAAAAAAGAAGCAAAAATATAGTCTGAGTCGTATTTCAAACTATATAATTGCTCCTGTTCTTCTTCTGTTTCCTTAACTGGCATAGGGTTGCCAGCTAAATCATATTCTACTGAATTAAATTCCTTATTTTTAATATGCTCTTTTATAATTTCTTTTAAAAATAACTCTACGTCCTCTATCGAGTATTTCTCAAATGATTCACCCGTTAACATTATCATTGCAAAATGTGGTTTCTGATAATCTTCAAGATCACTAGAATTTAACATATCAAACAACCTAATTACATTATCAAAGTTAAGATTAAAGCTTTATAAACTTCACTACCAACGATTAATTCATCTTCTAATTTGTAAGCTAAATTAAGCATGGTTGATATTTAGATACTTAATCAGCTTATCTGGAGAATAACTGCTTCCTAATTCTTGAGTTATCCCAAATAGCGTTTGAAATACCGCTAATAACGTTGGCATACAAGATTTGTTATAAAGATTATAAACTTTCTCAAAAGTTTCTTCATCGAATAACTCAACCCATAATTCTTTAGCTAAATCATAGATTAATTTAATATCTTCTGTTGTTCCTTTTAGTTCTCCAATCTTTTCTTTAACTACACCTGCTTTTTTTCTTCTACGTTCGCTAGTTTCAGAATGTTTTTCATCACTAGTCACAAACTTTAACTCAAACTCTCCAAAAATCAACTGGAATTACATTTTCAAATTTCTTAATTACTACCATGCTTAAATCCTCCTAAATTATGCTACTGCTGTTTGTTTTGGCAATGATACCCACTTAATCGTACATTCAAAGTTTTCAAAGTCACTTGCGTCACCGTCTCCAGCTTTAATCTTAGAAACGATTGCTACTGCTTCCCACGCTGTCTTACCGTCTGAAGATACAACCTTGAACCATACTTTTCTATCATCTCCAACCTTATATCTAAGGTCAGCGATTAGTTTTTGTGCGTCATCTTCTACATCGAAGTTCCCTCAAATGAGAAAACCAGCTTTTAACTGATTTTTACAGTTTCCTCTGGTGTGCCGTCTCCGTCATACCATGCTACGTCGTCTGTATCTTCATCTGTTTCATCGTTAACAGTTTTAATATATTTAGCTAACAGTTTATACTGTTCTTTTGTTGGTGCTGTTGTAGCGTTCGCCTTATCAAAAGGTGCTACAAAAATGTTTTCTTAATGCGTTTTTTTGTCTCAGCCATTTAATATATCTCCTTCAATTTCAATTTTTTTGCTACTATACGTAACGTATAAATAAAATAATCTTGCTCATCACGTCCATTAACTGCTGGCTTTCCAACCTCTAGTCCTAAGAAGTGATAAGTATTATTTGCACTAGGTAATTGCAAATTAAATTCAGATAGTGCGGTGTGGATAGTCCACAAGATCGAGTTAGCTTTTTTTGGTTGTCCATGCATTTAATGGCAATTTCAAACGGTAAGCTAATTTCTCGTGTTTTATCCATAAATAATTGCTCAACTCTACCTCCGTGAATTAAATTAATCACTAAATCATCTGATTCTATAAAAATAATCTAATCTAGCTTTCAACGGTAATTCTAAGGAGTTAACAAAATCACAAAGCACTTCTTGAAAAATCAATATTATTAATCATCTGATCCCTAATCCTTTCTTAGCTACTTCTTCCCAATTCTTCATGTTGCTATTTGAAGCTTTTTTTCAGTCCATTTACTTCCAGATCCGTGAGTTGTATATTTTTCTGAATGTGACAATACCATTAGTCCCATAGAAATGTGCTCTAGCATATACTGTATTCCATGCTACTGAACCATTACTAGCGTGTCCACTAGCTCGTAAATAACCCTTACCATCACTAGGGATATACTTTTCACTATCCATCAACACTTGATTAGCTACAGCATTTCTTGCTAACATAACATTCCCTCGGTCCGAATTTCTTTTCTAACGGCGTTAAATCATACTGTACTTTTATCGTCATCTAAATCACCGTTAATTCATAAGAGAATACTTTATTTCCTAAATAATTAGTTTCAAAACTAATTACCTTATATTCTCCATGCTTATCTCTAATGTTAGCTTGTAACCAACTATCATCAACAACAACATTATTAAATTTTGGATAAATAAATAAGGTTCCCTGATTTGTTCCTTGTGATATTTGTTAAGCTTTTGTGTGGTTGTAGACTTATCAAGAGAACTTCTATCAAATCTCACATGTTTCACCTCAAAAAGGTTCTTTAAAAAGTGATCTTCCCCCATTTGTCTTTTCTCACCTGCTAAACTTACAGTTACAGTATCAGTTAAAAGGCGTTTATCTATCATAGCAAACCCCTCTATAACCGAACCCAACGCTTTTTAGTAAGTTCATAGTGTCTAACGCTAAATTGTATTTACTAGCTTCAATTTTAGCTGTACTAGTCCCACTACTACCATAATTAATAGTGGTTCTTCCAATACTCAAACTACCTAATGAATATTTATCCTCAGCGGTAAGTATTCCAGTTTTCATTTAAGTATCTTATTTGATTAGCAATAGCAAGCTTCACAGCTTTCTTACGTGGTGGAAAATCATCTTCTAAACTATTATTTTGATAAAAGTAATTTGTATATAAATCTACTGCCATTTCTGCCTTTACTTTTAATTCTGAAAATTCTTCAATCTCTGCAAAACCTAATTCTTTATATTCTTCTAAAGTTAAATAACTCATTTTTTTAATCCTCCTAAAAAGAGGCTGAATTATTCAACCTCTTTAGTTTCTTTTTTTATCTTCAGCTGGAGCAGGTGCTGGAGTTACTTTTTTAACTTCTTCTTTTTGTTCTTCAAGATTAGTTAAAGCTCCCTCACCTAATGATTTTAAAATTTCTTCAGCACGTTTTTACTGTGATATCTAGTTCTGTACCTTTAGGCACTTGTTCGTAAGTGTCTTTATCTGTAAAATCTACATTTACTAAGTATTTAACCATCGTTATTTCCTCCTATTATGCTAATGGTGTAGTGCTTGTTACTTTAATAATTGCTTTCTTGTTATCATCAAGAACGAATGTACCACCTTTAGCAGCAGCTTGAAGTTTAACACCGTCAAAAATCTTCAGCTTCTACTGTTCTAGCAGTTTCAATTCCGATGAATGGAATTACAATTCCATCTGGAGAGAAGATTGCAACAACATTATTTTCAAAGTATTGTTCAGGCACTACAATTAATTCAATGTTTTTTTATATTTTTACTAATCCGTTAGTATCAATATTTATATTTGAACCTTTTGATTTGTTAGTTGAAGCCATATCAATAATAGCATTGTAAACTTGCGCTCTGATATAACATTTGATTGGTGCGTTGATTTCAGTATTAGTCACGTAAACATTTACTTGGTTAAATAACTTCTGAATATTAGTTTCATCAAGTTTAGCAAGTTCTTTTTGTTTCTCCAGCATTTGCTGATAAGAATTTTTCCGATACGTTTGTTAACTTCTCTAGTTTGCGCTTCTGAATGTAATCTTAATCGGTCTGCTACTGCTGAGTTTAAATCATTATTTACTGTATAACGGTCGATTCCCTCATGAATTGCTAGTGTGTAGTCGTAACCTACTTCTGTATCTTGATAGATTACTTCTTTTAAATCACCAAAACGGCTTCCTGTTCCTGTTCCTGTTCCGAATGCTTTCGTTGCTTCTGTGTTGTAAGTTCCTACTACTACTGGTGTAGCGTTAGTTTTAACTAAGAAAGCCTTAGAATTAAATTGTACTCCGTCTAATGTTTGAATTGGAGCTAATACTCCCGCGAATGCTTTTTGAACATTAAAAATCGTTGATAGCATTTGTCTATATTGTGGTGCGTATTGGCGCACTGGTAAATTGTTATTATTTGTTGGCATATTTTAAAATTCCTTTCTTTATTGCGTGTATTGGTCTAAAATTGCTTGGAACGGGTCGACCCCTGCTGTTCCGTTCCCGTTAGGGTTACCACCAACTGTAATTTGCGGTGTAGTTGGTTGTTGTTCTTGTTCGAATAAGAAAGGTTTACTTTCTTTCAATGAACTAACCACCTCATCAAGTTTAGGTTTCCCGTCTTCTCCTAACTCAATCTTATCTACATCGATAAGCTTCATTAGAACATCGCTATCATGTGCCTTAACATCTTTTAGTGCCAAAGCAATAGCATTTGTTTTATTGATTTGTGCCAACTTGTTATCACTATCTACTTTAAATTGGTTGTATTCTTCTTGTAACTTCTCTAAAGCCTGTTTAACCTCTGAATTAGCATCATTACTTTTAGTCAACTCTTCAAGTTTAGTGTTTTGTGATTCAAGTTGTGCTTTTAATGTGTCGTTCTCAGCAGTTAGTTCTAATTTCACTTGTTGCTTCGCTTTCTCCAACCCTGCACCGTACGCCTGCATGATTTTATCGATTGCGTCCTTATCAACTACTCCTGCTTCGACTAACATATCTCGTTTTAAGCTCATATTTTAAGCTCCTTTCGTTTTACGTCCAGTAGACTTTATTATTTAGCACTGTTACACCGCGCAAGGCATAATAAAAAAAGACCTTTTAACGTCATAGTCTAGGGACGAAAATGGAAAAAAATCAACCAAATTTTTCCATTTTGAATTGTATTTTTTTATATTGAAAATGGAAAGTAAGCGATTTAATTCCATTTTTGAGCATAATAAAAAAACACCTAGTAAAATTTACTAAGTGTTTATCATTTTATTTTTATCTAGGAAGTTCAAATCCAGGCGAAGAGATTAGTTCTTCAAACATTTCTTTTGCTTTTCGTGCTTTCAGTGGTGTGTCCTTTTTGAATTCACAAACTAACTTTCCATCTTTTATTTTATCAACAATATATGGTTCAAAAATATCAGATAAATAAATGAATTTTTTTCAAAAATCATTCATTTCATTATAGTTATCGTTAAACATAATCAACATCACCTTTCAAAATAATCATTAACAAATTTCTCTGCGAAAACTTCTTCGGGATTAGTATATCTATTTTTAAATGCATAGATACTAATCTTCTCTCTAATATTATAACCTTTTTCCATTAAGTTTTCAACTAAATCGTGACTTTCTTTTCTATTTAATCGCAATATATCTGCATAACTTTTATTAGGATTACTTTTTATTGCGTTTTGGTGTTGATACCAGTGTCCTAATTCATGAATAAGGCTACTACTTGCTCTGTTCGAATAAGCATACACACTTGTTCCATCCATCTGTTGTTCTTTAATAATCTTGTTATTTTCAGCTAAATCAGCCCTAACAAATAAAGTATTGTCCCTTCTATTATAACTTGCAATAACATACTCTTTACTTTCATTTTTACCGACAATTATAATATTCGGACGTTCTAAACCTTGAATAGACACATGTAAATTATCAAATACTCTATTAATCTGATTATCATAGTATCTAATAGATTGTTTCTTATTTTTAACTTCTTTAGAGATAAATAATTTATTGTATTCACTACCTATTACTTTGTTAGCTTCAACATTAACTATCTGTTCTGTTAATTGTCGTTTAAATTCAGTACTTTCTCTATTATATTTTATAGGTGTATTTCTTCTATTCTGAATATCTCCTAAAACGGTAGGATTTTTTTCTATAAGATTTTTTCGGCCAGTTTTAAATGTTTTTTCTTTAAGTTTTAACTTAGCTTGAAGTTCTTTGTCGCCTAATTCTTTAGCTAGTATTTGCTTATCTTTGTTAATTCTAATCTCACGATCAAAAGCTTTTAATCTTGCTCTATCAAGAGCATTTTGTTTTGCTTCATCCTCAGTTAAGTGTTGTAAATATTCTGGTAGTTCCGGCTTGTAATTCACACCAACAACAAAAAGGTGTTAAGTAATGACCACAGTTTATCCCTAAGCAACCTCCGTGACTTCCGTATCCATAATCAGGTAAACTCAGCACTCTTTTCACCATTAATTGTCCTTGCCACTCCTTTAGTTACTATTTGATGCTGCAATGGTGCACACAATTCTCTAGCACTAGATTTGGCACTGTAATAATAAGTGTCGATTCCTAAATCATCAGCGGGCCTTTCTCTCATTTCTCTGTATACTCTGAAAGTAGTAGTTCGTATTACTGTTTGTGCATATCGCTCTACAGTCCACGTCTTACCGCCTCTATCTTTAAAAGCTGTGAACCCTCTTTCATACATCTTCAAAACAGCTTCTGACAATGCTTTTTCATGTGACTTAGTTCCAGACACCACTCCAGCTACTGCACTTTCTAATGTCTGCTTGTAATTCTTTTTGTAATGCTTTTTGGCATTGTAGTATTGATTAGATTATTAACCTCAAACATTGTTTGCTTAGCTAGTGAATCTAAACTATCTTGAACTAAATAATTAGGTTGTGCGTTAGTCTTCAAAGCTTGTGCTAATTGTTGGTGGCTATCTTGATATATTTTGTAACCCTCATTAGCAATTACATCTCTGAATACATCTTCAGCAACCCCGCTATATTTAGCTATAAGTTTTACATTTTCCTCTGTGATTAAATGCATATCATTTAACTTTTCTAACTGCCAAACATAAGGATTTTTCAATTAAATCAGCCGTTCCACGTTGTTTTAATCTTCCGACTATGTTCTTCATCATTTCCATGGATAATTCATGGTATAAACCTTCTACTTCTTTTTCTTTTTATCCAAAAAAATTCCCTGTCATTATTCTTTATCTCCATAGATTACCCTCATCAGTTGCATCAAGATTCGGTTGCACTTCTTCATTAATCTCATTTAACATCTTACTAGCTTCTTCATCAGTCACACCTAATACTTTAGAGATAGCATATTGCTTACTAACGATTCCACTTGCCAATGCTTTAACCCAATAATCAAGCTCTGCATTTCTATCTGTGAATACTCCGTCATCTAGGTTTACTGATATATCTTCTAACTTAGGTATTTCACCTTGATATATTCCGTGTGCCTTACCTAACTCACAAATTGATACTACAAGCTCTTTGATTGAATGTTCCACTAACGATACAATACTATTTCTTAATTGGAATGTATCTGAATTTTCGCTGACAACTTCTGTTGCTGTCTTCATCGTTTTACCATCAAAACTAAACATTCCACCACTAACCCCTACTTGCATTTCAAACATTGCTAATCCTTTGTTAATTGCTTTTATGTAATCATCAGCTCTGATTGGTGTAGTTAAATCAACGATTTTACTTTCGTCAAGTCCACCACCAATTTGAATATATACGTTTTGGTCCGTTTCAAATCTTCGTTTTGTTGTAAATTCAGTTCCCGTCATAACAGTCATAGTTGTTAATCCCTCCGGAACGGCAACTCTACGCTGTCCCATCTTAATTTCCCACATAAACTCATCATAAGTCCTGTTAATGAAATCAATGGTTGTTTTCGCATTATCAAATATTGATAGTCCTAGAGGACTGTTAATATCTTTGTTGTTCATTCCAGGTGTTTTTAGATATGTAAATAACGGTCTACTTAACCCTTTAATCACTATATTCTCTTCAAGATTCTCATACAATTCACCTAACAACACTTGACTTCCAATTGTTTCTGAATTAGTAGATTTATATAGTTCATTTGTTATCGTTAAGTCTTCATTATTCCATTCATGAAACTCTACTAAAGTGTAATATGTGTTAGTTTTACCTTGACTTTTAACAGTCTTAGTAATGATTGCTGCACTACTTACGTCCTGCATGTTGCTTTGTAATGGTAAAAAAACAGGTGCTTGAATAAATGCTACCTTAATAGTTTTACCATCAAAATATGGTCGCATTGCCATACCACCCAAAGCTAAACAACTTTCAAGATATCGTTCAAAATTCTTGTTAAATCTGTCATTTAAAAAGAATATCGTTAACAAATTGATTAATTGATTCGTTATCTACAGTGATCTCTGCTTGTTCATTATAAACTAAGCCTGCTATCTTCTTACAAGCTGTTCTTGCAAGTGGTAAGTGATTAAATTTCCTTGTGCGCTGTTCTCCATCCGTGTTAAGGTAGATAACATCGCTAAACTTACTCTGGAAGTATGTTAAATTGTTCTTTATTCGATTGTATTCTTCAGAAGATACAACTATCTTCGGATGGTCTAATATGCTCGTTAAACTACCTTGCATGGTGTACTTGCTCCTTTTAAATAAATTCTTAATAATTTGTATAAGCCCCATTGTTAAACTCCTATACTTTTAATCCTAATAATTTTGCATTGTCCAAAAACAAAAATACTTAAATTCATCAACCGTGTGATCGTCTTCTTTGATTACTTTTTGGTTCGGGTGTTTTGATAGTCTTCTCATCATATCTGTACATTTTATGTTCCTCAATGAATATCTTGTTATTTTCATTATCTAAATAAAAAGAACCTACCTTGAGCAAGTAAACTTGTTACCATATCAATCATGGTTTGATTCTTTTTTTTGGCCACAGGTACCCACCTAATACCAAAATCTTTATAATACTGATTTCTTAACGCTCCCTCAGCACTATCTATTGTTAGCCTGATAATAGGTACATTGTATTTTTTTCCTGTACTCCAGTAATGAAATCATTAATCATTACTGTTAAATCACTAGGTGCAGCTTTAACGCTTCTACCTGCTGGAGAATAATAAAAAAAGTATCTAATAAGATTACATTTCCTTTAGCAGTAATACCGTAAGCACCGCAAGCCGTGGCACTTTGTTGGTGTCCTGTATCTAGAGCATAAGATATTCCTATGATTTTATCATCGCCAGGCAATTCATCTAAAGCGTGAAAGCAAGCCATATTATAAACATTATTTCCTAATCCAACTGGTTCACCTAAATAAATGTAGCGATAATAATCAAAGTCATTTTCTTTAATTCTATTAATATCAGCTAACATTTGCTCTGTGACAAAACCTAATTCATCATTTAAATAACTAGATTCATGGACTAAATAACTCTCATTAGTCTTCATATCTTCGCTCCACTCATTAATCCAGTTATACGGATTTCTAGGTGGATTATAACTCCAGTAAAATTTAACGAAAGGTACTTTAATATGTTTTTGTCGCATAAAAGTAATGTTTGTTTGATCAAATTCTTCCTGGCTATCAAATTCGGCTGCTTCTTCATACCAAACCGATATAATATTGCTAATATCATTTGATTTTAATTTTTGGAAGTCGTCTGCACCGTAGAAATAAAAGCTAGATCCTGTTAAAGTATGTGTTATTTTAAAAGGAGATACAGTACTTTTAAATGAATCTGTTAAGCCATACATATTAATCGCCCAATTAATTTTATTAAAGACACTATCTCTAATTGTGTTAGCAACTTTTCGGATAACAACTACATTAGCTTTCTCACCTTTTGCTATCATCATTGCCATATCTCTAACTAATTTAAGTACTATAACGGAAGATTTAAAGCTGTTCCTTCCACCTTTTAAGACATTATATGGTACTTTAGAAAGCCAAACATCTTTGAAATGTGGGTTAACATTTCTGAACATCAAATCTAGTCATCTTCCCACCTATCAACAATTACAATACTTTCAGTTGTAGTTGAGCTTTTCTCTTCTCTTGCTTGGTGAATTTTATTTAGGATATCTGCAGCTTTTATTCTATCTTTCGCACTAACATCAATGTAGGTTGTTTCCTGAAAACCTTGACCCCGTCCGATAAGTATTTCCTCTGTTTGTTCGCCTCTCATTACTGAGGTTAAATATTGAATAACCTCTTGCTGCGTTGCTGTCTTCTTAGATTCAATCTCTTTCATCCGTTCATCGATGTAAGATTTTATTCCTACATTTTCCAACAATTTATGACTTTGGGATTTTGCATAGTTTACACTATATCCTACTTTAATTGCTGATTGCATCGCATTTCCACTTAAGATGTACTCATCAGCAAATTCTTTTTGTTTAGTTGTTAACTTTGCCAATTTTCCACCTCCATTTCAGGCAAAATAAAAAGACAGTCGTTAAACTGTCTCGGAAGTTTTTATGATAGGTGATTTTAGGTAGAGATATAATACAAAAAATAAAAAAGTTTGGCATTCACATCAGCTTGTAAAAAATTTAAAATTAATATCTAACATCCAGGAGTCCTCTACCTAAAATCTTATATTACTATTATAGCACTTACCTACTTACTTTTGTTTATCTCCTTTTACTTTGTTTTATCTTTTTTTACTTTTTGAAAAAACTTATCAATTTTAACTGCTTTTAATGCTTCAGAATGTTTTCTATTTCTCGTATTAGCTTCAATTTTTAATAAGTGATCAATCTCTAACCAATCTTTGCAATCAAAGTATCGGTATTGTAATAATAATCTATATTGCAAATCTTCAACGTTTTTTTAATACAATCAAATATTTCTCTTTCTGTTTTAACTAACTCTACAGTATTATCAATAATTTCACGTTCTAAATTATCGATTTCATAAATTAAATTATCCCAACTATATTTATTGCCACCCTTTATTTGCTCTTTTCGCATAATCAATAGGTTTAATGTTATGTTTTAACATGGATCTTCTATCTTTAATTTTCTCTTCATTAGAAGCTATTAAGCGTTTTATGTACCATAATTTTTGATAAAAAAATTTCTTTTTTTCTGATTTGTTTGTCTTTCTTGTCTATTTAACACCATTATTTCCTCCAGTTAATATATCTCTTCAAAGCAACTACCATAAACACCATTACAGATATTAGTGAGACACAGAAGAATAGACCTATAATGTAAAGTAGGATGTCAATTATAAACATTGATTTTAGTTCCATATTTTTATTCCTCCTAATCGTTGTATAAAAACAATATCGCTTGAATGACCTAAATATTGTTTTTCCGTTTTTTTAACTTAACCTTTACAGTGTCTTTGCTATCATATGTAGTCCACTCTTCTACTTCCCCAGTAACTATTTCATTGTTAGGTAGTTTAATTACTGCTTTTTTTAAAATTGTAGTCTACTTTTTAAAAAAAGTCCTTGTTACCACTCATTGCTTTGTAAGTCTCAAATAAACCAAACGCTATTGCACCCACTAAAAATTAATACCAATATAATTGATCCTAATCCAAATTTTTTTTCATTTTTAGTCCTCCAACAATTCTTTTGTTCTCATAAATATTTCCAATTACTTCATATTTTTGGTAATATTCCTTCAATGCCATCTTCTATTCCTTCTGCAAACCAACACTTTTCATCTTCATTGACCGCATAAAAACCCATAAGCACTATGAAATTTTTATAGTAAAAAAACAGCTTCAAAAATCTGTTTTCAAAAATATCTCCACTTTTTTTATTTCTTTTTCCGTTTTTTTATCTTTAAAACCAGTACCATAAATGAATTCAACTTCATCAAAATTACAGTAACGATATCTAGATTCATCTTTATCGTAAATTTGAACTTCTCCATCAAAAATAATCTATCATTATTACTTTTTGCTATTATTCCTATTTCTTTAATATACACTTTTTGGTTGTTTCATTATTTATTTCCTCTTAATTAAATTCTACTGGTAACCATTGTTCAAAAAGATTTGTTTTTTTCTCATATACAGGTACAGTCAATACTTTCCCGTCAGTAAGATATACCCATAAAGGTGTAGGAGTCATTTCTATTTGTTTATTTTTTAGTAATTCTGTTATTAACTCGCACGCTTGTTTATTCCAATCTGACCAGTATATTATTTTATTATTTTTTTACCGCTGTTTAACTGTTCTTCACCTTGATAATCAAAGCCAATTTCATCAAAAAAAGTTTTCTATTTCAACAAAACTGACTCCCCCTTTATCTTTTATCATTTTTACTAAACTAAATTTAATTCCCTCTAAATTCATTATTTTAATTCTCCTATATGCACAATTGCTACTACAACAGTCTCGAAACCCTCTCCTCGACCTTCTTCATAAGGTTTAAGCCTTGTTCCATTTTTTATATACTTAATGTCTATAACGTATTCGTTCTTTCTTAAATGATTTGAGATAAAATTATTAATTACATTACCTATAGATTCAATACCCCTTGGTATCGTTAATACTCTTTTAATCATCTTTTATTTCTCCTCCATAATCACATGCCACATGAAATAATCTATATCCTTAATAAGTATTTCACGTCCGTTAATTTCAATCATAAAATTCAATCCACTAAACTTTTCGATATTTTTATGAGCCGCCAGCAGATAATTAATTATACTAGCAGTGACTACTGTTTCAATTTTTTCACCGTTATACAATTTAATTGTTAAATGATATCTTCGTTTACCCATAAATCTCCTTCAACTGCTTAAATGCTTGTAATTCTCTGATTTTCTGTTTTTGTTGCTGGATAGTACGTTCTTTAACGATATTATCATTAGATAACTCCTCAATAGTATTACTTGAAACATACACTCCTAGTATCAATCCAGCTGTAAACATTGCTAATAACATTGATAATGTGATTAATATTATCTCTATGTTATCCCATATTTTTTTAAACATTTATTACCCTCCAATTCCATTCAATTCAGCTATTTTTTTAGTTAATTCTGCTTGTCTATAATCTAGTTCTTTTACGATTTTTTGTAATCTTTCGTTTTGTGTTTTTAGTTCTGTGTTTTCCTTTTCCAATTTTAAGATTTCATCCACAGAAAAACTTGTTCCGAGAATGGTTCCAAATATAAGCCCTATAGTAACAAAAACAAACGGAATTACCATTAATGCATCTTTCATTTTTCTAACCTCCTATTTCCTTTGCTGTACATCCCAACGCTTTAGCTAGTTTTCGTAACGTTGCAATTCGCGGCTGTTTAAATACTCCACTTCTTATTAATCTAATAGTGTTAAAATGTACCCCAGATTTATCACTTAATTCTTGATCAGTTATATTTTGGTTGTTCATTATTTTTTGTAAGTTAGTCATCTCTACTTACCTTCTTTAACTTTTCTAATTCTAGCTTTCAAGCTTTGTAATATTTCCTCTTGAACATCCGCCTTACTGTCTAATGCTCGCATTACATCTTCATCTCGCGTATCTTGTGTGACTAAGTGATGAATAATTACCTTTTCCTTTTGGCCTTGTCTGTGTAGTCGCTTGTTGGCCTGTTGATAATGTTCTAAATTCCAAGTCAATCCGAACCAACACACATGATTTCCACCTTCTTGCAAATTAAGTCCATAAGCAGCACTTGCTGGATGTGTCAATAGAATATCTATTTTTCTTGCGTTCCAATCATCTTCATCTTGTGTAGTTTTTAATTCTCTAACTACTAAATTGCTTTTTTCCAATGCTTTCTTAATTCTTTCTTTGTCATGTTGAAAGTTGTAAAATACTAAAAGACTTCGCCCATGTAAACTTTCTACTAACTCAAGAAATGAATCTATTTTTGCATTATGCACTTCTGTATACATTCCCGAATTATCATATACTGCACCATTACTTATTTGTAATAGTTTATTTGATAATGCAGCTGCATTTACTGCTGTTATATCCTCTTCTGCTTCTTCCAATTCCAGGACAAAATCACGTTCCATTTTGTCATAGTCTTTTCTAGCTTTGTCATTTAATACAACAGGAATCTCATTGTAAGATAAATCGGGAAGTTCTAAATAGTCCTCAGATTTCATACTTATACAGATATCAGATATTTTATTTATGATGTGATCATACACACCCTCTTTTACTTTGTAATCAAAAATTTGACTCCTATTTCTCTTACTCGGCTCCATATATCTATTTCTAAAATGAGTGATATATTTCTCTAATCTTTCACCTTGATCAAGTAAATATATTTGTGCCCACAAGTCCTCCACACCATTTGGGCTAGGAGTTCCTGTTAACTCAATCAACCTATTAATCTTAGGAAGTACCATTTTTAAAGCTTTAAATCTCTTACTTTGACTGTTTTTAAAACTACTACTTTCATCAATTACCACCGTATCAAAATACCAATCATTTCTAAGATAATCAACTAACCATGGAATATTTTCACGATTAATAATATATAAATCTGCATTTACACTTAAAGCTTTAATTCGCTTTTGTTGACTTCCTAATACTAGACTTACTCTAAAATCTTTTGTATGATTCCATTTATCTTTTTCTTTAGACCATGTTCCCTCGGCCACTTTTTTTGGTGCAATAATCAACACCTTGTTAACTTGAAATCTATTGTATTTTAATTCCTTAATTGCTGTTAATGTTGACACTGTCTTCCCTAAACCCATGTCAAGAAATAGTCCACATTTTGGAACATTGATTACATGATTAATTGCTGTTAATTGATATTTATGTGGAATAAACTCTCTCACATTACCAACTCCTCTACTAACTTATCTACCTCTTCTTTATTTTTTTTACTTTGTAAACTTTTTTTGGCCTAATTTATTAAAAATCTCTCTCCACTAATTTTTTTGTCTTGCTGAATATCGGCCACCAACAGGTCTTTTTAATTCTACAAAAAGCAACTGGTTTATTTTTTTAAAAATAATAATCCTATCTGGCACACCTGTATATCCGTGAGATTCAAATTTTAAACATAGGCCCTTTTTCTGCTTTTAATTTTTACTAAATATTTTTTTCAATTTGCTTTTCTAAAAATTTCCACTTTTTCAAAAATCATCTCTCAATTTTTCAATTTTTAAATTTGTAACTTGTAACTTTATTTTTCCCTATATAGTATATAAAACATAGATATTATAGATATTATAGATTTATATAATCCTATATTTTCTATAATTCCTTTATTTTTATATTATATATAGGTTTTAAAGTTACAAATTAATATATAAAATACTTATTAGAGTTATTATATCAACGTTTATGTGGTGTAACTTTGGGTGTAAACTTAGCCATTTAAAGTTACACTCGATGCTTGTAAACGTTGATATAATCACGTTTTTGTATTTTTTTCAAAGTTACACCAAAGTTACATTTGATTTTTTGATTTGTAACTTTGAAATTAGAAAGTTACACCCCAAAGTTACACCCTACGAAACCCTTTTTGAGGTCCGTAAGCTCCAAATCTTGATGTTTTTTCCTCCTTAACCCATCCAACTATATTACTAATTATTTGATTTATCTCTTTAGCTTCTTGTCGTTTCATGTACTTAATATCCCCACGTAAACACTCCTCATATATCTCAGCTGCACATACTTTATTTCTATATACAAGTTGAGATTCATCGGCTGTAAATGTTCCGGATAAGAATGAAATCCTTTTGTTTTTATCTAAAGAATACCAGTCAAGTAAGATAGGCCTGTCAAGAAATTCCTTGATTAATCCTTCACGGAGATTAACCTCTCTATGCTGTTCCCGTGCCATATTGGCCAACTCTTCGGCCTCCTTACTAAGTTGCAAGCTTTCACCCATTAGAAATAATGCGTAAGCCTCGGCCCACACCTGGTCAACCTCATTTGGTAAATCATCCCAAACACTTTTTTTAATCTCTCCTAAGCAAATATCAATTGGCCAAAACCTTCTATTTCCTGTGGGGTCTTTTAGAAATTCATCATCATTAGAAGTTCCATAAAAAACACATCTTCTAGGATATTTACTTGTACGTCTTCCGTAAGCTTCCCTGTAGATATCCTCTCTTTTACTTAAGAACTGCTTAATTGCGTTTGTATCATGCCTGTTCATTGCGGTAAGTTCTCCTACTTCTACAATCCAGCTTCCCTGGATAAGTTCAGAAGCTTCTTTACCTTCAAAAGTTTGTAAACTGTCATTAAACCACTCTTTACCTAATATTGAAAAGAAAGTACTCTTACCAACTCCTTGTGGCCCAGCTAAAATTGTCATTACATCAAATTTAACTCCACCAATTATGGCCCTGGCCACTGCAGCTACTAAACTTTTTCTAATAGCTTCCCTTGTAAAGGCATTGTCTTCAGCTCCGAAATAATCGATAAGAAGAGTATCAACTCTAGGCACTCCGTCCCAGGTTAGTGATGTTAGGTAACGCTCAACATAGTTTATTCTGTTACCATCACTTACAATTAATAATGCTTTTATCTTGCTTATCCTGTCCTGTAATTTTATAAACTGTTTCTAAGTACCTAGAGAATGAAGCATCGTCCACTTCAGACCAATCTCTATGGTCTTTGTTTGGGTCATAATGTTTATCCCAAGGAAGTTGACCAAAAAAACTAATCCTCTATTGCTAAAAAAATATCAATTGCGATTTTATCTTTTAAGTTTGGGTCATTCTCCAGTATTAAAACTATATTGTTAATAGTCTTTTGGATTTTACCATCTTCACTTCTTTCAAGTTGAGACAGCCAGTTTAATTCATCTTCAGCTTGATTATTTTCATCATCGTTACTTACGATTTTAAAAACATCTTTAGCGTTGGCCACCATTTCACTATTCATCAAAGCTGCTACATTAGCATCTTCAAGAGCTAGTTTTTTTCATAGCTGTGTATGATGGATATTTGCTTACAGGCGTTCCGTCTTTCACATTCTCGTCAAGGTTGCTAAATTTGTGAATTCTTATTAGGTCAAATGCATTAACAAGTTGGCCACAACATGGATCAGTTGCGTGATGTGAATATAAGAATTTATTATCATATAGTACCGCTCCTCCAGAAGTACTACCACCTGTGAATGTGTATCTATCGGGAGTGGCTGTTGCTTCATACAAAGCAGGGATAAAAGTTTGGATGGCCGTTGTGATATCATAAACTTTACAAAATGAACCAACTAATCCGTTTTTAGTTAGTGGATCTTGTTGCCTAGCTAAAAGTTGTTTTTGTTTAGTGTCTTGACCAGGGACGTGTGGCCACGTAGAAATGTCAGTCCAGTCAGCATACATATTAAGAACACCAACACGGCTACAAAATTGACCAGGATAAAACTGGAATATGTACTCACTATCTACCGAACATGATGGATAATACATAAATCTGTTAACTTCAAACGTAGTTGGGTCACAATTTTCAATTCCTAATAAACTACCTAACTTTCTAGCGATAGGTTCATATTCATCTGGAGTACAACTTTCATCAAGAGGAATAAGAACCCTAAGTCTAGGGGTATAATTGCTGTGCTTTCTTGTAGAATACACAACAGAAGTACATCCAAGCGAACCTACTCTCTTTAAAATATCGTCAGTCATATTAGGTTGTATGTTATCTAAATCCAAACAAACAAACTATCTCGGCTGATTATGTTCGGTGCTTTTCTTCGGCCATCTAAAAGCTTAGCACCTGTGAAGCCCCCAACGTCTTTTAATTCATCTTGTTCTGACTTTTTAAGCTTAAGAAATTCATCATATTTCTCTTGAGTTCTAACAGGAGATTTTAAAGTTTCTACAAAGTCAAGCCAACTAATATCTGTATTTTGCCAAATAGTTGCTTTTCTATGGTTTGCCTTAGCAATTCCTAATAATCTATTTGCTTGCACTTTTTAACCTCCATTCTAATCTTTCATATAATATTTAGTCTCAAATCCAGCACCTTTTAGCACTAATCCAGGAGCCCAAGGAATAGGCTCGGCCAAAATATTATTTACATCTTCTAGTTTTTCATCATCGTAAGCATCTATCACCACTTCATCGTGAATATGCATAACAACGTCATAATTTTTTTCGTACAATCTTAACAATGTTTCCGCTAGGCAATCTCTTGCTATTGCTTGAACAATATTCTCGACTAGCTTTCCTCCATAAGTTGAGTTAACTTCCCATTTTTTAGTAGTTTGGTTAACACCATAATAATGGAGTGCATCTTTTTCAAATTGGTTTAGTTTTAAAAATGGCTTAGGATAATATAGTGAACGGCCACTAGGTAATTTAATTGATATAAAATCAAGCCCATACATCATATCCCATTCACGTTTAATCTCGAGTCCTCTTACATATTGAGTTCCATTGCCATTCATGGCTTGAATTACAGCATCTCCAACTGCATACCATAAGCGGACAATGTTCTTATTAGCATCTCTCCAACGAACTTTAATATCGGTAAGTTCTTCACTTGTAAGCCCCATTCTATCAGCTCCCATTGCTATTAAAGCTGACTCTCCACCTTGATATCCTAATGCTAATGTTGCTACTTTACCACGTTGCCTTAGGCTATACTCGGGATTACCTTTTGAGATTTTATCAATAGGTACATTAAACATTTGACTTGCTGTTGCCTCGTAAATTTTACCATGCGTTGCGAATACTTCATTAACCCACTCTTCACCAGCTAACCAAGCAATTACTCTTGCTTCAATAGCACTAAAATCACTTATTATAAACTTATCTTTACTAGCAATAAATGCTGTTCTTACTAGTTGGCTTAGAGTGTCTGGAACATTACCATATAGAAGTTTTAAAGCTTCATAATTACCATCTTTTGCAAAACCTCTAGCTGTGTCTAGCGTATCGATGTAGTTTCTAGGTAAGTTTTGAACCTGTACAAGTCGACCAGCCCAACGGCCAGTCCTGTTAGCACCGTAAAACTGTAACAGCCCTCGAACTCTATCATCTTTACACATCGCATTCTCCATAGCTGAATATTTACTAACACTAGTTTTACCAAGTTGCTGCCTTATCTCTAAAACTCTTTTAACTTTCAACGGTAAAGTATCTCTTGATAACAAATCAGAAATAACATCTTTTGTTAATCCATTAAGTTCTTCACCTAATTGACTTTCAACCCAAGTTTTAAGTTGACTAACACTATTTGGATTTTCAAGTTCGGTAATTTTAAAAGCTTCTTCTGTTAAATTATTAGTACTTTCTGAGTCGATAGAAAGCACTCCATTTACTAATGCTCTATCCACCATTACTCCGTTAGCGTTCATCAGAATATCCATTTCCCAAAGTTTTTGTTCTTTTGATGGAACTTCAAAAGCCTTTATATATTGATAAATTTCATACTCTGCTTCTACGTCCTGCATATTATATTCACAGTATAATTTCCACTTCTCTAAATCATGATGCGGATCATTCCAAGTCCTACCTCCGTTAGTTTTAGTAGGTTTACAAGGCACAGAGAAATACTGAATTAATCTACTTCCAGTTGTCAGTTTCTTCTTATCTTCAGCTATGCCAATTGCCTTACCTGTCATTCCTAATCCAGCAGGCAACCCTAAATAAGTGGCGTGCATCATTGTGCACCTCCATTGAGATATATTCGTCTCGTATCCAGCCCTGTTTAAACAGTACCATTCAAAAGCAGCATTATATGCGTGCTTGATACAATCTGGATTATTTAATAAAGCAACGATATCATCTGGAATTTTCTCGCCTTGTTTTAAATCCACCAATTTAACTTCCGAATCATTAAGTTTGTAAGAGAATAGCAAAAATTTCAAAAGTCTTCTGATTGAGCATATTTGTAAGCCCCACATTTAGAAATATTCACACTACTTCGTGTTTCAATATCAATATTCAAATGTTGCATATAGTCCTCCTAAAAATTTAGGGGGGCTAACCCCCCTTAGTAATTTATTAATATTAAAGTGGAAGTCCAGTTATTGGATCTCATTCCAAATGAACCTTGTTGAGTTGGTTGTTGATACTGCTGCACAGGTTGTGCTTGTTGAATTGGCTGTTGATACTGCTGAACAGGTTGTGCTTGTTGAGGATTAGGGAATGGATTAGGATTTGATACACCGCCTAATGCACTAAATACTTTATCTGCTGACACAGGAGCACCTCCTAAAAACTTCACCATCTCTAACTTTTTTTGAATGTGTGTAAGTCCGAATCCAACACCTTTTTTTCCCTGTATGCATGTAAGGGAAAAACATTAATAGCTACGTTCGCATAAACTCCAGAATAAATTTCAGATTGATTTAATATAGGTTGGACATTTTTGATCTCACAATTTGAGGTTGTCTATCAGCATTTGCACTGGCTGTGAAAAACCCAACATCCCTTACATTCATCTCCGAAAGGTGTTCCATCTTGCTTCACTCCATCACCATCATGGATAGGATTAGCAACTACAGGAGGCATTACCCCGTTCCATTTCTCATTTAATCCTTTTTGAGCTGCTGCTTGAATTGCTGCATCTAATCTTTGTTTACTATTTAAATCGCTTTTTTTGGCAATAAAATTGTAGTGCTATATTTTTGGTGGTAAATCTGGGTTATTTGAGTATGGTTTAAATACATTTACATAACTTAATCTCACGTTTTTGTACTACAGCTGTTGTTTCATTTGTCATAATTTTAAAATCTCCTTAATTTCTGTTTTAATTTATTGTTTAATTTATTGGTTTAAAAATACTTGTTGCTTTTACTGTGTCAGTAATCGCAGGTCTTTTATCGTTTTCAAATACTAAAGTAGGTTTACCAGTACTTGTGACGACCATATCACCTACTAAATTGTTAAATTGTTCTTTTCCAAGGGCTTTTTCAAGTTTGGCCAAAGTCAACGGTACTTTATCAAATATTATAGCTTCATCAATACCGCCGTCCATTAATTTCTTAAGAGCCTCATCTTGATTAGTCCAAGAGCGGGAAGTTCTACCAGCTACTGCTTTTAGCCCCTTAACATCTTCACCAGTTAAGCATAGATTCAAGGCATAGGCTTTTAAATCGTTAACCCACTTCGCTATGTCTTCACCTCTTGAGATATATTCGAATAGCTTATCTCTAGGAATTTCATTAGGATTTAAGTGTATTTCCGATTCAAGAGATAAATTATTCTCGGCCCTGGCAGAACAAATATCACGGGCCTTACAGAATTTACATGCCTTAGCCGATGGAACTAATTCACCTTCACCACTTAAGGCCTTGCTTGATTGAACGTTGAAGTAATCGCCCCACAATAACAATTCTGTTAGGTCAACTTCCCAACTTGAATAGTTATTTAATCGAGGTTGCACTATGTTCATTTCAATTTTTTTGATGTCATAAATTAAACTAAAAAGCATTGTAAGCTCCAAGTGCATATAAGATTAATTGTTCATTTTTCTCTGCCGAGACTGGAACTCCCTTGCCATATTTCAAATCAATAATAGAAAGTGTAGATCCGTGAATTAAAATACAGTCACAAGTCCCAAATCCTCCAGGCACCCAGCTAGAAAAATCTACTCTTTTTTCAATCTCTATATATGGCTTAGATGAAAAGCTTAAAGCTTTTTCTTTTATAAAATCGACATAATTATCTGTGAATCCATCCATTTCAGCTTGATATAATTCATCCTCTTTTATTTTTTTAACTGCTGCATTAAGCTTCCTCTTGCCAAAGCCTTTTGAATCTAAATAATGCTTTAGCTTAAGTTCACTTAATTCATGTGCCAATGTTCCTTCTTTTGCATATACAGACTCGGTGTCTGGAATGCCTTCCTCCATTTGCACGCTACCAGGACAGGTAGCCCATCTACTGGCACCACTAGCACTAAGCTTTGCGTGAGCCCTTTCTTTGTGATTAATTTCAGTCATTATATAGCCGCTCCTAATTCTCTTAGTCTTAGTGCAAAAGCTCCGTATTGCTCTAGTGGAATTGATGTAAGAGCAGGCGAGTTAAATTCTTCTAACAAGCCTTTTAAAATTTGAATTTTTCCTGCTTGAACTAAAGAGCTTGATGCACGTTGCAAGTCTTCTAAAAGTGTAGGTTTTTTTCAGCAACAGGCACTACAGTTTGTACTGGTTGAGTTTGCACAGGCTGTACAGGAACTGCTTGAACTGGTACTGTTTGCTGAACAGTTTGTGTTGGTACTGATTGAACAGGTTGTTGAATTGGTACTTGAGTTTGTGTTGGTACTTCAGTTTGTACTGTTTGTACAGGCTGTACTGTTTGCACAGGAGAATCATTAATTGGCTCCACATTAACTGCTACATTCTCAAAACCACTTCCATATTTAGCTATAATTTCATCTAATAAAAGGATATCATCCTTATTTGTGATTGACATATTTGCATTTACTATTAATTTCATTTTTTAATCTCCTATTTTAAATCTTTTAATAATCTTCTTCCTTCTTGAATATACTGAATTTTAATATTGTGGTCAGTACATTCGTGAATATTAACTATTACTACATCAACTAATTTCTTCAAATAACCTCTTCTCGAGAACTCCTCTGAAGAATGGTTATAATCCTTCAAAAATGCTATGCTTTCCAAAGCTGTATATTTCCCATCTTCAATTAAAATTTCACCATTATTTTTTAGCTTACTTATAGGCATTCTCATTTTAGAGTAAGGAAAGCCTAAATCGTTAACTAAATCATATTTACTGCATCCAGGATTAGAATATATATAATTTCTAATTGCTTGAGTTAAATTAACTCCAGTATTCTTTCTCATTTTTAAACCCCTCCAGTTCAAAAGCTTTGTTGTCAAGAATAGCTTGTGCTTCTCTAATTTTTCTGCGTTCTAATGAATCAAACACTCCAAAATCAACACAATCAGATATTTTATTACTTGTGAATTTTAAATCCTCTATTTCGTCTGAAAATCTTTTATTCTTCATTTTCTTCATCTCCTAATCTACTTTGTATTCCTTTTACTATATTTTCTAGTACTTTAGCACCATCTATCATGACACAGCTTATATTTCTACCTTTTAAAAACTCTTTCTCTTGAACATTTAATAAATCATTTAACTTATCAAATACAGCTATTTCTTCAGAACGCTTTCCACTAGCTTTTAGTCCTTCTAAATCATTCAACCAAAACTCACAATATCTAATTATCTTCTTGATATCGTCTTGTGGTTCATCATGTTTCTTGTTTGCTCTAATACCGTATTTCAAGATGTTAGCTTGACACACACTGCCAAAATCTTTTACTACATCTTGAATTATGTCTATCATTTCTATTTCACCTGCTTTATAGTGGTTGGGATTAATATTATCTTTTGTCACTTGCAATTTCCTCCTAAATATGTTATTTTTAAGTTGTATATTTGTGTAAGTAGCCGTAGTTTTAAACGGCTATTTTTTATATCTTCTTTTCCTCCTTTACTCTTGTCATCAAATCAATAAGCTCTTTTTTAGGAAGTTTAATTAAACTTTTATAAAGTTCTTCAATTTCATTATTTCCGTTACCATAAAGCAATTTATCAATACTAGTATTTCCCATGATAGCTATTTTAGTTAAGACCGCTTCTGGTGGGAGTCGAAAACCTTTTTCCCAGTCAGACACACTACTTTTACCAGCTCCAATCTTTTTAGCGAAATCGATTAACGTTAAATTTCTACGCTTCCTAATAGCTAAAATACGGCGACCAACTTGTTTTTTATTAATATTTTCATCTTGGTTTCTTTTCAAATTAAATCACCTCCTTTAATTATTTGTTGCCACTACTACCATATCCACCAGTTCTTTCTTGTGACAACACTTCGATATTGTCAATAGGTAAAAACTGTATAAATATTCCTTGACCTATTCTTGTGTGTTTTTCAATAATAACTTCTTTGTCTGTGATGTTATCGTAAAGAAAAGTGATGTGTCCTTCGTTACTTTTATTGTTGTAAAATCCTTTATCAATTACAGCAACACTATTACTCATTCTCAGTCCATACTTCTTTGCCATACTAGATCTAGCGAATAACAGAAGTACTTCACCATCATTCATATAAGCTTTAACCCCTGTAGGAATTAAATTATTAATAGTTCCTGGTCTTAATATTACTCTTTCAGCTGTGTAGAAATCAGCACCGCCATCTCCAACATTTGCAATTACAGGTAATTTACCATCATAGCCTTTTACAAGTTCAAATCCTCGCATCCTATACTCCTTCCTTCTTTACGTAAATCAAAATATTTTCATCTTTTATACAATCTAAAAATTCTTCAACAGAATCACAATCATTCTCTTCATATAATTCAGCTAAAATTGCTGCTAGGTAGCCACTTGATATTTTTATGTGATCATATAGATTAGCTCCAATGTTAAAATATTCACCTTTAATCAACATCTTCTTCATCCTCATTATCTGGGAACGAATATACACTACGGTCATCAAATCGAACGTAAATCATCATTATTACCCCGATTAATACTCCAAATATTCTTGATGTCTCAATACTTGTCATAATTGCCGTACAAATAGCTATGGTTGTTAACACAAGATATAAAGTATTAAATTTTCTTCTTTTTAAATTGTTCATTTCTTAAGCTCCTTTCGCTTGCGAATCATTATAAATATGCAAAAACATCTCGACCCTTGCATAATGATATTTTTTTAAACGTTGATTAACTCTACGAATTAAATCATATGAATTATCCAATTTCATAATCTCGGGTTCAATTTTGTTAAGCGTATATTCAGTAATCTCAGTCTTGTTGAATAAATCTTTTTTATAAACCCAAAATTTACGTTCAGCTAAAAGTTTCTCATAAGCTTCATCTTGTTCAGATGTGTTAAATTGCATTTTAATCACTCCTTTCACTCGTTATTGAATCTATCTCAACATCATCTACGATTAATTCAATAGTGAGTTTTGTTCTATTGGTATCAGCATCAATGGTATAACTGATTAACTTATCCAATTTAATATCATTCAAATAAAAATTCGTTATTATTTATTGTAAATTTCATTCTCAATCCTCCTTTCACCTCTCTTGAAATTATATCAAATTAAATTTGATATATTAGTTAAAAACTAAAACCTAATGTTATCAAGAGGAATTCCAAAAATTAGACTTAATTCCTTGGCTTGTTTAACAGAAGGTGTTTGTCTGTACTTTTCCCAATTTACTATAGTTTGCTTCGTAACTCCTAGTTTTTTAGCAACATCAAGTTGTGTTAACTGAGCGTTTTCTCTAGCAGCACTAATTGAGATTTCTAATTTAGTCACTATATCACCACCATATTTTTTTTATATTTTTGAGATTCTTTCCTCAACCTCACAAGTTTATTATATATCAAATTTAATTTGATGTCAATACTTTAATCAAAAAAAATTTTACTTTTCGTCTTGAAATTCAAAAAAAATTTGATATAATATAAGAAAGGAGTTGAATAACATGAGCAACAATCAAAAAGAAAAAATTATTTTTTCTAATAACTTAAAAAGATTAGTAGCTAATAGTAACTTACCTCAACGAGAAATAGCTAAACGAATTAAGGTATCTCCACAAACTTTTAACACGTGGACTCAAGGAATAGCAATTCCCAGAATGTCTAAAATTCAATTATTAGCTGATTTCTTTGATATAGAGAAATCTAATTTGATTGAAGAAAAAAGTAATATAGTTTCTGAAAATCAAGACATTTTTACAATGGTAGATGATTTAATGAATAATCTAAATAGTACACAAACCCTAATGTTTAAGGGCGAACCAATGGACGAAACAACAAAGGAGTTAGTGCGTGCTTCTATCGAGCAAGCGGCCCGAATTGCTATGGCACGTCACAAAGAATCTAAAATTGACGATTAAAGAGATATATACTTCTCTTACGAATAAATACGGAACAAACGATCCATTGAAAATCATAAAAAGATTAGGAATAATTGTACAATTTGCCGACCTTGGAGAAAACAAAGGTCTATATCATACGTTGGAGATAGAAGATAACATTTACCACTGCATACACATTAATAACAATTTATCTTCAAATGAACAAAGGTACACGTTAGCACACGAATTAGGACATTATATTCTACATCAAGGCTCTAATTTGCATTTCTTAAGACGTGTTACCTCTGCCCCTCTATCAAGGCAAGAAATAGAAGCAGATTTATTTGCTAGTTATTTCATGGTATCAGATGAAGAAATAAAAGAGATTAACAACCTTACTCACATATCTCAATCATATAAATTAGATTATAGGATATGTGAGAAAAGGCTGGAATATATTTTAAATTAACAAAAAAGAAAGGGATCTATATTATTATGGAAAAATTTACAGAACAGATTAAAGTTTTATCTGAACGAACAAATAATTTAAAAAATACATTAAATACGGAGGAAGCAACAAAAACAGCTTTAGTTATGCCGTTCTTTCAATTATTAGGTTACGATGTATTTAACCCGCTTGAATTCTCACCAGAATTTACAGCAGATGTTGGGATAAAAAAAGGTGAAAAAGTAGATTACGCTATATTAGAGGAAAATGAACCTGTTATTTTAATAGAATGTAAATCAGTTAATGAAAAACTTGACAATCATGACTCTCAACTGTTTAGATACTTTGGAACTACATCTTCTAAATTTGGTATACTAACTAATGGTATTGAGTACAGATTTTTACACTGATCTGAGACGAACAAAACAAAATGGATAGTTCACCATTTTTACAATTTAATTTATGTGAATTAAAAGATAATCATATAGTGGAAATTTTTAAATTCACCAAAGAAAACTTTGAAGTATCAAAAATATCTAAAACTGCCTACGAACTAAAATATGTTAATGCACTAAAAAGATTATTTAAATCAACAGTGGACTGAACCTTCAGAAGATTTTTATAAAGTATTTATTGAATGAAATTTATGATGGTGTTAAAAACAAAAACAAGTAGTAGAAAGATTTACACCTATAATCAAAAAAACTTTCCGCATATTTATAACTGATCAAGTTAACAATAAATTAAGTGCGGCTCTTAACACATCAGTTAATACAAAACACGATGAAGTTGAAGAGGAAATAGATGGGGAAATTACAGAAAATTCTATTGTTACTACTCCAGAAGAGTTAGAATCTTACGCTATAACTAAAGTATTATTAAATGATATTGTTGATACAAACAGAATTTTTTATCGTGATAACCAATCATATTTTAACATTTTACTTGATGATAGTATTAGAAAATGGATAATTCGTGTATATATGAATAGGGCTAAAAAATATATTGAATTAAACGACGGAAGTAAATCAAGAATTGAAATTACTGATCCGATGGATATTACAAAAGTGAAAAATGAATTAATAGAAGTTGTGAAACAATTTTTATAAAATAAAAAAACTCTCCCGTCCGCCAAGATAGCGAGAGTTTTTATCAACCGTAAGTCCGTTTTGAGTATTATTATATCGTCATATATTAATAGGATTCTCAAAACTACTTAAGATGTGGAGCGAACCTCGCTCATTTAGTTAATTATAACACACATCTTAATAATTTAAAAGAAAGGATGTGTATTTATTATGCAAAAAAGACAACTTCCAAATGGAAAATGGCAATTTACAGAGGGGTATAAGGATAAAGATGGAAAATACAGACGAATCACTGTAATTAAACCTAATAAGACACGTGCATCTGAAAAAGAAGCATACGAGGAATTACAAGAGAAGATTAGAGAAAAGCTAGAAGATAAAGTAGAATTAAGAACAATCGGCTTTTATAAACAGGAATTTTTAGAGATCAAAAAGAATTCTGTGAGTATCAACACTCTAGCTTCTTATAAGTCAATTTTAAAATTGTTAGATGATGACATAAATATTAGCGATATCACAAAATTAAAGTATGAGAAAAAACTAATAGAATATAGAGATAAGTTCTCTCCTAATCACGTGGTTCTAATTAAAAAAATATTTAACATATTTTTTTAAATTTATTAAAAAAATTATCACGTGCCATCTTTTTGATGTCGTTTTAAAATTTACAATGTCTAAAGAAGATAAATTTAAAGAAAAGTCAAAAAAATCAAATATATTGAGACGAATGAAATAAGCAAAGTATTATCTTTAATAAAACACCCTCTCACAAAAGATTTTGTTACAGTTCAACTATTAACTGGATTACGGGGGGGAGAATTGTTAGCTTTGACACCAGACGATATTGACATAAAAAATAAAACCTTGAGAGTAAACAAAACAAAACACCCCTCTGGAACAGTCACTGCACCAAAAACAATATCGAGTGTTCGCACTATAGAAATCGACGATATAACTTTAGAAATTTTAATGCGTTACACGAGTGCTTCAGAGACTTTATTCAACACTTCTATTCCAGCACTTAATTACAACTTAAAAAAAGTAAAACTGTCTACACACATGTTCAGACACACTCACGTTGCTCTATTAGTTGAAGCTGGAGTGCCTATTAAGGTCATCTCCGAAAGATTAGGTCACGCTAAGGTTGACACCACTCTCGATATTTATACTCATGTAACTGAGAATATGAAATTAGACCTTAGAACAAAATTGAATAACCTTTGCGCAGATTTTACGCAAAAATAAAAATAAGCCTGTTAGAAGTCTATTTAACAGGCTTTTTTTATTTTTATAAATTATAATATATAATTAAATCATGCTTTAATTTATCGATTTTTTTATAATTTTTTTGTCTTTCTTATTTTCTTTATTAAATTAAAAAAATTCTTAATTTTTTTAACTTTATTTTTTTCGGCAATTAGCGCCACGTATCCACCTTTATCATAACCTTCTATAGGTTCCTCAACACTATCATTGGTATAAATTGGATGTGCAACAAGTGTCTGCATAAAAACGAATATTCTTCATTTTTAGTTCATCTTTTACAATACTTAATTTCTCTATTGGAGAATGAAATATCCCTGATTTTACAAGCTCAATTGGATAAGGGAGAGCAGGTGTAATTCTTGAAAATAGTTTTTCATCATATCCCTCTACATATTTTGCAAAACTATACAATATTCCATATGCACTTTCTACTGGTACATCTAATAAAATAAGACTTCCACCTTTTTTTAATGCATTATAGCAATTCCTATAAGCGCTACTTAAATCTGCAATATAGGTTGAACAACCATTAAGATAAATAACATCGTATTCTTCAGCTTTTAATAAAGTTGTTTCAGCATCTCCTATCTCTACTTTGACTCCTCTTTTTTCAGCAATTTTTGCCATATCTGTAGATGGTTCTAAACCATATTCTACAATTATATCATATTCCCTCTTTAAAGCAGACTCAAAAAGTCCACTCCCACAACCTACCGATAAAATTTTATCTTTTTTCAACGGATTTAGACAAGCATGTAGTAATTTTAATTCACTTTCAAATACTCGATTATTAGTTAAAAACCATTGATCATATTTATCAGCATAACCATCAAACATTTTTGCATTTGTTTCCATAAGGTACTCCTTGTATATTTTTTTAATTATCCTTTATAGACTCTATCCAAAAAAATTCTAATTCATATTCAGTAGCCTTCTCAAATATTTTAAATAATTCATTTTTTTATCATAATCTGAAATATCTTGATATCTTTCATTTAGATATTCTATACATTTCTTATAAAAAAATTTTTAGAATTATCTGCAACATAATCAATTACAAACTCATAATATTTATTGTGAAAAATTATCCATTTGTTTTTTTCAGCTTTTTGTAAATATGTAATTATAACTCAGCATACAGTTCATTAGAACAACCATTAATTTAAAGTTATCTTCATCTTCAGAAAAAAACTCATTATGAAATTGATATATTGCTTTGTTTCAAAAAAATAATTCCTTATTATCGTCATTTTTTTACAATTAAAAAAAGTCGAATCTTGTTTGCAGTTCTACTAAACCCGAAAAATTCTATAAGTGAATATAGTACTTCTCTCTCTTTTTCATTGTCGGCTTTAGTAAGAGCTAACTCACATAACTCGACATATTTTTCCAGATAAAACACATCTTGAAATAAATATTGCTCAAATAATTCATTTGATAAACTACCATCAACTAATTTCTGAATAAAAAGGCTTGTTGAATCCTTCTTCCCATAATGGGGAAATCTTAATTTTTATATCATCAATAAACATTATGTATTCCTCCTTAGGACTAAGAAATAACCGACAGTTAATTATATTCACTGCCTATTATCAGATTATCATAATCCATCTTTAAAGTAAATAAAGTTGTTTATTTATGTTTAGAGTTTTAATAACTATAATTATTCGTTAGAGATATTTTTCTATAAATATAAAGAGACCCAAACACTATTTTTTTAAAAAAATATTTCAGGACTCTTTTTTTCTTATATTAAATTGTATAAATATTTAATTATTAACTTTAATATTTATTATAAATTACTTGTTTTTTTCTCTTTCAATATAATATACAATTTCTATCTAAGAACATCTTAGCGATACTTCTTTTTAAAAATATTGATAATTAAATACTTAGATAATAAATTAACAAAAAAATTAGATATACATCTTTTTAATTTATAAAAAAACTTACTTGGAATTTTAATTATAAATTAAAAAGGAAGTTACTTTTACATAGACTAAACTATATAAATTTAAATTTCACCTAACTTCTCCGCTCTCACTAAAGATGCATCGATATTTTCACATATATTTTCTTTACCTATTTTTTCAATAAATCTAGCTTTTTCCATAACATGATATGGTTGTTCATTTACGTGTGATAATATTAATGTTAAGCCTCGTTTTTGACATGTTTCCAATATTTCTTCGAGAACCTCTAATCCTGAAATATCCATAGCTGGAACGTTACGCATTCTTATAATCAGAACATTTTTTCCTTCTCCATGTTCAAAATTAGTAAATACATTAGCGGCTCCGAAGAATAACGCCCCAAAAATTTCATAAACTATAGTATTTTTAGGGACATATTTTAAATCAACTTCTTCAGATAACTTTTCATCATCAGATGAACCTTTATAAGTCCATTGTCGAACTTCTGCAATATCTGACATACGTTTTAAGAATAAGAAAGCCGCTAATACCATACCGAACTCTATCGCAATAACTAGGTCGAAGAATAATGTTAATAAGAAAGTAATAATTAATACCGCAATATCACTCTTCGGTGCAGTTTTTACCATACGTACACAAATACGCCAACCACTCATATTATAACCTACAATAATTAATATTGCAGCTAAACAACTCATTGGTATATACGATGCATATGGCATTAAAAATAATAAAATTAATAACAAAGTAAATGCGTGTATCATCCCAGCTACTGGTGTTCTTCCACCATTTTTCACATTAGCCGCTGTTCTCGCAATAGCACCTGTTGCAGGAATACCACCAAAAAGTGCTGACATAAAATTCGCTACACCTTGAGCTACTAACTCAGCATTAGATTTATGCTTACTCCCTGTCATACCATCAGATACTACAGCTGATAATAGTGATTCTATAGCTGCTAATATTGCTATAGTAAATGCTGGTAAAATCATCTCTCTTATTAAAGAAAATGAAATTAACGGCATTGTAAAGCTAGGAAGCCCTGCTTTAATCGTATATAGATCACCAATAGTTTTTACCGGTAATTTGAAAATAGTTACTAAAAATGTTGTAACTAGTATTGCAATTAAAGATCCTGGTATTTTCTTAGATACTTTTGGCCAAAATACTTGGATTAATATCGCAAGTACACCTATGCCCAAAGTAACAAAGCTAATACTTTTTATATTTTGTCCATACGCTACTAATTTTCCAATGAATTCTGCAGGAACTGCTCCCATACTTAACCCTAGAAAATCTTTCACCTGGCCAACTACTATTCCCATAGCGATCCCTAGTGTAAAACCGATGGTGATAGTTTTCGGAATAAATTTAATCAAGTCCCCAAAATGAAATAATCCCATTAGAATTAACATCACTCCTGCCATAAGTGTAGCAACAGTTAATCCTGCAATTCCATGTTCAGCTATTATCCCATAAATAATAACGACAAAAGCAGCTGTAGTCCACCAATTTGAACCCTACTTCCACCTAAAAATGAAATAAAAAAACCTGCTATAATCGCAGTATAAAGACCTTGTTCCGGATTAACCCCAGATGCAATCGCCAAAGCAATCGATAAAGGTAATGCTATAACAGCTACTATCAAACCAGCAATTATGTCTTTTAAGCATTGTTCCTTCGTATAATTTTTCATTACACTAAACAACTTCGGCTTAAGATATTTAAATGAATTCATCTTCTCCTCCTACTTCCTAAGAATCTTTAGTATTACTAGTTTAGCACATAACTAACAAAAAAACTCTAGTCAAATCAGAAATACTCTTGAAATATTTTTAAAAATTTTCTAATATATCTTATAAGAACTAAAATAAAATCTATTATATAATAAATTTTATCTTGTTATAAATTTTTAAAAAAAGGCTTGAAAAATTTACTTTTCAAGCCTTAGACAATTACTAATATAATTATAAATTAAATTTCTCTTTGATACCTCTTATTACATCTGCCAATAATTCCTTATTTGCAGTATCATACCAAGTTCCATTCATTTTATTTCTGAACCATGTTAACTGACGTTTTGCATAACGGCGTGAGTTTTGAGAAATAGCTACAATAGTATCTTCTTTAGAAACATTACCATTAAGATAAGGAATCATCTCCTTATATCCTATCGCTCCTAGAGCTTGGAGTTCAGTACCATACTCATCAATAATCCCTCTTACTTCCTGTTCAAGCCCTTCTTCAAACATCAATTCAACTCGCTTATTTATACGATTGTATAGAACTTCTCTTTCGGTATTAAGAACTATTAAAAATGGATTATAACAACCAAGAACAGTATCACCATTGTTGTTTGTCGTTACAGATTTCTTTTCATTCATTACATAATTATACGCATTAATTACACGACGATGATTTTCTATGTCAATCGTATTATATGTATCTGGATAGTTTTCTTTTAGATACTCTCTTGCCATATCAACATCAATGTCATAAGTTTTTTCCTCTAAATCAGTAAACTCATAATTTTTAAGAACAGCATTCATATAAAAACCAGTTCCGCCGATTAATAAAGGCATCTTCCCTCGATCATGTATCTCTTCAATTTTCTTACGCGCAAGTTTTTGAAAATCATAGACAGAACAAGTATCAGTAGGCTCTAATTCGTCTATCAAATGGTGAACCACTCCATCCATCTCTTCTTTTTTCACCTTTGCAGAACCTATATCAAACTTTTTATAAATTTGAACACTATCTATAGAGATTATTTCACAGTTGAACTCTTTCGCTAGTTCAATACTAAGTGCCGTTTTACCAACTGCAGTTGGTCCTACTATCGCTATTAAAGGTATTTTTTCCATCTTACCTCCTACACTATACGCTTAAACATTTTTTCTAAATCTTTTTTCTCCATTTGTGATTATCGGGCGTCCATGTGGACACGTAAATGGATTCTTACATTCATAAAGGTCACTTATTACTTTATTCATCTCGACATCTGTAAGAACTTGGTTTGCTTTTATAGACATTTTACAACTTGCCATAGCAATCGCATCATTTCTTAATTCGTTAAAAAGTTATATTGTTATTTTTTTAAGAACCTTCTCAACAATAATTTTTTTATCATTTGCTCTTCGTCTTCTTCTATCCAACCAGGAAATTCACGAACAACATAAGAATTATCTCCAAACTCCTCAAATACAATACCAAGTTCTTCAAATTTTTCTAAATTATTACGAACCTCAGCGGCTTCTTCTACAGAAAAATCAAACATAAGAGGAATTAACATCTGTTTTTTATAATTTTTTCTTTCTATAAATTCACGTTGTAATTTCTCATAATTATATCTTTCTGCAGCAGCATGCTGGTCTATAAGGAATAACTTATTATCAGCCTCTGACAAGATATATGTTTTTAAAAAAATTTGTGCCAATACTTTTTAAATCAGGTAGCGTACGAACTTTTGTATCATCATCTTGAACAATTTTCGCATCTTTGATTTCATTAAAGTGACTATCATCTTTTACTACATTAGAAACTACTTCTTCTGTACAATCATCATAACTCGAGTTATCTTCTTTTTTTAGAGAAATTCATGAAGTTCTCGATTTCTTTTTTTAGTAGGGTTTATCACCAAACTTATTTCTATTGTCTCGAGGATGTGAACTATAACTTAAATCTGGTAAATCGCTCTTAATTTTTTTTGAGTTTTGTTTCTTTTGATTAAACGTGTTTTCTTTACTTTGTACTGGTATTTTTTTTCTTCAGCAGTATTCGTTAACAAATCGCCTCCAAAAAAAGAAATTCATCTTCTTGAATAACATGACTTGCTACTTCTTCTTGAGTATCAGGGAAACTAAGTTTAACTTCTAAATCAACTTCAGATTCTTTTTTTCTCTTCTGAAAAAAATATTCTTGTCTCCTACATCTCCAAATTTATTATCTAGTTCATCTAAGAAATTGATTTTTTTCTATTTTCGCTTTTTTTCTTTTTTTCGTAAGAACATTATTCATTCCTTGTGGAATATATGTATAATTACTTAATCTTTCAGCAATAACTTCTTTGATTAGACTTATTAACTCCGCTTCTTTTTGATAATCTTACTTCTTGCTTAGTTGGATGCACGTTAACATCTAATAAAAATCGGATTCATTTCTATATTAATTACACATAATGGATACCTATTTATCATTAATAGGGTTCCGTAAGCATCGATTATAGCATTTTTGAATTCCATAATTTTTTTAATATAACGACCATTGATAAAAAAATATTTATATAATTCTTACTAGCTCTTGTCTCCTCAGGAACAGAAATATATCCGAATACTTTGTAATCATCATTATTACCACTAAATTCAATCATGTTTCTAGCAACACCCATATTATAGATTTTAGATAAAATCTTATGAACATCACCATCACCATACGTTTTAAAGGTAATCTTCCCATCTACATGCAATTCAAAAGCTACATTAGGATAAGATAGGGCAAACTTATGAATAATATTAGTAATGTTAGCTTGTTCTGTATGAGGATTGCGCAGATATTTCAACCTTGCTGGTGTATTATAAAAATAAATTCTCTACACTTAAATCAGTTCCTTTTATAGGTGCGTAATATTCCTCTGAAACTACTTTTCCACCTTCAAGAACTAGCATCTTCCCTTGTGCTTCTCCTGCACAACTTTTTATCGTTACTTTACTCACAGATGAAATACTCGCTAATGCCTCACCTCTAAAACCTAGCGTTTCTATGTGAAACAAATCATAGTCAGCACTTATTTTACTAGTCGCATGACGTAAAAATGCACGTGCCAAATCATCATTAGTAATACCACTACCGTTATCAATAATTCTAATTTGTTGAATACCAAATTCTTTAATTATAATTTTTTTATATTAGTACTTCCTGCATCAATAGAGTTTTCTACAAGCTCTTTGACAACCGAAGAAGGTCTTTCGACTACTTCTCCCGCTGCTATTTTATTTGATAATTCTGCAGATAATATATTTATTTTTTTCCCATTTAATTTATTTCACATCCTCACTTATTTTTTTCGTTGTAATTCATAAAGAAGATTGAATGCCTGCATTGGAGTTGTTTCTAAGAAGTTTACACTCTCTAATTGCTTTTTTTAATTTCATCGAATTTCTCATTATCACCATCGAAATCAATTGTAATTTTTGCATAATTTTTTTCTTTGATTTCTCTTCAGCTTTTTAGTTGTTTTTCTAATAGTTTTCTCTAATTCTTCTTTAAGTTCTTTTTCTAATTCAGAACGAAGCTGTAATCTTAGAGACTCTTCATCTGCGTTTACACCCTCTTCTTTAACTACTCGACTACTGTATTCTTGTTCAAGTTCTTGACGAATTTTTTTTCTTAATTTTTCTTCAGATTCTTGTGATGAAGTTTCATTTAATAATACCTTATTATATCTAGCATTATCAACAAGGTCCTCACTACCTTTATTCCCACTTTCTAATTCTCTTAAGATTTTTATTAGCACCTACGATAACGTCTTCTGGTAGATGGGCAAGTTGAGCAACATGAATACCATAACTCTTCTCGATAGGTCCTTCATTAATTTTATATAAGAAAATTAGTTTTCCATGATCTTCTTTCGCAGAAACATGGATATTCTTTATTCCACGGGTAATATTTTTCTAATTTCGTAAGCTCATGATAGTGAGTTGAGAATAATGTTTTTACATTTAATAGTATTATTAATATATTCTAATATTGATTGAGCTAAGGCAATACCGTCATAGGGTCGATGTTCCACGACCAATTTCATCAAAAAAATTAATAATGAATTTGCAGTAGATTCAACTAAAGCATTCTTCGCCTCAATCATCTCAACCATAAACGTCGATTTCCCTCCAGCAAGATCATCACTCGCACCTATTCTCGTAAATATTTTTATCGAAAAATCGGTAAATTCGCAGAAGTCGCTGGAACAAATGATCCAATTTGTGCAAGAATCACAATAAAGAGCAAGTTGTCTCATATAAGTAGATTTACCAGACATATTAGGCCCTGTAATAAGCAAGATATTATTATCTTTATCTACTTTTGCAATCATTACTAATATAACTATCAGCACTCACATTTCTTTCAACAATCGGGTGGCGACCATCAACAATATCAATAATATTATTATCATTAAATTCAGGTTTTTACATAACCATATTCTTCTGCCACATCAGATAATGAAACAAAAACATCAATATCACTTAGAGTATTCGCAACTCTTTGTAACCTTACTATATAATTATGAATCTTCGTCTTAACTTCTTGGAATAATTGCAATTCTAACTCTTCGATTTTCGTCTTAGAATTTACGATATGTTCTTCAACTTTTTTCAATTCTTCAAATACGAATCTCTCACAGTTAGAAAGTGTTTGTTTCCTATGATAACCTAGTTCAGTTGGGTCTATAGTCTTAAGCCCTACTTTAGACACTTCGATAAAGTAACCGAAAATCTTATTGTATCCAACTTTTAGATTTTTAACACCCGTTCTCTCTTTTTCACGTTCTTCGATTTCTAGTAAAATTCTATTTCCATTTTTACTAGCATTTTTATAACTATCTAACTCTTCATTGAATCCTAATTTAATTACATTACCTTCTTTAACAGTCTGACCAGCTTCTTCATGAATTGTTGCTTCAAGATAGTCGTATAAATCTGTTAATTCATCGATATTCTCTGCGATATCTTTTAATTTATTAGATTCGAATCCTAATAATAATTTCTTGATTTCTGGTATTTGAGCTAATGTTTTCTTTAGATTTAATAATTCCTTAGGACTTACGATATTATAAGATACTTTTGTAGAAATCCTTTCAAGATCATAAACTTCTTTCAAACTAGTTTTTTTACATCCGCTTTTTCAAAATAATGTTTTTGTAAAAATCTTCTACGATTTCCTGACGTTTTTTTAATTTCTTTAAGATCTAGCAATGGATTTTTCTAACCATTTTTTTTAAGTTTTTCTTGAACCCGCAGCTGTTGAAGTTTTATCTACAATACTAAGAAGAGAACCTTTCTTACCACCATTAGCCATATTTTTGAGTAACTTCTAAGTTTTTTTTAATGAGTAGTTCGTCATATAAACAAACTTATCTTTGAAATATACTTCAAAAATCTTTTTAAGCTTGAAATATCTTTTATTTTTGAGTTTTTTTCAATATAATCTAAAAGAACATTGCATGCTACACGCAGATTGTTGTCAGTAAGATTACTTGTTTTTTTCCTTAGTAATGTCAGTATTTAATTCAACTTCAGTAATATAAGCACTAATATCCAACTCTTGATCTTTTATGCTTATTACTTCTTTAATATTATTTTTTAGGATTTCATCTTGAAGATCAGCCATAGTTTTTAGTACAGTACAACGGCTATCACCAGTCATAATATCACAAAATGCGAAATAAATATTATTATCCTTTACATATGCACTACCTAGATAATTATTCTCATCATAGTTTTTTTGTAGTTCATATAAGTCCCCGGTGTGATTACCTGAACTACCTTACGCTCTACGATTTTCCCTTGACCAGGTTCTGAAACTTGTTCACATATTGCTACTTTGTACCCGTTATTAACTAAAGTATCAATGTAAGTTGCTGATGAATGAAATGGAACTCCGCACATAGGAATTTTCTCAGCTCCTCCATCACGAGCAGTTAAAGTTATTTCTAATATTTTTGACGCTCTAGTCGCATCTTCAAAGAACATCTCATAAAAATCACCAAGACGGTAAAATACAAACGTATCTTGATAATCTTTTTTTATCTTCAGATATTGTTCTATCATTGGAGTATATTTCATCTCAAAAGTTCCTTTCTCTTAATTTCTTCCATGTATTTATAACATATATAATTTTAGCATAAAAATACAAGTTTTTTTAAAAATAGTATTCCTTAACTTCTAAAGTGTTAATATTTCAACATTGTTATTATTTTTTTATATATTTATAACCATAAACATATTATACATTTTTTTAAAAAAATCAATAGAAACTCGACAACAAATCTAGTGCCAGTAGTTCTATAAGTTAATCTCGGTTCGTTATAATAAAAAGTACTTAAAGACTATACTAAATACTTTTTATTTTTTTCATATAATGGTCTGATTTTTTTGAATTTCTATCAGGGTTTGGAAGTCCTAACCTTTTAGCAAATTGGCAATACTCTTCAAATTCCTCATCAGTTTTATGACAGTTAGGTATATGCCTTAAATAACTAAACCTTTTTAAAAATCATTTTCAAATAATTTCTTATTACACATTATTATTTTCACCTCTTATATTTAATATTTCTATTATTTTTTTTCTTCTGTTAAGTCTTTCCATCTTAAATTTTTTTATTTTTTATATATCCACTTAATTTTCCCATGTCAAGCTCGGGATAAAGATTTTCTGACGCTGTATATCTACTATCTGTTGCTTGTTCATCGGACTCATATAGTAATTTATCATCAATCATAAAAAGTTACTCCTTATCATACTCTATATAACTAAATTAATTATAACATTTCCTCATAAAAATATACGTAATTTAAAAATAACATTTTTTTCAATTTACAAAAAGATTAATACTAAAGAAAAACTAATTTATGTTGTAAACATAGTATAAAAATGATTATAATATAAATGAAAGATTATTTTGAAAGAGGCTGAAAAAAATATGTTTAACTTAGAAAAATATGAACGAATATGAACAATATTCATATTTAACAGCTATGTGCGATCCTTATATTAGTTATGAGGTAATAAACGGTGAATTAAAAAAAGTTTTTTTAAAGATGAAACTCCTGATATAATTTATGAAGCACAAGAAAAAAATTAAAAGTTTAATCTCTTCACCGGATTTGAACTTCCTAGATAATAAAAATAAAAAAACACTTGGTAAATTTACGGTGTTTCTCTTTCAAGTTTTTTTTAGTACCAAGCAACTACTCTTGTATCTGAAAAAAATCATTTTTCATCTAACATTCTCAATAATCCTTGACATGCATGCATTAAATACATTGTTTGTTTATATTTATCTGCTCGTTTAATTAATGTGAACTCTTTTTGAAACTAGGTCTAACTCTATCGTTCCATAATCTTCAGTGTTCTCTGGAAAAATAATTATATACAACAACATTATTATTAATTTTAATCAATTTCAAAAAGCAACATAGTTATTCCCCTCTGTAAAAATCATTAGGTGCTCATTATTTTTATATTTCTCTTCATCTGTTAAATCATCTAGGGATATATTATTCTCTTTCACGTATTCTCTTAACTTTCCTATATTTAAATGTGTTGGTATATCTTCTCCTTTTTGTAAATGTACCATCTGGAGAAAGTTCATCTAATTTGTATAGATCCTCTTTGTTTGTCATCAAAAAAACACTCCGTTATATTGTATTATTCTTCTATATCTAAAAATTTATTATACCACTTTTTTTCAATTAATAATCTCGTTCAATCTGTTATATTGTAAGAAATACAAAAAAACTAAAAAAATAGATAACAAAAATAATTTATAGTGTTCATACTATTTTTTTAGAATAACTCCTTTGATAATTGATTAATAGATTTCTCATAAGTTGCTTATATTCCTTCAATATTGTATAATTACAACAAAGGAGTTGACTTATGTTAAATTTCATAAAAAAATAAAAACAAATTTATCAATATTGATATTTTATTTTATATTCAGCTTTTTCTAGTTTATTATTTATACTACTAGCTGAATATAACAACAATAAAACACCAACACTATTCCTAAAACAATTTGTTTTTTACTTAATCGGTTTTGGAATAATATATCTACTACAAAAAATACCAATAACTTATATCGAAAAATTTTCAATAGCATTTTATTTATTTGCTTTGGTTCTTTTAGTTGGTATATTTTTAGTTCCACCTACTCTTGCCCCCATTGTTAATGGTGCTCGCAGTTGGTATAACTTTAGATTATTCACTTTACAACCTTCAGAATTTAGTAAAATAGCTACTGTAGCAATGGTTAGTATGCTTATTAAAGAAAAGAGTTTTAAAGACAATACTGATACAATTAAGCTTTTAAAGTTAGCCTTAATAATTTCTATACCTTTTATACTAGTTCTAAAAGAAAATGACTTAGGAAATGGATTGTTTTTCATCTTCTTATTTCTAGGTTTAGTATTCTTAGTTTGCAACAAAGGTAAAACATTATTTAGAATCTACTCTGTAGTAATAGTGGGATTAGCAATTATTATTCTAGCAGCTTTATACTTCCCGAGGTTACTTAGCTTAGTTGGTTTAAAATCTTATCAACTTAATCGTATTCTTTCATGGCTAAATCCTGAAGCATATAAGTTGGATTATTCTTACCAGATTACTCAAGTTCTTAATGAGGTGAAATTAGGTGGTTTAACTGGTACATTCGTTAAAAATAAAAACTATATAGATGAACAATTTAATGATTTTATTTTTTCAATAGTTGCTAAAAACTTTGGATTTATAGGTGCGGCAATATTCTTATTTATCTTCTTCATCTTTGTTCTGAGACTATTTAATATAATGAAAAAATGTGAACAAGGTAACTATAGCTACTACTTCATTCTTCTTAGTGTTTGTAGCTTTTGCTTTTCATTTTTCATCAATATATTCTCAACGTTAAGCATTATCCCAGTTATCGGTATTAGTATGCCGTTTATTAGTTACGGTGGAAGTTCCCTTATCGCAAATAGTATTCTATTCGGAATAATAGTAAAAATTCATGCGACAATACAAGAAGAATATATGGAAGATGAATACTATGATAACTACGAAGAAGATTATGATGAGGTTCAATATGAAGAGAATTATGATCCTTTAGAACCTGTATACGAGAATAACAACAATAGATATTATGAAGAAGAACCTCAACAATTTCGTCGAAGTAAAAGAAAAAAATAAAAAAATGTGGATAGAAAAAAATTTCTATCCACATTTTTTTATTTTCTTACATCTTCAATGAACTTATCATCGATAGTTTCAATTAATTTCCCTAAAATTGCTTTTAGCAGCATAATAATCACGAATATCAAATACTGCATTATGAGTATGAATATAACGAGCACAAATACCAATTACAGTAGTTGGAACTCCGTTTAAAGCCTGGTGAATGTTACCAGCATCTGTTCCACCTGGTGAAGTGAAGTATTGATATTTAATTCCATTTTTCTTCTGCAAGTGCTACAATTTTCTCTCTCATGTTAGCACGAAGAACCATAGTTCTATCTACTAATCTCACTAAGAATCCTTCACCTAAACGACCATTACTAGTTTCTTTACCGTCCATATCATTTGCTGGACTACAGTCTACAACGAAACATACATCTGGTTTTAATCATATTAGCAGCAATAGTTGCACCACGAAGACCTACTTCTTCTTGAACAGTAGCACATACCACTAAATTAAAAATCTAACTCTTTTTCTGCAAATTGCTCTAAGATTTCTGTAATAATTACACATCCATAACGATTATCGACAGCCTTACTCATAAATCTGTGTTCAGTAAGTTGTTCAAAAGTTGTTTTTGGAGTAACAAAAGCACCTTCACGAATTCCCATCGCTAATACTTCTTCTCTTGAAGCTGCACCTACATCTATAGTCATATCGCTAATTTTTACATTTTGCGCTACTCCTGCAGTGAAGTGTTTAGGAATTGACCCTATTACTCCAGTAAATTTTTTCCCTTCATATGAAGTTACTGTGTAAGTTTGAGCTAAAAGAACATCTTCCCTAAAACCACCAAGTGTTTCAAATTTAAGCATACCATTTGGTAATACTTTAGTTACTATAAATCCAACTTCATCCATGTGAGCTGCTATCATAACTGTTTTAGCATTTTCTTTTTTAGACTTTTTAATAGCATAGATTCCACCAAGATTATCAAACTTAATCTCATCAGCATATTTAGATAAGTTTTCTTCTAAATATTTTGAAATTTCACTTTCAAATCCTGATGTTCCGTCTAACATTGTTAATTCTCTGAATCTTTCTATTGATTTACTCATTTTCTTTTACCTCTTTTATGTACTCTATTATTTCCGTTTCTTTATCATATCGAACTTCGTACTTGATATTGTCGTTATCAAAATAAAACATTAAATATGGATTTTCTTTTAGATTCAACGTATAACTATCAATTACATCATAACCTAATGCGATTAGTTTATTTCTACATCTATCTATATGATCGTTATCTAACTCCTGTTCCTCTGTTTTTTTGATAAATACGATACCCAGCATAAGCTGCCGCTAATGGAACTAGTATTTTTCTAAATTTCATATATTACCTCTTATCTGAATTCATCACATAACGAGTTAAATAATTCCTCACTAAATTCTAAATTCTGATGAGCAATTGGTTCATCTCGTTTATAATTACGTAAAAGTATCTTCATAATGAGGTTTTTTTATCATTTTTTTATAAATTACCCCTGTTACAAGGTCATTGTACTCTTCTAATACTCTATACGCTTCTAACTTATTAGTATTGTCATAACCTTCGATATCAGAAAGTTTAGTTAAGTTTTCCTTATACCAAGCCGGTGTATTTTTATAGTTGTAAGTTTTACATGGACTAAATACGTTAACTAGTGAGAAGCCATCGTGATTAACCGCTTCTTCGAAAATCTGCATCATCTCTTTCATATCACCAGTAAATGCTTGTGCTAGGAATGTTACTTCACAAGATAAGGCAATTTTCATCGCTGATAATGGTTTTTCCATTACCCCTTCTAAAGTTGTAGTCGTTACTAAACCTTCATCAGACTTAGGAGACATTTGACCTTTAGTTAATGCATAAAGTTGATTATCCATTACTACGTAAGTCATGTTTACATTACGTTTCATAGCGTGAACAGCATGCCCTATACCGATAGCATATCCATCACCATCTCCACCCATGGCAAAAACAGTTAAATCTTGGTTCGCTAATTTAATACCTTGTGCAATAGGTAATGAACGACCGTGTAATCCTTGTACACCATATGCTTTTGTATATCCACTAATTTTACCAGAACATCCAATCCCTGCAGAAATTACGACATTCTCTGGTTTAATCCCTAAGTTTACAACAGCTCTATTTATACCCGCAAGTACCGAGAAGTCTCCACAACCGGCACACCAATCGGGCTTAACATCATTTTTATAATCTTTTAATGTTACTTTCAAACTATTTCTCCTCCTCTAGTAATTGTTCAACAAGTTGATGAGTATAGTAAATATCTCCATCATATTTTAGTAAACTACTAATTTTTTCTGAATTATGGTACTTACTAGCAATTACCGTACGTAATTGTTTATTATGGTTATGTTCAACAATATATATTTTTCTATATTTATCAAATGTATCACGAACAGCTTGAGCAACTGGATAAATTTGACGAATATGCATTGTATCAATTTTTTTAGTCCTTGTTCTTTTTAGTTGTTTAGCAGCTTTATTCAGTACTCCATAAGTTGAGTTAACACCAACTAATAAGATATCTTTTTTTCATCATTGTATTCATTTAATACAAAATGGTCTTTCAACTAAAAGCTGATTCAATCTTGTTAGCACGTTTTTTTCTTTTTTTGACGTTTTTGTATTACGTTTCACCTCTGAAGGTAGTCCAACTACTGAGTGTTCATAACTGTTCGCATTGTGAATTCCACCTTTTTGGCCTGGGATAGTTCTATTTGAAACTAATACATCAGTTGCATAACGTTTGAAATAAATAATATCTTCTTCAGTAATTTCTTCTTGTTTTAATAAGTTACCACGATCGATTTGAACTTTACTAAAGTCAAAGTTAGGAACTGTTTCTTTTATTCATACCTAATTGTAGATCCATTAAAAACAATAACTGGTGTTTGATATTTTTTTCTGCCATATTAAATGCATCTATCATAGTGTAGAAACAATCCTCTACAGATGTTGGAGCTAGCACGATACGAGAAGCATCTCCAGTCCCACCGTATACAGCGTGGAAAATATCAGATTGTTCTGTTTTTTTGTTGGAAGCCCTGAAGAAGGACCACCCCTTTGAACATCTACAATAACAACTGGTTGTTCTGCCATAGCAGCCATACCTAAGAACTCAGTCATAAGTGAAATACCGAGGGCCCAGATGTAGCCGTCATAGCACGTACTCCAGCGAAGTTTGCTCCAACTGCAACCCCTAAAGCCGCAATCTCATCTTCAGTTTGAATATATGCTCCATTTACTAACGGAAGCTTATCAAATAAATATTCCATGATTTCTGTAGCTGGTGTAATGGGGTATCCAGCATACATTCTACATCCCGCTGCTAATGCACCAAGACCAGCTGCGTGGTTACCGATTAACCACATATTTTTTTATGAGTTGGATTCAATTTTTTTAAGATAATACTTATCTTTAATACCATTTTCATCCATGAACTCGCTCATGATTTCACGCCCTTTATCAAAGGCTTGAATATTAATATTTACGATTTCTTCACCTTTACTTGCGAATTTTGAATCAATCATATCATAGAATAATTTTGAATCAATATCTAATAGCGCTGAACAAATTCCAAGTGTAATTATGTTTTTTTAATTATCGGATTAGCTATCTCTTTTTGCTAATTCAGTTATTGGAAACACCGCAACTAAACCTTTTTATTTCTTCAGATATTTCAGGTTTAATTTTTAGCATCTGCTATAATAATACTGTTTTCATCTAATTCTGGAATATAGCTATCCAGTGTTGCTTGGTCGAAAGCTATAAGAATATCTGTCTTATAGTCAATAACACTAATTTTTTTCTTCCGAAATACAAATTTTTACTATTACTGTGACCACCCTTAATTCTACTTGAAAAGTCTCGTGTAGAATACATGTGATATCCCAGTGTATTTACTACTGTAGAGAAAAATCTCGGCTGTACTTTCAATACCTTCACCTTGTTCTCCACCAATTTTCCATCCTAATTTATTTATCATATAATCTCCTTTAATCTCTTTCATTAGAAATTTACTCGTTGATTTCTCAATACTTTATTTTATCATATTTAAGAAAAATTTTTTTCCATCTAATAATATCTATTATCGCTATGAAAAAAACTAATAAAAAAATATTATTGTTTCATTATTTTTTTCAATATTATTTAATTGAACATTATTTTTAAAAAAATTTGTATAATATTTAGGAACAAATAAATCTTTTAATGTTTATTTTTATAATTCATTAACTACTTTTTTTATTATAATTTTTTTCCGTTATATTTTTTTCTCTAACTAATACTAACAACTTCAAAAATCAACTAAAAATAATAAAAATCCTACAATACAAATATTACACAAAAGAAAAAGTCCCTGTAGAAGTTATTCACTTCTACAAGGACGTATCTAATGACGTGTTACCACCTTGATTTATAGTATTCTCACAAATACTAACTTATAAAAGTACTAAAAACAAAATTTAAATCTTATTTTTTTATACCATTAGCTATATCGGGCTATCCCGTAATAGTTTAATTATTCAACTACTAACACGAAAAAGACCATCTTCATAGTATCATCTTTGATCTCCTTTCACCTACCGAGACTCTCTAAACAAACATCAACTACTACTCTTCTTTTTCAAAGTGTAATTTTTTTATTGTGACTTAAGTATATCAAGTAAAAACTTGTCAATGTTTTTTTATCACTCGACTTTAACAGTATTATATAAACATACAATAAAACTTCAAAAATCAAAGAGTACAAAAAACACCTATACCCTTTGATTTTTTCAACTTATAATTAATTTAATTATTCAGAAAGTTTACGTCTAACGGCAGCTCCGACTAAGGTAATTAAACTTAATCCTAGCGCAGTTGTGCTAGTTGTGTTCATACCAGTGTTAGCTAGTTTATTTTCTTTACTATCACCGCTTTGTTCTACTTTCCCCGAAGTTACTCCTTCTTCTTTAGTTGCTTGTTCTTCTTGATCAGCTCCTGAACCTACATTTCCAGTATTTGAATTATCTTCTTTAGGTTGTTCTGATTTTTTCTCTTCAAATTTGTAAGTTTTTGAATCTACAGAAATTGTACGTGAATTTGGATTTACTACAGCATATTTAGTTAAATCTGCTTTTTCTAAATAATTTTTGAACGCCTCATCCATAGATGGTCCTTCTTCACGTGCTCCACCTAGCATAGTATATCCATCTCCACCTGCTGCTAAGAAATCATTTGTAGTTAAGTAGTATGTTTTAGCTAAATCTAATTTATCGTAGGCACCTGTATCATGATTTTTAACTTCTACACGTAATACACGTTTACCTGAAGGTAAATTTGTATCGTAGTATACTTTAGCTCCTGATACATGTAAGAAACCTCCACTTGGTTCTAATAACGGTTGTCCATTTTCATCTAAAACGGTTTTACCTGCTTTATCAACTTGTAAAATAGATCCTAAAGATTTTTCAAACATAGCTAATACGTCTTTACCTGTAACACTAATTTGAGAAATTGTATTACCGAATGGAAGAACTGCAATTACGCTACCTTTTGTAATAGGTTTGTCTTTAGCGATAGTTTCACGTAAACCACCACCGTTTGTTACTGCGATATCTGCTTTATTTTTAAATCCTGTTTGACCATACTCATAAAGTGAATCAGCTACTACGTTTCCTAAGTTAGTTTCACGGACACGAACATTTTCACGAGTACCACTTAATTCAACTGGACTATTTTTCACTACTACGACAGCATTTTCTGCATCATATTTAGCTTTAATTTCATCAACTAATTTTTTCACTTCTGCATTAGGCACTACGTTAGTAGTTTCTGAAGCTTTAATTAGACTTGGTGTTCCTAGTAAACTATTCGGTTTCAATGTAACTTTACCAATATTGTTTAAGTAACTTCCAGTTTGATTATAAGTAACATTATCTCCATATGTTTTTGATTCTACAGTATGAGAGTGTCCATCGATTACCACTACACGCTTTCCTTTTAATAACGGACTCTTAGAAAGTTCATCAGCAAGAGTAGAACCTCTCCATTCGTTTGGAGTTGTTGTATCTACTCCAAGGTGAGCTAAAACAACATAAGTTTTATAATCATCACCAGTAGCTTTTGCTTTTGCTTGGATTTCTTTAACAACATTTAAAACCTCTGGAATAGGGTCTTTAAATGTTACACCTTTTACATTTTTAGGGTGTGTTTTTGTAGCAGTTTCTGGTGTTGTTACCCCAATAACAACAACCTCGTCACCTTTAACTGTTTTATCTTTATCAACAATTGTTGAAGCTTCGAATAAACGTGCTCCATTTACATATGTATTCGAACTTAACAGTGGGAATTTTAAGATTTGTTTGTATTTTTTAGCTTCATCTAAACCAAAGTCAAATTCGTGGTTACCTACAGCCATAGCGTCATAATTCATTTTGTTTAGAATTTCTGCACGAGCTTCCCCTTAGTTGAGTTAGAAATAGGTAAACCTTGGAATGCATCCCCTGCATCTACTACTACTGTTGTTTGATCTTTTTTAGCACGTTCATTTTCAATTACTGTAGCTAATTTCGCATCTCCAACAACTGAAGTAGTTTTATCACGACCTTTTTTTCTTCTACAATACGCCCGTGAACATCATTAGTATGAACTAATACTAAATCTTTTTCAGGTGCTGTTGCAGAAGCAGGAGCTGCTGGGGGTGTTTGCGTAGTTGTTGCTAACGATGGAGTTGTAGTTGTATCATCTGAATTTGCTAAAGCAGATCCTCCTGAAGTTGCAATTGCTAATCCTACTATTGTAGCTGATGCTAATGTGTAATTTTTTTCTTCATAATAACTTTTTCTCACTTTCATATTTGTAATTTATAATTTACATAATATCATAAATATACGAGTTTTTCAATACCAAATTCCACAGAAAAACAATGATAACGATTAAAAAAACGAATTTTTTTCGAGATTGAAACATTAGAATAAAATTAAAAAAATCAAGATTAGATTCTTCTAACCTTGATTTTCATTTATTCTTTGTTATTTAAACATATTTGCTAAAATTCGATCACTTAACCTTGGGAATAACTGACTAATTTTAACACCTACAACTAGTTTAAACGGTAAATTCACCTCACGTTTTTTAGTTTCAATTCCCTTTATTATCTTTGTAACAACAAGTTTAGGTGTTAATGTTTTGCCACCCATAGCTTTTTGATAGCTCTTATCCTCATCAGCGATATTGAAGAAATTTGTAGCTACAGGCCGAGGATTTACAGTCATAACGTGGACATTATCTTTTTTAAGTTCTAAACGTAAAGAATTGAAGTATCCAATTAAAGCAAATTTAGTCGCTGAATATACAGAACTTTTTGGTGTAGCAATCTTACCTGCTAATGAAGCAATAGTTACTATTGTTCCAGATTTCTTTTCTCTCATTCTCTTAGCTATTTCTGTAGTTAATTGAATAGTCCCAATTACATTTGTATCAAACATATTAACTACCTCAGCATCACTAAATTCACTAAAGTCTTTCATAATACCGTATCCTGCACCATTAATAAGAATATCGATATCTGTAATAGAAGATAGTAACTGTTCTACTTGATCCTGTGAACCAATATCAACACTATAAACTCTAGTTTTTACATTTTCAAAAGCACTACATTTTTTAGCAACTTTTTCTAATGCTTCTTTTCTTCGAGCAACTAATATCAATTCTACATTTCCTTTTTGTGCGAATTGATGAGCCAATTCACGACCTAAGCCACTTGAAGCTCCTGTAATTAGTATTCTTTGTTTACCAACATCCATTTTGAATCCCTCTTTTAACCATGTTTTGCAGCACAACTACATTGTCCTTTTAAACATTTACATGTAATAACATCTGCTGCGTTTTTTCTTTTTTCTTGTAATAATTCTATAATTTCATCAATATTACTTTTACTTAAATTATCTTTTTCAATTATATTCTTAACGATAATATGTGTTCTTCTTTCACAAATTCTTTTCTAAAAAAAGTTTTGTGTTAATATCTCTAAACACTCATCTTCTACACATTTTGCTGAATATAAAAAAATTTATTCCCCTGTTTTGTCGTTTCTAAAAAAATCCTTTTTTTCAACTAATCTAGATAATAATGTTTTAATAGTTGACGGCGTCCAAGACTTTTCTTCACCTAGAGTATCTATTACAAATTTACTAGTTGTATCTACGTTACTCCAGACTACTCGCATTACTTCCCATTCAGCTTCTGAAATATTAATATCCATTTACATTCATCCTTTTTTTCTCAGTTACATCTGTAATTATAATACTATGTTAAAGATATATTGTCAATTCATAAAAAACTTGACTTTAGCAAGGCCAAAATCAAGTCTAAATTTTTTTCTTAATTGGATGTCTAATAACTGTTTTAAGCTTCTCAGGTTCAGTTTTCCTAACATCAGAAATATAAATTTCATGATGAAATCTGGTCTCATTTATATCTAATTCATAACCTTCAAGAATCATATATTCATGCATCTTAGTAACAGTTTCTGGCTCTAAATCATATGGACCTATATGCATACATTGCACACATTCTCCTTCATCATAGGTAAAGTATTCAACTGATGAAAAGTTTTCTTTTTTCTTTTCTGTTACTTGCTTAACAGCCCACTCAAATACTTCCTTTGTAACAAAAATCCGGCATACGTATTAACGAAATAAACTTAAAATTTTGTTTATTACTATAATCAACACCTTTTATTCCATCTTGCCACCAAAACCCCTCTAATGGTGGGACAACAAAATCAAAGTAACCAGGAATTTTATACTCCCCTTTTTTACTCATTTTGATCGCATAAGCCACAGGATGGGAGTGACTCAAAAAAATCGCGATTTTTGATATGTACCCCTTTTTACTGTGAGAATGATAAAAATAAGAATGTACAGTTTTGACAAAATAAAAATGTACAAATAGGTTATAATAGTGCATATAATAAAGAAAGAGAGAAATATATGTACTTAAACCTAAAAAAATAAACAAAAAAATATAAAAAAATAACTCAACTATCAGACTTAGAAAATCTACGAGAACAAATGGAGGTGTTTAATTTGAAACCTAACTTTAGTGAATTAGCTAGAGTTTTTAAAGAAAGATAGACGTACAATAAAAAAAGACATTATTATCAAGGAAAAAAACAAAACAAACAAGAAATAAGCCATCAAAAAAATCGATGAATACACTGATCTATTAGATAAATTATTAGGAGGAGAATCTATACAAATATTCAAATCAAAAAAAGAATACTTTGGCAATATTTGGTAGACCAAACAGAATTGAATATCAGCTATTCTGCATTTAGAGCCTATTTATTAAAGAATTCAAAAATACAATGATTATTTTAAAAACAAATCACATAAGAGTTCTAAAGCTATACTCAGAGTAGAAACTATTCCCGGAGAACAAGCTCAAATAGATTGGAAAGAAGATGTAAAATTCACAACTAAATATGGAGAAAAATTGTCTTTAAATGTATTTTGTATGGTTTTATCATACTCAAGGTATAAAAATATTTCATGTAACACTTTCAAGAAGTCAAGATGTCTTAATTTCATGTATAACTGAATGCTTAGAACACATTGAAGGAGTTCCAAAAAGTAATTGTATGTGATAATATGAAAACTACAATGGATAAAGCGCGAACTGTTAAGACATCTGGAGTAATTAATATAAAGTTTCAAGAATATGCAAAAGAGATGGGATTTGAATTGAAACCATGTGTAGCATACAGACCACAAACAAAAAGGTAAAGTAGAAAAATATAGTAAAATTACTAGATGAAATATATGCTTATAATGGTAAGTTAGATTATACAGAATTAGTAGAATTGGTGAATAAAAATAATGATGAGATGGAACCTACAAGTGCATCAAACAACAAGAGAGATTCCAATAATCAGCTTACAAAAGAAAAAAAGATTCCTTACTACCATTACCACATGAGAAAAATAAGGAATCGCTATAAAATAACAACCCTACAAGTAAAAAGTAAATAAACAAGCAATGATTTCTTACAAGTCCAATCAATATTCAGTACCAATTGAATATATAGGTAAGAAACTAAATCTACAAGTAGAAGATAATTATTTATACCTATATGATAACATGAAATTGGTAGTAAGTCATTTATTAAGTGAAAAATTAAATTATAAAGAAGCTCATTATGAGCAATTTGTTAAACACACTTGGAATGATATAGATGAGAAAAAGATTAAAAGAACAAACTAAAAAGAAATCTAGCGATAATAGGAGAACGATTCAATGATAACAAATGAGATCTAATTATACTAGATTAAAAGAGAATTTAGAATATCTTAATTTAAAAGCAATTCAACCACAGACTAGATGAGATAATAGAACTAACTCAAAAATAGAACAATGTCGGTAATAGATATTCTATTGAAACTAACAGATTATGAAGTAGATGTGAAAAAAAGCAAAATGTAAAAGAATCTATGATTAAAGTAGCTAATTTCCCTTATAATGAGATCATTGAGATGATTTTTGATTTTTTTCATTCAATTCTGATATAAATGAATTAGAAATAAGGAACTTAGCTAGTTTAAATTTTATAGAAAACAATAAAAAAATTTAATATTTATAGGTAATAGTGGTGTTGGAAAGACTCATTTAGCAACAGCGATTGGAAGATTAGCAGCTAGTTCCGGTATTCAACATATTTTATAAAATGTCATGATTTAATAGCAAACTTAAAAAGCCGCTCTAGCTGAAAAATAGGCTAGAGCAGCGATTAAAACACTATTCAAAGTATAGATTATTGATTATAGATGAAATTGGTTATTTACCTTTAGAAAAAGGTGATGAGCGGTTATTATTCCAACTAATAGACCGACGTTATGAAAAGAAGAGCATAATAGCCACATCTAATATTCCATTTTCTGAATGGGCTACATTATTTAGTGATGACAAAGTGGCTTCAGCTATACTTGATAGACTGCTTCATCATGCCCATGTAGTACCTATTATAGGTAATTCTTATCGACTAAAAGATCATGTTAGTTTTGAATAATTGTACATTTTTATTTTGTCACTTTTGTACATTTTTATATTGACATTTACATTTACTGGACAACCAGTGAAAGGGGTATTTTTTATGCGTTATAGTTATGAATTTAAGTAAAATGTGTTGAGATGGGAGAATATCCAGATACACCTAATGGAATAACCACTAGAAAATTTAGAGATACTATTAGGAAATGGAAAAGAATGGTTGATTCATTAGGGGTAGGCATCTTACAAAATAAAACGAAAAATAAGAAGTGGGATCCAGAAGAAAAACTAGTATTAGTTTCCAAAATTTTAGCTGGTTATTCATATAATTCCGTTGCACTAGAGAATGGAATTAATTATAGGATATTATATAATTGGGTTCAAAAAAATATAAGGAAAAAGGTTATAATGGACTTGTAGATGAGAAGAAAGGAAGACCAAGAAAGGTACCTATCATGAAAGAAAAATAGTAGTCCTAAACCATTAAAAAGAATCAGAAAGAGAAGAATTAATTAGATTACGTGCAGAAAAATAAATTTATAAAAAAACGGAAATTGAAAAATATTAAAGCGGAAAAAAAGAAATAATAAAAAAATTAATAGCCTTGAGGCGAGAAAAAAATGGGCTGTGCAACTCAAGGCGAAAAAAAGCAGCAATCATCAAAGAACTTAGAGAAAAAGGATATCAATTAAAATGTCTTTTTACAAGAAATAGGAATGGCAAAATCAACATATTATTATTTAGTAAATAAGGAAGAAGCAGATGTTGTAGCTATTCGTAATGAACCAGTGTTAAAAGAAATTAAAATTATTTTTACCGAAAATAAAGGACTATATGGTGTCCGTAGGGTTCACAATGAACTAATTAATAGAGGTTTTAAAGTAAATCATAAAAGAGTGCAAAGTCTTATGCATAAAGAAGGATTGAAAGGGAAACAACCTAAAGAAAGATATCATTCATATAAAGGAACAATAGGAAAAGTCGCTAATAATATAATAAATCGAGATTTTAGTACAACCGCCCCATTACAGAAATGGACTACAGATGTATCACAATTTAATTTTTCATGGGGAAAGTGCTATTTTTCAGCGATTCTAGATATGCATACAAATGAAATAATATCATATGATTTATCGTTACATCCAAATTTAAATCAGATAAAAAAGGATGTTAGAAAAAAAGCATTTAATAAATTTCAAAAACTGAAGGATTAATTATGCATTCAGATCAAGGATGGCAATATCAACATTCACACTATAGAAGTGAGTTAAAAAAACATGGAATCATTCAGTCCATGTCTAGAAAGGGAAATTGTTATGATAATAGTATTATGGAATCATTTTTTTGGAAGAATGAAGACGGAGATATATTATGGTTATGAAAAAGAATTATATGTCATTTGAAGAATTTAGTAAAGCTGTAGATAAATATATAGATTATTACAATAACAAGAGAATTCAATCAAAAACAAAATGGATGGCACCTGTACAATACAGGATAACATCCACTTGTCTAAACTAAATATATATGTGTCCAGAATTTTTGGGTACACATCATTTTCGTAGAAATCGATTTTTTTAGAGTCACCCCGCACAGTTTATTAGATATCTAAAAAAGCTTTTCTAAAGCGAAATTAGATATCAATAAACCACTGCGTCTATGAGTTCTCATATAAACTTTGTCAAATTTTAGGACTTTTGGATCAACCCCTTATATTCACTATTTTCATCATTGAGATCACCGCTTCCCCTAACAGCGATGTAGTTTGTTCTCTCTATATTTACGATACTAGGTTTAATTTTTAGGTGCATATAAATGTTTAAGAGTTTTTTTAAAAATCAACCGCCATTTTACTTCTCCACAATAAAAATTATTCTATCCGATTCTTCGTAATTTTTATTGTTTTTATCAAAAATCACAGAAGTAATCTTTAACTTTGAATCCTATATTTTTTTATTTCAGACAGGACATCTTCTATTTCATATGTTCTTTTGGGAATGAAACTGCTCAAGTTTTCTATATAAACCGTTATTTTCTTTTTATAAAAAAATGATAACTCGCTCTCCACTTCTAAAAGAATTTTTCTGTCTCATATGTAAACCATAAATAGCTTATTTCATCATCTTCATAACCAAAAAAACTTGCTTTTTCTAACATATCTGTAATTTTTTTAGGAGTGTGTATATCAAAAAAACAAATTTTCCACCTTCTTTTTAAAGATGAATACACTTCTTTTTAATCCTTGTTTAAATTCTTCAAAAATTTGATAAATAATTGAAAAACATCAAATGCACTTAAAAACAAAAATCAAATTCCATACTTAAAGATGAAGTTTCTAATGAGATCCATCGCAAAAATAATTACATCCCCGGAACTTTTTCACTCGCTATCGTTAGCATTTGTTCACTATTATCTACTGCGAATACTTCTCCATATTTTTTTTAGTGTTGTCAACATTGCCCCACTACCACAACCTAAATCAAGAACTAGAAGATTTTTTTCTATCTTCTAATTCTTGATTAATAATATTTTTATAAGCATCGTAGTCGACATCCATTAGTTTATCATAAACAATACTTAAATTCTCGTACATATTAAACACCTTTTTATAGGATATTTTTTTCAAATAAAAGCATCTAATTCATAGTACTCTCTATCATCGCGTGTCATAATGTTAACTACAACATCACCTAAGTCCATAAGAATCCATTTAGCTTCTCTTAGACCTTCTGTACTGTGAATTTCTCCACCATTTTCTAATACTTGTTCTCTAACTTCTTGTGCAATTGCTTCTACTTGTCTATTTGTAGGTGCATGACAGATTACAGAATAATCGTATAAGACTCCTGCTTGCGTTAAATCATAAGCAACAATATCATATCCATGCTTGTCATCACATGCATCTACAACAATTTTTTTAATAAGTTTTCTACTTCCATTTTCATCCTCTTTCTTTATTTTATTTTTTTATAATATGGAACATTACTACATATAGTACGTCATCTTCTGGATATCTTCTAGCAAGTTTTTCGATTAATTCATCTAGAGTAACACCATAATACTTAGCATAGCGTTCTGTTAAAAGTATCTCTTGTTACAGGTTTTTACTAAATCAACTTCTAGCGTAGCAAATACTGTGTCTGGATCCTCATAAGTTGTAGCTTCTAATAAATCACCTTTCTTGAAGTGAGCTTCACTTTTTATTTCTAATTGTAATTGTTTTTTTCATCAGCTAAAAATTTTTATCTTTATTTTTTTCTTTAAATCCAACACGATAGTTTTTAATATTATAATAATTATAACATTCTAGTAATGAAGGATAAATTCTTTCATCATTATCGATTAAATAAACTAATGTATATTTGGCAGCAAGTCTAACCGCTTCATCAAGATCATATTCAGATACTTCAGTTACCTCAGCTAAATGCGGGTGTTTTTCTTTGTGGATCAGTATAATCTGCGATAAAAAAATTATTTTTTTCTAATAATGTCATATGCTTTCTACCGAAAGTATGATTCGCAACAACAAGTTTAACCTCTTCGTCAGCTACACCGAATTCTTCTTCGATATATGCACTTGCTACAGGTCCATGAAGAACCTCTACTGGATAATCTAATAAATTAACATCTAAGTTATGTAGAATTACATATTTTTTTCATTAATACTTCATCCATAGGCTTACAAACATCATGTACTAAGGCTGCTAATGCTGCTCTCTCAACATTTGCTCCATGAATCTTAGCTAATTTTTTTCGCTACTTCTACAACTCTTAAAGTGTGCTCGTATCTTTTTTTCTGGTAATATTTCTTTAACTTTATTTTTGAATTTCTTGATATTCCATATAAACTCAACTCCTCTATATATGACCTACATTCATCAGTGATCATATATTTAATACTTTTCTTATTTTTTTAAATTATCTCTAATCAAACTAGAACTTATCTCTATTATTGGTGACTTCATTATTTTTATAACTTATAGATTTATAAAATGCATCCTCTTCTACTATCTTATATAAATCCTCTTCATTTCGTGCTACAAAAAAACAAATGTTACTAATTTTTGATAGTTCTTCTATATTATACCATTTTTTTTAAATCTTTTCGCTCTATCTGTTCCAATAATAAAATAGATTTTTATTTTTTTATATAATTCACTAAAATACTTAACAGTATGGTAACTATAACTTACACCCTCATTTGAAATTTCATAATCACTAACTTCAAACTTGACATTATCTTTTTGTACTTAGTTTCGTCATCTCGAATCTATTTTTTTATCATTCGCTTCTAATTCCCGACCTTTTTAAAAGGTGTAATATATGAGGGAATAAAAAAATAACTTTTTCTAAATTATAAGTTTCTAATGCATTTTCGGCTGTAATTAAATGCCCAATATGTATTGGATCAAAACTACCTCCATAAAGAGCAATTGACATCTTATTTCACCAACTCTATTTTTCTATACTTTTCCTTAGAACTTTGTTTATATAATACAATTGTGTGTCCAATAACTTGAACTAATTCAGACGAAGTACGCTCAGATAAAAATTTTTGCAACCTCATCTTTATCTTCTTCACAGTTTTGTAAAAATACTAACTTTTTAATAATTCACGTTTTTCTAACGCATCTCTAATTCCTTGAATCATATCACTATTTACCCCTGATTTCCCAACTTGGAAAATTGGCGATAAATGATGTGCTAATGCTCTTAATTGTCTTTTTTGTTTTCCTTTTAACATCTTATCCTCTTTTCTTAATACTATATTATCGATTCACGTACAAATACCTCAATTTCTTTTTGGAACATGAATATCTATCTTACATCCACTATCACTATTAACTGTAATCCAACCTAATCCTGAAATTACAATATCCATTTTTTTCTACTATCAATAGTAAAAACTTTTTCTTAACTTGATTATTGAAGATTGAAACATTATCTTCAAATGGTGGTTTTAATAAAAGTTCCTAAGTGCTTTTTCAAATAATGCATCTGCATTACTTAGCTTTTGTACGATGAATTTCTACTAAATTAGATGCATATAAAGTGAAACTTTGACGTTCACCTTCTACAAAGTCCATTCTAGCCATACCACCAAAGAATAAACTTTGCTCAGCATTCAATTGAAATACACGAGCTTTAATCTCCTTCTTAGGCATTACTAATTTTTAAACTTTGAGCATCTAGATAATGAGCTATATCATAATCTAATATGATACCAGGTGTATCATATATGCTAGTAGCTCTATCTAAAGGAATCTCAATCATCCCCAATGTTGTACCTGGGAAGTGAGATGTTGTAATAACATTTTTATCCCCAGTTGTAAGTTCAATAAGTTTGTTAATAAATGTAGATTTACCAACGTTCGTCGCACCAACAATATATACGTCCTTACCGTTACGAAGCTCATCTATACGACTAGCGGCTTCTTCTACACCTTGACTTTTTATTGCACTAATTAATAGAATATCTTTTACTTTAATTCCTTTCGCCTTAAGCATCTTAAACAGCCATTGTTTTACCTTATTTTGTTTAACAGATTTCGGTAATAAATCTAGTTTATTAGCTACTAGGACAATATCTTTATTATTTCCTACAATGTCTACTACATCTTCAATCCAGCTTCCAGAAAAATCAAAGATATCTACAACTTTCACTATTAATGCATCTTTTTTTGATAATGTTTTGATAAGTTGATAGAAATCCTCAGCTCCTAGTTGAACATCGGATACCTCATTATAATTTTTCAATCTGAAACATCTTTTACAAACAAGATTACCATCAATATTTTTTTCTACGACACTTTTTGGTAAATATCCTTGTTTATTTTTGATCCTCACTTTGAATCTCAACACCACAACCTATACAATAAACTTTATTACTCAATATGGCCTCCATTTTTCTTTCTTATGTTTTTAATCTATAGCCCACTTTTTTTCATTTTAGGGAATGCTTTTTCTTCTAGTTAAATTATGGATAATCAATGCTTCAAAAAAATCTATTAATTCTAGTTTTAAAAGCATCTGTCTTTGAGATTGAGCTTAACCAGTACGCTCATAGCTCCAAAAACTTTTTGCTCCCAATACGTCAGTTAAAAACTTGATCCCCTAAAAATAATCGCTTCTTCTGGTTTTCTATTTAACTTTTTAAGTGCTCTTTTTAAAAACCTATAGTTAAAGGTTTCTTTGCACCCGCAATATATTGAAGATTTAATTTTTTTTACAAAAATTCTTTAACACGTTCTTCTGTATTGTTAGATACAACAATAATATCGAAACCAGCTTTTTTTCATCTTCTTTAGCCATTTATTCAATTCTTTAGTATCTTTTTTTACTATCCCATGATATTAAAGTATTATCTAAATCTGAAATAATAACTTTTTTTGTTGTGCATATTCATATACTCAACATCAATAAACTCATACTTTTCCACAAAAATCATCAGGTGAAAAAAATATCTTTTTAGTACCATTTTCTTTTTACCAATAGCCTATAAAATAGTTGCTATTTTCTCTCCCATCTTGATTTCTTTATTTTCTAAGTTTTTCCTCTAAGATAATATTATCTTTTTCGAACAGTAATACTACTGTTGAACCAAACTCAAAAGTACCCTAACTCTTCCCCTTTTTCACATAAATACTCTCATATGTAGGAATTATTGAATTGACATTTTGAGCTCCTACTGGTATTAATGTATAATTAATTTTTTTCCATTTAATCTATAAACTTGTCTGTAGTTATAACTTAGAATATTATCTCCTAATTCCAAACCAAGATTATTAACTGGATATGAATATTTACCAAGACTGTACGCATCCTTTACTTGACAATTCATCGGGAAGTGAATACGGTGATAATTCTTTGGACTAAGATATATTATCATGTATGTACCATCTTTATATTTATCAGCTAACTCACTATCTCCAACTAATGTTTTGAACGTTATAAACTTGATTTTTTTAACAACAAATGTACTATCTTCACTGATAACACCTACTTCAGAAATTACTCCATCTGTTGGGCTTACCAGAGAATCTTCATCTTGATTAATTGGTCTAGCATCTGGGCGTAGCTTTCTAATAAAAAAACTCATTTAAATTTTTTTAAAATCATCAATTTCATCCAAAAATTTCATCAGTATTAATATCATATACCTTAGCAAAAGGTTGAATCATTAATCGACTTAGATTAGATTTTTGTTAATTTTTTTAGAGCTTTAGAACTCATATTTCCATTAGTTAACTCAACACAAAGTTGAAACATTTTTCTTTTTTTAACATACCCGTCTCCTTATTGAATATCATATTATATTTTACTATAAAAGTCTTTTTAAATACAAATATTGCAAAGAAATAATCTAAAAATCATTGTAACAACTTGCAAATTTACAATAACTTATAACTTATAATAATTATTATATTATAAATTTCATATTTCCTTATACATTCAATTATATAATTATTATTCTGACATGCGTTATCATTACTCTCATTTTAGCATTTGTATATTCAAATTCTAACAAAATTTTTTTATTATAAAACGTTGATTTTAATAACATAAAAATTGTATAATAAAATTATAATAATAATGTAAGGGAGTGAATGACATGACGTTAAATAATAAAGTAAAAAGAAAAACATTATTTTTAACAACTGTCCAAAACGTTTTGAACTAAGGGCTATTCTCTGACAAGTGTTCAGGATATAATTAAAAAAAGCAAAAAGCCCCTAAAGGAAGCGTATACTACTATTTCCCAAAAAGGAAAAGATGAAATTTATCTAGAAGCATTAGATAAAAATCAACTGTAATGTGAAAAAAAGAGTTTAAAAACAATTTCTCCTAAATTAGGGACTTTAGAGGAGTATTTAACAACTGTTTTTTTGATCTTTTTATATCGAAAGGTAAAAGCATGTAAACGTAGTGGTTTTTCACTTACATTGTTAGCGATGGAGACATCTGAACTTTCTCCAATTATCGCTGAAAAAAATGTAGTGATATACTTGAAAAATTGGCGTTTATTACTTGCAGATGGTTTATTTGATAGAAATTTACCAGAGGATGTTTGCAATCCTGTTAGTGAATGGTTATTCACTAGTATTCAAGGTGCATTGACCGCTAATAGAATACATAAAGATGAAGCATTTCTTTTTCAATATAAAATCTTCAATTAAATTTGTTTCTACCTCTTCTCCTGAAGCGCTTGAGAGATTTTCTCTAGAATCAGATGAAGATGAAGTTGTAGCATAATAATAATCCCCGCTTTTATCGAATATATAGAATATTCAATAAAGCGGGGATTTTAAATAATTTAAATTGTATTTATCATTTGCATTGTTAATGAATTGATTTTTTTTGACTCACAAATTTCTTTATTGCGGGTCTATATCTAATCTATCCAAAGCTAATTCAAAAATCTTCTAACCAATATTTTGCTTCTTTTTATTGAAATTGGTAGTTTCATATGTTTTTTCTAAGATCTGGTGTTGCAAATACTGAATGACTCGGTTCACCTAAAAAAATAATCTAAAAGAATTTTTTTCTGTTCCACTTTTTATTTTCTCAAAACCATCATTAAACAAAATATTTATTCTATCATCATTAGGAATAATATCATCATACATGTGCATAACTAACTCATCAATTTTTTTCTTCTCCTATTTTTTTCATATAGGTTCATAAATGCCTCCACAATTTGTACATAATTTTTTTCACTTTTTTTGTCCTTATTTATATTAAACTACATATAGAATTATTTTTGCAATTAAAATGGTATTAAACATCGATTTATTATTAAGATTATCTTTTGAATATACAAAAATTTTATTATTAAAAATACAAAAACGTAGAATAGGATATTCCCTACTCTACGCTTTTTATACTACTATTTTAATAATTTTTTGAATGCATCTACTTTGTCAGTTCTTTCCCAAGTAAACTCAACATCTTCACGTCCAAAGTGACCATAAGCCGCTGTTTTCTTAAAAATTGGTTTTCTTAAATCTAAAGTTTCGATAATTCCATTTGGTGTTAAACGGAATTCTTCTTTAATCGTTTTTAACAATTTCTCCTTCATCAACTTTTTGAAGTACCAAATGTTTCGACAAAAATAGATACTGGGTGGGCTACTCCAATTGCATATGCTAATTGAACTTCAGCTTTATCACAAATTCCACTAGCTACGATATTTTTAGCAATATATCTTGCCATATATGCTCCTGATCTATCTACTTTAGTCGCATCTTTACCACTGAATGCTCCACCACCATGACGTGAGAATCCACCGTATGTATCTACGATAATTTTACGTCCTGTAAGACCTGCATCACCTACTGGTCCACCAATTACAAATCTACCAGTTGGATTAATAAAGTATTTAGTATTTTCGTCTAATAATTCTTTATCTAAACATGGCTCGATCACATATTTTTTAATATCCGCATGGATTTGTTCTTGAGTTACATCTGCATCGTGTTGAGTTGATACTACGATTGTGTCGATTCTATTTACTTTATGATTCACATCATATTCGATTGTAACTTGAACTTTTCCATCTGGACCTAAGTATGTTAGAGTTCCATTTTTTCTAACTTCTGCTAATTGTTTTGAAAGTTTTTGACTTAGGTAAATTGGTAGTGGCATATATGTTGGTGTTTCGTTAGTTGCAAATCCAAACATAAGACCTTGGTCTCCTGCTCCTACTTCATTCTCTTCTTTTTGTTGTTTTGTTTCTAATGAATTATCAACTCCTAAAGCGATGTCTGGAGATTGTTTATCAAGCCCTACAAGAACTGAAATATGATCTCCTGAATATCCTTTTGTTAGGGATCAGTATATCCAATTTCATTAATTGTATCACGTACGATTTGTTGGAAGTCAACATTTGCTGTTGTTGAAACTTCTCCAACAAGTACTGCTAACCCTGTGTTTACACAAGTTTCACAAGCAACACGTCCGTATGGGTCTTGTTCTAAAATCGCATCTAAAATCGCATCTGACACTTGGTCAGCGATTTTATCTGGGTGTCCTTCTGTTACTGATTCTGATGTAAATAAATATGTTTTTGCTCATTTTTTTCTCCTAAAAATATTTTTTTGTCTGATATTAATACAAATCTTTCTAAGTCCTTAATATCTTTTTAACTAAAAAAATAAAAAGACCTTATCTTATAGACAAGGTCTTTATGTATACCTCATCGTTCAAAGTAAACTTTGCTAAGGAAAGCACCTTAATCAATTGACTAGGTTGCTGGAGTTCATCGGGCCTTATCCCTCACTCACTCTTGATAAGTATTTATATTTCTTTTATCAGCATATTCGATTTTAATATACTTTCTGTTATTTGTCAAATGATAAAGTATAAAATTAATATTCAATATTGTACTTACTTCTCTCTTTAAGGATTTTTTCTTTTAATTTCTCCGCTTCTTCAATGGGCAGATAATCAATCCATAATATGCTATATATTCCTGTTATTTGTATATTAACCAATTTAAACTTATTTAAAATTGGTCCTGTATGTATCGTAACATCTTGGATAGTATTATAAGGCAAAGTTTTTTTACTCTTAAAAAAATACTCCCTCAACTTCCGATACTCCCGTTTCATCAATTTCATAAGAATAATTTCTAATTACTAAAGGTGGAATAACTAAAGCCACTATAGCATATATTATTAATATCACTAATATACCTAGACCAAGAAACTTATAATTTATTTCCGTTTTAAAAATAGTCATATACACTTTTTACCAATAACTGGTGATAAGAGAACTAGAGCATATATTCCAAAGTGTATTCTTATATATTGTCCGGATCTTAATGGTAAATTACATGATTTTTCAAATATTCTACTCATAACCTACCTCCGAAACTATAAAAATCTCTTTCTAATTTTTTTCTTTATATCCTTTATCATAATATTTCAACTTAATATCTGAGTTTACCCCAATAGAATTTATTGATATATGAGCAAGATTTCTTTTTATTCATAAAAATAGTTCGTACTACTATTAATTGTTCCTACTTTTTTTCACTTTAATAAATTCTGTTATTATTGTCAATTGTCTCATAAACGTATTCTTAAAGTAATGTCTATCATAAGAAAGATCGTTATATTTCAACATATAGTTTTTCACTAAAAATACTATACGAAACCAAGATAAGATAAAGAGCAAGCGAACTCAAAACTTTATACTCTAGCTTCAAATCAACAAAATATACTATTGCAAATACTACTATCGGTAAAAAACTACAATTAAACAAACTCCAACGATACAATGCAATTCTAGCTTTTCGTTGTATTTTCTCACTTTCTAAACTTTCATAGTACTCTAAATCAATACCTAGATTATTTTTTTACAAAAACTTTGTGCAAAATCTTTTTTTACTAGAGGTAATACATCTATTGTAGATTTTTGCTCACTTAAATCTTCTGATACATTATTAGTCAAAGTCTCAACAGATAATTTCGCAAGACCGAAGAAACGGTAACGTAAAGGATATATCAATTTTACACTCTGGATTCTATCAATATCAATAACTAGTGATTTTTTATTTAACAATCCATATTTACATAGTAAATTATGATCTTTAGTCGTCAGGATAAAGTTATAATATTTTACAATCGTATGAATAATTGATGCAATTACTACTAAAATCATAAGAACCCCAATTATAATAAATATAGCTGTTATGTTCCCTGCGACTGACTTAGCATTTTTTTGAAGAAGTTCGTCAAAATAAGCTTCATTATCGAAGAGATATTTGAATACATCTCGAATCTTACCATTTAATGCTAATATTAACCCTAAAGCTGCAAAGAACCTAACCCTAAGTAGTCCATAAAATGCAAGATCTTTCACAGACAATCTTAATATTTCTTTTTGAGACTCCTGTACTTTTTCTTCTTGATCTGAAGCTATATCTTCTGATTTACCTTGATCTTGTTTTAATTCTCTTAGTATATCAATTAAGTTTAATGCGACTTCCTTCTTCAGAGGTTTATCCTAATTTTACCTCCAACAAGATTAATATCCACCGAAAGCAGATTAAATACTTGATACATTATATTAGAACTCATATCTATTGACTGAATGTTTTCAAGATTTATATTTTTTGCTTCTTTATTTATTATTCCTTTTGTGTAAATTAGAGCCCCATCACGTACTTCATAACTTTTTAAGAAATAATCAAATATACCTATTACTATTAGTAGAAGAAATCCCGCCAAAAACTAGTAAATAATATTTCCAATTTTGTTCTTTTTAGTGCCAGAATCATAAAAAAATACCAAATAATCTAAATCCAGTAATTACAGAATCCATAATAACCATAGGATGTACTCGACTTTTTTTAATATTCTTCATCTTTATACCTCCTATAATCAAGATTGTTTTCTAGTATAGTTAATAGTAAGTTTTTCTAACTGCTCTACGTCTTTTCTAGAAACATAAAATTTTTAGTTTTTTCCGAGCCAGTATTTATACTAATCATGTAAATATTAAACTTTTTCGATATTACGTTTTTGTTTAATAGTATAATCTAGAATATTTCTAAGTGGTGCTACTTTCTCCAACTTAAAAAAATGTATACATCGATGTTGAAACTAGTTTAAAGTGTTCATCTGTAATTTCAAAAAAATGTATTATACTCATATTTATCTCTTAACATTACAACTATAACATGATTCAAAAATACTAACCCTAATAATACCCATAGAATTATATATACATCTACACCGAGCACTTCTTCAAAACCAGTAAGTTTAAAAATCACAGAAGCCAACGCGACACAAGTTATACTTATCACCCAAATATTAAAGAAAAAAATAATCAACATACAATCTTCCTATATATTTTCTCATAAAAATCCCTCCCTATTTTAAAAATTAATAATATAACTTTTAAAAATTAGAAACCTATAAGATTTAGATCTCTTTCTCTTTCAATTGTAGTCTCATCACCATGTCCTGGATAAACTATTTTAGCTCCATCCAATTTAAATAATACATTTCCTAATGAATTTTTCAAGGCATCATAATCTGAACCGTATAAATCATAACGGCCAAAACCGCTTCTAAATAATGCATCTCCAACTACTACAAACTTACCAAAATCAAATGATACTCCCCCTGGAGAATGCCCTGGTGTTGGTAGAACTGTAAAACTTAAACCAGCAATTTCGTATTTTTTATTTTCTTCAAACTCAAATTCTGCTGGATCAGTCATAGGAGGTCTTCTTAAACGGAATAAAGTTGATCCATTGAAGTCAGGATTTTGTAGCCAATCACGTTCATACCCCGAAATATATACAGGCACCCCGTAATGTTTTCTACACTCATCTAATGACATAATATGATCAAAATGAGCATGAGTTAATAATATCGCTTCGATTTTCACATTTAATTCATCTACCGTCTTTTGTATTCTATCGAAACCCTCACCTGGATCAACAATAACTCCGCGCCCATCTTTATAAACTATATAGCAATTTTTCATCTACCATATCCATTACTATTCTTTTAATTTCTGCTTTTGCCATTTTATCAAAACCTTTCCATAATTATTGTTATCTCTATTTTATCTTATAATTTTATTATAAACAAGTATTAATTAGTAGTTTCCTTTCTTTACTTATATTCCCCCTCATCACTTGACCTAATTTTTAAAAATTTTTTTATACTTGTATAGTATGATTTTTTTATATTAACTCAAATCATACCTATTATTTAATAATTTAAATATATGATTAATAAAAGGAGAAATAATTATGAAATTAAATTCATTCGCTAAGTTTTCATTACTTAGTATTTCTATATTATTAATGTCACATCTTGCTATCTCTCCAGTAATTCCAAATCTTTATAGTTTTTATCATGGAAGCAATCCTAATATTGGTCTAGCCTCTGTAGAGAGTTTAGCTACAATCCCTGCTATGATGATAACAATTTTTGTTCTTCTTAGTAACGGAGTTATTAAATTTATTGGAAAGAAAAAAACACAGTTCTTCTTGGGCTTATACTTATCTTTATCTTTGGTATAGTACCAACCTTTACAACTAACTTCAAAGTTGTCTTAATCAGTAGATTACTTCTTGGTGCTGGTATCGGATTATTCAACTCACTTTCAATCAGTATGATTAGTGATTTCTTTGATGAAGAACACCGTGGAACTATGATCGGATTAAGAACTGCATTTTTTTAAATATAGGTAAAGCTTTAACTACCTTTATTTCAGGATACTTATTAATCTACGGTATTCAATATACATTTTTAGTTTATGCTTTAGCACTTCCGATATTTATTATATTCTTATTATTCGTACCTAACGCTGAAAATGTAAATAATAAAAAAGTAAGCATTAAGTTTCATAAAGAAACTATCCTTCTAACTCTTCTAACATTTCTAGTAGGTATTTCATACATGGGTGCAACTATCAAAATCCCTACTCTACTTGCTGAAAAATACCACTATCAACCAGATGTAGCTAGAAATCTACTAACAATTTTAGCTCTTAGTGGTATATTATCTGGAGTTATCTTTGGTATTTTAGTTAAGAGATTCAAAAATCTAACATTACCTATAATGTTAAGTTTCATGACAGTTGGAAGCATATTATTTACTCTGACAAATAATATTGTTATCTTCTACGTTGCAGCTATCTTTATAGGAATTAGCTTCGTAGGAACTATGTCATTTAACTTCTTCTATATTTCTAAAGAGTTAGAGAATAAATTTATAAACTTTGCGACAAGTGTAATCTTAGTTGGTGGTAATATCGGTGTTATCCTTACTCCTGTAGTGCTAACAAAAATACCGGAAGCCCTAAACTTAGAAAAATATACAACACCATTTTTCATAACTACAGCTCTAATGCTTGTTTCTACATTAGTTAGCTACACAGTATTAAGAAATAAAAAATAAAATAAAAAGGAGAACATCTTTGATACTAATATCTTAGATGTTCTCCTTTTTATTAACTATTAAGTAGTTCTTTATTTTTTTCTAAAAACTCTTTTAATTCATTATCTGGTACTTGTCTTGCTAAAACTAGTGTTCGTAATGCAACATCATCTATTCTACAGGTACAAAAGACAGTCATATTGTCCTTACCAGAAATTTTACTATTTTCTAGCCAATTTCTAGCACCATCTTTAAATAAATTAATGAATTCTCCTTTTTTCTCAGGAGTAGTTGGTATTTGATATAAATTCGTAAATTCATTTACAACCTTCACACCAGTTACCTCATAATAATACTTTCTTTCAGGAGTTTCCATAACAATAACTCTATGACTATCAAAAATAATCTTTTTGCAAACCAATTCATATTATTAAACACTCTAGTATCTAAAGTAATTTTCTTTTCTTCAATTCCAGCTCTTGCATGTCCAAAAAAACCCATTTAACATCACTCTTAGTTAAATCTGGTTGATTCTCATAGTCCATAAATACAGCTCCTATATATGGAGCTGGCTTATTATCTAAACCATACTCTAGATATTTAGAGTTATTAGTTGTTTGTAACATTGGTTCTTTTTAAGGAATCTTTCCCATCTCACGGAACATACATATAACCAATAACTTCACTATTTATCGATTTTTAATTCTTTAAATTTATTTTCTAAATATTCTTTCTCCGCTTTATCTACTATATATTTGTCTTCTTGTTTTTACATTTTTCTTTTTTTCTCAATTTGAGTATACGATTCACTAGAACCTGTATTCGAATTGAAATAAGAGTAAGCTCAAATGAACCACCAATTAAAATTATAACTAGTAATAGATATTTTTACTATATTTCTAAATATTGATTTACTATCTTTCATTAAATAATTCCTTTCTAAAAAAATTTTTTTCTTCATATCCAAATCATAGATTAGATTATATCATATTTATATAATTTTCCTTAAAAAGATTGTATTTTTTTATTTTTTTAAAAAATTTATTATTATCAAGAATAATTCTTTTAAAATTCAAAAAGAGTAATTTAAAAATATTTGATAATACAAATGAGATCTTTAAATCACTCTTAATATAGTTTATTTAATTATTTCTTTTTTTAAACTTGTCTAATATTTACAAAAATCAGTTGGAGGAACATTATCTTTTCCTAAATCAGGTTGACCAGCTGTTATTAAAATTAGATCTCCCTCTTTTGCTAAGCCAGATTCCTTAGCAAACTTAGGTGCTAAACTTAGCATTTCTTCCATTGATAAAGTTTTTTTCTTCAATAAATGTTGTAACACCACGTGTTAATGCTAATTTTTCTAGCTTTTTTTCTTCTGATGGAACTACAGCCAAAAATTTGAACTTTTTGGTCTATATCTTGCTATAAACTTCGCAGTTGTTCCTGATTTTGTGTAAGTTACAATATTATTGACATCAACAGAATCAAGTAAATATTTAGTTGATAATGAGATTGCATGTGCAATATCCATTTGACGATTTTTATAGTCTGATGAACGATTACCTTTCACCTTATCTTGATTTTCAATATAAGTTATAATTTTATCAACTGTTTCTAACGCTTCTTTTGGATAACTTCCTATCGCAGTTTCTTCAATTAACATGATTGCATCAACACCATCTATTACTGCGTTCGCTACGTCAGATACTTCAGCACGTGTTGGTCTAGGATTATAAATCATAGAATGTAACATTTGTGTTGTTAATATTACTTCCTTTATAGCTGTATTAGCTTTTCTAATGATTTCTTTTTGAATTCCTGGTAAATCTTGGTAAGGCAGTTCCATTCCCAATTCATCCCTATTGATCATAATTGAATCTGCAAATTGAATTATTTCATCGATATTCTCGTATGCTTCTTTACAGTCTATTTTTTTACTATTAATCTAATATCTTTTTCTCGTTAGCTTGAAGTATACTTTTTACTTTTTTAATTTCATCCAAATTACTAACAAAATGGACAAAGCAACAAAATCAACATCATTTTGACAAGCAAAATGAACATTATCTTCTTCAATTTTTAATAAGTTTATATTTACTTTCTGCATAAATGTGATCTAAATCATAGATTATTGCAGTATTTTTTTATCTAGTTTTTCTCTTAATTCTTTTTATTTTGTTAATTCTACTTACACATTCCTCTGGACTACCATAATACGTATCAACTAATACAGCATCCGCCCCATTAGCTACAATCTCCTCTAATAGTTCTTCCGTACTATTTCCTAAAGTTGCTATAATTTTTTTGCCTTTCTAGTCATAACATACCTACCTCATCTTAAAAAAACGTTTTTCTTTTAAAAATTATTATAACACATCAAATTATTATTTTTCTAGACAGTTTTATAAATTTATAATCTTTAACTCCTATTACTTTTATACTCCTTTATTTATTGAGACTATACTTTATTTTCTTTTAATATTGTAAAAAACATTAATTTTTTTCAGCTATACTCATACTTTATAATCATTAATAAAATTTATAATTCTACATATTTATAATAAAAAGAAACTATACATTAATACGTACAGTTTCTTTTTCTATATTCTACATTTCAATTAAACAATAATTCAACACATTAAATTATGATTTCTTTTTTAGGTGCTGCTACTCCTGATTCAAGATAATCTAAGAATTCACCAAATAAATTCTCCATCTCTGCATATGAATTTAAGGTATTTAATTCTTTTTTAACTTTTGCTCCACCTTTAATACCTTTCATGTAATAAGCAGCATGTTTTCTCATTTCATGTACAGCAACTTTCTCAGGCTTAATCTCCATAAGTCTTCTTAAGTGTAATAAACATACATCTATTTTTTCTCTTGGTGTTGGTTCTTCTGTTAATTCCCCAGTTTCAAGATATTTAACTGTGCGATATAACATCCATGGATTTCCTAAAGCTGCACGCCCAATCATAACCGCATCACAGTTAGTATCATCTAACATCTTCTTAGCTAATTCAGGTGTAGTTACATCACCATTACCTATTACAGGAATTTTAAGTTCTTTTTTCACATCACGAATAACATCCCAGTTAGCTTTCCCACTATACATCTGAACTTTTGTTCTACCGTGGATAGCAATTGCACTAGCTCCTGCACGTTCAGCATTTCTTGCATTATCCATTATATAAATGTGTTCATCATCCCATCCCATACGCATTTTTACAGTTACAGGTTTAGACACTGAATCTACTAGACGGGCAATAACCTCATATACCTTATCTGGATCAAGTAGTAATTTACTTCCAGCATCTACTTTTGTAATTTTTGGAACTGGACACCCCATATTTAAGTCAATAATATCAGCTTCTGTATTTTTATCAACATACTTCGCAGCTTCTACCAAAGTATCGATTTCTCCACCAAATATTTGTAAACTTAATGGACGCTCCCTTGGATCAATATATAACATATTCATCGTCTTCTTATTATTAAATAAAATTGCTTTATCACTAACCATTTCAGCACAAACTAATCCAGCACCAAACTCCTTAGCTGTTAAACGAAACGCAGCATTACATACACCTGCCATCGGTGCTAAAACTACTCTGTTCGGTATTTCAATTTCTCTAATTTTAAACATCTTCTATCCTTTCATTTTACAATTTTTCTTTATACAAACTAATTTTTCTGTTATTTTGTCTAATGATTGCTTTATACTCTTACCAGCAATATCTATATCTCCATACATCTCTACTAATGGAGCTAGTACGAAATTTCTTTCATGAATATATTTATGAGGTACAATCAATTTATCATCATTAAAAAAACTAAATTATTATATGTGATTATATCGATATCTATCGTTCTATTTCCCCAGTGCTCTTTTCTAATGCGACCAAGTTCTAATTCTATCTTTTGAATAGTATCTAGTAGTTCATAGACTTCTATCGAAGTCTCTATTTCAATACACATATTTAGAAAGTTTTGATCAGCTACTCCACCCCATGCAGGTGTTTCATAGACACTGCTTAGTTTTTTAATTTTAAGATTACTCGCTTCTATTTTTCTTAAAGCATCTTTTAAATATTGCTCCCGTGGCTCTATATTGGTTCCTAATGCTAGTATAATCATTATAAGCCAAACTCCTCACGTGTTGTTTCTACAACTACTCCACATTGTTCAAAAATGATATTTTATAGGTGCAGCTGGTTTATTAATTTCTAACTTAACATTTTTAATTTGAGGAAACTTTTCAAAAATATTTTTTAAAATTTCTCCAGCTAAGCGCTCTAATAAATTATACGTATTTGAAGTTGCAGTTCCTACTACTACATCTGCAATATCAGCATAACTTATACTATCTGTCATCTCATCACTAAACAACGCCTTCTTATAATCAAGCTCACACTCAATACTAAAAAAATAAATTTCTGACCTAATCTATTTTCTTCTTCAAATAACCCATGATTAGCAAATACCTCAAGATTATTTATAAATAATTTCGTCTTCATGATTAATATACCTCTCAATCATTATTTTGCTTAACTATAAAATTTTAACACATTTCATCTTATTTCTCTAATGATTATACTTACATATCAATAAAAAAACGACTTAAAATTATGATTTTGGTACTGTACCCAAAAAGTTGGACAAAATATTAAGTTATTTTTGTTTAGTATTTTAAACTTTAAAGTCAGTAAATTTTATTACTTTTTAGCGACTTTCATTCCTTACAGTTATTTTAGATTTTTTTCGAATTATTTAATCAAGGATTTTTTTAAAAGGCGTAGCCCTTGTCCTTGATTAAATAGGAGGAAAAATCTAATCTGTAAAAAGGGAATGAAAGTTTCTTTTATTTATATTAACTTCTATTAATTTTTTTCTATAGTTTACAGGACTTAGTCCACCTAAGTTCAATTTTATTCTCTCTTCATTATAATACGTTATATAATCTATAATGGCTTCTTTTAATTCATATTTATTCTTAAATGTATCTTCGAATCCGTAAAACATCTCAGATTTTTAAAAACACCAAAAAGGATTCCATAAATGCATTATCTGCTGATGTTCCTTTTTCTAGACATTGATTGTGTAATTCCTTTTTCACTTTAAGGAATTGTCTATATTCAATATGTTGATATTGCCAACCTTGATCACTATGTAATATCATACCATCGTATCTTTCATTTTGAAGTTGCGATAACATTTCATATTGTTGTGCCATGTTAGGTGAAAATGAAACACTATACGCTATTATCTCTGCATTATATCCATCAATTATAGGCGCTAAATATACCTTATCCTCTCCAACTTTGAATTCAGTTACATCGGTATAACATTTCTTTAATGGTTCTGAAGCGAAGAAATCTCTATCTATTATATTATCTGCGATTTTTCCCAGTCTCTCCTTTATAAGAATTGTATTTTCTTGTAGGCCTTACGAATGATAGTACATCTAGTTTTTCTCATCAATCTCAAAAACTTTTTTTATGGTTTACTAAAAAAATCCCATGTTTCTAAGTTCTGATGTTACTCTTCTATAACCATATCTTAGTTTGTTCTTTTTCCTGAATAGATTTAATAGCTTCTTCTATACTTTTTATTTTTATCTTTATCTTCTTTATTTTTGTATAATAATATGATGAACGAGACAAAGCCTAAAAATTTCTAATAGTATATTTAATTTATGTGTTTTTCTTTAATTCTTCTACTATTTTTGTTTTCTCTTCGTTTGAGATTGTTTTAACCTTATCTCCCTCAACTTTTTTTAAAACTGCATTTTTCCGCACGTAGGGTACTCAAGTTCCTTCTCTAGTTGTTCAACTTTTTGATAATTCGTTTTTCTATCTTTTTATTATTTTTTTCATCTTACTAGTTCTTCCTCTCGGTTTCTCTAGTATATTATACCCGTTTTCTTTAAATTTTTGAAATCCAATTACAAAAGTAAACCAGTATTTGGTAATGCGTACTTTAATGAAGTAGTGTATATAGAATTTCCCATTATTAAAAACTTCATTGATTATATCTAGTTTTAATTCTGGTGGATAGTAATTATTTTTCCCTTTAATCAGTACGGTTTCACCATGTAAATCAGCCAGTTTGACCATGTATTTCATATTACTAATATTAATTTTTAAACTTTTTAGCTAGTTCCTTATATAGATATCCTTTTTTTCTTAAGTCTATATATTTCTATCTTATTTTCATCTGTTAATTTCATAATAAATAGCCCTCAAAATTTGTCCAAATTTTTGGGGGCTATCTACCTAATAAAATCTCTTTTTTTAAGCCGTTTAAGTAAAAATCAATGTTTCTTAGTATTTTTTTACTGTAAAATTTAAATATTTTTTTAATTAGTTTTTATTTCTTTTTTTCTTCCTAAAATGAATGCAGCAACTGCACTTAATCCAGCAAATAGAAGTGAACTAGAAGAATTTAATCCAGTTTTTTTGGAAGAACATTTTTTTCCCTGAGAAGTTTTCTCCTTTATTTGTTTCCTCTTTTTTTAGCTTTTAGCTTGTTCAGTTTTTCTTCCTTAACTTCTTTTGAACCTTCTACTTCTTGTTTTGTATCAGAAGTTTCATTTTCTGAAGATTTAGCGTCGAAGCTGGGCTTGATTCAGGAGTAGTTGATACTTCTTTCTTACTGAAGTCAATTTGTACAACTACTGGATCGTGGTCAGAAGCTCGTCCATGTTCTTCCATGAATGAAGCATTAATATGAACTGGAGAAGACTACTTTATCTTTAATGTTTTTTTAGAAATTAAAAATATTGTCTAAACTTTGGTTACTTCCACGGTAGAAGTATGAGTATCTGTCACCTGCTTCATGTTCAGCCATTAAGTTAACAAGTTCATTTCCTACGATTGTTTTCACACTATCTGAAAATTCAAAGTCATTGAAGTCTCCTGTAAGAACAAATTTTAAGTTTGGATTTTGGCGTAATCCTTCTTTAATGAAGGCATTTAGAATTTTAGCCTCTTCAATACGTTTTGCTTTTGTATTTTCTACTGATGGTTGGTTAGAACCATAGATTGCATCATCACCTAATTTTGATTTTAAGTGATTTGCAATTACTACTATTCTTTCACCTTTAAATTCAAATTCAGCTGCTAATGATTTTCTAACTTTCTCGAAATGAACACTTGTAGGATCAATTCTAGCTGGGTTTTTCTCAAGGTGTCCATTTACAAAGCGTGCAGCTTCCTCGCTTCCACCTTTTTCTTTACCAATTAGAGTTACTCTCTTAGGATTATATAAATAAGCTACCCTAATGTTAGCCCCTGGTTTCCCACCATCTTTTCCATCAACTGGAGCTATTTCTGTATATTTATAATCTGGTCCACCAAGACTCTTAATTCTTTGAGCTAATTTCTCCACTCTTAACTCCATCAACAGTTCCATCATTTACTCCACCATTGTTATCTTGAACTTCGATTAGAGTAATAATATCTGGACTGTGAACTTCCTTGATAAATGAATTAGCAATCTTATCAACTTTTTTTCCTCTGGTGTTTCATCATGACCTTTGTTGTTTGCTGAGAAATTTTTCAATATTGTAAGAAGCAATTGTTAATTTATCTTCAGAAGGATAAATTTTTAGACACTTCACGTTTTAATCCTCCATCTTGAATTGCTGGTACACTAGATGGATCAATTTTATATGTTTTATTTTTTTATAAGTAACTACCCCAGTAATATTTTCATTAAAGTAATCTTTTGCTTTTGCTACAAATTTATTTCCTACTGTAATAGGTAGTACTTCTGTATTTTGTACATCTGGGCGTAGATTAACTCCACCGATATTGTTAAGTTTTTGACCTTTGTAGTCACCGTAATACATAAATATCACCTTTATATTGTGGACCAGTAACTTTTTGGTTTAGTTACTTCACACGCATTCCCTCTAGACTTTCCCAGTAATCTAAAAGCTTCAGTTTCTGGATTATATTTAGTTGGTGTATTATCAACTATGTCTTTAGGCATTTTTTCAGAGATATTTAACGCTTTTGGCAAATCTGCTTTTCCTAATTTTGTTATAGTAGCATTAATAATTTGAGTAACAGTTAAACTACCAGCTGGTTTCTTAAAAGTTTGTCCTGGTCTTACAGAATATTCTTCCATATAACCTTCTTTAACAGTTCCTTGAACTTTTAATAAATCCCCTGATTCTACTTTCTCTTCTGAAGCAACATATACTGCATCAGAAGTTTTTGGATTGTTATCTGATACTTTATCTTGAACATAGAATCCTGTTTTATCAGTCTTAGTTACAACAACATTGTTGATTACTACTTCTTTTCCAACTAAAGGACTTTCATGGCTTTCACCTTGTACTTCCCCTATGTTTTTTACTTCTTTTGGAGCAGTAGCTTGAGGACTTGTTGTAGTCATTCCTACTGCTGCTTCACTTTTACCAGTTGTAGTCGCTGGTGCAACTACTTCTGTTTTTACCTCAGCTGCAGAAACTTCATTTGCTTCAGCTGATAAATAAGTAGCACCTACTCCTCCTAACACCGCACTTGCTAATAATATAGATAATTTGTATTTTTCACAATATGAACTCCTTGTATATAAGTTTATACTAATTATTTTTACTATTAATCTAGCAAATAAGCAATATCAATTGTTCACCCTTTCAAAAAGTACAACTCAATAAAACAATTACTTCCTAAACTTTGCTTTTATTGAGTTGTACCCTCATTTAATATTCTCTATAAAATTTATTTTTGATATTCTATGACTTATTAAATCTCTTTTTAAACATAACAAGTACAAATGATATAATAACTATCCCTATTATCCCTAAAAATACTAACCATGTATTTTCTATTCCAACTTTGTCAGTTAGTACTCCATTAACTGATAATAGTATTGCTACAATAATAGATTCGAAAGTATAAAATATTGAAACTGTAGTCGTTCTATTTTCATCACTTTTTACTAGATATTTATGCATAAATACATTAACCTGTATACTCATTAAAGTGAAAAAAATACAATATATAACATGAATAGTACAAATTTAGCATATACATTTTTGAATAAAAAATAAACATTAATAGCATTCCAATATTTACAACTACAAAAGAAATACAAAATGCGTAGCTTTGATAATTTATTTGATAATTTTTCATATATTACACTTCCTAACATTCCACTAACTGATATACCAACCCAAATATAGCCAATAATATCAACATCTAACTTTTCAAACACAGATTGCCACTGATTTGATGGCCCAAGATCTAGGATAGAAGGAATAACAAAAAGTATCATAAGAAATACACTACTTTTAACATATAGTGTTTCTTTTAACGAGTTTTTTACTGTTACAAATGAATCTTTTATTTTCTCAACTGATATTTTCTGAGTCTGTTCTAAATTTTGCATAAATATATATGTAAATAAAAACGAAATAACAAAAACTGTCATACTTAAAATTATCGATAAACTTTTATAATAGACATACACGTACTTTGCACTTATAAATCCTATTACCGCTGAGAAAAATAGTGCATACAGTGAACTTCTTGAAAGAACTTTATCTATATCTATTTCTTCATTGTTTTTATTGTTTACATTGACCAACCAACTTGTTAAAGTTCCCGATTGAAATGACGTTGCAATTGCAGATAATATCGCAGATATGTATAACAAGATTAAACTATTACTAAGCAATAAGATTAAACCTATAACCCTAAAAACTGAACTAAGAAGAATACTATTTTTTGCTCCGATGTTATCAGTGATTGCCCCACAAGGAAGCTCAGTCATAAAAAGAAGCCAAACAAAAAAATCGATAAATAAAAGCCCTACTTCAGCAAAAAGAAAAAAATCTTTTGACAACAAATAAATATATAAAAATTGGATTAAAAATGATAATGCTACTGTAAATAATATATTATACAAATAATAAAATTTAGTATTATTCATCTTTTTCCTCTACAATCTTATACATTCTACCGTAATTATCTCTTTCTAAGAACTTATAATCAACAAGATATCTTCTAATTAGAGAATAATCTGGATAAATCTCCTTAATTTCTTCATTTAATTCTTTCTCAGTAAACTCTAATGATTTTTGCTTTCAACATCTCTAAAACTATTTGAAGAACGAGAAGCTTATTTTTCTTTTTGGTATCATCATCAATTTATCATTTTTAAAATATTTTATTTTTACTTCTTCCATATTACACTTTCCTTTCAAATTTAACTTTTTTTATATACTATTATATATCATATAAAAATAAAAAAACAAGTATAAAAATAACCTCTAACAAAGTTTATACCATGTTAGAGGTTTTTGCAATCTAGTTTACTTTTTTTATTTCTATTGCCCTAGAACAAAAAAACATCTTCAGCTTCTTTTTCTTCTTTTTGAGATCCTTTAGTTAAAAATGAAATTTTTATTAGCTATGATTTTAATTCTATAGTGGGTCACTCCATCTTTATCTTTATAAACATTGTTGTTTAAAGTACCTACTATGTTAAGCAAACTTCCTTTTTCACAGTATCTAGCTGTATTTTTCTGCAATTTTACCAAAAAGCAGTAAATTCGAAAAAAATTCAGTATCATAGTTCCTTCTTTATTCTTAAAAATCAGACTGAACTGCAATAGTAGCTTTAATATAACTTACTTTTTTTATCACTTTCTTTTAATTCTGGTTTTTACTAATCTTCCTATTAAAAATTACTTGATTTAACATAATTTATCCTCCTTAAAAATAGTAATCTAGATTGCTATAAAAAAACATTAGGAAGATTATCTTAGTCTTATTTATTGATTAAAGTAACAAAAAAACTTCGCCATCTTTCAAAAAAATTCTGCATTAATATAATTATCACCATCAAAATGTAATACCTTACCGGTTCTACGATATGAATTTCCTCATCATTTTAAAAATACTTTAACTTCACCTTTGACACAAGTGAATACTACTAAAGCTTCTGGATGATTGTGTTTAGGAATAACATCACCTTGTTTCCCTACTTTTTTTACTAATTTAAATCTATCATGTTTTTTTAATAAACCTGCTTCTTCAAAAAAATTATTCCTACGCTCATATTAATTCTCCTTTATTTAAAAAAATATTTTATATTTATTACGCTTACACTCTTATTATAGAACTTTTTTTGTTAACAAAACAAATAAAAATTCATATCTTTTTCCAATTTTTTTAAAAACTACTCCCATCTTAATAAACTGTGATCTATTTTCTCTCTTAAATCCATTTTTTTATTATTTTTAACGTATTTTAAAATACCTTCATCATCTACAAGTCCAGATACAGTGAGTAAGGTAAGTTTATCATAAAGACTATTAACCGTCTTAAAGCCAGCTTCTTCAAATAATAATAGCCAATTTTTCTTTTCGGTAACGGAGAAACATTCATATTAATTGCATCAGACAATGTCTTTCTCGTTTCTTCATAATTATTTAACAACAGTATATCGTGAGTCAGAAGTAAGCCCTCTGGTTTTAATACTCTATAATATTCATTTAAGGCTTTAGATTTACTCTTATCACTAAACATAGTTAGCATAGCTTCATTTATAATATAATCAAAACTATTATCGAAGAACGTTAAATGAAAATGCATCCGCCCTCATAAACTCGATATTCTTTAAATTATTCCTTACAACTTCAAGTTGTGCTTCTAAAATAGATTCTTTATCTACGTCTATTCCTATAAAGGTAGTCTTAGGATATCGTTTGGCTAAAGATATTAGATTTATTCCTCTGTTACATGCAACTTCTAAGACACGATTCCCAGCTTCAAACTTTATATGTGCAAGCAGAAAATTAGTTCCTTTAACCCCTCCGGGTCTTAATCTAGTTTTACCTAGTTTTTAAAAATTTATGCCCCTATTTCTTTTTTTCATAATAACCCTCCACGTTTTTATATTATACTTTCATTGTACAATAAGATAAGATAAAATAAAAAAATCCGAGGAATAATTGATAATAACTATCGATTATTCACGGATTTTAAATTAAATAATTCTTCTATTTAGATAAATTTTTAGATAAATTTTATATTCATATATTTTTCTAAAAATCCTTATATGTATAAGTTCCTTGTTTCTTATTCTCTATTGCAAAAGCGAACAATTTCTCTACCTAATACACTAACTTCAATTGGACTATATTTTTTTAGCTTTTCCTTTTAATACAAGTTGAAAAAAATCGGAGCTACTTTCATAAATATTTGTTCTAAAAATCTCTTATCATCACGTTTACTTATAAGAAGAGATGGCTGAAATATTCTAAGGACTCCTAGATTCATTACTTTTAATTTATCTTCTAACTCTCCTTTTAATGAATTATAGAAGTTTTTCGATTTACTATTAGCACCAATTGCAGAAACTACATTAAAACTTCTTACTTTACCTTCACATAGTTTAGAAAAATTAACTGTATAATCTACATCTATCTTTCTTTGATTTTCTTTTGAACCTGCAATTTTTATCGTTGTTCCAAGACTTGCAAATACATCTGCATCTTCTAGGATACTTATATCAAAATTTAAGTTTTCAAAATCAACTATTATTTTAGTTAATCTTTCTTCATCGGCTAACTCACCTATTGACTGCCGTCCAAGAATATATACTTTGTTATAAAAGTCGTCTGCTAAGATTTCTTGTAATATCTCTTTCCCTACAGCTCCTGTAGCTCCAATAATTACTGCTGTATTTTTCATGCGCATACCTCTCTAAAATAATAATGTAATTAAAGCTAGGGATTGGTAATCCACCTTGCTTCAAAAATAATTTTTATCACTTGTTAAACTACCATATATAGCAACAAGTATAATATAAAACCAATAACATTCCTATAATTTCTTTTAGGATTTTTCGAGAAAAATGTTCCATATAGAAGCCCAACTCCTATTAATCCATTATATACACCTTGATTTTTTTAAATAATGTGTTTTAAATTCGGTCTTTTTTCAATTCTTCTTTATCTATATTAAATACTCTACTTGTACTATCTGAATCTGTTGCAAAAAGTTTCTAAGTACATTATATAGAAAAAATAGTACTGCTACTAACACTGTTAAAATAATTGATATTATATTCATTTTTATACCTCTTTCTTAAATTAAACTTTTTATTAAATTTATCTAATAATTTAGTCAGATTTTTTTGAGATCATCATCTGTAAAATCCTCACTAATAATATTTCTGATATCAATATCTTTAGTACAACTATCAATTTTTGTTTTTTTGAAGCTTCAGTTATTTCTACATAAATTTCTCTATTGTTTTCTTTTATTACGACGCTTATTAATGTATCCTGATTCTTCTAATTTTTCAAATGTCTAGTTATTGCGGCTGCGTCTATTTCTAAAAATCTTAGATAGCTGCTTAGGAGTTGCTACATCAACCTCATATAAATATTTTATAATTTGAAATCTTGTTAGACTTATTCCTAATCTTTTCTCAAATATATGAGCAATCTTTTCTTTCTAACACTTTCAAATCATGCAATAAATTTACATATTCTCTTATGTCCATTCACATAACCCCCTCTTTTGTTGACTTGTCAATTATTGATAGTTTATTATAACTTAATTATAGTTGACTTGTCAATTATGATATAAAAAGAAGAAGAGTAATTAAAAAAATCACTCTTCCTTATTTATTAATTTAAGTACTTACTAGCTTCTCTTAAACTAAGATTCGCCATTTCACTTCTATTTTTTTCTATGAATTTCCCTAACCCATTCTGGATTAACTTTTTGAATAATCTCGAAGTGCCCATCCTATAGCTTTTATTAATGAAAAAAATTCACTATCACACAAATTATCTTCTAGTACTGTCTCTAATAGAAGTCTGTCTACATTCTCTTTGAATGATAATTGATGTAAAATTGCAACTCTTCTTAACCAGATGTCATTTTCTTTTTTAGACCATTCTAACATCAAAATTTTTAATTCCTTGTTACGGTTCACAACATCACCAATAATCTTAGATAGTAAATCAACTGTATCCCACCAAGATTTAGTAACTACAAGATACTTCAACTTAGAAATATCACCTTTTTTTAAAAAACTTTTGCATCGTTTTTAAATAATATACTACAGCATATTGAAATTCTCTTTCCTCTTTATTCCAACAGGTTTCAATAAAATTCCAATCTATTACTTTTTGTTTTTTTCTAGCTGTAGGAAAATACTTCTTATATAATTCTGTTCTTTTAGGTCCTCTTATACCAAGAAATCTAAATTTATCCTGCATGTACTTTTCCATAGATTCAGCTAAAAGTTCATTACGATTTTCTTCAAGTTCTGTTATTAAACCTGATAATTCCATATTAAATCTCTATTTCTTATCTTTTATTTTCTAAACTTGCTTTAATGAATCCAGCGAATAATGGGTGCGCTTTTTCTGGACGCGATTTGAATTCTGGGTGAAATTGTCCCGCAACAAACCATGGGTGTTCAGGGATTTCAACGATTTCAACTAATTTTCCATCTGGACTCACACCTGATAACACCATTCCTTTATCAGTTAGACGATCACGATAGAAGTTGTTGAATTCGTATCTGTGACGGTGACGCTCAGTAATATTGATTTCTCCATATTCTTTGTGTGCTACAGATCCTTCTGTCAATGTACATGGGTAACTTCCTAAACGTAAAGTTCCACCCATTTCAACAACATTTTCTTGGTCTGCTAATAAGTTAATAATTGGGTATGGTGTATTTGGATCTAATTCAGATGAATGTGCTCCAGTTAACCCACATACATTACGTGCAAACTCAACAGCAGCAAGTTGCATACCTAAGCAAATACCGAAGAACGGAACATTGTTTTCACGTGCATATTTAATAGTAGTAATTTTACCTTCTACTCCACGATCACCAAATCCTCCTGGTACTAAAATTCCATCTGCATCTTTTAGATATTCATGTACATTTTCTTCTGTAATATCTTCAGATTGAATCCAATCAATTTTTACTTTAGCATTGTGTTTATATCCAGCATGTTTAAGTGATTCTACAACTGAGATATACGCATCATGAAGTTCTACGTATTTACCTACTAATGCGATTCTTACATTTTCTTTTAAATTATCTACTCTATCTACTAATGATAACCACTCTGTCATGTCAGCCTCTGGCGCTGTTAAACCAAAGTGTTTTAATACGATATCATCAATTTTTTGAGCTTTAAGATTTACTGGTAATTGGTATAAATTACTTACATCGCGGCTTTCAATAACGTTTTGTTTTGGAATATCACAGAATAATGAAATTTTAGCACGTAGTTCATCATTTAGAGCAAGCTCATTTCTCACTACGATAATATCTGGTTGAATACCTAATCCACGTAATTCTTTACTGATTGTTGTGTTGGTTTAGTTTTCATTTCTCCAGCAGCTTTAATGTATGGTAATAATGTACAGTGAATAAAGCATACATTTTCACGACCTAAATCGCTACGGATTTGACGGATTGCTTCTAAGAATGGTAATGATTCAATATCTCCTGTTGTTCCACCAATTTCTGTGATAACTACATCTGCATCGCTAGATTCTCCTGCTAATAATACACGTGATTTAATTTCGTTTGTTACGTGAGGAATTACTTGAACTGTTCCTCCTAAGTAATCTCCACGACGTTCTTTTTCGATAATTGAAGAATAAACACGTCCTGCAGTTACGTTAGAATATTGTCCTAAGTTAACATCGATAAATCTCTCATAGTGCCCTAAGTCTAAATCTGTTTCTGCTCCATCTTCTGTAACGAAAACTTCTCCGTGTTGATATGGGCTCATTGTTCCTGGATCAACGTTTAAATATGGATCAAACTTTTGTAAAGTTACTTTTAATCCTCTATTTTTTAATACACGACCTACTGATGCCGCTACAATCCCTTTTCCTAATGATGAAACTACTCCACCTGTTACAAAAATATACTTTGTCATTGTGTTCTCCTTCTATTAAAAATAATAAACCCCCTACGAAATTATCGCAGGGGGTGGTTTCTTAAATCACTCTTTAAGAGTGCCCGTATATTATTCTAGCATAACGTAATATTTTTAGCAACTAAAATAATTCGATATATATATAATTTTTCTTTATGATTGAATATTAAAAGAATTTGAACGAACTAAATGGATAGTATCTTAAGCTTACTTTTTCCAATCATCGCTTCTTTTTTTAACAAATCCAAATACACGACTGTCAGTACTATGTTGTCTGTTATCTCCAAGTACAAAGTATGTTCCTTCAGGTACAGTCTTAGATTTCGTACTACTTAAAAATTCAATATTAAAGTCCGGTGTAAATGGTGCTGTTCCTGAAGCCTTAGCCTCTTTTATTTTCTGAGCTAAGTAAGGCTCATCTACTTTTTGACCATTTACATATAATACGTCGTTTCTGTACTCAATAGTATCTCCAGGAACTCCAATAATTCGTTTAATATAATCATCAGTTTCATTAGCGTGGAAAACAACTTCATCTCCACGTTCAAAGTTTTTACTAAATTTATTAACGAAAACTTTATCGTTATCAGCGAATGTATAATCCATTGAGTGACCTTTTACTGTGAAAGGTGCAATAACATATGTGCTTAGAACAAGATAAATAGCTATAGAAACTACAACAACTACTATCCATTCCATAATTTCTCTTAAAATTTTCACTGGTATATCCCTCTTTTATTTTATTTATGATTAATAATTCTATCATATATCATAAGAAAAATCAAAAATAATTCTTTTTATACTATTGTTATTATTAATATTAACTTTATTATAGTTTTAGACCTCTATACTAAGAATAAATCATTTATGTTCTATTACATTTATTCATCTTTCCTAATTTAAAGACTTGCTTATTTAGGAAGATCCTAAAGTTTAGCAAAGTTCATATAAGAACCCTTAAACGTCGTAGTTTATTGATATCTAAATTCACTTTTTAAAAATTTATTAGATATCTTATAAACTACTGCGATAAGTGACTCGATATAATCTTGTTTCTTAAGAAATCACGATTTTTGAGCCACTCCTTTGAAAACACTTTTATTGAATTATTTTATCGTTATGCTATAATTATTTATACGGGAGTCTGTGAACAGTCTGAGAGGAAATATCAATATTTCGACCGCGCCTGATCTGGATAATGCCAGCGTAGGTACACTTAGCTTAAAGACAAAACCTAGACCCCCCTTATATTGTAAGGAGGTTTTTTATTTTGATAAATTGCAGTATTGCATTACAAATTCTTCCGCTTGATAACCATGATGGAAGATTAGAAATTATAGATAAAGTTATCTATTTTCTACAAAATAAACATTCTAATTTAAAGGTAACTCCATTTGAAACAGTCATCGAAGGAGAATTTAATGATCTTATGGATACATTAAAAGAATGTTTAGTCCTAGCGGGTGAGGACAGCAAAAATATTTTTGCAAATGTGAAAATTAACTACGGAGATGTTTTAACAATTGATGAGAAAATTAGCAAATTTAATTAACAAATACGCTGCAACTATTTCAATGTTGTTCTTAATCATAATTTGGCAGGGTGCTGGAAACCTTGGTTTATTGCCTAAATACATTATTCCTACACCTATTGAAATAGTAAAAGCATTTATAAAAAACTATCAACTATTAACATTTCACAGTAAAATCACCCTACTCGAAGCTATAATAGGATTATTTCTAGGAATTGTCATAGCTTGGCTTCTTGCTTTAATTATGGATAGTATACCAATCTTCAATAAGACAATTTATCCACTTTTGGTACTAACTCAAACTATTCCAACCATAGCCATAGCCCCTATCCTTGTTCTTTGGCTTGGATATGGACTAACTCCAAAGATTGTATTGATTGTCTTAACGACGACATTCCCAATAGTTGTTAGTATTCTAGATGGATTTAGAAACTGCGATAAAGATATGATTACTCTTTTACGCCTTATGAATGCGAGTAAATTCCAAATACTTTTGGCATGTTAAAAATCCCTACTAGTCTTAGCTATTTCTATGCAGGGCTTAGAGTCAGCGTCTCTTATGCATTTATCGCTGCAGTAGTAGCTGAATGGCTTGGAGGATTCGAAGGACTTGGAGTATACATGATTAAAGCAAAAAAACTTTTTGAATATGATACTATGTTTGCAATTATCATATTAGTATCAGTTATCAGTTTACTAAGTATTGAACTTGTTAAACTAAGTGAGAAAAAATTTATTAAATGGAAATATATAGGAGAAAATCATGAAAAAGATATTAACTAGCATTTTTGCGTTTATCTTAGCTATTTCATTAACTGCATGTAGTACAGTTAATAAAAATGCAGAGAAAAAAGAACTTAAAAAAGTTGACTTCGTTCTTGACTGGGCGATTAATACTAACCATACTGGTCTATATGTAGCGAAGGAAAAAGGATACTTTGCTGAAGAAGGTATCGATCTTGATATTAAACCAGCACCTGAAGACAGTACTTCTGATTTAATTATTAACAATAAAGCACCTTTTGGAATTTATTACCAAGACTCAATGGCTAACAAACTTTCTAAAGGAGCAGGAATCACTGCTGTAGCTGCCATTATCGAACACAACACATCTGGTATTATTTCACTTAAGAAAAACAATATTAAAGAACCTAAAGACCTTGAAGGTAAAAAATATGGAACTTGGAATGATCCAGTAGAATTAGCAATGGTTAAATCACTAATTCAAAAACAAGGTGGAGATGCTAATAAATTAAACTTAGCTCCAAACACAGATACTAACTCTGTAACTCCATTAGAAAATGGTCTTTTCGATGCTGCTTGGATCTACTATGCTTGGGATGGTAAATTAGCAGAAAGTATGAAATTAGATATTAACTACTTCTACTTAAAAGATTTCAATAAAGACTTAGACTACTACTCTCCAGTAATTATTGCAAATAATGATTACTTAAAAAGAAAATAAAGAAGAAGCTAAAAAGTTCTTAAAGCTATTAAGAAAGGATATGTCTACGCTATTGAACATCCTGAAGAAGCTGCAGAGATTTTTAATTAAAAAAATGCTCCAGAATTAAAAGATAAAAAAAGATTTCATCGTTGAATCTCAAAAAATATTTATCTAAACAATATGCATCAAACAAAGATCACTGGGGTGAATTTGATGCTAATAGATGGAATGCATTCTACCGTTGGATTAACGACAACAAAATCACTGAAAAACCTCTTGCAGAAAATACTGGATTCAGCAATGACTTTATAAAAATAATGAACATATTATCAATAAAAAAACTTATCTTTCAATTATCCGAACAATAAAAATATTACATGATATAAATATATATGTCGATAAAGGCGAAGTCGTATCAATACTTGGTGGTAGTGGTGTTGGTAAAACTACACTTTTTAATATTATCGCTGGTATTAACCCTCTTCAAAGTGGTGAGATATCGATAAAAGGTAACACAGACTACAAAGGTCGTGTAAGTTATATGCTTCAAAAAGATTTACTACTAGAGCATAAGACTATTATTCAAAATATAACACTTCCGCTTCTAATAAGAAAAATCAGTAAAAAAGAAGCTGAAGAAGAAGCAATAAAAAGTCTAAAATTATTTAACCTTTACGAATATAAAGATAAATATCCTAGTGAGTTAAGTGGAGGTATGCGCCAAAGAATTGCTCTACTTCGTACATATATGTTTAAGGAAGAGCTATTCTTACTAGATGAACCATTTAGTGCACTCGATGCAATTACTAAAATTTCACTACACTCTTGGTATTTAGAAATTAAGAATAAACTTGACCTAACTACTCTACTTATTACCCACGATATCGATGAAGCCATCGATCTTAGCGATAGAATTTATATCATAAAAAATAAACCTGGTGAAATAGTATCAGAAATTAAAATAAATCTTGATAAAGTAAATCAAGATGAACAAAAATTAAAATATAAAAAAGAAATACTTAATATACTTGGACTCTAAAAACAAAAACCCTAGTGCGAATAATCACACTAGGGTTTCTTCTACAGCTTTATTACTTGTATATACTATACTTTTTTTGTTTATTAAGTAAATTAGAAATGCAGGTACAATTGCAAAAAAACATAAGCTTTATAACCAAATACTTCTAAAGCAAGAAGTATAGGTGCAATGTACGTTTTAGTAGCCGCTGAGAATACAAGGCAATAACCTAGGGGCTGCTGTTACTAAAATAGGTAATCCTAAATAAGTTCCTAAAAATTACGCCACACGTAGCTCCTATCGCAAATAGTGGAGTAACCTCTCCGCCACTAAAACCAATACCTGTACAAATCGTCGTTAAAAATAATCTTCAGTATAAAATCATAAATTTGAATTTGTTCAAAGTTTGTAAAAAGAAATCCCAATCAAATTTGTTCCTAACGATGCGTATCTATATTCAAAAAAACAATACTAATTAAAAATAAAAAAACAACTAAAAAAAGAATCCAACTGATTTTATCGTTTAATGCTACTAATTCTTTAATTTTTTTCTTTGAAGAATAACAAAGAAAAATTCCTACAAACACAAAAAAACTATGCCTATTAAAATTATCTTTATTAATAACTCAATATTTATATTCACCTTACTTACATCTATTCCTACAAAGAACTTTTTCTAAACCTAATTTATGCGAAACAAATGCACTAATATATGCTCCGATAATATATGTTATATACTCATATACCTTATTCACTGTAAAAATTAAATCTTTCACTAACAACTTCTAAAAATAAATACTACCGCAGCAAGTGGTGTCTGAAACAATCCAGCAAAAACCACAAATCATTCCTAATTTAACAAAAAAATTGTTTCTTCTCCTTACTGAAATCTCTGCCAGCAAGATTACCTCCGATAGCTCCACCTAACTGAACAGCAACCCCTTCACGTCCGACACTAACTCCAAAAACCATGCGCCAATAAAGTATTTAACGTTAGTATAAACGGAAAAACTCCATGATACCTTATCTTTTTTTATCAGTTGCAGCTTCAATAAAATATTTCATTCCTATCGTATTAGTTTTTTTAAATACTTATTACTAAATTTTTTGCGAAAATTAAAATTAAAGGTGTTAATACTATCAAATACTTATAGTAACCACTTGTTATCTCTATTAGTTTTAATAGTATCTGTCCAAATACTGAACAACAAACGGCTATTAATAATATTAAACTCATTAATCTTATATAATAATTTTTTTAACCATATTATTTTTTTGATTCTTTTCTCCTTATATTAAATACAACGGATCGACTTAGCTTTATGATTAACAAAAATCAATTTTATAAAGTCACTCCCATACATCTTTATTTATAATTTATTTTTAAATGATAATCTCGTTTTTTTAGGTTGATCAAAACTAAATCCTTCACCAATAATGTCATGCACTTCTGTGATTGTTACAAATGCTCGCGAATCAATATTATAAACTATTGATTTCACTTTCCCTATTTCATTTCTTGAGACTACACAATATCCTATATTCAAATCTTTCTTAGAATAACTTCCCTGACCTTTAATATATGTCAATCCTCGATTCATATCTTCTTGTATTCGTTTTGTAATTAGCTCAATCTCAGATGAAACAATCATTACACCTTTTCCTGGAACTCCACCTTCAACAACATAATCAATCATTTTAGTACAAATGAATATATATATCAAAGTATATAATATCGCAGGAAAACTTTTTAACTACTACAAATGTTAAAAGCTATAATTACTCCATCAAGAACTTGAATTATTCTACCAATTGAACTTCCTGTATAAAAGCTGAATAATCTTAGCTACAATATCAACTCCCCAGGGTTGTTCCACCTGCTAAAAAGACTATTCCAAGTCCAATTCCAGCAAGAATTCCTCCAAAGACAGAAGCAAGTAATCTATCTCCACCTATATCAATCGCAATATTGTATTTTTCAAATACACCTATCCAAAAAGTCAGCATAAAAATACCATATACAGTATATAACATAGTTTTCTTATCTAACATTTTATAACCAATTACCAATAAAGGTATATTCACCAAAAATTGTCCCAATAGAAACTGGTAATCCAATTGCATATAATAGAAGCAGAGCTATCCCTGTTCCCCCACCTTCTGCAAGTTTGTTTGGAACATTAAAATGCATAATAGCAAAAGAATAAATTGCACATCCCAAAGAAATAGTAAATAACTCTTTAATAATTTTTGCAAAATTTAAATTTTTTTAAAAATTCTTTTTCCATAGTACGCCTCCCAAAAATTCGACTGTACCTTAATTATAACAGTTTATTAGGGTGATAAACAACACCGTAATAATATAAATTTTCAAACCTTAATTATTAGAAATTTTTATATTTTCTTAGACATTATTTCAAATTTGTACTATAATTATAATATCAATATTGGAGGTTGACTTTTTAAAATGAATAAAAACTTCATACCAAATTATCTTACCTTATGTAATATATTTTTGTGGATTCATGTCTATTCTGACTACATCTCACGGATATTTCATTTGGGGAACTGTCTTTATTATATTAGCCATGCTTGCAGATAGATACGACGGTATCGTTGCAAGAAAAACTTGGTGTTGTTTCTGAAATTGGTCACGATTTAGATTCATTATGTGACGTAGTTAGTTTTGGAGTTGCACCAGCTATGCTTGTTTTTTTGAAATATTTGTCGCTACTGAAAAAAACCATCAGCTATTCTAACAACAATAGTTGCAATAATTTGCGGAGTATACGTATGTTGCGGGGCTTATCGCTTAGCCAGATTCAACGTTACAAAAAAATGAAAAAAATGGATACTACCAAGGTGTCCCTATCACAACATGTGGAACAATTCTTGCGATTATCGCACCTATAAAAATTACCAAGCATTGCTACGTTAATTTTAGTAATAATATGTTCTTATCTAATGGTAAGTAATTTTAAAAAATCAAGAAAATATAGAAAAAAAGGTTGTAATTGTTTTTTTAACTAATTACAACCTTTTTGGAGTTAAATTGACTATTTGTATAAATTCAAGAATATCATACACTACAACTAATTTACTTTTTATCCTCACATCAGCATAATTACAGTATATTACTTTTTCTAAAATTTGTTATATAATCGTATAAGTAATTTTGAAAAATAAACATATTAAAAAGGAGATTTCAAGATGATATTTACTGAAATTAATAGTGAGGAACTCCAACAATTTCAAAAAGAAAAATAACCACCGTTATTTTTTTCCCTCAGTCAGCTGAATATAATTTTATGACAAACAATAGTAATAATGGTTTAAAAAAACTAAAAATTTTTAGCAGTTAAAGAAAAATAATAAAAATCTTAGCTTATGGAACTTTCATTTATTTTCAGTATAAAAAAATTTTTTTATAAGGTGACTGCTCAATTTGGTCCAATTATGAATTATTCAAATATTGAACTAGTAAAAATTCTATATGACAGAATTAAAAAAATACTTTTTCTAAAGATTTTTCGCGTACTTTCTGTAAGGGTGAATCCTTTTATAAATGAAAAAAATACTTCAAAAGATATTGAATATATTTCTGAAAAATCAAGATGCTAATAAAGTCGCGAAAATTTTTGAATGATTTAAATTACATCCCTATGAATGCTGATTTGTTTACAAATCCAACATTACCTCCCCGTTGTGTTTTTTTCTAAATCATTAGATGAAAACATAACAGAATCTAATTTATTAAAAAAATGTATCTCAAATTGCTCGTTATACAATAAATCGAACTATTAAAGAAGGTGTATTGGTGCGTGAAATAGATATTTTTTTAATGAAAATGATGCTAAAATTTTTGATGAGATAAATCGTGCCACAGAAAAATAGAATTAACTTTGAAATTCGTGACAATACGTACTTTTAAATCACTTAAAAAAATTATATTGGTGATAAAAGCACGTTATCTTATTTCTTACATTGATTGCGATCAATTTATAGAAACTACTACAAACACGATAGCTACTCTTGAAAAAAAGAACGTGATGACTTAAAAAGAAAAAAACTAGATCAAAGGTAAAGTTAACGCTAAAAAAAGGCAACAAATCGTCTAAAGGAATTTGATGAAAATATTGGAATTTGGTATAAAAAAATTGAAAAAAATAAAAAGAATTAAAATCAGAAAATGGAAATATTATAAATCTATCATGTGCAAGTTTCATCGAATCAGGACAAGATTTAATATACTTCACTAGTGGAGCAATCAGTAAGTTCCACCGTTATGAAGGACCATATGCAATATTATTCCATATGATGAAATATGCAATAAATAATAACTTTAAATATTTCAATTTCTTCGGTACTTCAAAAGATTTCACTTCTGAAACGGCAAACGACTATGGTGTTCTTCAATTCAAACGTAATTTCAATGGTAATATAGAATACTTTATGGATAATTACGAGTTTCGTAATGCCATTGGGAAGATATGGAAAATATAAAAAGGAATCAGGGTTACATGCCCAATTCCTTTTTTTATTTATTCTGATTTTTTTAGCAACTTTTTTTCGTAGCTTTTTTTGGTTTCTCTTTTTTCTGTGGTTTGTTGTTTTCTGGATACATTACTTTATCAACTAATCCATATTCACATGCTTCTTCAGCAGTTAAATAATTATCACGTTCTGTATCACGTTCAATAGCTTTAATAGTTTGTCCAGTTCTGTCCGCTAAAAATTTTGTTTAATTTTTTTCACGAGTTCTTAAAAATGTGTTTGGCTGCTATTTCAATTTCAGTTGCTTGACCTTGTGCTCCACCCTAATGGTTGGTGAATCATTACCTCAGCATTTGGTAGTGCATAACGTTTACCGATAGTTCCAGCTGCAAGTAAGAATGCTCCCATACTCGCTGCCATTCCCATACAGATAGTTACAACATCACATTTAATATGTTGCATAGTATCATAAATTGCAAATCCAGCTGTTACACTACCACCGGTGAATTTATGTAAAAAGTAGATATCCTTTTTCACTATCTTGTGCTTCTAAAAAAATAAAAGTTGACTTGTTATTGAATTAGCTACTTGATCATTAACATCCGATCCTAAAAATAATGATTCTATCTTTTAATAATCTTGAATAAATATCATAAGCTCTCTCTCCTTGAGAAGTTTGCTCAATTACTGTAGGAATTAAATTCATTTTTCTTACCTCCTAATTTTCTTTTCACTTGTTATTATATATCAAATATGGTCAATTATCAACTTATTTCCCCTTTTTTTAAACTTCCTTTATTATGGGGTTGACCCAAATGACAAAGTTCATATGAAAACTCATAGACGCAGTGGTTTATTGATATCTAAATTCGCTTTATAAAAGCTTTTTAGATATCTAATAAACTGTGCGCGGGTGACTCGACAAAATCGATTTCTACGAAATCACGATTTTTAAGTCACTCCCATAAATACGACTCGAAAACCTGTGTTTTCAAGTCGCACTTACTTTGTTATTATAGTCTATATGAATGCTCTTTAAAAATTACCTACAATAGTATTAACTGCAGTTACTGTAATAAATGCTTCTGGACAATTTTTTGCTACTAATTGTCTTAAAAGATGCATCTCATTTTGTTGAATAACCACGATAATCATTCTTTTTTTCTTATGAGAATATCCACCTTCAACATCCATTATTGTAGAACCTCTATGTAGAGTATTATTAATAAGTTCTACCATTTTTTTCTGGATTACTACTAATTATCGTACATTGTATATATGCTGAGAAGAATTTTTTTGAACGCCTTTCATCGTTTGATTACGTACAAAAACTCATTACAAGTGCATACATTACATATTTAATATCAAAAAAATATCCACACTATTGTATATATTATTATATCTTGTATTAGAAAAAAACTGTTGGTAGATTATATTTGAACTGCTTAGTAATAAACTTACCTGTTATATCCGTTCCACCTGTTGAAGCTCCAGCAACCAACAGACAACACATAGCTAATCCCGAAATAATTCCACAGAAGATTGCTGCTACAAGCGAATCTCCAAGGTTAACAGGAGTTATTATCTTAGGTAAATTATTTATTAAAAAAATGATGAAATACTAATCACTAATCCTGTTAGTATTACAAATTTTCTTCCTATATATTTATAACCTAAATAAAATAATGGAACATTTAAAACAAATTGAGCTGTCCCTATTTTTATGCCAGTTATTTTATTAATTACTAAACTTAATCCTAAAGCCCCACCCGCACCAATATTATTAACAGGTATTAACAAACCAGCATAAATTGAGAATAAAAACTGTTCCTAGTATTATTAGAAATATATCTTTTTGATTGTTTATGTTGATCAGTCGTATAAATCGTATCTGATAATTTCATGTTATCCTTATCCTTTATTTTTTTATCCACTATATATTTTAATACAAATTAAATTTTAAAAACAATTAAAAATCAACTATCTCTAATGAAATATTAATAAATAATTCATTTTATAAACATTTTGTGTTAAAAATTTAAGTAATAGATTTTTTTCTAATTATTAAAAAAATTGAGAATTTTTGGGAGTATATCACTTACATATTTGCCCCCAATTAAAAAAAGGAGCTATTTATGATTAAACTCTATAATACATTGACAAAAACAAAAAGAAATTTTAAAAAAACAATAGAAAAAAATAAAGTCCGAATGTATGTTTGTGGACCAACTGTATACAATTATATTCATATCGGTAATGCACGTCCTATTATCGTCTTTGATGTTGTACGAAAATATTTAGAACATAGTGGATATGAAGTAGATTTCATCTCTAACTTTACTGACGTTGATGACAAAAATTATTAAAAGCAAGTAATGAAGAAGGAATTTCTACTAGTGAACTTACAGATAAGTACATCAATGCTTTCTTTAAGGATTATGATGCCCTAGGATGTAAAAAGAGCAACGAAAAAAATCCTCGAGTTACAGAATATATGCAAGAAATAATCAAATTCATAGCTAAATTAGTTGAAGAAGGATATGCCTATGAGGGCAGACGGTGATGTTTATTTCAGAACTCGTAAAAAGAGGACTACGGAAAAATTAAGTAAACAGTCTATCGATGATTTAATTAGTGGTGCTCGAATCGAAGTTGGAGAACACAAGGAAGATCCACTAGATTTTTGCACTATGGAAAAAAAGCTAAGCCGGTGAAGTTAAATGGGATAGTCCATTTGGAGAAGGACGTCTCGGTTGGCATATTGAATGTTCTGTAATGGCAAAAAGAAACACTGGGCGAAACAATTGATATCCACGCCGGTGGTCAAGATTTAACATTCCCTCATCACGAAAAATGAAATTGCACAATCTGAATGCCATAACCATGCACCATTTAGTAATTATTGGATGCATAACGCTTTTTATTAATATTGATAATGTTAAAATGAGTAAAAAGTTTAGGAAACTTCCGCTTAGTAAAAAGATATTATTGCTGAAATTGACCCTATGGTACTGCGTTTATTCATGTTGACAGTTCACTATAGAACACCAATTAACTACACATTAGAAAAATATTGAATTAGCAAAAAAACAAATTTCGAAAAAAATTAAAACTGCATATCAAAAATCTACAATTCAGATTAAATAACGAAATGACTGAAGAAAAAAATTAGATACAGAAGTTGTAGCATTAGTTACAGAAGAACTAAATAAATTTGAAGAATATATGCAAGATGATTTCAATACAGCAAACGCCCTTTCTTCATGGTATGAAATTGTAAGAATTTCTAACTCATATACAGCGAAAGAAGCTGTTAACAAAGAAACATTAGAACTAATCAATGCTGCATTCGAAACGTATAGTTCAATTCTAGGAATAAATGTAAAAGAAGACAACACTCTTGATAGTGAACATATCGAAAAACTTAATAGCTGAACGTGAAGCTGCTCGTAAAAAAACCGTGATTTCGCTTTTAGCTGATAAAAATCCGAGATGACTTAAAAGAACAAGGAATCATCCTAGAAGATACAAAAACAAGGTGTACGATGGAAAAAAATATAACATTTAAATTTACTGAAAAAAACTTCGCTAATCCAAATCAAATGCAAGCTTTTAACTCTTGCCTATATTGGAGATAGTATTTATGATATTATGAGTAGAGAATATGTTATGAAAAAAATCATTTAGGAAAAAAATAAATGATCTTCATAAAAACAGTTTCCACAATCGTATCTGCTAGAGCCCAAGCAAGTTTTATGGAAAACATACTAAACAATAGTATTTTTAACAGAACAAGAAGAAAAAAATTTATAACCGTGCAAAAAAATCAAAAAAATAACTCTAAAGCAAAAAAATGCTAGTATTATGGAATATAAACTAGCTACTGGTTTTAGAGGCTGTATTCGGTTATTTATATTTAGAAAAAAACTTTGAAAGATTGGAGGAAATGTTTAACTACATAATAAAAATTATATGAAGAAAAAAACAATAAACACTATAAAGAATTAAGACTAAAAAAACAAAGAACAAAAAAACCTCAAGTTCAAACTACTGAAGTTGATTTGGACAAAGAAGTAATTGCTGGTCGTAACGCTATACTTGAAGCTATCAAATCAGGACGTGAAATTAATAAAAATTCTATTCCAAGAGGGGATTGAAAAAGGAAGATTAAAAATCTATTTTTTTGCTATTGCTAATGAGAAAAAAATCATTTGCCAAGAAGTTCCAAAAACGTAAATTAGACAATTCTACTACTGAACGTCACCAAGGAGTTATCGCCTATGTTGCGCCATACTCTTACTTTGAACTTGATGAAGTAGTAAATAACTTAGAAATTAATAAGGACACAACCTTACTAATTCTAGATCATATTGAGGATCCACATAATCTTGGAGCTATAATTAGAACTGCTGAAGCAAGTGGTGTTAAAGCAATAATCATTCCTAAACGTCGTGCCGCTGTAGTTAGCCAAACTGCAGTTAAAGCTTCTGCAGGAGCAATTGAACACATGCCTGTTATCCGTGTATCAAACCTAACTGATGCTATTAAAAAAATTAAAAGAAAAAAAGGGTTCTGGATTGCTGGAACAACATTAGCAGAGCGTTCTGAAGATTACACAAAAATTGCAAAAGATGTACCTTTAGCTATCATAATCGGTAACGAAGGCGAAGGTATGAGCAAAGTTGTTACTAACGAATGTGATTTCTTATATCACCTACCAATGTTAGGAAAAATCCAAAGCTTAAACGCTTCTGTAGCAGCTGGTATAATAATGTACGAAAGAATTAAGTCTAATGATTAAAAATATTAAAAATCTAAAGAAGAGCTTAACCTTGGTTTTGCTCTTCGTATCGAAGTATTTGTTAAAGAACAAAAAGTTTCAATCGAACTTGAACTTGATGAAAAAGATCATAGTGAAAATACGATTCATATTGGATATTTTAATGATAATAAACTTATCGGAGTTGCACGACTTATAGATCTTGATAAAGACGTTATTCACATTGGACGCGTTGTTATTGATAAAGAATACCGCGGTCAAGGAATTGGACGTGAACTTATTATTGGATGCGAAAATATCGCACAGCAAATTTTAAAAAGAAAAATAATTATCGAACTTAGTGCTCAAATACAAGCTGAAAACTTCTATAAATCATTAGGTTATAATAGAGTTAATGACATAATATATTTAGATGCAGGAATTGAGCATGTAGATATGATGAAAGAAATTAATTAAATTATCAAAGGAGGACTTTTTATGAAAAAACAATATTTATTTATTGACGGTTATAATTTACTTTTTCGTATGAAAGAATATGACTTAATAAAAAGCTCTACCTTTCCTACCGAACGAGACATTCTAATTGATATGCTTCGCGAATATGCAGGTGGCAATAACTATATCGTTTACTGCGTATTTGACGCTTATCTAACACGTTCAAAAGAATATATTAAAGAAGAACCACCTATCACTATTGTTTATACAAAAACTGGTGAAAGAGCTGATCAATGGATAGAAAGAAAGACTCGAGAATTAAGAATCGATCACTTTATAGACATTATAGTAGTAAGTGACGATCATGATGAACGTGACACCACTCTTGGCTACGGAGCAATTTTTACGAGATTGTCACATGTTTATAAAAAGAATTAAAAGATAGAAAAATATAATGTTTCTAAAAATAACAAAAAAACATAATTCACGAGAATTAAAAAAATAGGCACATTCGAATGAGTGAAAATGATAGAAGAAAACTAGAAAAATTTCATAAAAAAATGGAAAAATTCTAAATACAACGCTAAAGAGAGTGGGAGTGACTCAAAAAAATCGTGATTTCGTAGAAATCGATTTTTGTCGAGTCACTCCCCGCAAAAGTTTATTAGATATCTAAAAAAAGCTTTTATAAAGCGTATTTAGATATCAATAAACCACTGCGTCTATGAGTACCCATATGAACTTTGTTAAATTTCACGATTTTTTTGAGTCACTCCTTTTTTTATTTTTGAAAAATTTTTATCTCTAAGTCTAAATAAAAGCTAATTTCAATTTTTTTCCTTTATCTGAAACTGCTGTTATTTGTTTATCTTTAGAATCATCTGTGTTTTTTTACTATAATTAATTTGATAATCTTGTTTATTTCCTTTTAATTTTTTTGCGAAAAATATCTCCAGATTCTGTGGTTAAATTCATAGAATTTACCTTTGTTTGGTCTACTATAATTTTTTTGTATTATTTTTTTAGTTTCAATAATCGCTTTTATTTATAGTATCCTTTGTAATCTGTACCTTTTTATTATCAGTAGTGATTTTAAGATTACCTATCTCAGCTTCATCAACTACAACCTCATCATTACTACTAATGATTAAATTTTCCACATTTACAAATATTTTTAGAAGTTGCATCTTTGTTTTTCCAAACTTATATTTTTTTTATACTTTATTAGGAAGATATACATTAAGGCTATTATCACCTAATTCCTCTGCGAAAGCAGTAATATTTAATAAATTATTATCTATAAAAATACTTATAATTTCCTTTGTACCTTCCTTGTATTAAAAATCGTCTCATTATCGTGATAATAAATTTTTGACATTATTTTTTTCAATGCGTTAATTTTAATACTATCTATCCCTTTCTTCCCAATCCATTCACTAAAGGTTTTAATAGAAGATTCTTTTGGGGCATTAGCCTCTGTATCCTCTTTACTGAATCTTACACACCCTGTAGCAATAGACACAGTGAATATTCCAATAATTATTGTTTTTAAAAATTTTTTCATTATTATCCCCTCCTACCCTCAGAATACTCCTATAAAAATAGAATGTCAAGAAAAAAATGATTGACCTAGGAAAAGGCCAATCATTTTTTTATAAAATTATCTCATTGTTACGAATTCTTCAGAACCAGTTGGGTGAATCGCTACTGTGTTATCGAAATCACGTTTTGTTGCTCCCATTTTAATAGCAACAGCAAATCCTTGTATCATTTCATCTACACCATAACCAATTCCATGTAATCCTACAACTTTCTCCTCTTCACCAAGAGTTACTAGTTTCATAAAACATGGTTGTCTGTGGCTAGTTATTGCAGAATACATAGGTGTGAATGAAGATTTGTAAACTTTAATACTATCTTCACCAAACTCTTTAATAGCCTGTTCTTCTGTGTATCCGATAGACCCAATCGCTGGGTGTGAGAATACAACTGTAGCAACATTAGTATAATCTAAATGTTCTTCTGGTTTATTATTAAATAATCTTTCTGATAATCTACGTCCTGCCGCAACAGCAACCGGAGTTAAGGCAAGGCGTCCTGTTACATCACCTACTGCATAGATACCTTCTACATTAGTATTTTGATATTTATCTGTTGGAATAAATCCACGTTCATCTACTTCCACACCTGCTGCTTCTAAGTTAAGATTTTCAGATAATGGTTTTCTACCGATTGCCCAAATTAATAAGTCAACTGTAGTTTCGCGTCCATCTTCAAGTACTAAAGTAACACTGTCATCACCATTTTTCACAACTTTTTTAGGAATAGCATTTGTATGAAGAGTTGGACCTTCTTCATTTATAACTTTTACTAAAGTATCTACTATATCTCTGTCAAAAGTTCTTAAAGGACGATCACGTCGTACAAATAAGTGAGTATCAACACCAAGACCGTGGAACACTCCAGCAAGTTCAACCGCGATATATCCAGCACCTACTACTGCAATACGTTTTGGTAATTGTTTTAATGCAAAAACTTCATTAGATGTAACACCATACTCTGCTCCCCCAACATTAGGTATAGTTGGTTGTCCTCCAGTTGCTATTAAAATATGATCAGCAGTATACTGTTCTCCATTTACTTCAACTGTATTTTTGTTAACGAACTTAGCATATCCTCTTACTAAATCAACTTTATTGTTATTTAAACCACGTTCATAAGAACCATGAATTCTATCAATATATGCAGAGCGATTACCCACTAATTTTGAAAAATCAAATTCTAAATTTTCAAAACTAAATCCGTAGTCATTAGCATATGATTTTAAACTCTCAGATATTTGTGACGCATGCCACATAACTTTTTAGGAACACATCCAACATTTACACATGTTCCACCTAATTCATTTCCTTCTATTAACAATCCTTTTACACCGTACATTGCAGCTCGGTTAATTGAAGCTATTCCTCCGCTTCCTCCACCAATCGCAATATAATCATAATGTTTTGCCATGTTTTCACCTCTATAATATTGTATAGCTTTTATCAATTAAAGTTTAGTATTTATATAAATAATTATATCACATAAATCCAATCTCTATATCACATATTATGCAACATTTAACAATTAAATTCAATATATATGCTTACATTTGTAATCAAACTTGAAAAAAATGAAAAAAATTAAATTGAAAATTAGAAACTAAGCATTCTCCATGCTAACAATTAGATTTTATGATATAATCTTAGTCATAAATGAGGTGATTATATGTTTAATTATATAGAGAAATTAAATTCTATAGAACAATTTAAAGTATTAAAAGAAGAAAATGAAAAGATTGTCTTTGTATTTTCTGCGACATGGTGTCCAGATTGCATCATGTTAGACCGTTACTTAGAAGAAACGATGAACAAGTTTCCTGAAATAAAATTCATCTACGTTAACCGTGATGATTATCCAGAAATAGCTCAGGCTCTTGATATTTTTGGTATTCCTTCTTTTGTAGGTTACAAAAATAATGTAGAAGTTAGTCGATTTGTATCAAGACTAGCTAAAAACTCAAAAAAAGAAGTAGAAGAATTTTTTTAGAGAAAATTTAGTCTAAAATAAAAATAAGGCTTAGCGCATTTACGCTGAGCCTTATTTCTATTACCTTAAATAATACAATGGTCCTAAGATTTTTCTAATATTTTCTGTTGATTCAAATTCTATATCTAATGCATCTTCAACAGTTTTTATCTTATTATTTTCTATCATCTCCTCAAGAGAAGATGGAACTACACCTAATTTAAATACAGGGGTAATTTTTTTAAATCTGAAGTAGGAACAATGTTATACAATTCATTTCCTTCGATTTTCTGACCTGCAAAAAAATTTCTTTAGTACCTTTGTCCATATTTACTTTTTACAGTTTTATCTACAATAAAAATGAGATAATGTGTAGCCTGATCTCAGGTGCTACTATTATTTTATTATTTTTTGTAGCATCACCAATACTATTAAACTCATCTACTCGTAGTATATTAGAGGAATCTTTTGAAAAATTAATACTACCAGCAAAAGTATTTTCGAATTCAACATTGAATAATTTTCTATAAACAGCATTAAATTCAATATTTTTCCCTTTTTCAGTTACAACTGCACCTAATTCATTAGTTTGTAGAAGCTTATTTTTAGATACTCTAATTTTCTCAGAATTTTCTCCAGAAATTAAATAATCACTATTCGCCTGCCAACCTAGAAATTCTTGGTCCGTTACTCCTGTAGCCGTTGGTAAATTAGCCATGCTATCTATTCTTGAACCAACTAGTACATCTTGACCATCTGATAAAAATTTATCTATTCCTCTACCTACAAACTTCACATTAACCCATTCACTTTCTACTTTTTTAAAGTAAATTTCTAGAACAGTTTCAGAAGTAATATATTCATCATCATTTATAACTTTTTTATTTGATCTAAATAGTACTTCATATCCTGTACTAGGTTTAATTTTTTTACGAAGTTCAGATAATAGTACTCCAATTTTTTTTGTTTCTGGCCACTCTATATCCTTATCTTTTATACTATCATCAACTTTCCCAAAACGCTTGTTGTAATCATCTTGACGAATTTTAATAGTATTGACATTTTCTTTATAATTAGCTTTAACTATAACGCTGTTGTCAACTTTTAATTCCGACAAATCTTTCACATTCTTAGTCTTTGAACTATCACTAGCATCAACAACAGTATAACTTTCCACATGATATTTTTCTTTACTAAAGAACCTAGTATCTATTTCACTTAATTTTTGACTAGTTAACAAAGTCACTTCTTTTTTTGAACTTCCATTATCTAATACTACCTTAGTATTATATTTAGCTTGGATTTTTATATTATTTCCTAATACTTGTGAATTCCCTAACTCTTTATCATCAAGATAGAAACCAGAAAATTCATACTTATCATCTTTGGGTTTAATTTCCTTGATATCATTTTTCTTTAACAAAATTTAAAAAAAGTAGTTCCTTCTTAATTAGATACTCATTGTTATCTTTTTTTCAATTCAGAAGGATACTCTATAGTCACCTTGTTCCAGTATTCTTTATCTTGAGCTAATTTCACTTCAATTTTTTTAGCTAGGTATGGAACTTCAATATTTTCTGAATTCAATTCTTTTCCATCTATCAAAATACTAGATTTCTTATAACTATAATATTTATCGGGAGTATAATACTGTTCTAACTCATAAGGATAAACTAAAAACTTTATCATCTTGAGGAACATTTCTAATTTCAATAACTCTATTTACTACTTCTTTTTTTCCTTCACTCACTACAAGATTAATTTGCTTTTTTTAGTAAAAATATACTTTACTAGATTTTTGAATATTCTAAGTTTTTTTAATATTTCCATTACTATCAATATCATAACTCATTACATTCATTATAATCCTAGTATTTGGAGCAAAAAGTTTAAGTAAACTTTTTATCCACTATTTTTCCGTTACCACTCTTTTTTTCAACTGTATTCTAAACATCTCTTTTGGAATATTGTTATCATCTAATGAATAAAAAAATTAAATAATTGTATGAATTCTTTTTTTATAACTAAGTAACTCAGCATTATATTCAAGTTCTTCCATACTACTCTGTATTACACTATTTTTTTATTACAGGAAGAGAATAGTTTCTATTGTTATTGAATATATCAAAATTAAATATACTTTCTCTAAAAAAACGGTATCTGTTACTGTTGTATTGTAATCTGTAAAGTAATCAGCTTTTTATTTTTAGAATCACCAATAGTTGTAAAACCTAAACATAATAAACCTGAAGCTATCAATTTACAATATTTCAATATTTCTCCTCCTTTCACCTTTTTTTACTCTTACTTATTATATCATATTCTTTAATAACTATTATAAAAAAATTGTTTTAAATAAAACTAAATACATTTATATTCAACTATAAATCATTCGTATTCAGTTTAATTATTTCAAGAAAAACTAGAATTTCAAAATGAATAATATCATAAAATTGACCCATAAGTGAAAAAAACACTTATAGGTCAACTTTTTGTTTCAAAATGTAATATTAAGCTTCGCTTATATTTTCTAACATTATTTGATCATTAGATATACTAACTTCATCATATTCGTAATCTTCTGCAAAAATCGTACGAATACTCCTTGTATAGGAACATCTCATTTGAGTAATCTAAAAAAATTCCTCTTCAGGAACAGAAAAACTCCACCTCATTATAGCTTTCATCAGCATAGTCTGATAAAATTTCATCTTCATAGTCTATTTCAGTATTGAAGTCACGGGAATATTCATCATCTTGCCCATACACGGATCCGGCGACTCCAAACTAGATAAGTTCATTGTATACATAATCAATCTCCTTAAATATCTTTTTTTATTATTAATATTATACAAAAATAGTATATCATTTTACAAGTAAAAACTATAATTTTTTCAAAATATTTCTTCTAACTTCTTCAAGGGCCTCTACACTTGTTCTATAGCGAATTAGCTCCCTATCTCCAGTGAATAAACACTCTTTAACACTAATATCACCTTGAGCATAAATACCTATATAAACTAGACCTACTGGTTTGCCACTTCCATCACTATTAGGACCTGCTATCCCTGTTGTTGCTACAGCAAAATCAGCTCCTAAGCGTTTTGCTACTCCTAATACCATTTCTTTAGCTACTTCTTCACTAACTGCACCAAATTTTTCTAAAGTTTCTTCTCTAACTCCTAAAGTATCTATCTTAGATTTATTAGAATAACAAACTACACCTTCAAGCAATGCTTCTGAAATTCCACTTTTTTCTACTAACATTGAAGAAATTTTTCCACCTGTCAATGATTCTGCTATTGATATAGTAAACTTATTTTCAATCAAAAGATTGGCTACTACAGTATTCATTTCAGTTTGAGTACTAGAGATATCTTCATCACCTACGAGATATATGTACTCTCCTACTCTTTTCTCAATCTCATCTAATTGCTTCCTGATAAGATCTTCACACTCTGCTCTATCATTACCACTAACTGTTATACGAAGCAATACCTCGCCAGTTTTAGCATAAAGTGCTAAAGTCGGATTAGTTTGATTATCCATTATATCTTTAATCTTTGTCTCTAACAAAGATTCTCCAATACCATAAAATCTTACATATTTAGAAATAAATTGCTTACTGCTAAATTTTTCTAGATAAGGCTTCACACTCTTTTCAAACATATCGCGCATCTCTCGAGGTGGGCCAGGTAGTAAAATGATTCTTTTATTATTTTCCTCAATTATTATCCCTGGCGCTGTTCCACAATAATTTTCTAATACTATTGCACCCTCAGGAATCATAGCTTGTTTTTTATTATTTTCTGTTATTATATTTCTACCTGATCTAGTAAGTCTCTCTAATATTTTCACCCATGAATATTCATGAAAATAAAACTCTCTACCAAAGTATTCTGCTGCACATTCTTTTGTAATATCATCATCAGTAGGCCCTAAGCCACCAGTAATAATAACCGTATCATTTTCTAAAAATGCACTCTCTAATGTCTTAAGCAATCTCTCTCTATTATCTCCTACAGTTGTTTGTCGAAAAACCCCAAACCCTAGAGCAGCAAGTTCTTTTGATAGATATGCTGTGTTGGTATTAACTATATCTCCTAATAATAATTCAGTCCCTACCGAAACTAATTCAACTCTCATAATAATCTCCTCACAATATTTACATTTTTCTTTCAATTATATTCTACATCAAAACTATAAAAAAATAAATTATATAATCTCTTCAAATACTAACTTGCAATAATTATTAAAATAAAAAAAGTCAGTTATAAGAATTCTAATATTTAAAATTCTTATAACTGAGCTCTTCTCTATTCTCTATTAGTATATGATTGATGTAGTTCTAATTGATCACCCATAAGTTCTTCAACAGTTACCATTTCAAATCCTTGTTCAGTTAAGTACTGTAATATCGATGGTAATGCATCAATTGATGTTTGATGAATATCATGCATTAAGATAATTGAACCAGGTTGGGCTTTTCTAACTTCTTTCATTATAGAAGCAGTATTACGGTTTTTCCAATCAAGAGTATCAACATCCCATAAAATAAATGATTGATCAACAGCCGCTTGAATAGCGCCATTAATCGCTCCATATGGAGGTCTCATAATATGAACATCTTGTCCACTCGCTTTTTTCAAAGCTTCTGTTGTATCATTAATTTGTTTCTTCGCTTTTTCTAAACTAATACTTGTTAAAACAGGATGATCCCAAGAGTGGTTTCCAAGTTGATGCCCTTCAGCAACTACTCGTTTAACAAGATCTTCATTTCCTTCTATTGCGTGACCTACCATAAAGAATGTACCTTTGGCTTTATATTTTTTCAATAATTCTAATGCTACAGGAGTAGTCTGCGGATTTGGTCCATCATCGAATGTTAATGCTACAGCTTTTCTATCTCTTTTCTTAACATATTCTTTATATTTATCTAAATCTTCACCTTTTAAATAACTTTCAGTTATATACTTATGTAAATCATTCATTGGAACTTCTACTGAACTAACTTCTCCAACTTTAGGATCTACACTTATGTTAAACTTAGACTCTGCATAAGAAAACTTCCAATCAGACATATCTTGATCACGAAGCTTAACAATAGCATCTTTAGTTTCTACTTCAGATACTCCACGACCTTCTAACTGTTTTTGAATTTTAAATAAGAACTTTTTCTTAGCATCATCTGGAGAAGCAAATAAACTAGATAAAGTAAATAGTTTTCCATCATTTGTTAAGAAAATACTAGATAAATTAGATTCTGTTGCAGCTTCTACATTCTTATCAGATATTTTATGAGTAACTTTCTCTACGCTTAATTCTGATACATTAGCAAAATTGCTCTCTTTTTCTTTACTTCCATAGAAAACAATTTCTTTAATATTTTTATTAAAGTCTAGCTCCCCTTCAACTAATCCTTTTGTTTCCTCATCTAAACGAGATTTTATTTCATCTGCATTAGAAGAGTTTGAGTTTGGATAATAAATTTTTACAAATTTATCACCTAGCCAACCAGTTTTTGAACTGCTATCTTTTGCTAAATCTGATTTATCAGCAGCTTCTACCGTATCTTTTACCTGCGATTTAAAATTGTACTCTTGCCATTTTTGGTAAGCAGGTTCACCATAGAATAATAAGAATGTACAAATAGCTATACATAAAACACCTAAAAAAACACCTAATTTCTTCATTATTCTTATTCCCTTCTTTTTAAATTTTTTTATTATATTTTTAAAAAGATATAGAGAATTTATCTATTAAAAATAGAGTTCACTATATCCTTATAACTAATAAAAAAATCATACATTACTATTATACATTAAACTACAGAATTTCTCCAGTATATTTAATAAAAATCACATTAATAATCCTATATTATAAAAGAAAGAGGCTGACCCAAAAGCCCTAAAATTTAACAAAGTACATATGAAAACTCATAGACGCAGTGGTTTATTGATATCTAAATTCGCTTTATAAAAGCTTTTTAGATATCTAATAAACTGTGCGGGAGTGACTCGGCAAAATCGATTTCTTCGAAATCACGATTTTTGAATCACTCCCTTACTCTCATTATTTGTTCTGCATTCTTCGTCCTTTTTTGTCGAAGAATTTCTTATCTGTACCTCTACGTTCATTACGATTTTTCCTATCTCTATTTTCTGAACGTCGACGTCTATCATTACCTCTATTTGAACGTCTACCTCGTTCTTGTTTTCGAGGTAGAGGTTTTTCAAATGATAATTCTACATCTACTTCTTTTTTATCATTTATTAATTTACTTAGTAAAATTGTAATTACTTTTTCCGCATTTATTTCAGCTAACAATTTATTAGCTAAGCTGTTAAATTCGACATGGTTATTTTCCATTTCTGAAATAACCTCATCAAATAATCTCTTGTGACGGGCTTTCTTCACTTCTTCTTGTGAATATGGACGTAACATCTTCATTCTTTCTCCACGAGAATTTTCAATATCTTTCAGATAAGGCATCTCTACTGGATTTAAAAATGTAATTGCTACTCCAGATTTCCCTGCTCGTCCTGTTCTTCCAATTCTATGAGTATAACTTTCTACATCTTGTGGAATATCAAAATTATAAACATGTGTAACATCACTGATATCAATACCACGTGCTGCAACATCCGTTGCAACAAGGATTTGTAGTGAGTTGTTTTTAAATTTACGCAAAATTTCTAAACGCTTAGATTGAGTGATGTCTCCATGTAATCCTTCAGCTAAATATCCTTTAGCAATCAGCGCACTAGCTAATTCATCAACACGACGTTTAGTTCTACCGAAAACAATAGCTAAATTAGGATTTTGTACATCTAAAAATCCAATTAATGTTTCTAATTTTTCATTTTCTCTAGCGATTGTAGCATATTCAGTAATATCTGGTTTAAGATCTTCATCACTCATAGTTTTAATAAGTTTATAATCTCTCATGAAGTCTTTTGAAAGTTCCATTATTGTTTTAGGCATTGTCGCAGAGAACAATAATGTTTGATGTCTTGAAGTTATTTTAGATAAAATAAATCTTACATCTTCTATGAAGCCCATATTTAGCATTTCATCAGCTTCGTCTAATACTAAATGAGTTAGGTTCTCTAATTTAATCGTTTTTCTGTTAATATGGTCTATTACACGCCCTGGTGTACCTACTATAATTTGTGGACGTTTTTTCAAATCTTGAATTTGTCTTTCAATACTTGTTCCACCAAATACAATACTTACTTTTAATCCTTTAGCTCTTGACATTAAACGAAGCTGCTCTCCAACTTGCTGAGCTAACTCTCTTGTTGGAGCAAGGATTAATGATTGTAATTGATCATTACGCCTTACTGTATCTACTAACGGTATTCCAAAAGCACCTGTTTCCTGATCCTGTTTGTGCTTGTGCTAAAATATCAATTCCCGATAATACGTATGGAATTGTCTCTGTTTGAATACCAGTTGGAGATATGAAATTCATGTTGGTTAGTGACTGAACTGTCTCTTGACTAACCCCTAATTCTTCAAATGTTGTCATTTATTTCTCCTTAATTTATCCAATTTTATATACTGTCTTATTTATATAACCTGTTAATTATAGCATGAAAAATAAAAAAATTAATAAAGGGATATGAGTACTCCTAATATCTAGATTGTTCATTTACCTCCACAAATTCTTACTAATTGATAGATTTATCAAAATAAAAAAATTAGATAGGTCTCTTATTTCCTATCTAATTTTTTTACTACATATTATTATTTGTGATTCCATCAATTTTTCTTAGCGATATCTCTTATTGCTTGTTTTGAATTATTCAACTTATTAGTATAGATTAATAACATATAATCTTTATCACCAAATACTATAGCAGTTTCATGATAATTAGTCTCTATAGCCCCATACTTACTAGCAATTTTTTTATTCGGTATTCCATCTTTTATTACTTCTCCAGCTTCAGAATCTTCTAAATACTTAATTAATTTTGGATACTTATCACGTTCTTTATAAAGTTTTGTCCAAACAACTTCCATCATTGCCGGTGTTATTCTATTCTTTTGAGCTTCTTCCTCTGATAAATTCACACCCAAGCTATCAAAATATTTCACCAATAAATCAGCTGCAGTAGCATTATTCCCTACAAGCATGTTTGTAGCTGTATTATCTGAGTACTGTATCATATTTTGAATAACATAATCTAATTTATAGCTATTTTTCTTCGTATTATTGGTGATTTGTCCATTTCCTTCTTCTAAATGGTTCTCATTATAATATATATCAGCATCTTCTGATACTTCACCATTTCTTATGCGGTCATATATTCTCATTGCATATACTACTTTTATTGTACTTGCAGCTGTAAAGTATTTGTTTTCTTCTTGTCCATATCTATATCCTGTAGAAAAGTTCTTGTAGACAACTCCTATCTCATTGTCCCCCTTATATTGCTCTACTATGTTATCAAAAGCTTCATTAAGTTCTGTCTCACTAAGTTTCGTATTTTCAGATGTTGATTCTTCTCGTTGATTTTCTTTATTTTGTTCTTGTTGTTGAGCTAATTCTTGCTGCTTAGCCGCATCCTTCTTTGCTTTAAGATGTCCACCCGCAGAAAATACTCCATATACAACCAAAATAACAGCCATCGATTCTATAATAAACTTTAAAAATCTCTTAAATTTTCTCTTCACTACAATAATCACATCCTTCTTCCGCATATTTTCTACGTTTCTTCTACTAGTTTACTACATATTAACTATTTTCTCAACACGAAACATGGAACTTCAATATCCCTAATAATGTTTATAAAAAAGATACGACTCAAGTAATCTAATTTCGAGGAAATCATGATCTCATGAGTCGCTCACTCTCTTTATTAATTATAATTTCGTTTTTAAATAAAAATCCTGTTCTGAAATTTTTGAAAATCCAATATTTTCATACATATACTTAGGTGTATCATTAGCATCAGCTACTAAAAGAACATTCTCTTTACGTTCACTGTTTATAGCGTGAGTAATAATATGCTTAGCTATCCCAAGATTTCTATACTCAGGTGCTATATATAAATTATCTATTTCAAAGAAGTTACTCTTAACTATAATATTAGCTGACCCCACTATTTTTTTTCTCTATCTTTAGCTACAAGTTGTTTAATATTTTTCTGATCTAATATCTTCATACAATAAAGTTTGATTGTGTTCAGCCCACTCCTCATTACTAGCCTCTACATCTATTTTATACTGAAACTTTAAATATCTATTTAAATCAACTTTTTGCAGATATTCTACCTGAAATTCACTTAATTCTGGTTCCACAAAAATCTTTGATATTTAAGTAATATAAAAAGTAAATTAATTTCACTAAAAGCCTTCTTTCTTTAAATATCTTTTAAGCTTCCAAGATAGTTTTACATTTTCTAATGCTGCCAAATGAATAAAATTGACACCCTTATCTCTAAAGAAATTTCTACAAGAAGAAATATAATACTCAAGTTCATCTATAGTAATCGGTTCTTTCTTCATTAATAGATAATTTCCACTAAAATATAATTTTGATTTTAGTGTTTGATAAATTACATAACTATCTGTTTCAACTACCGACTTTGCTCTTGAATATATATCTTTAAAACTATAATTCATAACTAGCACCTCCTATCCTTAATGTATTCTTCCTTGTATTAATGATGACCATGTGGTCCATGATGATGTTCAAAATGATTTATTATTTCAAATACTCTTGAACTTCCTGTTAAGTCGTAAACATTTCTTAAAGTTTCTAAGTATGTTGGTTCATCATGTAAAACTTCAAAATAAGTAACAACTTCTTCCTCAACAAAATCAATATAATCCTCTTCTTCAGATAAAGCATTTAACGCAGCACCTAGAAGGATTGGATCATCTTTTATTAATGAGTTTTCATTATATAAGTCATAGATTTTTTCATACTCAAATAGTGATTTAAGAGCATTTATAGTAATAAATAATGTTTGCTCAGAAATTCCTTGAGAAGACAAGACTTCTTGCATAAGTATACGAATGTTGTCATATTGTTTATCATCTTTATATAAAGAAATTAAATGTAAGTATGCACTAATCGCCATACCTTGTAATTCAATATATTTCTCTAAATATTTCTTAGCTTCATCACCTTTAGACATATGTCCTAAATGTAAATATGCTTCAGTGAAATCAGGATTTAAAGCGATAGTTTTTAATAAGTGCATTTTTGATTTTTCTAAATTCTTAACTTGATTATAAGCAAATGCTAATGAGAACAGAATTCCTGCATCTTCATACTCTCTTCCATTTTGATTATAGAAAGCAATAGCCTCTTCAAATAATCCTAAAGCATATAGATTGTCAAATGCAGTTTGGAAATTTTCTAAAGATGGTTCTTCATAAAAAATTCTCTCACTTAAATTTTTAGCTTTATCTTCCCTTCCTGTTGCTAAATAAATCCCTACCAACTCTTTATCAATTGCTCGGATAGCCTCATCAAAATCTGTTCCTGCTCTAGCCGCTAAGAACTTATCTTCAGCAATTTCATATAATTCATCTTCTAAATATATCAAACCTTCTTGATATAAAATCGAAGGTGTTTTAGGGGAATTATATAATACTACTAAAGCATCATCTTTTTTATCTAGATATAAAAGATTGTGAACATATCCTTCAATTGCCGTATCTTCTTCTCTATTTTGTTCAAAAATAATTCTAGATAATTCTAAACATTCATCAAATAATCCATTATCTAAAAGTATTGTACGAAACTCCTCTTGTTGCTCTCTATCTAAAGCCGAAAAAAATCTATTTCTTTTTAATTCCTCTAAAAAAATTGTTGTATATCCATCTAATTTTCTCTCCTTGCCAGCTTATTCATTATAAAAAAATCAATTCATTTTTTTACTGTAGAATCGATATTATCAATACTATTCTGAGCTTTTTTTCTAAATATCGTCTACTTACAGTTAATGTTTCTAATAAAAATTTTTATCATTATTTTTTTATATAATTTATAATTTTTTTCTTTATCTTCTCTACTCGTGTCTTTTTGTAAAATTATAGAATAGCTCCGGATTTTCTTCCTTCGCTAATAAAGATGGTAATGTAATATTACCATTCATTAAATCCTGACCGACTTCTTTACCAAGATTTTGTGCTCCTCCTGCAAAATCAAGATAGTCATCAATTATCTGATAACTCATTCCTAAATAATACCCATACGAAAAAGCACTTTTAATATCTTCATCAGAAGCATCAGCTACAATACTCCCTGCAACACAAGCAAAAGCTATTAATATTGCGGTTTTTCTCTTAATCTTTTTAAGATAATCAAGTCTCCTAGTTTTAACATCATATAAGCCATCTTCTTGAATAAGTTCTCCTATACAAAGTTCTTTAAGCGTCTGGGATAAATATAAATGTATTTTTTCATTATCAAACTTAGCCACTTCTTTTAAAACTACAGAAAATAAATAATCCCCTACGCGAAGAGCAAACTCATTACTATACATTTTATTCATCGTAACACTGCCTCGTCTAGTATCAGCATTATCAATAATATCATCATGAATTAAACTAGCAGTATGAATTATTTCAACTATACTAGCCATTCTAATAATGTCTTTTTTATTAAGTTCAAAATTTCCTAATTTAGCACATATGAGTAAAAGAAGTACTCTAACCCTCTTACCACCATTAAAAAAATATTTCTTCACAACCTCATCTAATTGTTCATCATTACTTCTAGTAATTTCAAAAATATCTTCTAATACCTCTTGTACTAACGTATCATACTGTTTTAACATTTTATTCTCCATTAACTTAAACAAAGGTTACCATTCTACCATCAGACTCTTGAAATTCAATATTATAAAAACTAAACCAAGTCTTTATGATACTTAGAGAAAATTCATCTTCACTAATCTCTTTAGAAATTAGCTGTATGTACCCTGTCTGCATAGTCTCCGTCAAAATAGCTAACTTATCTAAACTACCTACTAACAAGCTATAGTACTCAAAACTAAAATAATCTCCCAATAAAAGAGATTTTGATTCAATACTATCACCTTCTACTTTATGACTATAAATAGAACTAAGTGCACAAAAAAATTGCCGTATTATATAATTTATTATCAAAATTATATTTTTTTCTATAAAAGAAGTAATATTTAATTTTTTTCTATTAATCTTTCATTATAATTATATTTTTTTCATAGTAAGTCCTTCATTCTTTATCTTTATAAATTATACCATAATATCGCGATTAATTAAAAATTTGATTAACTAAATTCCAGATAAAAAAATTTTTATATATTTGTTATTCATTAAGATAACAAGAATCTTTGTCACGTTCAAAGTACATGAGAAATTGCTCAAGAAATCTAGACAGTATTTTTCTGCTTATTTTCATTAAGATGATATCGACATAGTGTATCACTAGCTCCAATATCAATTTTAATTGTTCTTTATCAGCAGAATCATAAAGCACCCATTCCATTTTTTTCCTTACGGAGTTTCAGTATAATCACATTAGATTTCCCTTCTTTTTTTGATGAATAGTCAACGTTTAATGGTACAATTTGTTTTGACATTTTATCTTCCTCCATTTTTTCTTTTATGTTTTTATTATAAAGGAAGTTATGTTCAGAAGATAAATACCTTGTTATTGGACGCTTACTTACCTTACAGTGGACTCTTATCAAAGAACAAAAAAAGCCCCCGAAAATATCGAGGGCTTTATACTATATTTAAAGATTTATTCTAAACTTTAAATTAGTTTTTGTCGTTTTTACGACGTCTTGCTGCTGCAAGTAATCCACCTAGGATTCCTAATCCTAATCCTGCTAATCCAGTATTAGTTTCAGTTGTACCTGTGTTAGCTAAACGTTTAGTTTCTTTCTTAGTTTCATCTGGTGTTACTTTACCTGATGTTACCTTAGCTGGTGTTATTACTGGAACTTCAACTGTAGGTTGACCTGGTTCTGTAATCTTACCTGTTCCTGGTACTTTTCCTTCTGGTAATTCACTGTTTGGCACTTTACCTTTACCTTCTTTATCGATTGTAACGATAATTGGGTTTCCATCTTTACCTGGGATTTCCACCTTAGTTCCTGGTGGGTATGTTGATCCATCTGGTTTCTTAGGTGTTACTGTAACGTCACCTGTCTTAGGATCTTGTTCAACATCTAGTGTTGGTGTCTTACGAGCTGGTGTTGTTACATCTACTGGTTGTGATGGTTTCTTGTTAGGTTCTGTTACTGTTCCTTTTCCTGGGACATTTCCTTTTGGAAGTTTGTCATTTGGTACTTCACCTGAACCATTGTCACCAATTGTTACTGTGATTGTTGTTCCATCTTCTCCTGGAATTTCTACCACCGTTCCTGGTGGGTATGTTGATCCATCTGGTTTCTTAGGCGTTACTACTGCATCACCATTTGGTTTACGAGTAATTTCAATCTCACCTGGTTGTTCAGTTACTGGTGTTTCTGGTGTGAATTTACCTGGTGTTGTTACATTAGGAACTTCCACTGTTGGTTTTCCTGGTTCTGTAATCTTACCTGTTCCTGGAACTTCTTTCTTAGGAAGGTTGTCATTTGGTACTTTACCTTTACCGTTTTCACCGATTGTTACTGTGATTGGACCATTTTCACCTGGGATTTCTACCACAGTTCCTGGTGGGTATGTTGATCCATCTGGTTTCTTAGGTGTTACTGTAACATCACCTGTCTTAGGATCACGTTCTACATCTATTGTTGGTGTCTTACGAGCTGGTGTTGTCACATCGACTGGTTGTGATGGTTTCTTGTTAGGTTCTGTTACTGTTCCTTTTCCTGGGACATTTCCTTTTGGAAGTTTGTCATTTGGTACTTCACCTGAACCATTGTCACCAATTGTTACTGTGATTGTTGTTCCATCTTCTCCTGGAATTTCTACCTTAGTTCCTGGTGTGTATGTTGATCCATCTGGTTTCTTAGGTGTTACAATCGCATTTCCATTTGGTTTACGAGTAATTTCAATCTCACCTGGTTTTTCAGTTACTGGTGTTTCTGGTGTAAATTTACCTGGTGTTGTTACATTAGGAACTTCCACTGTTGGTTTTCCTGGTTCTGTAATCTTACCTGTTCCTGGAACTTCTTTCTTAGGAAGGTTGTCATTTGGTACTTTACCTTTACCGTTTTCACCGATTGTTACTGTGATTGGACCATTTTCACCTGGGATTTCTACCACAGTTCTCGGTGGGTATGTTGATCCATCTGGTTTCTTAGGTGTTACTGTAACATCACCTGTCTTAGGATCACGTTCTACATCTATTGTTGGTGTCTTACGAGCTGGTGTTGTCACATCGACTGGTTGTGATGGTTTCTTGTTAGGTTCTGTTACTGTTCCTTTTCCTGGGACATTTCCTTTTGGAAGTTTGTCATTTGGTACTTCACCTGAACCATTGTCACCAATTGTTACTGTGATTGTTGTTCCATCTTCTCCTGGAATTTCTACCTTAGTTCTCGGTGTGTATGTTGATCCATCTGGTTTCTTAGGTGTTACAATCGCATTTCCATTTGGTTTTACGAGTAATTTCAATCTCACCCTGGTTTTTTTCAGTTACTGGTGTTTCTGGTGTAAATTTACCTGGTGTTGTTACATTAGGAACTTCCACAGCTGGTTTTCCTGGTTCTGTAATCTTACCTGTTCCTGGGACATCTGTCTTAGGAAGGTTTTCATTTGGTACTTTACCTTTACCGTTTTCACCGATTGTAACTGTGATTGGACCATTTTCACATGGGATTTCTACCTTAGTTCTCGGTGGGTATGTTGATCCATCTGGTTTCTTAGGTGTTACTGTAACATCACCTGTCTTAGGATCACGTTCTACATCTAGTGTTGGTGTCTTACGAGCTGGTGTTGTCACATCAACTGGTTGTGATGGTTTCTTATTCGGTTCTGTTACTGTTCCTTTTTCACCGGGACATTTCCTTTTTGGAAGTTTGTCATTTGGAATTTCACCTGAACCGTTATCACCAATTGTTACTGTGATTGTTGTTCCATTTTCTCCCGGAATTTCTACCTTAGTTCTCGGTGGGTATGTTGATCCATCTGGTTTCTTAGGTGTTACAATCGCATTTTCCATTTGGTTTACGAGTAATTTCAATCTCACCCGGGTTTTTCAGTTACTGGTGTTTCTGGTGTAAATTTACCGGTGTTGTTACATTAGGAACTTCCACAGCTGGTTTTCTCGGTTCTGTAATCTTACCTGTTCCCCGGGACATCTGTCTTAGGAAGGTTTTTCATTTGGTACTTTACCTTTACCGTTTTCACCGATTGTAACTGTGATTGGACCATTTTCACCTGGGATTTCTACCTTAGTTCCTGGTGGGTATGTTGATCCATCTGGTTTCTTAGGTGTTACTGTAACATCACCTGTCTTAGGATCACGTTCTACATCTAGTGTTGGTGTCTTACGAGCTGGTGTTGTCACATCAACTGGTTGTGATGGTTTCTTATTCGGTTCTGTTACTGTTCCTTTTCCTGGGACATTTCCTTTTGGAAGTTTGTCATTTGGAATTTCACCTGAACCGTTATCACCAATTGTTACTGTGATTGTTGTTCCATTTTCTCCTGGAATTTCTACCTTAGTTCCTGGTGGGTATGTTGATCCATCTGGTTTCTTAGGTGTTACAATCGCATTTCCATTTGGTTTACGAGTAATTTCAATCTCACCTGGTTTTTCAGTTACTGGTGTTTCTGGTGTAAATTTACCTGGTGTTGTTACATTAGGAACTTCCACAGCTGGTTTTCCTGGTTCTGTAATCTTACCTGTTCCTGGGACATCTGTCTTAGGAAGGTTGTCATTTGGTACTTTACCTTTACCGTTTTCACCGATTGTAACTGTGATTGGACCATTTTCACCTGGGATTTCTACCACAGTTCCTGGTGGGTATGTTGATCCATCTGGTTTCTTAGGTGTTACTGTAACATCACCTGTCTTAGGATCACGTTCTACATCTATTGTTGGTGTCTTACGAGCTGGTGTTGTCACATCAACTGGTTGTGATGGTTTCTTATTCGGTTCTGTTACTGTTCCTTTTCCTGGGACATTTCCTTTTGGAAGTTTGTCATTTGGAATTTCACCTGAACCGTTATCACCAATTGTTACTGTGATTGTTGTTCCATTTTCTCCTGGAATTTCTACCTTAGTTCCTGGTGGGTATGTTGATCCATCTGGTTTCTTAGGTGTTACAATCGCATTTCCATTTGGTTTTACGAGTAATTTCAATCTCACCCGGTTTTTTTCAGTTACTGGTGTTTCTGGTGTAAATTTACCTGGTGTTGTTACATTAGGAACTTCCACAGCTGGTTTTCCTGGTTCTGTAATCTTACCTGTTCCTGGGACATCTGTCTTAGGAAGGTTGTCATTTGGTACTTTACCTTTACCGTTTTCACCGATTGTAACTGTGATTGGACCATTTTCACCTGGGATTTCTACCTTAGTTCTCGGTGGGTATGTTGATCCATCTGGTTTCTTAGGTGTTACTGTAACATCACCTGTCTTAGGATCACGTTCTACATCTAGTGTTGGTGTCTTACGAGCTGGTGTTGTTACATCTACTGGTTGTGATGGTTTCTTGTTAGGTTCTGTTACTGTTCCTTTTCCTGGGACATTTCCTTTTGGAAGTTTGTCATTTGGTACTTCACCTGAACCATTGTCACCAATTGTTACTGTGATTGTTGTTCCATCTTCTCCTGGAATTTCTACCACCGTTCCTGGTGGGTATGTTGATCCATCTGGTTTCTTAGGCGTTACTACTGCATCACCATTTGGTTTACGAGTAATTTCAATCTCACCTGGTTGTTCAGTTACTGGTGTTTCTGGTGTAAATTTACCTGGTGTTGTTACATTAGGAACTTCCACAGCTGGTTTTCCTGGTTCTGTAATCTTACCTGTTCCTGGGACATCTGTCTTAGGAAGGTTGTCATTTGGTACTTTACCTTTACCATTTTGACCGATTTCAACTGTGATTGGACCATTTTCACCTGGGATTTCTACCGTAGTTCCTGGTGGGTATGTTGATCCATCTGGTCTCTTCGGTGTTACTGTTACGTCACCTGTCTTAGGATCTTGTTCCAACTCTAGTTTTGGTGTCTTATGAGCTGGTGTTTCAACTGGAACTTCTTCCGTTGGTTTTCCTGGTTCTGTAATCTTACCTGTTCCTGGTACTTTTCCTTCTGGTAAGTCAGCATTTGGTACTTTAGCTTTACCGTTGTCATCTGTTGTAACAGTAATTGGGTGATCTTTATCTTTACCTGGGATTTCTACCGTAGTTCCTGGTGGGTATGTTGATCCATCTGGTCTCTTCGGTGTTACTGTTACGTCACCTGTCTTAGGATCTTGTTCCAACTCTAGTTTTGGTGTCTTATGAGCTGGTGTTTCAACTGGAACTTCTTCCGTTGGTTTTCCTGGTTCTGTAATCTTACCTGTTCCTGGTACTTTTCCTTCTGGTAAGTCAGCATTTGGTACTTTAGCTTTACCGTTGTCATCTGTTGTAACAGTAATTGGGTGATCTTTATCTTTACCTGGGATTTCTACCGTAGTTCCTGGTGGGTATGTTGATCCATCTGGTCTCTTCGGTGTTACTGTTACGTCACCTGTCTTAGGATCTTGTTCCAACTCTAGTTTTGGTGTCTTATGAGCTGGTGTTTCAACTGGAACTTTTTCCGATGGGTTCTTATTAGGTTCTGTTACTGTTCCTGTACCTGGGATAGCTTTCTTAGGAAGATTGTCATTTGGTACTTCACCTGAACCATTGTCGCCAATCGTAACGGTGATTGTAATTGGGTTACCATCTTTATCTTCACCTGGGATTTCTACCGTAGTTCCTGATGGGTATGGGTTTCCATCTTGTTTCTTAGGCGTTACTACTGCATCACCATTTGGTTTTTGATTAATTTCAATCGCAACTGGTTGTTCTGTTGTTGGAGCACCTGGTATTATCTTACTTGGTGTTTCTACTGGAACTTCTTCCGTTGGTTTTCCTGGTTCTGTAATCTTACCTGTTCCTGGTACTTTTCCTTCTGGTAAGTCAGCGTTTGGTACTTTAGCTTTACCGTTGTCATCTGTTGTAACAGTAATTGGGTGATCTTTATCTTTACCTGGAATTTCTACCTTAGTTTTTGGTGGGTATGTTGACCCATCTGGTCTCTTCGGTGTTACTGTTACGTCACCTGTCTTAGGATCTTGTTCCAACTCAAGTTTTGGTGTCTTATGAGCTGGTGTTTTAACTGGAACTTTTTTCGATGGGTTCTTATTAGGTTCTGTTACTGTTCCTGTACCTGGGACATCTTTCTTAGGAAGTTTGTCATTTGGCACTTCACCTGAACCGTTATCACCAATTGTTACTGTGATTGTTGTTCCATTTTCTCCTGGAATTTCTACCTTAGTTCCTGGTGGATATGTTGATCCATCTGGTTTCTTAGGCGTTACAATCGCATCTCCATTTGGTTGTTGAGTAATTTCGATTGTAGGAGTTTGAGTTGTTGGTGTCTTAGGATCTGTTCCATTTTTGATTTCTTCCTCATCTGTAATTCCATCGTTGTCATCGTCTGGATCAGTCACATCTGGGATTCCGTCTCCATCTGTATCGCGTTGAATTTTAACTGGAACTTTGACTACAACTTCTTCTGTTCCTTTTTTCAGTTTAACTGGAATCTCTACTGTACGTTCTTCTTCTTTTGGTTCCCAATTATCTACTTTTGGTGTTCCTACTAGATTTCCGCCGTTATCCACTGTTAAACCATTTACTGGTTCATCTGTTGTAATCGTTGTACCTGGTTTGTTTGGTGTGATTACCTTAGTACCTGCTGGTACTGGTTTTTTCTCTGGTACAGTTTTTTCTACTGTTGTTCCTGTTAATTTATCTGCTACTTTTGGATCTGTTCCATTTTTGATTTCTTCATCATCTGGAATTCCATCGTTGTCATCATCTGAATCCTTAACATCTGGAATACCATCTCCATCTGTATCACGTTGAATTTTAACTGGTACTTTAACTACAACTTCTTCTTTTCCTTTTTTCAGTTTAACTGGAATCTCTACTGTACGTTCTTCTTCTTTTGGTTCCCAATTGTCTACTGTTGGTGTTCCTTTCAAGTTACCATCACCATCAACTGTTAAACCATTTACTGGATTATCTACTGTAATCGTTGTTCCTGGTTTGTTTGGTGTTATTACCTTAGTATTTGCTGGTACTGGTGTTTTTTCTGGTACAGTTGTTTCTGTTACTTTACCTGTTAAGTTATCCGCTACTTTTGGATCTGTTCCATTTTTCTCTTCTTCTGTATCTGGAATTCCATCGTTGTCATCATCTGAATCCTTAACATCTGGAATACCATCTCCATCTGTATCACGTTGAATTTTAACTGGTACTTTAACTACAACTTCTTCTTTTCCTTTTTTCAGTTTAACTGGAATTTCTACTGTACGTTCTTCTTCTTTTGGTTCCCAATTGTCTACTGTTGGTGTTCCTTTCAAGTTACCATCACCATCAACTGTTAAACCATTTACTGGATTATCAACTGTAATCGTTGTGTCTGGTTTATTTGGTGTTACTACCTTAGTATTTGCTGGAACTTCTGCTTTTTCTGGTACAGTTTTTCCTGTTACTGTTCCTGTTAATCCATTCGCTACTTTTGGATCTGTTCCATTTTTGATTTCTTCCTCATCTGGAATTCCATCGTTGTCATCATCTGAATCTTTTTTATCTGGGATTCCATCTCCATCTGTATCGCGTTCGATTGTTATTGGAACTTTGACTACAACTTCTTCTGTTCCTTTTTTCAGTTTAACTGGAATTTCTACTGTACGTTCTTCTTCTTTTGGTTTCCAATCTGTTACTTCTGGTGTTCCTTTTAGATTTCCATCTTTATCCACTGTTAAACCATTTACTGGATTATCAACTGTAATCGTTGTGTCTGGTTTATTTGGTGTTACTACCTTAGTATTTGCTGGAACTTCTGCTTTTTCTGGTACAGTTTTTCCTGTTACTGTTCCTGTTAATCCATTCGCTACTTTTGGATCTGTTCCATTTTTGATTTCTTCCTCATCTGGAATTCCATCGTTGTCATCATCTGAATCTTTTTTATCTGGGATTCCATCTCCATCTGTATCGCGTAGAATTGGAACTGGAACTTTCACAGTAACTGTCTCGCCACCATTTGTTACTTTAACCGGAATCTCTACTATACGTTCTTCTTCTTTTGGTTTCCAATCTGTTACTTCTGGTGTTCCTTTAAGTTTACCTTCTTCATCCACTGTTAAACCGTTTACTGGTTTATCTGTCGTAATGCTTGAACCTAGTTTGTTTGGTGTTACAACTATAACTGGTGTAATTTTTGCTTTTTCTGTAACTGGTGCTGGATTTGTAACTGTAGCTTCTAAAGGTCCATTTGCTGTTCCTCTAGCTACAGGACTCTCAAGAGTATTATTATCAACATTCTTAGAAACTTTTGCAGTTACTTCTGTTTTATCTGCAACTTCAGCATCAGAAATTGTTACAACTCCTTCAGGTGTTACTGATACTTTATCAGGTGTCTTACCATTTACTGTCCAATTATTTCCAGATTTCGTAACTGTTACAGTCTCTGGAGTAGTCTTACCTGTTGGTACATAAGTAATCGTAATTTTATCAATATCCTGTTTATCAGTACTATTAGGGCGAGTTGGTGGAGTAATTGTTACACTACCATTCTCTTTACCTTCTACGATAGGTGCTGTTGGTGTTACTGCTAGAATTACTTGACGCTTAATTTCTGCTGGTGCAAATGTTGTTCTAGTCGTGCTATTAGCATCTGTTATATTATTAGCCTTAGTACCTGGGAATATTGCTGTTGCAGTTCGAGTATATTTACCTGAATTGTCAAGTGTTGTTCCTGGATCTAGATTAGTACCGTTTCTGTCTTTCCATGTCCAAGTCATACCACTTGGTAAATAATTGTTTCCACGATCTGCTTTATCTTCACTATCTACTACTTTCAGATAGTGATGCGCATCAATATTTTTAGGACTATTAGCTTTATTTAATGTTGAAGCAACTGGTACATTTGCTATACCATTTTCAAGATTTCTTGTTTCAATATCAACTACGCGATACTTGAATTTGAAATCACGGCTATCTGAAGGACTACTTCCTTCTACGTGAATAGTTGATTCATGTACTCCTAAAGTTTCAGTATTCAATACAGTTCCTGAAGATAAACGAGGTGCATATGGAGTTGCTTCAGTTTTTCCTGTTTGAACTGTAAATGAACCTGGAGTTACTCCTTTTGGAAGTCCTCCCTTAACTTCTACTTTAGAAATCACACCAGAGTTATCCGATACTTTTAGCTCTGGGTTAAATGTAGCTCCACGATAAACTGTAAAGATTGGTTCATTGGCAGTTTCTGATAACTCTACTCCATTTAAACTTGCTTTTGGTTTTTGATCATCAGCTACATTGAAAACAATATTTCTCTCAGCTGTTTCCGGTGCAAATACTGGGATACCATTTCGATTACTTTGATTTTTAGGGAACACTGCTATCGCTTTATGAGTTTGTTTTCCTACTTTATCTAATGTTACATTCGTAGTTGATCCTTTAGCGTTATCCCAACGGAAGTTCATTCCTCCTGGGAAGTGGACATCTGCTTGCGGTCCTACAACTGGGTTACCTTTTCCATCTTGTTCACCAGCTGTATTTAGGTATACATTTGGATCACCTGACTTGCTGTTTAACTTGACATTATTCTCTGTGTGTTCTGCGACAACATCGACAACTTTATACTTCATCAGATATGTAGCATTATTTTTACCATCAGAAATTTGGAATCTAGCTACGTGATCTCCTAGTGTTTGTGTATCCAATACTTTTCCTGTAGATAAAGGAGTTGCATATGGATTTGCTTCAGTTTTTCCAGTTTGTGCTGTGTAAGTTGGCGCTTGAGATCCTTTTGGTAAGCCCTCAACACTCATCGACGTAATGTTACCTGAATCATCCCACGCTTTAACAGTTGGATTAAATGTAGCTCCACGATAAACATAAAACTGAGCAGATTGTGGTTCTTTCTCTGTTAAACGAATTCCGCCAACCTCAACGCTTGGTTTTTGGTTATCAGCTGGTGTTACAGTGAAAGTAAAGGTTGCAGGCTCAGCTTTATTACCTGCATCATCATGAGCTCCGAAAGTAATCGTATGTGATTTACCAATGTCTTCTTTCTTAGTTCTAATAGTAATTGTCGTTACTTTTTCAGTTTTAGTAATTTTTACATTATCATTTGAAACAAGTCTATCACCATATTGTTTAAGGAAATCAGCAGGATCGATAGTAACACTTTTATCATCTCTTGCTGTTACTGTAAAGGTTACAGTTTTTCCTTCTTCTACTTCTTTCTTAGCTGGTGAGATTGTTACTGTAGGTCGTTGTGTATCTGGTGCTTCTGTTGGAATAACAGGATCACTTTTATCAGATTTTACTATTCCATTAGTATTAGTAACTACTGTTTCAGCTGTAATAGGAGTTCCTGGTAGAGCGTCTTTAACTGTAACTGTCGCAGCCCCTCCACTAGTTGTTCCAGTTCCGATAAGTTTAGTACCATCGTAAAGGTTAACTTTCGAACCGTCTGGCACTCCGTTTTGGACATTTACAACAATTTGTTGATTTGTTAAGCCTTTTTTGTTAGCAACACTACTTGGTGTGATAGCTGGTTTCTTAGGTTTAACGATTAATGTAGCAGTAGCAGTATTCGAAGAATTATCGCTGTAGGTAGCTTTTACTTGAAGCTTGAATACTCCTGCTTTATTAGTATTTGGTTTCCCATTTACCCACTCCGGTTCCGGATTTAGCAAACTCCAAGACATACCGTCAGGGAACTCTTTAGTTCCATTATCACGCGTTACCAAACCATTTGCTACTGGATTTTCGTCAAGAGGATCCCCAACTGTTTTTGTAACTTCTTTACCAGCAATAGGATATCGTTTATTTTGTTTTTCTGCTAATGTCGGTGGTACATTTTCGTTATCCTTTTTCCCTGACCCAAAAACATACGATTGACTTGTTGTAGATCCATAAGTACCCGCAATGGCTAGGGTAAATGCTTTTTGAACTTCTTCATCAGTTACACCTGGTCTTAATTTTGCTTTAAAATGCATATGTATAGCAGCTGTTGGATTATTGGTTCTCACCCCTATACCATAACTCCAGCTCCTGTTCACTCCATCTAATGCCGTTGCATCGTTTAAAAATTGATCACCTTTATTGTTTTTAAAATAGTCCTTCATATCTCCATCATGTGAATTACCATGACGAACACCTAGAGTGTTTAAAAATGTTAGGCTCCCTTTAGATTTACTAGTATCATTTAAAAAGTGAAAATCTTGAGTTGATTCATATCTGAATTTATCAGGATTTTGAGAAAGAGTCCCACCTTCATTTTGATTATTTCTTCTATACGTCTCAAAGTATAAATCTCTAATAGTGTCTGACTTATAAGCTCCTGCATATCTTCCGTCAGTTCTTAAATCTAAAATTTTTGGAGGTAAAATGACATTATATAGTTGTTGTCTACTAAGATGAACCATTTTCTGCCCATCGTTATTAAAGAAGACATCGTAAACTAGATATTTCTGCCCATCAATCATCTGAGTTCGAGCTGTCATATCCACTTTATTCTCTGTAAATTGTCTATCGTCATTCCTACGGTTCCCATTTACATCAGTTGCACGGAATCGTTGATAGATTAACAGGTTATTCTGATTAGTCCATTTTGGAGATACCGTTGCAGCTCTTCCACCTGTTCCTTCTCCCATGTTTTGACCATTACGTGGATCATGAGATCCTGAATTAGCGATTGTATTCGCTCCTTCTTTCACTTCTTTCTTTAGCAGTTACTTTTGGCATAGAAGACACAATTTGCGTTTGTTGTTTTAACTTTTTAACTAATGCATCTACTTCTTCTTGAGTAGCGTTAGCGTTTTCTAGTATACTCTTGGCGTTGATAAGATCAACATTAACCGCTGATAAAGTCGAAGCTGGCGCTTTATCTTTATTTACTGTAGCAAGTAGTTCTTCTAATTTTGTTATACTAGTTTCTAGAAGACTTTTATCTACTACTTTTTTCTCTACTTCTACTTTAGTGCTTTCCTCTTTTACACTGCTTGGTTTATTTACTGAAGCAACGTTTTCTTTTTCAGCACTTACTGTATTTATTTTCTCAGGTATCTTATCGCCGTTTCCTGATTTAGCATTTGTGTCATTAGTTGCTGAACTATCACTAGACGCAGCGACTTCATTCGCACTAGCTACTCCAGTACCAAAGAAGATACTAGCTCCTATTACTATAGAGGCAGCACCGAACTTAAACTTTTTAATTGAGTAGCTTTCAACTTTGACACCTTGTTTGAGCTCTTTAAGTTTCTTATTGTTTTTTCCTATCACAATAATTTCCTCCTTATTTTTTTGAAACTTAATAGTTATTTTTTTAAAAATATAACTAAATAAATTTTTAAATATTACCTTGTTATCTTATTATAGATATCCCAAGGCAGAACATTATATGAATACCTTATCATATTTACTTAAAAAAATACTTAAAAATTCACATAATTGATTATAGTTTATTTAGTATATTCTTAAAAAAACTAAATTATAATATTTATATGTAAATTATAATTTCTATATAAATATAAAAGAAATAAATTTGGATTTTTCTCCTACGTCCCATTATAACACTAAAAAAATTTCCCTTGTCACTTAATAACTACATTAATAATTACAACTAAATATTTTTTTGTTAATTCCCAAAGTAAATTCCAATTCAAATAAAAAAAGAGTAATCTTAAAAATCATGACTATAAAAAAATCATATTTTTTTAAAATTACTCTAACATACTTTATGTAATGAGGATGAACCAAAAAAATCCTAAATTTAAAAAAATGTAGATTATAATTCATAGACACAGCGATTTATTGATATCTAAATTCGATTTTTAAATACTTTTTTTAGATACCTAATAAACTACTGCAGAAGTGACTCAACAAAAATCTTGTTTCTCAAAAAAACTCACGATTTTGTCGAGTCACTCCCTAGATAGCTATATCTTCTCTACAACTATTTCTGTATCATTATTTTTTTTAATATTTTTTTATTGTATTTAATTACGTAATTTAATTTTTTTAAATATTTTAAAAATATTTATACACTTGACTTTTAAAAAAATACTCTTCAAAAGCTCTCCAAAGTTAGACGAAAAAAACCTATTTTTTTAGTAAAAAAATCATTTTTAGAAACTGAAAAATCAAAATAAGAATATTTTTAAGTTGAAAAAAATTAAAATTAATAATCTTCTAAAAATATTTACATATGTTAAAACATATGTTAAAATATATATTGTTAGGAGGTAAACTCATGAGTTCGAAAGAATTAATAAAACAGCTTAATAAATTAGGTTGGCAAGAAGTCCGAATAAAAGGTAGTCACCACCAATTTAAGCACCCTAACAAAGATTATCTTATAACTGTACCGCACCCAAAAAGAGATTTACCAAAAGGGACGGCACAAAAGATATTAAAACAAGCGGGCTTGAAATAAAGCCCCTTGATTTTAGGAGGTTAACCAGATGAAATATATGTATTACGCAGTATTTACACAAGAAAAAGATTATATAGATATAACATTCCCAGATTTAGAAGGTTGTATTACTTTTGGTGATAATTTAGAAGAGGCTTTATACATGAGTAAAGATGCTCTAGAGGGTTATTTATTAGTATTAGAAGATGAAAAAAATGAGTATACCAAAACCAAGTACATATCAAGAGTTACAAGCTAAATTAAACGACAATCAACAATTACAATTAATTAATGTTGATACTGATTTTTATTAGACGTAGAGAAGAAAAACAAAGCGGTAAATAAAATGGTTACTTTACCAAAATGGTTAGTAGACTTAGGGAAAGAGAAAAAAATAAACTTTTCACAAGTATTACAACAAGCGTTAAAAAACGAATTAGGAGTATAGCAAAGTTAAAAAGGCAGTGGAATAAAGGTAGATAGCCCCTAAAAATTTTTTTCTAAATTTTTAGGGGCTATCACCTAACGGGAGGGCTAATGTTTTACTTTTTATGTGTTTACTTACTCTTTATATCTATATTCTAAACTAATATCAGCTAATTGAATATCCTCGATGATAATAAAAAAATTAAGAGCAACCTTAAAAACCATGATTTAAAAAAATCACTATTATAAAGTTACTCTATAAATTTATTCATTTTTTTAAAAATCGATATATTACTATTCAGTAAATCTATATCTTTTCTACAGCTAATTCTATATCATTATTTTTTTAATATCTTTATTGTATTTAATTCATTAATTAAAAATTAAAAAAACATTACTAATGTAAGAATTGCTTTTAGTAAATATATTATCCGTATTATTGCTAATCATACCTAGAAATACATAACAAATTATACTATTATGCCAATTAGATCTTTTCATATACTCCGAATTTTTTTAAAAGCTTATATAAAGACTATATAAACTTATTAATATTTGACAAAACAATAAAATATTACCTAACATAGCAATTCTCCTTCTTTACATTTATCCTTATAGATAATTAACTGTTTCTTGATATTTCTCAGTTTTTTTCTTTTCTAACAAATAGCATAATCGCTACGATAAAGTAGAATAGATATACAGGTACTAATAATCCTATTGTACCAACAGCTACCACGATTGCTAATAATAAGAAAAAGTATTCCAGATAAAAATACGTTTTTTTTCATTAACAATGTCGCTAATAATGCAACTACAACCAATACGATTAACAGAACTGAATATATTTTTTTAAACCTTGAATTGTGTAATCAAGTATTTGTTCAGCTGATAAGTTAACCCCATTTAAGTTAGCCCCATTAGGATTTTTTTCTAGTTCTGACTTAAATAAATTTAAAAACTCAGGATTATCTTTTTAAAAACTGAAACTTTAAAGAATGATCCATACGCTAGAAATCCCGTTAATACTATTAAGATAACATTAGCAATCCATGCTAAAAACTTTTTTTCTACTGTTCTTTTAAATGGTTTCATAATAAAACCCTCCTTTTATAAACTCAAGGGTTTTCCCCTTAACTAATTATAACATAAAACGTTCACATAATATATAATAAATTACCTAAATTAGAAAAATTTTATACCTGAAATGATGTTCTTTTAAGTACACTGATTAGAGATTTTTATTATCCATAATTGTATCTTTATGGCACTAACCCAAAAAGAGATTAAAAATAGATAGATAAAAAAACTTCAAAATAACTTAGAAACAAGTTAATTTTTGAAGTTTTTTTGTTTTTCTTAAAAAGAATCTTTGAATATACACTGCTTTTTTTATAATCACCAGCAAAAATTTATTTCATTTTTCTAGCTTCTATCTTCACCTTTGTTCTTCTATGAAAATACTGATGAACTAAAACAACTAGCAATAATGCTAAAAAAGATACAAAAAGCATAATAGAATCAGTATCTTTAACTGCTTCGACTGTTGCATAATATATAATAATTAATTCTAGCACAAATAAGAGGCATTGAATAATTTTTTTCTAAGAATATCATTTCATTGAATATTTCTATGTATTTCCTCCAGTTGGCTTTTAATATAGCCGAACAATCTAAAAATAAAAATTCTATTAAACTATCCATAAATATTCCTCCTAGAAAATTTACTTTTTTATACTCAAGGTTAATTCAAAAACCCTAAACTTTAAAAAAATTTACATAGTAATTTATTGGTGTAGTGGCTTCTTGATATCTAATAAACTTTATGGGAGTAACTCGACAGAACCTTGTTTCTCCAAAGTCACAATCTTTGAGTCACTCCCATTGCTTTCAATTAACATCTTTCACCAAGTGTAAAACGTATTTCTATATTGAAGATTCCATCTTCTGGTACATATGCTCGAATAGCTTCTTTGTGTTTTTCTGCTATAAGCTGCGCCATAGATAATCCTATACCATAACCTTTTATCGTATTATTTCTAGATTCATCTAATCTATAGAAACGATCAAAAACTTTACTTAAATTACCTTTCTGAACATTAGCCTTATTAGAAACTTTCAAAATAGCATATTTTCTATTTTTTTTAAGTTTTACCGATATATCACTATCTTCTAGCGCATATTTAATTGCATTTTCTAACAGTATATCTATTAACTGAATTATAGAATCCTTTTCTCCATAATAATTAAGATTAGAGTCAATATCTGCTACAATATTCTTTTTTTTAAAGTTAGCTAATTCATCAAAATCTTTAATTCTTGATTTTACCATCTCAGTTAAATCGAAACATGTTCGCTCTACAGTATCTTTTTCTTCCATACGACTAAATACTATTAAGCTGTTTACCAAACTAGTCAGTCTATCTACTTGATTATGTATATTTTGAACCCACTTCGAATCACCATTTTCCATTTCTAGTACATCAGCATTAGAACTAATAATAGCCAATGGTGTTTTCAACTCATGACTAGCACCTGTTATGAATTGTTTTTGTTTTATATATGTTTCCTGTATCGGTGCGATAACTCTCTTAGATACTAATATAATTATCACAAGCACTGATATTATTACTCCAATAGAAATTAAAATACTATTTTGTACAAAAGATTCATAAGAATCTAATTCTCGTTGACAATTTAAAAATAATATTAAATTTCCTACACTTGTATCAACTTTTATAAATCTATAACTGCCTATAAACCCGCTAGTTTTTCCTTTTTCTAACGCCTCTATCACTTTGCTTTGCAGAGCATCTTGGTCTGGTATTAAAGAATCATCTCTATAAGCTTTAATTATTCTGCCATTATTATCAATCTTAGCAATCGAAAAACCGTTATACTCTGTAGAACTTGATGAATTTTTTGTTATTACTAAATCATCACCCTCTTCTGCAAAGATTTTTATCAATGCTTGTGATTTGGAAGCATCTAATAATGTTGTGTCTATTCTTTCTTCTAATTTATAAAAGTTAATGAAGTTTAATGCTATAGCAAGTATTGCTATTACTACAGCTACACTACCTACAGCCGTGACTATAAATTTTTTCCTTAGACTTTTAAACATCTGACATCTCCAATGTATATCCGACATTTCTTGTAGCTTTAATGTGTACATTAGCGTCTAATGCTTTTAATTTCTTTCTTAAATACGAAATATTAACCCACACTACATTAATTTCTGAATCACTGTCATAACCCCAGATTCTCTCTAAAAATTGCTCAGTTTGAATTACATTTCCTGGATTTCTCATTAACATTTCCATCATCTGATATTCTTTATTAGATAATCTTACTTTATCTTTTTCTGTTGATAATTCAAATGTATGTTTACTTAAACTTACATTTCCTAATTCTAGTACATTACTTGTAAATGTGGCTTGTCTTCTTGTCATAGAACGTACCCTTGCTAATAACTCTTTCGTTACAAAAGGTTTAGTCATGTAATCATCTGCTCCACTATCTAATCCATATACTTTATCTTCAATTTCTGATTTTGCTGTAAGTAGTAATACTGGTGTACTTTTTTTATTTTCTCTTAATTTTTTTACAACTGTTACTCCATCCATTTGTGGCATCATAACATCTAAAATTGCTCCATCATAATCATCTAACATAAGATAATCTAGTGCATCTTGTCCATTATTTACTACATCAACTGAGTAATTATTATGTTTTAGCATCGCTTCTAGTGCATCTGCTAAATCTTTTTCATCCTCGGCTAATAATAATCTCATTGACCTTCACTCCTTACTATCTTCTTCTATTATTTTTTTCCTATATAAATTTATTATATACAAACTAACTAAAAATCTAGTTTAAACAAAGATTTAAATTTTTATATTATATTTTTAATCCATTTAAATTATTCGAGTAAATATCTATTTCTTTCCCCTTTTTCGAACTTAATTTTTTTCGAAAAATTTATTGCTTTCATACTCATTTTTTTACATTTATAATGATGATTTTTCATAATATATTTATTAACTAATATTGTACTTCATTCTGACTATACATGTCAAAAAAAAAAAAAAAAAATTGGCTAACGCTTTCGTCGTTAGCCAACAAAATTATTTTCTTCCAATAAGCAGACCACTTTGTATGTAATCTTTCATACCTTTTCCATATCCCCATTTTTCTGCATACTCATCTGTTACATCAGAATTTATGATTTGGAACTTATTGAATCCTGCTTTTTTTATAATATCTACCATCTCTTCTTCCAGAAGAGCACCCGCGACTCAAGTGCAGTGCATCTGTTGAGAATTTTTCCACTCTAATGGCAATTCCTTTTTTAAGATAATATCTGATATTACAAACATACCATCTTCTTTTAAAATACGATATATTTCATCATATACTTTTTGTTTATCAGGCTCTAAATTTATAACACAGTTACTAATAACTCTATCAACTGATTTATCTTCTAAAGGAATATTTATTAGTTCTCCTTTAATAAATTCAATATTATCAAATTTCTTGTTATCTCTAACTTTCTTAGCTTTTTTTCTAACATTGAATCTAATCTATCTAAGCCATATAATGTTCCCACTTTTGGATTTTTCATCTTTGTTATGAAAATATCCATTCCTGCTCCACATCCTAAATCAATTAAAGACTGACCTTCTTTTATTTTTAAGTGATTAATTGGATTTCCACAAGACAGCCCCATGTTTATTTCATCAGGAAATTCATTTATTATTTTTTCATCGTATCCTAACGATTTACTTAGTTGTTTTGGATCAATTTTTGTCTTTTGTTTATTTTTAGAAATATTATCATAAAAGTTATCAACTGATAATCTTATTTTGATATTATTATTCATTTTATCACCATTCCTTTATATTAAATAGTTGGGAGTGACTCAAAAATCGCGATTTCGCAGAAATCGATTTTGTCGAGTCACCCCCGCAAAGTTTATTAGATATCTAAAAAGCTTCTATAAAGCGAATTTAGATATCAATAAACCACTGCGTCTATGAGTAATCATATACGCTTTTTTAAATTTTAGGACTTTTGAATTAGTTCCAACCTTTTATCATATTCATTCTATCATAGAAGTTTATTTTTTTCTATAATTATAGTTTAACAATTTCTCTATATCTAAATGTTGGATTTGGACGTCCAGGAATTAATGCATTTAAAGTTTCTTCTTTATATCCTACTACGTTAAATACGCGTTCAACTTCTTCTTTTACGATTTCAACTAATTTATCTGGGTGAACTTCTACACGTGCGTTGACTGTAAGAAATACTTTATCACTAGCATTGTCTAATTTACGTAGCGTTGCAGTTTCTTTCTTACCTACAATATTACCTACTAAACCTTCCTCTTTACCTTGTAGAAGGAATTTAACGTGACCTACGTTTAGATTTAATGAATCAAATCTTTCACCTAAGTTAGCTAAAAATGCAGTAGCTAATGTTTCAAATGATTCTTCTTTTTCAATAGCATAAGTTCCATTTAACCATCCGAATAGTGCCTCTCCATCAGCATACGTATCGTAATCCACTTCTACAATTCTTCTTCCTACTTCCTTTTCACTGTTGATAATGTAATCGAACCACTCGTCTAAACCTTCTCCAGTTTTAACACTTGCAGTTAGAACATTTTCGTTATTAAATTCTTTTTTGGTTTTTTCTACTAAATCAGCTAATTCTTCTTCTGATAATAATTCAACTTTATTAATTAAGATAACATCCGCTTCTTCGAATTGTTTATAAATAATATAATCTCCAGGATTTGAATGATCTTTTAATACTGCTTTTAAGCGAGTTGGATCCGCTAAAGCTGTAAGTTGTTTTAAGTTAACTTGTTCGTTGTATTTTTCTTTTAAAGGTTGCATAATAGTCGCTGATAAGTCAGTACAACTTCCTACTGGTTCTGCTAAAATAATATCACTGTTATTTGCTTCTTGTAGATGAGCAATTGCATTAGCAAATCCATCAAAGTTACAACAGAAACAACTTCCACTTACTTCCTCAACGATGTCATTATTAGTTTCTAAAAATGAAGTATCAACTAATTCACTTGCTTGGTCGTTTGTAATTAATCCTACTTTACGTCCTTTTTCATTTAAACGCTTCGCAACTTCCCATAGAAGACTCGTCTTACCTGCTCCTAGAAATCCACCTACTAAAATTAAATCTGTTTTGTTTGTCATAATTCTTTTCTCCTCTAATCTTATTATATTATTTATTTAATTCATTTTGTCTTTTTAATGCTGGTTCTAGCACTTTAGTAAATAAATATCCAGCTAATACTCCACCAACTATTGGTCCAAGTATATAAACCCAGAAGAAGCCACCGCTAGCATCTGGAAATGCTGCTGATCCCCAACCAAATGCCCACGCTACTAAACGAGGTGCGAAATCACGCGTTGGGTTCATACCAGCTTGAGTAATTGGTGCTAGTAAACACAATAATGATCCAACAGTTAAACCTATTTGTACAGGAGCCATATTATCGTTTGGTCTTCCTACATTAGCACCTTCTGTGAATAAGAATATAATTAAAACTAATAAAAACGTTCCTAGTGCTTCTGCAGCAAATGCCACTGGCATAGAAATGTTATAACCACCTGGTTGATTATAATACTCTCCAAACATTTTTGCTGTAGCAACTGATTCAAATGTTCCACGTACTATGTTCTTTTTGGCCTCAAACTGCGCTATCGATGAACTATAAATTCCATACATTACTAATGAACCTAGTAATGCTCCGATAAATTGTCCTGCGATATACGTTGGTAATCTTTTAGCACTCATTCTACCTGTAAGGACCATTGCTACTGATACCGCTGGATTAAAATGTGCATTACTTAAATTTCTAGTCATATATATACCAAAAGTTACCGCAAATGCCCATAACATACCAATTTGGAACAAACTTTGATGTGCATCATATAATACCGCTGCTGCCACAGAGCCTGTCCCAAAAAGAACTAATATAAATGAACCAATAACTTCCCCCAAGAAGTCATTTCTTAATGAATATTTCTCCATGAATATCCCCCTAATTTATTTCTATAAACATATTATATCAGAATTAAAACTATATTTTAATAATTATTTTTAAAAACAATATGCATATACAGACTTCATCCCAACTTTTTATACTATAATTATTATGTTCTAAAAACATAATATCTATATAATAATATTCAGAAAAAAACAACTGTATATGTAATCCTATAATATTTTTTTACATAATTCCCGTGTAAAAATATTCTCATATAATTTTTCTATAAATTCTAATACAAAGCTTCGAGCATAAAAAATAAGCCCTAATTAGGACTTATTTTTAAAAATTATATTAAACTATTGTACTCTTCTTCAGTTAAGTAACTTGAAATTGCACCTGTTTTTGTAGTTGTTAAACTAGCGTAGTTTGTCGCAAATTTCGCCATTTGTGCTAACTCTTCTTCTGAAATGTTATTAAGATCTTCATGATTTAATAATTTTGATAAGAATGATCCAGCAAAAGCATCTCCTGCCCCTGTAGTATCAACAGCTTTTATATTAGGTATTTCAGTTACTGCTTTGTGATTTTGATAGTAAACTTCTGCCCCATGTTCTCCTTTTGTATAAAGAACAACTTTCATGTGACTAAAGTCTTTTTTCAACGCTTCTTCTATATTAGTAGTTCCTGTTAGGAATTCTAACTCGTTATCAGCAACTTTTATTACATCAACATATGGTAAAAATTCCTTAATCGTTTCAAGATAGATTTTGTGATCATCCCAAAGATTGAAGCGTAAGTTAACATCAAAAGAAATTAACACCCCTGCTTCTTTAGCTTTTTTTAGCAATAAGTGATGGCTATCTTTTGATTCTTCTTGAATAGCGATACTTGCAAAATGAATTGCTTCAATTTCTGATAAGTCAACTTTCTCTACATCTTCTTTACTAATTTTTAATGTTGATGAACCTTTAAAGTAAAAACTAAATGAACGATCTCCAGTTTCATCTAAAGAAACAAATGCTAATGGTGTAAAACTATCTGCTTTACGGCTTACATATCTACAGTCTACATTTTCATTTTTTAAAGTATTTTCTAGAAAATCACCAAAACCATCTTGTCCTAATGATGTTAATAAATAACTCTTATGACCTAGTTTTTGCGCAACACACGCAACGTTAGCTACACATCCACCAGCCTCTTTTTTAAATGATTTTACTTTATCGATTGTTCCTACACCTTCTCCAATAAAGTCAATTAGCATTTCTCCTATACATAAAACTGCCATTTTAGTTCTCCTCTCTAATTTCGATTGCTCCAAGTTCTTTTGCTACATAATTAGTAGCTAATATTTTTACATCGTGATTTTCTGGATAGAATCTTGTCGAAATCGTAAATGATCCACCATTAGCGAATAATTCAATTGATGAACTATCAAATACTATTTCTACATCTTCTAAATCCAATTTATATTTTCTGTCATTTCTTCCATAACCACTAGTGCCAAAAGAAACTTTTAATTCTTTATCTTTATAGCTAACTTTAAAATCAGCTACACTGATTTCAAAACTTTCTCCATGTTCCTGTTTATAATACCATGTATTTTTATTAAAGTCATTAGATTTAATATCGCTACCTAATAAATCTTTTACCGATTTATGTAAGGTTTGTCTAACTTTACCATCCTTGAAATTTACTACACGAGGTAGAGTTAAACAGTTTTGATAACCAAACTTTGCAGTCGGATTTGTATAGCTACTATCCGGAACATACATCCAACCTATTAAAACACGACTATTATCTTCATCTAAAAATGTTTGTGAGGCATAAAAATCATGTCCATAATCTAATAGTGTGAAGTTATCTAGTTTATCAACATTCTCAATTCCATCTTCAACTACAGAATATCCAATTTGATACATATTTTCATAATTAGGATACATTCTTGTAATACCTTGAGGTGAAAACATAAATATTTCTTTCCCATCTACTTCAAAATAATCAGGACATTCCCACATGAATCCTAAATTTTTTTGTGAATAAATAGTTTTATATGGTTTAAGAGTATCTTTATCGTATACTAATAAACATCCATAATCATTGCTATCTCTAGCTCCTAGAACTAGATATTTTTTTCCATTTTTTTCAAATATCTTTGGATCCCTAACATGATTTGACATATTAGGGTAATCATCAGTTTTTAATAGACATTTTTTCTCAGTAAAATTAATTCCATCTTTCGTTTCAAAAGATATGGTATTATGACCACGTCCAGCATGAACATAGTCATAATCTCCTTTATATTTCACATTCCCTGTGTAGTAGAAGACTAGTTTTCCATCTTCTATATTGGCACTTCCTGAATACACACCATGTGTTTCTTCTTCAATAGTTGGTGTTAGGAATACGCCACGGTCTTCGTAATTTTTTAGATCACTACTAGTGTAATAATACCATAATTTTAATCCACCTTCTACTTCATAAGAATATTGGTGAAAAATATGATATTTACCTTTAAAGTAAGCTAATCCATTCGGATCGTTAAGCCAACCTTTAGTAGGTTCTAAATGAAGATTTTGTTTCCAGTTATTAGCTAGCATTTACAAGTTCCTTCTTAGTTTTGAAGAAGTATGCTGTTACTGAGAATGAAACGATGAATGATAATGCTAAACCAATACCAAATGTTGACCAGTGATTTGCAGGAATTGATAAGAATCCTGGAAGACCAGCCGCACCTAATGCAGATGCAAATACTTTGTTTAATCCAATCCATGCACTACCTATTGCACTTCCTGCAATAGCTCCGTAGAATGGATATCTTAGTCTTAAGTTAACCCCGAACATAGCTGGCTCTGTAATACCTAATAATGCAGAAATACCAGATGCTGATGAGATTGATTTCATTTTTGTGTTTTTAGAGAATACTAATACTGCAAGAACCGCTGCACCTTGTGCTACGTTAGACATAGATGCGATTGGGAATATAAATGTTAATCCCGTTGCAGCTAGTAATTGAGTTTCGATAGCTGAGAAACTTTGGTGTAATCCTGTGATTACGATTGGTGCGTAGAATAAACCGAAAATACCTGCTCCTACGAATCCACCTTGCATGTATAACCATTGTAATCCTTGACCAAGTAAAGTACCAGCTTCACGAAGTACAGGTCCCATCCATGCGAATGTTACAAATCCAGTTACGAATAATGAAACTAATGGTGTAGTTAAGTTATCTAACCATGATGGAGTTACACGACGTAAGAATTTTTCGATTGTCGCTAATAACCAAGCAGCTGCAAGAATTGGTAATACAGTTCCTTGATATCCTACTTTAGCAATCTTAAATCCGAATACATCCCAGTACCCAAGAGTTGTAACTCTTTGAAGACCTTCTACAGCTTGACCACTTTGGTTAACGATATCTAAAGCTGGCGCAAGAAGTTGGTTTGTAGATGGATCTAATTTACCAAATGTATAGAAGTTCATTACATCTGGGTGAACCATTAACATCGCAAGAGCAGCTCCTAGATATGGATTCCCACCAAAACGTTTAGTAGCAGAGAATCCAATTAATACAGGTAAGAATACGAACGGCGCATTTGCAAATACGTTAACCATGTCTGCAAGACCTGCGATACCTGGGTTAGCTTCAATAACTGATTTACCAGTGTAGAATAAATCTTTCGCCGTTAAGACGTTATTGATCCCCATTAAAAGACCACCAGCTACGATTGCTGGAATGATTGGAACGAAAATATCACTTAACATTTTTACAAAACGTTGAAGTGGATTTCCTTTTGTTTTTTTAACAGTTCACTTGAATCTTCTTCACTATTTGAAGAAGCACCTTTGAATACTTCATTATACGCTGCGTAAACTTGTTGAACAAGCCCACTTCCAAAAATTAATTGAAGTTGACCATTGTTAAAGAATACACCTTTAACACCTTCGATATCTTCTAATTTTTCTTTATTATATTTTTTTTCATCGTTTAATTCTAAACGAAGACGAGTTGCACAGTGAACAACAGAGCGTAAGTTTTCTTGACCACCACTATGTTCAACAACTTCTTTTATAACTTTTTTTAAGTCCATAGTTCTTTCTCCTTTTTTATTTTTTAATTTTATATAATGACATTTAACAATTACCAAAACTTAATGGTAACGTTACTTTTTTATTTTACACCTTCTTATACAAATATGTCAAGAGAGAAAAGTAACGTTACCATATTTTTTATAAATAGTAGCTTCCTTGCTTCAAAGTATTATTTTTTTGTTATAATCTAATAACTATAAAATAGGAGGTTTATATGGATTTTTTTCAATTAAAAAATCTATTCACTAGTGTTTCTACAAACATTAATCGATATAAATTCACATACATCTCAATAGCTGCCATAATTCAACTAATTCTTGTATGTGGTTTATGGTTAATCGCTAGAGTTTTTCAACTAGCACTTACTCTGGCAGGTGAAGAACATCTTGATAAAAATAATATCCTTCACATACTAACCAATCCCTATAGTTTTATAATTCTCAATTTTTTTAATACTTATCGTAGCATTTTTTTATGTTTATAGAATTTTCTATATTGACATTTACGATATACGGACAACTAACAGATAAGAAATATTCATATCGAAAAAAATCTTAAAGAATGCATGGAATAAAAACAAAAAAATTTGGCAGGTTTTCAAACTCTATTTTTTTTATAATTTATTTCATAATTACTATTCCTACAGTAAATCTAGGTGTAAGATCTGTTTTAGCTAAAAAAACTTATTTATCCCTAAATTTATAAGCGGTGAAATAATGAAAACTAATAGTGGTTTTTATTATTTGGGGATTTATCATGATAGTTTTTGCCTATATAAACCTTAGATTAATTTTTTTACACTTCCACTTACAGCTGTTGGAGATGAGAATATACTCGATAGTATTAAAAGAAGTTGGGAACTTACAAAAACTGGTAAAAGAAAACTTGTAATCACTATTTTTTTATTTGAAACAATATACATCATTATTGCAGTAATTTTAATCGGTGTTATCACCTTCTTATGTATTTATATTGACAAAGATAGTAATAATCCTATAGTTCAGACACTATTCTTCTCTGCAATCAGCGCAATTATATTCTTTCTTGGAGTAATTTCAAAAGTAACGGTCATAACTTCATTAGTAACTGTACTAATAGATCAAAACGAAATATCAGAAGAACTAGTAAATAACCTTAACGAAAATAAGAAAAAATCGAGATTAGTAGCAACCTTTACTACTATAATAATTATTCTTGCTGCTATTATTAATGGTTTTAATATTTATGGAAATGGAGTCAACAAAAATAGTGAAACAATCGCTCATAGAGGCTATGTCTATAAAGGTGTAGAAAATTCTATCGAAGCTCTTGAAGGTGCTGCTGAAGTCGGAGCTAATTACGTAGAATTAGATATATTGCTAACTAAAGACAATAAATTCGTTGTAATGCATGACTATAACCTTAAAAGACTTGCAGGTATTAATAAAAGAGTTCAAGATATGAACTTCGATGAGGTTGTTGGTCTACAAATAAAACAAGGGGAACACACTAGTAAAATACCGTCTTTAGAAGAATTTGTTAATAAAGCTAAGGATTTAAATATGAATCTAGTAATAGAACTAAAACCTCATGGTGGTGAGCCAAGTAACTATGTCGACATTCTTATCGAAGAAATAAAAAGATTAAAACTTGAAAATTATAAATTTATGTCACTTAATTCTAAAGTTATGGAAGAACTTGAAACAAAAGCATCAAATTTAGAAACTGGTTATGTAATCCCTCTTCAATTCGGAAACTTTCATCAAAGTAATGTCGACTTTTTCGTAATAGAAGACTTCTCGTATAGAGACCGTCTAGTGGAACAGGCTAAAAAACAAAACAAAAAAGTTTTTGTCTGGACAATAAATGATCCAGCATTAATTACTAAATATTTACAAAGCCCTGCAGATGGTATTATTACCGATGAACCTGAGCTTGTAAAAGAAGAAAAAAATATTTTAGAAAATGATTATACTTATTATGATAAGATACTAAGGCTTGTTAATATATAAAAAATGAGCCTGTGAAAAAAAGTCTGTAAAAATAACCCTTCCTAATGTTAAACTAAAATTAACTAGGGAGGGTAAAAAAATGACAAGAAGAAAAAGAGATCCAAAAAAACAAGAATTAATAAAACAATTAGTATCAGAATACGGAGTAGAAAGCATAGCCGATATATATAATGCCTTAAAAGATTTACTAGGTGGTACGATAGAAGAACTACTACAAGCAGAAATAAATAATCACTTAGGGTATGAGAAGTATGTAGATGGTGACAAAGAAAACTATAGAAACGGATATAAAGAAAAAAAGTTCAAAGTAATTATGGCGACCTAGAAATAGCTGTTCCACAAGATAGAAATTCTACATTTGAACCAATGATAGTTCCAAAAAGAGAAAAAGATATCTCAGAAATAGAAAACAAAATAATAGGTCTATATGCCTTAGGAATGACCACAAGGGATATTGTACAAGAGATAAAAGAACTGTATGGATGTGAGATATCAGAAGAACTAGTATCAGACATTACCGATAAAATAATTCCAAAAATAGAAGAATGGAAAACAAGAACGCTAGATGAAGTCTATGCAGTAATTTATATAGATGCAGTACACTTTAGTGTGAAAGAAAATGGAATTGTAGGCAAAAAAGCTGTCTATATCACATTAGGAGTGAACCAAGAAGATAAGAAAGACATATTATCGATGTATATAGGAACAAATGAAAGTGCAAAAACATGGTTATCTCTATTTAACGACCTTAAAAATCGAGGAGTAAAAGACATACTAGTAATGTGTGCAGATGGCTTAACAGGAATAAAAGAAGCTATAGCTGCAGCATTTCCAAAAACAGAATACTAAAGATGTTATAGTGCACATGATAAGAAATACAAAATTTAATTCATAAAGGTAAGAGGGAAAATAATTTGATATCAAACTATTTTCCCTCTTACTCTTACTTTTATATTATTTATTAAAAACTTTTTATAATTCATTTTAATCTACATTTAAAAATTCTTAAATATACTTTTACTTTATTTTTTTTATTGCTGTAGCAAATAAGATTTTCAAGGATATATTTCACATAATATCTGAAATATCCCCTATCTTAGACTCTTTACTTTTTAATATTATTTTTCTTTTTATAGAGTTACTAATACCTTATTTCATAGCTATAAAATTATATATTTACTTAACTTTCTCTGTATAATAACCCGCCTTATAACTCGAATAAGCTAGTTCTACCTTATCCATTAGACTTGCTAAAGTTACGATAATTCCTATAACAAGTAATATTGTTACAGATTTTTTTTATATTTCATCACTATCTTATCATACATATTATTCACTTCCTTTCTTATACTGGTTGACAAAATCTATAGCCATGAGTAGCACATCTATCAGCATGCATTCTACTACTCTTTCCTAATCCTGTAAAAAACCATACTATAAAATTATCAAAACTCCCTTCCCCTCCTGAAATATCCAAAAGTTTTTTTCTGATAATCTGTAAATTTTTGTTCCCTTATTCATTTCTATAACTATTATATGCTAATTTTACCTTATCATATAAACTAAATCCCGCTTCTATTGTTTCATATATAGCTAATCCGCCTAATATAATTGCTGGAATCACTCCTCCATTTATTTTTTTCTAATTCATCTGTATTTATTTGTACTAATTTCATGTAGTATTCTCCTTAAACTTTCTTCTATAAGCTTACACTTTTTTTATTATAGACTATTTAAATATTTTTTTGTTGTTTTTTTCCCTGAATGGTCAATTTTTTTTACTTGAGCGGTCACTTTTTTTAAATTTTTATCTTAAAAAAATAAAACTGACTTAAAAAAACTTTTTTTAAAAATCAGTTTTACTTTTTTTATATTATTTCTTCTCATCTAGCGTAAAACGCGTTTCTATACTGAAAATTCCATCTTCTGGAGCATACGCTTTTATTAATTCTTTATGTTTTTCAGCAATTACTTGAGCCATAGATAAACCAATACCGTATCCTTTAACGTGGCTATTTCTTGATTCATCTAAATAATTTATATTCTATACTAATTTTACAAAATATCTCAACGTTCTAATTAGTTGTGCAGTGTATGACATTTCATTATCATACCACGAAACAACCTTAACCATTTGATTTTTATCTTGTCCAATAACTTTTGTTTGTGTAGCATCAAATAATGAACCATAGCTCATTCCTATTATATCTGAAGATACTATAGGATCTTCTGTATATCCATATGATTCATTAGCTGCTTTTTTCATAACTTCATTAATTTCTTCTACTGTAGCATTTTTTTCAATAGTTACAAATAGTTCTGTTAACGAACCAGTTGGAACAGGTACCCTTTGAGCTGCTCCATCTAAACGTCCATTTAACTCTGGTATAACTAATCCTATAGCCTTAGCAGCACCTGTAGTATTAGGTACTATATTTTCTGCCGCTGCTCTTCCACGTCTAAAATCTCCCTTATTATGAGATCCATCTAAAGTAAGCTGATCTCCTGTATATCCGTGGATAGTTGTCATTAAACCATGTACAATACCGAAGTTATCATGTAGAGCTTTTGCCATTGGAGCAAGACAGTTTGTAGTGCATGATGCACCTGAAATTACAGTCTCTTCTCCAGTTAATATTTCATGATTGACATTATATACAATAGTTTTAACATCTGAGCCACCTGGTGCAGAAAGCAGTACTTTCCTAGCTCCTGCTCTTATATGCTCTTCAGCTTTATCCTTACTGTTAAAACGTCCGCTACATTCTAGAACAATATCTACACCTAACTCTTTCCATGGTAAATTTTCTGGATCTGGTTCCCCAAAAACTTTAATTTCTTTACCATTCACGATAAACGCACCGTCTCCTTCTTCTACAGTCCCTGGAAAAGGCCCTTGCGTTGTATCATATTTTAACAGATAAACTATTTGATTTATCGGTCTCATTCTTGATCTATTGACAGCTACAACCTCAATATCATCTGCGTGCTGAGCCTGAATCTGTCTTAAGACCAATCTCCCAATGCGACCAAAACCATTAATAGCAACTTTTATTGTCATGTGTTTTTCCCCCTGTTTATTATTTTACTCCTATAAGATAACTCATATGCTCATCCCTTTTACAACCTGAATTTCTTTAAGTAAAATTATGACAAACTAAACTTTTTAATTCATTATTTAATTGTGATTACCTATAAGAAATCTTATAGTAAGCGTTTCAAAAACACCTAATTTCAGTATAACATATTAAATTCTCTATTTCAACAAACAAAAATTTATGTTTCTAACTAATAAAAAATAATATTAATTTTTATTTTTATTATCATTTTATAAACCGTTTTTCTTAGTTGTTTTTTTGTATTCTATAAAAAAATATTTAATTTATAAATTTTTAAAAAAATAATTTTTATATTGAAATTTCATAATTTATAAATTATACTTATTATTGTAGACAATAAAAGGAGCTATATTTATTATGAAAAAAATAAAAAAATTTGTTATGACTATTTCATCAGTTTTAGCTACTGTTGTTCTTGCAACAGGATGTGCACAAAAAACTGAAGAAAAAAAAGAAGAAAATAAGAGTGGAGATAATAAGATAACTCTTACTTATGATCAACTTAGATCTAGAGAAAATACAATGGGTTCTTTATGGTATCAAAATGCTGCTGAAGTAGATGCTTTATATCAACAAGGTTATAATGTCGCAACTACTAAGTTAAAAGAACTATTAAAACAGCCTACTGATAAACCATATTCTATCGTCTTAGATATCGATGAAACAGTATTAAGTAACATACCATTCCAAGCAAAAATGGTTAAAGATGGAACTGCATTCAATCCGAAATTATGGGACGAGTGGGTTCAAAAAGCAGAAGCTACACCAGTGGCTGGAGCTAAAGAATTCTTACAATTCGCTGATAAAAATAAAGTTAAAATTTACTACATTTCTGACAGAACTGATGCACAAGTAGATGCTACAATTAAAAACCTTGAAGCACAAGGACTTCCAGTTCAAGGACGCGATCACCTTATGTTCAAAAAAGAAGGTGATAAATCTAAAGAAGGGCGTCGTCAAGAAGTTATTAAACATACTAACCTAGTTATGTTATTTGGGGATAACTTAGTTGACTTCGCTGAATTCTCAACTAAATCAGAAGCTGATAGAGATAAAATGTTTGAACAATTAAAAGCTGAATTTGGGGATAAATTCATCATCTTCCCTAACCCTATGTACGGATCATGGGAATCTGCAGTATACAAAGGTGAGAAAAAAGACGGTAAAGGACAATCTGAAGCTCGTCTAGATGCACTTAAAGGATACTAATCTAAAAAAAGAATAGTAAATTAACTTAAACAAAAAAATATAAGTGAATTAATATATAAGTAAAAAAATCATATTATTAAGTCACTTATATTTTTTTATATTTTTAGAATTATTTTCTTGATTGAAAAAGTATCATCGGAGTATAATCATTAATAGAAAGCTTTTTCAAAGCTTCAATTATTTTTTTAAATAGGAGTTAAAAATGAAAAAAAATAAACTTAAATACGTTGTTATACCCGCTTTTGCAGCTGCAGCGTTATTTCCTGTATTAGCTAACGATAATCAAGTTAAAGCTAACGATGATAAAGCTGTATCATCTTCTAATATTAGTAAACCAGAGAGTACCAATGGTAAATCAGCTAGTGCTCTTAATACTAACAACGCTAACGAAACAACATCTACTAGTTCTTTAAATCTAAATAATGATGTAAAACCTACACCAATTGAGAGCGATGAAGTTGTTAAACCAAAAGTGCCCTTCACTATAGCTGAATATAAACAAAAAAGTGCGTTAGAACTTGCTCAATTAATTCGTGAGAAAAAAGTTACAAGTATAGAGCTTGTTAACTTAGCTTATAAAGTTATTGCAGAAGAAAATCCCAAATTAAATGCTGTTTTAACAACTGAAAACGGAAAAATCCCTAAAGCTCTTGTTGATGAAGCATATAGAACCGCTAAAGAAATTGACAATCGCATTAGCGCTGGAAAATTAGCTGCTAATCCTGTAGATTGGAAAGCTCAACCTTTCTTAGGTGTTCCAACTTTAATCAAAGGTCTTGATGAATTAAAAAATGGTGATTATACTAAAGGGGTATATCTAAATAAAGGAAAAATAGCAGATAAGAGTGGTCCTGTAGCCACAGAATTTGCTAAATTAGGTTTTGTTATCCTTGGACAAACTAACACTCCTGAACTTGGCACTAGAAATATTACTGATTCAAAATTATTTGGACCTGCTGGTAATCCATGGGATCCTAGCCGTAATACTGGAGGATCTTCAGGTGGTAGTGCTGGAGCCGTAGCTAGTGGTATGGTACCTATAGCTAGTGGTAGTGATGCTGGAGGTTCTATTCGTATTCCTTCTTCATGGACTGGTCTTATCGGTTTAAAACCTACTGGTCATGTAGTAAAATTCCCACTAGTAAAAAAACTATTGAAGATGCTAAAAGCTTATTTTGAAAAAACTGGACTAATTGAGCCAAAAACATTTATAGAACCACCTAAAGATTTGAAAAAATTAAAAATAGCGTACACTCTTAAAACTCCTCTTAAAGATCTTGAATTAAGTGAAGTTGCTAAAAAAGCTATTTTACAAACAGTTGACTTCCTAAGAAAAGAAGGATTTACTGTTGAAGAGGTTAAAGAATTCCCTATCGATGGATACGAAGGAATTAAAACATATACTGTAGGTGCTATTGGTGAAGAAGGTTATGTTGCCGCTGTTAAGGGTGTAACAGAAGAAAATAAACGTCAATTAGATCCTGCGACTTATGCATTAGGAACATCTTCTTATGTGGGTCCAAATGCTAACACTGATATTTCTTCAGTAAAACCATTATCTACATTTATAGATCAAATGAATGCATTTTATAAAAAATATGATCTATTCTTAGTTCCAACTAACGCAGTTACCGCTCCATCAAATGACAAAAAGGTTGATCCTTATGTAGATCCAGAAGTTGAAGAACAACTATATAATATTAACAAAATTAAAGATCCAAAAGAAAGATTTAATTTATTAACTAAACAATGGTTACCGATGACAAGACGTTCTCCATATACTTGGGTATTTAATTTATCTGGAAATCCAGCAATCTCTTTACCTACATATCTAAGTGATAAAAATCTACCATTTGGAGTTATGTTCGCAGCTAAAAATAACTCTGAGAAAATTCTTTTAGAAATTGGTCAATACTTCCAAGATAAACACCAATTCAAAATGAATCCAGCTATTAGAAGTACAAATGTTTCAGAAAATGGAAATAAAATTGGAATAAATGAAGACAGAACTAAATTTGAATACGCAGTTCCAACTTACGCACCTTCTGTTGCAGAATTACCAACATTAGATATCAACAATGGTACTGCTACTATTCCAAGCAAATCTGAAAATTCAAAAACTACTTCTGTTAAAGAAGAGAAAAAGGTATTGAATACAAATAAATTAAATTCAATTTCTAAAACTCTTCCAAATACAGGAGAAAGAACAAACAACTTCCTATCAGCAATCGGACTTTCATTCTTTGCTTTAATTGGAGTATTAAAAACGTAGAAATAATAATTAGTATTAAATTAATTTAAATACGGTTAATTCCTATAATTGACCGTATTTATTTTATTTTCTATAAAATATGTTTTCTCCTAGTCTTTATATAATATTAATCAAAAGAAAACCATAATAATATTTTTTCATTTCATCAAATAATTTTCTTGATTGATAATCGGTATCGGAGTATAATGGTATGTAGAAAGCTTTTTCAAGGCTTAAATCATTATTTAAAATAGGAGCTAAAAATGAAAAAAAATAAGATTAAATATGTACTTATACCTGCCTTTGCAGCTGCAACATTATTTCCAGTATTAGCTAATGACAATCAAGCTAAAGCTAGTGAAGATAAAACTACAGCACCGGCAAATGTGACTAATACAGCTAATACTAGCGATAAAGCTGTTGCTGTAAATAACACTGATAACAATGCTACTAATAATGCAGTTGTAACACCATCTACTAGTCCTGTTACTTCAGTTAACACTGTAACACCGACTTCAAGTAACAATGAATCACCTAACAGTGCTAGTGTTGAAAGTAAGGAAGTTGCTAAACCAACAATTCCATTTACTGTTGCTGAATATAAACAAAAAAGTGCTCTAGAACTTGCAAAACTAATTCGTGAGAAAAAAGTTACTAGTACAGAACTTGTTGACTTAGCTTATAAAATTATAGAAGAAGAAAATCCTAAGTTAAATGCTGTTCTTACTACAGAAAATGGTAAAATTCCTCATGCTATTGTTGAAGAAGCATATAAAACTGCTAAAGAAATTGACAATCGTATTAGCGCAGGAAAACTAGCTGCTAATCCTGTAAATTGGGATGAACAACCATTCTTAGGTGTTCCTACATTAATTAAAGGATTAGATGCTTTGAAAAACGGAGATTCTTCTTACGGTGTGTATTTAAATAAAGGTAAAACATCTTCAGTAAGTGGAGCTGTTGCCAAAGAATTTGAAAAATTAGGTTTTGTTATTCTTGGACAAACTAACTACCCTGAGTTTGGTACTAGAAATATTACTGACTCTAAATTACTAGGTCCTGCTGGTAACCCTTGGGATCCTAGTCGTAACACTGGAGGATCTTCAGGAGGAAGTGCTGGTGCTGTAGCAAGTGGTATGGTATCAATCGCAAGCGGAAGTGATGCTGGGGGATCAATTCGTATTCCTGCTTCATGGACTGGTCTTATCGGTTTAAAACCAACTGGACATGTTGTTAAGTTTCCACTAGTAAAAACTATAGAAGATGCTAAAACTTATTTTGATAAAACGAACATCAGTAAACCAAAAACTTTATTAGAAGTTCCTAAAAACTTAAAATCACTTAAAATTGCTTACTCATTAAAAACACCATTAAAAGATGTTGAATTAAGTGAAGATGGTAAAAAAGCAGTTCTTAAAGCAGTTGATTTTCTAAGAAAACAAGGCTTTACTGTTGAAGAAGTAAATGAATTCCCTATTGACGGTTATGAAGGTATTAGAACATATACAATTGGTGCAATTGGTGGAGGTTATACTGCGGCAGCAAACTTAGCTAAAGAAAAAAACAAACGTGATTTAGATCCTGCGACTTATGCATTAGGAACTTCATCATACAAAGGAAAAAATGCAAATACAGATATTTCATCTGCAAAACCTGCTTCAGTTTACTTTAACCAAATGAATGAATTCTACAAAAAGTATGATTTATTCTTAATGGCTACTAATGCGGTAACAGCACCATCAAATGATAAAAAAATAGATCCTTATGTTGATCCAAAAGTTGAAGAACAACTTTATAATATTAATAAAATCAAAGATCCAAAAGAAAGATTCAATCTACTTGTTAAACAATGGGAACCTATGATGAGAAGAACACCATTTACATGGTTATTTAACTTAACAGGTAATCCATCAATATCATTACCTGTTTATAAGAGTGCAAACAACCTTCCTCTTGGTGTTATGTTCGCAGCTCAAAACAACTCTGAGAAAATACTTCTTGAAATGGGACAACTATTCCAAGATAACAATCAATTTGTGATGCATCCAAGTGTAAGAAACACAGTTGTTTCTGAAAATGGAAATAAAGTTAGAGAAAATGAATATGGTACAAAATATGAATATTCAGTTCCTTCTGACGCTCCTGTTGTTTCAGAATTACCAGAACTAAACATCAACAACAATACAGTTACTGTAACTATTAAATCAAAAGATAAAGATATAAGTGTTGATTTATACTCTACAGATAATAAAGATTTAACTTTATCTGCCAAAGATATCACTAAAAAAATATAAACTTAGAAAAATCTAAAAGATAAAGTTGTTGCAGATGTCAATAATAGCATTAAAGACAAAAAAGATATTACATCAATTAGAGTTGTAGATTTAGAATTACAAAAAGATAATAAAACAGTAAAACTTGATGTTCCAAGAACAGTAAAAGTTGCTTTACTTCAAAATGAACAAAACAAAGATATACTTGTTTATCATATTAAAGATGATAATTCTATTGAATTTGTTCCTTCATCTGTAGCTAACAATAGTTTACAATTTACGGTTAATCACTTTAGTAAATTTGCTATTGTTGCTAAAATTAAAACAGCTTTAGCTTCAAGCGAAAAAGATATTAATTCATCAGCCGTTCAAGAAGAGAAGAAATTCACGATAATCGACACTAGAGGAGTAAACTCAACTCCTACTAATGCACCAAAAAAACTCTTCCAAAAACTGGAGCAACAACTAATAATTTTTTAACTGCCCTTGGATTTTCACTTTTAGCTTTAACTGCCTTGTTAAAACGAAAAAATAATAACTAATATTAGAGAAACCTCAGAATTTGATTCAAGCGAATTATACATTCTGAGGTTTCTCTGATGTGAAATTTTATAATAATGTGAAAAAAGAGACTCCTAGGTGTAAAAATAAAAGTTAACCACAACTCATTACGAAAGGAAGATTTCACGAATTATAATAACACAAAATTAGCTAACTCCTTCTAAAAAGGAGAAGATAGTTCAGAAATATTTAAAGCTGAAATAAAAAAAGCTATAAATACAAATTACAGGATTTCTAAATTATGAAAAACACTCTGTAGAAGGTTACAATACAGGGAATTCAATGAATGGACGTTATTCAAAAAAACAATATACAATGATATCAATAAAAGTTCCAAGAGATTAAAATAGTGAATGCAAATCTCAAACCCTAGTACTATATAAAAGAACCACACAAAATTTAGAAGAAAAAAATAATATTACTGTATAAAAGAGGAATGACAACAAGTGAAATAGAAAAAATTGTAGAACAATAGTATGGGCACTACTATTCATACACAAACAATAAGTATTATAACTAAACAATTAGATAAAAAAATTAAAGACTAATATTCAAGAAAAATAACAAAAGAATATGCGGGAGTATGCGTAGGCTCAACATATATTAATATAAAAAGAGGAACAGCAGAAAAAGAAGCACTACATATATTAAATTGAATAAATATTAAATACCTTATCATATTTCACCAAAAAACACCCTCGATATTTTTCGAGGGTGTTCTTCTCGTTCAAATTAGGTTAAGAAACTAACTTGAACTTCTAAGATTTATCTTAGTTTTTATTTTTTTCTTTACGACGTCTTGCTGCTGCAAGTAATCCACCGAAGATTGCCATTCCTAATCCTGCTAATCCTGTGTTAGTTTCAGTTGTACCAGTATTTGCTAGACGACCTGCTTTAGCTAGTGCTTTAGGTGTTGCCGGTACTTCTGGTCCTATTGGTTGTTCAGGAGTAGTTGGAGTTGGTTGTGGCTTGTTAGGAGCTGGGTTTGATCCTGGGTTAGGATTTACCGGTACTTCTGGTACTGTTGGTTGTGCTGGGTTTGGTCCTAGGTTAGGATTTACCGGTACGTAGTTGATTGGAGTATCCTTAGTTGGATCTGCCGGTACGTCTGGTACTTCGTATCCTTTAGATGGATCTGTTGGATCTACTGGTTTCAGTGGAGTTCCATCTGGGCCTACAGGGATAAATCCTGGTACGTGAGGTACACGTGGTTTATCTGTTCCTGGTTTAGTTGGATCTGTTGGATCATTTGGATATGTGATTGGTGGCACTGGTGTCGCATTTTCTGGTACTTTCGGTACCCACGAACCAAGTTTGTCGTAAACTACTGTTTGAGTGATGTTTGTACCTACTGTTGCTTTGATATCTTCTTGAGATTCTTTGATATCTCCACCACGAGCGATGTATCCATCCACTTTCGGTAACTTGTTACCATCTAAGATAGTATCGTCACCTACTACTGTCCACTCACCGTAAGTAATTTCTCCAGTTACTAGGTTAACTTTAGCGCTACGTTTGAACTTGATTATTTCAGTGTGAGTAGCTGCTACTTCTTTTCCATTTTGATCTACATAAGTGATTGTACGAGTTGCAGAAGATTCTGTAACTAGATCTTTCACTGTTTCAGGCCATACTGGGCTGTTTGGATCTTCTGGGAGTACTGGTTTTCCTGGTTCTGGTGTAGATGGTGTTACTGGTTTCAGTGGGTTATTTGGTCCTACTGGTTTAGTTGGATCTGTTGGAACCATTGGTTTATCAGGGCTGTTTGGATCTGTAGGCACGATAAGTGGAGTAACTTTAACGTTGAAGATTTGATCTTTATCTTTATCGTTGTCGAATACTCTATCTGTATCTGCTGAAGGATAATCGTTGCTTGTTACAACGTAACCTTTCTTAACAAGTTCTTTAATCTTGCTTTCTACTTCACCAGATTTAGTGAATTTAGATCCTGAATCTCCTTGATCTACTACTGAATCAGATACTACTTTACCATTGTTATCTACGAAATTAGTGATAGCTTTTTGTCCATCTTTAACGTAGTTAACTGGTGTATTTGTAGTTGAATCTGTTGGTACTGGTGGTACTTCATATCCTTTAGATGGATCTTTTGGATCAATCGGTTTCAACGGTACAAGTGGGTTAGTATTTGGATCTACTGGTTTAGTTGGATCTTTCGGCACTTGTGGTGTTGTTCCTGGGATGTGAGGAATCACTGGTACTTTTGGACTATTTGGATCCTGTGGATTTGTTGGTTTCGTTGGACTTGGTGGTACAACTTTACCTGGTTCACCTGGTACGTTTTCGTATGGTGTTGGTGTTACTGGAGTTGGTGGTGTTACACCTTCTGGTACTTTCGGTACAAGTTTTCCTACTGGTACGTAAACAACTTTGATTGTTTCATCTTTAGAGTTTTCAGTTAATCCTGTAGTTTCAGCTACTTCTTTTTGAGATGCATCTTTCAGAACGTATCCTGGTGCTACTGGTGATGTTACTTTATCAAATGTAGTATCGTTGTTTACTGGAGTCCATTTACCATATTCGATAGTACCTGTTACAACGTTAATCTTAGCCGGACGAGTGAATGTTACTTTATCAGTTACATCAGCTGTAGATTTGTTTCCATCTTTGTCTGTGTACTCAACTTTGCTTCCATCTTCTTTCACGTAAGAAATTGTACGGTTTACATGTTTAGTTGTATCTAACTGTTTGATTAACTCTTCCGTCCATTTTAGTCCAGTTGGATTTTCTGGATCAATTGGTTGTCCTGTTTTTGGAGTATTTGGATCATTTGGATTTGTTGGATCGAACGGTGGCACATCTTGAATATGTGTTGTTAACACTACAGTGTATTCTTGATCTTTTCCAGAATCTTTATCGAAGTTTCCGTTATTATCTTTACCGTAGTTGTTACTTACTAAATCGTATCCTTTAGCGATTAACTTAGTAATTTCAGTAGTTACTTCAGTTGCTTTCGTTAATGGCTCACCTGATTTACCAGTTTCTTCGATGTTATTAACACCTGGAATTGGGTTTCCACTTGAATCTACGAATTTAGTTACTGCTTTTTGAGTATCTTTTTCGTAATTGATTTCTAGATTTTTCGTTGGATCTGTTGGTACCGGTGGTACTTTATATCCATCTTCTGGTTTACCTGGTGTCACTGGCTCTAACGGTACAAGTGGGTTAGTATTTGGATTTACTGGTTTAGTTGGATCTTTCGGCACTTGTGGTGTTGTTCCTGGGATGTGAGGAATCACTGGTACTTTCGGACTATTTGGATCCTGTGGATCTGTTGGTTTCGTTGGACTTGGTGGTACAACTTTACATGGTTCACCTGGTACGTTTTCGTATGGTGTATCCGTTACAGGCGTTGGTGGTGTTACACCTGGTGGTACTGTAATTGTAACTTTTCCTACTGGTACGTAAACAACTTTGATTGTTTCATCTTTAGAGTTTTCAGTTAATCCTGTAGTTTCAGCTACTTCTTTTTGAGCTAGATCTTTCAGAACATAACCTTTAACTACTGGTGATAATACTTTATCAAATGTAGTATCGTTATTTACTGGAGTCCATTTACCATATTCGATAGCACCTGTTACAACGTTAATCTTAGCTTTACGAGTAAATGTTACTTTATCAGTTACATCAGCTGTAGATTTGTTTCCATCTTTGTCTATATATTCAACTTTGTTTCCGTCTTCTTTCACGTAAGAAATTGTACGGTTTACATGTTTAGTAGTTTCTAGTGACTTGATTAACTCTTCAGTCCATTTTGCTCCATTTGGATTTTCTGGATCAATTGGTTGTCCTGGTTTTGGAGTTTTTGGATCGTTAGGATTTGTTGGATCGAACGGTGGAACGTCTTGAACATGTGGCGTTAACACTACAGTGTATTCTTGATTTTTTCCAGAATCTTTATCGAAGTTTCCGTTATTATCTTTACCGTAGTTGTTACTTACTAAATCGTATCCTTTAGCGATTAACTTAGTAATTTCAGTAGTTACTTCAGTTGCTTTAGTTAATGGCTCACCTGATTTACCAGTTTCTTCGATGTTAGTTACACCTGGGATTGGTTTTCCACTTAGATCTACGAATTTAGTTACTGCTTCTTGAGTATCTTTTTCGTAATTGATTTTTAGATCTTTCGTTGGATCTGTTGGTACCGGTGGTACTTCATATCCTTTAGATGGGTCTTTTGGATCGATCGGTTTCAACGGTACAAGTGGGTTAGTATTTGGATTTACTGGTTTAGTTGGATCTTTCGGCACTTGTGGTGTTGTTCCTGGAATATGAGGAATCACTGGTACTTTCGGACTATTTGGATCTTGTGGATCTGTTGGTTTTGTTGGACTTGGTGGTACAACTTTACATGGTTCACCTGGTACGTTTTCGTATGGTGTATCCGTTACAGGAGTTGGTGGTGTTACACCTGGTGGTACTGTAACTGTAACTTTTCCTACTGGAACGTAAACAACTTTGATTGTTTCATCTTTAGAGTTTTCAGTTAATCCTGTAGTTTCAGCTACTTCTTTTTGAGATGCATCTTTCAGAACGTATCCTGGTGCTACTGGTGAAGGTACAGCATCAAACTTATTATCACCATTTACAGCTGTCCAAGCTACATTAGAATCAACAATCTTACCTGTAACAACATTAACTTTCAAGGCACGTGTGAATGTTACTTTGTCAGTTACATCAGCTGTAGATTTGTTTCCATCTTTGTCTGTGTACTCAACTTTGCTTCCGTCTTCTTTCACGTAAGAAATTGTACGGTTTACATGTTTAGTAGTTTCTAGTGACTTGATTAACTCTTCAGTCCATTTTGGTCCAGTTGGATTTTCTGGATCAATTGGTTGTCCTGGTTTTGGAGTATTTGGATCATTTGGATTTGTTGGATTAAATGGTGGAACGTCTACAACTTTTGGTTTCACTATTACATCGAAGTTTTGATCAACTTTTGTATCTTTATCAAAGTTCTTATCTGGCGCTGTTGTAAATCCGTCATTTACTAATTCATATCCAAGTGCTTTCAACTCTGCAAGTTTAGTTGCTGTTGTGTAGTCGATTGGTTCTCCAGTTTTACCTTCTAATTCATCAGTGTGAAGAACTGTGTTTGTTCCTTCAACAATATACTTAACTGTCGCTTTTTGAGTCGCTTTTTCATACTTAATTTCAGTATTTTCCGTAGGTGTCTTAGGTGTTGGTGGAACATATCCTTTAGATGGATCTTGTGGATCTACTGGTTTCAGTGGGTTTCCTTCTGGATCTTTTGGTGTTGTTCCTGGGATATGTGGAATCACTGGTACTTTCGGACTATTTGGATCCTGTGGATTTGTTGGTTTCGTTGGACTTGGTGGTACAACTTTTCCTGGTTCACCTGGTACGTTTTCGTATGGTGTATCCGTTACAGGAGTTGGTGGTGTTACACCTTCTGGTACTTTCGGTACAAGTTTTCCTACTGGTACGTAAACAACTTTGATTGTTTCATCTTTAGAGTTTTCAGTTAATCCTGTAGTTTCAGCTACTTCTTTTTGAGCTGGATCTTTCAGAACGTATCCTGGTGCTACTGGTGATAGTACTTTATCAAATGTAGTATCGTTATTTACTGGAGTCCATTTACCATATTCGATAGTACCTGTTACAACGTTAATCTTAGCCGGACGAGTGAATGTTACTTTGTCAGTTACTTCAGCTGTAGATTTGTTTCCATCTTTGTCTGTGTACTCAACTTTGCTTCCGTCTTCTTTCACGTAAGAAATTGTACGGTTTACATGTTTAGTAGTTTCTAGTGACTTGATTAACTCTTCAGTCCATTTTGGTCCATTTGGATTTTCTGGATCAATTGGTTGTCCTGGTTGTGGTGTGTTTGGATCATTTGGATTTGTTGGATCAAATGGTGGCACATCTTGAATATGTGTTGTTAACACTACAGTGTATTCTTGATCTTTTCCAGAATCTTTATCGAAGTTTCCGTTATTATCTTTACCGTAGTTGTTACTTACTAAATCGTATCCTTTAGCGATTAACTTAGTAATTTCAGTAGTTACTTCAGTTGCTTTCGTTAATGGCTCACCTGATTTACCAGTCTCTTCGATGTTATTAACACCTGGAATTGGGTTTCCACTTAAATCTACGAATTTAGTTACTGCTTTTTGAGTATCTTTTTCGTAATTGATTTCTAGATTTTTCGTTGGATCTGTTGGTACCGGTGGTACTTTATATCCTTCTGGTTTACCTGGTGTTACTGGCTCTAACGGTACAAGTGGGTTAGTATTTGGATCTACTGGTTTATTTGGATCTTTCGGCACTTGTGGTGTTGTTCCTGGGATATGAGGAATCACTGGTACTTTCGGACTATTTGGATCTTGTGGATCTATTGGTTTCGTTGGACTTGGTGGTACAACTTTACCTGGTTCACCTGGTACGTTTTCGTATGGTGTATCCGTTACAGGAGTTGGTGGTGTTACACCTGGTGGTACTGTAATTGTAACTTTTCCTACTGGTACGTAAACAACTTTAATTGTTTCATCTTTAGAGTTTTCAGTTAATCCTGTAGTTTCAGCTACTTCTTTTTGAGATGCATCTTTCAGAACGTATCCTGGTGCTACTGGTGATGTTACTTTATCAAATGTAGTATCGTTGTTTACTGGAGTCCATTTACCATATTCGATAGTACCTGTTACAACGTTAATCTTAGCCGGACGAGTGAATGTTACTTTATCAGTTACATCAGCTGTAGATTTGTTTCCATCTTTGTCTGTGTACTCAACTTTGCTTCCGTCTTCTTTCACGTAAGAAATTGTACGGTTTACATGTTTAGTTGTATCTAACTGTTTGATTAACTCTTCCGTCCATTTTAGTCCAGTTGGATTTTCTGGATCAATTGGTTGTCCTGGTTTTGGAGTATTTGGATCATTTGGATTTGTTGGATCGAACGGTGGAACGTCCACAACTTTGGTTTCACTATTACATCGAAGTTTTGATCAGTTTTTGTATCTTTATCGAAGTTCTTATCTGGCGCTGTTGTAAATCCGTCATTTACTAATTCATATCCAAGTGCTTTCAACTCTGCAAGTTTAGTTGCTGTTGTGTAGTCGATTGGTGCTCCAGATTTACCTTCCAGTTCATCAGTGTGAAGAACTGTGTTTGTTCCTTCAACAACATACTTAACTGTTGCTTTTTGAGTATCTTTTTGAGTATCTTTTTCATACTTAATTTCAGTATTTTCCGTAGGTGTCTTAGGTGTTGGTGGCACATATCCTTTAGATGGATCTTGTGGATCTACTGGTTTCAGTGGGTTTCCTTCTGGATCTTTTGGTGTTGTTCCTGGGATATGTGGAATTACTGGTACACTTGGTTTATTTGGTTCGTTTGGATCCGTTGGTTCATTTGGATCTACAACTTTACCTGGATCTGTTGGATCATTTGGATATGGAATTGGATCAATTGGTGTTTCACCTTCCGGTACTTTCGGAATCCATGTTCCAACTGGTACGTATCTAACTTTCAGATCTTGGTTAGGTGAGTCTACAGTTAAGTCTGTTGTAGATGCTTTAACTTTAGATCCATCAGCTTCTACTAAGTCACCTTGTGTATCTTGGTTAGGTTTTACAACATATCCTTTAACAACTGGTGATATTTTTTCTGCAAATTTAGCTGTACCTGCAGCTTTCCATCCGCTTGTAGTGTCTGTTGCTGCTGCATCTGCAATACCGTCACCTGTTGTGTCGTATCCTACTACTGAACCGTCTTTTGGATTTACAACTACTGTACGTGTGAAGCTTACTTTATCAGTCCATTTTGGTGCTTCAGTTGGTGATACTTCTTCAGTTGTACCATCTTTAATGTAAGTAATTGTACGAGTTACTGACTTGATGTTGTTTAGTTTATCAAGAGCATCTTTCGTCCATTTTGGTCCTGTTGGATTATTTGGATCGATTGGTTCTCCTGGTTGAGGATTTTGTGGATCTTCGTTAGGATTTTGTGGAGTTGTTGGTGTTACAGGAACTGTCTTAGCTACCGTTACCAAGAAGTCTTGATCAACTTTTGTATCTTTATCAAAGTTCTTATCTGTTGCTGTTGTAAATCCGTCATTTACTAATTCATATCCAAGTGCTTTCAACTCTGCAAGTTTAGTTGCTGTTGTGTAGTCGATTGGTGCTCCAGATTTACCTTTTAACTCATCTGTGTGGAGAACTGTATTTGTTCCTTCAACAACATATCTCACTGTCGCTTTTTGATTTACTTTCACTAACACGATTCTTGTGTCTTCTCCTGGTTTTGGTGGAGTGACTACTTTTCCTTCTAAATTGAATCCTGGTACGTCTTGTTTTGGTTTGATTTCATATCCGTCTGGAATTTCTGGAATTGGTGTTTCTCCTCCAAGAGTTGGATCATTTGGATTGTTTTTATAAGTAGGTTTTGGTATGTTTGGAATTTCATTTCCACCTTTGTCCACTAAGATTACTTTTCCTAATGGTTTATACACTACTTTATCACTTGCTTCTGGATTTGTTGGTGTTACCTCTTTTCCTCCTGCTTGTACTTTGTCCGCATAGTATCCTTCTACTTTTGGTGTTGTTACGACTTCATAAGTATGTCTTTCTTCATTCCATGTTGTTACGTTTGTAACTTTGTTTGTTTTTCCAGTGAATGTGTAATTTGTTTGTTCGTTAGGCGCTGGTGTGTTTTCTCCTGCTCCTTCGTACGTTACCGTTTGTTTTGTTGCTTTTGTGATATCTCCTTGCTTCGCTACTAACACGATTCTTGTGTCTTCTCCTGGTTTTGGTGGAGTGACTACTTTTCCTTCTGAATTGAATCCTGGTACGTCTTGTTTTGGTTTGATTTCATATCCGTCTGGAATTTCTGGAATTGGTGTTTCTCCTCCAAGAGTTGGATCATTTGGATTGTTTTTATAAGTAGGTTTTGGTGTGTTTGGTATTTCATTTCCACCTTCGTCCACTAAGATTACTTTTCCTAATGGTTTATACACTACTTTATCACTTGCTTCTGGATTTGTTGGTGTTACCTCTTTTCCTCCTGCTTGTGCTTTATCCGCATAGTATCCTTCTACTTTTGGTGTTGTTACGACTTCATAAGTATGTGTCTCTTCATTCCATGTTGTTACGTTTGTAACTTTGTTTGTTTTTCCAGTGAATGTGTAATTTGTTTGTTCGTTAGGCGCTGGTGTGTTTTCTCCTGCTCCTTCGTACGTTACCGTTTGTTTTGTTGCTTTTGTGATATCTCCTTGCTTCGCTACTAACACGATTCTTGTATCTTTTCCTGGTTCTGGTGGAGTGACTACCTTTCCTTCTGAATTGAATCCTGGTACGTCTTGTTTTGGTTTGATTTCATATCCGTCTGGAATTTCTGGAATTGGTGTTTCTCCTCCAAGAGTTGGATCATTTGGATTGTTTTTATAAGTAGGTTTTGGTGTGTTTGGAATTTCATTTCCACCTTCGTCCACTAAGACAACTTTTCCTAATGGTTTATACACTACTTTATCACTTGCTTCTGGATTTGTTGGGGTTACCACTTGTCCGCCTGCTTGTGCTTTATCCGCATAGTATCCTTCTACTTGTGGTGTTGTTACGACTCCATAAGTATGTGTCTCTTCATTCCATGTTGTTACGTTTGTAACTTTGTTTGTTTTTCCAGTGAATGTGTAATCTGCTTGTTCGTTAGAGGCTGGTGTTTTTTCTCCTGCTCCTTCGTACGTTACCGTTTGTTTTGTTGCTTTTGTGATTTCATCATATAGTAAATCATACACATAAGTTACAGTAACCTCAGGGCTATCAATTGTTCCTGTTGGTCTTGGTGAGGAATCCTTCACTTTTACAAAGTAATACTCTTTTCCATCTTTTCCAATTAGAGTATCAGGTTTATATTCTTTAGTATCCACATCATACCCTTTTTTATAGGCACGACTTTCGATAGCAGTCACAGTATCTTTAATAGAAACATTATCTTTATTTTCGTACGCTACTTTAACGGCACCTTTTTTAACATCTTCAATTTTAATTGAAATTCGAGCCGGATTTGTTTCGTTAAATGTATCTTGTCCATCTGTACGTGTTGCTGAACTAAGAACGGCAACTTGATTATTTGTGGCAGTACTACTTGCTTTTGCTGGAATATAGAACGCTGCAGTTGATCCCGCTTTTAAAGAAACATCCTGATTAGAAACAAATTTTACTGCTGTTACGGTTGACCAATCTGTAACCTGATCAGCCGTTAATGTAATCGTCTTTTCTAAGTCAACTGCTGTTCCAGATACTGGTGTAGTTGAATAATACGCAGTCCAACCTTCTGGAGTTGTCGCTGCTGCAGTCATATGAACATCAAATTGTGAACCACGATCTTTTGAGTTTAATACAATATTTTTATCAGATACTCGTGGTAATGTTGAAATAACTACATTGTTTCTAGTAGCAGCATTTGAACTGTTTGTTAATGACAAACGATACTTCACTTCATCATTTGGAGATAAGTTATAGGCTCCTGTTGAATAAGTACTTGAATCTGTCGTTTGATCCGTCACTTGTGTCATTAATCGAGTTGCTGAGTTATTAATTACTGGTAATTCATACGTAAAACTACTCGTGTTCGTGATTGTTGCATTTGTACCATCATAATCATTATTTGGATTAATTCCAACTACTCTTTCATCTTCATCCCAAACTAACGTATATTTAATTGGATATTTTCCTGATTCCACCCATTTATCTACTTTGAACTGTAAATTTGGTGATAATGTATACTCTGAATTCTGATTCTTTGGTGTAACTTCTAAAACTGTTTTTCCTGAATTATTATAATTTTCAACAGTTTTTACAGAATCGTCATCTCCTGCGTAACTAAATCCATCTGGTAATTCTACAAGTAACTTCGCATTTTTAGCATTAATATCTTGTAAATTAACAAACGTTTTACGATCAAAGATTTGTTTATTATAAATACGATTTCCTAATCCATTAGGTGAATACTCATAGACTTCATATTGACTGCTAAGTTCTTGAGTTTTGTTCCCCGCTAAAGTAGCAGTAATAGGGTTTGTTGTAGGGGCTAGCTTAATCGCTTCTCGTGAATTTGCAAAGGTTGTTTTTGATACATCAACCTTTGGTTCATCATATCCATATGTATACACAGATGATGTAACGATACTTTCAACTTTTTTTCCTTCTTTAGCTAATTTTTTTGCTGCTTCTAATCCTTTTAAGTCTTGACTTAAGAATAACCCAACTTGACGTAGTCCAGAAGCTTCTAATGGCATATTTCCTTTTGGTCTTAATCTTACTGTTGTTATACCATCAGGCAAGGCTACTTTGTCTGCAGCATCTCCTTTACGAAGTGATACCTCTCCAATCTTTTTTTCTGTTCCATTCGCTACAGAGTATACTTCAAAAGTCAATGTAGACTTTAATCCTAAACTTTCTGGATTATTTTGATAACTAACAAAGGTAGATTGCCCTTCATCTGTCGGAGTCCAAATCGCATAAAATTCAATAGCACGATTTTGATCAATATTACTATCAACCGAAATTTCAACTTCTTTTACACTTGCAGGCCCACTTGCGCCTTTATAAGCTCCTAATAATTTAATATTTCGGGTATCTTCTGTTGTTGTCTTAACATAAGGCATTGCAATATTAACGACACGAGATTTATCACCCTCCATCGTAATATTAGCAATATCTACTTGAACATTACTCTTCGTAGGTACTGGGCCAACAACAGTTCCAGGGTCAGAACCATCAATAGATTTTTTAGGATTTAAAGCATGAACCGTTACTGTAACATCGTCTGAAGTTGTATTCGTAAATCCGGATTTATCCGTATAAGTTGCATTATCTTTAAATGTTAACTTTTTACCTGTTAAATTCTGCTGGCGTTCCACCATTACTTACATTTAAATGCAACAGTTCATTTTGTGTATTATCACCACTAGCAAACATCGTTGTTGAAGAAGGTACTACTCTTGTATATTTTGCAACACCATTTTCTAATCTCCATCCCGCATCTAGGGAAGTTTGCGCAATAGTAACACCTGCAGGCAATTCAACAGCATGATCAATTTTTGTAATGGCTTCTGCCTCTTTATTAGTAGATTTTAAACTTAATTGTAAATCTTTACTCTTAGAAACATCAATTTCTGTTTCTTGTTGGTTTGTTTCTAATAACGTTTGTCTACGAATTCCATTTCTAGTATCAACTGAAATATATGGCGTGCCAGTTGTATTCGTGTTAGAAAAGTCTGTAGATTTGATTAAAGTATTATTTTTATCAAACAATTCAGCCTTTATAGTTGTAGTTGAATTTTTACCTGTTTCAAATTTTTTCAATTTATAACTAACATTAATATTAACATATGCTCCACCTGATAATTCTCCAGTATATAATTTGTACTGATTATCATTAACTTTTTCAGTTCTTAAACTCGTTCCGATTTCAAATGTATCTAATGGTTCATTATTAGAAGCAGTAACTAAAATATATCCTCCTTCTTCAATTTTTGATGGTGACGAAACATCTAAATTATAAGAACCTAAGATTTGTTCACCAACAGCATAATCTGTTTTAGAATTTGTTAATTTACCTGAAATTTTAACACCACTATAATCGATTGTTTCCGAATCTGTTAATGATCTCTTAGATCGTTTACTAATCTTCTCACTATTTTTATTAGTAACAATATCCAGATCTTTTTTATCTACAGTATTAGTTTTATTTTCTAAATCACTAACTTCATTTGTAGTGTAAACATTAGATGAATTACTATTATTTTCAGTAGGTTTTATAGAATTAGTATCCGCTTGTTGAGGTGTTGTACTAGAATTTACACCCATTTTATCATTATTAAGACTATTTTTGAGGTTTACAGAATTATCACCTACATCGTCACTATTTGCTCTATTGACAGTAGTTTCAACAACAGACTCATTAGCTAAAGCTACAGATGCTTCACTACCTAAAAATACAATACCAGTACCTATTAAAACTGATGCTGCACCAACTTTAAGTTTTTTTATCGAAAAATATTTCCTTTCTTTCCATATGATTACATATTCCTTTCTATAATACTGATTATTTACGTATTACATTCATCATCTAATTATTATTATATTGTAATTAATGTAAATTATAAATAATTTACTTCATATTATATCAAATTTATTATTTTTTTCATCAATTAATATATTACGAATATAGCTTAAAAATAGCAATTTAAAACCTTTTCTACTCAACCTTAAATATAGTTAAAATTTTACTTAAAATATACTTAAAAAAATAAAAAAACAGGTAGGATTTTTTTTATTTAGATAATTAACTTAATAGTATGTATATTACATTAAAAGTATAACATAAAAAAATATTTACTGATTTTACTGATAACTTTAACTAAACTGGTAAATATCTAGAATTTAGCCGGAATATATTTTTAAATATGAACCACTCCTGTTATATCTTCGGGTATAACCCTTTGTTACTAAACACATCTCAAGGTCTGACTTTCACATCTGTTCAAACCCTATTGTATTTTGCCCCCCTCTCTAATCATATTCATATAAGGAGGGTAAATATCTATACAGATCATTTTTACTTTCTTTCTTACTTTCCTTGGATATCTCATAAAGTATTGTTTTAATATATGTTGTGTTCTTCCATCTACAATATCTATAAAATCATGTGTTTTAGCATCTAAGAATACAAAGCTCATACCATATTTACTATCTTTAGTTGACTTTATCTGATCAAAACATAGGTGTTCTGGTAAGTTTGAATGAGTCTTAACTTCTACTGCTTCTTTACATGATTTCATTACTCTTACTACTGTAGATACTGATACATTACTTAATTCAGCTATATCTTTAAAAGATAATGTTTTAGATAAATTCTTCATTATGTAAAATATAAGATTTTTAGATATACTGCAGTATTTTTGTACAAATGATGTTTCAGCACAAAACTTAGAATTACATTCTCTACATTTGAAGCGTTGTTTCTTTAATCTAAGGTATGTAGGGCATCCTGACATCTTTAATAAAGCTACTTTTAATGGATCTGTGAATCCATTTTTGACAATATTATTCCCTTCTTTTATACAACCGCAGTTTGTACAACACTTTGGATTGTATGATAAAGTCCCATGAAATATGAATGTATCTTGACCCTCTACATTGATTAAATCAAGTTTGTCCTCCATAGTTATATTTTTGGTCTTTTTATTAATAGTAAATTTGTGATAAAATTATTCATGACAAATATCCTTTCTTAGTTAATTATTTTTTTTACACTTTAATTTTATTGGATATTTGTCTTTTTGTATATAAAAATTGAAATCCGAGGCTGGAATTTTTCCATGCCCCGGATTTAGTATACAACCGTTTTTAACATATATAACTAAGCTATACTACAATAAAAAGGTATAGTTCAAATAAAATGAACTATACCTTTTTTATTACTTTCCAGATACTTTCAGACGAGCAACTGCTTTAGTTAACGCTAATTCTGCACGTCTAACATCAAGACCTTCTTCTTTTTTTGCAAGACGTTCTTCTGCACGTTGTAATGCTCTTTGAGCACGTTCAACGTCAATATCTTTATCTAATTCTGCTGTTTGAACTATAATAGTTACTTCGCCTTTATGTGTTTCCACAAATCCTTCGCTTACAGCTAAATATTCTTCTCTGCCATCAGGGAAAACTACTTTTAATGGTCCAACTTTTAATGATGCAACCATTGGAACGTGGTTAGCCATTACCCCAACTTGTCCACTCGTAGTCCCTAATACAACCATAGAAGCCTCTTTTGCGCTATAAGCTTCTCCATTAGGAGTAACAATGCTTACACTTAAAGTATTCATTTATTTACCTCCTATTTGTATTATACTTCTACTCCTAGTTTACGAGCTTTTTCTAATACGTCTTCAATTCCACCAACTAGACGGAATGCATCTTCTGGGATATGGTCATATTTACCATCTAAGATTCCTTTAAATGCTTCTACTGATTCAGATACTGGAACATATGATCCAGGTTGACCAGTGAATTGTTCTGCTACGTGGAAGTTTTGAGATAAGAAGAATTGAACACGACGTGCTCTATCAACTGTTTTCTTATCTTCATCACTTAACTCATCCATACCTAAGATGGCGATAATATCTTGTAATTCACGATATTTTTGAAGAGTTCTTTGAATTCTAGTCGCAACTTGATAGTGTTCTTCCCCTACGATTTCTGGAGCTAATGCTCTTGATGTAGAAGCTAATGGGTCAACGGCTGGATAGATACCCATCTCTGTTAATGAACGCTCAAGGTTTGTTGTTGCATCTAAGTGAGCGAATGTTGTAGCTGGAGCCGGGTCAGTATAGTCATCGGCTGGTACATAGATCGCTTGAATAGATGTAACAGATCCTTTTTTTAGTTGATGTAATACGTTCTTGTAAACGTCCCATCTCAGTAGCAAGTGTTGGTTGGTAACCTACGGCTGAAGGCATACGTCCTAATAACGCAGAAACCTCAGAACCTGCTTGTGTGAAACGGAAGATGTTATCGATGAATAGAAGTACGTCTTGTCCTTCTTCATCACGGAAGTATTCCGCCATTGTTAATCCTGTTAATGCTACACGCATACGAGCACCAGGTGGTTCGTTCATTTGTCCGAATACCATGGCTGTTTTGTTAATAACACCAGAATCTTTCATTTCATAGTAAAGGTCGTTACCTTCACGAGTACGTTCACCTACACCAGTGAATACTGAAAGACCACCGTGTTGTTGTGCAACGTTATTGATAAGTTCTTGGATAAGAACTGTTTTACCAACTCCCGCACCACCGAAAGACCGATTTTACCACCTTTAATATATGGTGCAAGTAAGTCGATAACTTTAATACCTGTTTCAAGAACCTCAACGTGTGTTGATAATTCTTCGAATGTAGGAGCTTCTTTATGAATTGAATCTTTACGAACTTCTGCTCCTGCTTCTTCACCGTGGTCAACTGCTTCACCTAATACGTTGAACACACGACCTAATGTGTAGTTACCAACAGGAACTGTGATTGGTGCTCCTGTATCTACTACTTCTGCTCCCCTATTTAATCCATCAGTAGATGACATCGCAATTGTTCTAACTACGTTATCACCAATTTCTAGAGAAACTTCAAGAACTAATTTTTCTTTTTTTCCATCACCTTTTTCTATAAATACTTCTAAAGCATTTAATAGATTAGGCATATGCCCTGATTCGAATTTTACGTCTACTACAGGTCCCATAACTTGGAGAATATAACCTTTATTCATATGTTGTTTGCTAACTTAATAGCTTCTCCTTTCTCATTACTATTTTGTTGCTGCTGCTCCACTTACAATCTCTGTAATTTCTTGTGTAATTGCAGCTTGTCTTGCACGATTATATTTAATCGTAAGTGTATCAATAATATTTCCTGCATTATCAGTTGAGTTTTTCATTGCTGTTTTTCTTGCAGAATGTTCACTAGCTTTACTATCTAATATACTTCCGTAAATCATACTTTCAGCATATTGTGGTAGTATTACATCTAGTACTGCTGCCTCACCAGGTTCAAATTCATAAGCTCCTGTAGGTTGCTCATCAGAATTTGCGAATTGATCTGTATTTTCTATAGGAAGAACTTTACTTTCAGTTACAACCTGTTGAATCATACTAACAAAGTGATTGTAATGTAAGTAGATTTCATCATATTCTTTATCTATGAAATAACCTACAACTTTATTAGTAATTTCCTTAACCTGTGTGAAACTTGGCTCATCTGGTATATCTCTATAACTATCAACTACATTATAGCCATTTTTCTGAAGAATTCTGCACCATAGTTACCTATAGCTACAATTCCATACTCGCTATCATTATGTCTTTCGTTAACAGTATTAACAAAATTTCTTATGATATTAGAGTTGAATCCTCCACATAAACCACTATCACTAGTAATTACCACATAAAGAGTTTTCTTTGTTTCTCTTTTTTCTAACATAGGATGCTTGATATTAGCTCCTTTACCAAAAATTGTTCCCATCACTTCTTGCATTTTTTGCATGTAAGGATTGAATTTTTGTGTGTTAGATTGTGCTTTTAAAAGCTTAGAAGTGGAAACCATCTCCATCGCTTTTGTAATATGACTAGTTTTCTTTGTAGAATTGATTTTGTTTTTAATATCTCTTAGTGACGCCAATTAGTTCACCACCTTTACTCTACTACTTCTCATCTTAAGCAAAAGTTTTTTTGAATGCAGCGATTACTTCATCCATAACTTCTGTTGCTGGTAAGTCTTTTGTTTCTTTAATGTGCTTAACTGCTTCATTTTCATGAGCATCTAAGTACGCATATAATTCTTGTTCAAATCTGTGAATATCTTTAACTTCAACATCATCTAAGAATCCGTGTGTTAAAGCATAAAGAATCATAACTTGTTTTTCTACTGGAATTGGTTTATGTAAGTCTTGTTTTAAAACTTCAACTGTACGTTTACCACGTTCTAGTTTTTCACGAGTTGCTGGATCTAAGTCAGAACCGAATTGAGCAAAGCTTTCTAACTCACGGTAAGATGCTAAGTCAAGACGTAATGTACCTGATACTTTTTCATAGCTTTAATTTGTGCAGATCCTCCTACCCTAGATACTGAAAGCCCTGCGTTAATCGCTGGTCTGATACCTGAGAAGAATAAATCTGATTGTAAGAAGATTTGTCCATCAGTAATTGAGATTACGTTTGTTGGAATATATGCAGAAATATCACCTGCTTGTGTTTCTACGAATGGTAGTGCAGTGATACTTCCTCCACCAAAATCTTCATTTACACGAGCTGCACGCTCTAGAAGACGTGAGTGTAAATAGAATACGTCCCCTGGGTATGCTTCACGACCTGGTGGTCGTTTTAATAGTAATGATAACTCACGGTAAGCTGCTGCTTGTTTTGATAAGTCATCATAAACGATTACTACATCTTTACCATTAAACATAAACTCTTCTGCCATAGCAACCCCTGCATAAGGTGCAATGTAAAGAAGTGGTGCTGGTTGAGATGCTGACGCTGTAACTACGATAGTGTAGTCTAGCGCACCGTGTTCTTTAAGTGTTTCTACAACACTACGTACTGTAGATTCTTTTTGCCCAATTGCAACATAGATACAAATAACATCTTGTCCTTTTTGAGCTAAAATTGAGTCGATAGCTACTGCAGTTTTACCTGTTTGTCTATCCCCGATAATAAGCTCACGTTGTCCACGTCCGATTGGTACTAATGCATCGATCGCTTTAATACCAGTTTGGAAAGGAACTGATACAGATTTACGTCCCATAACCCCAACTGCTGGAGATTCGATTGGACGACGTTTTGTAGTGTTTACTGGACCACGTCCATCAACTGGTTGTCCTAATGGATTAACTACACGTCCTATTAATTCTTCACCAACAGGAACGTCCATAACACGTCCAGTACGACGAACTTCGTCTCCTTCTTTAATATCAGTTGTTGGTCCTAAAATTACGATACCAACATTTGTGTCTTCAAGGTTTTGAGCAAGACCCATAACCCCTGTTTTAGTGAATTCAACTAACTCACCACTCATTATTTCATTAAGACCGTATACACGAGCTATACCGTCCCCTACTTCTATAACTGTACCGACATCTGTTGACTTAACTTCAAACTGATAATTTTCTATTTGTGATTTTAGTAATGAACTAATTTCTTCAGCTCTAATAGCCATTTATGTCCCTCCTTGTTTCAACTTCTTCTAGATTGTAGAAATTTTTGACTTTATAGCGTTTAATTTTGCTCTAACACTAGCATCTACTACTTTGTTATTGTAAGTAAGTTTAAGTCCACCTAGAAGACTCTTGTCTACAAGGTTATTAAGTTCTACTTTTTCTAGTTGTAACTCATTTTTAAGTTTTTCTTTTAGATTTTCTAACTGAACTTCAGTTAGTGGCGAAGCTGATTCAACTTTTACAACAACGCTATTTGAATGTTTATTAAACAATTCAGTAAATTGCTCTAAAAACAAAAATTTATTAATGAGATTTGCAGATTTCCTGCTAAGATTTTCACAACATTTACAACATATTTGTTTACTCCTGCAAATGATGCTTCAATCAAGTTAATTTTTTTTATTTTTTCTAAATTAGGGTTGTTCATCAATGTAACAAAAATCAGAGTTTCCATTAATAACTTTTTGCAACTTCTGGTAACTCATTAGCTACTTGTTCTAATGCGTTATTTTCTTTTTGCAACTTCAAATAATGAATATCCAATTTTATTAGCTAATACTGACTTACTCATTATTTCACCCCTACCTCTTTAATGACTTTATCAACATATTCACTTTGTGTTGAGCCATCTAATTCTTTTTCTAAAATTTTCGAAGCTACAAGCACTGATAAATCAGCAATTTGTCTGTTGATTTCTTCAAGCGCTCTTTTCTTCTCATCCTCAATATCTCTTTGAGCATTTACTTTTAATTGTTCTGCTTGTTTGCGAGCTTCTTCAAGAATAGCTTGTTTTTCAATCTTAGATTGTTCACGAGCATCTTCCATCATAACTTTAATTTCTTGTTGAGCATTTTTTAATTTTTCTTGATTTTCTTCAAGTAAAACTAATGCTTCTTTTTGATTTCTAGCGGCATCATCAAGTTGACCTTCAACTAATCTTTGACGCTCATCTAACATATCAATAAGTTTGTCCCAAGCAAATTTTTTCAGTAATACTAATAAGATTAACACAGCTACTATATTAATAGCCATATTTCCTAGATTAAAACCTTGATGAGAAGAGTGTTCAGTAGCTAAAAATACTAAATTTTCCATTTACTAAATGCTCCTATTCTTCATAGTTCTTTTGTTCACAGTATTATACTAAATTATTTAGCTAAGATAACGAATGAAATAACGATAGCTAAGATAGGTACTGCTTCTACAAGTGCGAATAATACGAAAGCATTAGATTTTAATCTTGACTCTAATTCTGGTTGGCGAGATACACCTTCGATAAATTTACCGAATAAAAATCCGTTACCGATACCAGCACCAACTGCTGCTAAACCTGCTGCTAAACCTGCTCCAATTAATTCTACCATAATTATATTTTCCTCCTTGGATAATAAATGAATTTTATTAATTATTAGATTTTTGCACATATAGTGCGTTTAAAAAGATTAATGTTCATCACTAATTTTATGTGATAAATAAATGAATGTTAAGACAGTAAAGATATATGCTTGGATAAGTCCTATAAATAGAGAGAATCCTTTCCATACTACTAGACCTGCCATACCAGCTATTGCACCAAAGAATCCTACTGTTGTAAGTGTAGCTAATAGTGCTAATAATATTTCACCTGCATAGATATTACCGAATAAACGCATTGAAAAAGTCATTAAATTTGTGAACTCTTCAATAACCTTGAACGGTGTAATACCTATACCTGAAGAAGTATATGTACCAAAATAGTGTTTAACTCCTTTATACTTAATTCCTGCAAAATGAGTAAAGACAATCACTAATAATGCAAGAGAGAAAGTAAATGTTGGATCCGCAGTTACAGAGTTGACATAGACTACTTCATTGTAACTAACTTCTATTAATACACCTATAGTATTTGCTACTGCAACAAGTGAAATAAGTGTTAACGCTGTCGCCCATAATCCTTTACCATATTTTTTCCAACTAACGTTACCCTTAATTACATTATCACTAACGAAATAAGCAAGTAACTCAGCTGCATTTTGACGTTTACTATCTGGTCTTAATTTAATTCTACTAGTTAGAAACATCACTATAATAAAGGTAAGCAACACTGTTATTAAAGTTGTGATTACACTAGGAATATTAACCGTTATATCATAGCCAAATAATTTGGTAATAAGATATGTATGTTTTTCCATATATTCCCCTCACCTCTTTTCTTAAGTATCTTTTATATTTCTAAATCTGTTGTAATATAAAAATTAGAAATACTTAATACATATTATAATATTATTTTATAATATTTGCTAGCGATTTCTTAAATTTTATCTAAATTGTTTAAAAATATGTTATTATTATGTTATTTTGTTCCGAAGATTCTGTCTCCAGCGTCTCCTAGTCCTGGCACGATATATCCATGATCATTTAATTTTTCATCTAATCCTGCGATATAGATATCTACATCTGGATGTGCGTCATGTAAAGCCTTTACACCTTCTGGTGCTGCTATTAAACACATAAATTTAATATCGTTAACTCCACGTTGTTTCAATGAGTCAATCGCCGCGATAGCTGAACCACCTGTTGCTAACATTGGATCAACAACGATGAAATGACGTTCTTCTGGATTACTTGGTATTTTAACAAAATACTCATGTGGTTGAAGAGTTTCTGGATCACGATATAAACCTACGTGACCTACTCTTGCTGATGGGATTAAATTCATTAAACCATCAACCATTCCTAACCCTGCACGAAGAATTGGTACAAAAACTATCTTCTTACCAGCAAGACGTTTACAAGTTGTAGTTTGGATTGGAGTTTCCACCTCAACGTCCTCAAGTGGAAGATCACGAGTAATCTCATAAGCCATTAAAGAACCTACTTCATTAGTAAGTTGTCTAAAGTCTTTAGAACCCGTTCTCTTATCTCTAATAAAGATAATTTATGTTGGATCAATGGATGATCAAATACATGAACTTTTGACATAATTATAGTTCTCCTTTGTTATATTATTATATTTATTTTACTCTAATTATTTCATTTTTAACAAGGGATATCCGAAAAATATTTTGTTCACTTCAAAAAAATATTTTTTTATTAATTTTGTTATATTACTAGACTTCTATTATAGAAAAATATTACAATAATAAAAAAACAAGATAAATGGAGACTTTAACATGCAAAGAAAAAAACATTTTTTTAGGGATATTTTTTTACTTACTAGTATTTTCTACTATATTATCCCACTTCTTTTTTTGAAATTCTACAATGGCACTAGTGATAAAGCTGGTTTCATTTTAATATTAGTTTATGGATTCACTTCATTTGCTATAACACTATTGATATCACACTTTTATTCAAAAAAACTATATTTATACCCGTATTAAGTACTATTCTAGCACTTCCTTTATTTTTTTCATTTTTTTAATTCAAGTGCTATAGTTTTAATACTTATTATATTAGTTTTTTTCATTTATAGCTTATGGTCTATCATCATTATTAAAAATAATTAAGGAGAGTATATGACAATATTCAAACGTAATTTAATAATAGCAACTGGTATATATTTACTTTTTTTATCTTACACCTATTTTTGGCTAATCCTTTTTATGGCATTAAATCTATTAGAAGCAGCTTTAGTTGGAATTTTTAATTTTCGGTGGATTTTATTTAAGTTATATATTTATGTACACAAATAAAAAGCAGACTCGATGAACGTACCAAAAAGTACAATAATTACAATTTTAGTACTATTAATAGCATTACTGATATTTTTTTAATCCTTTTAAATTTCCAACAGCACTCAATATTATTATAAATAAATACTTAGCAATTCTAATTCTTTTACTTGTATTAATATTTATAATAATACTGGCGAAGAAAAATGGATAATTCTGTAATTGTAATTTTACTTTTTGCTCCGTCAATTATCCAAGGATTATTTATGAGACTTTCATATAAAGCAATGCTTTTCTACGTTGCAAACCCTAACTTCAATCTATATTTAATAGCGGCTATTTTCATTGGATATTATATTTGTAACAATAGGAAGTAATCAATACAACGAGAATTGACAACTCTCTTAATATAAGAAGTCCGCTTCTATCAAATAAATAATGACCACCCCTGAAAAGGGGTGGTTTTCTCTTCGGGTATAACCCTTTGTTACTAACACGCACCTCAAGGTGCTGGCTTTCACATTCGTTCAAGCCCTATTGTATTTTTACGCCCGCTACCCGTTAAACGGGTTTATCTATTTTTTCTTATTTCCAAATGGATTTGTATATTCTTTTGTTGTCAATTTATCAATTGCAATATCATGCGCCTCTTGTTCTCTGATATATTTTTTTATTGTACTTTCATTTAAACCTACTGTACTTACATAGTATCCTTCTGCCCAAAACTTTCTATTCCCATACTTATATTTTAGATTTGCATGCATATCAAATATCATCAGTGAACTTTTCCCTTTCAAATACCCCATAAAACTTGATACACTATATTTGGGTGGTATTGATAACAGCAAATGTATATGATCTGGCATTATATGCCCTTCTATTATTTCCACTCCTTTATACTTACATAACCTTTTTATTATATCTACTATATCTCGTTTGTATTGATTAAATTCTATTTTTCGTCTATACTTAGGTGTAAATACAATATGGTATTTACATAACCACTTTGTATGCGATAAACTATTATGTTTATTTGCCATAATTAAAATCATCCTTTCTTTATTTTAGAGCTTGAACTACTCTTATTTTATCAAGAAAGGATGATTTTTCAATTGTTTAACTCTTATCTCACACCCGCATAGCGGGTGGTTTTTTGTTTCGGAGACTTCGCCTCCTCAACTGGCTAAAGCCATTAATAAAAAACTGATAACCTAGATTCTTTCTAGATTATCAGTTTCTTCATTAGTTATCTATTTCAACTTTTAAAACTTTACCTGATACAGCGTCAATCACTACATCATACTCTAATCCATTAGCACGTGCTTCAACTTCATAAACGTATAAGGGCACACCATTGTTTTGCGGTGCATAATCGTCTTCATACTCTGGTCTAACTTTTACAAAATTAATATTTTGTTCAGGAGTAGAAATAGCTTGTGCTACTATAGAGCGAATTTCTTGTTGTGATTTTGCATTTTGTACATTTTGTTGAGTATTACTATTGTTATTATTTTGAACATTTGTTGATTGGTTATCACTATTTGAACCATTGTTACTATTATTGTTATTAGCAGTATTATTATTTTGAGCTGTCTGGTTTCCTACATTCATTTTTACATTTGAGTAAGCCTCTTGAATTTTAGCTCTTTGCCCTTCTTCATACTTGTCATAAGCATATGCTCCAACACTACCAGTAACTATTACTGCTAAACTTCCTATAATTAACGGTTTTAAAAAACTTCGTTTAGATTTTTTAGGTTGTTCATTATATTGAGTTTCACTGTGAACATTCTCTGTATAATTTCCTTCAATTGTTTCAATCTCATTATTATTAATATTTTTTTGTCATTTTTTTCTTTTCCTTCTTTTCTTTATATTTTTTTATTATATATTTCTTTTTATGAATCTAAAATGAAGATTTCATTATTATTATTTTCTAGTTATCAATCTTAACTTTTAGAACTTTTCCTGATACAGCATCAACTACCACATCATACTCTAATCCGTTAGCTTTTTGCTTCAACTTTATAAACATATAATGATACTCCATTATTTTGAGGTGCATAATCATCCTCGTATTTAGGTTTAATTTTTACAAAGTTAATATTTTGTTCTGGTACTGATATTGCAGCTGCTACAATTGAGCGGATTTCTTGTTGTGATTTAACATTTTGAGTATTTTGTTGTGCATTATTGCTCTGAGTATTATTATTTGAGCTATTATTTCCACTATTGTTATTGTCATTTGAATTAGTTTGATTTCCTGTATTCAACTTAATATTATAGTAAGCATCTTGAATTTTAGTTCTTTGCGCAGTTTCATATTTATCATAAGCATACGCTCCAACCCCACTCGTTACTACTACAGCTAACGCTCCAATAATTAATGGTTTTAAAAAGTTTCTTCTAGTTTTTTTAGGTTGCTCATTATATTGGTTGTCATATTGGTTGTCGTTTTCGATAGTTTCAACGTAAGTACCTTCAATTGTTTCGATTTCATTATTATTAGTATTTTTTTGTCATTTTTTTCTTTTCCTTCTTTTCTTTATATTTTTTTATTTTTATATTTCTATTATGAATCTTGAATGAAGATTCTATTATTTATTCTCTTTTGATATTTTTTTATTATATTTTTTTGTTTTTATGAATGCTAAATGAAGATTTTTACTTTTTATTCTTCTCTTAAGATATTTTTTTATTATATCTATGTTTTATGAATCTTGAATGAAGATTCTATTATTTATTCTCTTTTGATATTTTTTTATTATATTTTCGTTTTTATGAATGCTAAATGAAGATTTCACTTTTTATTCTTCTCTTAAGATATTTTTTTATTATATCTGTGTTTTATGAATCTTAAATGAAGATTCATATTAATTAATATATAATTTTCTGTAAAAATAAAAAAAGGAGTGACTCAACAAAATCGATTTCTACATTGCGATTTTCGAGTCACTTTCCCTCGTTTTTTTTAAAGATTCACTACAAATCTTGTTCCTTTTGACTTATTATCTAAAAACAGCTATTTTACCATCATGTAATTCTACTATTTTTTTCGTAATAGATAACCCTAACCCTGAAGAATTATCCTCTGTTGTAGTTCTAGATTTATCTACTTTATAAAATCTATCCCAAATATGTTTTTTCTCAGCATCATTTATTCCTATTCCGTCATCTACAACTTCAAGTATTATTCTATTTCTTTTTTTACTAAACAAACTTTTACTTCTGTTTGAGCATACTTCAGGGCATTAGATAGTAAGTTATCTATCATTCTCATAATTAACGCTTCATTAGCGTATACTTTGATGTTTTTCTTCTATATTTATAAATAACTTTATATTCTTATTATCAAATAATATTTTTATAATCTTCTAGTGTAGATTTTATTTTATCAGATAATAAAAGTTCTTCTTTTGGAATCTCTAAACGACTATCTAATCTAGCTAATTCTAGTATTTGATTTATCATAGATGTCATTCTCTTACTCTGTCTTTCAATAACATCAAAGGATTCTTTCGCATCTTCTACAGAATCTGTATACTTAACTCCATATTCACTTTCTGCCATTATTACAGAAATCGGCGTTCGAAGTTCATGCGATACATCTGAACTAAATTGACGTTCCCTTTTTGAGGAATTTTCTAATGTTTCTAACATTTCATTAAAAACTTTACCTAATTTATGCACTTCATCAGTACCATCTTCTATAGTAATTCTTTTACTAAGGTCATTACTTTTTGCAATAGCATCAGCAGTTTCAGTCATATCTCTAACCGGTTTTAATGAACTTCTAATAATTAAATATCCACCGTACATTATAACTAATATAACGAACGGACTTCCTATACTTATGATTAACGGCAATATCCAACCATTAATATTATTAGTAATTTGTACGACTCCTCTTACATATTTTCCGTTTCCTAAACGGGCCGAACTTGTTTCTGAATCATAGTAAAGATATTTATTATGATTAACATCTTTATATTCAGAAATTATTCCTAGACTAAAATCATTAACTTTGAAATTTCTAGGTACAGAACCTGCAACAAGATTACCATCTTTATCATAAACAGATAAGGTCACTCCATCTTCATATGGGGTAAACTTATCAGATCCACTTGAAATTTCAGCCACCTCTTCTATCAATTTCTTTTCACTATTTTTTTCAACAACACTATCACTAACTAAAAATGTCCCAACTATCAGTGATCCTATTAATAAAACTATAAATGTTGTGTACCATAAAGTGATTTTAAAAGTCAGCGATACTTTTCTAAATGGAAATATCGATAATTTCTTAATTTTATTTAACAAAGTATCCTAGCCCCCTTTTAGTGTAAATAATAGTCTTATCTGTACCATTATCTAATTTTTTTCTTATATTTTTTATAATAACATCTACTATATTAGAAGCCCCGTCGTAATCATAATCCCAAACGTGGTTAAGAATTTGGTCACGACTTAAGATACTCTCTTTATTCTTCATAAGATATTCTAATACCTCATATTCCTTACCAGTTAAGCCAATATTTTTACCATTTCTCAACACTTGTTTTTTCGAAATATCCAAAACAACATCATCAACTTGAATAACATTAGTTGCTAAACCATAGTTTCGTCTCATTAAAACTCTTATTCTAGCTAATAACTCATCAAACTCAAATGGTTTAACTATATAGTCATCAGCTCCGCTGTCAAGGCCGATGATTTTATCCTCTAATGTGTCTTTTGCTGTTAACATTATAACTGGTGTATTATTTTTACTTTCACGAAGTCTCGCTATAAACTCATAACCATCAACATTTGGCATCATTATATCAGTTATAATCAAATCGTACTCACTATAACTTACAAAATCTAAAGCTTCCCCTCCATCAAAACAACTATCTACGCTATAATTATTTTTCTTTAAGTGCTTAGTAATTATTCTATTCAAATCGCGTTCATCTTCAACAACAAGTATTTTCATAAAAATCTCCTCGTACTAAATTCTACTATATTTTACTTAATTCATATGTAAATGTAAAGGTAGCGACTCAAAAATCGTGATTTCGGAGAAACAAGATTTTGTCGAATCATACCCACAAAGTTTATTAGATATCTATAAAGCTTTTCTAAAGCATATTTAGATATCAATAAACCACTGCGTCTATAAGTTCTCATATACACCTTGTTAAAAATTCATTTTTTTGGGTCAACCCATTTATAATTTAATTTACATTATATTCTAAAACAAAAATAATGAATCTAAAATGAAAAAAAGACACCTATTTTCAAATAGATGTCTCAGACGCAATAGTCCGGATTCGAACCGGAATCTCCTCCATCAAGGCGCAATCCCTATATACTACTCCTTACGCCATTTTTTTATTATATCAAATTAACTTTTTTTCTTTCTATGTTAAAAAAAGTATATTTAGTATATAAAATACCAACGGAAAGTCAAAAAAATAGAGCCTAGATTTTAAAGGCTCTATAAGCTTTTATTCACTTTCTTCTAAATTATAAAGTAATTCATATAATGCTTTTGCATCTAGTTTTTCTTTTTCTTCTTTACTAATATCTCGAACTAACTCTCCACGGTGCAGAACTATTATTCTGTTCCCATATTTCACCGCATCTTGAATATTGTGAGTTATCATTAAAGCTGTTAATTTCTTTTCTTCAATCTTTTGTCGAGTAAGTTCCATTATTTTTTTCTGAGTTTTTGGATCTAGTGCCGCCGTATGTTCATCAAGAAGTAAAAGTTTTGGAGTAGTCATAGTTGCCATTAAAAGTGCAATAGCTTGGCGTTGACCCCCTGATAATAGCCCCATCTCACTATCTAATCTATCTTCAAGTCCTAAGTCTAAAGTTGCTAATAACTCTTTAAAAAGTTTTCTATCTTCTTTTGTCGTACCTACTTTAAAACCTCTAGTTTTCCCACGACGAAGTGCTAAAGACATATTTTGTGCTACAGTCATACGAGGAGCTGTTCCATCTAACGGATTTTGAAATACTCTACTAATAAATCCAGCTCTTTTATGTTCTACTATATTACTTACATCTTTTCCTTCAATTAAAATCTCTCCACCATCTAGTGAAAATGAACCTGCTAGTGCATTAAGAAAAGTTGATTTCCCTGCTCCATTCCCTCCAAGAATAGTAATGAAATCACCATCTTTTATTTCAAGGTTAACATTTTTTAATGCATGTTGTTCTCTAATCGTACCAGGAAAGAACGTTTTATCTATTTTATTAATTTTTATAAATGACATGATCTATACATCCTTTCTCTTAGCTTTTAATTTTAATTGAGGTAGTGTTAAGAATAAAGCTATTACTAATGCTGAAACTAATTTGAAATCATTAGCTCCAATAATATTTAATTTTAACACTCCAACTAGTAATAATCTGTAAATAATCGCTCCACAAATGACACAAATCAATCTTGTCGTAAAACTCACATCCTTGAAGATTACTTCTCCTATAATAATCGCTGCTAAAGCTACAACTATAACTCCAATTCCACTATTTACATCAGAATAACCATTATTTTGAGCTAAAATAGCACCAGCTAAAGAAATAATTCCATTAGCAAGCATTAATCCTAAAATTGTCATTGTTTTAGTAGAAATTCCTAGAGCAGTTGCCATTTTCTCATTATCACCTGTTGCAATTAGACTCTGACCTAATTCTGTTGAAAAGAATAAAGACATAGCAATAATAATTAATCCAGAAAGAATAATTCCAACAAGCACAGTATCATAATGAGTCGGTAAGTCTAATCCTTGAATTTTACTAAAAATCGTATCTTTATTAATTAAACTTAAATTTGGTCTTCCCATAATTCTAAGGTTTACCGATAATAATGCAGTCATTGTTAAAATCCCTGCAAGTAAACTCGGTATTTTACAAACAGTTATTAAGAACCCTGTCACAAGTCCCGCTAACATTCCTGCTACTATAGAAATTAATGTAGCAATAATAGGATTAATCCCATTATGTATACAGATTACGCATACCGCAGCTCCTAAAGGATACGCACCTTCAGTAGTCATATCCGCAATATTTAATACTCTAAAACTTATAAACAATCCAAGCGATAATATTCCCCACAACATTCCTTGCGAAATCGCTGAAATAAATAAATCCATTTTACACCTCTTTTTTTATTTTTTCCCTAAATTAATATTATGTAATTTAGAGCGATTCATAAACAAATATTTTTATCGATTTAATGAGTCGCTCCTTTAATATATTTACTATCTATAATGGGACTGACCCAAAAGTTCTAAATTTTAACAAAATGTATATGATAATTCATAGACGCAGTGGTTTATTGATATCTAAATTCACTTTAAAAAAGCTTTTTAGATATGTAATAAACTGTGCGGGGGTGACTCGACAAAATCGATTTCTCCAAAATCACGATTTTTGAGTCACTCCCATTATTTTTTATCTACTACTTTTGCTTTATCTTTAATTTCTTTTGGAATTTCGATTCCTAATTGTTTTGCTTTTGCTTCATTTAGGTAAATTACACCCTCATTAGCAAGTACGATTGGCATATCTTTTGTATCAGCACCTTTTAGTACTTTAGCGACAACTTTTGCTGTTTCAACACCGATTTGATATTGATCAACACCTAATCCTAAAAGTCCTCCGTCAGCTACCATTGTATCTGCAGATGGGAATACTGGAATTTTCTTAGCGTCTGTTACTTTTACTACTGTTGCCATTGCACTAGCAATTGTATTATCGATTGGAACAAAGATTGCATCTGTTTGAGAAGCAAGACTTTCTGTTACTTGTTGAATATCATTTGTATTCGCTACTGTTGATACTTTAACTTCTAATCCTAATTCTTTAGCTAATTTTTCAGCTTCTTGAGCTTGTTTACAGCGTTATCTTCACTTGCTGTGTAAAGAATTCCAACTTTCTTCATGTTAGGTAATACTTTTTTCATGATTTCAAGTTGTTGTTTAATTGGAGTTCTATCACTGACACCAGTAATGTTGTTTCCTGGTTTGTCTTCAGCTTTAATTAATCCTGCTTCAACTGGATAAGTAATACCACCCATAATGATTGGTTTGTCTTTAGTTGCATTTGATAAAGATAAAGTAGCTGGTGTTGTAATACCTACTAAAATATCGTTGTTATCTGTAACTAATTTCTGACCCATACTTGCTAAGTTACTTTGATCACCTTGGGCATTTTGAAGATCAATTTTTAAATTCTTACCAACTTCATATCCTTCTTTTTTAAGTCCATCTTCTAAACCTTTATAGATTTGGTCAAGAGCTGGGTGACTAAGTAATTGTAGGACTCCTACTTTCACTTCTTTATTATCAACTTTTTTAGTATCTTCACCTTTTTTACTTGAGAAGAACCCATAACCTAATACACAAACTAATAATACCGCAAATGCTACAAAAATTTTATTTACTTTCATTTTAATAATCTCCTTTTACTTTAATAGTATTTTTTGTAATCAAAATTTTAGAAGCGTATCTATAATAAAAAGACCACTAGCATAATATCCAGTGGTCCTCACAATATATTTTTTTCATATAAAAAAACCACCTAGATATTTCTATGTGGTCTTGATTTTTTCATCACAAATAATCCACATAGATACTTACTTCTCACCTGAGAGCCGTATCTATGTTAAAAAGAAACAAGATCGACTCAGTATCTAGTGGCTTTGCCAACGAATATTTAATTGTAGCGTGTCAACTTGATACAGTTTCATAAATCTTTTTTTCTCCTTTACGTTTAATTCTTGTTTACATTATAGCAACAGTTTTTATTGTCAATACATTTTTTTCAAAAAAATAAATAAAAAAATTCTGACAATTATATTAAACTATATATACTACTACAAAAAGCTTAATTTATCAAGGCAAATCAAAAAAATAATTTTTTTCAAAAAAATATTAAAAAAGATATTAATGATATTTTATACATTACTTCTGTACTAAAAAAATCTATTGAATTATAAAGTATTTTTTTGAAACTTATGAAAAATAATTCGTTTTCATAGCCATTTTTTTCATATTTTAAAAAAATAACACACCTTTGATGACTTGAAAAATACTGTTATAACAACTTTATTTTTAAAAATTTAAATAAATTAATTTTTTTCCATGAAAAATAAAATTGAAAAATATATCATTTTTATGAAAATTTACACTTGAAAATATACTTTCATAGGAGTATGATAGATATATGTTATTAAAAAAATAAGTTAGGAGAATTTTTTTATGGATAGCCAGATAGCTATAGAAGAAAAAAAGACAAATTATTTAATAAAGGATTTATAACAATAACTACAATTAATTTTATCGTATTTTTAATTTATTACTGTTTCGTAGTTATTACAGCTAAATATGCAACTTCTCAATTAGGTGCAACTGCTGCTCAAGCAGGATTTGCCGCAGGTATTTATATTATCGGTACACTTGTTGCTAGACTTTACATTGGTAAAAAATTAGAAATTGTTGGTCGTAAACAAATTTTACGTTTTGGAGCTTTAATTTACTTAATCACAACTGCAGCATATCTAATTTCATCAAATATTCTTATTTTAGATACTGTTCGTTTCTTAAATGGATTCGCATATGGAACTATCTCTACTGCAGCAAATGCAATAGTTACCACTTACATTCCTAAAACTCGTAACGGTGAAGGTATTAACTACTACGGATTAAGTACAAGTTTAGCTGCTGCAATTGGACCATTTATCGGTATGTTATTACTTCCTATTACAGGATTCAATGCAGTTATTATTTTAGCAATCGTATTATCTGTTGCAGTAACAATTGCTTGTTTCTTATTCCAAGTTCAAAATATCGAATTAGACGAAAAACAAAAAGAATTATTAAACAGTTGGTCTTTAAATACATTTATCGAATACAAAGTATTATTTATTTCTACTGTAGCATTCCTAGTTGGTTTAGCTTACTCTAGTGTATTAGGATTCTTATCTATCTACGCTGATAGCCTAAACTTATCTACTGCAGGAGCATTCTTCTTTGTAGTTTATGCTCTTATCGTTACAGTTACTCGTCCATTCGCAGGACGCGTATTCGATGCACGTGGTGAAAATGCAGTTATGTATCCAAGTTTTGTATTCTTAACATTAGGATTATTAATGTTAAGTTTTACAAATGGTAGCTTTATGTTATTATTCTCTGGTGCTTTAATCGGTTTAGGATATGGAACATTCATGTCAAATGGACAAGCAGTTTGTTTAAAACTTGTTGACTCTACTAAAGTAGGTATTGCACTTTCTACATACTTCATTGGATTAGACCTTGGTCTTGGATTTGGACCATATGCACTAGGTACAGTTCAAGGAATCTTATCATACAGAGGAATTTACATCCTTTGTGCAATAATAACAATTGGAGTAACTGTTCTTTACGCTATGTTCTACAAAGGTAAAGAAGTACCAGTGCTAAAAACTAAAACTAGTCGATAGTAATATTAAAAACTTTAAAAAGTAGTCCTAAATTAAGGGCTACTTTTTTTATAGATATTTATTATTAATAACAAAAGAGGTATGATATTATACCTCTCCTTTTAAATTTTTATTTTTCTGGATAACGTCTTGCGACATCTACTAACTTTTCTTTTATAATCTTTTTAGGATCTTCATTAAGATGATAACACATTGCTAGAGCATAGATTAAAACATCTGCTAGCTCATCTTTTATCTCTTGTATATTATCTCCCTCTTCACTCCATTGAAAATGCTCTAATAGTTCTGCCGCTTCAATAGAGATACTTTTAGAAAATCTTTCTAAAGTGTCGTACTCTCCCCAACCTCTTTTTTCTCGAAACTCAGTTATTATTGTTTTTAACTCTTCCATCTTTTTATCCCTATATTAAACTGTTATTTGTTAAATTATTATATAAATTGTAAAATTCCGCTAAACTTAGAGTTTCGCTTCGTCTTCCAGGTTCAATATCACTGTCAAGACAAGCGTTTTGTAAGTCTTGCTTTTTATCTTTACCATAACTTGAAATTAAATTATTAAGTAAAGTTTTTCTACGTTGAACGAAACATGAACGCACGAATTTAAAGAATTTGGCATCAGTTTCAAATTCGCGAGTTTCTTTTGTCATAATTTTTACAACAGCACTCTCTACATTCGGTGCAGGTACGAATACTTTTTTCGGAACAGTAAATAAATACTCAACATCTGTATAGTAATTTAATAAAATTGTTAATGAGTTATAATCTTTTGTTCCTACCTTAGCATTTAATCTATTCGCAACTTCTTTTTGCATCATAACTACATAACCATCAATTTTCTCAGTGTTCTCAATTAAATGAGTTAAAATCGGTGTAGTAATGTAGTACGGTAAGTTAGCTACTACCATAATTCTTTCACAGTCAGACATTTTCTCAGCGATTATCTTATCAACATCAACTTTTAATATATCGTTATTAATAATATCAACATTAGGATAATCTGCAAGTGTCTCAGATAAAATCGGTAAAAGTCTACCGTCAATTTCAAATGAAATTACTTTTTTAGCTTTCTTAGCTAATGCTTCTGTAAGAGAACCAATCCCAGGACCAATCTCTATTACTCCTACATTTTCATTTACTCCTGCTCCATCAACGATTCTATTTAAGATATTCGCATCTATCAAGAAGTTTTGTCCTAAACTCTTCTTAAATGTAAAGCCGTGTTTTTTTAGTATTTCAAAAGTTTTCTTAGGTGTTCCTATCATTATTTTAATCCTTTACTTATTTTTTTCATCTCGTCTAATAAACGTTCTTTAGAAATATTATACATATTAAGTTTATTTAGTAGTTGTTTTGCATTAGTGTAACCTATATTTAATCTTTCACAAAGTTCTTCTCTTAGAACTTTTGAAGTAGTTCCTCCTACTAAACCTAACTCTATCAATATTTCATTACTTATATCATTTTTTACCTCGTCCATCGGTGTATAATGATTTTTAATAGCTGCTATAATATCTTCTTTGCTCGCAGCTTCTATTCCAATTTTCCCTTTACTATCAACGGCCTTTTTATTTGATATATATGCATGTTTTGCCGTAGGAATATTTTTTTCTATTATACTTCTAATTCTTTTCCCCGCATAATCAGGATCTGTTAGAACTATTAATCCTCTTGTTTTTTCTAAAAAGATTAATCGTTCTATTTTTTTCTTAGTAAGAGCAGAGCCATTAGTTTCAAATGTATCGCAATCTATTGCTTCTTTAACCCTATTGGTATCATCTCTTCCTTCTACTACTATTATTTCTTTGATTTTCATTTTTATTATCCTTTAAAAAAATTCATCAGTCTATTATAACATATTTAGACAAATTTTGCTCATGCTAGCATGAATAATTCAAATAGTTGTATAGTTCATGCGTAATTTCATGGTAAACTTTATACTTATAACCTCCGCAAAGGAAATTCTTTTTTTAATTCAAATTTCTCTTTAAGCTTAATTTTTTTTCTAGTGCTTTTCCTTTTCTACACACTAGTATTTCCCAATGTTTTTTTCAAACTTTACTAAGTAACAATCGTAAGTCTTATCTTTTCCATATTCTCCCCAAAAATATAGAAATCCCACAATTTCTAATAGTATATGCCACCATTTTACTGTTTTTCTTCTTTCTAACAAATAAACTTTCTCACTCTTTGTAAGATAATTATATAATTCTTCCATAATTCCCACCTCGTTATTTTCATTATAACACAAAAAAATCCTTTGCAGAAAATTCTGCAAAGGAATGTTTATTAGTGAATATCTTTTTTCTTAAAGTTAGCTCCACTTACTTCACTAACTGTTCCAATCGATAGAAAGGCATTCTTATCATTTCTAAATACAATTTTTTTCAGTTTTGATTCTTCAATACGGGTGATTACACAAAAGATAATTTTTGTTTCTTGACCTGAATAACCACCTTCCCCATGTAATAAAGTCACTCCACGACCAAGTCTATCTTGAATTTCTTGACTTATTACTTGATAGTTACTTGTAATAACCATAACCGATTTAGAATCGTTAAGCCCCTCAATAACGATATCCATAACTTTAGATGCGATGAAATAACTTATCATAGAATATAATGCAGCTTCCCAAGTGAAAACAAATCCAGATGCGATAAAGATAATAACATTTATTCCAAGAACCATTTCACCTACAGAAATCGGTAATTTTTTTGTAGCATAGATTGAGAACATCTCACTACCATCTAATGTACCACCGTTTCTGATAACTAGCCCTACTCCAATTCCAAGTATAATTCCTCCGAATATACAAGCTAAAAATGGATCTGTAACAAGTGGTGGAATGCTATGGAAGTATGATGTAGCTACAGAAAGAATAACAATACCAAAAATAGATGCTATAGAAAATCCTTTACCAATCTGTTTATATCCTAAATATAAGAATGGAATATTTAAAAGAAAGATAAATAATCCAAGTGGTAATCCTAAATAATGACGAGCAATAATTGATACACCAATTACTCCTCCATCTAATATATTATTGGGAATTAAGAAAAATTCTAACCCCGCTGCAAAAATTAATGACCCTATAATTATACTAATGTACTTTTTAAAAAACTCTATTTTGCTTTCCATTGATTCTCCTTTTTATTTTATTTTTTGGCAAATAGGACAAAAATGACTAGAACGCCCTTTTATAGTAACATTTTCTACATCATGACCTAACGGACAAACTTTCTTTCCATAAATCTGATGGAAATTTTGCATGTTTCCTTCTCCTCCATCAGCATGAACATAATCTGAAATTGTAGATCCACCCTCTTTTATCGCTAGATCTAAAATATCAACTAATTCTTTAAATAAACTTTCTTTTTTCTTTTTAGAAAGTTCACTAGCCTTAGTTAATGGATGTATTTTCTGACGATATAACACTTCACAATCATAAATGTTACCACATCCACAAAATACATTTCCTTCAAGAAGAAGAGCCTTTATCGATTGATCCTTATATTTATTTTCAGCTAATTTATCTAGAAAATATTTTTTTGCAGTTTTATCAAACGGCTCTGGTGCAAGATTTACAAAAGGTTTAAATTTCGTTACATCTTCTATATATCTAAGTTCGCCAAATCTTCTAATATCACTGTAGACTAATTTTTCACCAGTCGATAATTCGAAAATCACATGTTGATGTTTGAAGTAGTTCTTATTAGTAATTTCTGATATATCTTTTACTAAAAAAAATGCTCCCGTCATTCCAAAATGTGTAATAATATATCCTTCATTTAATGTAAAATATAAATATTTCCCTCTTCTAGATAATTTCTCTATAGTTTTACCTTTTTACATTCTCCGAAAAAAATTTATATCCTGCTTCACTATCGCCATTTTATTCAATTTATGACTTTCTGTTACAACATTTGAATATTTCACATCTAGAATTTTCTTATTTATTACTACTTCTTCAAGTCCAAATTTTATATTCTCTACCTCAGGTAATTCTGGCATAATATACTCCTATTTTTTTATACTTACTTTTTTTATTTTTAATATAAATATTTGAAAAATATCAAAAATTTCCCACTTTTTATTTTTTTCTAATTTTCAATATTTCTCTCCAATTTTCACCTTTATTATGGCAACAAATTGAAATTTGTAGTATAATAAAAAAGTTATAATGTATAGAAGGGATTATATTAAATGAAAGAAAGAATATCTAGAAGAGATAGAATCAGTTCTGAATCAAGAAATGATAAACACTCTCCTAAAAAAAGAGGATTTAAAAAAATAATATTTACAGTTCTAGCATTGCTGTTTTTAGGAACAGGAGCTTTTGCCGCATATACGTTTTTCAACTTCTATAATTCAACTCACAAAGGATTCAAAAAAGTTGATTACTTAAAAGAAGTTGATCCTAACTTTAAGAAATTTTCAGTATTAATTTTAGGAATAGATATGAATGATGACCGTAAAGCTCAAGGTCAAACTCGTGAAGATAGTCGAACAGACTCAATGATTCTAGCAACTGTTAACAAAGATAAAAAACGTATGGATATGGTTAGTATTCCTCGTGACTCACTTGCTTTAATGCGTGAAAAAAATGACGAGAAGAATGATAGTGCATACTTCTATGATAAGATTACACATGCTCATGCCTACAATGATGTAAAAGGAACAACCAACGCAGTAGAAAACTTATTAAATACACCTATCAACTTCTACGTGTTAATAAACTTCAAGGCTTTTGAACAAACAGTCAATGCATTTGGTGGAATTGATTTATACGTACCATTCGATATGGATGAACAAAATGCTAATGGTGAAGAAAACACTGTTAAATTAAAAAAAGGTTGGCACACCCTAAACGGTGAACAAGCTCTTGCTTTTGCTCGTAGTAGATATTACGATAGTGATATTGAACGTGGTCAACGTCAACTTCAAGCTATTCACGCTCTTATCGATAAAGCAAAAAGTTTAAATGCTTTAACTAAAATCAATGATGTAATTAATATCGCAGGTGATAATGTAGAACATAACCTATCAACAACAGAAATCTCTTCAGCGATAAAAATGTTCTTTAATGATAATATTCAAATCGTTTCACACAGAATCGATGGATATGATGTAATGTACAACGGTGTATATTACTACTATCCTCGTCCACTATCTCTATTATACGCATCATCAGCGTTAAGAGATAATTTAGATTTACCATTGCCAAAAGCAACAGACTTATTAAACATTTACTATCAAGGACATATAAGTATAGGATTAAAAGAGTATAGAATAAATGATTTATTACCAAAAACTATATATCCTCAAGTCGCACTTACAGTAATGTCACATGAAGATTTACTAATCAATCTTCCAGAACAACTTTCTAAAGAAGATCTGAAAAAAGATATTACAGTAAGTAACGAAAATAGACCTGATGAAAATGGTAATACTGAAAACAATGCTAACAATAGCAATGAACAGTAAAATACTATAACTGATATCGGTACTACAAATACCCATTAAAAATACCGGAGTCAATAATAATCAAGAATAATTAATATCCCATCAAAAAAACTATTTTTTTGATGGGATATTAATTATTTATTTGAAAAATTTTATATTTACAGTTCCAGTATTTGAAGATGTGAATAATTGTTTCTTTTTTTATTTGAACTATTTGTAAAATTTGATTCTTCATCACTTAATTCAGCTATAATATCACCTTCTGTTGACTTAAGAGTAATAGAATTATTTGCAGTAAGATTACTTAAAAATAATATTACCAGTAGTTGTTTTTTTAAGTTAATATTATCTGAACTTTCACTAGGAAGATTACTTACCTTAATATTTCCTAGTTTATTAGTTATATTAATATCTTTTTATTGTTGATGATGACAAATCTGTATCTCCTATTTTATTATCAACACTAATATCTTTTAAATCATTAATATTATTTAATTTAACATTTCCTGTAGTAACATTAATTTTTTTAGAGAATTATTTTTTTACTATTTAAGTTATCTATATTTAAATTTCCAGTTGTTAATTTAATGTCAGCATCTGAAGCTGAAATATTAGTTATATATACATCACCTAATTTACTATTAATTATAAGAGATTTAATATCTAGATTCTTGATAAAAATAATCTCCTATTTTATTAACTGAACTGATATCGATATTAGAAGATTTAGGTATTTTTTTATAATAAGTTTTTCTTTTTTTCAGTAAAGAAATTAAAATTAATACCCACGATATTTTTTTATTTTTCTTTTTATAGATAACTTATTTCCTATGTGCTCTATATTAACTTTACGTTCTAGAGCAGTATAGTATTCTATTTCCATATTTTTTTAGAAGCAGTATTCTCTTCTATGGTTACATCAGAATCAATAATATCTAAATCTAAATTTTTTTAACATCATTAATTAAGACAGTATAATTCTTTTTCTCGAAATTAGAAGAAAAATCTAGGTATATGACCATTATTTAAGTAAGTTGCTAATCCTATCAATACTAGTCCAAAAAAATTATAAAACTAATAGAAATTTTTTTATAAATTTATTCATTTATATACACCTCTTTTTTTGAAAAATCTTCACAAAAAAATTGTTCTGATGTTTATACCATTTTGACGTAATTTTTTTATATTTTTTTATCAACCAGTAAATACCAATTAAACCAGCCCCTGAAATAACAAATCCAAATCCTAAAGTATCTAAGAAATACGAAATATTTCTTTCATAAATAAGATAAAATGGGGATTTTAATATTAATAAGATTCCACCAATGAAAAATAGCTATAATAGAAAGTACAATACTAAATATTATAGATAGAATAACTATAAAAAGACTAACGACCAGAGAAAATATAGTTATCCAAGCAGGAAATAATAATACGGTAATAATAAAGCCGAGCTCTGTAGGGATTTTTCGTGGTATAAACCTCCATACTAGTTTTGTTTGTTTTTTCCCAATATTATGTTCATCTAAAATTTGATCAACGATGATATTAATATCCCCTAATTGTGATACAGCTTCTTCTTCACTTAAGCCTTCATCAATACGATCATCAATCATTTCTTCGAAAAAATTGATTGTTTTATACATCTCTTTTGGCGATAAATATGGTTTTAATTTATTTCCTAAAAGAGCGCAAAACTGTGTCTTATTCATATTTTTCATCTCCTAATATATATTTATGTGCATTACTTATTACTTTCCAGTCGATAAGAAATTCCTGAATTTTATTGAGACCAACATCGGTAATTTTATAATATTTTCTTAGTCTACTATTATGTTCTACCGAATATGAGGTAACACAATCGTTTGCTTCCAAGCGTTTTTAAGATTGGATATAACGTTGATTCCGATATAGGAATTACATTTGAAACATCTTTTATAATTTTATACCCATATGATTCAGAATTACGTAAAGTAGCAAGAACACATATTTCCAATAAACCTCTTTTTAATTGAGCTTCCATTCGAATATCTCCTTTCACATAATACTATATATTGCATAGTATAATTTGTCAAGTAGTATGATGAGAAATACATTCTAATTATTGACATTTTATTTATAATACATCATAATTAATATAGTAAATTCAGCAAATTATAAATTACAAAGGAGGTACTATGGCGAAAAAATTTATTACAATCAAAGAAGATTCATACGATGAATTTGTAGAGAAAAAATCTACATTCATTACTCATCTTATAAGAATTAGTAGCGAAGAAGAAGCTCGAGAGTTTATTCAAAAAATGAAGAAAAAACACTACGATGCTACACATGTATGCTCATGTTATGTATACGGTGATAATAACGAAATAACTCGTGCTAATGATGATGGAGAACCTAGTGGAACTGCTGGCGCTCCGATGTTAGACGTATTGGTAAAAAACGAAATTAAAAATGTCTGTGCCACAGTTATCAGATACTACGGTGGAACTAAGCTAGGAACTGGTGGTTTAGTCCGTGCATATGGTGGTGGTGTAATTAACGCGCTAAAAAATGCAACATTAGTAGAAAGAAAAGATGCTTTTGAAGTTAGACTAGAATTAGATTATAGTCTAAACGGAAAAATAGAATATGAAATTGGAAAAACTAATTTCATCGTGAATAACTTAGAATACACTGACAAAAATCGTTTATACAATTTACGTAATGCAAGAAGACTACGATAATTTTGAAAATTGGATCGCTAACCTAACTAACGGTCAATTCAAAATTTTGTCTTCAAAAGAAAAACAACTTGAATTTGATATTAAATAAAAACAAGAAGGTACAAGAAACCATATTTCACGGTCTCTTATACCTTCATTATTTATTCCTACTAGAAAATTCATCTATCCACTCTTTTAAAACAGAGATACCCTTCTCTACTATTTTTTCTTTATTATTAAATGCTAAATCCAAGCCCTCTACTCTTATAACTTTAACTTTGTCTATTCCTAGGACGCTAAAAATTCCTCTCACATATTGAACTGCAAAGTCTAGATTAATATATTGAATATGTTTATCAAACTCTCCACCACTAGTTATAATGAAGGTTATTTGTTTATTAGAATCGTCTAATCCTATTAAAGACTCTACCTCACATTTAAAAGTTTCATTTACTATCATTATATTATCAATATAATCTTTAAATTTTGATACTACATTAAAATTATGAAGCGGCATATAAATAAATACTGCCTCAGCACTCTTCCATTGTTCTAATAATTCTTTTTGTCTAATTTTATCCTGTTGTTCTTTTTCTGTTAATTGTACTCCTTCATAATTAAACATAAACTTATCCATCATCGGAATGTAAGTACTTGGATCATATAAATTTATCTTTTTCGATATTATTAAACCCTTCTTCTATTAATTTTTCTTCACCAATTTTTGCTAAAATATTAGAAATTCTATGCTTTCCATCAAAATCTGGATGACACATAATCTGTAAAATTTTCATCATTTCACCTCATAATATAATATAATAAATAGCTCCTTATCTAACATCAGATAAGAAGCCATTTATATTATTTAAATTCTGAATAAATAGTGTTTATAGTTTTTTCGTAATCATCGTTATGAACACCAACGATAATGTTAATCTCATCATTTGTTTGTGAAATTAGTGCAATATTTACCCCAGCTTCCCCTAGTGCTCTGAATAATCTGCCAGATAGTCCTTTTGTATTTTTCATTTTTTCCCCAACTGTAGCAATTAGAGAAATCTCATGAGTTACATTTACCTCATCCGCATCTAAAACAGCTTTAATTTTAGCTACTAACTCATGAATAAATGGTCTAACATTACCTGTTTCAACAACTACAGAAAACGAGTCAATTCCACTTGGAATGTGCTCGATACTAACATTAAAGTCTTCAAAAATTTTCAGAGCTTTACCAATTAATCCAACTTCATTTGCCATGTGACGTTTTTTAATAGTAATAATAGAGAAATCTTTTTTCCCTGCAATACCTGTAACTATTTGTTTCGCATCTAGATGTTTATTATCTGAGATAATAGTTCCTTCTGCTGTTGGATCATTTGTGTTACGAATTTGGATTGGAATGTCTTTATCACGTACTGGGAAGATTGCTTCTTCATGAAGAACACTTGCACCCATATATGAAAGTTCACGAAGTTCTGTATAACTAATTACTTTAATCTCATGTGGATTGTCAATAATACGAGGATCTGCCATTAAGATTCCAGATACGTCAGTCCAGTTTTCATAAACACTTGCATTTGCAATATTAGCAACAATCGCTCCACTAACATCTCCTCCTCCACGAGTCATAATTTTAATTTCACCATTTGGTCTACTTCCATAGAACCCCGGAATAAGAAGACGATCGTACTCTTTTACAATAGTATCAAAGGCTGCTTGAGTTTTTCAAAATCAATCTCACCTTGGTAGTTGTAAAAGATTAAGTCTTTAGCATCTACAAAGTGATATCCTAAATACTCTGCCATTAATAAAGCTGTTAAATATTCACCACGGCTTACTAAATATTCTTCATCAATACCTTTACTAATTTCAGATTTTAATTTAGCAAGTTCACCTTCAATATCAAATTTTAAGTTTAATTCACTTTTAATAGAAATAAATTTATCTTCAATCATTTTAAAGATATTATCAAAATTTATATTATATTTAGTATGTGCATAACATAAATATAGTAAATCTGTTACCTTATTATCTTCTTTAGTAGCTTTTCCTACTGCACTTACTACAACAAAACGACGAGCATCGTCTAATTCTACAATATTTTTTTAACTTTTTTTAAATTGTTCGGCACTCGCTACCGAGCTTCCTCCAAATTTTGATACTCTAACCATCTTAACTCCTTTTTTTCTAATTCATGTTATTTGTATTTTTTTATTACTAATATATATTATATAACTATCTGTAGAAAAAAATCAATAAATTTTTCTGAAAAAAATCTAACATTTATTTTTTTAATAATCACTTTATTACTTATTTTTTTAATTATTTATGGAACTTAGCAACTACAAATTTACTATCTTTCTCTTTTTACTTCATTAACTAAAGACTTCAGTTGTTTTAATGAAATTTCTTTTGTTTTTACATAGTAGTTTTCTCTATACTGTTCAACGCTCTCAACTAATTCACTAGATAATTCAACTGATGAACGTACTAAGTAATTTCTTCTAGTTAATTCTTCTGAATAAGATAAATCATTCTTAATTACTACATCAACACGAGTTGAACCTTCATTAATATCAACTATATCTTGAACGATAGCATTTCCTGTTGGAAGTTTTCCTGCTCCTTGTCCATAAAACTTAAGTTCTCCGATGAAAGAACCATCTAAAGTAATGATATTATTATTTAAAGGAACAGCCGCTTCTTGAGATTCTTTTCCAAATATAGAAAGCATTACAGATGTCTCATACTCCCCATTTTCTACATTTGTTTCTCCAATATATTTAACAGCTAGGTCATACTGTTTTAAATAGTCTATATCATTTTTTGTAATGTTTCTCATAGAGTATGTAGGAAATTCAGGTTTAACGTGAATATCGAAAGCAAGTGCATTACTTAGGATTATTTTGTTCACAACATCCCCACCGTCCACATCAGCACTCGGATCAGCTTCAGCATATCCTAAATCCTGAGCAGTTTTTAAAGTAGAATCAAATTCTTGATCATTTCTGTACATGTTATCTAAAATATAGTTACTTGTTCCATTAAAAATACCATAAACTCGTTTTACTTCATCAACGCGTCTAGTTCTTTCTAAGTTTACAAGCCATGGAATTCCTCCACCAACACTAGCTTCAAAAATAAACTTAACATTATTCTTTTCAGCTAAATGAACAAATTCATCTAAATGCTTCGCAGCTACAGCTTTGTTCGCTGTAACAACATGTTTTCCATTTTCTAAAGATCCTTTAATAAAATCATACGCAGGATTTAATCCTCCTAAGCACTCAACTACTACCGAAATTTCTTCATCATCTAAAATTTCATTAATATCGTCTGTAGCAAGATGCATCTTATCACGACTTCTTGCAAACACTCTTTACTTCAATTTTATCTAATTCTTCAGTTTTACCGTTAGTAATAATATCATATACCCCACTACCAACAGTTCCATATCCTAAAAATCGCAATCTTCATAATTATTTTCTCCTAATTTCATTATTTATTTTCAATTATATAGTTAAAGTTTATCAAGTATTTTTTTTATGTCAAATATATCAACCTAAGAATTTTCAAAAAAATTTCAATTTTTTTCGAATATTTTTGACTGTTTTTTTATAATTAATTTTTGGTGTAAAAATTATAATTATAAAAAAATTAATTAAGTTCTTTTTGTAAAAAAACACTTGTATTTTTTTATAGAGAACATTGTATCATATATACAACGATAAAGCAAGGAGATTTTAAATGATTTACGAAAGTACAAGAGATATTAATAGAAAATTAAATCCAAGTGAAGCTATTCTTCAAGGATTAAGTGAAGAAGGCGGACTTTTCGTTTTAAGAGATTTAGGAAAAAATAAATTAGATTTAGAAAAATTAATCGGAAAAAGCTACTATGAAGTAGCTGAAGCTGTGCTACGTCTTTTCGTAGACTTTAGCGATGAAGAAATTAAAAAATGTGTAGAAAAAGCATATAGAGGTAAATTCTCTCATGAAAACATTACTCCTCTAGTAGGATTAAAAGATAGCTATGTTCTTGAATTATTCAACGGACCAACTAGTGCATTTAAAGACGTAGGTCTTTCACTTCTTCCACAACTTACAAAAACTGCACTTACAAAAGTAGAAGATAAAAATGATATTCTTATCTTAACAGCGACTAGTGGAGATACAGGTAAAGCTGCACTAGAAGGTTTTAAAGATGTAGATAGAACAAAAATTATGGTTTTCTACCCTAACGATGGTGTAAGTACAGTACAAAAAACACAAATGCAAACTCAAGAAGGTAAGAATACAAAAGTTTGTGCAATTCACGGAAACTTTGACGATGCTCAAAGTGGGATTAAAGAACTATTCGTTGATGAAGAATTCAAAAAAGAATTACTTTCTAAAAACATTAAGTTATCAAGTGCAAACTCAATCAATATCGGGCGTCTTATCCCTCAAGTAGTTTACTATGTTGTTTCTTACTTAGACTTAGTAAATACAAACAAAATTAAATTAAACGATAAAGTAAACTTTGTAGTACCTACTGGTAACTTCGGTAATATTCTAGCTGGTTACTACGCTGAACAAATCGGTTTACCTGTAAATAAACTAGTTTGTGCAAGTAATAACAATAATGTACTTTATGATTTCTTAACAACTGGTGTTTATGATAAAAACAGAGACTTCTTAAAAACAGTATCACCAAGTATGGACATTTTAATTTCTAGTAACTTAGAACGTCTATTATACTACATCAGTGGTTGTGATAATTCATATATTGTTAAACTTATGAAAGATTTAAAAGAAACTGGTCGCTTTGAAGTTACTGGTGAAGTATTAGATAAGATAAAAGACAAGTTCCAAGCTGGATTTGCTGATGACGAACAAACTAAAGAAACTATTAAAGCTATCTATGAAAAAGATAACTACCTATTAGATACTCATACTGCAGTAGCTTACAAAGTTCTTCTTGATAATTTAGATAATGAGCATGCTAGTATTGTATTATCAACAGCGTCTCCATACAAATTTACTGAAAGTGTCTACTCTTCTCTATTCGAAACTCAAGGTGAAGATGAGTTTACTCTAATGAATAAACTTCATGAACAAACTAAAGTTGTTATCCCTGAGAATTTAAGAAATCTTGACAAAAAAGAAATTAGACATAAAGATGTAATTAATAAGGAAGATATGAAGAAATACATCTTAGAGAAACTAGGTGATTTATAATGGTAAGTGTTCGTGTACCTGCCACTTCTGCAAACGTAGGATGTGGATTTGATAGCCTTGGTGTTGCTTTAACACTTTACACTACTTTTAAATTCGAAAAATTAGATAGTGGTCTAGAATTCGTTGGATTTGAAGAACGTTTTTCTAATGAAAACAATCTAGTTTATCAAACGTTACTAACTACACTAAAAAAATTAAATAAAGAAATTTCAGGTGTTAGAATATCAATTGATAATGATGTACCAATTAGCCGTGGTTTAGGTAGTAGCTCTACTTGTGTAGTTGCTGGAATATACGGTGCGTACTTATTAACTGATACACCTATTGATAAACAAAAAATCTTTACAATAGCTAACGAAATTGAAGGTCATCCTGATAATGTTTCACCTGCTATTTTTGGAAGTCTAAGTTCATCTTGTACTACCGATAGTAAAGAAGCGGTAACTGTAAAATACAATGTCGATGAAAGATTTAACTTCCTGGCATTAATTCCAAACTTCGAAACTTCTACTGAAGAAGCTAGAAAAGTAATGCCAAAAGAAATTAAACTTCAAGATGCAATCTATTCAATGTCACGTATTGGTTCGGTTATTAAGGCATTTGAAACTTATGACTTAGAACTTCTTAATAAGGTTATGGGAGATAAAATCCATGAACCTTACAGAAAAGAAATAATACATGAATATCACGAAGTTAGAGAAATCTGTGAGAAGATTGATAGTTCTGCATTTTTCATTTCTGGAAGTGGTTCTACATTAATGAACATCGTTAGCGATACTAACAATATTGAAAAAATAAAAACTGAACTTGCTAAATTAAAATACAACTGGCAAGCAATCTTATTAAAAGTTGATAAAGAAGGAACAGTAGTTCTAAATTAATATGTTAACAATTTTTGAACTTCTTCTTTTATTACAGAGAGGAAGTTCATTTTAAAATAATTTTTATACAAATAAAGGAGAAATTTATTATGCAAAAATCAAGAGTAGCCGTACTAGGGGCAACAGGAATGGTAGGACAACGTTTATTGGTGTTATTAGAAAATCACCCATACTTTGATGTAGTAAAATTAGCAGCATCACCTCGTTCTGCCGGTAAAAAATATGGGGAACTTATGGAAAGCCGTTGGAAATTAGATAACGCACTTCCCGAATACACTAAAGAGTTAGTTGTAGAAGACTTATATAAAATTGACGAAGTTTCTGAGGGAATTGATATGGTATTCTGTGCTATCAATCTTGATAAAGAAGCTTTAATCAAACTTGAAGAAGACTATGCTAAACGTGAAGTAGTTGTTGTTTCTAACAACTCTGCAAATAGAAACAAAGACGACGTACCGATGATTATCCCAGAGATTAACTCTGCTCACCTAGATGTTCTTCCAGCTCAAAGAGAGCGTCTTGGAACTAAAAAAGGATTTATCGTTACTAAACCTAACTGTTCAATTCAAAGTTATGTTCCTATCTTTGAAGCAATTAAAGAGTACGGTGTTAAAGAAGCATCTATCTGTACTTACCAAGCTATCTCAGGAAGCGGAAAAACTTTCAATGAATGGCCTGAAATGATTGAAAACATCATTCCTTATATTGGAGGAGAAGAAGAGAAAAGTGAAAAAGAACCACTTAAAATCTTCGGTAAAGTAGTTGATGGTAAAATCGTTCCAGATAACTCAATGAAACTATCAGCTCAATGTATTCGTGTTCCAGTTCTTGATGGTCACCTTGCTTGTGTATCATTCAATTTAGAAAATGATCCAGGATTAGAAACTTTAGTTGAAAAAATTAAAAATCATGTCCCTGAAATTGCTAAACATGAATTACCACTAGCACCAACTCCATTCATTAAATATTATGAAGAAAATGATCGTCCACAACCAGTTCTTGATCGTGACAACGAAAAAGGTATGCAAATTACTGTAGGTCGTTTACGTGAAGATAACCTATTCGATTACAAATTCGTAGGACTTTCTCACAATACATTACGTGGAGCAGCTGGTGGAGCTGTACTAACTGCAGAACTAATTAAAAAATTAGGATACTTAGATTAATATTATAAAACAATACTCCAGGAGAACTTCTCTTGGAGTATTTGTTATTATTGGTCTCTTAATTTCTATTTTACTATTTCTCTCAACTTTACTTTTCTATTTTCTTTTAAAGACAATGTGCATGCATCAGCAGTCGCAATTGACTCTAGAGCTGCGACACCATTTAATAGTTTTTTTCATATTCTTTTTGATACTTTTTCTCCATTCAAAAATATTATGCAAATACAACATTTCTTTATCTATACAGCTTTGTAACCAAAGAGGGCAACGTACATTAGGATTTCCATAAGCTATTGCTCCGTCCATTCCTCTACCTGTATAAATAGCCATTCTGTCATCATCTTCTTCTTTTGATTCATGGATTAAGAAATAACTCTCTCCTTCTCCTACTACTCTTAAAGTACCTCTAGTATTATATAAATCTAATTTTATAGCTCCTTTTGTACCTTCTATAAGGACATAGTGTTCACCCCATCTAAAAGCATTCCCATATTCAAGTACTGCATATCGTTTATTAGAAAATTCCAAATTAACTATTAAGAAATCATCTTCATCACCAAAATTTTCACCAACATGACATACATTTCCACCTATCATAGTTGCTTGCTCGGGTAGACCATCCATAATAAATTGAATACAATCAAGTTCATGAATGTGATGGTATAAGTGTCCTCCAGACTGTGATCGATTTTTTTTCCAAGAAACAGTTTCTTGTTTTTCTTCCCATCCTGTTCTTGCTGCATGACAAAATATTACATCTCCTATTTTCCCTTGCTTAATCAATTCTTTTGCGTGACGTATTCCATTAAAAAAGTTCATAATATGACCTGCCATAAAAATCACATTATTTCCTCGACAAGTTTCAACCATAACCTTACAATCTTCATAAGATAAAGCGATTGGTTTTTCACAGAATACATGTTTACCATTCTTAGCGGCTAATAATACTGGCTCACGATGTAAATTACTCGGTGTTGCGACGATAACACAATCTACATCTTCTCTTGTTACCAATTGTTCTAAAGTTGAACAATTCTCTGCTTCTAGTTCCTTAGCAACTTTCTCTCCATTTTCTGGATCAAAAACTGCAATCACCTTCGCATCTTTTATTTTTTCTAATGAACGAGCTAAATCTGCTCCGAAATAACCTGATCCAACAATTCCATACTTAGTCATATCAAAATCCCCTTTTAAATTTCTATCAAATTAGAAAATTATATTATACTATTATTATACATCTTATCAAAAAAATTTAAAAGATATATTGAGTTTCTTGTCCAAAAAAATTACTTATTTATTAAATTTCCTCTATTTATTTCTCAATACATCGCTAATCTATGATATCTTCTTTTAAATATAAAAAAACCCTAAGGACACCTCCTTAGGGTTTGGTAATATTTAAATTATTTAACGTCTAGAACTTGTCTACCTTTGTACATACCAGTTTTTCTATCAACACGGTGACCCATTACGTAGTTACCAGTTGTTGCATCGATAGTAATTGATGGTGCAGATAGTTTTTTGTGAGTTCTTCTTTTTCTTTTAGCTGTTTTTGATGTTCTTCTAAAAGGAACTGCCATAGTTAATTTCCTCCAATTATTTTAAATAATTCTTATTGTTCTTTAAATAGTCCGTTAAGAGCTGCAAACGGTGATTCTTTCTTTTCTTTAACATCAGTTAAAGACTCTTCAGAAACCAATTCCCAGTCGTTACCAGAAACCATCTCTAGCTCTTCTTCATCAGAAGTAGTTATTGGAATATTTAAAATTATAAGCTCATTCACTAAAGGTGTTAAATCAATATACATATCCATTAAATTAACATCGAATACCTCTTCACCTGCAAATACAGATTTATCAACGTATTCTTCTCTCTCTTCGATTTCAAATGGAACAACAACTTCTTTTAGTGTTTTTCCTGAAATCATTTCGAAGTTACCTTTAATTAATAAATCGGCATAGATTTTATCTTGTCCACCTCGAGTTAATTTTCCACTAACAACAACGTCTCTAATATCTTTTAAAGAGCTATCGTAGTGTGCTACTTTAACATTTATATTTTCTTCAAAAACAAAAGTATCACTATTATTTTTGAATAACGAAGATCTTAACCATTTCATTAAATATCACCTCATAAACACATTATTTATTATATATCTTTTAGTTTAAGATGTCAACAAAAAAAGTTGACTCATTTGTTTTTTTAATTCATTATATATTTCAATATATTCGCTAACGACATTATGAATCCTACAAAAATCGTCAACTTAGCTGTTAACACCATATACGGTGCCATTGTTTTTTTATCATTATTTGCACTAAAACCTTTAATTATTTTTATCGCTAAAGGAATAGTAACAAACACCAGTAGATTCCACCACGAAGCATATTTAGTAACTATAAATAAAACATTTAATAAATATACTACGATAAAGCTAATTGCCATCGTTTTAATCGCATTATTTCTTCCGACTAATATCGCATAAGTTCTTCTTCCTGAATCTTTATCATTATCTAAGTCACGGATATTATTCGCTAATAATATAGCTCCTATCATGATAAATAAAGGCAGTGAAATGACAATAATATCAGCATTAACATAGCCAGTTTGGAAATAGAACGATAAAGCTATTATAATTGTTCCCATGAAAAATCCTGAAACAACTTCTCCAAATGGAGAATAAGCTATAGGATATTTACCTCCAGTGTAGAAATATCCAGCAAGCATACACACTAAACCGACTAATAGTACATAGACACTAGTCATGAATGTTAAAATTAATCCAAGTCCAAATGCCAATGCGTATAATACCAAAGCTCCTACCATGACCTCTTTTGGACTTAAATTCCCTTTTACTATCGAACCAGAAATCCCTTCTGAATCGACCTTATCTAACCCATGTTTGTAATCATAATACTCATTAAATAAATTAGTAGCCGCTTGAATTAATAAGCAAGCCAACAGAAACAATATAAATTTTAAAATTGAGAATTTACTCTCGTATCCTAATGCATACGTAGCTCCAAATAACACTGGTGCTATCGATGCTGGATAACTATGTGGTCTTGTACACATAAAAAATTCTTTTAATTTACTTTTATTCACAACATCCTCCAAGTTATCTTCTTACCTTGAATATTATATCATATATTTTGCTTCAATGTTATCAAAAATCTTCCTCATATTAGTCGAACTACAAATTATAACGTTTTCATCTTTTATGTTATAATTAAAGAACAATATTAATTATACACGGAGGAATTCATTATGAAAATTGCATGGATTGGAACAGGAGTTATGGGTGAAAGCATGGCTGGGCACCTATTAGATGCTGGTCATGAACTTTTCGTCTACAACAGAACAAAAAGTAAAACTGACAACTTAGTAAAACGTGGTGCTACACTTCTTAATGAGATTAAAGATGCACCAAAATTTGCCGAAATAATATTCACCATGGTTGGATATCCTAAAGATGTTGAAGAAGTTTACCTTGGTGAAAATGGTTTAATTACAACTACTAAAAAAGGACAAGTATTTGTAGATATGACTACTTCATCACCTAGTCTTGCTGAAAAAATCAATACTGAATTTCTAAAAGTTGGAGCATATGCGTTCGATCTTCCAGTTACAGGTGGAGATGTTGGGGCAAGAAATGCTACTCTATCAATCATGGCAGGTGGAGATAAAAAGGTATTCGAAGAAGTTGTTCTTCCACTAGTTGAAAAACTAGGCAAAAGCATTACATATTTCGGTGAAGCTGGTAAAGGTCAATATGCAAAACTTGCTAATCAGATCGCAATTGCTACAACTATGATTTCTGTTGCAGAAAGCTTCAAATTCGCTAAAGAAGTTGGACTAGACTTAGACTCGTTCTTCAAAACAGTATCATCAGGTTCTGGTGGAAGCTTCTCAATGACTTCATACGGACCACGTATCCTAGGCGGAGACTTCAAACCAGGATTCTTCACACACCACTTTATTAAAGATATGAAATTAGCATTAGAAGAATGTGAAAAAATGAATATCAAACTTCCTGGACTTGAAACAGCATATAAAATTTACAACGAATTAGAAGAAGAAGTTCGTAATACAAATGGAACTCAAGCAATTTCTAAATGGTATAAACTATAATAAAAAAACAAGCGATTCGAAAAATATCGAATCGCTCTTATTATATCTAGTATTTCTTAGATTTTATCAATATGAATAATTTCTCCAAGTTTCAACGCTTTTGAATCTTTTGCATGTCCAACTTCTTGTGTTTTTTTGCTATCGATAAAGAAGATGGAACATAACTCTTCACAATCTCAAATATTTCATCTACAGAAAATTCTTTTTTTCAATTTTTGTGAAGGTTCCTATTAATAATCCTGAAATTTTATCGAATACTCCTAGTTGTTTCAATTGGGAAAGATGTGTTAGTAGACCTTCCATTGAAGTACCTAATCCTTCTATGAAAAGCACCTTATTTTCTACTTTTGGAAAATACTCTGTTCCTGCAAGTTTTAAGAAACATCTAATATTTCCCCCAACAACTTCTCCTTCAATTTTTTCCCCTTGCGAAAAATTCCCAGTTAATATCAAATAGAGTGTTCTTTTTTTCTTCAAAAAAATGTATTCTCAAATCCTATTTGAATTTTTTCATTTTCAATAATATTTAAAATTTGATATAGATAATTTATCTTATCTATTTTGCTTACTAAAGCATTTAATACTGTCGTCAAGTCACTATACCCAAAAAGTGGTTTATAGTTTTTCGTTTATTACGTCATAGTCTAAATATTCCAAGATTTCATTAGCAATATCTCCACCAGAAATATCAAAGATTGCTTTAATTTCATTATTTTTATAAAATGACATCAACTCTTCAGCTCTAACTTGTGGACTAGATCCACGTCCATACTTATCTCTATAGATATATTTAGTAAAAAAACAGGTACTAAACCCATCTCCACTAAAAATACCCTCTAATTTTTTTCTAGTCTTACTTTATCTTCAATATTTTTTTCCGTTTGAGCAAACTACTAATGCTATTTTATCATTTATATTTAATATCATACCTTACTAGTTTTTCCTTATCATATACATAGTAAAAGACAGGAATTAATCCTATCTTCTACTTTTTATAATATTTTTATAGTCTAATTACTTACGCTTTCTACATAATATTTAGATCTACTTTGTCCGCCTTCATATTTTTTATTATTTAGACGAAGAACTAATTTACCTTTATATGTATTACCAATTACTGAAGTAGAATAAGGAATAGTAATCTTATCTCCTTCTATTTTCCACATATCCGGCTTACTAGGACCCTTTAAGAAAATTGCCCCATGTCCCCGATAAGTAGCAAGTACCATCTTATCTTTTTTAAAGAATATTAACTCTCCTTCTTTTAAAACTTTCGAATACTTCTCTTCATTTCCTGTTAAAGTATCGTCTATTTCTCTATATTTTAAGTACTGTGAACTTTTCAATTTATTCATTACATATTCTTCATTAACCGTATCAGGTTGTAAAGCATTATAAGCATCTATTATTTCAGATAATGGCATCGGAATATGAAAAAGCAACATCTCATCAACTTTAATATGTTTTTGAGCATCTGAAAACTCTGTTATCACTAATGATGCATCTATATCTTTGGTTGTTCCATCTAGTATATTTGTAATAACATTAGCAAATTTCGTAGCAACCTCATTATTATGCTCTGTATTTTTTTAACATCAAGTGTTTTTCCAACTTATATTATCTTTTTTTATACTTTGAATTTAATTCTTCAGTTTTTTTCACCTGTACTTTCTAATTTACCATCTTTTTACTTTTGTAAGCCCCGATAATCTCGTTTTCTTTTTCAAGTTTAAATTGATTATGGTATCCGCCTTGTTTAAGAATGATTCTATCTTCATTTCCTTCTTTTTCTACTGCATAACTTACAGTTGGTGCATATTTTTTTAATTCTTTTAAAGTAGCATCTGAAAGTTTTTAATTCAGAATTTAAAGAATCTAAATCATTTAGAGTTGATAACTTTTCTATTATTATCGTAGTCTCTTTACTAGTTTGTTTCCTTCTACACTTCCTAAGTTTTTGACTATTATTTACTCCAATCTTATTTTTCAACTGTTCATAGTTAATAATTCCATATGTACACAAAACAGCTAAAATAAAAATTATCGCATATCCTAATATATATTTTATTTTCTTATTCATAAATCCTCACTATTAAAAAAAATATTTATCATTTATTCTTTTTAAATCTAAGCTTTCTACATAATACTTAGTTCTACTTTGTCCACCTTCGTATTTTTTATTGTTAAGTCGAAGAACTATAGTACCTTTTTGTTCACTTCCTCCACCAAATGGTACTATCGGGATAGTTATTTTATCCCCCTCTATTTTCCATTTATCCGATTTACTTGGTTCTAATATAGAATATGGCGCATGCCCTTCAATTGAACCAACATAAATTTTATCTTTTTTGAAATATAATAAAACTCCTGATTTTAAACCTTCTGTATATTTCTTTTCATTACCTTTAAAACTATCATCAATTTCTTTGTATTCAAAATTTTTAATACTAGACATTTTTTTATGAACTTGTTCTAGACTAAGCGTATCCTTAAGTCCCGAATTATAAATATCCACTACATTGGCTTGTAAAAATGGAACATACACCCTCATACCTTTTCCAGGTACTATATTAGCTTTCTTATCTGAAAAATAGTAAAGTAAGAATATAGGATCAAATTCTGGAGATTTTGATAAAATATCAATATAATTAGATGCTATACTTCTAGCGATCTCTTTATCATGTTCAGTATTATTGATATTCATTACATTCCATTTTAATTTATCATCGCCACTATATTTCGTACCAAGTAATTGCAAATCCTCATTAGTAGATTCTAGCTTTCCATCTTTTACTTTATACGCACCAATAATATCGTTCGCACCAACATTAATACGTTCCTTTTCATCATAATATCCACCTTGACGTATCAGTACCTTCTCTTGATCTTCACTGTTATCAACTGCATAACTTACGGTTGGTGCATATTTTTTCAATATTTTTAAAACTGAATCAGACAGCTTTAATTCCGAATTTAAAGAATCTATATCATTTAATGTTGATAATTTCTCTATAATAATAGTGGTCTCTTTATCTGTCTTTTTACCATCTACACTTCCTAAATTCTGACTATTATTTTCTGGTGTTTTATTTTTTAATTTACTATAATTTATAATTCCAAATGTACATGCCATCGCTAATAAGAATATCGTAGCAAAAACCTAATATATATTTTTATTCCTTTATTCATTTTTTATATTTCCTTATCTTTTTTCTATAAATTAAAATATACATAGTAAAAGACAGGAGTTAATCCTATCTTCTACTTTTTTTGCAATATATTTTTATAATCTAATTACTTGCACTTTCTATATAGTATTTAGATCTACTCTGTCCACCTTCATATTTTTTATTATTTAAACGCAGAACCATTTGCCCTTTTTGCTTTCCACCACTAGACCTATCAATTAAAGGTACAATAACTTTATCTCCTTCTATTGTATACTTATCTGGTGTGGCTGGAGATATTGTATTAATTCCTCCAATTCCACCAAATGCAGCAAGGTACATCTTATCTTTCTTGAAGTAAACAACTTCTCCCCTACTTATACTCTTATTATATTTAGCTTCATTGCCTTTATAACTATCATCAACTTCTTTATAAGTAGCTTGTTTTATTCCCGTCATCCTTTTATAAACTTGTTCAGTACTAAATGTTTCCGCAAAAGCTGTATTATAAATATCGGTAATTTCTCCAAGTGACATAGGTACAACATTTGTACCCGGTTGAGCATCTTTTGCGTGTCTATTGATATCTGATAAATAACCAAATAATCCTATCATATTATCTACACTTCCACCTAGTTGCACTCCATTATATTTTACGGCAATTGCAAAAGCAGCATCTTTGTCATGATCTTTGTTATTTACGTTTATGTTATTCCATTTTAATTTATCATTTCCATTAACTTTAGTACTAATCTTATCTAAGTTATCTCCTGTTGGTATTAATTTTCCACCATCAACTTTATAAGAACCGACAATTTTATTTACATCATTAATTTTAAAATCAGCATAATATCCACCTAAACGGAAGTAGATTACATCATATCCTTCACTGTTATCCACAGCATAACTTACAGTCGGTGCATATTTTTTCAAGATATCAATTACAGCTTGTGATAAATGTAATTCAGAATTAAGAGCATCAATATCATTTAATGTTGATAGTTTTTCAATAATTATCGTAGTCTCTTTATCTAATTGTTTTCCATCTGCACTTCCTAAGTTAGCACTATTATTCGTTGTACTTCCTTCTTGCATTTCTTCATATTTGATAATCCCAAATACACATATTACAGCCGCAACAAATACCGCAGAAAAACCTAATATATACTTTATTCCTTTGTTCATACTTTCCTCTCTTTCTATAATTTATTTTCTTTAATTATCTTCTCTATCAAACGTAGGAACGTAGAAATGTCTTCCTTCTAGTCCAAATAATTTATCACTAAATGTTCCAGGCTCTACATTCGCTAAGTTTTTCTCAAACATCATCATTCTAGCATCAATATTATCGATAAAGTGAATAATTTCCGCTTCTTTAATCATAGGTAGTTTTGGAGAACCAAATTCATACTTACCATGATGCGCAAGAATCATATGTCTAAGTAATGTAATCTCTTCAGCTTCAATACCTAATTTATCAGCCATTCGAGCTACTTCATCACTCATAATAACAATATGTCCCAATAGTTCACCTTCTAATGTATAAGAAGTTCCTACAGGTCCACTAAGTTCTACAGTTTTCCCTAAATCATGTAAAATGATTCCGCTATATAATAAATCCTTATTTAATGATGGATAAATTCCTACCAATGCCTTTGCTATTTTCAACATTGTTGTTGTATGGTAAATCAGTCCCGAATAAAAATCATGATGCATTGATTTAGCTGCAGGGTAACTAATAAATTGTTTTTTATATTTATTTAGCAATTCAATTGTTACAGTTCTTAAGTTCTCATTACTTATTTCTTTCAAGAAATAATTTAATTCATTTATCATTACATCTTTTGGTACTGGTGCTGTTTGAATATAATCTTGTATATCGATGTTATCATTTTCTGTAGCCATTCGATAGTTTTTAATTTTCAACTGAAGTTTTCCACGATAATCTAAAATCGTTCCTTCTACATAAACCATCTTACCAGCTTTTAAATTTTCACTATCTTCGTCTTTAACTTCCCAAATTTTTCCATCAATACTGCCAGTTTTATCTTTCAGATACAATGTTAAATATGGTTTCCCACTTGTCGCAATTCCACGAATTACATTATCTAATAATAAAAACATACTAATCTCTTGATCAGTCTTAAAATCACTTATGAACATTTCCTCACTCCTTCTTTTGTATATTTTATATCCATCTTATATTTTACTTTGTATTACAAAAAAATTCAAATAAATATAGTATAATACTTGATAAAATAGAAAAAAAGCCCAGAAACCTCTGAGCTTTCGTCTTATTAGTCAAATAGATCTTTTGCTTTTCTACTTACCTTATCCAGGAAGCTTTCATCTTCTTCGACTTTTTCATCATTTAATTTAGCAAGTTCTAGGTATAATTCACGTTCTTTTGTCGATAAGTTTTTAGGAATTTCAATAGATACCACGATATAGTGATCTCCTTGACCATATCCCATAACACTCTTAACCCCTTTACCTGCAAGACGGAATTTACGTCCGTGTTGTGTTCCTGCTGGAACATTTAGTTCAATTTCACCTGTCAATGTACGAACATCAACTTTTGTTCCTAAAGCAGCCTGTGCTGGAGAAAGTTTTAATTCAGTGTAGATATCATCATCTTCTCTGTGGAAGTATGAATCCTCAGCAACAATTACCTCTATGAATAAATCACCTGCTGGACCTCCATTTTCTCCTGCTCCACCTTTACCACGAAGACGAACACGTTGTCCTGAGCTAATTCCTTCTGGAATTTCTACTTCATATTCTACCTCACGGTTATTGTATCCTTTACCGAAACAGTGAGGACATTTATCTTTAATGATTTTTCCGCGTCCTTGACATTCAGAACATGTACGTTGACTTTGCATACGTCCGAATGGAGTATCTTGAATTACCGCTTCTTGTCCACTACCATTACATCTGTGACATGTATTTACAGATGAAGAATCTTTCGCTCCACTTCCGTGACAGTGATCACATTCTACATCTTTACGGATTTTGATAGTTTTTTTCGTACCGAATACAGCATCCTCAAAACTTATGCGAATACGGTGTAATAAGTCTTCTCCTTGACGTGGGGCATTCGGATTACGACGTGATCCTCCTCCACCGAAGAAACTTGAGAAAATATCTCCAAGGTCATCAAAACCACCTGAGAATCCAGAGAAACCTCCACCGAAGCCACCAAATCCTCCTTGACCGGCTCCACCTTCAAATGCTGCGTGACCAAATTGATCATATTGAGCTTTTTTAGTATCGTCACTCAGTACTTCATACGCTTCTGAAATTTCTTTGAACTTATCTTCAGCGCCTGGCTCTTTGTTGATATCTGGGTGATATTGTTTTGATAATTTACGATATGCTTTTTTAATTTCAGCTGCACTTGCACTTTTACTTACGCCAAGTACCTCATAATAATCTCTTTTTAGCCATCTTAATCTCTCCTATAATTATTTAACAAAGGGAGTGACTCAAAAATCGTGATTTCGGAGAAACAGGATTTTGTTGAGTCACCCCCGCAAAGTTTATTAGATATCTAAAAGTTGTTATAAAGCAAATTTAGATATCAATAAACCACTGCGTCTATGAGTTCCCATATAAACTTTTTCAGAATTTAGAAGCTTTGGGTAACTCCCTTTAGACTATTTATTTAATTATTTTTTTCTCAGTGAAGTCTGCATCAATTGTGTCATCATCGTTATTAGATGAAGTTGCTCCTGCATCTGCACCTTGTGCTCCTGCTGCAGCATTTGCTTGTTCATAAAGTTTCATAGTCATTTCTTGAACTGCTTTTGTTTAATTCATCTTTAGCAGCTTTAATTTCTTCTAAGTTATTGTTTTTTTAATAGCTTCTTTTTAATGTATCGTTTTTTTAGCTTTAATGTTATCTAATAAACTTTGATCTCACTTTTATCTTTAGCTTCTTCTAATGCTTTATCTGCTTGGAATGAAAGTTGGTCAGCTTCGTTACGTACATCAGCTTCTTCTTTACGTTTAGCATCTGCATCAGCATTAGCTTCTGCTTCTTTAACCATTCTATCGATATCAGCATCAGTTAATGAACTGCTTGATTCAATAGTAATTTTTTGTTGTTTTTGAGTTCCAAGATCTTTAGCTGTAACATTTACAATACCGTTTTTGTCGATATCGAATGTAACTTCAATTTGAGGTACTCCACGTGGTGCTGGTGGTATATCTGAAAGTTGGAATCTTCCAAGAGTTTTGTTATCAGATGCCATTGGACGTTCACCTTGTAATACGTGGATATCTACTGCTGGTTGATTATCTGCAGCTGTAGAGAATACTTGTGATTTAGAAGTTGGGATTGTAGTATTTCTTGGAATTAATACTGTCATAACTGATCCCATTGTTTCAATACCTAATGATAATGGAGTTACGTCTAGTAATACAACGTCTTTAACGTCACCTGTAATTACTCCACCTTGGATAGCAGCACCCATAGCTACTACTTCGTCAGGGTTTACTCCTTTATGAGGCTCTTTACCCATTTCTTTTTTAACAGCTTCTTGTACGGCTGGGATACGTGTAGATCCACCAACTAAAATTACTTGATCGATTTCACTTGGATTTAATCCAGCATCTTTAAGAGCTTGACGAGTTGGAATTAATGTTCTTTCTACTAAGCTGTGAGTAAGTTCATCAAATTTAGCACGAGTTAATGTATTTTCTAAGTGAACTGGTCCGTTAGCTCCGGCTGAGATGAATGGTAATGAAATTTGAGTTGAAGTTACACCAGATAAGTCTTTTTTAGCTTTTTCTGCTGCATCTTTAAGACGTTGCATCGCCATTTTATCTTGAGATAAGTCGATAGCTTGTTCTTTTTTGAATTCTTCTACAAGGTAGTCGATAATAGCTTGGTCGAAGTCATCCCCACCTAGTAAATTATCTCCTGATGTAGCTAATACTTCGAATACTCCATCTCCTAATTCTAAGATAGATACGTCGAAAGTACCACCACCTAAGTCGAATACTAATACTTTTTGATCTATATCTGTTTTTTCTAATCCGTACGCTAATGCTGCTGCAGTAGGTTCGTTAATAATACGTTCTACTTCTAATCCAGCGATTTTACCAGCGTCTTTAGTTGCTTGACGTTGAGCGTCGTTGAAATAAGCCGGTACTGTAATAACAGCTTTAGTTACTTTTTCACCTAGATAAGCTTCAGCAGTTGCTTTTAAGTTTTGTAAAATCATTGCTGAGATTTCTTGTGGTGAGTATTTTTTACCATTTACATCTTCTTTATAATCTGTACCCATGTGACGTTTGATAGAAATTACTGTATTAGGGTTAGTGATTGCTTGACGTTTTGCTACTTCCCCTACTTGAATTTCATCACCTTTGAATGCTACTACAGAAGGTGTAGTTCTATTACCTTCTGGATTAGGGATTACTTTGGCTTCCCCACCTTCTAATACTGATACACATGAGTTAGTTGTTCCTAAGTCGATACCTATAATTTTTGACATATTCTTGTCCTCCTTAAATTTATAATAACTATATTTTCAAATTTATTTGTTAAAATGATTATTTCACTCTAACAAAGTCTTATATTACTTTTTAAAATGCTTTTCAGTTTTACACTGAAAATATTCTGCGCAGTGGCTACATACCAATCATTTTGTTGCTACGCTCCTCATTCTTGGTGTAGCTGTGCGATTCTTACTCCTAACTTTTTTCTTCACCTTCTAGGTTTGAAAAAACTAAGGATTAATAATTACGAGTTAACCTTAACCATTGCTGGTCTGATTACTCTATCTTTTAGTTTGTAACCTTTTTGGAATGTATCTAAGATTACTCCGCTTTCTTTGTCGCTTTCTTCTCCTTGCATTACTGCGTGGTGGAAGTTTGGATCGAACTGAGCATTTTCAGTTTCTACTAGTTCAACACCTTCTGATTTAAGCGCTGCTTGTAATCCTTCGTATACCATTTGTACACCTTTTAGAACTGTTTGTACTTCTTCATTAGTTGACTCGACTTGTAAAGCACGTTCTAAGTTATCCAAACTTGGTAAGATTTCTGTAATCACTTTTTGACTCTTATAAGCATTTATAGTGTCAATTTCTTGATTTTTACGTCGTTTAAAGTTTTCAAATTCTGCGTAAAGACGTAAGTATTTATCTTCTGACGCTTTTACTTCTTCTTGCAGTTTTTCAATTTGTTCTTGTAATAACTCTTCTGCAGTTTTTTCAACTACTTCTTCAGAGTCTGTAGTTTCTTCAGTTTCAACAGTTTCTTCTGTTGTTACTTCTTCTTGTAGAGTTTCTTTTTGTTCTTCAGTAGCCATCTCTACCTCCTAATTATTTTAAATTATTATTTAAATTATCACGAACACAAGCTATAAGTGTCATGATTTTTGAATAGTCCATTCTCTTTGGCCCAAATACGGCTATTACACCTTGACCTTTAGATGTGTTATAACTACTAGATACTAATGAAAGATCATCTATATTCCCAAGATTAAGCTCAGTTCCTATTTTAATAGATGGTTTGTCTGTTACTTCATTATTATCTAGAAGCTCGACTATCTTATCATCTTCTAAGAGCGATACTACTTCTTTTAATTTTTCTACATTGTCTATATCGGGTTGCTTAAGTAAATTGTACTTACCCCCTAATGCTACAGTCTTTTTAATTTTATTTTGCAACAATCTATTTAAAGCCACCACTATCATATCGTAGTTGTTAACTTTATTCTTTAAATATTTCTCTAACTCACCGTGAATCATTACGTGAGCTGTTGCCATATCCACATCATAGAAGTAACTTTGAAGAAGATTATTAATCTCCCCTATGTCTTCTGCAGTGAAGTCTGCATCAAGTTTATAGTTTTGTTGGAATACCTCTCCTATATTTGTTACTAATATAACGAGAATACTACGACTACTCAGAAGAATAACCTCTATTTTATTAATGCGCCTATCCGTTTTTGTCGGGGCTAGTATCACCGCCGTACAATCAGTTAAGTCCGATAGTACTATTGCATTTTTTTCTAGATAGTTATTTTCCGATACTATATCACCACCAGAGAGTTGTTTAAGTTTTTCATTCTCACTATTCGATAGTTCATAATCTTTTTTTATGTAATCTACATAATAGCGATAACCTTTTTCCGAAGGTACTCTACCTGATGAAATATGAGTCTTTTTAATCAATCCTTCTTTTTCTAATTTACTCATATCATTTCTTATCGTTGCCGAACTGAAATCAATATTTTGAGCAATTTGCTTAGAACCTACAGGTTGATTAGTCGTAATAAAATTTTCGACTATAGATTGAAGAATGAGTACTTGTCTATCTATTAACATCGTCATCACCTATTCTCCAATTTTGTGTTTTAGCACTCTAAGTATCTGACTGCTAATCACATATATAATAATATCATTAAGGTCAAAATAAGTCAATAGCTTTTTTAAAATATTTTTGACTTTTTTTGACCTTTTATCTTATTATTCTACTTAACCTTGATACAATCACATTTCTAAAAAAATTTTTTTAACGAAAAAAATTCAATTGATTCTTTCGTAGTATTGCACATAATATTGAAAATAAAAATAATAATTTGTAGATGAAGCAACTTATAGCATGAATTTCTAACCTAATTTCTAAATGTAGATTTAATAAAAAAAGTATTATAATTTGTTCCTACCTTCCTTGTAACTTCAATAAAAATTCTTGTATAATAAGTAAACGAAAGAAGTTAATAGAGGTAAAAAAATTTTTGGAACTTATTGAACTTAGAAAAGAACTCGAAGAAATTAACAAAAGAATAACTGAATTTAAAAACTTCATTAAAAAAATAGAAGATAAAAACTGAGCGAGTTGCTGAAATTGAAAATATGATGCTTGAGGCTGATTTTTGGAATGATAGCGAAGCAGCCAGTCTATTAGTTACAGAATCAAAAAGTATAAAAAAAGAACTTGATGAATTTAGTGAAATGATAGACTATTTAGAGCACTCTGAAGAGATGGTTGAGTTTTTAAAAGATGAAGATGACGAAGAAATTTATCAAGACTTACTAGAAACAGTAGTAAATCTTAAATCAAGTGTTGAAGATTTTAGCTTTAGATTATTATTTTCAGAAGAATACGACAATAATACTGCTATACTAGAAATACATGCCGGCGCTGGTGGTACTGATGCTACAGACTGGTCAGAATTAATGTTACGTATGTATGAAAGATTCTTCACAAAGCAGGGGTTAAAATACAGCTATTTAAACTATCAATCTGGTGATATCACTGGTGTTAAATCAGCAACTATAAAAATTGAAGGTGACTTTGCATATGGATTATTAAAAGGAGAAAAAGGTGTTCACCGAGTTGTGCGTATCTCACCTTTTGACCCATCTGGAAAAAGACATACATCGTTCGCTTCAATCGATGTAATTCCAGAATTTAATGATGATGAAATTAATATCGAAATTAATAATGAAGATTTAAAAATAGACACTTACAGAGCTCAAGGAGCTGGTGGACAGCATATTAACACTACTGATTCAGCAGTTCGTATTACTCACCTACCTACTGGTATAGTCGTTCAATCACAAGCAGAACGAAGTCAAATTAAAAATAAAGATGCTGCGATGAAAAATTTAAAATCAAAACTTTATCAACGTGAAATAGAAGAAAAAGAAAAAGAATTAGCAGCAATTCGCGGTGAACAAAAGGATATTGGTTGGGGTTCTCAAATTCGTTCCTATGTATTTACTCCATATACAATGGTAAAAGATCACAGAACAAACTACGAAGTATCCACAGTAGACAAAGTAATGGATGGTGAGATAATCGATTTTATCGATGCTTATCTGCATTACAATATGAAAGAAAAAGAAGTATTATAACTAAATACACGCAAGACACTTATCTGTCTTACGTGTATTTTTTCTATATTAAATTATAATTTTTCGTATTCGGCTGGTACATCAAATGGATTTTCTTTATTAATATGATCGTAGAACATAACTCCATTTAGGTGATCAATTTCGTGTTGGAAACAAATTGCTGGTAAATCTGTTAAAGTTAAAGTAACTTTCTCATCATTTTCATTATAACCAACTACTTTGATTTTTGAATAACGAGGAACATACCCTTTAATTTCTTTATCTACAGATAAACACCCTTCTCCACCAGCTAAGTAACATTTTGCAGCTGAGTTTGAGATAATTTTTGGATTATATAATGCATAAGAAACTGTATCTTCTGGGAACTCCTCATCCGGAATATGCACTGCGATCATTCTTTTTGAAACGTTAATTTGCGGTGCCGCTAATCCTATCCCCGGTTTTAATCCTAATTTTTCTGCTTTCTCATCATCTTGAGAAGCAATAACATATTCTAATAATCCACGTAAAATAGCTTTATCTTCGTCTGAAATCGGACTTTACTTCTTCAGCACGTGCTCTAAGTGTTGCGTGTGGATCAATAATTATATCTTTAGTTGTTATCAATTTTTTTCTCCTTTATTTCTAATTATTTCTCTCGGTCTTTCATCCTTATTTTATTATTTCATAAATAGCTCAGAATGTCAAAGTTTCCTACCCGACAGTTTTTTAAAATTTTATTTTACGAAACATATTAGTATAATTTTCAATCTTTGTTTTAGAATTTTCTGAATTTTACTTTTGTGTTTTTCTATATTTCATGATATCATAGTAGTATTGATAATTTATAAATAAGATTTTTAGGAGGGTGTATTATGACTTTTGAAAATTACCAATATACTAGACCAGATACTGATCAAATAAAAAAACAATTAGAAACATTAATAGAAAAATTAAATTCGGCAAATAACGCTGAAGAAACACTGGAGATTTTTAACGAATATAACAAACTTCGTGATAATGTAAGTACAATGTCACAATTATCAGGAATTCGTGTAACAATCGACACTACAGATAAGTTTTACGAAGCTGAACAAGAATTTTGGGATGAATTTGGTCCTGAACTAGATTCTCTTTACAGTAAATTCGACAAAGCAATGTTCGATTCTAAATTTAAAGAAGAACTTAAAAAAGAAATTGGAGAGCACTACTTTAACTTAATTGAAGCTTCTCTTAAAGTATTCAGCGATGAAATCATTGAAGATCTAAAAGAAGAAAATAAACTTACTTCTGAATATACTAAACTTACTTCAAGTGCTAAAATCCCATTTGATGGTGGAGTACATAACCTAAGCGGTATGGCTAAATATACTCAAGATGCTAACCGTGAAACTCGTCTATCAGCAAGTCAAGCTGTTGCTAAATTCTTCAAAGAAAACTTAGAACAATACGATAGCATATATGACCGCATGATCAAAGTTCGTACTCGTATCGCGAAAAAACTTGGATTTGATAACTTCGTAGAAGTTGCTTACCTTCGTCTACGTAGAACTGACTACAATGCAAAAGACGTTGCAAACTACAGAAAACAAATTTTCGAAGAAATCGTTCCTGTAGTTGAAGAACTTAAAAAAGCACAAGCTAATCGTCTAGGACTTGAAAAACTTTCATTCCATGATGAAGGTGTAACATTCAAATCTGGTAACCCTACTCCAAAAGGTGACCGTCCTACACTTGTTGATTATGCTAAAACAATGTATAAAGAATTATCACCAGAAACTGATGAATTCTTTACATTTATGACTGAAAACAATCTATTAGACTTAGATACAAAACCGGGAAAAGCTGGTGGTGGTTACTGTACATTTATTCCAGATTACAAAGCACCATTTATCTTCGCTAACTTCAACCAAACTCCGCATGATGTTACAGTTTTAACTCATGAAGCTGGACATGCTTTCCAAGTTTTCCAAAGTAGAAATCATATGCCAGATTACGTTTGGCCAACATTTGAAGCTTGTGAAATTCACTCAATGAGTATGGAATTTTTAACATGGCCATGGATGAATCTTTTCTTTAAAGAAGATACTGATAAGTTCAAATACTACCACATGACTACAGCAATTAAATTCTTACCTTATGGTGTTACTGTAGATGAATTCCAACATGAAGTATACGAAAATCCAGAATTAACTCCACAAGAGCGTCGTATGAAATGGTTAGAAGTAGAAAGAAAATACCTACCATCACGTTACTACGAAGAAATTCCAGAACTTGATGAAGGATTATTCTTCTATAGACAAGGACACTTATTCAGCGTACCATTCTACTATATCGATTATACTCTAGCTCAAGTTTGCGCCTTCCAATTCTGGAAAAAAGCTAATGAAAATAGAGAAAAAGCATGGGCTGAGTACTTGCACCTATGTAAACAAGGTGGAACTAAACCATTCTTAGAATTAGTTAAAGAAGCAAATCTAGAAAATCCATTCAAAGATGGAACTATTTCTAATATTGTGCCAGAGCTTAAAAAATACCTTGACTCTGTAGATGCTACAAAATTCTAAAACTATATTTAAAGGCGAGTGATTCAAAAGACCTAAATTTTAACAAAGTGTATATGAAAACTCATAGACGCAGTGGTTTATTGACATCTAAATTCGCTTTATAAAAGCTTTTTAGATATCTAATAAACTGTGCGGGGGTGACTCGACAAAATCGATTTCTTAAGAAATCACGATTTTTGAGTCACTCCCTTTAAACATAAATAATAATTGATTTAGTAGGAGGAAAAATATGAAAGAAAAGAAAATAGCGGCATTTTTCGATATTGATGGAACTCTATATAGAGATTCTTTAATGACAGAACATTTTAAAAAATTAATTAAATACGAAGTTGTAGATGAAAGATATTGGATAAATGGCGTAAAAGATACATACATCAACTGGGATAAGCGTTTTGAAGACTATGATAACTATCTATTTGGTGTATCTGAAGCTTATGTTCAAGCAATAACAGGTCTTCATAAAAAATATATTGATTTTGCAACAGAGCAAGTAATGAAACTTAAAGCTGATCGTGTTTATAAATTTACTAGAAATATTATTGAAAAACATAAAAAGAATGGACATTTAATTATTTTTTTATCTCAGGCAGTCCAGACTATCTTGTTGAAGCAATGGGTAAAAAACATCATGCATTTCTTGCGATTGGTAGTAAATATATTATAGAAAATGATAAATTTACAGGTGAAGTAATTCCAATGTGGGATGCAGATAGTAAAAACAATATGATTGATAAGTTGGTAGAAGAATATAACATAGATCTTTCTGAATCATTTGCATATGGTGATACAAATGGTGATTACAACATGCTAAGACGTGTCGGCAATCCCGTTGCAATGAATCCAAGTCGTGAACTTCTTAGTAAAATCAAAGAAAATAAAGAGCTAGCTGAAAAAGCTACTATTTTAATCGAAAGAAAAGATGTTATTTATAAAACACGAGCAACTATTGATATTGTTGAAATATAAAAAGACTCAAGGCAATTGACATTATGTCATGCCTTGAGTTTTCTCAATTAATAGCTTATGTATTATATAAAAATTCAGAGCCTTCTTCGCTGTTAAGATTAACTCCAGAAACTAATCTATTACCAACTTTTCTATAAAGTTGAGCTTGAGTAGTAAAGGTAAGTTTACTTCCATCTTCCTTAATAATTTTGAAACTCTTACCATTGATAGACCATTCAATTGATACTCCATCATATTTTTTTAGAAGGTATCCTTTATATCTATTAAAAAGATCAGAACTCATTTTTCTTGCTCCTTCTTCATCTATTGCTCCACCTATCCCTTGAGCATCAGCCGGCAACGAATTGCTATCATTTAATAACGCAGGGTTCGGTCCACCTAATTCGACATCAGATCTTTTGTTCTTGCGCTCAAACTCTCTTGCTTTTTCTGCAAGTTCCTTAGTCTTTTGTGCAGCTTCCTGAGCTTTATCATAAAGCTTATTACCCATATCACTTAACAATTGTTTTAAACTATTATTATTAAACTTGTATTTTTCTAAAATTTGAGATAAATCTTTACTAAAATTAACATCTGTCTTAATATTTTTTATCTCTTCTTCAGCTCTCTTATAATTTTCAATATCAGCATTTAACCAGTTAACAGCAGCTGAAAAATTTGAATTTGTATCAAGTTTTTTAGCTTTATCTAGACTATCTCTTGCTTCATCAATTTTTTTATCATTTAAGCTAATAGACGTATTTCTAACCTCTTTGGCAACTTTAATATCCGTCTTAATAGTCGGAATAACTTTCTGAGCAACATCTGTTGTTAAAGTCTCCAGACCTTTTACTCCAACTTCAAAATCATGACTAATATTTATCATATCAACATATTTTTGATACTCTTCTTTTACCTTCTCATCTTTCCCACCACCAAACATAAAATAATACGCTGTAGCACAAATAATAAGCGCAACTATAATACTCGAAAATATAGCAATACTTTTTTTCATATATATTCTCCTGTTATCTAAAATCTTTCCACTCTTCGTGGACTATAAAAATTATTATCTCATAGAAAATCGTATTTTTACTAGAAAAATTTTTTTAACATACAATATGTTTATATAAGTCTGATAATAGCTTGTAGCACTCTGGATATGCAGAAAAATTTTTAATCTACGTACTCTTCCTTTATTAAAAATATTTAATAGTACATTCTTTTTTTATTATAATTATAATCTAGCATCACAATATTTTTTTGTAGTATACCTTATAACCAAAAAAACTTATAAAATTTTTTTATTGAAAAAAATCTTTAAATACTCTTCCCTAAAAATATATATCACAATCAAAAACTAAACGTTAGCCGATAATTAACTCTCTCTAAAAATCGATAAATCTGTTCCTTTTTAGTAGTTTATTTAACTCATTTCTTATTTTAGAAATATTAGAACTATACTTTTTTTATAATAATCAGAATCATTTTGTTAAAAGTATCCTTTCTACATTAGTTAAAAGTATTAAAATTAATTGTATCCATATAAAAAAACCTCCTTAATATACTTAGTATATTAAAGAGGTTGGACAGAATATGGGAAAAAAACTACTTTTTTTATTTTTTTAGCGTTTAAAGCTAATAGACCTATTTGAACTACTACCACTCCTGCTCCAGTAATTCCTTTTTATTATAGTCTTTATTTTTTTCCATTGTTTTTTTATTTCGACACGCTTCACATTTATTATATTTATATCCTTCTTTTAATAATTTATTACAATTTTTTTCCCTTTACATATTTTTTTGACACCTTTATTCTCCTTCTATATAAAAATATATTATCTTCTAATTTATCCTCTATTAATAACTCCTTTTCACTATTATAAGATAACTCTTTAATATTAGCTTCTAAACTTGGCACTTTCTTTTGTCCAATAATTTTTCAGGTAACGAGTCCATAGAATCTAGTCGTTCAATCAATCCTTCAACTTTAAAAATAAGATTTATCTAGATAATTTCTATAATAATTTAAACTCTTTTTCATTGATTCTTCTTCACCTAAAAACTTGATATCCTATTGCCGAAACTAAGGATGTTATATTCAAAGCAGATAAATTTTCTCTTATTTCTGAAATCCTCATATCTATATCTTCTTGTTTTGATCCTCTAATAAATTTTCCAATAGTGCTTTCAGGCTGTTCACTTATAAATTTTAAATTTGAACTTTGACTAAGCATTAATAGATTTCTTGAATCTTCTGCAGAATGTATAACACTTAATAATGCTTGTTGTTTTAAGATTTCATTTTTTATCTCCATGGCTTGAATCAGTTTTTGTTGACAACTATAAGCTAATGCTAGTCTGTCATTTTCTAAACCTACTCGCACCTCTTCCACCGCTAACTTAATTTGGTTAATTTCTTCGGCAATTTCCTTCATTTTTAATTGAGCAGTATAATCTGCTAAAGCTTCATTTAATTTCGGGAACTCCTTAAATTGTTTTAATTCTATATTAGCAACTATTTTTTTCGTATCACAATCTCTTAATTCAGCTATTAGTGAACCATCCTTTTTAGTAACAAACTCTATTACTCCCTTTTTTAATTTTTCTTTTTGATCATCTGTCAGCACAGCTTGTAGAGATTCTTTAGGAATCATAGCTTTTAAAGTATTAATAAATACTGGTGCCTCATAGAGTATATTTTCCATTTTTTTCAAAATAGTATTTTTGTTCTTATTAAAATATTTTTTTAAACCTACATTATCTATATAACCACTATTCTCTTCACTATATTCCACTATAATTTCATTACCATCATCCTTTATAATTTCCTTAGCTTTTACATCTATAACTACATCTTTATTATCCATTAATTTCCTCCATACATATTAATGCTAGATATTTTACAAATATTATCTCTATATCTCCCTCTCTTCTATTATTCTTACATTTTCTCCTTGGCTATTAAGCCACATTTTTATTCCATCACCATAGCTTTCTGCTACTATCGTAAAAACTTTATCATCTGTTTTTATTACCTTTGCTGTCGGCAATCTATCTAGCATTGCTTCAAGCGATGGTCCACTAAATTCAAATGTAAATTTCTTTAATTTCCCTCCGTACATAAACTGAATTCTCTTACGAAATTCCCCGTCTTCAAATCTATCTCTATATGGAATATAGAAAGTTTCGTCTTTATATTTAATATTACTCATTCTATCAATTCGAAAGACTAGTGGTACGTCTTCTTCACTAGTTATTCCATAAGCTATTAAATAAAAATAGAATTCCGAGAACATAATAGAAATAGGACGCACTTCTTTTTTAGTTTGTTTTTTATCCATTCGAGTATAATCAAAAGTTATTACCCTAGTTTCTCTAATTACATTCGACAAACTCCACAATACCTCTAGTAAATCTTTTCCATGCTGCAGTTCAGTGTAGTAAAAATCTTCATTATTAATCAATTCTCTAACATGTATTTTACTTTCCCAACTTAATTGATTTTGTAATTTTTTTAATAATAAAGACATCTCTTTTTTATTAAAAGCTCTACTTTCTAACAAAATTTTACTAAGTGCTAAAAATATCTTGTTGAGTAAGAGTATTATCACTTTCACTAACAGCTGTATAAATATACTCTTTGTTCTTTACTATTATTTCAAATTCTCCAATCTCTTCTTTTTTTCTCAAATAGATAATCTCTCAATTCATCAATATCTCTTTGAATAGTTTTTAAGAGAAACTCCATATTCATTAGCTAGGTCTTCTTTTACTAACCTCTCTCCTCGTCTAAGTCGATCATATATTTCTAATCCACGAAACTTCTTATCCCTTGAATCACTCAAATTATTCGCCTCTTTCTAATTAATCCTATAAAGTCTTATTTTTTTCATTATATATTATAAAAATATTCTCTTTCAATCAATTTTATTATTATTTTTTTAATAATAACTTCTATATTTTATAAACATATTTTTACATTAAACTTCGGACATATTTTTGTCTATTTTTTTAAAAAAAGATATTAATTGGTTTTTTTCCTTTGTTGAAAAATAATGATTTCATTCTTAATTTTTTTAAAAATCAGTATTAATAATATAATTTTAAAGGATACCTCAAAGCAAAAACTGTTGACACTTGCATCATTACAGTTGTCAACAGCTTTAAATCTATAATTGTAATTTATTTTATTTTTCTGAATCTTTCCATACAAATAGTGCTCCAACACTATTGATAATGTAGAAGATGTATTTACCAACATTAGCGAAGTTCCCTTGAACTATTGCTTTTGTAAGTTGAACAAAATTATATAATAACCAGAACGGCCATTGTGTCGTTAACTTAAATGTATTTAATCCATTCCCCATTAATGAAAATGCAAACGCGATTGTAGTGATGTATGCAAGAGTGCTCATCTTACCGTGATATCCAATGTAATTTGTTGCATAAGAAAATACAAATGAAAAAATCGCAATTGCTGTTAATACTGTATACAGTTTTGCTTTAGACATTGTATTTGGTTTGTCTGTAGACTTATTCCATACATAGATTGCACCTAAATAGATTAAAAATGTCACTGGATATGTAATGATTGCCGCCTTATTTCCTAAAATATAATCAATAACTCCCGATAACACTGCGTTAATAATACCTAAATAGTTTCCAAGTTTACTTAATTTTCCTGTAAATCTTGTCGATAACATTGAAATACCAACATTAATAACAGAAATAAATCCAAATGGAACAAGTGCAGTCCACGGTCCCCAATCAACGAATTTATCCAATCTTGTTGCTAAATATCCAGATGCGATAGCTATACTAATTACTAAAGCAACTCCTAATAAATCAAACCATTTTGATGTTGCAAATATTTTTAACTTTTGTTTCATAAAGCATGTTATTCCTTTTTTTAAATTATTATATTTTTATAATGTAATAGTAATTTTTTTTAGGTTCTTAGTATCTTTTTTTATCACTTACTAAAAAAATCTTATTTTTCATTATACATCAAACATTTTCAACTTTCAATATAATTGTTTTTTTACGCTTTCATAAAAATTATTATATAACAAAAAAATAATTTCTTAAAATATAATTACTAAATTTACTTTATTAAAGTTTTTTTAATCTGATACATAAAAAAATCATTTAATTTTTTTACTTTATTAGAAATTTTTTTTATTTTTTTATGATAAAACTTTTTATTTTTTTTAAAAAAATTTCTTTCTAATTGCTTTTACTTTCTAATTGATAATGATTATAATTTATAATAGGACAAATATTAATCATGAAAGTGAGTTTAAATTAATGAAGAAAAAAATAAATTATTTTTTTAGCCCTAATGACTGGTACTATCGTTATTAGCGGATGTTCTGCTAAATCAGATAAAAAGGAAGAAAATAAATCAGCTCAAGTTGATACATCAAAAGGAACAAAAGAACAACTTAAACAAGCTACTGAGCTTTACAAAAAATTCGTAGAAAATCAAGTAGATACTCTACTTAAAGATACTGAAAAATTTGCTGAAACTATTAAAGCAGGAAATCTAGAAGAAGCTAAAAAACAATATCCACTTATTCGTATGGCATATGAACGTTCAGAACCAATTGCTGAAAGTTTTGGAGAATTAGATGTAAACATCGACTTCCGTCTTGCTGACTACTTAGAAGAAAAGAAAACTGAAGATGGATGGCGTGGATTCCACAGAATAGAAAAAATTATGTGGGAAAAAAATACTACTAAAGGTACTGAAGAATATGCAGACCAACTAGTAAAAGACATTAAAGAACTAAAAGCTAAAGTTGCTACTGTTGAAGTTACACCTGACTTAATGGTAACTGGAGCTGTTGACCTACTTAACGAAGTTGCAACACAAAAAATCACAGGGGAAGAAGAAATCTTCTCTCACACTGACCTTTACGACTTCAAAGCTAATATCGAAGGTGCTGAAGAAATCTTCAAAATCTTTAAACCTTTAATCGAGAAAAAAGACAGCAAATTAGCAAAAGATTTAGTTGAAAAATTTGCTACAATCAACGGTCTATTAGATAAATACAAAACTGATGACAAACACTATAAACTATATACTGACTTAACAAAAGAAAATACGAAAGAACTTTCTGAAGCGGTAACTAAATTAGGTGAACCACTTTCACAAATGGGTGTAATTTTAGACGAAGAGGCTAAGTAATATGGAAGAATCTGGTAAAAAATGGATTGATAAAAAAATAACAAGACGTGATTTCCTAAAGAAAGCAGGAATGACTGGAGCTGGTGCCGTTGTCGGAGCCTCTGCTCTTGGAGGTTTTTTCGCTAACAAAGCTGAAAATAATAGAGTTATTGCTGATGGCGACGAAAAGATAACATTCTACGGAAAGCATCAAGCTGGAATTACTACTCTAATGCAAAAATGCGCTTATTTCGTAGTATTAGATTTACACTCTACTAAACGTGATGATGTCATTAACATGTTTAAAGAATGGACTAAATATAGTGAAAAATTAATGAACGGTGAATTAGTTGAACCTGCTCTTAAAAACCATTATTTACCACCAAAAGATACTGGAGAAACGGTAGGATTAAACCCCTACCGCTTAACTCTAACTTTTGGAATTAGTCCAAGTTTTCTTAAAAAAATGAAATTGGAAAATAAAAATCTTGAAGAATTTAAAGATCTACCACCATTCGCTAGAGAACAGCTTAAAGAAAAATATACAGGTGGGGATATTTGTATCCAAGCATGTGCAGATGATGAGCAAGTATGCTTCCATGCAATACGTAATTTAGTTAGAAAAGCTCGTTCTACAGTAACTATGAAATGGAGCCAATCAGGTTTCGCTGCAATCGGTAATCGTGTTGAAACACCACGTAACCTTTTTGGTTTTAAAGATGGTACTGCTAATGCTACTAAAGAAGAGCAATTTGACAAAATCGTATGGTGCGACAAAAACAACTGGATGAAAGATGGAAGTTATATGGCTGTCAGACGTATTCAAATGCACCTTGAAACATGGGATAGAACAAATTTAAACGAACAAGAAATACCTTTGGGAGATATAAAGAAAGTGGGGCCCCATTTGGTGAAACAGATGAATTTGCACCAATAAACCTTGATAAAAAAGGTCCAGATGGCAAACCTTTAATACCTGTAACTTCACATGTCCATTTAGCACATAAACCAGGTGTTGAATTACTTAGACGATCGTATTCTTATTCAGACGGCATAAATGAAACTACAGGTCAATTTGACTCAGGTCTCCTATTTATTTCTTTCCAAAAAGATCCAAAACAATTTATTACAATTCAAAACAGCTTAGGAACTGAAGATAAAATGAATGAATACATAACTCATATAGGTAGCGGCCTATTTGCTTGTTTTGGAGGAATTAAGGAGGGTGAATATATTGGCCAAAAACTTTTTGACTAAGATTATTTTAGCCTTTATTCTGATTCTTAGTTTTAGCTCACCATATTTAAAAACTATTGTAGCTAAAGAATCATATAGTAATCTTTTCATTAAAATTACAGATGCCAACACCGCATTAACAAACAATGATAAAGATAAAGCTAAAAAATTAATAGATGAATTTAAAATAGAATTTGAGTCGACAAAAAATTCAGATTCTGAAGCTGGAAAAAAAGTTAAACAAACATTAAAAATCAAACAACATCAATGAAGATCAACTTAGAGAGTTATCAACTACCCTACTTGCATTTGAAAATGAACAAAATCCTCTTGATATCGAATCAGAAAAGAAAGCTTTTAAAACGAAACTCTTTCCTGCTTTTGATAAACTAGAAAAAGCAATTGATACTAAAAATATAGAAACTATGAAAGCTGAATATGTAAAATACAACGCTGCTTGGGTTAGAAATGAAGGTATCGTAAGAACACTTGAACCTGCTTACTATGGAAAAGTCGAAACAACAATGTCATTTCTTCGTAGTTCAATGGAAGCTGAGCCTTACGACTATCAAACTACAAAAATGTATTTAACAGATTTAAAAACCTACCTTGATGATTTTCTAGCTGGTAAAAAACTAGAACAATCTTCAGATGTAAAAACACTTGAACAAGGTATAAAACTTCTAGAAGAAAGTTACTCAGCATTCAAAGATGGTAACAAAGCTCAAGGTTCTCAAAAAATGAAGAAATTCATTGAAGTTTGGCCTGTTATCGAAGGAGAAGTTCGTACACGTAACGCTTCGTTATATACTAAAGTAGAGAGTGAAACTCCTATTATTATGGTTAAAGGTAGCGAACAAAGATATCAAGATCAACTTAAAAACTTGATTTCAGAGCTTTCTAAAATCGATACGAAGTCTAACTATACTGCATTAGATTCTATGTTAATTTTACTTCGTGAAGGTGTAGAAGCACTTATTATAGTTCTTTCTTTAGCCAGTGCTTTAAAAGTAGCAAAACAAAGAAAAGGATTAATCTGGATATACGCAGGTGCTGTAGTAGGTATTCTTTCTAGTATACTTGCAGCTGTGGTCTTTAAATACTCTTTCCCTGCTCTGTCATCTGGTACTAACAGAGAGATTATTGAAGGTGTTGTTGGTATCTTTGCAGTAGTAATGATGATAGGTATCGGAATTTGGCTACATAGTAAAAGTTCTGTTAGAGCATGGAAAAAATATATGGACACTAAACTAAATCTAGTTCTTTCAACCGGAAGTTTTATATCTATGTTCACACTTAGCTTCCTAGCTGTGTTTAGAGAAGGTGCCGAAACTATTCTATTCTATGCTGGAATCATGCCATTAATTTCAACAGCTAACCTGTTAATCGGAATAGCTCTTGCAATCGTTGCATTAATTATTATCGGTATAATTATGGTAAAAGCATCAGGTAAACTTCCTATCAGTAAGTATTTCTAGTGCTATCTTGGTTAATCTATATTCTAGGATTCAAGATGCTTGGAGTAAGTATACATGCTCTACAAATAACTGATATTGTTTCAAATCATATTATAGACTACTTACCTACTATCGAAATCTTAGGAGTTTATCCTAGTTACGAAGTAGTAACTGCTCAACTAATTTATATCGCAGTTGTAGCTATTAGTATATTTTATGAAAAATCTAAAAATAAATAGGTAATGAATGATGAAATATGGAGATAAAATTTCTACCGTAGATCATCTAACTGAACTACGAAAGAGACTAATACTAAGCCTTGTGTTTTTTATTGTCTCTTTCATAGTTAGTTTATTGTGGTCAGCGGATATTTATAAATTTTTAACTAGTAATTTTAATAATAAATTGATTGTTCTTGGACCTAATGATATACTATGGATATATCTAACACTCGCAGGTCTTTGCGCCTTTACCTTTTCGATACCATTTATTTGTTATCAAATTTGGGCATTTATAAAACCTGCTTTAGAAGAAAAAGAAGCTCGTGCTTTACTTGCTTATATACCAGCAGTATTCATTTGCTTCACAGTAGGTTTAATCTTCGGGTTTTTTCTAGTAACCCCTGCTATTTTAAATGTACTTCTTTCTATTGGTGATGACCTGTTCAATACACAATTAACAGCTCAAAATTACCTATCGTTTGTTATTAATACAACAATACCGATAGCTATACTTTTTGAATTTCCTGTTGTTGTAGCATTTTTAACATCACTAGGTATTCTAACACCATCGTTTTTAACACGGAATAGAAGATATGCATATTTTATACTAATAGTAATAGCTGTTGTTATTACACCTGCTGACTTTATCAGCGATATCGTTATGTCAATACCATTAATTTTAATTTATGAAATTAGTATCGTTATTAGCAAGTATATTTACAACAAAAGAGGTGAAAAATAATGGGATTTTTACGTGATATCGGGGCTCCTGGAGTTATAGTTCTTATTATAGCTGCTCTAATCATCTTCGGTCCTAAACGTCTACCTGAACTTGGAGAATCAATAGGAAAAATGTTCACATCATTTAAAAAATCAATTTCAGGTCTAACTGAAGAAGAAAATTCAACAAAACAAGACGATAAAAAAGACAACTAAAAATAGACTTTACAATATGTTTAAAGCATATCTGTAAAGTCTATTATTTTTGTCTTATTTTGATAATTCAGTTAAATCATATGGTGTTTGTTGATAAACTTGGTTTAACCAGTTGTGATAGAATAAGTAAGCAACACCTCTCCATCTATTTTTAGGAGTCTTAGTATCATCATTTCCTGGGTAATAATTCACCGGAACTTCTATAGGTAAGTTACTATTTTTATCACGAATATATTCATTATGAAGTGTATCAGCATCATATTCAATATGCCCTGTCACAAATATTTTTCTTAAATCTTTAGTCGCAACAAGAAGCGTTCCAACATCTTCTGATTTGGCAAGAATATCTAATTCAGAAATAGTAGGAAGTTTCTCCTCTTCTATCTTAGTATGTCTAGAATGAGGAGCTAAGAAAGTATCTGTAAATCCTCTAGTTAATGTGTGATTTTCCATAAGAACATCATGTTCAAAAACCCCAAATATCTTATCATCAACTTTCTCTTTTTTTACACCAAAATGGTAATATAAACTTGCTTGTGCTGCCCAACATATATTTAATGTTGAAAATACATGTGTTTTACTCCAATCAAAAATTTGATTTAACTCTCCCCAATAGTTTACATCTTCGAATTCTAAATGTTCAATTGGCGCTCCCGTAATAATAAGTCCATCGTAATACTTATCTTTTACTTCATCAAATGTTTTATAGAATTTTTCTAAGTACGATTGTGCTGTATTTTTCGCTACATGACTAGTAGTATGTAAAAATTCTACTTTGATCTGAAGTGGAGAATTCCCTAAAAGTCTTAATAACTGACGTTCTGTTTCTTCTTTCTTCGGCATTAAATTCAAGATTAGTATTTTTAAAGGTCTGATATCTTGGTTCTTCGCTCTATTTTCCTCTATTACTACTACGCCCTCTTCTAACAGCTTATTTTTTACCGGTAATTCATTTTGTATACATATTGGCATTGTTCGTCTCCTTAACTACTCTTTTTCTTAAATAAAAAAACTCGCCACTATTACAAACTTATGTAATAGGGACGAGTCTATCGTGTTACCACCCATATTCGTGAATATATTTATTCACCTTTATCGATACGTGTTCATATCATTGTGCTATATCGTGCACCTACGTAATTACCTATTAGATAATTATTACTCCGAGACCATTTTCAATTATATCTTTTCTTACTTTCTTCCACCAACCGAAAGTTCTCTGCTTTGAATCGATTATAATCTACTTATCTCTTCAATGTGTTTCATATTAGTTTACTTAACATTATAAAGAATTTAACACTATTTGTCAATAGAAAGCGCCTTAAAAATCTTAGAATCAAAGAAATCTTCGTTTCTCTATTATCTATAAATTATTTATTAAACTCAATAAGTTCAAACTTGTTTCCATCATAATCAAGAACACTAACTGAAGTATTTACTATTACTCCACGTCCTACTTCTTTAATACCTTTTTGCGTTAAGAAAGAACGGATTAAACCACCATGACATACCGCTAATATCGTCTTATCTGGGTGTTCTTCGTGCTTTTCTTTAAAGAATGCTTCTACTCTATCTGCCGCATCTGAATCTAATTCCATACCTCTTGTTTCTCCAGCCTTAAGACCAGCTCCGTACTCTGCAAAAGATACGCCTTCATATTCCCCATATGATTTTTCTATTAATCTTTTATCTTTTATTACAGATAAATTTATTTTCTTCACTATTTGAATTATCTAGCATGTATCTAGCAGTATCAAATGCTCTTCCTAAAGTGCTACTATAAGCAACATCAATAGTATATCCTTCTATTTTTTTCCCTGCAGCAATACCTTGACGGATTCCTTCTTCATTCAAAGGAATATCTGTATGTCCTTGAACTAATTTATTTTTATTATAATCTGTTTCTCCATGTCTTGCTAAAATTATACGCATGATCTCATCTCCTTACTAAAAAATTAGGGAGCGACCAAATAAAATCAATCTTTATAAAACTATGATTTTTTAGCCGTTCCCTTAATAATTTTAAATATTAAATTTCTCTAATGTATAGTCTTTTCCGTCATAGTGCAACACGTTTAATGCAGTATTATTAATTAACATATTAGATTCAGGATATAATCCTAAAGTACGTAAAAATATACGAATAAATGCACCATGACAAACTACTAAAATTGTTTCATCTTTATGATTTAGATATTTTTCATTGAAGAATGAACTTGCTCTTTCATAAACTTCCTCATCTTTTTCAATAGACTCTAAGCCAATCTGAGCTTCTAATGCTGAAAAATATTCATCAAAAGTACTCTCTTCGAAATCACCGAAGAATTTCTCTATTAAACGAGCATCTTCAGTAATTTCTTTATTAACATTAACCTCATTATTAGAATTATCAAGCATTAGTCTAGCTGTCTCTACAGCACGTTTTAACGGACTACTGAAGGCAAAATCAATGTTATACTCCGTTAACTTTTGACCTGCATTTCTCGCTTGACCTCTTCCAGTTTCATTTAATTCAATATCACTGTGTCCTTGAATTAATTTATTTTTGTTATAATCTGTTTCACCATGTCTTACTAATAATATTTTCATGATTTTTACCTATTCAAAAATGAAATCTTCATCTTCAATTGATTCAACATTCATACTTACAACATATCCATCACCTTTAACACTGAAGAAATCATGGTTTTTAGTGTTAGTATTCATTGCATTTTCAATGATTGGATTAATTTCTTTATCTTCGAAGTATCCAGGGTATCCTAAATTAGCTAAAGCGCGGTTAGCATTGTACTCTACGTAGTCTTTAACATCTTCATATAGACCAATCTCGTCGTAAATATCTTTAGTATATTTTAATTCATTTTCATATAAATCTAATAATAATTTATACATTTCTTTTTCAGCACGCTCTTGCTCTTCTGGAGTTAAAGTTTTGAATATTTCTTGTGCATCAAATCCAGTAAACTTCCGTGAATAGTTTCATCTAATAAGATTTTACGGATAATTTCTCCAGAAGTCGTTACTTTACCTTGTCCAGCTAAATATAATGGATAGAAGAATCCACTATAGAAAATATAACTTTCTAAGAATACTGAAGCTACACGAGCCATATATAAGTCATAAGTCGGAACTTCTGGTTTAAATAACTTCATGTAATAATCTTCAATTAATTTCGCTTTGAATTGAAGCTCTGGATTACTTGGAACCCATTCGTCTAATAAGTAATCTGTTTCTTGTGAAGGGATTAATGATGTAAAGATTGTTGAATAACTTTTTGCGTGAATTTGCTCCATCATTCCCATAAAGCTGTACACAGCTTGTTTTCTCATATCTTCAGTATGTAGAGAGAGACAAGCGGCATACCTTTATCACCTTGTTGAGTATCAAGACCAGTTAAACCAGCTAATACTTTTTTGTAAGCTTCACGTTCTTTATCATTTAAATCTTCGTTCCAACTCTTAATATCTTTTGATACTTTAAACTCAGTATCAACCCAAAATTGAGCAATATTTTGACGCCAATACATAAATGTTAAATCATCTTGTTTATTCCAGTTTACAGCTTTCATAATTAGTAATTTTTCCTCTCTTTTCTATATAGCACATGAAGTACATTCTTCTACAGAAAGTAATTTATTTCTTGTGTAATATAGTGATTTCAATCCTTTGTGATGAGCATAAATATAATATCTAGCAAGCTCTCTTGTTGTGATATCAGAATTTACAAATAAAATCACAGAAATACCTTGGTCTACGTGTTCTTGAATAACTGCCATTAAATCAATAAGCTTCATTTGATCAATAGTAAATGCAGATTTATAGAACCATTGAGTTTTTGGACTTAAGTATGGCATTGGATAGAATGTTTCAGCATTTCCATAACTTCTACGTTCAATTTTATCAACAATAGGTAATACACTTGATGTTGAATTTGAACATAAGAAATACTTTGTGTTGGTGCAATCGCCATTCTATATGCGTGATATAGTCCATTTTCTTTTACTCTATTTTTTAGACTTCTCCAGTCTTCTCTTGTTGGAATGTGAATTCCATCGAATAACTCTTTTACTTTATCAGTTACTGGTAAGTAGTCATTTTCAATATATTTAGTGAAATATCTACCATTGTAGTAATCTGACTTTTCAAAGTCTTTAAATGTTTCATTACGTTTTTTAGCAATTTGCATTGAACGTTCTAATGTGTAGTAGTTCATCATCATGAAGAATACATTTGCGAAATCTTTCGCTTCTTCACTCTCATAAGCGATTAAATTTTTAGCTAAGTATCCATTTAAGTTCATTGCTCCTAACCCAACAGAGTGGAACTCATCATTAGCTTTTACTACACCCGGTGCATTCTTAATCTTAGTAGAATTACTTACGAATGTTAATGCATCCATACCAGAGTAAATAGATTCTTTAATCTTTTTACTTTCCATTACATTAACAATGTTTAATGAAGCCAAGTTACAAGAAATATCACGTTTAATAATGTCATCTTCACCATAGTCTTTAATTATTGAAGTTTCTTGTAATTGGAAAATTTCAGTACATAAGTTACTCATCTTAACCTGTCCAATTTCACGAAGTGCGTGATCTTTATTTGCGTTATCTTTGAACATTAAGTATGGGTATCCTGATTGTAATTGAGTTTGTGCTATTAAGTTAAGCATATCACGAGCATCAAATTTACGCTTCATGATATTTTCGTTCGCTACAAATTCATCATAGTGCTTAGCGATATCAATATCATCAAGAACTAACCCATACTCTTCATAAATAGAGTGTGGTCCAAACATGTAGAAATCTTTATTCTCACGAGCTAAATCAAAGAATAATGATGGTACGATAATACCTGTAGAAATTGTTGGAAGACGTAATTCTTCATCGGCATTAACTTTTTTAGTATCTAAGAATTCTAATACGTCATAGTGGAAAATGTTCAAATAAACAGCTCCAGCCCCAGGACGTTGTCCAAGTTGATCAGCATATGCAAAACCTTGCTCTAAAGATTTAGCTACAGGAATAACACCTTTAGCAACCCCTTTAATTCCTTTGATACTCTCACCACGTGCACGAAGTTTTGATAAGTTAATTGCAACCCCTCCACCAATTTTTGAAAGTTGTTTAGCCGTTGAATCGATGTAATTAATTGAGTTAAGTGAATCTCCTACTTCTAATAAGAAACATGATACTAACTCTCCACGACGACTTCTTCCAGAGTTCAGGAAAGTTGGTGTCGCTGGTTGTAGTCTTTGCTCAAGCATTGAAATCATAAGCTCTTTAGCTAAAGCAACATCTCCATCAGCTAAATACATAGCAACGATGAATACGTGTTGGTTAAAGTTTTCTAAATATTGTTTTTTATCATTTGTTTTTAATGCATAATCTTTATAGAATTTACTTGCTGCCATGTAACTTTTGAATTCAAATTTAAAGTTTGCAGCTAATTCTAAACATTCTAGAATTTCATCTTCAATATATTTATCAAAGATATTATAGTAGAAGTTCTCTTTTACTAGATATCTAAGTCTTTTCATTTCTGAACTAAATTTTACAGTTCGAAAGTCTACTTCACGAAGAAATTCTTCAATAGCCTCAATGTCTTTTTCTAATTTGAAAAATCCATTGTCACCTCTTTTTGTTACTTCATTATTTAGTTCAATATGGTTAAATTTCTCCATTCTTTACACTCTCCAAATATATTTTTTTAAATTTTATTAAGTCTTTTGTATTTCCGTGTAATTCTATTTTCATAAGTAATGGTACGTTATACTTCTCGCTAATCGTTTCTGAAGCTTTAGCAAATCTATTACCCCAGTTTTTATTTCCACTACCTACTACCCCTTTTAAATGCTTATGGTTATTTTCTAAAAACTCTGCTACACCTTCAGGGACTTGTCCGAAACCTATCGTTGGTGTTATTAAAATATAATCGAAATCAACTTCATAATCAATATCAAATAGGTCAATAACGTCCTCTTCTGGGATTTTACACATGTCTACAAATCTCTTACAATTTCCAGTTAATGAAAATACAATTATCTTCATTTTTTCTCACACTCCCGCAAAATATTTCCGGGGATATTTCCCGGAAATTTAACAACTTATATCAATTATACACTTTATTTTATTATTTTTTTCAATGATTATTTTTTTCCTATGAAAAGGCTTCAATTCTTTTTTTGGAAATTTCTATACTTATTTAATATTTTAGAAATCTGTTATCTTACTTAGGCATCTATAAACTAAAAAAATATTATTGTAAAAAATTTTTTTACATTTCGTTTTTTTATAATATTATAGACAAAAAAACTTTAAACAAAAATTACTCTGTTTAAAGTTTTTCTTCTATAATCATATTAATTTATTCTATCGCTTTTTTTCTTCTCGCAAATTCAGAGAAATAGAACTTATCGACCCTATGACGACTCTCTGTATAATGTAGGAAATCAGTTCCTTCTGTATACACATCACTTCGTAATACTGCAATATGTTTATGACCATTTAAATCAATATATGTAGTATCTTCTTCATTAACAGGTTCAATTTTAAAATCCTTATTTCCATAGGAGATTTTAATTCCTAAATCCTTTTCTAGATATTCATATAATGATTCCTCTACACGATTTGTAGGTAGATCCCCTATTGTGCCTTTTCTAATATAATCTTTATCTAGGATTACTGCTTCTCCATCCACTATTCTTTGGCGTACTAAGTAGATTAATTTTTCATCCGGTTTAACAAGACCAAGTCTTACTAAAAAATCTGGAGCATCTACTTCTTTATTCACTAACACTTTAGTAGTTGCATCTACATCTTGAAATTGGCGACGTTCTTTAAAACTTAAAATCCCTGTTACAGGTAATCTAAATCTATGAACATCTAACACTATAGATCCTTTCCCTTGTATTTTGTGAATATAACCATTTTCTAATAATAGTAGTAATGCTTTTCTTATAGTTTCCCTAGAAACATTATATTCTCTTGCAAGTTCATTTTCACTAGGCAAGAGAGAGTTAGACCTATATTGCCTATGCTCTATTTTTTCTCTTAACTCTAAATAGATCTTAAAAAACTTATTCATGATTTCCCCCAAAATAAATAACTATATGTGTATATTTTACCATAATTTATATAAATATTAAATGTTTTTTTACTCAAAAACTTTTTATAAATCCCCAAATTTTTTTGTTAATTTGTGTAAATATGTAAACCAAATTCAATGCAAACAACATTACTGCAACTATGTTTATGTGTTATAATGTTTATTGGAGGTGCAATAATGAGAAAAATATATTATACAGTTCCTTATTGTTATAGAAAAATTTTTTTCACTATTTATTAGTGGGATACTAGCCATAATATTTTACAATTGTTTTTAATTTGAATTTTTTTATAAAAATTTCTATCAAAAAGAAAAATTTAGCCCCTAAAATTGGAACCACATATGATGAACTAATACAAAAACACTACTAATTTACTTGATTATCTCAATCATAAAACAATGCTAAATTTTTGATTGGTATTCAGATAAAGACATACTTCATATGCAAGATGTAAGAACACTATACAATGTAAGTTACAAAAACTATGGTATTCTTCTTTTGTATTATTCATTATTTCAACCATAACATTAGTATTTCTTTTGCAAGAAAGAAACACTTTTTTTATATCTCAAGAACATTTAACAAAAGTACTACTATCGTTTATTATAGTAATCGGTGTTTTTATCATGTATTATTTCATACAATTTCACATCATTTTTGGATAAAAATTTCATCAACTTCTATTTTCTAACGATCTTTGGTTGTTAAGTCCTGATGAATCAAATTTAATACAAATGGTACCTGAAGAATTTTTTTCATAAGTCTAATTACTACAATAATCATACATATATTTATATTATTTATTACATTATTTGTTCTAAATACTCTAGTGAAAAAAAGGTTTAAAAAAATAATTAGTCTTAAAGATGATATTTAAAAATTTAATTTATTATAATTATGTGATATAATAAATTCTAGTTTCAAACAAATAAATTATGAAAGGATATAATATGGCTCAAAATGATAAAAATATTGTTACTGAAGATAAAGTAACATTTAGATTATGTGATGATTGCCTTGGTGTTAATCTTAAAACTTTAATCCCAAAATTAAAAAAGAAAGCTCCAAATGCTGAATTTATCATAGGATGTCAATCTTATTGTGGACCTGGAAGAACTCAGACGTTTACACTTGTTAATAGTAGAATTTGTATAGCTGATACTGAAGTTGAGCTAATGCCTTTAGTTGATGAAAAACTTAGAGATCGAATGAGCGCAGAAGACGAAGAAAAATACAGAAAACGTCTTGAACGTCGACTTGAACGTACTTTCTATTTCATTATCCCTGAAAATGCAACAATAAAAGTTGGTGAAGAAGTAGATACTAACAAAGATGGAGTAATTGCTCGTAAAGCAGGAAAATCTTATTTAGATGATCTTATTATCGAAGGTGAAGTTGATAACACTAAACCTGGAACTTATGAATTAATATACAGAGTAACTATAGATAATAAAGAACACAAACGAAAAAGACTTATTACTGTTATTGATGAAAACGTATAATCAATATTCATAAATACATATAAATATAAACCTATGGAATAAACGTTGTATATACGCTTTCTCATAGGTTTTTTCTTAGTTTTTATAAATAATTTTTATACTGTTTTTTTGAAAATAACGTTTACTTTTTTTGTAAATATGATATAATATAAGTAAAGACATAGAAGTCGGAGGTTATGATCATGGAAAATAAATATTCTAAAATTTTAGTCGCAGTTGACGGTTCAAAACAAGCTGAATGGGCTTTTAAAAATGCCGTAGCCATTGCTCAAAGAAACGAGGATGCAGAGTTATACATCGCGTCTGTTATTGATGCGACAATCGCAACTTCTGGTTTATCAGATCCATACATTTTCAACTCATTCTACAAACGTACTAAAGAATTAGTTGATAGCTATGTAGAATCTGCTAAAGAAGATGGATTAACTAAAGTATTCGGTATCGTTGAACAAGGTATTCCTAAAATAGTTCTTAGTGAAGATATTGTTGACGAAAGGTATCGATCTTGTAGTTTGTGGATCTTCTGGTTTAACTGGATTCAAACGTATGCTTATGGGATCAGTGTCTGAAGGTATCGTTAGATATGCTAAATCTGACGTAATCATCATTAAACAACGTTCTATCCCAGCGGATTTCGAAGCAACTATTGCTAAAAAATTCCAAGAAGAACAAGATAAATAAGTATCTCTAAAAAAGATTTAAGTTAATATACTTAATTTAAATTCATTTAAAATTTTTCCTTTTTTTATAGTGAACGACGCATACATCGTATGCGCCGTTTGCTTTTTTATTAGTATATTTTTTTCACCTTTAAACTATCATAATTTAAGGCTGCAAGTTGTACAGAATTCGGACCAAAATACTTAGTATAATCATGAAGTTGTTGCTTATCATCATAAATATAAACCCTATCCCCGATACAATTTTCTTCATCTATTTCTACTACTAAGTGACTCATCATCGTCGAATAAATATTTCTCTCTTTACCATTGATTAAACATGTTTTCCCTTTTAATCTATCTCGTAATATTCCATCACCATAACCGATATTAACAACCCCTACCTTCTTATTAGTATCAGCTATATACGAATTAGAATACCCTATGCACTCACCTTTATTCAAGGTTACTATATTAATAATTTCACCATAAATAGTAATTGGGTTTTTTATAACTAAATCCTTAAGCGTAACTGGATTTTCCTTCACATTATAAGGCATAGCTCCATAAAGAATAATCCCTAATCTTTGGTGTGTTGTTTTTTCAAAAGCACCATCTCGTAAAAATGAAGCACTATTTTGCAAGTGAACTACTTCAAAATCATGATATTTTTGTGCTTCGTCAAGAACTTTCAATACCAATTCTTTTTCTTTTTCATAAAAACCATCAAACTCATCAGCAAATGAAAAATGAGACCAGAATCCTTTTAATTTTAGTTTGTTTTCTTTGCAGAAATTTATAATTTCTAGCACTTCTTCCAGATTTCTTGCTCCTGCACGTCTCATACTACCCGCAAATTCCAATTGCAGCGTTAAGTCTCTAACATTTTCAAGATTTTCTTTTAAATATTCAAGACCCGCAATATTTATCTCAATATTAAATTGTCTAACTAAATCAAAGTCATAAGTTGGATTTAAAAGAAAAATATTAACTCTATCTCCTAATGTTTCCCTTATTACTTTGCACTCTTCTTCTTTTGTCGTAGCAAAGTAATTTATCCCTACTTCTGAGTATAATTTTACACATTCTCTTAAATCTAAATTATACGCATTATTCTTCACTACAGCTATTATATCCTGTGATTGTTCTTTTTAAATTTATTGCATTTTGTCGTATGTTATTATAATTTAACTCAATTGTTGCCATAAAAATCCTTTCTTAGATAAAAGGGAGTGACTCAAAAATCGTAATTTCGGAGAAATAGATTTTGTCAAGTCACTCCCACAAAAGTTTACTAGATATCCAAAAAAACTTTTTATAAAGGAAATTTAGATATCAATAAATTGTATTGTCTATGAGTTTTCATATAAACTTTTTAAAATTTAGGTCTTTGGGACCATCCCTTTTTTTATATTAAAATCAACAAAGTTATTTGTTATAATGGCTCAATATACCTAGGTAATATTTAACCCCTACTTTTAATATTTTTTCATCGAAGTTGAAAGTTGGAGTGTGTAATCCTGAGACATAGTTTTTCTCTTCATTTCTTAAACCTAAAAAACTATAATTTATTGGAGACAATCTACTAAAGAACGAAAAGTCTTCCCCATATAGATAAGCTTCTTCTAACTCAATATAGTCTATATTTTCTTTTTCTATAACTTCTTTAATTACTTTATAAGGAATTTCATCATTAATTACCGCTGGATAACCTTCAGCAAAGTCAACACGAATACTTGCTCCAGTAAGATGTTCAAGTCCTACACGCGTGTTTTCAATTGCAGCTTTTATCGTAGCCAGATCTTCCATGCTGTATGTTCTAATAGTTCCTTCTAGGTAGGCATTCTCCGCAACAACATTCATAGCATCTCCGCCGTACATTTTACCGATATGAATAATATTAGTATTACGCGCTTTTGTATATAATGCATTAAGTTTTAACATCTCTTGGAAGAACATTGTAGCCACATTAAGAGCATCAATTCCAGTATTTTTCAAACCAACGTGAGCTGCACGCCCTTTAATATAGATTCTATATTCATTAGCACTAGCCATAATTTCTTTTGGTTTAGAAATTATATGACCTTCTGGATAATCTGGATTCATGTGTAGAGCATAACTTGCTAAAATGTTGTACGGTGAAAAATCAAAATCATTAATTAATAAATTACCACCACCGAAAGTTTCTTCAGCTGGTTGAAATACGAAAATACTATTCACCTTCGTATCATTATTTTTGTAATAATCTGCCGCTTCTATAACACTTCCTAAAAGCATAGTAGTATGCCCATCATGTCCACAAGCATGCATCACACCATCGTTATTAGATTTAAAATCAACATCATTTTCCTCTGTGATAGGCAATGCATCAATATCAGCTCTGAATAAAATCGTATCTTTAGTCTCTACACTTGCTTTAAAGATCACTACCAATCCTGTCTCAAGAGTTTCTTGATATTCTATGTCATATTCTTTTAAGACACTAGCGACAAATTCTTTAGTTTTATGCTCTTCCAAAGATAACTCTGGATTCTGGTGTAGGTGCCTACGCCATGATGTTAAATTTCTTCAGTAATTACTTTCATCTTCTCTTCCTACTTTATTATAAGTTTCTTAATTCTGCGATAATATCTACTTTTTCTTCTGCAACTTCACTACGTGTTTTGATTACTCGTGCTGGAACACCCGCTACTACATCTCCACTAGCTACATCTTTTGTTACTACACTTCCAGCTGCAACAACAGCATTGTCTCCGATTTGCACACCTTCTAAGATAACAGCATTAGCTCCGATAAGAACATTGTTACCTACACGTACTGGTGTAGCATTAGCTGGTTCAATAACACCTGATAACACAGATCCAGCACCAACGTGAGAGTTTTCTCCAACTTCCGCACGTCCACCTAAAATAGCATTCATATCGATCATAGTATTTTTACCAATTTTAGCTCCGATATTAATAACAGCACCCATCATGATAACCGCATTATCTCCGATACTAACATGTTCACGAATTGAGCATCCTGGTTCGATACGAGCGTTAAACTGAGTTAAATCAATCATCGGCACACCACTATTACGGCGATCATTTTCTACACGGTGATTTACTACCACAGCTTTATTAGCTTCGTAAAATTCCACCCAATCAGCAAAATCCGCAAAGATAACTCTTGAGTTTCCTTCACCATAAACTTCTAAAGTTTCTGGAAATTCTACTTCAGCGTTAAAATTAACGTAAACTTTAACCGGTGTTTTCTTTTTAGATGTTGCTATAAATTTAATAATTTCTTCTGTTGATTTCATTTCTTTCTCCTATTATCTATATAATTTTTTTCTATTTTATATCTAATTTTTACATATGTCAAACTAACTTTATTATAATATTCTTTGTTTAAGTATTATACTAGATTACTTTCTTCATTTATCTAGTTATAAACTACTTAGAGATAACTCTATTATCACCTCTATAGGACTCATTTGAGTCGCTTCTAACTTTATTATTCTATACCTAGTACATCTTTCATTGAATATAATCTAGGTTCTTCAACACTGTTAAGCCACTGTGCAGCTGTAACAGATCCTTTTGCAAACATTTTTTTACTAAGAGCTGTATGTTTAATCTCGATTACCTCATCTTCTCCAGCAAAAATCACTTCATGTTCACCTACTATAGTTCCACCACGAACTGCATGAATTCCAATCTCTTTTTCTTGACGTTTCATATCTCCGTGACGACCATAGACTCTATTGTAATCTTCTACATCTTTAACCGCATCTACTAACATTTTTGCAGTTCCACTAGGTGCATCAACTTTTTTATTGTGGTGTTTTTCAATAACTTCTATATCATATCCTAGTAATAACTCACTAGCTTTTTTCACTAACTCGACTAAGACATTTACTCCTAAGCTATAATTCCCAGCATAAACTACTCCAACATGAGTTGCTAGTTCATCGATTAATTCTAATTCTTCTGTAGTATGACCAGTTGTCGCTATTACAACCTTCGTTGCTGTACGTTTAGCATATTCAACTAGAGATGCAGTCCCTGCGTGATGAGAAAAATCAATAATCACATCAGCCACCTTTTCTAAGCTTTCATATGAAGTATAAGTTGAAAATTTCTCTTCTAATAATTCTCGCCCTACTCCTGCAACAATTTCTAAATCAGTACTATCTTGAATATAGTTTTTTAGAACTTGTCCCATTGTTCCATTATAACCACTTAATAAAACTCTCATTTTTACTCTCCTTGTAATGAATTAAGTCTTGCAATCTCTTGCTCTAATCTTGTCGATAATGTTGGTGCAACATGTGTCATTGGTAGACGGTAATGGCAAGCTGATTTTCCGATTAATTCTACACATTTTTTAACTGGCATTGGGTTTGGTTCAGCAAATAACATATGGATGAAGTCTAAGTATTTAAGTTGTAATTCAAACGCCTTGTCCACTTGTCTTTCTAAAGCATATTTACACATTAAGTGAGTTGCTTTTGGATAAACGTTAGCTAAAACAGAAATTGTTCCTTTACCACCAGCTAAATAATCGGTACATTGATGTCATCATTACCTGAGTAAATATCAATTTTATCACCTACTAAGTTTCTAACTGCTAAAGTATGAGCTATGTCCCCTACAGCATCTTTATATGCCACAATATTTTTGTGCTGAGATAAGTGTAAAATAGTCTCAGGCGCCATAACTTGCCCAGTTCTTCCCGGTACATTGTAAAGTACGATTGGTAAATCAACACTATTAGCAATAGCTTCAAAGTGCTCAATTAAACCTTGTTGGCTTGTTTTGATGTAGTATGGAGTTACTACTAATAATGCATCTGGTCTTAATTTTTCAATCTCTTGGCTTAATCTAATTGAGTGAGCTGTATCGTTAACCCCACTACCTGCGATGACTGGTACACGTCCTGCTACTCTATCAATAGCGAACCTAACTACTTCTACTTGCTCATCATCAGGCATAGTTGAACTTTCACCTGTAGTTCCCGCTACGATAATCGCATCAGTTCCCTCAGCAATTTGGAATTCGATTAGCTCTCCAAATGTTTCATAATCTACACTTCCATCTTCAAAAAATGGTGTTACTATTGCTACTCCGCTTCCTGTATAAATTGTCATAATCTTATTCTCCTTGTATATATATTATATTTTTATATTTTTAATAATATTTTTTATGTTATTTTTTCAATTAAATATCTTGTCTAATTAAATCTTCTAAAGTCTCACCTTTTACTACTAGGCGACTAGTTCCATCTTTTACAAATACTACCGGTAATTTCGGTAACCTATTGTAATTGCTACTCATACTGTAGTTATAAGCTCCTGTCGATGATACTAATAGTAAGTCTCCTTGCTCAGCTTTAGGTAATTTCGCATCCATTACTAACATGTCTCCAGACTCACAACACTTACCAGCAACTGTATAAGTTGTATCAGCTTGTTCGTTCATCTTGTTAGCTAACATTGCCTCGTATTTTGCTTTATATAATGCATAACGAGGATTATCTGCCATACCTCCATCAACAAACACGTATTCACGACCTGCAAAAGTCTTCTTAACTCCACCAACACTGTATAATGTGCTACCTGCGTTACATGTTAAACTTCTACCTGGCTCAATAACTACCTTAGTTAGATCTAAGCCGAAATTATCACTTTCACGTTCCACTACTTCGATATACTCTCTTAAAAACTCTGCAAGTTCAAAAGGTCTATCTTCTTCAGTATAATAAACTCCGAATCCTCCACCTAGGTTAAGAACACTTATAGTTAAACCTAATCTTTCTTGAACTTTTTTCGTAAATTCCATAACCACTTTTACAGCTTCGAAAAATGAAGTTTTCTCAAAAATTTGTGATCCGATGTGCGAGTGGAATCCTACAAAGTTAAGATTACTTTGATTATTAATATCTGCGATTAAATCATAAATTGTTTCATCATATACTGAATAACCAAATTTCGAATCATCTTTTGCAGTTTTGATGTATTCATGAGTATGCGCATCGATACCTGTATTAATTCTTAGAAGTACATCTACAGTATTTTCACTCTCTCTTACAATTTCATTAATCATTTCATATTCATAGTCATTATCTACAACGATAGTTCCTACACCAACTTCTAATGCATATTGTAGTTCCTCACGAGTTTTATTATTTCCGTGGAAATAAGCTCGTCTCATATCATATCCAGCTTTATATGCTGTATGAATTTCACCAAGTGAAACCACATCTACACCTAAACCTTCTCTACTCGCGATTCTTAATACCTCTAAACAACTAAAAGCTTTCGATGCGTAAAGAACTTCTGTATTGAACTTTGAACTTTTAAAATTATTAATAAAAGTTCTACATTGGTTCGCTAACATATTTTCATCATAAACATAAAGTGGTGTACCATATTGAGCTTTTAACTCACTTACTCCAACTCCTGAAATATTCAGTTCACCATTTTCTACCGTCATACCATCAAATAATCTCATTACTTTCTCCTTCAAATAAGTTATAAAAAATAGACTACAAGAACAAAAGGTCCTTGTAGTCTAGCTTATAATTCTATCCTATTCCTCTTGCCCTTATTATAAAAAGCTCACCATGAAGAAAATGGGCATTTTCTAATGACAGTGCTATGCCTATTCGACATAACCCCAGTGAATTTAATCACTTCGGCGATGCTACCTTTTAAATTAGTCATCGCGGCCTCTTTTTATAATACTTATCTATTAACTTTATAGCAATGATATCACGATTTAAAACTATTGTCAATAGTTTTCAGAAAATTTTTATAATATTCTATTTTTGCACCATGTATATACACAATTAATAATGGTTGTAATTAACTTTTAAAACAACTATAATATACACATATTAAAAAAAGACAGCAAACTTCACTACTTCTTACTAAAATAACAAAAGGAAGATAAAATATGATTGACTTCACAAAAAACGACGACTTAAATAAAATTATCAGTGACAATGACATAGCGATTATTCAATACGGAACAACCACATGTATGCCATGTCACTCAATAAAAAACAGAATTACTACGTGGCAAGAAGATCACAAAGATATTCCAGCATACTATATTTCACTAGAAGAAAATATGGAAATTGCTGCACAGCGAGGCATTCTTTCAGCACCAACTGTAGAAGTATATATCGAAGGAAGACTATCTATTCAAAAAAGTGGCTACTTTAGCTTGGATGAGATGCTAGACAAAATAAGTGCTGTAAGTGAACAAATTAAATAAAAAAAGATAAAAAATCCTCGAGATTCTACAGAGTGCAACAACTTCTTATCTGTTATCGTTGTACTATGAGTCAAATAAAATAGTAACACAAAAAAGAGATGTCGATTCCACACAGTTTATTAGATTTCTAAAAAGCTTTTATAAAGCGAATTTAGATATCAAAAAATACTGCGGCTATGAACTCTCATATAATTATTTAAAATTTGGAGATTTTTGAATCACCTTTTATCTTTTTATTTACATAATCTTAAAAAAATATAATTTTAATTCTAAATATTATAAAAAAATATCTTTTCTGATGAGATTTGTAATGCTATAATAAAAAGTAGGCTACTTGCTCGGAAGGGAGGTGTTTATATGGTTGATATATTCATCCAAATCCTTGTTGGGCTATTAGTAGGTGTTATTCTCCTATTTATAGAATATTTTTTTATTTCCTAAATGATAAAAAAACAACAAGAAGAAGTAGTCGTATTTAGCACGACGTACATGTATCACTTCATGTATGAATATATATTAGCCTACTAAATTGAGTATGTTAATACACATAAAAAAGCAACTGAATCCGCATTTCAGTTGCTTTTCGTGTTTATATGTGAATATATTCATCCAATTCACTTAAGTACATTCTAACACATCCCTTTTCTTCTTGTCAATTAATTTTTAAAGATAGATATAGTAAAAATTATTACATTAATTCCCAAAGTAAATTCCAGTTAAAGTAAACGTACTGAAATTTACTTTGAAACTAGTTTTTATCTGGAAATTAACCTTTTATAATTAACCTAATTTGACTAAGAATAGAATTTTGTCTAACTTTTTGAGTGCAGTACCCTTTTACTACATTATCTTATTATACTTACTCCACAACAAACCTACTCGCTAATTTATATACTTGTTTAATTTCCTTAGTCTCTAAGTTCCAAGTTTTTAATTCTTCTTTTATTAATTCTGGAAATTTTCTACTTATATCTCTTAGTGCATTTCCTACTGATTTTCTTACATATTCACTAGTGTCTTCTTTTAATGGTGCTATTCTTTTTATTGCTTCTTGTGGATTTTCTTTAAAATATGGTCTACTAGTCCATATTCGTAATCCTTCTGTGACTGCCCTTCTAGTATTTGGATTATCTGAACTTAGCCACTCATCAACTACAGGGATTGAATTTTCATAACCTTTATTTTTACAATATTCATCAAATGCTTTCGCAAGAACCTCTTGTACTCTCCAATTATCATCTTTAGATACTTTATCTCGCATAAAAGTTAGGATATCACTATCTTCTGATAAATATCCGAAAAGAAATACACTATACATTCTAACTTGATATGCTTTTGACTCATAGGATAAGAAAGCTAACTTCTTAATATAAGCTCTATCATTATTTTTATAATCAGCTAAGGCTCTTTTCTCTTCTTCCTTGAACCCACTCTTTATTAGAGAAAATTCTTATCCTAGGCTTTTAATATATTCGTTCAAATAAATTCACCACCTTATTATTACTAAAAAAAGCATATAGAATGTTAGACACTCTATATGCTTAAGGATGATTTGCTAAAATTAGTTGTTAGCTTTTAAGAAATCAACAGTTTTTTGGATTACTAACTCACCACGTAAGTCTTCAACACTAATACGTTGTTTGATTCCTTCTTCAGTCATGTTGTACATAGTAGCAAGTTCTTTAACTTCTGCATCGATATCAGCGTCTGTTACTTCAACTTTTTCTACTTCAGCGATTTCACCTAATACGAATGAAGTTTTGATTTTATTTTCTGCGTCAGATTTCATTTCAGCTTTAAGTTCAGCTTCACCTTTTCCAGTGAATTGTTGGTATAAATCAAATGATAATCCTTGACGAGATAAGTTTCCAGTGAATTGTTCAAACATAGAATCAACTTCTTGTTCTACTAATTTTTTTCTGGTACAGAAAGTTTTTGCATTTTCTACAGCTGTAGAAATTACTTTATCAGAATAAGATTTTTCTGCTAAGTTTTCTTTTTCTAATTTGATTTCTTCTTTTAATTTTTCTTTGTATTCAGCTACTGTTGAAGCTGCTTCTTTAGAGAATTCTTTAACGAATTCATCAGTTAATTCTGGTAAAACTTTTTCTTTTACGTCGTGAACTGTAACTTCGAATTTAGCTTCTTTACCAGCTAAGTCAGCTACTTGGTAGTTTTCTGGGAATGTTACGTTAACTTCTGTGTCAACCGGTGCAACTTTTCCTTCTAATTGTTCTTCGAATCCAGGAATGAATGAACCTGATCCTAATTCTAATTCGTAACCTTTAGCTTCTCCACCTTCGAAAGCTTCATCTCCGATGAATCCTTTAAAGTCGATAACTACGATATCACCTTTTTTAGATTCTCCTTCTTTGATTTGCCATTCAGCTTGACGGCTTAATAAGCTATCTAATCTTTCTTCTACATCAGCATCAGTTACTTCTACTGAGTCTTTTTCTAATCCAAGGTTTTTGTATTCACCTAATTCAACGTTTGGTTTAACAGTAACAACTGCTTCGAATTTAACACCTTCTTCTTTTGCTGATTTCTTTTTACATCGATATCAGGCATAGCTAATGGTGAAACTTCTAATTCATCGATAGCTTTAGTGTAAGCTCTTGGTAATACATAATCAACTGCATCTTGATATAATGCTTCTTCACCGTACATTTTGTTGAATACGGCTCTTGGTAATTTACCTTTTCTGAATCCAGGTGCGTTAACACGTTTAACTGCACGTTTGAATGCTTGGTCTAATCCTTTCGCAAATTCTTCTTTTGTTGCTGAAAAAGCGATAACTACTTTTTCCATCTTCTTTATTTAAAAATTTGTGACATTTATTTTTTTCCTCCAAAAAAATACTTTTTAAGTATCATCAAAAAAATGTTAGTATAAAAAAATACTAAAAAAACTCTTGATTAATTATATAGTAAATAGCGTAAAAAGTCAATAATTACACATCTAAATTATTGTTTTTCAAAAAGTGATTTACATAGTTTAAAAAAATTTCAAACTACAAACAATTTAATACTAAATTTCAAAAAAATTGTAATACTTCTAATCCTTTTTCCTATCTACCATTCAATATTTTTACTAAATTCTTTTATAACTTTATCATTTTTTTCTTATAGTTAGGATAGTATTTCTCTAACAATGCATAGAATCTCGGTGTATGATTAGTTTCTAATAGATGCGTTAATTCATGAACTATAATATGTTCTAAACATTCAATCGGATACTTTACAAGTTCATAATTTATCCAGATTCTTTTCGCTTCAATGTTACATGTTCCCCAACGTGTTTTCATCTTTTTAATTCTAAATTGTTCAGCATGAACACCCATGATTTTTTCATGTTTATCAATAAACTTCAATCCTATATCATAAAGAATTTTTCTAAGTTCTCTTGTGACTATTTGTTCTCTATCTTGATCTTCATCTTTAATACTTAAGATAAATTTATCATCACATAAAGATACTGAATTTTTTCTACTAATCTTTACTTCTAGTGTATATTCTTTACCAAAAACAAAGTGTTTTTCTCCCGATGCATAACTTTTCACAGTATGTCCATTCGTTAATATATTGTTTCTTCTTAATTTGATTTCATCAATATTTTCTTGAATCAATTTCTTTATAATATAATTAGGGGTTCTTGGAGGGGCACTAACTACAACCTCAGCGTTTTTTTCGACTTTTAAATAAATGTTTTTCATTTTTCTTCTGTATTTAATCGTAACGACTAAATCACCTACATTTATTACTCTTTGCATACTACCCCTCCTCATATTTTTATTTTAATTCACAACCTACCAAAGCAGTCCCAACTCGTATATGAGTCGCACCTTCTTCAATCGCAATTTTATAATCATTACTCATACCCATCGATAAAAATTCACATGGTGCATATGACAATTCAAGTTCTTTTACTTCATCACGAACTTGTCTTAATTTTCTAAAACAGTTACGTAATACTTCTTCATCATCAACAAAAGGTGCCATTGTCATTAGACCTACAACTTTAATTTTCGAATATTGTTCTAATGATTTTATAAACTCTACTGTTTCTTCCGCTGTTAATCCATGTTTACTTTCTTCACCAGAAACATTAACCTGTACGAAACAATTAACTTCTTTTTCCACACGTTTTTCGATTTCCTTAGCTAAGCTATCTCTATCTAGAGCATGGAAATAATCTACCTCGTTAATAACATCACGTACTTTTCTAGTTTGCAAGCTTCCTATTAAATGCCAAGTCTTATCAGAATATTTACTTTTTCTCTCAACATAATTCTGAGGACGATTTTCAGCAAAGTCTGTAATCCCCGCTTCTATCGCTTCTTCAACTCTAGTATCTGTAACATACTTAGTTACAGATATTAATTTTACTTCATCAGCATTTCTACCAACTTTTACGCAAGTTTCAGCTATTTCTTTTGTTATAGTTTCAAAGTTTTCTCTAACGTTCATTTTCTCTCCTATTTATTTTCCATTTTACTGTTTATTATTTTATTATAACATGATGTTTATTATTTTGTTATTAATTAAATAATAAAGACATCTATAAAAATAGATGTCACAGATTGTTGACAAAACGACCAAAATATCAATGAACGTATTGATGTTTTGGTCGTTTTTCAAAAAAAAATAAGCTTTATGGCTAAAGAATCAGTAGCACTAAGAGATGATTATACCTCTCTTAGTGCTATTGTTTTCATATTTTGAACGCAACAAGACAACCAAGCGTACGACTGTACTTTGGCTTTACCTCTATATTGTGCATATCTATATCCGTGATTTTGTTTTGAATCTGCAAAGCTACGTTCTACTGTTTCTTTTCTTCTCTTATACAATAGTTTTCCTTCTTTTGATATACGTCTTAACCTAGCTTCATCATAATAATCCGCATTTATATGGCGTCTTACTATTTTCTTCTCGTTTTTATCATCACTTTTATATTGTTTATATCCAGTTCTATCTATATTTCTGTATCTAAATATTTCTCCTGTTCGTTTATCCACATATATATCTTTTTCTGGTAAATATTTGAAATATTTTTTATCTTTTGATTTTGAGAATCTTCTATATCCTATTACTGAAAAATATTTTTTTTATCTAACTGTTTTAGTATGTCTAGAGAATAATATCCGCTATCTAACGCAACTTTTCCTGGTGTTAATCCGAAATTTTTTTCTATCTGATTTAATCTATCTATATACGGACCACTATCATGAACGTTACCTGGAGTTATATGGCAGTCTATAATAATATTATTCTTCCCGTCTACTGTTCTATGGTCTAAATACATAAAACCTTCTTCTTTATGATCTCTGTGATAATAACCACTATCTGGATCAGTAGTGTTAATTCGTTGTCTTTTTAGTTCTTCTTTTTCTTTATATTCAAAAGGCTTTTTTCCTATTTTTTCTCTCTCTTCGTTTATTTCTTTTTCTAAATCTAATTTTTCTTTTTTTATTTTTTTGTAGTTACTTCAACTTTGAATTTCTTTTTTTATTTGCGTTAGCTTTTATATGTGTTGAATCAGTAAAAAACTCAGTGCCTCCAACTAATTTTTTATCAATTGCTTGGTTCACTATATTTATAAATATTTGTTCGAATACATCAGTTCCTTGGAATCGTCGAATATAGTTTTGTGAAAATGTAGAGTAGTGTGGAACTGGTTTAGAAAATGGTATCCCTAAAAACCATCTAAATGCAGCATCTGTTTCTATTCTTTTTTTATTGTTTCTCTCATTGATTTTTATTCCATAGAAATCTTTTTAAAAAAACACTAATTTGAATAATACTACAGGGTCTAAACAATTTCTACCTGATGTGTGGCTATAGTATTCTTCTGTCAAATCATAAATAAATTTAAAATCAATAGCTTTATCTACTTTTCTTAAAAAATGATCTTTAGGTACTATTTCTGATAATGTCATTAGTATTATTTCATCTTTGATATTTTCTACTTTATTAAACATACTAAAACCTCCTTTGTATACTTATATTATACCATTTTTAAGGATTTTATTTCAGTTAAAAAAACAGGCTGTTGACCTATTTGTCAACAGCCTGAAAAAGTGTCTGAAAAATATATTTTCAGACACTTTTTTTATATGCTATAATTTTCGTTAATATTATAACAAAGGAGAGCCTGTTAGTATTACTTTTTTTTCATTATTAAAAGATATAAGAGAAAAATTCAATTTTCATATCATTCTTAGTATCTTTATAATATAGTTCTGCTATATCTAATCCTATTTCATCTCTTGGCATCGGCTCTATTTGGGGCATATTATATAATGCTGTTGCCGGTATAAAAATTATAGTATGAATTATACATTTCTTCAAATGCATTTCTATTGTTTATTTTTATAATATCCATAGAAGCTTCCTATTAAAACTACTATTGTTATTATAAATATTTTCCATTTTTTTACTTAGCTGTTTCATGAAAGCACCTACTTTTCATTATAGTAATCTTGTATGTCATTTTTTTATTATCTTCTAAACTTTTTTTATAAAGTTATAGGTTGGATGATGATTTTTCTTTTATGTAATTTATATTACTTGGTACTCTTGCTATCCTTTTTCCCCTCTACATCTACATATTTTTTTCACTAAGTTGATTGTAAATTTTATTTTTTTCATTTTTTTCAAGATCTATATTTTTTTTAAATTCTTCTGCTCGATTGAGGATACCATTTTTCAAGATTGTTGTAATATTCATTACTTACATTTATAAAATCAAGGTTTCTTTTTTTCATTATATTTATTATATTGACCGCATCTAAATCAGCCTTATAATCATCATTCCCTATACTTGGCTTAGTATCGGCTACATCTGTTGTATCACCCTAACCACCCTGACATGTCATTTGTATTTTCATGTCCTCCACGCAAATCTGCAAGACGTGATTTTTCCATACAGATGCGTAGCCATTGTAATATATTGATAAGAAAAGTCTGTTTTACCTTTTAAACGCATCTATCTGTTTATTCCACAATTTTTCAAACTCATCCTCTGTTATTTCACGTCCTAATACCGTTTCCATAGTTTTTTTATATTGTGGAAGTAGTTCTTTTTGTATAGTATTATAGTAGCCATAATTTTCATGCTGTATTCTAACTTTATATTTTAAATATACGTATTCGCTTTCGGTTAGTTTGAAATTTATTGTCATTTGTTCCTTTATATCTAGATCTTTATACATTTGACCAGCTGTATTATTCCACATAAACCGTTTCAATAAACCGTTATCCTCATGACCATAACTCAACCCACCAAGTAATCTCGTAAACACATAGTCTTTTCTATCTTTTCTTATTTTAGGATTATTATAAATATTTCTTTTAAGCTTTACAATTATTCTTGCTGCTTTATCGTCAAAACCATATTGAACTTTTAAGGTCTCCTTATAGTCAAGCTCATCTTGGGTATAATCTCTTTCTTGCCATTTACCTTCTATTATATCCGTCCACTCCATCTCTTCTCTACTTGGTATTGAGAACGTTTTTGAAAAAGGACTCCATCTTTTTTCTGCTATTGCCATTCTTTGTTCAACTACATTCTCTAAAGCTTCTATGATTTTCCAAGTGTTATCCCCCCTATTAGAAATTGGGGGGGCATAGTTATTTTTTGACTCGAAAATTAAAAAATACAACGTCAATTTTCTTAACCGTGACCATTCTCTTTGATATGTTAATAGCCCTATTGTAGCATCTTACAACCATTTTGACTACTAAAAACAGGTCTTGTCTGACCGCAGATGACCGGCGATGACCGCATGGCTCCGATCATGCTATCGTCTATCTGCTAGACAAGACCTATGATTTTATATAAAGAGTTGATATTGCAATAATTTAACTTTTATGCTACAATGAGCATATACTAAATTTAGGAAGGAGTCAAAATGAAAATACTAAATATTATCGTTGGTGTTTTTTACTTAATCTTCGGATTATTCTTATGGAATCATCCTTTAGATACAATTGCTACATATTCAATTGCATTTGGGATAACACAATTATCAGCTGCCAGTGCACTCTTAATTTATAGCTTATATAAAAAGGTAAAACCTATTCCTTGGGGAAATATATTAGTATCCCTTGCAATTGGACTAAGTATGTTCTTAGTACCATTTGTTTCATTAATAGTTATTTTATGGATATTTATTTTTTTAGTTTTTTTTAAGTATGTCAATATTTCACCTTCAAAGCCTACTTAGAAACAGGGACCAAAAAAATGGTATATGATACAGATAGCTCTAGCAGTTTTAGGTATCATTTATTCTTTTTATTATGTTATTAAATCCTATTGTAGGATTTTGCAACTATAGCTAAAAATATTAGCATTTGGAGTCATAACAAACGGTTTATCATATATTTTTTTTCGTTAAATAAAAATTAGCATAAAAAAGTGTCTGAAAAATATATTTTCAGACACTTAGATTGTTGACAAAAAAATACCGAAATATCAAGCTAGTATTGATGTTATGGTATTTTTTTCAAAAAAATAAGCCTTAAGGCAAAAAAATCCAGTAGTATTTAGTAGTATTAAGAGGGTTTATACCTCTCTTAATGCGATTGTTTTCATATTTTGGACGCAACAAGACAGCCAAGCGTACGACTGTACTTTTGGCTTTTTCCTCTATATCGTGCATACCTGTATCCGTGATTTTTGTTTTAGAATCCGCAAAAGCTACGTTCTATTGTTTCTTTTCTTCTCTTATACAATAGTTTTCCTTCTTTTTGATATACGTCTTAACCTAGCTTTCATCATAATAATCCGCATTTATATGACGTCTTATTATTTTCTTCTCGTTTTTTTATCATCACTTTTATATTGTTTATATCCATTTCTATCTATATTTCTGTATCTAAATATTTCTCCTGTTCGTTTATCCACATATATATCTTTTTCATGTAAGTATTTAAAATATTTGTTATCTTTTGATCTTGAGAATCTTCTATATCCTATTACTGAAAATATATTTTTTTTATCTAACTGTTTTAGTATGTCTAGAGAATAATATCCGCTATCTAACGCAACTTTACCGTGGATTAATCCAAAGTTTTTTTCTATCTGATTTAATCTATCTATATACGGACCACTATCATGAACGTTACCCGGAGTTATATGGCAGTCTATAATAATATTATTCTTCCCGTCTACTGTTCTATGGTCTAAATACATAAAACCTTCTTCTTTATGATCTCTGTGATAATAACCACTATCTGGATCAGTAGTGTTAATTCGTTGTCTTTTTAGTTCTTCTTTTTCTTCATACTTAAAAAGGCTTTTTTTCCTATTTTTTTCTCTCTTCATTTATTTCTTTTTTTCTAAGTCTAATTTTCTTTCTTTTTACTTTTTGTGGTAATTTCAATTTTTGTATTTCTTTTTTTGTTTGCGTTAGCTTTAATGTGCGTTGAATCAGTAAAAAACTCTGTTCCACCTACTAATTTTTTATCAATAGCTTGATTCACTATATTTATAAATATTTGTTCAAATATATCAGTTCCTTGGAATCGTCGAATATAGTTTTGTGAAAATGTAGAATAATGTGGAACTGGTTTAGAAAATGGTATCCCTAAAAACCATCTAAATGCAGCATCTGTTTCTATTCTTTTTATTGTTTCTCTCATAGATTTTATTCCATAGAAATCTTTTAAAAACACTAATTTGAATAATACTACAGGGTCTAAACAATTTCTTCCTGATGTATGGCTATAGTATTCTTCTGTCAAATCATAAATAAATTTAAAATCAATCGCTTTGGCTACTTTTCTTAAAAAGTGATTTGTAGGAACTAATTCTGATAACGTCATTAATATTATTTCATCTTTGATATTTTCTTTTTTTATTAAACATACTAAAAAAACCCCCTCTATATACTTATATTATAACATCTTTAGCACTTTTTCTCATTAAAACAGGCTGCTGACTCATGCAGTTTCTGCATTTGTCAACAGCCTGAGACATCTATAAAAATAGATGTCATAACAAATAGTCGGACGGAGTCGCACCGCCATTTCTCTTCTCAGAGCGTATTCCTTATTCAAACCACAGCCCTACTTGTTGCTCCCGTTATATCAGATTTTTACTTTATACTCAACTATTCACATAATTCCACAAATTCCTTAAATTTATTAAAAAAGATAATAATAAATTTCCGAAGAAACTACATTCCTCGGAAATTATGCTTCACGCTTATATTTTTCTGAATTTCTTATTAATATTATTCTTATCCCTAAGAAGAAGTATATTAAACAACTAATAAATAATATACCTAAACTAAAGATTAACAATAAGATACTATACACTAAGAATAGAAATGCGACTACGTTGTGGTTTATACCTTTTTTAAAAATCACAAATAATAATAGTAAAAATAAAACTATTAAAAATGCGAAATATACCCAAGCTAGTTGTCCCATCACTTGGAAGATAAAGTGCATATCCTTCGTTGATATGTTAGCACTATCTTGTGTAAGACGTGTTTGTTCACGAATCTGATCAACAATCTTGTTTCTTAAATATTCATTTCCTGCATATTCTCGAAATAGGTTGATCATACTACCAACAAATCCGATATATGCAATATAAACTACACTAGAGATAAGTAATAATATCTTCTCTAATTTATCAAAAAACATTAATTTTCACCTTTATTTTTACAATTAGCGCAAGTTCCATAAAATGATAATGAGTTATCTTGAACTTCAAAAGAGTACTCTTTTTTCATATATTCAATAAGTTTATTAAATATTGGGTTAGATACTTTTTCGATGCTATTGCAGTTAGTACATATTAAATGATGATGAAGTTCGTCATCTACAGATTGTCTTAAATGATATTTAGAAACACCATTACTGAATGAAATTTTTCTCTAAAAATCTTTAATTCATAAAAAAATATCTAGAGTTCTATAAACAGTAGCTATACCAATATCTGGCGTTTTTTCTTTTAAAATAAAATATAACTCCTCTGCACTAAGATGTTTATCTTCATTTTCAACTAAAATCTCTACAATCTTTTCCCTTTGAGGTGTTAACTTGTAAGAAGATTTTTTTGAATAATTTTAATTATTTCATCATAAATACTCATATATTATTTCGCGCCTTTCCTATTTTTTTAAGTAAGCTAATGCAAGCATAGTCTTACTGTCAGTTATAACATTATCATCTAAAAGCTTGAACGCTTCTTCAATTTTATATTTTCTTAAATTAATAAATTCATCGTCATCTGGATCTATTTCTCCAGCATATTCTAAATTATCAACATAGTAGATTGTGATTAACTCAGAACTATACCCTAATGCTACGTGAACATCGCATAGTTTTTCTAATCTTTCTTCTTCTACTACATATCCAGTTTCTTCTCGTAATTCTCTAATAGCAGATAATTTTTTGTTATCTTCACCTGGTTCTAATTTCCCTGCTGGAATTTCTAAAGTTACTGCTTCTATCGCTTTTCTATATTGTTCTACAAGAACGACTTCATCATCTTTTGTTAAAGCTAATATTGCTACAGCACCTCTATGATTTATCAGTTCACGTTTTGAAGTTTCTCCATTTGGCAAAGTAACAGTATGTACTTCTACATCTAAAACTTTCCCTTTAAAAATTTTTTCTATTTCAATAGTTTTTTCTTCTAAATCTATTTTCATAATTCCCTCCAAATTTTTACAAACTATATTCTTCTAAATCATGTGCAATCTTAATATTACATTTATCACGTAATGATTCTATAGCCTCTTTTTCAATATTTCTATCATACCTAGCACTAATATGTGTTAGAAATAGATTCTCAACCTTACTTTGTGCTATCATTTTCTCAATATCTAAGATACTCAAGTGATAATTTTTTCTAGCGTGATGTGCATCTTCTTTAAGTAAATAAGTGCACTCTGAAATAATAATGTTACTGTTTTTAACAAACTCCCCTAAACCATCAAAGTATCTAGTATCTGGTATAATCGAAATCTCTTTTTCAGGTTTATCTTCAGATAAAAATTCTCTTGAATTATACACTGTTCCATTAAATTCAAAAGTATCTGCTTCTTTAATTTCTCTATAAAACGGCCCTGGCATAATTCCCAATTCTTTCAGTTTGTTTGCATCCAAGCTCCCTTTTTGTTTTTTGAATAAAATTTTATATCCAAAACATTCAATATTATGAGCTAATGGGTAACTAAAAACAGCTACAGTTTTATTATCTATTATACACTGTTCACTAGAAATTTCAATATATTCTACCCTATAAGAAAGTGAACAATGTGTGAACATCATATTGTTTTCTATAAAATCTTTAATCCCGACTGGTCCATATATACTAACATCCGAAGCATTTGTGTCTAAAAGGAAACTTCTAGATGATAAAAAGCCTATTAATCCAAGAACATGATCTGCATGAAGATGGCTAATAAAAATTTTAGTTATTTTTGTCGGTTTAATATTTGTTCTTAAAATCTGGTGCTGTGTTGCTTCTCCACAATCAAACATCCAACACTCTTTCAATTCTTGCATAAAATTAAAAACAAAACTCTGTGTATTTCTTAACTTCGCAGGAAGCCCTGCTCCTGTACCTAAAAATTGTACTTCCATCATATTCCTCAATTCAATTTTCTAAAATAATAGTGGCCTAAAAAGAAATACCATTTAAGCCACTGTATGTAATTTATAGTTTAACAACAAAAATCTGTGCATCTTGTAGACATGTAATCACATGCTCTACTCCTGCTGGAATTTCTAATAGTTCAAATTCATTTACAGGTTCTACTTCTTCTTCAAAAGAAACTGTAATTTTTCCGCTGATGTTTAGTAATAAGATATTTTTATCATTACTATATGAGTCTGTTTGGTTCCCTGTTTTCAGATTCATGTGAACTACTTGATATCTATCGTTTTCTAAAACAATTCCACCTAATAATGCATTTTTATCTAATTTTATTTTTTTCATAGTTTTATCTTCCTTTACGTTTGTATAACCCGTCTTCTTCAATCATAATTAATTTATTCTTGAACAACCTTCCTACCGCACGTTTAAAGCTTCCTTTACTCATTCCAAATACTGCTTTAATCTCTTCTGGATCTGATTTATCAGTAAATTCGCAATAACCGTTATTTTCGATATAGTCCATTATTGCCTGACCATCGCTATCCATTCTTTCGTGAGCACGTGGTAAGAATGAACCATTGATTTCTCCGTTATCTTTAACTCCTATAACACGTAGTGTCACTTTCTCACCAAGACGTGGTTCTTTTTCACGTTCGCTTTCATGAACGAAAACTTTATAACCATCTTTTGTTAGTAAGAATGTTCCTACACGCATTAAACGATAAGGATAAGCTTCAATGTCTTTATTTTTCATACTCTTAGTAGCTTTTGAATATAAAGATGCTACGATAGTTTCTGTCGCTAAACGAGCGAATAATTGCCCACTGAAGTCACGACGAAGTGTGATAAATAGCTCGTCTCCTTCTTTCGGCCAAACACTTCTTAACTTAGGTAAGTCTTCTCCCAAAAGTGGAATTTCACGAGAGAACCCAATATCAAGTCCTACTCTATCTTCCTCCACTTTTACAACTTTACTAAATGCATAATCACCATAAGTTACTTCTGGTATGTTTGGTGTAGCGAATAATTTTCCACTACGTGAAGGATATACGAACATTGAATACTCTTCTCCAATTTCGTAATCATCTAAACTTTCAACGTCAGATTCGTTACAGCTTATTTCTTCTTCATTAGGTCCTTTAAATACTAACGATGAACTCTTCTTCTCTACTAATTCCAGGAAATGAATCTCTCCTGTAATAAATTTAATATCTTCTTTTTCCATTAAGTACCTCTTTCTTTTATTTTTGTTAAATGGGAGTGACTCAAAAATCGCGATTTTAAAGAAATCGATTTTGTCGAGTCACCCCCGCAAAGTTTATTAGATATCTAAAAAGCTTTTATAAAGCGCATTTAGATATCAATAAACCACTGCGTCTATAAGTTTTCATATGAACTTTATTAAATTTTAGAGCTTTTAGGTCAGCCCCTTTCTCATAAAAAAAGGCTGATACCTAATATCAACCTTTAAATTAATCGGTAAAAGTAGTATCAGGGCGTACTTACTTAACCATATTTTTTATTTGTTTTAATTGATTTACTCTTATTTCCTTTGGAAGGAATCTTCTTATTTCATCTTCATTATACCCAACTTGTAATCTCTTATCATCAACAATGATAGGTCGTCTAAGCATTCCTGGATTATCTTGAATAACTTTATATAACTCCTGAATAGACATACTCTCGATATCCAAGTTTAATTTTTGGAACGTTTTTGATCTAAAGGAAATTATATCTTCTGTTCCGTGCTCTGTGATAGATAAAATATCTTTAATTTCATCTGTTGTTAGAGCTTCTGAAAAATATTTCTTTCCACAAAGTCTATATCATTTTCTATAAGCCAAGCTTTTGCTTTTCTACAAGAAGTACAACTAGGCGATGTAAACAACGTAACTACCACCAGCACTCACACTCCTTTATAAAAATAATATTAATATTTTTATAATTCTATATACTACTATATTATACTACATATATTATCGTTTTACAATATACTATTAAAAAAAATATTTTAATTTGTCAACTAAAAACACTTATTTTCTACACCTTTACAATCGACTATCCTTGTAAACACAAGGTTATTGTTATACCCTTACATTTTTTATTTGATTAGTTAAATTAAATTATATAATAATAAACTCATAAAACACTTCTTTACACAATCTTACTATCATATTATACAATCTAAAACTAAAACATAAATAAAATCTATCAAAAATCTCTAATATTTATCTAAAATTATTATCTAGAACCCCTACTTTATGCCTCGTACTGAAATTGACAAAGTATTTTAAGTGTGTTATCATAGATATATGCCAGCATGGCGGAATTGGCAGACGCACTGGACTCAAAATCCAGCGATGGCAACATCGTGCCGGTTCGACCCCGGCTGCTGGTATAATGATTAAGACAAGGTTTTTAAGCCTTGTCTTTTTTTATTTTCTCCTTTTTTTCATAGCATTTTATTAATATAATTTTAATATTTTCACCCACTATTTTGCTTTACAAGATACTATTTCTATGATACTATTATGTATAACAAGATAGCGTGAATTTTTAACTTTTATATTAATAACTAAGAAAGGAGGTTTCAAAATGGAAATTAACACTTCTCAAATACTAAAAGGCACATTAGAAGCATGCATATTACAACTAATTAAAAATGAAGAAATGTATGGCTACGAAATAACTGAACAACTTTCTAATTATGGACTTGATATGGTTGCTCAAGGAACTATATATCCACTACTATTAAAAACTAGAAAAAAAGAGAATTTAGTCACTAGTTATTTGAAAGAAAGTAATTTTTGGACCTCCGAGAAAAATATTATTCTATTACTAATCAAGGTAAAGAATATATAAATTCATTTAAAGATATATGGGGAAATATAAGTACAACAATCACAGAGATTATGAAAGATAAATAATATTAGCAAGGAGGATGCACTATGAATACAGCTGACCTACTAAAACATAATAATGAACTTAGACTACAACTTAATGAAAAAAATAAGAAATATTATGAGGAGCTTCTAGTCGCTTGTCGGATGAAAAATAATACAAAAAAATGAATCTGCTTTTAGAAATTCAATTACTAGAGATATTACAAGATTTGATTCTATATCAAAAAAACAAGGAAAAAAAGCTTTACCGATGTTTTTTTGGAAATGATATAAACAAATTATCTTCATCAATAATTGCAGAACTGCCAAAGGAAAACAAAATGAAAATATTTAGATTTTCTCTAGTTTATCTTTTTAATTTTTGATTATTAGTTCTTTAGCACCTTCTATATTTTCTAGAACTATCCAACCAATTCTAACAATATTATCTATAACATTATTGGTATTAGGTTCATTAATTTGCTTATACCTACTAATTTATAAAAAAACAGATAAAAAAATAAGTGGTTTATATATATTTCATCATTAATAATATTTGAAGTATCATTTGGTCTAATACCTATTCTAGATAAATTAAAAAAATAATTCCAAAAATCCCTTTCTCTAGAAGTAACAGTATCAACTAACTTCTTATACATCTATGGAATTTTTTTAGTGCACTTTCTTACATATACATTTTTTTAACTTTCAAAAAATACTACTCTAAAAAGATATAATAAAGCTACCCGACTAAAGATTTAGTCGGGTGTTTCTTCGTTAAAGTTCACCTAATAGAAATAATTTTAATTTTAAAATAACATTTTTTCTATTGAATAATTTTTTTAAAAACTGTTATAATGATAAAACATTATTTTAGGAGGAAGCCATGAATAATTCAATTTTCGATAAATTAAAACGTGCTGAACAAGGTGCCAAACTTAGTATTCTGTCATATTTATTGCTGACCGTTTTAAAACTTTGCGCTGGTTTATTTTTTAAATCTTCAGCCTTAGTTGCTGATGGGATTAACAATGCAACCGATGTAATTTCATCAGTATGTGTCCTTATCGGTTTAAAAATTTCTAGAAAACCAGCTGATGAAGATCACCTTTATGGTCACTTTAGAGCCGAGCTTATATCTACATTAATAGCTTCAGTTATTATGCTATATGCAGGGATCGAAGTAGTAATGTATGCAATAAAAAAAATTATAACAAAAAATTTCGAACAACCTAACCTACTTTCTGCAGTTGTTGCTTTTATAGCGAGTGTTATTATGCTTGGAGTTTATTTCTATAATATTCGTCTAGCTAAAAAAATCGGAAGTAAATCTCTTAAAGCTGCGGCTCTTGATAATCTTAGTGACGCTTTTGTTTCTATCGGAACATTAATAGGAATCATCGCTACATATATCGGACTTCCAATAGCTGATTCAGTAGTCGCTATAATCGTCGGATTACTTATTATTTACACTGCTGTTAGTATTTTCAAAGAATCTACACACGTTCTTACCGACGGCGTTGATACTGAAGTGATAGATAAGGTTAATGATATTGTAAATGATATTAAAGGTGTAACATCAATAGTCGATACGAAAGGTAGAACTCATGGCTTACTATACTTTATCGATATTACTGTTACTGTCGAACCATCCTTAAATGTTAAACAAAGTCACGACATTACCGTGAAAATCGAAAAAGCATTATCTAAAGAATTCTATTATTGTGAAACTTTAGTGCACTTGGAACCACATGGTATTGCTTGTCACACATATTAAATTAATTTTGATGAAATTATACTCACTATAACACCTGTTATTTCAAGTATAATTTCATCTTTTTTATTGTTCGTACGTTTGACAAAAACAAATACTAAAAGTATAATTATTGTACGTATAAAAGTATTTTTAACTATTAATTATCTTTTAATTAAATAGTATAAAATACTACTTAATTATAAAATTGGAGTTTTTAAATTTATGACGCACGCAAAAGCAATATTCTTCGGTGAACATGCCGTCGTTTATGGATATAAAGGGATTACTATTCCACTTCCACAGATGAATGTCGAAGTCACTTTAGAAGAAACTAATACAATTCAACATAGAGATGAGATTCTTAGCTTTATCGCTGACTCATGTGGAATCGATAATAAAACAAAAATTAATATTACTAGTACCATTCCTGTAGGGCGTGGACTAGGCTCTTCTGCTGCGCTGAGTATCGCTATTGCACGTGCAAAAAAACTTCCAAATGTTAGAGAAATCGCTAATAAATGCGAGAAATTTATCCACGGGAATCCTAGCGGTATTGATGTAAATCAAGTACTTAGTGATACTCCCCTTTTATTTTCAAAAAAAGACGGAGCTAGTGAGTTAAGTTTTAATTTAAATAGTTATTTACTAATTATCGATACTGGTGTTGTTGGAATCACTAAAGAAACTCTAAAACACATAGCTGATAATTATTTTAAATACGAGAAATATATTACTGAATTAGGTTCAATCACTGATTTAGTAATTGAACCATTAAAAAATAAAAATATCGACCTTGTCGGACAATATATGTATAAAGCTCATGGTTTACTGCGCAAACTTGGAGTAAGTCACGCAAGCAACGATGAAGTCGTAGAAATTTGTAAAAACAATAATGCACTTGGTGCCAAGCTAACTGGGGGTGGCGCTGGTGGTTGTTGTATTAGCCTTAGCAAAACAAAAGAAAATGTATTGGAAATTCAAAACGCACTAAAAGAGAAAGGATATTCATCATGGATAGTTACAGTTTAGGTTATGCTAATATTGCCTTAGTTAAATACTGGGGGAAAAAATCTAAAGATCCTGTCTTACCTTATAATCCTAATATTTCTTTAAGATTAGACAATCTTTTATCAAAAACAAAAATAGAAAAAAATAACAATAATGTTGATGAATTTTATATCAATGACGAAAAACAAAGCCAAGAAGAAGTTGATAAGATGATTAAATTCATCTCTAAATTTACACCTACTGAACGAGAAGCTATAACTATACGAAGTTATAACACAGTACCTACTGCTGCTGGACTTTCTTCAAGTTCTAGCGGGACTATGGCATTAGTACTTGCTTGTAATAAATATTTCAAATTAAACAAAACTACTAAAGAATTAGTTGAAATAGCTAAAGAAGGATCTGGTTCTTCATGCCGAAGTTTCTATAAACTTGCTGCTTGGCTTGAGGATGGAAATGTTGAAGAGTTAGAATGCTCTCTAGACTTTGGAATGATGGTTCTTGTAGTTAATGAAGATAGAAAGAAAATTTCTAGTCGTGTCGCTATGGAGCGCTGTGTTCAAACATCAACCACATTCGATGCTTGGGTAGAAAAAGCTAAAAGTGATTTTGTATTAATGAAAGAAGCTCTAAAAGAAGCCGACTTTAAAAAAATTGGTGAGATCACAGAAAGTAACGCACTAGCTATGCATGGTACAACTTCTACATCTACCCCAAGTTTTTCATTCTTAACTGAAGAAAGCTACATGGCTATGGATATCGTAAAAGAACTACGTTCTAAAGGTTATAGATGTTACTTCACTATGGATGCTGGCCCAAATGTGAAAGTACTATACTTAAGGGAAGATCAAGACAAATTATATGAGGAAATTTCAAAATTATGGAAGAAAAAAATAATTTTGTGTATGGAGTAGCATACGGTAAGCTCTATCTCGCTGGTGAATATGCGATTTTAGAAGATTACGCTTCTGCACTAATAACAAGTGTCCCTAAAAAAATTACAGTATTTGTAGAAGAAAGTGATAAAACTACTATCTTCGATACAATTAATAAAACTTCTGTTGGTCTTTTTGAAGAAAATAGTAACTTCACACTAGTTCAACAATTTATCCAATTTTTAACGGAATATACAAATAGTGATAAAACATTTGCTCTTACTATTTTCAATGAACTTCATAGCGATGATAAAAAATATGGTCTAGGTTCATCTGGCGCTGTTCTTGTCGCTATATCTCGAGCAATATTATCATTCGAAAATATTACGTATAATGATCTAACTATTTTCAAATTGGTTGCCCTATTTAACATTAAGCACAGTCTGAGTGGTTCTATGGGGGATGTTGCTGCGAGTATCAATGATGGAATTACCTTCTATCAAAAATTCAATGCCGAATTCGTTAATAATATGATTCGCAAAAACAAGTCTGTTAAAGAAATAATTAATACAAATTGGGATGGACTTCTTATTGAAAAAATACAGCCTAAAGCTGATTTAAGCATCTTAGCGCGTTGGACAGGTGAAGCTGTTGATACAAAAGAGCACGTAAAACTATGGAAAAAACATAAAGACAACTACAAAGAAGAATTTAGAGTTTTTGTTGAAACTTCTAATACATTAGTTAAAACTTTAAAAGAGAATTTAATAGAAACGGATGCATCAAATGCTCTTAATACGATAAATAAACTTAGAGAAAATCTATTATATCTAGAAAGTTTCTCTAAAATACCTATGGAAACCAATGCCATGAAAAATTATATTGAATCACATTCTGCTGGTAAGCAAAGTGGTTCAGGTAGTGGTGACATTGTATTAGGATTCGAGAAAAATAACGATAAGTATCAGCTGCAACTGAACTTAGAAAAACTATAATATACTACGAAAGGATTAATTATGAGAAAAAAAGATCATATCAGACTAGCTCTTGCTGATAAAACAAAAGTAACTAGCTTAGACTCATACGCAATTGATTACAACAGTATCCCCCTATTCGGATTAGATGATGTGGATACTTCTACATCAGTTTGTGGTGACCGTTGGGAATTCCCATTCTTCATCAATGCCATTACTGCTGGTGGTGAAGATTGTAATAAAATTAATCAAGACTTTATGGAAGTTAGTGAAAAATGTGGAATTAGATTTTTCCCAGGATCATATTCTCCAGCTCTTAAGAGTAAAGAAGACGAAGAAGCTTATCCTAAAGGATATTCGGTAAACGTAGGATTAGATAAGGATCCAAAACTTGTTTTAGAAGCAATTGAAAAATCACAAGCAAAATATATTCAACTTCATACTAATCCTCTTCAAGAAATCGTTATGCCAGAAGGTGATCATAACTTTGAAAGTTGGTACGCTAACCTAAAAGAAGTCAGTTCTAAATCTCCTATTCCTGTAATCTTAAAAGAAACAGGTTTTGGTATGAACGAAGCTACTATTAAACTAGCAATCGGTTTAAATATTCCAGCTGTGGACATCAGCGGTATGGGTGGAACAAACTTCGCTAGAATTGAAAATGGACGAAGAACAGATAAATCAACATACCTAGAAGCAATTGGCTACACTACAGCAGAAAGTCTAGAAATCGCCTACTCTTATAAAGATAAAATAGATATTATCGCAAGTGGTGGTATTCGCAATCCTTTAGATGTTGTAAAATGTCTAGCTTTAGGAGCTAAAGCAGTTGGTGTTTCTAAAATTTTCTTAGAAATCCTTGTAAATGAAGGAAAAGATGCCCTAATTCAAGAAATCGAAAAATGGAAAAAAGAAGTTAAGTTCTTAATGATACTTATGAATGCTAGAAATATAGCTGAATTAGATAAGAAAATAAGAAAAATAGAATTTTAAAATAATAAGATTCCGTCCGTCTTGGATGGAATCTTATTTTTGTTTATGCTGAGTGCGATTCATAAATCGCAATTTTAGGTACACATTAAAATCGATATTGTTGAATCAGCCTCACACAATTTATTAGATATCTAAAAAGATTTTATAAAGCAAATTTAGATATCAATAAATCACTGCGTCTATGAGCTCTCATATGAACTTTGTTACTTTTGAGCCTCATCTTCTAATACTGCTAGTCTTTTTAATTGCTTTATTTAAATCATCTTCTAAACTATTAATTTTATTTTTTTGTTCTTCTGATTTTCAGCAATTAAGTACCAACATGAAATTAATAACATAATATTTAAACAAATTATTGCAAACATACTATTCTCCTAGTGATAATAATTAAAAATAAGAATAACACAATTTCTTTCTTTTTAACAAGCGTAGCTAATTCTGCAGTAAAAGATATAAAAAGACCTCATCTTTCGATGAGATCCTTATTTTTTTAAATAAATCTAAAAGAGGGAAAGTTTTTTTAGATTTTTATTAATAAATTGCGTGATAATTACCAATTATTAATATTTACGTTTTTCTAGCCGCTTCAGATTTTTTTCTTACGACGAACGCTTGGTTTTTTTCATAAAACTCACGTTTACGAACTTCTTGGATAGTTCCGTTTTTTTAGAAACAGCACGTTTGAAACGACGTAGTGCATCTTCTAGTGATTCATTTTTTTACGAACTACAGTTTTTTTGACATTGGATTTCCCTCCCTCCGATACTACAAAAATCTTAATTTAATACTTAATTAAATGTTTAAAATATAAAAATAAATACAAAAACATTCAATCAATAAGACTGCTTTTTAAGCAATCTACTTACATATTGTATTATATTCTTACGTTCTTGTCAACCTTTAATAGCAATTTATTAACATATTTCTATGAAAAATAACCTTTTCATTTATACATTAATGATACTATTTTTTTGGATAACCAATTTTTTTAAATTCTTGAATAAAATTAGCATAACCTTCTTTATTTTTATGACTAGGTACTTGAGCTAAAAATACTTGATTTGGTAATTTAGTTTGCCCTTTTTTAGTTATAAGTATAATAGCTTTTTGTTGAGATGCATTTTTGAACATCTCATCAGATAAAGTAATTACCGCATTTAAATTAATGTCTTCTTCTAAAAATTTCTTAAAATTGTCTTCAAGCTCAAGAACTTTTTTAGGTACTACTAATACTCCTACACCATTATCATTTAAATAATTAGATGCTTGCTCGATGAATAATAAGGCATTTAAGCTATATCCTTCAGCACTACAAAGTTTATAGTTTAAGCTATTATCCTCATCAGCATAATAGCCAAAAGGTACATCACTGATAATAACATCTTGTTTTTTAATATTTAAAGGTTTAAGTGCATCTTGATTAATGATCTCAACATCAGTTTCTAATAAATTGAAAATATTTTGTTGTAATCTAGCATAATTATTATCAACATCTACAGAAGTTAATTCGTAGTCACCTTTTGATAAGGCAGCTAAGTTAATTAAGAAATTTCCACTTCCACTAGCAAAATCAGCTACAGAAATTTTTTCATTATTGTATAAACACTCTAAAATGTGAGATACATACATAGTTATCACTTCTGGTGTGATATCGTAACTTGGATTATTCAACTCTTTAAGAGCTTTTAATAGTAAAAACTGATAAGCTTTTTTAATATCCTCTTTAGAGAAATTATCGACAATATCAAAAATACTCATCATCATTCTCTAAAGTTAAATAATTCACTAAAGAGTCAAAATATAACCCTTCACCTTTGTTCTCTTCTACCTGTTTATCTATCTTAAAAAATAATTTTTCTAAATCTGACATGGTTCCTCCTGTATATTATTTTTTAAACAAATCAAATAAATATCCTTGTTTTAACATTTCTAAATTAAAAATATTGTCTATATGTCCAAAAGCTTCAGATAAAGGATAACGTGCCGTATGCCATCCTTGTCCATCAGTTACCCATGAAAAACTCACATCATCTTTAGCTGTTTGAATTAATTTACTTAGTTCCGTAAATTCTCCAGAGACAGATTTCAGTTTACTTCCACCGCCACCATAGTAGTTAGTTTCAATAAGCCATACTTTATTTTTTTCTTTTGAAAATACTGCAATATCAAAACGACGTTCCGATTTATCTACAGGTACTTCAATTCCCCAAGAACTTCTTATATAATTTGCTGTTGCTTGAGCCTTATAAACTAAATTTTGTTCAATACAAATTTTTTCTACATTTCGCTCTAAAATATTCTCCATAGTTGTTCCACTACGATTTTTTCTCGCATTACTATCTAAACCAGCTTCCACACCATAAACATAATCAACCAATGAACGATTCGCATCTTTCTGTAAAAATTCTAAAAGACCTGCATCATTCATGAAATCTACATACTTTCCTAATTGACTACTATCAATATTTTTGAAATCTAATTGGTAAAAATTCATAATATCATCTACATCAAAAAATAATATATCTAAAACTTTTTCTCTACTGGCTATTAAACTAGGAATAGCTTTTAAAAGTTGTGGTTGCTTCTGAAATAACCCTAAAGCCTCATTATAAATATCTTCTTTTCCTATTAGATAATTTAAAGTGTGTAACTCTAATTCAAATGCTTTTGTTTCTCTTCTTACTTTATCCCAATTCACATAATATTCTGGAGTTCTATTAGTAACTGATAGTGTAGAAAAGAAATAATCTAATTTGTCTTCTACTTGGCCGGATAAATATTCTCTAAACTTCATCTATACATTCCTCCTCTACTGGTAATCCCAAAGCACTTAATGGTATGTAATTAAAATAATATCCACAACCTACTGAAATAATATAATCTAATACATCCTTATATTTTTCGTTGTGAAAACCATTCTCTCTCTAATAAATAATAATATTTAACTTCTTTATTTAACGGAGAAAAATAGTTTTCTGTATTGTTTTAATTTAAAATCACAAGTTTGTAATTTTTCATCTACACTACCACTTCCACTCTGAGTTTTCTTCTCTATTATAAATACTGTATTTTTTTCTATCACAAAAATTGCATCATCTGGTAATAATTTACTAGATATTATTTTTTTGTATAGTCGTAACCATCTATTTCGTCAAAAATATCTATATAAACCTTCTTTTCTAAAAAAATTCTAGCTACTTCTTCTTGTTTATATAATACTATCCATCTTGCAGTTTTTTCTTCAGAGCGCAACTTTTTCCCTTTAATAACTTTTCCATTTTTTCTAGAAGTATTAAAATCACAATTTCTCACTTCATAATTCTTCAATTTAGAAATAATTTCTTTTAAATCTGTCTGCAGCTCAAATTCCAAACCAGTCTTCGTATTTACTCCACCTATTCCATCTTTAATCATTTTACTGCCTCCAGTCTTCTCTTAGCTATATCTAAATATTCTTCTTTAAAATCTATTCCTACAAATTTACGTCCTAATCTTTTAGCTGCGACTCCTGTTGTTCCACTCCCTACAAAAGGATCTAAAACATAGTCACCCTTTTCTGTACTTGCTAAAATAATTCTTTCCAATAAATATTCTGGTTTTTGAGTAGGGTGTTTCCCTGCCCATTTTTCACTAATTTTTGTTAAAGGACCTGTCCAAACATCTTTCATTTGCTTTCCATTATTGATTTCCTTCATCAAATCATAATTATAGTAATGTCTTGCGTATTTATCAGCTTTCCTTGCCCATAATATAGTCTCCGTAGAATGCGTAAAGTATCTACATGACAAATTTGGTGCTGGATTAGTTTTTTGCCATGTTATATTATTTAAAATTTTAAATCCCTCTTGCTCTAGAGCCATACCAACTGAATAAATATTGTGTGACGTTCCCGAAATCCAAATTGTTCCATTTGGTTTTAAAACTCTTTTAGCTTTTCTTATCCATTCTCGATTAAAGTTATGCTTTTCATCAAAAGATGATATTTTATCCCAATCACCTTTATTAACAGAAACTACTTTTCCTCCAGAATTTGAAAAACCATCATTACTTAAAAAATATGGTGGATCAGCAAAAATCATATCAATACTTTCACTTTTAATTTTTTCGATAACCTCAAATGTATCACCTAAAGCGAGTGTACAGTTATCTTTTTTATAATATATATCCATAATGCTTCCTCCCTTAATAATTTGTAATTATAACTTCTTTCACTACTCCCCTACTAGTTGATTTCGCTCCATTAGTTCTAGTTACATCTACATAATGTACATTAAACTCTTTATATAAATCTATTGTTAGTTCACTCGAAGAATTTGACACCATAACCTTTACACCTTTTTCTGTTAATTTTCTAACTGTATCTCGCAAACGTACTTGATCCTCATAAGAAAATCCTTCATGTGTATATGATGTAAATGAGCTAGTTTCATTTAAAGGAATATACGGTGGATCAAAATAAACAAAATCTCCCGATTTTACTGTATCTAAACTATCTTCAAAATCTCCACTCATAATTTTAATTTCATTTGAATTTAAATAATCACTGATACTATTAATTAATTCTTCATCTACAATCTTAGGATTAGAATAATTCCCATATGGGACATTAAATTGATTTTTTGAATTAACCCTGTATAATCCATTAAAATTAACTCTTAACATATACATTATACGAGCTGCTCGCTCTATACCTGATAGATTACTAAAACAATCTAATCTATCTAATCCTCTTATCTCTAAGTAGTACTCTTTTACTATTTTTTTCTTTTATGCTTCCTTAGAGACTCTATTAATTTATTAGGATTATTTTTTTATTTGAATATAACAATTAATTAACTCATTATTAAAATCATTAATAGTCGCATTTTTTTAGGAGCTAATTCAAAAAAATAGAGCTCCCCCTCCTACAAAAGGTTCATAATAATTATTATAATCTATTGGTAATAACTCTTTTTAGTTTAGGAAGTAACTTTCGTTTTCCTCCTGTCCATTTTGTAAATGGTTGTAATTTTTTTCTAATTTATCATTCATAATTTAATTATATCACATCTTCCTATTTTATATAAATCAACAATTTAAATTCTAATATTTTACTATTATAACCTAATATTACAAAAGAGGAAACATTTTTGTAATTAAAAACCTTTATAATTTTTTTATAAAAGCTTTATCTCTAATAAAAATTCTCGTGCGAATTCATGTGGAGCTAGTGAAGAATTTTACATCTATCTATTTTCTCTATAAACCGAAAACAAACGAAAAAGATTTACATAATCAAACCCTTTACATTTGATTATATAAATCTTATTTTTAAGCTTTCTAAAAGTAAGATAAAAACGCCAAAACTTCTGTTTAAGTACTTTTATTTTAATACTTTTATAAATCTTTTTTTGAACTTTATCACAGGTATACCCGATATGTTCATAGAATTTATGCGCTTCTTCACGTTTCATGGCAGAATTTAATCTAATAAAGCTAATATTATTGTCTACGGCATAATCTTCTAACTTATTCATAAGTTTTCTACCTATTCCCCTATCTTGAAAATTAGGATTAACAGCGAGTCCTAGAATATTTAAACCAAGATCACTATAAAAACTTTCATACATTTGGGCATGAACAAATCCTATAATTTTCCTTGTGTTTTTCATCTTCATAACCGATAATAATATGTTGTTTCTTATCATTAGTTAACTTCGCTATTTGTTTCTCTACATTTTCAGCATCTACATCATAACCTAATGCAGTTTTGCAGATTTCTGCAACTTCTTGTGCATCTTCTATATTTATTTCCCTAAACATATACTCACCTTCTGGTTTTATCAAATATTATTTAATGTGCACTTAAATTCTATCTTTACTTCACGATTTCTATTAAAGCTTGTTTAACTAAATCGAATTCTCTAGTACGAAGAGTTCTCATATCAAAAATTAATTCATTATCTTTAATTCGTGTAATAATAGGTATTTCTACTTCTAAAAGTCGTCTTTCTAATTCTGTAGCACTTAGTCTTGGATGTTCTAATTTTACCACAACACTTTCTAAGTAACTTGCTGGATAGCTTCCTCCACCGACTTCTGCCTTATCTTCAGCTATTGTAATCTTGAAGTCTAAGTCACTAAGTCTTGTTTTTAAGACATTTGCCTTATCAAATAAACGTTCTTCCGATAATGAAATCATGTGTAATGTAGGAATGTGTTCTAACGCTTCTTTCTCATCTAAGTATAGTTTTAATGTAGCTTCTAATGCCGCTAAAGTCATCTTATCTACACGTAACGTACGAGTAAGCTGGTTCTTTTTCATTTTTTCTATATATTCTTTTTTACCAACGATAATACCTGCTTGTGGTCCTCCTAGAAGTTTATCTCCACTGAAAGTTACTATATCAATACCACTATCAAGAACTTCTTTTACAGTTGGTTCATAAGGTAATCCATATTTAGAAAAATCAACGAACTGCCCACTTCCTAAGTCGTTTATAGACACTAGTTCGTTCTCACGAGCAAGGTAAGATATCTCCTCATTAGATACTTCTTTAGTAAATCCTAAAATCTTATAGTTACTAGTATGAACTTTTAACAATGCTCCTGTATTGTCATTAATTGCATTCTCATAGTCTTTTAAGTGTGTTTTATTCGTAGTACCTACTTCAATAGGAGTACCACCACTTAGTTTTATAATTTCAGGAATTCTAAACGCTCCACCGATTTCTACCAGCTCTCCACGAGAAACTACTATTTCTTTATCTTTAACAAGTGTGTTTAACGTTAATAATACAGCCGCAGCATTGTTGTTAACTACAAGTACGTCTTCTGCACCTGTCAATTTTTTGATAATATCAATAAGGTGGACATAACGACTTCCACGTTTCTTATTATCAATATCAAACTCAAGATTAGAATAGTTGAATGCTACACTCTCAATGTTTTCTTTAATCTTCTGACTTAGTAAACTACGACCTAAGTTTGTATGTAATATTGTCCCAGTTGCATTAATAACTCTGCGTAAAGAATTTCTGTCTTCTTTTTTTACTATTTGTGTAACTTCTACTACAATTTTCTCTAAACTTGGAACTTCGAATAATTCTTCATTTAGTATTTCTTGTTTAATTCTATCAATATATTCTTTATCGCTGATTTCACCGCTACTTCTGCATATTCATTTATTAGTGCTTTTACTTCATCTAATAATAAAATCTTATTTATTGCGGGAATTTGTGATAATAATTGTTTTGACATAATAATTCTCCTAAATTTCTTTTGCTAATGTTTTTATAGCATTAATAGCATAATCTACTTCTTCTTCCGTATTCATACTAGAAAAAGAAAATCTTACTATACCTTGTTCTTTTGTCCCTAGTACCTCATGCATTAGAGGTGCGCAATGTGCTCCAGGTCTAACAGCAATGTCATATTCTTCAGCAAGTACATCTGCAACATCCGAAGCTGAAATTCCTTTGAAGTTCAATGAAACTACTGCTGTACGTTCTTTTGTAAAATCTCCATAAAACTCTAAACAGTCTAAGTCTTTTAATTCGTTATAGAATTTGTTCGCAAAGTTCATCTGTTTTTTATAAAGATTTTCAATTCCCTGTCTATTTATATATTTTATTCCCTCATGTAAACCTAAATTCCTGCAGTGTTAAGCGTACCTGCTTCTAAGCGCAGTGGATATTCTCCTGGATGTTTCTCATCGAAAGTTCTAACTCCACTTCCACCGACTTTAAATCTCTTAATTTCAGGTTCTTTAAGTCTTAAACATAGCCCCCCAATTCCTTGTGGTCCGTATAAACTTTTGTGACCAGTAAAACATAATACGTCTATACCTAATTCATCTATATTGATAGGCACTACCCCAGCAGTTTGCGAAGCATCCACAACTGAAATAAGATTATGTTTTTTACAGATAGCAGCAACTTTTTCCAAGTCTACTATATTCCCTGTAACATTCGAACCATGAGTGATAGCGATCATTTTTGTATTAGGTTTGATAGCTTTTTCTAACTCCTCATAGTCGATTAATCCTGTTTTTCCAGCTCTAATAATCGTATAGTCACATCCTATTGTTTCATGAGCTAAATAAACTGGTCTTAATACTGAATTATGTTCCATTGAAGTCGTAATTACGTGATCTTCTTTTTCTAATAATCCTAATATTGCTATATTTAGACTTTCTGTAGAATTACTCGTAAATACTACTCTATCTTCATCTTTCAAACCGAAGAATTTTGCAATATCATTTCTTGCTTCAAACACCTCACGAAAAGCGTTATTCGCTTCATAATAACTACCTCTTGATGCATTTGCATATTTTGCTGATGATAGTACTTCATAGACTTTGTCCGCCACTTCTTTAGGTTTTTTTAGCGACGTTGCTCCATAGTCAAAATAATAACTCATATCCTTTACCTTATCTAAGTCAATTTTGTACAATGACTTAGCTCTCTTCTTTATTTATTTTTTCGCTAATACTCGATAATTTTCTACACGTCGAGTAATTCCTAGTTTATCGATGTATTCTAAAATGGCCATAGAATATTTTCTACTAGAACCTGTCATATCTCTAAATTCAGCTAATCCCATTTGTTCATTCGCACTAAAGTGATCTTCTACTTTTTGAATAGCTTCTTTTAATACATTAGCATGTAATACTAAATCAGCATCTAATCTAACTATTGTATTGTCAATTAGAGATTCTAATATCTCAACTTTCGGTTTTTCTCCGTTTGTTAAATCTTTAATAGTCGGTGGGGTAAATCCTCCTTCTAGTAAAGCCTTCTCTATTCTTTCTTTTTCAGCCAATTGTTTCTTATCATAATTAACTACGAAATCTTTTTCAGCTACTAAATTACCTTCTAGTCGAATCTCATTGTTTGCTATAAATAGATCAAGTAGCTCTAATGTTTCTTTTTGAGAAAGTTTAAACTTAGAAAGTACCTCAATTTTAGGAATACCAACTTTCAATTTGAATCTATTATGATACTCTACTAATAATTTTTTCAGTTTTTCTAATACCTCTTCATATTTTTTTCTTATGAATATATCCTAACTTAGTCTCATAAACTGTAGCTGTTTCTACTAGTTGTGCTATTGATTCCACTATCTCTTCTTCTGGAAGTTGTAAATCTTTTACGATACTGTCTTTTGAAACCAAATAGTTATTGTGAGATAGTATGTAGTTAGCTATTAACTCTGTCGAATTCCCTTCAAGTTGTACTTTTAATTTTTCAAGAATTTCTTCATTAAATCTACTATGTTTTTTTGGACTAGCATCAAGAATTACCCCTCCACCTATTGTAATCATTGGTGAATAAGTACGAATGATGAATTTATCATAATTTTTAACCGCTATTTCATCTTCTAGTCTAAGTTGAGCAAAACTGCTCTCTCCTGCTTTTAATAAGTCTGTTCCAAGTGGTACAACCCTTGCCATGACTTCTTCAGTACCTATATATACACGCACTCTATCCCACAATTCAAGATTAGCTCTCTCATCATTGATTAATTTAATCTCACTATCTAGCATATAAGTCTTTGTTAATGAATCTGCAGTCGCTAGAGTGTCTCCACGTTTTACATCATCAAATTTGATATTCGCTAAGTTTATCGCTGTTCTTTGGCCTGCGTAAGCTTTTTCTACATCCTTTGCGTGAACTTGTATATTTCTTACTTTTGTTTTTATTCCTTTTGGATAAATAACAAGTTCATCCCCTACATTTACTACACCTTCCGTAAGAGTTCCTGTAACAACTGTTCCGAATCCTTTTACCTGGAATGAACGGTCGATATTAAGTCTAGCATTTCTCTCAATATTTTTCGCTTCGATATCTTCTGTTTTCTTATCAATTGTTTCTAATAGATTGTCTAAACCTTTTTTACTAATTGAGTCTACTTCTATAATTGGAGAATTTTCAAGGATTGTTCCAGCGATGAATTCTCGAATATCTTCTTTAACAAGTTCTCGATATTCTTCTTCAACTAAATCTATTTTTGTCATTACAATAATATAGTTTTCAATTCCTAGTAACGTTAAGATATCAATATGTTCTTTCGTCTGAGGCATTATACCTTCTCTTGAGTCAACTAGTAATAATACTAAGTTTATTCCACTAACTCCAGCTAGCATATTTTTTATAAATTTTTCATGTCCCGGAACATCAACTACACCACATCTTTTTCCACTTGGTAGATCAAAATAAGCAAATCCAAGATTTATCGACATTCCTCTTTCTTTTTCTTCTTGAGTAGTATCTGTTTCAATACCACTTAGAGCTTTATCAGGGTCGTCTTCCCGTGATCAATATGCCCTGCAGTACCAATAATTACATTGTTATTCATACAATTCACCTTTACACATTATATTAAGAATAGAGATTATGAGAGAGAACTTTACAAAAATAGATTTTAAACTTTCTCTATAATAACCTCTATCCAAAAATTTTATTTTTAATTTATAATCTTTTAATTCTGTTATTATTCTTTTGATTCCAGCTTTTCTAGAATAATACAAACCACGATATTCGATTTTTTCATCCTCTAACATTCTTACAACATTATCGAAATTATCCCAAGCTGTTTTTAGCATAAACCCACAACCTACACCTATAGATGGATGTGTTGGAATAAGTGATGCCCCCAATTCTCTTTCTAGACAAATGTTATCCGCCTTTATTGAATCGTGTGTACTATTAAAAACTACTAATCCTTCTTCTACCATGCTTCCTCCTACGGTTGAATTACTTTATTAGCTTTTCTCATGTCTTCCACGATGAAGTACATGTTTGTTGGATTTCCAACTGCTAAATCAATATTGTGGTAGTCGATACATGCTCCACAACAAACTATCTCTACTCCACCTTCTTCTAGTGTTTTTAGCTCTTCTAGTACGTGGCTTCGAGTTTTATCTACTAAAATTCCACCGTTATTGTAGAAAATAATTTTTTTAGGAAGAACTTCTTGTTCACCTAAAGCATAAAGATATGCTTTAATTAGTCTTTTACCTAGTTCTTCACTACCGTGTCCCATTTGATCTTTGTTAATCACAACGATATAACTGTCATCTTTAACTACTGGTAAAACTTCTAATTGCGGTGCTTCTTCTCTTGTAATTTCAACTTTGAAGCCTCCTTCAATATCAGAAACTTTGAACTCATAACTATTTTTATCAGCAAATTTTCTAAGACTTTCTACACTATCTCCAGTTTTTACTAATAAAGTTACTTTCGTATCTTCTTCTAGTGCACGTGTTGCTTGAGTTACAGGAACTACGCATTTATCGCATAATGTATCCACGACTACACCTTCACTCACTTCCCCCTTAGAAATAGTAACAATATATTTATCTTTTGCTTCTTCTTTCACTGAGAAATTGAATCCTAATTGTTTAGCCATTTTTTCTAAGTTTTGAGTAGCTATAACATTGTCTACGATTGTTTCTACTACATCATTTTCTAGTAATAATTTTTTTGTTTGAATAACTGGCATTGGGCATGCTAAGCCTTGTGCATCTAAAATTTCTTTTTTCATACTTATATTCTCCTATTGTCTTCTGAGTTATTTTATAATAACTGCTTTTTCTTGTTTTTCTATAACTTTACCTACTATAGCACTCTTAATTTCAAGAGTGTTTAGTTTTTCTAATAATTTGTACGCTTCACTTTCTGGTAAACTTATTAAAAGTCCTCCAGATGTTTGTGGATCGTACATTATTTCTTCTAATGCAAAGTCTTTAATTTGATATTCTACATTTGGCTCAACAAATGTTCTGTTAAGTTGACCACCTGCGGTAATAACAAATTCATTTGCACATTTATACGCTTCTTCAATATATGGAATATCTTTTGTATACACTTCTGCTGAATGTTTACCATCCAACATTTCTACAAGATGTCCTAAAAAACCGAATCCTGTAATATCTGTACAACTGTTAACGTTAAAATCTTTCATCATTTCAGCAGAATATTTATTAAGTGTTGTCATTTGTTTAACGCTTTGAACAAATGCTTCTTCTGAACATTCTTTTACCATGTGAGCTGTATTAATAATACTCACTCCTAATGGTTTTGTTACGATTAATAAATCTCCTACTTTTGCAATTGTTATTTTGTAATATTTTATCAGGATGAACTATTCCTGTTACTGATAATCCGTATTTTGGTGTTGCATCGTGAATAGAGTGCCCTCCTGCAAGAACCCCTCCTGCTTCGTGAACTTTCTCTGCTCCACCTTTTTAATATTTGATGTAAAATTTCTAAATCCATATTCTCTGGGAAAGCTACTATATTTAATGCTGAGATAACTTCTCCACCCATTGCATAAACGTCACTAAGCGCATTAGTCGCTGCAATTTGTCCATATAAATATGGATCATTTATCATTGTTGTAAAGAAATCTAATGTTTGAATAATCGCCTTATCTTCGGAAATTTTATAAACAGCTGCATCATCCGAAGATTCATACCCAACTATTAAATTTTTATCTTCTTTTTTTGGAAGGTCTTTTAGTATATCTGATAAGGCTCCCGGCCCTATTTTCGAGTTTCAACCTCCACACACAATCATGTTCATTTTCTTCTCTGACATATTTACCTCCTATACTACTACTTATCTATAATTATACTACTTCACACTATAATTTAAAAGCATTATTTAGTTTTTTAATGTAAAATAGACAACTAACAGATAGTAATTTTCATCTGTTAATTGTCTATAATTTTATTTATTATTTTTTGAAACTCACGTGAACGTGGTCATAGTGGTTAGCAGTTACTCCACCACGGTTAGGCATTATGTTCCATGTATTTGCTGGTCCATAAATGTTTTGTTGTGGCATATAGAATCTTTGTTTCCAGATAATATAATAAACTCCAAGTTCATCCATGTGCTTAGTTAAGTACTCTGCAAGTTGGTCACCTTGTGCTGAATTTACAGGCACCATGAAGTCCACAGCCATACCTGAGTTATGTCCATGACCAGTACCATCATCGTCACCTGCTCTAAATAGTGAGAAACTTGTTATTCCGAATTTCTTCGCTAAAGCTACTTTCATCTTTTTAGTATGAGGAGTTAATCCATTCATCGCAGGATCTGCTAATTCTGCAGCAGTTACTTCTGGTAATCCACCAGCTACTGTAGTTGTTTGTTTTGCTTCAGCTGCCTTTTTAGCTTCTGCTTCTTGTTTTACTTTCAGCTCTGCTGCTTTCTTAGCTTCGGTTTCTTTTTCTGCTTTAGCTTTTGCTTCGGCTTCTTGTTTTAATTTAGCGTCAGCCGCCGCTTTTTCTTCTGCAGCTTTATTAGCTTCAGCTTCTTTTTCTGCTTTAGCTTTTGCTTCTGCTTCTTGTTTTAATTTAGCATCAGCCGTCACTTTTGCTTCTACTTCTTGTTTTGCTTTCAGCTCTGCAGCTTTTTTAGCTTCGGCTTCTTTTTCTGCTTTAGCTTTTGCTTCGGCTTCTTCTTTAGCTTTTTGTTCAGCAGTTACTTCTCTTTTCTCAGTAAGTTGATCTAGAGTTGTTTTCTTTTCAGTATTTTTATCTACTGATTTGATTGCTTGTTCTTGAGAATCAGCAACTTCTACATCATAACTTACTACAGCGTTGAAAGTGTGATTCCCTAAAGTTACAACAGATTTAACAGTTTCTCTTTTAACTGCAGTATGTGGTAATTTTCTAGTAGGTACATCTGCATTTATGTCGATTTCATACTCTACTACTTCTCCTGCTTTAATAGCTTCTTTTTTAACTACATATTCTTTTCTATCTTCTGTAGTTACTCGTGCAACTACATTAGTAACATTTTTAGCTGTTGTAAGCTTCACATAGTAGTGTCCATTTTTTTCATAAACACTAGCTTTTACATCTTTTTATTAACATTAACAGTTGCATTATTAACTTCATTGGCAACTGTAACTGCTCCAGATGCACCAACTAATAATACTAACCCTGTTAATATTCTTCTAGTCAATTTCGTTTTACTCATTAAATTTCTCCTAAAATTTATTGTTGTGTCAATTATATCTGATTTACATATTTTAATCAATAAAATTTCTGATTTGTAATAATCGACAATTTTCATTACAACATTGTTACAAGCTTTTATTTAGTTACATTAGCACCATAGTAAGCTTATTTATAATATAATAAGTTACATTTGTAGATGCCCCCTTCAATTTTGTAATAAATTTGTAACAATATAAAAAACCAACTAACGTCTAGCTTTAGAAAACTTATATAAATCTATAGTTATAACGTTAATTGGCTTTATATATCTAATTTATTATTTTCCGTTTAAAAAGATTTTTGTTGATCCATCTAAGTATTTACCTGCTTTTGGAGTAGTTCCATTAAATACCCCATTTGAGCTTTGGTGTTGTACAAGATACACCAAACCATTTTTTATTGTTACTCCTGCTCCAACATCTTTAGCAGTTGCATCTAATAATGTATTTCTGTGTCCATATGGATAAGCTGGAACTACATTACCAATTTCTTTGAATAAAATATCAAATAAATTTTGCGCAACTTGTTCAGGTGTTCCTGAATCACTTGATATTGCTATATTAGCTAAAATGTAGTTAGCATATCCTGCTGCTCTAGCCGCATTTGTTTCATACTGGATTGTTCCATTTGGTCCGTGAATATTTCCATCGATTCCACGATTTGGTACATCAGCACTTCTTTTTTTAGAAGAAGTATTTAATGCTGCATTTTCAGATAGTGCTGGTAATCCATTAATGCTTCTTAATTGAGCAACTTTCGCTAAGAATGCTTTTCTTATTTGCTCTTCTCTAGTTCCTGCTACTGGTGCTGCAGGTACCTGTTGTTTCGCCTTTTCTGCTTTTTCTTTCTCAGCTGCATCTTGTTTTGACTTAGCTTCTTTATCAGCTTTCGCTTTTGCTTCTGCTTCTTGTTTTAATTTAGCATCCTCTGTTGCTTTTGTTTCTGTTGCTTTCTTGGCTTCAGCTTCTTTCACTGCTTTCGCTTTTGCCTCTGCTTCTTGTTTTAATTTCGCATCAGCCGCCGCTTTCTCTTCAGCAGCTTTGTTAGCTTCGGCTTCTTCTTTAGCTTTTTGTTCAGCAGTTACTTCTCTCTTCTCAGCAAGTTGATCTAGAGTTGCCTGTTTCTTAGGGTCAACCGGGTTAGGATTACCTGGTTTTAGTCTCTTTTTGTTTTGCTTTTTACTTCTTCTGTTGCGATTTCATAGCGAACATCAATATTAAAAGTATGTTTTCCTACTTTATCTACTGTAGTAAATCCTTCTCTTTTTAACTCCTGTATTAGGTAATTTTTCTTGTTGGAGCTTTTGCTGTCATATCTAATTCTACTACAACTTCTTCCCCAGCTTTAATAAGTTCTTTTTTTAATACAAACTCTGCTTTAGTTTCAGTTGTAATACGAACAACTACATTTGCTACTTCTTTATCTGCTACTAATTTTGCATAATAATGACCATTTAATTCATAAACTTTTGCTTTTACACTAGCTGCATTTACATCAACAGTTGCAGTTTTTACTTCTATCGCTTTAGTTGGTAATGCAGTTATACCTGTTAACAATACTAATCCTGTTAAGACTTTTACTCGTTAACTTAATTCCTTGTTTCTTCATTATGTCCATTCTCCTCATTCATAAAAATCGTTTTTAATTGTTAATTCAATAATTACTTCTCCTTAAATTATACTCATTTTTAAAAATTTATTAGCAATAGATTTTTGAATTTTTGTAATACAAAAATACATTTTGTAACAATTTAGAAATATTTGGAATTAATTTTTGTAATATGAAAAAAATCTTTTTTTAGTTACTTTATTTTTTTATTATTTACTTTTAACTACACTTTCTTTTTGAATATAATAATGAATCTATAAAACGTCTTTAAATCAAGATTTTTGTAGCTTTTAAATTATTTTTTTTGCTTAAAACTAAATTTAAAAGTATATTTAAGGTTTGAGACTTATAATGTATTTATAACTAGTAAATAGTTATAAACTTCATAAACTTTCCTTTTTCTATAAGAGACCGAGACAAATGTGCTCGGTTTTTTTTTGTTTATAAAGAAGGATAGAAGCTGATTTCATCCAACTTCTATCCTTCTTTTTTTTCATATACATCCTCTTCTAATATTATACTTTGTTTTATCTCTATTTCAGAATTTTCTATTACTATTATATTTAACTTACCTCCATAGACACAACCACCATCAATATTTATTCGATTATCTTTTATTTCATAATAAGGTGCTTCTTTTACAGGACTATGACCGTGAAATACTTTTTTATGATATTTTTCCTTACTACTTAAAAATGGTTCTCTTATCCAAACCATATCACGATGAGTTTGATCCCAAAAGTTCTTATTAAAATCCACACCAGCATGTACAAAATAATAATTTGAACTTTCGTATCTTGTAGGGAGGTTCTTCAGCCATACTCTTAATTTTTTTTGTTCTTTAGCGAATTTTCTAAAATACTCTCGTCTAGTCTCAGTTATCGCTTCTGGATAAACGACTGTAATGTTGTTAGTCCATTATTTCTAAAATAGTGATTTTGTCTCTTTGAAGATGTATTGTCATACATTGCTTCTTTTATTGCTAGATTAAACATATCTTCATGATTCCCTAATAATACAACATGTTGTTTGTTATCATTCTGCAAGTTATAGAAATATTCCCAAACCAATCTAGTATTTTTTCCTCTGTCACACATATCACCTAGGCAGATTAGTTTATCTTCAGTACTATTAAATTCTACTTCATCAAGTAATTTCTTCATCGTATAAAAAAACATCCATGTATATCTGAAATTACTATTGTTCTCATAAAAAAACACCTGCTTTTTCATTTAATTCTTTTTATATCTATAATAATAGAAAATTACTATAATGTAAATGAGAGTACATCAAAAATCGTGATTTCGTAGAATTAGTTACTTCCTTAAATTACATCGTTTACAATTTAATACTTATTCTTTAGGATATCATTTTTAATTAAACTTTTCACATGATATAATATTAGTAAATTACTATGAAAGGCGCAGCTTATGGAGAATAATTTACTTTGTTTTAAACGTACTTCAAACCTTACTGCTCTATCTCTTCCAAAAAACTATAGAGAGGGATTTTATACTAAACAAGGTGTTTGGACTAAATTGATAATAGTTAAAGGAAAAATGAAATTAAGCTTTCTAGATTTAGAGAACAGCGTAATTAAACAGTGTTCTTTAAGTAAAAAGAGTGAAATTAGTCTCATTGAACCAGAAAGCATATTTAGAATTCATCCTAATTCTACTGACCTACAGTTTCACCTAGAGTTTTACTGTACAGCTGAGAATTACTTTTTTAACAAGTATGATCTAAGTCCGGCTCATCCGGAAGTTGTAGCTGCAATGAAATACATAAAACCTTGCAAAACATTAGATTTAGGCGCAGGTCAAGGAAAAAATTCATTATACCTTTCTTCATTAAATTTTAAAATTACTGCTGTCGATATTGATGCAAAATTCTTACAAGATCTTGCTGACATATCAATTAAAGAAAAACTAAATCTTAATGTTTTTAAACATGATATTGTCGAAGCCAATATAAAAGATACATACGATTTTATCTTTTCTACCGATGTATTCATGTATTTGAATCCAACAAGGATACATAGTATTATCGCTAATATCAAAAAACAAACTAATGACGGTGGATATAATCTAATCGTGAGCGCATTAAACAAAGCAGGTCATAGATGCCCTCCATTTCCGTTTACTTTTATTGAAGGGGAATTAAAAAATTATTATGAAGATTGGAAAATAATCAAATATTACGAAAACCTTTCTGCTTCACCTTATCCATACGCTGTAATTCTTGCTCAAAAGATATCAGAATAGAAAATTTCCCACAAGAAAATTTAAAATAATCTTGTGGGAATATTTTTTATTCAATATTGTCTCTAATATCTTTTTGGTACCATACTACGTCATACCAATGATTAAATTTATAACCTACTTTTTCGAAATGAGCTACCTTTCTAAATCCTCTCTTCTCATGAAACGATACACTACCTTCATCCGGATATGCTATACATGAAGTTAATCTGCATATTCCTCTATCGTAAAGTTGTTTTTCAAGTTCATTATACAACTTCTCTCCAACACCTTTTCCACGAGCCTTTTCATCTAAATAAATCGTAATTTCAGCAGTCCATTTATATGCATCTTTCGGATAAAACTCACTAGCATATGCGTATCCTAATAAATCATCTCCTTCTTCCGCTACTAAAAATGGATAACTTTGAATTGATTTTGAGATTTTTTCTTCAAATTCGTGTACACTTGGTACAGTGTAGTCAAAAGTAATAGCCGTATGTTCAACATATGGTCTATAAATATTTACTAAATTTTCGGCATCTTGTAACTCAACCGTTCTAACATTTAACATTATCTATCTCCTTGAATACTTTCTTTTACAAAGTCAATAATCGCTTTAGTAGCTTCTTCTTGTTGCGCTCCTCTAAACCCATGACCAGCTCCTGGAATTTCTTTTAACTTAGCATCTTTAAAAGTTTCTATAGCACCTCTTGAATAACTTATCGGTGCTATATTATCACTAGTTCCATGAACAATAAGAACTTTTCCATCATAGTTCTTCATATCATTATAAACATCATAATCTAATGATTTTTCAAAATAAACTTTTCCTACTTCTGTTCCTCTATCTTGTTGATTATTTTTAAGAGAAAATTGTGATTTCACTCCTAAAGCTACTTCTGCTATAGCAACTAATACTGCTATTCCTATTACTATTTTTTTAAAAATTCATTTATCCTTCTTCTTGTATCTAATTTAATATTAGTACATATCTTATTTTACCCTATTAAAGATTATCTTTCTTGATTTTATCTAATAAAGCTGTACATCCCTTAGTTACATCGTTAAAGGTTGTTTTGAAATCTCCTGTATACCACGGATCATCAATAATTCTATCTTCTCCGGCGTATTCTAATAATTTTTTGACCTCACCAGTTTTTCTTCCAGCGATGAATTTCTTAATGTTTTCAATATTGCTATCATCCATTCCTACGATATAGTCCGCTTGTAAGTCATTATCATTAAGGATACGAGAATACATTCCCTCTACTCCAATTCCAACTTTAGCAAGTTCTTTTCTAGTTCCACTGTGAACAGGATTGCCATGTTCCCAATTACTAGTTGCTGCTGAATCTATTTGAATTTTTTCGCTTAATCCTTCTTTTTCTACCATATCTCTAAATATTGCTTCTGCCATAGGTGAACGACAAATATTCCCTAAACAAACAAATAATACTTTTACCATTTTTTCATTACCTCATTAATATTTATTTTCTGTTTTATTATAACATAAATAATTAAAATCAACATAATAAAGACCCCAGCGCTAAACTCCACTATTGTTTTATTTTTATATTTTACATGATATAATTAACTTTAAATTATCCATTATTAAGGAGATTAAAATTACAGAAAACTTAGTATGCTACAAAAGATTACCAAATTGGACTGCTCAAACTCTACCTGAACCATTTAGACATAAACACAATACTAGAAAAGATGTTTGGGCAAAATTAACTATTCTTAAAGGAAAACTCCAATTTACAGAATTAACTGAAGATAATGAGATTGTGAAGGAGCATATATTTACACCTGAGAGTGATATTCCGTTCGTGGAACCACAAGCATGGCACCATGTTACACCGTTGTCTGATGATTTAGAATGTTTCTTAGAGTTTTATTGCGAACCAAAAAATTATTTTGCAAAAAAATATGATATTAATCCTGCCCACTCTGAAGTGGTAGAAGCCATAAAAACGATTAAGCCTTGTAAAACTTTAGACCTTGGATCTGGTCAGGGGCGTAATTCTTTATTCCTCTCTAAACTTAGTTTCGAAGTCACTGCAGTAGATAATAATATTCCTGCTTTAGAGTTTTTAATGGAAACATCAAAAATCGAAAATTTAGATATTAAAATAGGAAGCTATGATATAAATACAGCGGCTCTTAGAAATACCTATGACTTCATTCTTTCAACGGTAGTATTAATGTTTATCGAAGAACAATCTATACCTAATGTTATTAAAAATATGCAAGACCAAACTAATATAGGTGGCTATAATTTAATAGTAGCCGCAATGTCTACTGATGATGCTCCTTGTCCACTTCCCTTCCCTTTTACTTTTAAAGAAAATGAACTAAAAGAATATTACAAAGAATGGGAATTTATTAAATATAATGAAGATTTTGGACAACTTCACAAGACTGATGCTAATGGTAATAGGTTTAAACTACGTTTTGCTACTATGCTAGCTAAAAAAATTAAATAAATTTTTTCTGTAAGCTACTTTTTTGACACCGTTATCAACTCATGTTATAATTTTTACAAATCATTAAAACATTTGGGGTGCTTTTTGCTGAGAATATACCCATAGAACCTGATGTTGTTAGTACAACCGTAGGAAAATGTTTATTTTTAATCAAGTCTATTTTAAAGTATATATATAATTTAAAAGTATCTCTTGTTGTTTTAATGAATACAAATAACAGGAGGTTTTTCTTATGAAAAAATGGTCTACAAAAGACGTAATTATTTTAGCTTTAATAGGTTTCTTATTCGGAGGAATATTCCTTGCCGCCGGCTGGGTTTATGCTGCATTAGAAGCGGCACTTACTCCATTAGGATATGAACCTTTCGCAAATTCTATTCTATTCGGTTTATGGGTTATGGCTGCACCAGTTGCTGCAGTGCTTGTTAAAAAACCTGGTAGTGCTACACTTGGAGAAGTTCTAGGCGCTTTAGCTGAAATGCTATATGGTTCATTCTTTGGAGCTGCTGTTCTAGTTTCAGGTCTTGTTCAAGGATTAGGATCTGAAGTTGGATTTTTAGTTACTAAATACAAACGATACGATTCAACATCTCTATTTCTATCTGCAATAGGTATTACTATTTTCAGCTTTGTGTATGAATATTTCAAATTAGGTTACGAAGCATATTCTACAGGTATGATTATAGCGTTGTTTGCTGTTCGTTTTATTTCTGTAGTAGTTTTCGGAGTTATCTGCGTTAAACTAATCTTAAATATCGTAAATAAAGTACAAAACAGCGAGAATAAATAATGAATATCATAGAAATCGATAATTTTTCTTTAAAAATTAAAGATAAAGTCTTATTTGATAACGTTAGTTTAAAAATAAAAGAACATAGTTGGTTAGTCTTAACCGGAAATATTGGTAGTGGTAAGTCTACCCTTCTTCGTACTATTTGTAAATTAAATAAAGAACATTATGAGGGTGTAATTACTTATAAAGGGAAAAATATTGTTGATATTCCTATACAAGAACACGTTAAAAATATTGGCTATGTCATGCAGCATGCAATTAATCAGTTTGTCATGCCTACTTTGGAAGAAGAAGTAATATTTGCATTAGAGAACCTATGTCTAGAACCACAGGTTATTAACGAAAAACTAGACTATGCCTTATCAATTACAAATACTCATGAAATTTCTACAAAGCATATCCATACATTGTCTGGAGGAGAACGTCAACGAGCTGCTTTTGCAGTAGCATTAGCAATGGGAAGTGAAGTTTTAATTTTAGATGAACCTTTTGCAAATGTTGATAAGAAAACGCGTAGCTCTCTATTAACCTTACTTAAAGACTTAAACAATCAAGGTGTGACAATAATAGTTTGCGATCACGAATATCAACTGTATTTGAACTATGCAGATACTTTCTATTATCTTTCTGATGGGCGTTTGGAATTAATAGAAAATCCAAGCATAAAAAATACAACTATAAATCTAGCTAAAAATATACAAACAGAAGAATTGCTGAAACTTGAAGACGTCATTATTTTTCAAGGTAACAAAGAATTATTAAACACAACAGATTTTACAATACACAAGGGAATTACCACACTAACAGGAGATAACGGAACAGGAAAAACAACACTACTACATACTATCTCCCAATTAAAAAAATATAAGGGAAATATTTATTTTAAAGATACCAAAGTGAAAAAATCAAGAAAGTTATATAAAAAAATAAGCACTTGCTTACAAGATGCCTTTCAGCAATTTATTAGTTTAATGCCACGAGAAGAAATATCTATGCAAAAAGATATTTGGGAACATGCTCACGTGTGGCAAAAAAAGCTTTTAGAAGAATTTGATTTAGAAAAAGAGCTTGATAAAAGTCTCTATTATTATAGTGGTGGTCAACGAAAACTTATTCAACTTATGTGTTTATTAAGCCAAAAAACTGAGCTATTGCTTCTTGATGAACCCTTTACCCATCTTGATGAAAGAGCCTGCTCATTTATAATGGATTGGATTGAAGAAAATAAAAGACTTGCTGGGCAATCATTTATTATTGTCAGTCATAGATTAGAGCCATTAAATAATAGGAGCGATTATCATATTGAAATTTCAAATAATACACTACATTATATAAAGGAGGATTGTTATGCAGAAGAAAATAATTAGTCCTACTCTTACTCTTATTATAATGTTATTAACTATCTGGATTTCATTTAGTAAATTACTCGTTCTAAATATTTTGATAATAGCTACAACAATATGTTTACTATGTATTTCAAAATATTGGAACAAACTTCTGATTTTTATTTTTCTACCTCTCCTACCCGCTATAGGTTCTGCTTGGGCTATCATTGTTCATAGTTCTAATTATAAATATGCTCTTTTAATTTTTTCTAGGACATATAGCTTTGCAGCATTAGGATTAATCTTGGCAACATATATTTCACTTGTAGAATTACTAAAATACTTTGAACAACATGGGTTGTCTTCAAATATCGTATATGGACTCTTAGTAGTAATTCAAGCTTTACCAAGAATCCAATATGAAACTCAAATGATTACAAAATCTAGTCGTCTTCGTGGTATATTTTTACCATTTTGGTCACCTTATTATTATGCTAAAGCCATATTTATCGCGTTAACTTGGCAACCTCAGATTTCAGAAGCAATGACAATTCATGCCTATGAAGATTATAAACAACGAACTCACTATAATAAATATGTTATTGATAAAAACAAAAGAATACTTATTATAATACTTTTCACATTACTATCTAGCGCATTATTACTACTAAATAAATAAAAAGATGCCATCATGGATAAAACCCATGATGGCATTACTATGTTCAAAAAATAAAAAAACTGGCGGGAATGTGTGGGAATCGAACCCACCCAAGAGGCTCTTAACCCCTCATACTAGTTTTGAAGACTAGAGAGCACACCAGAACTCATCCACTCCCATGCATGTTTATATTATACAATAAATATAATGAAAAATCAAGACTATATGTTAACGCATTCATAATACTTTTCTTTCATTTTTAATTTAGCTTCTATCGAATATTCCAAAAGAAACAATTAAATTATCAACCACTTGCTTCCTATTTTTTTACCACTTATCTAAAAGCTATTAATTTTTTTATGTTGAAATAATATATAATATACCTATAAACATTTAGAAAGGAGACAATATGAAAATTAACATAGAATTAGATTCAACGCTTAAAGACATCGAACTTGTTATTAAGACACCTGACTTAAATAATGATGTAATATTAATTAAAAAAACTAGTTGAAAAAAAGCTTTTATTAAATTCTCAAAAAAATAATTTTCTATAAAGGTGACTCAGAATATTTCATCCCACTTGAATCAATATTATTTTTTTGAAACTTCTGATAATAAGGTATATGCTCATACTACAGATGAATTCTTCGAAGTGAAGTTTAAATTGTATGAATTAGAAAAGATGATTCCATTTTATTATTGTCGAATTTCTAAGAGCTCTATAATAAATACAAAAAGTAATTTATTCGCTAGAAAAAAATCTTTTTCTGGTTCTAGTACCGCTTCTTTTTTTATGATTCTAAGAAGCAAGTCCACATATCAAGACATTACTATAAAATATTAAAAGATAAATTAAAAAGAAATGAGGTAAAGAAAATGAGAAGAAGTTTTTATTGGATTATTTTTTTTATAATACTCGCTATAACTACTCTACTTGATGGATTCAGTATTTTTCCAAACGGATCAATCTTCTTAGCTATATGTACTGTAGTTCTTGGATTTTTTGCAATTCGAGGTTTAATGGATTTTGATTCTTTTGGAACAATATTCCCACTAGCATTATTATTTTATGTTTATAACAAAAAAATTATCACTTTGCAAACATATCAGGATGGAAAAATATTCTTAGTTGCTATTTTTCTTAGCACAGGTATTTCTATGATTTTACCTAGAAGATATAAATATAAAGAATTCAGAAAGATTTACAGAAAAAAAAGCTATCAAAAAATACATAATGGACACGATTATTCTGATGTAACCTTTGGTGAAAATACACAGTATATAGATATAACTAAATCTGATTCTTTCACTACTTCTACTAAATTCGGAAGTACGAGTATCTATTTTGAAAAACTAGATACCTATCCGATAAAAAACTTTGAACTAAATGTGTCTGTTTCTTTTGGAGATTTAAAAATATATATCCCAAAAGAATGGGCTGTTGAAAATAATACAAATAGTTTCTTAGCTAAAGTTCCAACAGATTCTAACAGTGTTGCAAATGATGTTAAAATTATACTAAACGGTTCTGTTAATTTTGGAGAAGTTCATATTATCCAAATATAAAAAATAAACTCTCGAGATTGAAAACATCCTGAGAGTTTATATTTTTATTCGTTTGCAGATTTCTTTTGTTGTTCTCTTTTTTCTACTAACTTAGATAAGTAGATAGAACCAACCGTTAATAAAATTACTAATAATGATGCTATTAAAAACTCTTTACTAAAGACATTTGTACTAGTAGCTCCGAAGTTTAAAAACACTACTGTTCCTGGAATTATTCCAAGTACACTCGCTATCATATATTTTGTTAAACTTATATTAGTTAAACCATATCCATAATTTATCATATTATATGGCACTAAAGGAATAAGTCTCAAAATTACTAGACTCATCATCAACTTCTCATCACTAACATTAAAAATTCTATCATGTTGCTTCGGTGTCATTTTTTTCTTAAGATAGTTTTTCACCCATTCGCGTCCAAAACGACGAGAAATTACAAACATAATATAACAATTTAATGAAGCTCCAACGAAAGTTAGTAAACTTCCCTCAACAAAACCAAACGCTACTCCTCCAGCAACAGCAAGAATCGGTACCGGAAAGAAAAATACCGGTAAGAACATAAACATTAACACATAAATTATTGGTGCTAAAACACCAAAACTTTGAATAAACTCAGTCATTACTCTCCTCCTATTTAAAGTATGATGATACTTTTTCTAAAAATTCTAATTCAATATATGAAGCTATTTTTTTAAATGTAGTCTTATCCATCAGCATTTTATTATTTTCACTATACTGTCTAAACGCCATACTACACCAAGTCACACCTCTTAGACAATTAAATATTAGATATCTTTCAAATCTTTCTCGATCAAAAGTGCGATATTTATTATACTCTTCTAGGAATTCATCAATTTCTTCTTTCGATAAAATAATATCAGTCTTCCAAAATGTTGTCGTCGGCGCTAGGAAATGAGCTAAATCTTGTTCACACTCTCCTATTAATGCCTTCTCCCAATCAATAACATAACTGTCTTCTTTTCTTTCTCCAATCAGGAAGTTTCCTGAATTTAGTTCGGTATTTATAATACATGGATTAGCTATATTATACTTCTCAGGTATAAGAGTTAAACATTTTTCTAAGAAAGATTTGACGTAGGTGCTAACCTTATCATCAGCTTTATCCCAGGCTAAATATTCACCTGCCATTTGTTTACATTCATCAAACATCAGTTGGAATGGATTCGCTGCATTGATTAAATTGTTGTCACCATATGGTGTATTGTGTACCTTACTTAATAAATAAGCTGCAATATGCATATCTGTTTTATAATTAAGTGGTCTTCCTTTTAAAAATTCCATCGTTAAATAGTTGTACGGCAGTAAACTTGTTTCTGTCACTAGTTCATAAGGTTTTGGTGTAACTCCACTATCTTTCAACAATTGCAGAGTCTCATATTCATACTCTATTTGATTTTTAAGATTCATCTGGCTCTTCATATTTATTCTAAGAACTTTTTTCAAATCTCTATCGTCAAAGGTAAAGTTAATATTATATTCTCCTGCGCCTAGTAACTTAATATTCTTATAACCTGTTTCCGCAAATAGAAGATCTTCTTTTGTATCTATATCAAGTCCACTTTTACCTAAATAATAACTTAATCCTTGTTCTTTACAAACAGCAAGCAGATTCTCTAAAACACTGTTATCTCCGTAACTAGGAAGATCAAATACTTCTTTAATGGCATTCTTCATACCTATTAAAAAGTACCCCCCGTCAATACTAGGGTTTATAACAATATCGAAATTATCTAATTTCTCAAAAGCAGTATTAATCATATCTTTTTTTAAATTATATATATCAGAACCTAATAAAATCACCTTGTCATTAGTTTTTAATTCTTGTTCAATAGCATTATACATCTTATCACCAAGTGTTTTTCCTTCTTGATAAGAAAATTCTCTATTTTCTAGAATATCCTTCATCTCATTATCATCACTAATCTGACCATCGTGATAAACTACTACTTCTTCTCCACTTTCTTTTAAAAGTCTATAATTCAATTTCATTAATTTTTTTGAATTTCGATAGCATTTTTCTGGTGAAACAAAGTCATATAACCTTGTTTTTTTGTTGTACCCATCTTCGGTACTCTTGTAAAAAATATTATTTTGTTTTTCATTTCTGAAACTTTTCCTTTAATTTAATCTCTAAAATTATTCTAAATTTACGATCGATATTATATATAAAAAAGGGTGACTCAATAACAATATTTCTAATTGAAATTTCAATTTTGAGTCACCCTGTACTTTAAATATTAATGATTATGCCCTGAATGATCATCTTTCTTATCTGAAGAGTGATTGTGTCCAGCATGTTCGTCTTTCTTATCTGAAGAATGATTATGTCCTTCGTGACCTTCCTTATGCTCTGCACCTTTTACTGCGCCACTTGGATCTTTACAGCAATCTGCAATTTCAAATTTATAACTGTGCTCTTTAGTTCCATCAATTGCATTAAATACATTTTTGTATCCTAAATCAATAAGTTTTTGAGCTACTACTGAAGAACTATTACCTGTAGAACTGTACACATATATCGGTAGTTCTTTATTTTCTGGTAAAATTGATTTTAAATCATCCAATTTTTTAACATCAATATTTTTAGCACCTGCTGCGTGACCTTTTTCAAAATCAGCTTTATCTCTTACATCTAAGAACACATTGTTTGCAGCTGTGTCTAATAATGCATCTTGGAATTTACCACTACTTAATGATGAATATTTTACAAGATCATAACTATAGTCTTTTAAATTTTGAGCTCCAGAAACATCTTTAAATCCTTGTTTTGTTAGTTTTTCTATAGCATCTTTTGTTTTATCAGATTTATCACTATAAATAACTACTTTCTTCTCTCTCCATGTACGGATTTCTTCGATACTTTTATCTATTTTTGACAATGGAATGTTAATTGCATGTTTAAGGTGACCTTCTTTATAAGACGCCTCATCTCTTACATCAATAACTAGATAGTTTTCTTTTTCCTTATCATCTTTTTGAATTTTGTTTAACTCTTCACCTTTCAATTCTTTTGCAGATGAAGTAGTTGAACATCCTACTAAAACTAACGATAACACCGCTGACATACTTACAGCTAAAAACTTATTATATTTCATTTATTTTCTTCCTCTCCTTATTTAATAAAAGACAAGGTAATACCTTAACTTTTTTGTGTATTTATGTAGAACCTTATCTTATATTAGTATAACTTAAAAAAATAGTTTTTTTCCTAATAAATAATTTTATTTTTTACTCTTTTTTACAATATTTTCTTAGAATTTATATTCGTGTTCTTTTGTACCATCCCATGCGTTATACACATTTGTATAACCAAGTTCTACAGCTTTTTGTGCTGCTTTCGAAGAACGGTTACCACTATAGCAGTATGTATAAACTGGTGCATTTTTATCTGCTGGTAATAGTGCTGCTAGGTCTTTATCAATATTTTTAACATCAATATTTTTCGCTCCAGCTACGTGCCCTTTTTCATAATCTTTTGCTTCGCGAACATCAATAAATGTTCCTTCTTTTTTGTCAATTGCTGCTTGGAAGTCACTTGCTAATAATGTTGTAAATTTAACTATTTCATAGTCTTTATAATCTTTAACACCTTGTGCATTAGAAACTTTTTTGAATCCTGCTTTTACTAGTTTATCAGCAGCTTCTTTACTTTTCTTACCAGTATTACAAACTGTTACTACTTCTTTATCTTTCCATGCACTTAAGTGCTCTGCATGTTTTTCAATATCAGCTAGTGGAATATTAATAGCATGTTTTACATGCCCCTCTTTATATTCATTAGCATCTCTTACATCGATAACAAGGTATTTTTCTTTTTCTTTGTCATCTTTTTCTATTTTATTTAATTCTTCCCCTTTTAGTTCTTTTACAGCAACTGTCCCATTGCTACTGCTTGAGCTACTATTCGAAGCTGAAGAACAACCTGCTAAAGATAAAGATAATACGGCTGCCATACTGACCACTAATAATTTATTGTATTTCATAATTTTAACTCCTTTGTTATTGCTTTCATACATAGTATAACAAAACAAATTCATTCAATCAACATGACATATTAGAAAAAAATAAAGAAATATTTTTACTTTTTTTATCAAAGTTTTAACTTTACATAAAAAAATAAAATAAAAGCCTATAAATAAAACTATTTATAAACTTTATTTAACACCTTATTTTTTTCATACTTTCGTTATATTCAGAAAAAAATAATAATATTTTTTTATAACTTATCTAATTCTGTAAAAAGTTGTTTAATGTTCTTAACTTTATACCCTGTATAAACTTTTAATTCATCGTCAAAGTGCCATTTTTTTTCAACTAGGCATGTTTTCATCCCTAATTTTTTAGCTGGATTTATATCATGATATAAGGAATCACCAATCATCATAGTTTCCTCAGGTAATATTTCTTCAGATTCTAGCACATTTAGAAACGCTCCTTCTTTTTGGTTTACTAATATGTTTTTTTCACCAGATATATATAGCTTAAAAAAACATTTTCTAAAACCTAATTTTTTTGCAGTTTCATTCTTTGTTCTTTTGATTTTCCATTCGTCAAAATAATCATATTGTACTTATCTCTATTTTTACCAATCCATAAATTCAGCTCTTCATCCGGTTCAATCAATGCTAAGATAAATTCAAACTGCTTATCATAATAAAAACTTACACTCTTCTTCCGTAAGTTCTATCCCTAGTTTTTTTCCAAAGTTAATTTTTAATCGCTTATTTCTTAGTTCTACTAAACGTAATTTCCCTTGAACTACTTCTTCTACTAATTTATTATTGATATTCTTATATAACTTAAAAAAACTCATCATAGCTAATCAACTTATCGTATTCTAAATATTCAAATACTAGTCTATTAGATTTTTTTTCCATATATGACTAAAGTCATACAAAGTATTATCTAAATCAAAAAAATTAAATTTTTTTATCTCAGCCATCAACTTCACCTCCAATCTTAATGATGAATATTATTTATATTGTACATTTGAAAAAGCTAAATTCCAAGTAAAATCACTTGGAACCTAGCTTTTATTTTTCTTTTTCTAAATATCTTACTACAGGTCTTGCTTCATAAACTATAGTTCCATCTGGAATACTATGTTTTACTACTGCATTAGCTCCAATTTTAGAATCTTTACCAATTGTAATATTTCCTAAAACTTTTGCCCCAGCACCTATCATAACATTATCCCCAATAGTAGGATGCCTCTTTATCGGATCTAATGTAGTCCCCCCTAAAGTGGTTCCATGATACATAGTTACATTATCTCCAACTACTGCGGTCTCTCCGATAACTACTCCCATCCCATGATCAATAAACAAGCCTTTACCGATTTTTGCTCCAGGATGAATCTCTATTCCTGTTAACCTTCTCGCTCTTTTTGATAAAAGACGGGCCATTGTATGCCAACCTTTTTTATATAATTTATGTGAAAAATAATGATAGTTTAGCGCCTTTATGTGAGGATATGTAAGATAAATCATAAGTTTCGACTCTGCTGCAGGATCGTCTTTTAAAACTCGATTTAAATTGTAATTTAAATTCTCAAAATAACCCATTACACTTCTACATGTGTAACATCTTCAAAATCAAGGACAGATAAATATTTATCAACCCCATCAGGTAAGATAGTTACAATGTTTTTACCTGGATATTTTTCAGCTGCTTTCTTAGCACCAACTATTGCTGCTCCTGATGAAATACCAATACCTATTCCAGTAGAACGCAAGAAGTTTTTAGTTTCTTCTATCGCCTCATCACTTGTTACTGTAAAGACTTCATCCATATATTCTTTTTGGAAGTTTTCCGGAATGAATCCTGTTCCAATACCTTGAATTTTGTGTGGACCTCCATGTCCTTCGCTAATAGCTGGTGACTCTGCTGGTTCTACAGCAATTGCTAATACCTCTGGTTTATTTTCTTTTAAATATTTAGCAACACCTGTAAATGTTCCTCCAGTCCCAACTCCAGCTACAAAGATATCAATATTAGGTACTTGTTCTAATATTTCACGTCCTGTTGTTTTGTGGTGATACCCTGGGTTAGCAGGATTATCAAATTGACTTAGAGAAATAGCATTGCTATATTTCTCACGAATTTCTGCAGCTTTTTCGATTGAACCTTTAATTCCTAATTCTTTTGGAGTTAATATTAATTGTGCTCCATATGCTTTAATAATATTACGTCTTTCAATACTCATGCTTTCTGGCATGATTATTACAGCCTTTATACCTAAAACAGAAGCTAAAATAGCTACAGCTATACCTGTATTACCACTAGTCGGTTCTACTATGATAGTATCTTTATTGACAGCACCTTTAGACATTGCTTCTTCTAGCATACCAAGCACAGCTCTATCTTTAACGCTTCCTCCTAGATTATATTTTTCTAATTTCACAAAAATATTTGTGTTATCTAGTTGATATACGGGTGTATTACCCACGAATTTTAATGAAGTTGAAATCATAAAATTCCTCCTCTTCTGACTTTATAATAAATAACTTTTGTTATTTGACTAAGATTATAACATACTTTATTAAAGAAAATAAAGTAATTAATCTGATATTTTTTTAACGTTTCCACAACTATTTAACTGTTTATTTTTTTAAAAAAATATGATAATACTAATATAATAAAATATAAAATTCAACTTTATAGTCTATTTTTTTCAATAATTAATTATATAAATTACTACAATTTAGCTAAATAATATTACTCAAAATAAATAAAAAAACATAACAAGTAAAAAAATTACTCGTTATGTTTTAATTATATTATTCATATCATTTGGTAAATTTACACTTACATTAATCTCTTCACCTATAATCGGATGAATAAATGCTAAATTACTACAATGTAGTGCTTGTCTACTTATTAAGCCAACATCTCCTCCATACAGCTCATCTCCAAGCAGTGGATACCCTAGATACTTCATATGTACCCTAATCTGGTGAGTTTTTCCTGTATACAATTTTAGTTTAACAATACTAACGTTATTTTTGAGATTATATTTTTCTAACCAATATTCAGTCTTAGCATACTCTCCATCTTCTCCTACCTCACGTTCTATAATGCTAGAACTTACTCGACGTATAGGTGCCTCAATTATTCCATGTTGTCCTATTCTTCCATTTATTAACGCAGTATAATACTTATCTATCTCCATATTACTAAATAATGCATGGATATGTCTGTGTTTAGCTATCAATACTAAACCAGATGTATTTTTATCAAGACGCGTTACTATATGAGGAATTGAATTAATATTTTTCTCTCTAAAATAGTAATTTACTCTCTCTAACAATGATTCATCTTCGGAATTTCTAGATGGTATTGAAGGTAGATTAATTTCTTTATTCACAATTAGAAAATAAGCATCTTCATACACAATTTCGATAGGTTTATCTATAAATCTAACAAAGTCACTATAATTTTCACTAGGAAGAGTAATCTCTACTATATCATCTTTTTTTAGGATATATCTAACATTTTCTTCCTTGTCATTTACTTTTATACTACCATCATTGTCAAACTTTATTCTAGTAAGAGTTTTTCTTGAAATATTATTTTTCTAGAAGAAATTCTCTTAACACTTGCTCATTTTTTTAACTACATACTTCAAAATAATATTAGTCATTTTTAATAAATGATCTCTTCACTCGTTGCCAAAAGCTGTCATCATTATAACGAATAAAAGAAACTTTCTTATCCTTTGCTAAAGTAATTTTTATTTTTGAAACACTGTCGTAATTAAAGTGCATATGATCCACTGTAATACGATGATTTTCCGTATTTATCGGTTTTATCATAAGTTCATCATCTTGAGATAGTATTAAAGGATTTCCTAACGTTCTATAAACGAGATTATTTAATGCTGCGATTTCGGTCACTTGATACAACGGTAACTGTGGGTGAATTACCGCTCCACCTAAACTTTTGTTATATGCAGTTGAACCAGTAGGCGTACTAATGCATAGTCCATCACCTCTAAAACTTTCAAAATGGACACCATTAATATATACCTTAGCCGAATACGTGCTTCCAGTATGATTATTAACTGTAATTTCATTTAGAGAATAATAATCTGAAACTAAATCTCCATTTGAGCAATATGCCTTTACTCTTAATAAAGGATATTCTTCGACTTTTGGTTTTAAAGCTAACATATCAAAAAAGATTCTTTCGTAGTTTTGAACTGAGTAGTCTGTATAGAATCCTAAGTGCCCTGTGTGAATAGATAAAAATTTGATATTATCTAAATTATCCATATACTTATTAAATGTTCGCAGCACTGTTCCGTCTCCACCAACCGCGAAAACATAGTCAGGATTCTCTTTATCTTCTTTCATATCACTAGATAAAAGAAATTCTTTTAACTTCAAACCTATCTTTTCTGATATTTCGTCATGTCTGACTTCTACACTAAATTTACCTTCTAACATTTTGATCTTCACCCATTATTTTTTCATAGTTTTCTAACCATACATCCGCAAAATCTGGTGCAAGTGCTCCGTGATTTTTATCAATCCATTCTTGAAGTTTGTTTACATTATATTTTAATATTTTATCTATTTTTTCTCCATACTGATAACGTGCTTTATTTTGATTATATTCATCTTCATCTAGTAGGAAATATTTTCCATCTGGATATTTTTTTATATCTAAATCATAGTCAATATATTTTACTCCATCTACGTCATATGCAAATGGACTACTTAAATTTGAATAATAGTGAACTCCATCTTCTCTAAACATGCAAATTATATTAAACCAACATTCATTATGGAAATAAACTAGTGCTATCTCTTTTGTAACCCATGTTCTTCCATCACTTTCTGTCACAAGAGTTCTGTTGTTTGCTAAAATCAGAACTTGTTCATCCGCTTCTAGTACAACATTCTTATGCCAAATTCTATGAATAGATCCATCATGTTTATACGCTATAATTTTTACTACATCACCTTTTTTAGGCTTTTCTCCTCTATACATAGTTCCTCCTTTCATACTCATTTTTTTAATGTCTTTTTAATTATAACATATTTAATATATTTCATTCTACTGTAATAACTATTTTTTTTATAAATTTCTCTGTAGTGTTACAATTGATGTGAGACAAAAATATAAAAAAAGAAGAGTAAATCCTGTATAATGAAATTACGACAAATCAAAAAAAGGAATTTACTCTTATGAAAAATTATTATAACAGAAAAACTTACAAAAAAACACAACGATATATACCTCATACTCTAGAAACAAGATTAGCAGCGGTAAAAACATATAGAAATAAAAACTCTATTAGCTTTATCTGTAGACGCTACAAAGTATCTAAAGCATCTTTAATGCGTTGGAATAAAAAATATGATGGAACTAAAGAATCACTTATGGATAAGTCCCACAAACCACATTCTCAACATCCAAATGCTCATACCGCAGAAGAATTGGCTTGGATTAAAAATCTAATTAAACGAAATCCTAATATTTCTATGATTGAACTATATGCAAAACTAAAATTTAATAAAAGATATAATAGACATCCTTGTTCATTATTTAGAATCCTTAGAAAATTAGGCTTTTATAAAGATATTGAAAAAAAGGCTAAACCTTATATACCAAAACCTTATAATACTCCAAAAGTTTTAGGAGAAAAATGGCAACTTGATGTGAAATATGTCCCTAGACAATGCTACACTGGTACACATCCTGATAAATTTTATCAATATACTATGATTGATGAGGCTTCTAGAGAAAGATTTATTTATCCTTTTAAGGAACAATCTTCTTATTCAACTATACAATTTGTTAAGATGGCTATTTCGTTCTTTGGATACAAACCAAAAATTATACAAACTGATAATGGTTTTGAATTTACGCACTTTAAGGACACTAAACGAATACATCCTTTCGATGTATTGTGTAACCAGCTAGATATAAAACACCAACTCATTAGACCTAGAACTCCATGGCATAATGGTAAAGTTGAAAGGAGTCATAGAAATGATAATGAACGTTTTTATAAATACTTATCTTTTTATTCTTATGATGATCTTATTAACCAAATGAAGAAATATCTTTATCGTTCTAATAGACTACCTATGCAGACCTTAGGATGGTTAACTCCTGTTGAGAAAAGGCGAGAGTTACAGAGAAGCTAGCTTCTCTGTAACTCTATCATATCAGGTATTTATTTTTAACTTTTTTTGTCTCACATCATTTACAAATGTACAAATAACTATTTTTTTATAAATTTCTCAAACTCATCAATATGTGATTTTTTTAATAACAAAAAAGCAACTTCAAAATTCTTTTTTTAAAAATCAATTTTGAAATTGCTTTTTTTGTATTTATATTCTATTCGTAATCGATCACACCAAGAGCAATCTTAGCATAACGTGACATTTTATCTTTTGTCCATGCTGGTTCCCAAACTATATTTACATCTACTTTTTCTATCTCATCAACACCTAACATTGCTGTCTCAACTTGCTCGATGATAATTGGAGCTAAAGGACACCCCATAGATGTCAATGTCATATCAACAATAGCGTGTTTGTTGTCATCACTCATCTTAACATCATATACTAGTCCTAGGTTCATTATATCAATACCTAGCTCTGGGTCTATTACATTTTCTAATGCTTCTATTACTCTATCTTTTAATGTTTCCATTTGTTACACCTCTTCTTTATTCTTAAAAATCATATTCTACTTCTTTTCCATATTCTTCTTTTAATATTTTTCCTAATTCAGTAATATCTGGTATTGCACCATTATAATATGAACACATTTTTATTACTTCATTTGATTCAAAGTCTTTATGAATCTCCGCTGTATAGTCTTGAACTCTATCTTTTGAATCTCTTATATCACTAAAAGTAATCTTCAAAAATCCTGATAATAATTCGAAATTAAACACCCCTCCATAAAATACTAATGCGTCTTTATATATTAAAACTCTTAAATTTTTATTTATATATTTTGCATCTCGCACTAAAATATCTACATCATATTCTGTCTCTGGATATTCAATGAATAATTCTTCATATTCGGCTTTAGATTTTCTAATACCTTTTATTATAGATCTAATTAAAAAAATAATGTAGCCAAAAACAATAAATGCAGTCAATCCATACGTACTTAAGTAATATAAAGTTCCGGTACTTCTATATAAACATTAAAAAAATAAAAAGGTTTTTTTCTTGTAATTTACTTTTAACATTAGCTGTTGCTCTATTTGTTTCAAATTCTTTAACTATATCTGAAATTCTAGCATTAATTAAAGTGCTATGCTCTTCAGCAACCTTGAATTTATCTAACAATTCAGAAGAAATATTAGTTTTTTTCCTTTACTTCCTTTTTCTCCTATTACATCAATACGAGAATAAAGATTTTTTTATCTTTCAGATTTATTATTTTACCCTCTGGAACATCACTACTGTGAATTAATTTCTTAATATCTTCTTTTGTAGCCTTTAATATTACAAAACCATGTTCGTGTTGAACCATATAAAATTTTTCATCATCATCTAGTTTCTCATCTACTATATCTAGTTCTTCGAGAGCTTCTAATTTAATATAAGTATATCCAGAATAATTTCCTGTGAATTGATCCCCTTCATTGTATAACATTCCAGCAGATTTTGTATAGTTATTATATGAAGCTCTGATAGCAATCAAACTAACAAAAACCAAGATTATAGCCAAGAATATTTTTAACCTTGTTCCTCTTAAATAACTCTTCTTCATAACTCCCCTTCACTCCCTTACTTATTTGGATTTTCTATAATTACAGCTCCATTTTCTGTTCCTTTTATGCATAGTTTGCACATATTTAAAAATAGTCCATGTTCTACTACTCCAACTATACTTTCAAGTTTTTCTTTTACAGATTTTATATCAAATCCATATCCCAAGTGTAAATCTACTATAAAATTGTTGTTATCAGTTATAAGAGTAGCTCCATCTTTTAATCTTAATACCGGATTTAAGCCCTCTTCTTCCATTTTTCTTATAGTATGACTATAACCAAATGGCAGTATTTCTACAGGTAGATTGAAGTTCCCAAGTTTTTCTACATCTTTACTTTCATCATAGATCCAGATTACTTCACGAGCAATATCAGCAACTATTTTTTCTCTAAATAATGCTGCTCCTCCTCCTTTTATTGCATTAAAATCCTTATCGATTTCATCTACTCCATCAACAGCAAGATCAATATGATTAATCTCTTCTAGCTCTTTGATTGACAGACCAAGGCTTTTAGCTAGTTCAACCGTTTGTATCGATGTTGATACCATTTCAACATTCAATCCTACTTTTACTCTGTCAGCTAGTGCATGAACAAAATAGAATACAGTTGAACCTGTCCCTAAACCAACGATCATACCATCTTTTACATATTCTACAGCTTTTTTACCAACAACTTCTTTTAGATTCATTTCGGTTCCCCTCTTTATGTATATGTTACTTTTAAATTATTTATATTCTACTAATAGATATTTCTTCTTACCACGTCTAAGTACAGTGAAGTTATCTTCAAGTCTATCTTTAGCTTCTACAACATATTCTAAGTCTGTAATTCTGTCTCCATTAACATAAATAGCCCCATTGTTTACATCTTCACGAGCTTGACGTTTTGATTGAACTAGATTGCTTTCAACTAGGAAATCTACGATAGTGTATTCTTTTTTATCTAATTCAGATTTTGGCATTCCTTTAACAGCTGCTTTTAATTCGTCGTGAGTTAGTTCTTTAATGTTTCCTGAAAATAATGCTTTTGTAATATTTAATGCACTTTCTAATGCTTTTTCCCCATGAACAATTTTCACCATTTCTTCAGCTAATGCTTTTTGAGCAAGACGTAGGTGTGGTTCTTTTTCTGAACTTTCTCTTAATTCTTCAATTTGGTCTTTTTCTAAGAATGTGAATTTTTTAAGAGCAGGCACTACTTCTGTATCCGCAGTATTGAACCAGAATTGGTAGAATTCATATGGTGTTGTTTGTTCTGGATCTAACCATACTGCTCCACCAGTAGATTTACCAAATTTAGTTCCATCAGATTTAAGCATCAATGGAATAGTAAATCCATATGCTTCAACATCTCCACGAAGTTTTCTCATTATTTCTAAACCAGTAGTAATGTTACCCCATTGGTCAGAACCACCGATTTGTAATTTAACATTATGGTGTTCATTTAAGTATGCATAGTCAATCCCTTGCAATATGGTGTAACTGAACTCTGTAAATGATAATCCATTATCTAGACGGCTTGAAATTGAATCTTTCGCTAATAGGTAATTAATGTTTACTAATTTTCCATAATCACGTAAAAATTCAATCATAGATAGTTTTCCTAACCAATCACGGTTGTTTACGAATTCGATATTGTCATCTCCACGGAAAATATTACGAAGTTGTCCTTCTAGACGACGAGCGTTATCTTCGATTACCTCTAGACTTTGTAATTGACGTTCTTCACTTCTTCCTGATGGATCTCCGATAATACCAGTTCCTCCACCTACTAAAATAACAGGTTTGTGTCCATGTTGTTGAAATCTTTTTAATGTTAAAAATGGTAGTAAGTGTCCAATGTGTAATGAGTTACCAGTTGGATCTGTACCACAGTAAATCGACACACTTTCTTTCTCTAATAATTCTTTAATTCCTTCTTCATCGGTTTTGTTGATAAACTAAATCTCTATATTTTTAAATCTTCTAATAATTTGCTCATTAAAAATACCTCCATATCAATTTTTATACACTTAATTCAATTATATCATATTTTTTTATTTTTTTCTTTTATCTTTTTTTCTTTTATTTTAAATATAAAATCTATTATTCACTTGCATATAATTTAGTCTTTCATATAAAATATGGTATAATGTAGCTAATAGTATGCAATCTAAGGAGATTACAATGAAATTTAAGAAGATATTAACTTCTATGACTCAAGCCCTTCTTCTTTCACTTGGACTGCTAATCAGTCTAAGTATGGGACTTGCTATTGGGTACGTCGGAGGTCTTGTAAAAGATCAACCTGTCTTAACTCAAAAAGAAATGAAGGAACAAATAAATAACATTAGTAAGAACAGTGAAGTATACTTCGGAAGTGGAGAAAAATTAGGTACAATAAATTCCGAATTAATAAGGAAAACTGTTACTTACGAAAATCTAGGAGACAATGTCAAAAATGCTATAATTGCTAGTGAAGACTCTAACTTCTACTCTAATAGTGGAATTAATATTTTTGCTATACTAAGAGCAACACATAGTGAGGCAACAGGTGCCAGAACATCTGGAGGAAGTACAATTACTCAACAATTAGTAAAGAATCAGCTTCTTGATAATTCTAGATCTTACGAAAGAAAAGCTAAAGAAATACTATTAGCACTGCGTGTAGATAGTCACTTCTCAAAAAATGAAATTCTTGAGAATTATCTAAACGTTGCTCCATTCGGGAAAAACAGTTTAGGTCAAAATATCAGTGGTATAGAAACTGCAGCACAAGGGGTTTTCGGTGTCCATTCTAAAGATTTAAACATTGCACAAGCTGCATATTTAATCGGATTTGTTCAATCACCATATAAGTTCACACCTTTTGATGCAGCAGGTAATGTTCGCCCTGATGAAGAAATTCAAGCTGGTCTAGATAGACAAAAATATGTACTTGAAAGAATGGTTGCGAATGATTTCATCACAAAAGAGCAAATGGAAGAAGCTAAGAAATTTGATATTAAAGGTTCATTTATTAAACAAAAATATTCCGAATATACTGACTATCCATATATTCGTGATGAGATTACTAGTTCAGTTGCTGAAATTCTAGCTGAACAAACAGCAGTAAGAAATAATAAACAAGAAGACTTCAAGACTAACTCAGACTATAGAAACGAGTTAATAGAAAAAAGTCGAATCAAATTTATTACAGGTGGATATAAAGTAAAAACAACACTTGATAAGAAACTTTATGACACTCTTCAAGAAACGAAAAAACAATTTGCTTCTTATCCTACATATTCTCAAGGGGGAGTTGTTTATCCTTTAGAAATTGGTGCCTCAGTAATAGAAAATAACAGTGGTAAGATTTTAGCTTTTATCGGTGGTATGGATTATAACAAACAACAACTTAACCATGCTACAAGAACAAGACGTTCTCCAGGTTCAACGATAAAACCATTATTAGTTTATGGACCTGCAATAGATAAAGGTTACATTACACCTAATTCTACTCTTCTAGATAAACGTTTCAATTATAATGGTTGGCATCCTGAAAACTATGATAATTCGCAACATGGTTATCTTCCAGCAAGACAAGCATTAGGAGGATCTCTTAACTTAGCAACAATAAGATTGTATTCTGCCTTCCAAAAAGAAGAACCTGTAAAGAATTACTTAGAGAAAATGGGTATCGGTGGCCTTACAGCTAGTGATAAAGAAAATCTAGCTACATCTATTGGTGGTATGACGTATGGCTTTTCTGTAACAGAAAACACTAGTGCATTTTCTACTTTTGGAAATAAGGGTAAACATAAAAAAGCCCATATCATAGAAGAAATTGAAAATAATGATGGTGACCTTATTTATAAAGCAGATTTTTCACCTGTTAAAATCTATGAAGAATCAACAAGTTACTTAATGGTTGATATGCTTGGAGATGTTATTAATAAGAGCTACGGTACATCTAGAGATATGCCAAGCAAACTAAAATTTAGCTCGAAAAATCTATTTGTTAAAACAGGGACATCTGAATACTATAAAGACCTTTGGGTAGTTGGTGGTACTACTAAGGTAACTGTTGGACTATGGAATGGTTATGATAGTCCCGCAAAAGTACCAAGTTATGACTACGCTCAAAGAAGTTGGATTGCTGTCATGAATGCTATATATGCATTAGATAAGAACATTATTTCTCCTGATACAGCATTCACCCGACCTAGCTCAGTTACTGAGTCTAGCATTAATCCTTACAATAATGCTAAAGGAGGAACAAAAGATCTCATACCTACTGGCTTTAAAGAATTATCTAAAGAAAAAACATTAGCTAAATTAGGTTCTAATATAGATCAAGGCGTTTCATTTGGAGATCCGGCAAAAGTAGTAGTCAAGAAACAAGAAGATAAAAAAGAGGACAAAAAAGAAGATAAAGAGAAAAAAGAAACAACTAGTAGCTCAACTACAGTTACTCCTACTGCTCCTACTTCCCCTCCTCCTATATTAAAACCAGTTACTCCTGGTGAAAATTCAGATTAAATTAAAAAGTCAACATGAATGTCATTTTCATGTTGACTTTTTTGAATTATTTTAACTTTTACAATACATCGTACAAAGCCGGTAAATCATGTGCCTTTGCTATATCTCCCCAATTTCCTACATCAGCTAAACCATTTGCATGGGTTACTGTATAAATTACCTTAGTTAATGTATAAAACTCCTGCAACGGTTTTAATAAATTCTTAAGATTCGATTTGTTTACGTCACATATTACTTTTTTATATAGAGTTGTAGCTTTTTTACTTTCATCACAATTTATTATATCGTCTGGTATAATGCCGGCATGTGCCAAATACAACAAGTAATTATACACTGCCTTAAATGTTCTATATGAATCTGCAATTCCTACATCATTTTCTGCTTTAGTTCCTTTTTTTATAAGAAAAAAATTTCTAATTTGATGCTGAATTGGTATTTTTAATTTTCTCTACAAGTAATGCTACAAATTCATCTGTAACCTGTTTTTTTGATTTTTCCACAATATTATCTGGTGTGATATTTTTTTCAATTAATCTATTATAAAAAAATCCCCAAAAAATTTTTATCTAACTCATAAGTATCTTCTTCTGTTAAAAAAATTCTTCTGGTTCTACAAAAATTCTTTTATTATTGCGGGAAATTCAATAGTTTTACCTACATTAAATGTACCTACTGTCATATTTAATGATTGTATAAAAATCATTTTTTTCCTTAAAAATTATAAATATGATGAGCATTTTTTTGCATAATAATTAGAAGTAAATTCTTGAAGTTTATTAGTCTCCTCTAAATCTTTTTTTCTAAAAAAATACTCTTCTAATTTTTTTTATTAAATTTTTTTATCGTATTTTTCGTAGTTGTTTTAACTGCGGTAGTGCTGTATTAAATGTATAAACTCTCTGATATATTTTTTTCAACAATTCAACGGTAATAGCCAAATGACCACCAAGGGAATGCCCTGCTGCAACTTTATAACACGTATCAAAGTTTACAATTTTTCTCTTCAAAAATTTATTAAAGTGACAGGCTGAATCAATCTGACTAGTATTTTCACCAGAGACTATTCCTGTATAATTATAAAACCAATCGCTAATGTCTTCACTCTCACTACCTCTATAAATAACTAGAAGCTCATTAAGCTCTGGAATATAGATTGCTGTAGCTTGAAACCCATTTTTCGTAATTTTTGGAATTGACAGACCGCTATTAAATACTTCGATATTCTCAAAAACTTCTCCGGTAACATCTTTTATAATTCTTTTTATTTTATATTCTGCAGTACTCTGTTTCTTGTTTCCTTTAATTAAATAATCATACTCTGCTAATTTTGCTACAAGTAATGGATTATGGAAAAATCTTAACATAGTCAAATCACCTCTTTTATATAAAAATAATTATAACATATTTTATAGAGAATATAAAAATTCTATATCTTCCCACATAATGAGAAAATATAGAATTCTATTTTTATTATACGTTGAATCTAAATAACATGATGTCGCCGTCTTTTACTTCATATTCTTTACCTTCAAGACGTACACGACCTGCTTCTTTAGCTTTTGGCATACTTCCGTATTCAACTAAGTCATCATAACTTACAGTTTCAGCACGGATAAATCCACGTTCAAAGTCTGAGTGGATAATTCCAGCACATTCAGGTGCTAACATACCTTTTTTGAATGTCCATGCACGTACTTCTTGTACACCTGCTGTAAAGTATGTTGCTAATCCTAACAAGCTATAACTTGCTTTAATTAATTTATCTAATCCACTTTCATCGATTCCTAGTTCTTCTAAGAACATTGCTTTTTCTTCATCTTCTAATGAAGCCATTTCTTCTTCGATTTTCGCACAAACTACGATTACTTGGCTTCCTTCGCTTGCAGCAAATTCACGTACGCTTGCTACGTGTTTGTTAGAATCAACGTCTAGTAAATCATCTTCACTTACGTTAGCAACATAAAGCATAGGTTTCATTGTTAATAAATGTAATCCTTTTGCGATTTTTTGCTCTTCTTTATCTAATTCTAAAAGTCTCGCTGGTTTCTCTTCTTTAAGGATATCACGCACTTTAGAAAGTACAGCAAATTCCGCAACAGCATCTTTATCTTTTTGTTTAGCTTGTTTTTCAACACGTCCGATACGTTTTTCAACACTTTCTAAATCAGCTAAGATTAACTCTAAGTTAATAACTTCGATATCGTATAATGGATCTACTCCACCAGCAACATGAGTGATGTTTTCATCTTCAAAACATCTAACAACTTGACAAATTGCATCTACTTCACGGATGTGACTTAAAAATTTATTTCCTAATCCTTCACCTTTAGATGCTCCTTTTACGATACCCGCGATATCAGTAAACTCGAATGATGTTGGTACTGTTTTTTTAGGTTCTACTAATTCTGTTAATTTATTTAATCTGTGGTCTGGTACTTCTACAATTCCTACGTTTGGATCAATTGTTGCGAAAGGATAGTTCGCAGCTAATGCCCCTGCTTTGTAATTGCGTTAAAAAGTGTACTCTTTCCTACGTTTGGTAATCCTACTATTCCGGCTGTTAATGCCATAGTATCAATCACTCCTTTTCTTCATTAATTTCTTATATTACTTAGGCCTTGCCTACTCAACTTAATTATTATAACATAAAACACAAAACTTATCATTTAATATTATGCTATTTAAAAATATTTTTATTAATAATCATTAATTTTATTCATTAGTATACTTTAAGATACTTACTATTATAAAAGTACGTACTTTACAAAATATATTTTAGTATGTAAAATATATTACAAGAGATATAATCTATGGAAAATATACTAAAAGGATGGTAATTAATTATGAAAAATACAATTCAAACATTAAACTTGGTACAGCAACACTTAATGTTGTAAACTTTGACAGACAACTTAAATTCTACACAGAAGCTATGGGGATGACTATAATTTCTAAAATAGAAACTGAAGCTACTCTAGGGACTTCAGACAACACCCCACTTCTTAACCTAAAAAAAGTTGATGGTCCTCTAGTTCGTTCTTATGGACTATATCACATAGCATACCTAGTTCCAGATGAACAAAGTCTAGCTAATATATTACGTCACTTTATAGATTCAAACATTCCTTTAGATGGTGGATCTGACCACGGTTATAGTAATGCACTTTATCTAAGTGATATTGAAGGCAATGGAATAGAGGTATATTATGATAAAGATGAAAATACTTGGGATAGAAAAGAAGACGGTAAAATCATAGGAGTAACTGAGCCTATCGATGCTAATCATCTACTTGATATTTCTAAATCAGTAACTCCATATTCTTTACCAGTAGGAACTATTATTGGTCATGTTCATCTAAGTGTTCAAAACTCAACAGTTTCTTCTAACTTCTATCAAGAAGTACTAGGATTTAGTGATAAATTCACTGTGGCTAGTGCAAGTTGGATTGCTTATGGTGATTATCATCATCACCTTGCTGTTAATCACTGGGGTAGCCCTAATCAAAGTCTTAGACAAAAAGGTACACCAGGTTTAGATCATTTCGAAATTCTATTTATTGATGAAGAAACTTATAATAAAATTGTTGAAAATATCAAAGTAAACAATGCTAAAATCATCTCTGAATATGACGAAAAAATCATCATTAATGATCCAAATGGTATAGAGATTCATTTAATAAAAGATATTTAATATAAATAATCTAGTAAGTATTTTCTAAATAAGTTACTTTAAAATAATAATTCCTAGATCAAACTAGTACTTTTACTTTGAAATAGAAATTTGTTCTGGGAAATTGTTTTTTATTACATCTTATGTTTTAAGTCGATTATTCCCTCATATTTATGATATAATAAGAATGTTATTTTATCAGAAGGAGGTCCTATGCAAGAATTTATAGCTCAATTTGGTGATTTTGCACCTATAATCTATTTACTATTAGCATCTATATTACCAATATTTTTATTCCCACCAGGGATATTTTCTGCGATTGGTGGCTATTTATTTGGTTTTTACCCATGGTTTTTATCCTTTCAATAATTTCTGCAATAATATATACTAGTGCGATGTTTTTTATTGCAAGATACTTTGCCAGTGATTATGTAGAAAAATACTTATCAAAAAAACTTACTAAAAAGCAATACGATACAATCTTCGGTATTAGTGAAAATAAACTTACAATATTTTTTTAATAATCTACAGACTAATTCCAGTTCTTCCTAATAGTGTTATTTGTTACTCATATGGTTTAACTAGAATATCTTTTAAAAAATATTTCATCGGAAATCTTATTGGCCTTATTCCAGGGAAACTGATTTGGTTGCACTTCGGTACAACTCTTAACAATATTGGAAGTATAGAATTTTTATACGGTATAATTATTGTTTTTAGCTTTTTGGCTTCATTAGTTCTAAAGTAGCAAAAAAATTTAATAAGTAATATTAATAAAAAAAGCTAGTGATTCTGTATAAAGTTTCACTAGCTTATTATTATTATGAATTTTTTTCAATAATTTTTTTTAATTTTTCTTATTAAATTCACGTCTTGGCATCATAATGTTGTTATCACACTTTAGACATTTTATCTTTATATCTGCCCCCATACGTGTAATTTGCCATCTATTCGTGCCACAAGGGTGTTGTTTTTTCATTTCAACTATATCATTTAATTCGTATTCCACAATCCAACCTCCTATTTTTCTTCATTCGATGTTAATGAAGATTCAAACTCTCTATAAAAATCACGTCTTAACATTGTTTCCACATCTTGTTTTTTCCCAACTTTTGCTTTTCCAATAACATGAATTGTAACAACGTTGTCAGCAATTTTTTCTATATAATCGATATGTAATTTATCGTTCTTATATAATAAATCATGATATTCTTTTTTATTATTAACATTATTAATTACTTTGTTTACTCGGTCTTCTATCTCTTCAATAGATTCATCAATTTTTATCGATAACTCTACTAAAGCTAAGTTATACATTAATGAGTAATTTACAACTTGATTAATAGTTCCATTCGGAATAAAGTAAACTTCACCATTTTTTGAACGGATCTTAGTAGAACGTAAACCAAGTGACATTACATAACCACCTGCAATAAAAGCTGCTTGGTTGTATATTTTCACATTATCTCCTACATCAAATTGTCCTTCAAGAATAATGAAAAATCCAGATATAATATCTTTAACTAAGCTCTGTGCACCAAAACCAATAGCTACCGATGCTATACCTGCACTGGCAACAATACTCGTAGTATTAACTCCTAGGATTGACAATACTTGGAAAAATGCAATAAAGTATATTGTATAACGAACTGCGCTTCTTACAAGTTTATGTAAAGTTTCTGATCGTTTCTCATTAAACTTTATATTAAACTTTTTATTAGCATTATCACTAGTTGTCATTATATAATCAATAATTCTATTAAATATACGTACTAAAATTGATGCAATAATAAAAAAATTACAATTATAAGTAATATTTTTTTCTAAAACTGTGATTAGTAAGTCAGTGTTTCTTACTGATGTTTTTTTATCTTTTCAATAAAAATTCATAATTATTAATCCTTGAATAATGAAATAATACGTTCAAATTCATCATTATCTTTGAACTCAATTTCTATCTTACCTTTTTTATTACGACCTTGTTTAATCGTTACAGAAGTTCCTAGCAGTTTTTTAAGATTGTTTTCTTGTTCTTCTATAAATATATCCTTAGCTTTTGATTTCTTAACCTCTTTAGGTTTTAATAACCTCGCTACATATTCTTCTAGCTCACGAACAGACATTTTTCTATCAATTACTAAAGCACAAACTTCTTCCATAGCTTTTTTTGTTTTTAATGAAAGTAAAGTTCTAGCATGAGCAGTACTAATTAATCCTTGCTCAAGCTTATTTTTTATTTCTGTAGGTAATTTTAATAGTCGTAAGCTATTGGCGATATACGGTCTACTTTTACCAAGTTTCTTAGCCAATTCTTCTTGAGTTAATGACATTTTATCCATCAGATTTTTATAACTTTCTGATTCCTCTAACGCTGATAAATCTTCACGTTGTAAGTTTTCTAAGACCGCAAAAATCATCATTTCTTCATCTGTCATTTCTTTAATAATAGCTGGAATTTCTTTCTTACCTAGTAGTTCAAAAGCTCTATAACGGCGCTCCCCTGCTATAATATAATAACCTTTTACAGCTTTTTTTACAATTATAGGCTGCAATAATCCATTTTTTTCAATAGATTCTTTTAATTCATTTAACTTTTCTTCGTTAAAATAAGTACGTGGTTGATATGGATTTTTCTTAATCTCCTCTAAAGAAATTTCTACAATTTTATCATTATCAATAGTTAATTCTACATTTTCAGTAGCGAAGATAACATCAAGTCCACGACCTAATCCCTTACCTAATTTCTTAGCCACGTTCAATCACCTCTTTAGCTAATGATAAATATTGTTTTGCACCATTAGAATTTTTAGCATATTCAATAATTGGTTCACCAAAACTTGGCGCTTCACTTAAACGTACAGTTCTTGAAATAACTGTGTTAAATGCTTTATCTTTAAAGTGTTCTCTAACTTGCTCAGCTACCTGATTAGATATATTAGTTCTACTATCAGTCATAGTAAGTAATACACCGAAAATATCTAATTTAGAGTTCAAGTGCTTTCTAACTATATTAAATGTATTCATAAGCTGGCTAAGCCCTTCTAGGGCATAATATTCAGTTTGTACAGGAATTATTACCCCATTAGCTGCAGTTAGCGAATTTAAGGTAATAAGACCTAAAGATGGAGGACAATCGATCACTACATAGTCATATTTTTCTTTAATTTCTGAAATTGCATTTTTCATACGTTGTTCACGACTAATTGCTGAAACAAGCTCAACTTCTGCACCTGCTAAAGCTATACTAGATGGAACTATATCTAAGTTCTCATAAGTTGTTTGTAAAATAACATCATTAATATTAACTTCATCAACAAGTATATTATAAATAGATTGCTCTATCGCTGCCTTATCAATGCCTACACCACTTGTAGCATTAGCTTGTGGATCGGTATCAATTAATAATACTTTTTTCTTTAAATGTGCTAGAGATGCCGCTAGATTAATTGAAGTAGTTGTTTTTCCTACTCCTCCTTTTTGATTACATATCGCTAAAATTTCATCTTTTACCTCTTTATTAACATATCTTGGTATAGTAACTTTAATAACTACACTATCCATATTTTCTTCTTCTTCTTTATTAAGACTAACATTATATTTTTTTCTTCTAATTTTTGCTATTTCTTTTTGTAAGTTTGGCAATAACTTTCTGACCATCATAATTAACTCCCGTATTGAAAACTTTTATATCTTTTTTTATTTTTAGATAAGTATCAATTTTTTCTTCAGTTTGAGAAACATTTAAATTCTGTGATAAAATCTGAACTAATAGTTTCTCTTGAGCAGAAGCATCTAATTTAACCATAGCTCTACCATGTCGCTCAGTAATTTTTTTTGTATTAATAGCATCAATAACTTTATCACTTAATTTTAATAATCGTAACTTATTAGCAACAGTAGCCTGTGTTTTTCCTAATGATTTCGCAAGCTCATCTTGAGTAAGCTTATTGATGCTTAATAACTCTTGATATGCATGCGCTTCTTCTATAGGTGTCAATTCTTCCCTTTGAATATTTTCAATTAGAGCAAGAGTCGCCATCTGTTCATCGGTAAGTTCTTTTACAATAGCTTTAGTTGTAGGATACTGTAGGTACTTAATAGCCCTTAATCTTCTTTCACCGGCTATAAGCTCGTAAAATCCGTTCCCTATATCACGCACAGTAATAGATTGAAGCAATCCATTTTGTTTAATAGACTCAGCTAATTCCTTTATTTTATCTTCTGTAAATTCTCTTCTAGGTTGATATTTATTAGGTACAATCTTTTCTACTAAGATTTCTCTAAGAACGTCATCATCAGAAATACCAACTTTTTCTGCTCTTTGTGTTAAATCATACAGTTTACTAAATGGTTTTACACTTTCACTCATATTTTACCTCCTATTACGCTCTTCTACACTTATACAATAACATAATTAATATATTTTGTCAAAAATATTTCCCAAATAAAATATCCTCTATAACTTGTGTATTTATAACTTAAACTCAATTATTTCCTAAATATAATCAACTATAATAACTTTATACAAAAAAAAGTGTAATCATAAATGATTACACTTAATACAGGGACGGCAGGAATCGAACCCACACCAAAGGTTTTGGAGACCTTTGTTCTACCGTTAAACTACGTCCCTAAGAATGGTGGGAAGAAGTGGATTCGAACCACTGAACCCTAAGGAGCGGATTTACAGTCCGCCGCGTTTAGCCTCTTCGCTATCTTCCCAAAAATATAAAAAAATGCCGGCCAGAGGACTTGAACCCCCGACCTACTGATTACAAGTCAGTTGCTCTACCAACTGAGCTAGGCCGGCAACATGGTGCCTCGAGACAGAGTCGAACTGCCGACACATGGAGCTTCAATCCATTGCTCTACCAACTGAGCTATCGAGGCAATATTTAATTTTTACATAAAAAAATGGCGGTCCCGACGGGAATCGAGACCCACGATCTCCTGCGTGACAGGCAGGCGTGATAACCGCTACACCACGGGACCTAGTTATAAAAAAATTGCGGGAGATGGATTTGAACCATCGACCTTTGGGTTATGAGGCCCAACGAGCTGCCAGACTGCTCCATCCCGCGATAATAAAAATGGAGGAGGAAAGGGGATTCGAACCCCTGCGAGCTTTTACACTCCTGTCGGTTTTCAAGACCGATCCCTTCAGCCGGACTTGGGTATTCCTCCTTGATAAATGGTGGACTCTGCAGGACTCGAACCTGCGACCGATCGGTTATGAGCCGATAGCTCTAACCAACTGAGCTAAGAGTCCGTGTTCCTAGAGAATTCACTAACTATTATTGGTGGCGGCAGAGGGGATCGAACCCCCGACCTTACGGGTATGAACCGTACGCTCTAGCCAGCTGAGCTACGCCGCCAATAAAGGCTAAATTCATTATTTAAAATGGTGGAGCCTAGCGGGATCGAACCGCTGACCTCCTGCGTGCAAAGCAGGCGCTCTCCCAGCTGAGCTAAGGCCCCTTATTTAATAATGCTAATATTTACAATGGTCGGGAAGACAGGATTCGAACCTGCGACCCCTTGGTCCCAAACCAAGTGCTCTACCAAGCTGAGCTACTTCCCGTGTATTTAAATGGCGCGCCCAAGAGGAGTCGAACCCCTAACCTTTTGATCCGTAGTCAAACGCTCTATCCAATTGAGCTATGGGCGCTAATATAATGGTGCCGAGGACCGGAATCGAACCGGTACGGTATTGCTACCGCAGGATTTTAAGTCCTGTGCGTCTGCCAGTTCCGCCACCCCGGCACT